>ERZ1066136.37-NODE-37-length-199673-cov-19.118511_pt1 | contig 199673 bp, 199 predicted proteins | sample MGYA00382783_ERZ1066136 | MGnify/ENA primary metagenome ERZ1066136 (study PRJEB33369, sample SAMEA5778366) | biofilm metagenome | biome: Industrial cooling water; feature: Water cooling tower basin; material: Biofilm | place: United Arab Emirates | collected...
CTGACCGTTTTCCTGATTAATCTCCTACCTCTGACACAAACCATTTGACAGACTCCATTATTTTTATAGATACTCTACTCTTCCCTTCATCTCTTCTGGTGTAGCCACTTCATAAAGCAGAATCAGCATCCGAATAATATAGCCAAGGGGTTTTGTGTCTTTTTGGCAATAAGTAATACCACTATGATCAACACCCTGGCTATCGAGAATGAGAAAATCATCATCGTGGGTTACTAATATACGGCATTGCGATTTAGCAAATTCTAAATGTGCCCTATCACTTGCTGCCAGAAGATTGGCTTCCTGAGATGTTGTAACATCAATACCTGCCTGCCTTAATGCTGCTGCAATGTCAGGATCAACGTTCTCATCCAAATGAAAGCAAATACGGTCAGACATGTTCCTTCATTGCATTGAGTTTCTCCTGCAATAGTGAAGGATGCTTGATCCGTTCAGCTTCAGAAAAGGCTTCAGCTTCAGCAGTCCGCTGGTCAATCTCTTCTCGATGATCATAGTAAAAGGCAATTGCTGCATGGACTGAGGCTAGAGATAATTGATATTTTCCAGCAATTTCTTCAAGGGATTGCCCCATGCGAAGGTACATCGTTGCCACATCTGCCACAGTAATTCTTGTACCCGCAATACACGGTTTCCCACTTCGTACACCATTTGTAATTTCAATATGCTGATTGAGGGTGATTTCCATGTTGATTGCTTGATTAATGATAACAATTCCATCTTGCTGCGGTCACACCTTGAGTTTAACCTAAGCCATAGGACAGGGAGATCCTGTGCTGATCCGCAATGGATTTGCAATTTAGTTTATTGAGATTGCCGGATCACAGGTTTTCCAGTTGCAATCACCTGTTCGACAATATCCGCCGCTTTCTTGACACCGCCTGCTTGCTGAATTGCCTCCTGTAGACTGAGGGCATTTTGCTGGTAAGACGTTTCACTCAGAACTTGCTCGATCGCCCGCCGCAATTTGGCAACCGTTAACCGTTGCAGTGGGACAAACTCTCCCGTGCCAGTCCATTTAATCCGGGCTGCGACACCAGGTTGATCATTGGCGATCGGAATGGCCACCAGGGGAACCCCATTGCTCAAGGCTTCCAGGGTGGTATTCATGCCAGCGTGGGTAATTGTCAGTCTGGCTTTGGGCAACAATTCTAACTGCGGGGCATAGCCAACGACTAAAGGCGATCCGGGTAAATCAGGCAGGGATTCGGGCCCACAACCCCCTCCCAGGGCAATCACTAACTGCGCTGTTAAGTCCTGACAGGCTGTGGCGATCGTCTCAAACGTGCCTAACAAACGATTTTGGACGGTGCCCAGGGAGGCATAGATCAGCGGCTGTCCTGTGAGTTGTTCAAAGGGGAAAGCAGCAGGTTCCCGGCTGGCGGGATTAGAGTACGGCCCGGTGAAATGAAAACATTGAGGTAGGGCGGACCTGGGATATTCAAATTCCGCGGGCTGCTGACAGAGTTGGGCTAATTGAGAATAGGCCTCATTCGGATGGTTTAAGGGGGGTAAATTCCACTGGTGACGATAGGCGGTCAGTATCGCTGCGATCGGCCTTGTCAGTCTAGTTATCAGCCCGTAACCTGCTTGATTGCGTAAACGTCCCCACCAGTTGGGTTGATAGCTCCAGGACGTATTTAACGGTGGCACATCCGCATCCCGGTTCAACATCAAGGCACAGCAAACGCTAATAAAAGGCAGATCAAGGTGCTGAGCAACGGTCGAACCACCAAATATAGTTTGATCAATCAGCAGCAACTCTACACCAGCAGTTTGGAGAGCGGCAGGAGCTTCTTGCAGGAACATCGCAGTTGCTTTTTTAAACAAGTCAGCCGTGTAACGGAAGGCCGCCAGCCCACTCAGTTGCCCCAGCCTGGACAAGGATGCTGCGGTTGAACCCGCTGGAAAATCCTCCTCACCGATCGCCCGAAATTCCAGCCCTGCCGCCAACACTTTTGCCTGGGAATCCAGCGTACCGACCAGGGTGACCCGGTGACCGCGCCGTTTCAATTCATACCCCAGCGTTGTCATCGGATTGAGATGTCCGCTGGCCGTTGGACAGAGTAAACCAATGTGGGACACGATGTTATTCCTTCGACACAGTACAATACAAAAGCCCTGCAATGATTTTAAGCAAACCTGGGAATGAGCTTGAAGAAAGCAGATGTCCTACGACAATATTTGTAAGTTTCTGGCGGAAAGCTTCTCCACAGAGGTAGCGACCTGGCTGCTAGGGGAAAGAATTTCTCTGTTCAAACTGGAACCCACTGAACTTTCTGTCGAACCAATTCGGGCAGATTCCTTAATTTTGTTGGAGGCAGAGGATCTGATCCTGCACGTTGAATTTCAAACTGGCCCAGATGCCGAGATGCCCTTGAGAATGCTGGATTATCGGGTGCGGTTACTGCGAAGGTCACCCCAGAAAGTGGTGCGCCAATTTGTGATTTACCTGAGAAAAACCACCTCTCTCCTGGTGTATCAAACCCGGTTAGAACTGGAAGCTCTTCAGTATGAATTTAATGTCGTGCGGCTGTGGGAACAAACTCTTGACCCGCTCCTCGTTTCACCAGGGTTACTGCCCTTTGCCGTGTTGGGACAAACCAGCGACCCAGAAGCTATCCTGACCCAAGTCGCTCAGCGGCTCTCTACCATCGAGAATCGCACTGAACAGAGTAACCTGATGGCGGCCAGTGGCATTTTAGCGGGGTTAATATTGGATCAAGAAACCATTAAACAAAAACTGAGGCAGGAAATTATGCGAGAGTCACCGTTTTACCAGGCTATTCTGACAGAAGGTAGACAGGAGGGCAGACAGGAGGGCAGACAGGAAGGCGTTCTTTCACTCGTGCTGAGATCTTTAACTCGTAAGTTCAAACATATTTCCTCTGAACTGGAAGCACAAATTTCTCAATTGCCTTTACCTGCATTAGAAAACCTGGGTGAAGATATGGTGGACTTTAACAATCTGGATGATCTGCTGAACTGGTTAGCAACTTATCAACGGTAATGCTGTATGACAGAAAAGATTTTTTCTGATTTTTCAGGATTTGTAGGTGGTGAATCGCAGTATAGGTAATCTTGGAGCCGGAGGGAGATGCACAAGCTATTCGGCAAATAGTACCCCAGGACATCATGCGCGAATCACCCTACTATCAGGAGATCCTGGAAAAAGGCAGGCAGGAGGGGATTAAACTCCGGCTGGCGCAGGATAGGCAGAGAGGTAGGCAGGAAGCTGTTTTTTCATTTGTGCTGAGATCTTTAACTCGTAAGTTCGGCAATATTTCGCCTGATTTGCAAGCACGGATTTCTCAATTACCGTTATTTGTAATGGAAAACTTAGGTGAAGATTTGCTGGATTTTACAAGTCTTGATGATTTGCAGAACTGGATACAGACTCATCAATAGTAGCAGAGAGGCGGAGCAGGCGGGGAATGGGATCAGAGGTGGGATTACTATCAAAATCTGTCCAGCAATTGAGGTCAAAATCGAAATTGATATTAGCCGATGTACGACAGCATTTGCAAAATTATTGTAGAAACCTCAACCCCTGATCTATCCGCATGGCTGCTGGGGGAAAGGATTCTGCTATCCAGACTTGAACCTACTGAGTTATCTATTGTCACTTTTTCCTTCAGTTCAGTTATTCTAAGATGAGATTTTAAATTCTGTATATTCAACCCTAAGGTCTAGAATCGTTCATTATAGAGATGGGAAATTAATCATAAACCGAGTTTATATGGCACAAAAAATTAAGATATGTTCCTTGTCTATGAATGGAGAACTTATCTTAATAAATACCTGTATGGGAGATTCCAGGGAAGATTATACAAGGACTTAAAGGTTGTATTTCCTGATGGATTGATTGATCGAATCACAAATGTAGGGAATGGCTTTTGAGCAATGAAGATTGAACAACGTTTTCCTCAAACTAGCAATCATTTATTAAGATGCCATTCACAAAGTTTGGTACGTCTACCCAAAGTACGACTTCCTCAATGGGGATCAATGCAATAGTCTTGCCTGGAACGGCGGGATCAGTTAGGCTATGCCCTTGACGGTTGCTGAATCTATCCTTTGTCGGATGTACCCTATGCTGGATAATTTACTGTTTTTCTTGATCTGCCTGCTACTCTCTCTTTTACTCATCCTGGGTAGTGAACTAGAGTCAGATATCTTAGCGGTTCTGGGTAGTCGAGAATTATGTGCTGAAGAAATTGCCGTAGCGATCGCCCGTCGTCATCCCCAACGCCGCACCCCCTCCGCGATCGTCCTGCATCTAGCTCTCTTCTGGCTGGAAAAACAGGGTTATCTCTCCTCCCGTATTGAACGCAAAGCCTCAACCAATCCCATCTCAGCACTGCTCAGCAAACGGCTGTATCGCCGCACGGGAACCCGTCGCCCTACTGCCTCCTTCACTCTCTCCCCCGCTCGGGTTTCCTCCTTTCAAGCCTGAACAGTAGCCGATGATTTACCGACCAGAAATCTGGGCAACCGCGAGATTGAGGGCTGCAAGAGCCAGTGTCTGAAGTATTCCTTCGACCACCAGAATTGGCAAACCCCTAAGCACCGTCCAGTCCTTAGTTAGCTTGGGTGTCAATCCCCTGTTGAAGAACTTTTAATTTGTGTACCAGAGAATCAGAGCCAATATTTTCTAGATGTAAAATCAACTGTTCTAAAATAGTTTTGAGCTGTTGGAGCGTTGGTTGAAGACAGATTTTTCCGATGTCAATACCAAGTAAATATGTGGCAGCATCAGTATATTTAAGAACGTCTTGCATTAGTTCTTCAACAAGCTCTTCATAAATTCGATCATCGTCCTCAAAATTATTTAGGATAAATTCAATATCCTCTAAATCTCGATTTGTTCTGCCACGGCGATCGCTCCAGGCAAAAAGCTTTAAAACAATAAAACAGGGAATGTTCACAACACTTAGTTCAAGATCGTCAACCTTTTCGATACTGGCATAATTTAGAGCTTCAGCCAGTCCCATAACATTCATGGTATTTTCATCGGGCCATTCCAATTGTTGATCCGGCTCGCCAATGCCCCCAAAAGGGACAACATCAACTTCCAGCCTTGTCTCAATATGAATAAACTTATGACGAATCTGAGTAGGCTGAAACAGTGGAGGATCTCCTTGGGTCATGCGATCGCTCAGCGTATCAAACACAGACCAATCACTTATGGGAACGGCAATATCCCAATCCCTTGTACTTCGTCCTGAACCAAATCGTCTATCAAAGACTAATAATCTAGCTCCCGCCCCAACCACTAGCATGGGTAATTCGAGGGAATCTACAACTTGTTTGAGATCATTGAGAACTTTTCTATCCTTAGGCTCCAGCATCAATCATCCTGGGAACAATGTATTGTTCAAATAATTGTTGAGATGCTTCTTTAACGCGATCGCTATTACTTCTATGTAATTCGGCATGAATTAATAAAGGATCTACAAGAAACGGAATTTTTTCATCCCAACCATTCAGTCTTCCAAATTGATTAAATAGGGTGATTTCGCCCTGTTGATCAGGTTTTAGCTTTAATTTTAAGAAAACAGAATAGTTGTTCTCAGGTATATGTAAAGTAACGTTGGGAGAACGCAGATGCCCTGTGGCAAATCCTGCCCCCATCTCGCCACCAATCAGGTAGCCATACACTTCAGCATGGAGTTTCAAAATTTCACTAAACTCTTCCAAAGATTGATCTTTAACTGGGGCATATCTTTCGACGAACAGATTAGGGCGCAAATTCTCAATATATCCAAGTTCCCAACGCTCCACAAGCTTAAGATAATCTATGATCTTAAATTTCCCATTTCTGAATCGCAAATAATCTAGCTGGCAAAGTTTCTGAAGATTCTGGATTACACTATCAAAAGGAATTTGAGTGACTTTTTGAAGATCAACATCAAATTCAGAACTGGTTAATAATTCAGGCCGTTTGAGCAAAGTATACATTAGTTTTATTGAAGCATTGGTCAGCCCATCATTAGGAACATGTTGAGGGTTTCGGCGGACTAGTATATATATGCCTGGGCTATTAAGATAAGTGTTGCCATTCACGTCAATAAAATTAATTCCCAGATCTAAAAGCCGATTGATTATGGGTTCAGACAAATTTTGTGTGATCAAAAGCGGTTTTTGCTGAGCATCTAATTTTTTGCTAAATTGATAGAAATAATCAACAATAAAGTCTATATCTTCCGTTGACACTTCTGGCTTAATTTCGCAGATATATTCAACCGGGTGGGAAGAGCCTTGAAGAACTAGCTGTCCATCTGCCAGCAAACTTTTAGAAATAAATGGCATTGCTTTAACTTCTACCTGTAAGTTTGGCAATGACTCCAATTGAATTAGGCTTTTCTGCAATAAAGGATGCTTAGGCTTCATAAGTTATGCCATTTCCACAGATCTTTATTTTATCAATTCAATTTGGAACAGTATCCATCATCTTCTACCCAGATATACATTTCAAGTTGTTAATATATTCTCTGGCAACGCTCCTTGCATTTTGCTCAACCAGTCGATCAGGTTTTCCAGTTGTCTATCAGCGGGAACAACGCCCAAACCACGCACGGTGACTTTACCGGGGCTATAGACAAAGCGGGTGTGCAGATGTTCGGGCAGGTTCGCTTTGAGCAAATTCCAGGCTGGTTCTTCCATCGGGGTTTCCAGAATAATGTGCTGAGTTCCTTCCGGTTTAATTCGAGAAAAGCCCAGTTTTTTGGCAATTTGTTTCAGCTCGACGACGCGAATCAGTTGTAAGGCGGCACTCGGAATCGGGCCATAGCGATCGTTCCAGTCGGTTTTAATTTGGGCTAATTCTACAGTTGAATCAGCGGAGGCCACGGCCCGGTAAGCGCTCATCTTTTGATCTAAATCGGGAATGTAATCAGCGGGGATAAAGGCGGTGAGATTCAGATCAATTTGGGTGTCATCAACTTTGGGAATTTCCTGTCCCCTAATTTCAGCGATCGCCTCTTCTAACATTTCCATGTAGAGGTCAAACCCGACGGTATCCATCTGACCGTGCTGTTCGGCCCCTAGCAGATTACCCACCCCACGAATTTCCATATCCCGCATTGCCAGTTGATAACCGGAACCGAGCTGGGTAAATTCCTGCAGAGCACGTAATCGTTGCCGGGCTGCTTCCGTGAGCATATTCAGTTTGGGATAAAAGAGCCAGGCATGGGCTTGAATTCCGGCCCGGCCCACCCGTCCCCGCAACTGGTACAACTGCGACAGACCAAATTTCTGGGCATCTTCAATCAGAATCGTATTGACGCGGGGAATGTCCAGACCAGATTCAATAATAGTGGTACAGACCAGAATTTCGGCTTCCCCATTGTTAAAGGTCAGCATCGTGGCTTCCAGTTCGCCTTCTTCCATCTGGCCGTGGGCGATTGCAATTCGAGCACTGGGAACCATTTCGCGCAATTTTGTTGCAACTTCTTCAATCCCTTCCACGCGGGGAACCACATAGAACACCTGACCGCCGCGATCGAGTTCCTGGCGCAGGGCTGAGCGAATTGTTTCCGGGTCGTAGGGGGCCAAATGGGTTTTGATCGGGCGACGAGAAGGGGGTGGGGTGGTAATCAAACTCATTTCTCGCACCCCAGACAGGGCCATATAGAGCGTTCGGGGAATCGGTGTGGCGGAAAGGGTGAGCACATCCACCTGGGTTTTTAAGGTTTTGATTTTTTCCTTTTGATTCACGCCAAACCGCTGTTCTTCGTCAATCACCAGTAAACCCAGATCGCGGAAGACCACCCCTTTGCCCAAGAGTTGATGGGTACCCACAACCACATCTAATTCACCGGTTTTCAGGCGTTGCAGAATATTTTTACGCTCATCGGCACTGCGAAATCGATTCAGGAGTCCAATCTGAATTGGATAGGGAGCAAACCGCTCCTTCAGGGTGTGATAGTGCTGCTGGGTGAGAATTGTGGTGGGAGCCAGAAAAGCCACCTGTTTCCCGGCTGTAATGGCCTTAAAAATGGCCCGCACCGCTACTTCCGTTTTGCCAAAGCCGACATCACCACAGACGAGCCGATCCATGGGGCGATCGCTTTCCATATCCCGTTTGACGTCTTGAATCGCCTTCACCTGATCGGGGGTGGGTTGATAGGGAAATGACTCTTCTAATTCTTCCTGCCAGGGCTGATCGATCGGAAAGGCAAATCCCTGTTGTTGCGATCGCTGGGCATAGAGCTGTAGCAGATCCACCGCAATTTTGCGAATCGCTTTGCGAACTTTGCTTTTGGTGCGTTCCCAGGCCTTGCCCGTCATCTTATTCAGTTCGGGAGCCTGCTCGGCCGTGGCCCGCAAACGGGATAGGGAACCGAGTTGATCCACCGCCACCCGCAGCAAGCCATCGGCATATTGTAAGACCAGATATTCCCGTGTTTCGCGGTTAATCGTCAGGCTTTCCAGTTTCAAAAATTTGCCAATCCCATGCTGGCGGTGAACCACATAGTCCCCCGGTTGCAGTTTGTTTGGATCAACCTGTTTGGAGGCGGCCCGGCGACGTTTACGCACATAACTGGGGGTGGCCAGAAGATGCTGCCCAAAAAATTCTCGATCGGTGACCACCACCAACCGAAATGTAGGCAAAATAAACCCTTCCAACTCCGCCAGCCCAGAATATTTCAAAGCGATGGGGGTGCGCTGGATTTGTAACTTGTCGATCGCTGGGAAATCATTGGGGTTGGGGACAAATTGGGCCGGGCAATCGTGTTCCTGGAGGAGCGCTACTGAGCGGGAGGGTTGGGCTGAAACTAACCAGATGGCAAAATTGCGTTCCCGTTCTGTTCGCAAGGTTTCGGCCAGCTTGGCAAATTGGTGGGGAATGGCGGGGACGGGACGACTGGCCAGATTGAGAGTAGCCGGGGAGGGGGTTGATGAGGCAACGGTTTCTACCAGTTCCGAGAGTAAAAGCTGTTGGAAAACTTCGGCAGGGGCCAGGGTTTCATTGAAGGGGCGATGAATGGGTATCAGCAGGGGAGATTGGATCTGTTGCCAGTGTTCGGCGGCGGCTTCCACCCAGCGATCGCTATGGGCACGGCATTGATCCACTTCATCGATCGCAATCAGGGTGTTGTCCGGCAGATAATCCAGCAGAGAAGCGGGGTGGGTAAAGGCCAGACCTAAAAAGCGCCGCATTCCTTCAGGTGTCTGACCAGCCGCTAACTTCTCCTGTTCTTCCGGGGCCAGTACCGTTTTAAGCTGTTGCCGCTGAGCCTCCTGGAGGGCAGACAGAATAATGGGACTGAAACTGGTGGGAGTGAGAATGAGCTGGTCAATGCTATCGAGAGAGCGCTGAGTGGCCGGGTCAAACTCGCGGATTTTATCCAGTTCATCGCCAAACCATTCCAACCGCACCGGCAATTCGCAGGCTACCGGAAAAACGTCAATAATATCGCCACGACGGCTCCATTGCCCTTCTGTTTCGACCAGCGCAACCCGCTCATAACCCAACTGGGCCAGGCGATCGCTCAAGGGCTTCAGCTCCATTTCCATACCCTGGGTCAATGTCAGACAGTCGGGTTGAAAGGCTGCTACAGGGGGCAGATGCGGTTGTAAAGCCCGTTCCGTGGCCACTATCGCCAGACCCGGCTGTCCCGCTTGTTTATCATTTTGCTGAGCCTTTAACAGATCGGCTAAAACCTGTAGTTGCCCCCAGGTCATTTCGGCTTCCAGGTCAAAGGGTTCGTAGGGGGAGGCTTCCGAGGTGGGGTAAAAGTGAACCGTGGGCCAGCCTAAGGCTTCCATCTGGGCCGCCCAGCGCCCCGCTTCTTCCAGGGTGGGGGTAATCACTAACAGATTGTGTTGTTGCACCTGGGCCAGGGCAGAGGCCACCAGTCCCTTGGGTAGACGAGCCGCCCCCTTCAGGTCTAAAACGTGCTGTTGCTGGAGTTTGTTCAGTAATTCTGTCGTCAGGGGGGCCTTCACCAACGCCCGCACGATCGCCGCTAAAGTCATAGATCTCGCAATACCCAATATGGAAGTGTGAAGAAGCTGGCCTCACTCTCCCCATTTTAGAAGTCTTAAAGGAAAGTATTAGGCCCGCAAAACTTCCCCTGGGCGGCTGCAGGACGTTGCGATCGAACCCCTGAGCTATGGATTGGTCATCGTACCCATAAACAGGATCGCTCCCGTTTGTTCATCTCGAATTGCATAGAAAAAGGGCCGATCGACCACCATTTCAACCGGAATTCGAGCAGAGGTTACCATGATTCCCACAGAGGTGGCAGCAGCGGCTTCGGTTCCTTCTTCGTTGACTTCCACAAAGGTTTTATGTTTCACCTGGCTGATCAGCGTGGGTTGAGGACTGAGATTGGCAAAATTCGCTTGGTGGGTGAAAGCAACGCCCATACCCAGGCTGGATAGCACGGGTTTGAGTTCAGTGCCGTACTCTACTTTGAACCGGGGTAACTGCAGGGCAACCTCCCGTGTCGAAAACTGCTTCAACCAGGTTTGCCAGTTTTGTACAGTCAGGGTTTTGGTAAAACTGGTCAGGTTAGAGGATTTGTGAGGCAGGAAGATGTCCATCCTCATCCGCTTTTTGTTCCCATAGGGAAGGCTGACCGCCTGAAATTGCTCGGTTGATAGATAACTCAGATCTTCCTTTAAGGACATCATCGGGACAGGGCGGTTGTCACCCTTGGCACGGTAAAACGGCTTGTTTTGGGTTGCTTTTGGATCAAAAGGTTGGCTCCAGGCTCCTTTAAAGTAGATGGCATTAATCAAAAACAACACCTCATCCGGCTGAATCCGATCGACAATTTGGCTAATTTTGCCACGGGTATTCTGGCTGACCCAACCATTGATCCTGTTCACCGCATTGGCATCCGTAAAATTCAGATTGGTGACCTCAGCCCCGTAAAATTGGCGGTTCAGTTGGATGAAGTTGGGTTTAAGGGTAAAATCCTGCCTGGCCCAGAGGGAGTTGGCGATCGCTAATTGCACTTTTGGATCAGGATTTTGTAGGACAGCTTTGAGGTCAGCATTGGCCTGATTCAGGTCAGCCAGGGTGATCCCCTGCAGTTCCAGTGCCTTAGCCATCGCCTGCTGCGTTTCCCCTGCTGCACCGTTATAGGTCATGGATAAAGCCAGGGCAATGCTGGTCGGTGAAATCAAGACATTTTCACCCTGGTTTTGTTGGGAAATGGTTTGAAAGAGTTTGAGACTAAAGCGAGTTTGGGCACTGAGGATTTGCGGATTTATTTTGATGTTCAGATTAGAATTTTGCGGCATTTGCGCCACTACACCATGCATGATTGAGCCAGCTTGGGCCAGTAGATCCTGACTCCAGCTCCTTTCTTGCAGCCAACTGCCCAAGATTGCGCTCAGGGTCAGACCCAGGCTGACGATCGCTGCGGTTCGGGGTAGTTTGGCATCGTTCATGGCTTTACTCCTTGCATGCTTCAGCTTCAGGAAGGGAGAGGTAACTTAAGGGGGAGGCTGAAACTTCAAACTACCCTGCTTTTGGCCGGGAACTGAGAGGGTTACGGATATTGCAACGGCAAAACCATAATGAAGGAACCTGACAACCTGTAGAATTCAGCCAGGACCCTCACTTTCCCCGCACCGTTGAAGATTCTCCAGCCTCTGCTTCCCGGTTTACTGCTGCCTCTGGGCCTAATCCTCGTCACTCCCACGTTGTCTAACCCAGCCTTCCAGGTCATTTATCCACCCAATGGACACGAAACCACCGCCGATCGCATCTTTTTGATTGGCACGGCCCCTCCCCAGGCAGAAGTGACGATCAATGGTCAGGTTGTGCAGCAGCGCAGTTCTGCCGGCCACTTTGCCCCCAGCTTTCCCTTGCAAGTGGGAGAAAATACCTTTGTGGTGCGGGCCCAGAATCAGGACATTCGTCTACAGATCAAGCGGTTGAATCCTCTGATGGAACCCCCTCAGGGTCTGGCCTTTGCCCCCGATTCCCTCACCCCCAAGCTCAACCTGGCCCGCCTGCCGAATGAACCGATCTGTTTTAGTGCCATTGCTAACCCCGCCGCGGAAGTCACGGTCAAACTCGGAAACCTTACCCTGCCGTTGCGATCGACCACCCAAGCAAATCAACTTCCCGATAACAAGGCGGCGCTGACCGGAACAAACCAACCCATTGCGGCTGCCAATCCGGGTCTATTTCAGGGCTGTACCGCACTGGCCACCCCCGGTTCTTGGGGCCCACCGCTGTTCCAGTTGAACCTCCAGGGTAAGAGCCTGACCCAAACGGCCCCCGGCAGTATAGAGATTCTTGACCCCGTCCAATTTACGACCGTGGAAGTCATCAGTGCCCAGGGAGTGGCCCGCACTGGCCCCAGTAGTGACTATAGCCGCTTAACCCCCTTACCGAAAGGAACCCAGGCCACAGTGAGCGGCAGAGAAGGAGACTGGCTACGGCTGGACTATGGCGGTTGGATTCGGGGCAGTGAAACCCGTGCGTTAAATATCAATCAGCCCGTGCGATCGCTGATCCGCAGTATTCGCAGTCGTGAAGTGCCCGGCTGGACCGAAATTCTGTTTCCGCTGCAGGTTCCCGTACCGATCGCCGTGGATCAGGGGCGGCAAAGCTTTACCCTTACCCTTTACAACACCACCGCCCAAACGGATACGATTTTCCTCAATCAAAACCCTGTGATTGAGCGGCTGGACTGGCAACAACTGGCACCGGGGCAGGTTCAGTATCGCTTTAACCTCAAGTCTGCCCAGCAATGGGGTTACAAACTGCGCTATGAAGGCTCCAGTCTGGTTCTTGCCCTCCGCCATCCCCCCCAACTGGCCCGCAAAGGGTTACCGCTGCAGGGGATCAAAATTCTGCTCGATCCCGGCCATGGCGGCCCAGAAGATCTGGGAGCGAGGGGGCCAACGGGCTATCCAGAAAAAGCCGTCACCCTGATCGTCAGCCAACTGTTGCAGCAAGAATTAACCCAACGGGGAGCCACCGTGATTCTCACCCGCACCGCTGATGTCGATCTGGATTTACCGCCGCGAGTTGACCTGATCAACCGGGAAGAAACAACTATTGCCCTCAGCCTGCACTATAATGCTTTACCTGACAATGGAGATGCCCTCCGCACCCAGGGGGTTGGCATGTTCTGGTATCAAGCCCAAAGCCAGGACCTGGCCGTTTTCCTGCATGATTACCTGGTCAACAAACTCCAGCGTCCCTCCTATGGGGTGTACTGGAATAATTTAGCTCTCACCCGTCCCACCGTTGCCCCTGCTGTCTTGCTGGAATTAGGCTTTATGATCAATCCCAGTGAATTTGAATGGATCACCGATCCCCAGTCCCAACGCCGCCTTGCCACCACCCTGGCGGAAGGAATCACGGCCTGGTTACGTCAGGAACGGCCTTGATCCCAGGATCGCCCATCTTCATAAAGGTTTAACGGCCTTGCCCCATCTGGTCTCTCGGCTGGCCCTTCCTCTTTCAGCTAAAGGGGAGATAATAGGAGCAGACTCGTTCTCTGAACGTTTGTATTACTTGAATTGATGGACATTCCCCGCCTTCACCCCGACACGATCGAACAGGTCCGCCAGGCTACGGACATTGTTGAGATTGTCTCAGAGTACGTGGTGCTGCGGAAAGCGGGACGGGATTTTAGCGGTTGTTGTCCCTTTCATGAGGATAAATCCCCCAGTTTCAGTGTCAGTTCGGCTAAACAGTTTTACTATTGCTTTGGCTGTGGGGCGGGGGGCAATGCGATCAAGTTCTTGATGGAGATCGGCAAGCGCTCCTTTAGCGAGGTGGTGCTGGAGTTAGCCCAGAAGTACGGGGTGCCGGTCAAAACGTTACAGGATACAGAAAAGCAGGATCTGCAACGTAAACTCTCCCTGCGGGAACAGCTCCACGAAGTTCTGGCGTTGACCTGTAATTTCTATCAACACGCCCTGCGCCAACCCCAGGGATATCATGCCCTCCAGTACGTTCAAGCCGCACGACAACTCAGTGAAGCCACAATCCAGGAGTTCCAGATTGGCTATGCCCCGGCGGGCTGGCAGGTGCTCTATGGCTATCTGGTCGAACAAAAGCAGTATCCCGTGGAGTTGGTGGAGCAGGCCGGCTTAATTGTGCCGCGCAAGGGGGGCGGATATTACGATCGATTCCGCGATCGATTGATCATTCCGATTCACGATTTGCAGAGCCGCGTGGTGGGATTTGGCAGCCGTACCCTCACCAACGAGGAACCCAAATATCTCAACTCGCCGGAAACGGAAGTATTTAATAAAGGCAAAATTTTATTTGGTTTGGATAAAGCACGGGGGGCGATCGCCAAAGCCGACCAGGCCGTGGTGGTGGAAGGTTACTTTGATGTCATAGCACTCCATGCCGCTGGGATTAAAAATGTCGTGGCTGCGATGGGGACGGCCCTCAGTCAGGAGCAGATGCGCCAACTCTTACGCTATTGCGAATCCAAACAAATTATTCTCAACTTTGATGCGGATAAAGCGGGAGCCAAGGCTGCGGAACGGGCGATCGGTGAAATTGAGGATTTAGCCTACCGGGGAGAAGTGCAACTGCGGGTGCTGAATATCCCCAACGGTAAGGATGCGGATGAGTACCTGAAAGAGTATTCCCCCAAGGATTATCAGACGTTAATTGACCAGGCTCCCCTCTGGTTGAACTGGCAGATTGAGCGGGCTTTAGTGGGGCAGGATTTACGGCAGGCGGATCAGTTTCAGCAGGTGACCCAGAAAATGGTGCAACTGCTTGGTAACCTGCCCAATGCCAGTCTACGCACCCACTACATTCACTACTGTGCCGGTCTACTCAGCCAGGGAGATGCCCGTCTGGCCCTGCAATTGGAAGAGGCATTGCGATCGCAGGTGCGGGGACAACGCTGGCATGGACGATCGCAAAAATGGCAACGTCCAGCAGACTTTACCCTGAGAGAGGCGGCGGAAGCCCAACTGCTGCGGATTTACCTGCACTGTCCTCCCTATCGTCAGGATATTCACAATGCTCTGTCGCAGCGAGAGCTGGAGTTCAGCCTGTCTCACCATCGCTTTCTATGGCGGCAAATTTTAGTGGTTGAGGAACAACACACGCCACTGCAGGAGGAGCAAGGACAACTACCCCATCCCGAATTAGCGCCAGGTTTGGCAGAACTGGATTTAATTACAGCATTGCAAGATCTCTGTACTGACTTTTCCCAGGAGATGCAGCAGGTTTATCACCTGATCCAGCTGGATGAAAAATCGCAACTCGATATTCTCCGCCCTGCCCTTTCAATTCAAGCCGCCGCCGCCAGTTTAGAACGGATTGCCTGTGAAAAACGCTGTCGCCACCTACTTGAACTGTGGGAAACTGCCACCCAGTCGGCCTTCAGTGAACACTCCCAAAAACAGGTACTCAGCACGTATCTGAAAAACATGCTGGATTCTGAAGCTGAACACATTCAAGAGTTGTTGCAGGAAGAAGATCACTGGTTACAGGAACTGGAACGGATTCGCAAGCTCTACTATCAGGAAAAGCGTTACTTACAACAACTGGATCAACAACGCTGTGTGAATCTCAATGCCCTGACTCAGGCGACGATCGGAGATTTTGTCAATCTGAATTAGAACTACCTCTTTTCTGGTTCAGACTGTAGGGCAGGTCTGAAACATTGTTTTACCTCTGGTCTCTCAATCAGCATCAAATAGGACTGAGCCACCGAAACGAGCATCGTCTTCTCCAAGTTAGTCGTTTGAGGTAATTGGCTCACCAGCCGGGGATCGCGGGGATCGGTGACCCCTTGTGTTATCACTTTAGCTAATTGCTGATACCATTCATCCTTCAAGCTGCGATCTGAAGCTGTTTGGATAAAACCAAAGATGCAACTGCAGATCTGCTGGATTTGGTTGGGATTGACTTGAGTGGTTGGCGTAATGGTTCCACTGGCAATCCGCCGCTCAAAATCCTTAACGCAAGCCCGTTCCAGATCTCCACGGGTTTTATTGCTGAAGCTGAGGGGAAGAGCATCACCAGGGCCGACCAGAAGGAAAAGCAGCAAGCCGAGACTGAGACCGAGGGGCTTTAACATCAATAGCTAGTGGAAAAATATAGAAGGTGAACGTAAAGAGGGTAAAAGCAAAAGCCTGACCGCTGCCAGCTTCCTCCTCACCTAGAAGATATAGTAATATTTAATCTAATTGTAGATTATGTTAAGGCATCGCAGGTAAAACCATGAGCTTACTGGGAAATATTATCTGGTTGATTTTTGGTGGCTTCATGAGTGGCTTGGGCTACATCCTGGGGGGCATCAGTACCTGTCTGACCATCATCGGGATACCCTTTGGGATTGGTGCAATCAAACTTGGTGTAGCAACTTTCACCCCCTTTGGCAAGAAAGTGGTGAAAAATTCCGGTGCCGATTCTCCCCTGGCCCTGATCCTCAACCTGGTCTGGATTGTCTTATTCGGCTGGGGGATTGCCCTGTCTCACCTGCTCTGGGGGGTGTTGTTGGCGGTAACGATTATTGGATTGCCCTTTGCCAGACAACACTTTAAACTCGTCACCCTGGCCCTCTGGCCCTTTGGCCATGATTTAGTGGATGAATAATTTCTTACTCATGTTGCAGGTAAAATCTTTCAACAAGATCAACAATTAAATCGCATGGATCTTCACCACGTTCTTTGATAAAAAGTATCTCTTTGAGATGTTCTTTAGTTAGAAAAAGAATTACTCTACGATACCTACTGTAGATAGTGTTTCGTTGAATATGAGCACTATTTTTTGGAACTTTGCTGCATATCATAATAGCAAGTTTACCCATAGGCTCTGTCAGATAGTTATTAGTCTGAATGACCTCTTCATGTCCAATGTCTGTACTTTCATAATTCTTAAATTCAAAGAGTACCATTCTTGCATCTAACTCTCTAAGTAACAAACCCCAACCGTGCTTCTCATCAAAATTACGATTAGGAAATACGGCATCCCGTCGATTTGTACCAGAATATGTACGAGGCTGAATAATTGGTTTAACTAGTGGCGGAACGAATAAGAATTCAAGAATTTCTATACAAAGCTGTTCAAATTCTTGCCAACTTCCTTGTCCGGCAGGACAATCATCAAGCCGATTTGCCAAATCCGTAATCCGGCTCATGAAGCATTGCTCAAAGTTGTCGTAAAATATTTAGAAATCAAATCTATATTTCTTAGTAAAAGTCTTCTTAATTCTGTTCCTTCTATAACACGAATCGGAACACCAATAGTTTTTGGAGCATCATCAACCCAATCTAGAGCAACAGAGGTAAGGTTACTGTTTGTGATTAGAAGTGCTTTATTAATCTTTGGATCATTCTTGGCATAATCTGCTAGTTCTCGAAGGGTACTTAAGCCAACACGAGAGTGCTGATAGAGCTTAGTTTCAACCATGTAAATCTCACGAGTTTCAACCCCAAAGGGATCTTTCTGGCGAAACTCTACAACTGCATCAATACCTGAGTCATTTTGTTTTGATTTTTCGTCTAATTTGACAAAACCCAGATTTTGCAGTAGATCTACTCCTAATTTTTCAAAGGTTTGAGGAGATAGCTTTTTAAAGTCAATCTCAGGAGCAGCTCTTAAAGATTCAGTCAGCCTTTCTAAGTTTTCCTTGACTCCACTTCTCATATCAAACCACTGATATTCAGTGAGATAAGGCGGAATCTCACAATCCTCTAAAAGCACAGGTAAAAAGGTAATATCACGGCTTTGCAATTCCCTTAAAACAACTTCCAATTCAGCAATTGTCCAGTAAGAGCGTAATGAATTATTAGACCATAGCAATATAAAATAAGAGCTTGCTGAAATGGCATTACGAATAGATTCAAGCACACGATCGCCTGGATGAAGTTCCTTTGTGTCCAGCCCTATATTAAGTCCCTGGGAACACAACCCTTCCACAATTTCTTTGGCGGTAGCACAGTCTGCGCTGGTGTAGCTGACAAAAATCTGTGGTTTTGAGCTTAATTCAGGGTTACTCATATCTTTTTGTTTCAGGATTGAAGTGGTTAACAATCGACTGTTTAGCAAAAAGGACAGAGCCAGATCGAGATTGGGGAGAGGTGGTCGGGGTGGGCGGTGAGGGAGCAGCTGGGGCAGGGGTTGCGCTTTCTTTTGGGGTAACAGGCTTCGGTTCAGTCCGCCGCACTTCTGGAGCAGGAATAAAGAAAAATGCCGTTGCGGCAATGGCCAAACTACCCGCCCCGATCGCCACCGGAGTGGCCTGTTCAACCAGGGGCTGTGTTGCTGCCGTTTCTCGCCGGGGTAAGGGGTGCAGGGCGATCGTCAAGTCCGGCAAAGTCTGGCGATCGGCCAGCAATTGATCCAGTGCTTCCACCAGATCAAAGACCTGAATCAGGGATAAGGGAATTTCGGCAGCAGAGTTCTCTGTTTCTATAGCGGCAGCACTACCATCCGAAGTAACCGCAACGGGCTGAACCAGCAATGACCGGGGCACCAGTAACTTAAACTGTTCACCCTCCAGGGCTTCTAACTGCACCCCATCTGCATGGTGTCGTCTGCGTTGATGTACCCCACTCAGCCACCCCTGCACCGTTTGACTGGTGGACTTGGTTAAACTTTCCAGCAGTTCCCGGCCGCCAATCAGCGCAGGTTGCCCGAAGAGATGGCACTCAAATCGGATCAAAATATCCAGAGACGGACGACCCGTACTTAGATCAGTGGGATGATTACTTAACCCCTCCAGCAGGAGCGTACAGTTCGGTAAACTATATTGCCGCTGCACTGGCATTAAACCACCTCTCCATCAAATAAGCTAACCCACAGTCGCTCTGTTCCCGCTGTGCCGGTACAAAACAGCAATTGTTCCAGCAAATGCAGGCCCAGGGCATTCAGCTTCTCCGGGTCTTTATAGGCGGCAATGGCGGTGCGTTTGTAATTCATCCGGCTGCGAAAATGGCTACGAAAGCGCTCCAAATAGTAACTCAACTGTGGGGAATTGTCGAGGGGCAGGTCTTGTTGCTTTAACTGTTGCCACTCCATTAGCAGTTGACGGATCAGAACGGTTTGTCGCCGGGCCAGGGTACAGCCGATCGCCACCAGTGCTTTCAGTTCTTCCAGGCTGAGGGAGCGACGTTGACCGAGACTGAAGCGGCGAAAGGGATTGGTGCAGCGTAACCGCCAGAGGACAACCCGATTGGGAATCAGGTGTTGTACTTGCAACTCTTTGGCCAGGGCGAGCATCGCTTCAGCGCCCCCCAGATCCAGCGCTTCCAGGGCTAATAGGATTAAATCGATTTGCCAGCGGGTGCGGCGGGGACAACCACTAGGACTGACCAGTTCAGGGTCAGGTAAATTAACTAAGGCAGGGGGGACAACCGGAGCGATGGGACTATCAACTTGCATCACAGTTCTAAACCAAGCGGCCTACTAGTGTACGATTTTTGACGTGCCACTTACACTTTTCCCACCTGAGCGGGGAATTTTACTGATTGACGACGTACCCATTTAAGACCTAGCGAGAAGCCCATGGATCTAAAGTCTCTCATTCGTGAAGTACCCGATTTCCCCAAGCCGGGGATTTTGTTTCGGGATATCACCACCCTACTGCAAAATGAGCAGGGATTGCGCTACACCATCGACCGGCTGACGGAGGCATTTAGTGATCAGGCGATCGACTACGTGGCCGGCATTGAATCACGGGGATTCATTTTTGGGGCTCCCCTGGCCTATAAATTAGGGGCAGGCTTTGTGCCCATTCGGAAGGCGGGCAAGCTTTGTGCTGAGGTTCACACCGTCGAGTATGCCCTGGAATATGGCACCGATCGCCTGGAAATCCACCAGGATGCCATTCATTCGGGGGGACGGGTTCTGATCGTCGATGATCTGATTGCTACCGGAGGAACCGCCGCCGCCGCCGCCCAACTGGTCACCCTCTGTGGTGGAGATCTGGTCAGCTATGCCTTCATCATTGAACTTCAAGACCTGGGTGGGCGCAAAAACCTACCGGACGTGCCCATTAAAGTTCTGGTTGAGTATTAGGAATTTGTCTATCAGGGAAACAGTGTGCATCAACAACGACTAAAGCCTTTTGCTGAACCCGAACTCAGGTTAATCGTCTAAAGGCTTTACAGTTCTGAGGTGGGGATTCAGAGTAAGCCCTACTCTCCGGTTTAAAGGTTGTTTACCTGAGAATCCAGCCAGTCCTCTAACTCACTAAGTTGTATAAAATCCAGCAGGGCTTCTCCTAATCTTTCTAACTGAGAGTGAGAGAGGCTCTGGACTTTATTTTCTAATTTTTGCGGTAGAGTTCCCAAACGCCAGGTTAACTGACGGACAACTAATGCACGCTCCAGATTCAGCCCTTCCTGCCGCCCTTCCTGCCGCCCTTCCTGCCGCCCTTCCTGCCAGATGTCCTGATAAATCACGGATTCCCGCATAATGTCCTGCCTCAACAACCGCTGAATCACTTCTTTCTCCAATACTAACCCCGCCAGAATTGCACTGGCAGCAGACACGTTACTTTGTGTTCTCAAGTCAGATATTGCTTCAATTTTTCTGGCAACCTGATTCAACGTGTTTTCAGAGCTATCACTGGCCCCTAAAGCAGCAAAGGGGAGCAGTCCGGGAGTTTGCAGAAATTGCTCTGACGGTTGCTCCCACAGGCGAATCACTTCAAAGGTATGGCGTGTGCCGGGAATGGCGAATTCCTGTTGATACACTAAGGCTGATCCTGTGGGCTTGAGATAAATCACCACCTGACGCATCTGCTTGTGGGGAAAGCGGCGATAAACCCGTACCCGATAATCCAGCATCCGAAACGGGATTTGCTCCTCTGCCTCCGTTTGAAATTCCAGATGCAGCACCACTTCAGCATTTGTGAGCAAGATCAGGGCATCGGCGCGAATCGGTTCCAGGGACAGTTCCGATGGACTCAGTTGGGTTAAAGCCAGGGGTTGACCGAAAAACCAGGTGGCAAAATCGGCGGAAAAACTCTCAGCCAGAAACTTACATACGTTATCGAACATAGGAGGCTAAGGATCGATTGTGCTCAAAGCTCACCGATATCTTCCTGCCAGAGTTGGGGTTTAGCCTGGATAAAGTCCTGCATCAGTTGCTTACATTCCGACAGATCCAGGTCGATTACTTCCACCCCATGACTTTCCATAAATTCCCGCGCTCCTGGAAAGGTGTGGGATTCTCCGGCAATGACCTTTTTGATCCCAAACTGCACCACCGCTCCGGCACAGAGATAACAGGGCATCAGGGTGGAATACAGAATGGTGTCCTGATAGCGGCCAATGCGGCCCGCCTGCTGCAGACAGTCAATTTCGGCGTGGATAATCGGATTGCCCTGTTGCACCCGCTGGTTATGGCCGCGCCCAATGATTTCACCATTTTTGACCAGCACCGAGCCGATCGGAATGCCCCCTTCCTGCAATCCAGCCCTGGCCTCGGCAATGGCAACCTGCATAAATTGATCCATAAATTGATCCATAACTTCCCCTCTCCGGTCATCAAGATGATTTTACGACCAACCTGAGCCTGGTCCTGATCAAAGGTTTCTAAGAGAGGGATTGTCCTAAAAACCACTCATAGCCGAGCTGGAATTGTTGCTTAGCCGCCTGTTCGACAATGCTGCCGTGGGCCATGATCACTCGCTGAAAATCCCAGGCCAGGATGGCTTGAATCGATCGCTTCACCTGGGCTTTGTCCACTGTGGCAATCTTTTCCAGGAGGGAGGGGCGAAGTTGTTTATACCCCCCCAATAGGCTTGCTACTAACCGGGCTGAGGGTGAACTCTGGCGATCGAAATGGAAGGCCAGGTCAGTAATTATTAAAGTCTGACTGTGAGGGTGAAAAAAGACCCATTCATCCAACGCTACTGCTCCTTTCAAATCCAGGGTCTGAAATCCTGTCACGGGTAAAGCCTCAATGCCCTCTAGAAGCTGCAGGGGAAGTTCAGTCCCCTCGGAAGCAGAATTGCTGAGCACGCGATCGATCGCTAAATCAGGACGTTTATGTTTGAGGGCGGCGGTGGCCCAGAGTTCTGCCTCAGAATAGTGCTGCTTAAACGGAGTCAGGAACAAGTGATGATACAAATTGGGGGCAACGATATAGCTCGCCTTTCCCACCTGATTCAATTGAGCGAGGGTGGCAGTGTCCGGCCGGATGGGCGAGATCACCATCAATCGGTCCTGTTTCAGCCGAATCACCGTCATTCTGGTTCCAACCTCTAAACCAAAATATTGCAGCGGTTGTTCGGCAACCCAGAGGTCAGTGTCAATGGCTCTCAGCATTGGACTTGCTAGTTTCCTTCTTGGAAATCAGCCACTATCGCCAGCTTACGCAAATTCACCTGTACCTCCATGCCCAGGTAATCTTCTGCATTGCCAAACCAGCAGCCAGAGAGGGGAATCACCTGGCTGGGATGACGGGCATGGGCCACCCGAATCAGGTTAAACCCAGCGGTAATGCGGTTGGTTGGGTCATAGGCTCGCCATCCTGCCCCCGGCAAATAGATCTGTAACCAGGCGTGGGTTGCTCCGGCCCCGGTCATGCCAATGTCACCCCCATCCAGGGCCGCATCGTAAAGGTAGCCACTGACAAAACGACAGGCAAACCCCAGCCGCCGCAATGCTTCAATCATCAACCAGGTATAGTCCCGGCAGGTGCCCGACCCTAACCGCAAGGTTTCCGCCGGAGCCTGGGTTCCTTCCACCTCACGGGCCTGGTAGGTCAATGTTGTCCAGATCGTCTCCATCATCCGTTGCAGGACATCGAGGGTATCATCCCGATCGCCCACCACAAAATTTTTGGCCCAGGCTGCAACCGTCCCATCGGCATCTTCAGTATGGGGGCGCATGAACACCGCCAGATCCGTCCACTCATCCGGAGTGTACTGGACCGGAATGTTGGTTGCCCGTGGTTCTAGAGGAAAATCGCTGATTTCACTCATGCCAAAATGTTCAACCCGGAGCCGATAGGTAACAGATAGTTTTGCGGCAGGTTCACTAAAGTCAATCAGCGCCACGTTATTGGAAAGGGTATCCATCTTCCAGCGAACTTTGGACGGGATATTGGTTTCCAGAGAATAGCTGAGAACCCGGCCCACAAAGCCTGGAGTGGGTAAAAAGATCGCACAGTGTTGCCCAAACGTGACGGGGTTGCGGTAACTGTACGTTGTGATATGTTCAAGGTCGTATATGACCTGCATCGCGCCTACTCTAGATTTACAAGAATGTTTACAAGATTATTTGCAGCTTACAGTTTTAGTTAACTACACTTCAGGGCTGATTTGTGTGTCTTGCCTTGAGTCCATCACTTTAAGCACTTCCCGATCGGCAGGGAGGAACCCATAACTTCGTCGCTGAGCTTTTTGACCACGTCGATGACCTTCTGAACCACGTCGATGACCTCTGCGACCTCATTGATGAGCTTTTTGACCTCTCAGATCAGTTTTTTGACCTCAACGATGAGCTTTTTGACCACGTCGATGACCTTCTGAACCACGTCGATGACCTCTGCGACCTCATTGATGAGCTTTTTGACCACGTCGATGACCCGTTAAACTTCAATGATGAGCTTTTTGACCTCTCAAATCAGTTTTTTGACCTCGGCGATCGCCTCAAGACCTTCAATCGCAAAGCTTTCTAACTTGATCTGGTTAAAAACCGCTGAGTGGGTAATCCGGGGACAGGGGCGGAACAGTGAAACAGATCGCCTGCCATGAAGCCCTGCTGAATTTCCCTCTGGCTCAGACCCACGGAGGCGGAGGTGATGTAGAGATCGGTCAGATCGGGGCCCGCAAAGGTGACACTGGTGGGACGCTGGACGGGTAGGGGAACACGGAATAGCTCCTGACCGGCGGGACTAAAACAGGCCACACACCAGCCATTCCAGAGGGCTGACCAGATATTGCCCTCAGTGTCGATCGTTAGCCCATCTGGTTCTACTCCTTCCTGACTTAAATCAATTAGCAGGCGGCGATTGCTGATCGTTCCCGTTCTGCCCTCAAAGTCATAGGCATAGATGTGATGTAAAGCGGAGTCAGTCAGGTAGAACGTGACACCATCAGGACTCCAGCCCAGCCCATTGGAAATGGTTAACTCGGTTTCCATCACCTGTAGTGAACCGTCAGGGTTATAGCGATAGAGATTAGCCTCCCCCTTAATTGTGCAGACTGTGCCAATCCAGAATCGTCCCTGGGGATCACACTTGCCATCGTTCAGCCGAGTAGTCGGTTGGGAAAATGTGATCTGACACAGGGGAGTGACGGTCTCAGTTTGCAGGTTGAAAAGGATTAAGCGATCGCGCAGGGCCAGTAATAATTGATTGGTATCCGTCAGGGCGATCGCACTCACAACCTCCCCCAGATCGAAGTAACGATCGCTTCCCGTCGCTGGATCAAACTGGTGCAGGCGATGATTATAAACATCTACCCAGAACAACCGCTGCTGCTGGGCATCCCAGACCGGACATTCTCCCAGCCGCGATCGAGCAGCCAGAATGTTCTTTGGAACTAACTGATTCATGATCGCTACTGGTCCTGCACTCGATACTTTTCCAGTTCTCCGGGGGTGATCGTATTCAATACAATCTCTGGAGAGTAGTAGCCGAGAACCTGAATCAGCCGGGCTACCCCCCCTGTCCATCCGGTTTGGTGGCTGGCTCCTACCCCTGCCCCATTATCGCCGTTGAAATATTCATAAAACAAAATCAGATCCTGCCAGTAGGGATCGGTCTGGAATTTTTCCGCCCCCCCATAGACTGGCCGGCGACCCGACTGATCCTTGAGGAAAATGCTGACAATCCGCTCAGTGATACATTCCGTCACCTGGTAGAGGGTACAGTGCTGTCCTGATCCGGTTGGGTATTCCACTTTGAAGTCATCGCCATAGTAGCTGTAGAGTTGCAACAGCCCACGCAGGAGCAGCAGATTGACGGGCATCCAGATCGGGCCACGCCAGTTGGAATTTCCCCCAAACATGCCAGAGGTGGAATCGCCGGGAACATAGCCGACTTTGAATTCCTGACCGTCATGGTAGAAGCGGTAGGGATGCTCCAGGTGGTAGCGGGAGAGGGAGCGAATGCCATAGTCACTCAGAAACTCCGATTCATCCAGCAGTCGGGTCAGGATACGGCGGAGTTTATTTTCGTTCAAAATTGATAGCATCAGCCGCCCCCGCGCCCCCGGTTGATTGGGCAGGTGAATGTTCTGGGTCAGTTCCGGGTGTTCCAGGATGAACCTGCGGGCCGATTCCGTGAAGTGGGGCAGTTTAGCAATGGCCTCTTGAGGAAAGACAGCCACCGCCATCAGCGATAATAAGCCCACCAGCGATCGCACCTTCAGGCGGGTTGAAAACCCATCGGGAAAGTGCAGCACATCGTAGAAGAAGCCATCCTCCTCATCCCAGAGTTCATCGTGGTGTTCGCCAATTCGGTCCATGGCCCCGGCAATCCACATGGTGTGTTCAAAAAACTTGATCGCAAAGTCTTCGTAGAGGGGATCGTGGAGGGCCAGTTCCAGGGAAATCTGTAGCATCCGCTGGCTGAAAAAGACCATCCAGGCCGTCCCATCCGCTTGATCCAGGTGGCCGCCGGTGGGTAACTGGGCACTGCGATCGAACACTCCAATGTTGTCTAGTCCGAGAAAGCCACCCTGGAAGAGGTTGTTGCCCCCTTCATCTTTGCGGTTCACCCACCAGGTAAAGTTGATCAGCAACTTAGAAAAGGCATATTTAAGGAAATTAATATCCCCGACACCGTTGTTGCGTTCTCGATCGCGGGTATAAATTTCCCAGGTGGCAAAGGCATGGACGGGGGGATTGACATCGCCAAAGTTCCACTCGTAGGCCGGAATTTGACCATTGGGGTGAAGATAATCTTCCCGCAGCATTAGCATTAACTGGTTTTTGGCAAAATCCGGGTCAACCAGGCTGATCGGAAGGACATGAAACGCCAGATCCCAGGCGGCATACCAGGGATATTCCCATTTGTCGGGCATGGAAACAATATCGTCGTTGTGCATGTGGAACCAATCGTTGTTACGCACATGCTTGCGTTGATGGAGGGGAGTCCAGGGGGTAATGCCCCGTTCCCGTAGCCATTGGGACAGGTCGTAATAGAAGTACTGTTTCGTCCACATCATCCCAGCCAGGGCCTGCCGCATCACATTGGTGCGATCGCTATCCGCCAGCACTGCCGGGGGAATCACCGTGGCATAAAAGTCATCCGCCTCCCGCAACCGCAGCTCCAACACCTGATCAAAGTTGCCAAAGGGGTCAGATAACTTCTGGGGTTCCTGTTTGCATAGGCGTAAACGAATCACACTGGTTTCACCGGCCCCCACGCAAATGTGGTAATGGGGTGCAACTTTAGTCCCGATCCCAGCCGGATTAACCGCCACCTCCTGACCATGGACCAGGTAACTATTAATTCCATCCTTCACGAATGGGCTGGCGTTGGCGGTGCCAAAGATGCGCTGGTTATTCGTTTCATTTTCAGTGAATAAGAGGGGAACAAGCCCATCGCAATAGAAGTAATAGTCTTTGAGGTGTTGATCCAACAATGTATCGGTAACGTGGGCATGAACCACACTGCTGCCAGTTCCCTCTAGGCTGGAGAGGACAGGTTTAGCGCCCCCATCGGGCCAGGACCAGGTATTGCGGAACCAGAGGGTGGGCAGAACGTGCAGGGCAGCGGCTTCCGGTCCCCGGTTGGCCACACTGATCTTGATCAAAAGGTCTTCCGCATCGGCCTTGGCATATTCGACAAAGACATCAAAGTAGCGATCGTCGTCAAAAACACCCGTATCTAAGAGTTCGTATTCCAGTTCATAACGGTTGCGCTGGCGATTGGTTTGAACCAGATCATCGTAGGGGTAAGCTGCCTGGGGATACTTATAGAGATACTTCATGTAGGAGTGGGTCGGCGTACTATCCAGGTAGAAGTAGTATTCCTTCACATCCTCGCCGTGGTTGCCTTCACTGTTCGTTAAACCAAACAGCCGCTCCTTAATAATTGGATCTTGACCATTCCAGAGGGCCAGGGCAAAGCAGAGTAGATTATGGTTATCGGTAATGCCGCCCAGTCCATCTTCACCCCAACGATAAGCCCGCGATCGCGCATGGTCATGGGGAAAATAGTTCCAGGCATTGCCATCATCGCTGTAGTCTTCCCGCACCGTTCCCCATTGCCGCTCACTCAGGTAAGGCCCCCATTTGTACCAGTCCACTTGGCCCAAGCGAGTCTCTGCTAGCCGTTGCGCTTCTGCAGTCATAGTTCCTCCAGTGTCTCCGTGGGGGGGTATGGATTTAATGCTGGTAATAGTTTATCCGATCTCAGGCAGACCAGGCCTCGCGGAAATCTGCGTAAAGTGTGAGTCCACCATCGATAAACAGGGTTTGTCCGGTAATGTAGGCGGCCTCATCGGAAGCTAAAAATGCGACTGCAGCGGCCATTTCTGCCGAGGTTCCTGCCCGGCCCATGGGAATGTGGCTTTCCACGACGGCTCGTTTTTCTAGATCCTCTGTCCAGGCTTCATTGATGGGGGTGGCGGTGGCTCCGGGGGCGATCGCATTGACTCGAATACCGCGATTGGCATACTCCAGGGCTAGAGTTTTGGTCAGGTTGCCCATTCCGCCTTTGCTGATTGAATAGCTGAGATAGAGGGGGCGGGGAATCACTTCATGCACACTGGAAACATTGATAATCACACCGGGTTGCTGTTGGGAAATCCAGTACTTAATTGCTTCTCTAGCACATAGAAAAGCTCCCCGTAGATTCACTGCGATCACCTGATCAAACTTATCGGTAGGAATTTCATGGGAGATGAACTCGGTCTGAATTCCAGCATTGTTAATCAAGAGATCCAGCCCACCGAACGTTTCAACTGTGGTATTGATGGCACGAATAATATCTTCTTCTTTTGAGACATCTCCCTGGACTAACACAGTTTTGATTTCGCCATGGCCGGCTTCGTCAGCTTTGGTCAGGGCGATCGTTTCAGTCTGTTTGGCATCCTCTGGCTTGCTGCGGTAATTAATGGCAACATTGCAGCCTTCCTCAGCTAATCGAATCGCGATCGCCTGGCCAATCCCAGAACTGGCTCCCGTAATTAAGGCATTTTTGCCGGTCAAGTTTTTCATTTCAGCACTTCCATTTTAGAGATCGAGAGAGAGATGCCATTTAGCGCCAATTTTTTCTGCTGCAGTCAGGACACTCTTATACTCGGTCAAGTCTTCCAACACGTCCTCTGCCTTTGGGAATTCCGCAGCATTTAGCACACCAGGCTGTTTCTGCAGAGTTGCAATCAAAGCATCAACCAGGGCTAGCCCCTCCGCAGGCTCAAACCATTGTGGACCAGGGTCTTCATCTTCCGGGATGTCAATCTCCTCATCCAACAGTTCCGCCAACTCCTCCAGGGATTGACCGAAAAAGCTTTCCAGCTTTGGTAGTCCCTCTTGCTCACAAAGGGCATCCAGTGCTTCCATCGCATGGGCGATCGCTTTACCATTCACAAAGGTTTCAAATCCGGGGTCTTCATTATCGAGAACAATATAGTAGGCGACAGACATTGAAGTTCTCCTGATGATGGTGAGGTTAGATTGCTTGATCCGGGGGGTGCAGGCGCGATCGCAATTCAGCTAACTCAGCATCGATCGCTGCAACAAAACCCTCAGCCTCCTGGAACTCTTCTAGCTCACGCACGGCCTCCAGTTTTTGAATGGCCAGCCTCAGGTGGCGATCCAGGTCATCAATGGGCCAGATATAAACTCGTCCCATAGACACAAGCACATTGGCTGCAGCACGAATCACATCCGGGTCTTCCTCCGGTTCGCAATTTAGAGCTTCCTCAACGTGGCGGGCCAGGCCAGTTGTATCAAAGAGTTCGCCATACCAATCTGCGGCACTGTCGTTGTCCCACGCTGCTGTTCCCCAAGCTCCCATTCAGCACCTGCCTTACAGTCAAGGGTTGAGTTAACGCAAGAAGTATATCTTTTCTGTTCCAAGCGATCGATTTTGTACAGAATTATTTTATGCCAGTTAGCTAAACAGGTTGAGCCTGAATAAGTGTAATGTTGGTGACACAGAATCTGACAGTTCGATCGAGCAGATAGGTATCGTATAATTATTATTGATAACCTGTAATTGCCAACACATTGTTAACTCGGTTAATTGGTGTTTAAGTCGTCTGAGGGTGGTAAACCTGCGACGATCGATCGTGGAGTTTCCCTATTCATCCACCGAACTGCCGTTATTGGGCTGAGCCGTACATTCACAAACCCGGATGCCTGTCTTGAGGCATGGGTAAAAGCGCAATGTCTAGCTTTATCCATCTCAAATATGACCAGAATGTATAGCAATAATTTTTACTTTTTTAGAGATATTTTAAGCTAAATTTAGTGATTCACCCCAAAGCCGAATCGTAGACATGAAATTAAATCTAGATTACCTCGGTAGCTTGGAGGGGAGAAGTGCGTTTCTGCTTTAAGGACACGGAAGGTTCATACCTCCAGATCATCGACATCGAAGACTATCACTGATTGGAGAGGAAGGGGAGAAGTAGCAATGAGCCAGCAGTTAGCGCCTGCCAGAGTTCCAGCACCTGGACGGATTCTGATGCGTGAGTTAGAAGCTCGTGGATGGACACAGAAAGATCTGGCAGAAATTACAGGGCGACCTATTCAAACAATTAATGAAATTACTCAGGCAAAGAAGCAAATTACGTCCGAAACCGCTCTAGAACTGGCAGAAGCTTTTGGGACATCTGCTGAATTCTGGACAAATTTGGAAACCAACTATCGCTTACATCTTGCCAAAAAGGAGGGTCAGGGGCGAAATATTGCCCGTAAAAGTCAGCTTTATAGTCTCGCACCAATTTCAGAATTAATTAAACGAGGATGGATTCAAGCAACGGATTCAATTGAAGAATTAGAGAGGAGAGTTTGTGATTTTTTTGACATAACCTCGATCGATGAACAACCCCACCTAACAATCAATTTTCGCTGTTCTCAAGAGCGGAATCCAGAAAGCATTGCTCAATTGGCATGGGCAAAGCGGGTGGAGAATCTGGCAAAGCAGCAAACGGTAGCTGCGTTTGATCGAGACAAAGTACAGGCTGCAATTCCTAAGATTCTAGAATTTGCTGAGGACCCAGAGGATGTGCGTCACATTCCTGACTTGCTCTTATCCTTGGGAGTTCATTTTGTGATTGTGCCTCATTTGAGTAAGACCTATCTGGATGGTGCTGCGTTCTATCTAGATGGACATCCAGTTGTTGCACTGACGTTGCGATATGACCGCATTGATTCATTCTGGTTTACGCTAATGCACGAACTAGGGCACATCGTAGCAGGTCATCAAGGTAGTTATCTGGATGATCTGGGGAACCTTGCGGTCAATGAAGAAGAATCGGAGGCGAACCAATTGGCTGCGAACTGGCTGATTGATCCGATCGCACTCCAGGAGTTTGTCGCAACGCATCAATCCCGGTTTTCTCGAAAGGCGATCGAACAGTTTGCACAGAGTCAAAAACGACATCCGGGCATTATCCTGGGGCGTTTGCACAATGATGGCTTTGTGCCTCACAAGAACTTGAGAGCATTGCTGGTTAAGGTCAGCCCTTTCTCAAAAAATGAGTTATGACCGTTCACATTAACGAAATTGATGATCTTTTTTAATATCTAGGTTAGATATCATGATTACCCAGAATCTTGACTTACCGATCGCCCAAATTAAAGAACTCTGCGATCGCTGGCAGATTACAGAGCTTGCCCTGTTTGGTTCGGTTTTACGCAACGACTTCAAACCAACGAGTGATATTGATGTATTGATCACCTTTGCCCCCAATGCCCGAAAAGGACTGTTAACCCTAGCCCGAATCAAGCACGAATTAGAGGAATTGTTTGGGCGGGAGGTCGATATTTCAACAAAGAAATCGATCGAGCAGAGCCGGAATACCAGCCGCAGTCACAACATTTTACAATCGGCTCAGGTAATCTATGTCGCGTGATCAACAATCAATTCAAGATATATGGAACGCAGCCCAAGAAATCCTCAGCTTCACGGCAGGGATGGATTATGAATCCCTGGTGAGCGATCGCCGAACCCAAGTCGCTGTGCTCTACGAAATTCTCATCATCGGAGAAGCTGCCAATCGCCTATCTCCCGAATTTCGATCGCAACGCCCAACAGTTCCCTGGAAAGATATCATTGGAATGCGAAATATCGTGGTTCATCAATACGATCAAGTGGATACAGAGGTAGTATGGGACGTAATCTGCCAGGATATTCCAGAACTGATCAATCTCATTCAACCTTTGTTGTAAATTACCCTGTTCCTCCGATCGCTTGACCGATCCGCTTCAGAATTTGCAGGGCATGGCAGAGTTCTTGACCAGACGCAAAGGGGGAAAACACCCGTGATAGCCCATACAGCCGTTGCTCTTGCTGTACCAGTTTCACAAACAGAATTTCATCACCATTGGTCACCATGCCAAAACTGGGTTGCTCAGGCTGAGGATTGGCCATCAGATAGGCTAAAGTTTGCGGTAGTGCCGTCCAGACTGACAAAGCTGTTTTCTTGGACTCCAAAACCACAACCCAAAACTGATTCAGCAGCACTAACACATCCATTCGCCCTTGCAGCACCTCTTCCCCATCCTCCAGGGTCAACAGCACTGATTCTTCTGCCCGCACCCTAAACGGTGGATCATAAAAGCCAGCAATCGCCAAAAGAGGAGAGGCTAGTAACAACGTAACGGTGCCTTCTAACAATTGTCCTTGCGATCGCTGATAGAGATATCGCCGCCGCAATTCATCCAGAGCCGCTCGTTCAGGATCAGAAAGTTCCGGCAACTGGGTCTGCCATTCCAGGAAAAATGCTTCATCTTCCGTCCGCAATAGCTTAAATTGTCGTTCTACTGCAGCCAGCGTTGTAATCGCCTCGCTAATAGCAATGGACATGGCTTATCCTCCTCTGCCCAATCGCTGCACACCGTTCACTCTAGCATGGCAGGCAAAACTCATTTTTGTGATGGCTCGTTAGGGGATTGATTGTCATTTAAACCATCAGAATTCAAGTAAAGTTGCTGGGGAATACCAATTTGAATCTGATGCTGATCAAAGGCCATCTTCAGCCGCCGCCGTAGTTCCCGTCCGATCGCCCACTGCTGGGCTGGAGCTGTTCTAATCCAGATCCGAATCACAATGCCGGTATGGGAAATCTGGTCAACGCCAAGAAGTTCCTGGGGATTGAGAATAAATGAACTCCATTGCGGGTCTTCGGCCATCTCCTTAGTGGTTGTTTGAATCACAGCCAGGGCCTGATCAATATCGCTGTGATAAGCAATTTCTACCTGCACATCCGCCCGCGCCCAACTCCGCGATCGATTTTCCACCTGCGTAATCAGACTATTGGGCAGGGTAATCAAATTTCCTTCATTACTGCGGATCTGGGTAATGCGTAAATTCAGGTTTTCCACCACTCCGGTCAGGTTGCCAATGCGGACGTTATCGCCAATCCGAAACTGATCCTCCAGCAGAATCAGAAAACCATTGACCAGATCTTTGACCAGGTTTTGGGCCGCTAAGGAAACCACCAGAGCCAGCAATGCCCCCACGGTCAGCAGTGATCCTGGCACCAGGTTGAGCCACTGCAATAACCACAGGAGTGCAACAGTGTAAATTAGCACCATTTTCAGCCCTTTGATCACCCGGGCGATCGTGGCAATGCGGCGCAGATTCCCCTCCGTCAGGGATTGTTCCTGTTCACGAATTTGCAGATAGCGATCGATGCTGAAATCTGTCAATCGATTGGTTAAACCACTCAGAAACCAGGACAGCAGCAACATTACCGGAATTGTGACCACCTGGCGGGCAAACTGACGGGTTTGGGGAAAGGCCTGCAGGGTATGAGCGGTTCCCACCATCCAGATCAGGACAATTCCCCAGAACAATAACCAGCGCAGTAAGCGAATCAGTTGTAACCGTTGCTGCAGGCCAAAGTGAGCACGCAGGGCTGGAAAGAGTAATCCCTTTGGTTCAGGGCTGGACGACTCGGCCGCGAGAGATTCCTGCTGTTGCAGCACTTCCGCTTCAGCGGCTAGCAATTGCTCAAGCTGCTTCTGTTGCCGTCTGGCCAGTTCCCAGGTAATTCCCAGCACAGTAGTCACAACCAGAATCGCAATTAAGATTTGAATCGCTGTAGCAATTTGCTCCTGAACGGCTTCAGGCTGCCGTAATTCAAGCGCCTGCTGCAATGCGGTCTGGACAATTTCCCGCCATTGCTCTGCCAACCGATTTTTGCTCAGAGCCGCATATTGGGCATCGGGGTCGGTGACCGTCAGTATCCCTCTGGGTTCCGCCAGTGTGGCATCTTTGACAAACAGCACGGGCTGGCCGTTTAAGGTTTCGACCACTACTTCCAGGGTTTGCAGGTCAAGGGTAAGTTCATCGGAAAGGCGATGACCGGGAATCAACCGTTCTAAGTTGGTTTCAATCTGTTTTGCCCGCACTTCGATCGGCAATTGGCTGCCGGGTTCGTTCCGATTCAAGACCATGGGAGCTGCCACTCTAAACAGAGTTTTACCATCCAGGCGGATCGGTGCAGATTCCAGTGTTCCTCGCCGCTCAACGCCCGGTGGCAGGGGTTGGGTTGCAGGGGTTGTTGGCAGACCGGGGATCTGGGCCAGAACTAGGGGTTGAACGATCGCCACGAGACAGAGCATCAGGACAACCAGCAAACTGTAACGGAAGCAAGACTGTCGTAGGGGTAGCCTGGTCGATCCCCACCTTTTGCCCATGGGCGTAAACCTTTTCTAAGGACCTTGTACCTGCACCACATTTACAACCGTATTCCCCAGCAGCGTCAGATCAATAGCCTGATTAGCGGTCAGGTTCCATCGCTCAACGGTGCGGAAAAACAGATTTTCTACTGTTCTATTAAAAGAAAATCCATTATTCTTCAACCAATCCCGTGCTTCACCCCCACTGCGGTTAATCAGGTTAGCGCGAACACTGGTCAGGTTTAAGACGGGGGGAGGGTTGACTGTTTCGCCAGTGTTAGGCATTCCACAACTGCCACTGGATCTGCCCCAATCATCCACCGTGACAACCACTTTTGAACCCGATCGAACATCACCCTGGCTAGGATCGACCAGTTTGACTCCCAGGGCACCCATCACACTGCCCCGATAGACCGGTTGCCCCTGGGGGTTGGCGCGATCAAAGGTCAGCCGTGTCACCTGGGGAGGTTGGCCCGATCGCTCCCACCGGATCAGTTCAAACCGACCTTTGCGAAACTCTGCGGTAAACTGCCAACCATTATTCATCTGCCCGATGCATTTAATGACCGAACTGACTGTGGAGGAGGTTCCGCAGGTTCCACTGGATTGCCCCCAATCATCTACCTGAACAGTAATTCTTGATCCCTGCCGCACATCTCCTCTGGAAAGATCGACCAGTCTGACTCCCAGGGCACCCATCACACCGCCCCGATAGATCGGTTGCCCCTGGGGGTTGGTGCGATCAAAGGTCAGCCGTGTCACCTGGGGAGGTTGGCCCGATCGCTCCCACCGCATGAGTTCAAACCGACCGTTCAAAAATTCTGCAGTGTACCGCCAGCCATTATTCATCTGCCCAGTACAGAAAAGCTGCTGAGTGGCGGGTGCCGGGGCAACAAGCGGGGGCAGCAGTAAAATTCCAGTACATCCAGTTAGAAAGGTGGCGATCGTTGATTTGGTTAACTGCTTAGCTGCATTCATAGAGGTGAACTGTTCAATGATGAACTTATGTTTGGAATTGTTTAAGCACCTGAATTTGAATAGGGCTTAGTTTGCTTCAGTCCTAATAAAGTTGGATTTTGTGGACAAATTTAGGGTATAGACCTGGCTGAAAAGAGGATCTTTCACCCTACTTTGCTCAGACGGGATGCGGGCGGACTGGTAACCATCCCTTGAGTTTTTGTGTGAGGACGACACGATGGGTCAACCCGATAGGAATGTTGATCAAGCGTATCATCCCACGTTCAGTCTAAAATTAAAACGCTTGACTGTATGGCTCCCGTTCTCTGCCCCCCCTTATGTTTGCCCCTTATGTTTACCCCTTATGTTTGACTTTCTTAAGGATGCTCCTAACCTCACCCCGACACAACTGGCCCGTTCCTTTCGCTGGCTGGGCTGGATTGGGTTCTGGTTACAGGCCTTGCTGGGGTTTGTGCCGATTCTGGTGGTGGTTACGACGGTTTTGTTTAAGCCGGTTCAGTATCAGCCAACCCGTTCCTCCCTGGGTTTCTGGCTGGCGATCGTCTGTTTAGCCCTGCTACTCTTCAGTATTTACTGGTGTTTTCGCTATACCCGACTGGCCAGCCAACTCGAAGTACGGGAACTCCGTCCAGCTCGCGAGGAGGTGGTTCGAGATCTGAAGTTGGGGTTGCTGGTTAATAACAGTATGATGGCGGGTACGCTGCTGATTGCACTGGCTCGGGTGGGTGAACTCACCTTCAAGATGTTGACTCTACCACCGGGGGCAACGCTGATCACTCCCCGCACGATGGGGGCAGGGACAACCATTGGGCCAGGAACTATCATTACGGCCTCCAATATGATTGCCATTCAAGCCATGCTCAATGCGATCGCCGCTGGATTGGTTGGCAGCATTGTCGCCCTTTTTCTGCTTTATCAACTTGGGCAACGCCGTTCCTCCTAAAGTTCACTTAATGTTGACACGTTACTATTAAGAAGATCAGGCAAATGCTGCTGAATCTTAAAGTTCTCAATCCGGTTACTCAAGGCTGTTTTACTCATTAACTTCGTTAGGCTTGCCCATGCTACAAATGGTTCCTTCCCACCGCCCCCTGAAATGGTTTCCCAGCCTGGGATTGTTATTAGGGCTATGGTCCGCTCCGGTTCTGGCCGCCGAGCAAATTAACCTCACCTTTGGCTCCTCAACCCAAACAATTCCGACCAGCGATCTGGCAAGCTTTGCCCAGGGGCGGCCACCCAGTCGGCAATTGGCAACTTTCTTGAGTTTGGTTCCAGCCAGCACGGGGGTTCAAATTCAAGAATTCCTGCAAAGACGGTTTGACTTCAGCCCTGGACTGATCAGCCAGTTTGCCAGTACCCCAACGGGGCAGGCTGTTTTTCGCGGCTTGGGTGAATTGATCCGAACCCAGAACAATGAAAATGGGCAGCAAGCCCTGATCACTGCCTTTGAACGGGCCGCGGGCACCCCTGCCGGTCTAACCATGATCAATATTCTGCAGCAGTTTCCTGAGCCCACCCTGAAGCTGAATGGTCAACTGGCGATGTCCACCATGGTGCAGTTGAATCAAAAACGCCGGAATCTCAGTCAAACCCTCACCCGCATTCAAACCCAAGCGGCTGCCGCTCCCCCGATGGCGATCGCCAATCCCGTCAACTTAAGTCAGCCTGGTGGCCAACAGTGGCAAAAGCTAACCCTGACCTTTAACCAACCCCAATTTTCCCCCCAACCCATTCCGGTGGATCTCTACCTGCCCCAGGGTCTGGTCTCCCCCGCTCCCCTGATTGTGATTTCCCATGGATTTGCCTCCGATCGCTCCACCTTTGCCTACCTGGCGGAACATCTGGCCTCCTATGGGTTTGCTGTTGCCGTGCCAGAATTTAGCGGGACCAGTACCCAACGGGTGTCTGGATTTCTCAACCAGGTGGATACCGAACGGATCGATTTAGCTCGATCGCTGGTTCTCCGTCCCCTGGGGATTTCTGTCTTACTGGACGAACTGGAGAAAAAATCCAAGACCGATCCATCTCTGGCTAGCAAAATGAATCTCAACCAGGTAGGGCTACTGGGTCAATCCCTGGGCGGCTATACGGTACTGGCGGCGGGGGGAGCAACCCTCGATTTTGCTGGTTTGAAGCAGGCCTGTCGCAACCTGGGGGCCAATCAACTCCAAGCCCTCTTCGACCTGTCCGTTTTATTTCAGTGCCAGGCAGCCTCTGCTCCCTCCGTCCGTACCAGTTTTGTGGACCCACGGGTGAAGGGGATTATTGCGCTCAATCCATTTACCAGCCTGGTCTTTGGTCAGAAGGGCATGGGGGCCATCAAACTTCCAACCATGATTGTGGCAGGCACGAATGACCTGTTTACCCCACCCCTGTCCCAACAAATTACCCCCTTTACCTGGATGAACGCTGACCAGAGCAGTAAATACCTGGTGGTTCTAACGGCGGGAACACACTTCTCATTTCTGGGAGACATGAAAAATCAATCCGGTGCTTTTGCCATCCCTGCTGAGTTAATTGGTCCCGATCCGGCTCTGGCTCGTCCCTCCATTCAAGCCTTAAGCACCGCTTTCTTTCTCAGTTATATTGCCAAACAAGAGCAGTATTTACCTTACCTCAGCCAATCCTATGCTCAAACCGTAGTGCAAAAACCCTTCACGATCGATTTAGTGAAATCCTTAAACATGAACCAATAAAATGAGGCAAGGGGGTTGAACTCCAGGGGGTTGATAGTTGCTTTAGTCGAGGTTTTTGGGGTGAAGATCCCCTCAGGCATCCGCGCATTTATTCAAAGGTAATGTCAAAAATACGGCTAAAGATAATCTACCTAATGGGAGAGAGGAGATGCTCTAGCTGACATCGATAATCCCCCTATAACGTCCGTCACTATCCCCAGCCATGCAGTTTCTGATCCAGGCGGCCCTCTCCAAGAACTAGATGTTGGCCCAGCCTCAGGTTAGTGAACTTATGCAAAAGCTCAACCAGTCTCCCTCGCCCCAGATTCAACAAGGTAGCCAGCACCTGATCGAGAAATACGTTTGGGGACAAAGGATTGACAACGATGGATAGGGTCAAGCCCCCCCAATTGTTTTTAGCGGCAATAGTGAGATGTCCCAAGGGCTACAATCTCAAGATTGGGACCGCACTGCCCTGGGAACGGTGGCAAACTGGCCCCTGAGTTTACAAACCAGCCTCTCGATTCTGCTCAACACGGCTTGCCCAATGGTGCTGGTCTGGGGGGGCGATCGCTACCTGTTTTTTAATGATGGCTATGCCAATCTGGGCCTGAATTCTGGGCCTACCCTGATCCCTGGCCAGCCCCTCCACGATTGTTCTCAGCCCAATGGGGGGGAACTGCTCACTGCGATCGAATAGGTATTTACTACAGCCCAACCACAGCAGCAGGTGCTCACTTCTCAGGGCGGGTCAGGGGAACAGATCTGGTGCTGCAGTCCACTCTGGGATGGCGGCCAGGTGGGGGGGGTCTTTGCCACGGGCTGTGCTGGACTCAATCCGATCCCTGGTGCAACCCCAAGGCTGGAAGCTGAATGCCAACAAGCCGAAACGGAACGCCAGCACCTGTCTGAGGCTTTGCTGTCTGAAAAAGCCCGGTTTGCAGCCGTCCTGCGTCAATTGCCCGAAGGAGTGATGATTGCCGATGCCATCCCTGGGATTGCTCTGACCGCCTATGCCGGAGAAATTGATCAACGCCAGGCCCTGGCAGCGGGTTATTAGATCCATCTGGCTAAACCTGTGGAACCAGAAGCCCTGGTGCAAGCGCTCGCCCGTTTGCTACCAGCCAGCAATGCGTCCTCAGCCCTGTAACTGCAAGTATCATCTATCATCAGACAGATATATATTTCTTTCTTATGGCATATTTTGGACTGAAGCACTCCATTGCAACTCTCCCTTTTCGACCCAGTTTTTCGCCTTTGCAACCTCCCATGCGCCTTCCCCATTTGAGCCAGATCGACCCCAGGGGTGCATTTCTCCTACCGTTAATGCGCTTGCTCTCCAGCCCCAACCCTGTCAGGCTAGTGTTGAGGAGGGATTGAGGGTGCGTCACTCCATCGGATTCATGTATTTTTTGAGTTCTACCTCCCGACATCGCTCACAGCCCAGTCTGCTAAGAAAAGCACTGTTCAATCTCCCCACCCGCTCTCGTCTGGCTTGCATTATTGTTACTGTTTCTGCGTCAGGCTGGTCATGACTGCTGAAGGCCCGTTTACTTCCTCTGTACATCAACCCACTTTAGCTGAAGAAGCCTTTTTCTTTGATCTATCCCTCGATCTACTGGCGGTGGTGGGTCTGGATGGCTACTTCAAGCGAATTAATCCGATGTTCAGCCAAATCCTGGGCTATTCTGACCACGAATTCTTAACCCGTCCTTTTCTAGACTTTGTCCATCCCGACGATCGAGCCGCCACACTGGCAGAAATGGAGCAGTTAAAGGGCGGAACCCCCACGTTGGCCTTCGAGAATCGTTACCTCACCAGGGAGGGGGATTATCGCTGGTTATCCTGGACCGCATCGCCTCAGATCGATCGGGCTGTGATCTACTGCATTGCCCGTGATGTGACCCAACAAAAGCAAACGGCAATGGCCCTGCGTGTAAGCGAAGAACGCTGGCAATTGGCCCTCAGGGGCAGCAATGATGGCATCTGGGATTGGAATGTACAGACCAACGAAGTGTTCTTCTCAGCCCGCTGGAAAACCATGCTGGGTTATGGGGAAGACGAAATCAGCCATCACCTGGAAGAATGGGCCAAACGAGTCCATCCCGAGGATCGAGCCTGGGTGATGCAAGCCATTCAAGACCACTTTGACCAAAAAACACCGTTTTATGTGACTGAGCACCGGGTGCAATGCAAAGACGGCGGCTATAAATGGATTCTCGATCGCGGCCAGGCCATTTGGGATCAGGATGGCAAGGTCTGGCGCATGGTTGGTTCCCACACAGATGTGACCGAACGGAAAACCCTGGAAGCGGCACTGCACACAGCCAACGAAACCTTAGAGCAACGGGTGGCCCAACGCACCGCCGAATTAGAGCAGATCAATCGCAGTTTGCAGGCAAGCGAACTCAAGTTTCGTACAGCGATCGAACACATTCCCGATGTCTTTGTGATTTACGATGCCCACCGCCGGATTCAGTTTGTCAATCGGGCTGGTCTGGCCCTGAGTGGAGGATCGCTGCCGGACTTCCTAGGACGCAGGGATGAAGAAATCTTTCCAGTCGAAGTCACGCAGACCTATCTGCCCCTGCTGCAGCAAGCCATTGCCACCAAACGCTATCAAACGGGGGAATGCACGATCGCCCTACCAAATCGTGAACCCTACACCATTGTGGTCCAGTACGTGCCCCTGCTCGATGGGAACGGGGAGATCCAGCAAATCTTTGGAATTAGCCACGACATTACCCGCCGCAAACAAGCTGAAATCGCGTTACAGCAAAGCCAGGCTCAGGTTCAACGGCAACTGGCGGAAATTGAAACCATCTACCAGTCTGCCCCGATCGGTTTGAACGTCCTGGATACCGATCTGCGCTTTGTCCGCATTAACCAGCGCCTGGCCGACATGAATGGATTTTCAGTGGAAGAACACCTTGGCAAGACCATTCGAGACTTACTGCCGGATCTGGCGGATACAGCGGAAGCCTTGCTGCGTCCGATCTTAGCCACGGGAGAGCCGCTCCTGAATGTCGAAATTCGGGGAGAAACACCGGCCCAACCGGGGGTGCAACGGATCTGGCTGGAAAGCTTTTTGCCGCTCAAGCAGGACGATCGGGTCATTGGAATCAGTACAGTTTGTGAAGAAATTACGGAGCGCAAGCAGGCAGAAGGAGCACTACGGCAATCGGAGGAACGCTATCGCACCCTGTTTGAGACGATGGAAGATGGCTTTTGTGTGATCGAAATCCTGTTTGATGCCAACCAAACGCCGATCGATTATCGATTTCTGGAAATTAACCCCGCCTTTGAACAACAAACCGGACTGCACCAGGCTGTAGGTAAAACGGCCCGGCAGATGATTCCCAACCTGGAAGACTTCTGGTTCGAGACCTATGGCAGAGTAGCCCTGACTGGTGAACCCCTCCGGTTTGAAAATGGTTCGGCGGTGATGAATCGCTGGTTTGAAGTCTATGCATTTCCGCTGGGGCAGCCCGAGCAGCACAAAGTTGCCCTCCTGTTCAAGGAGATTAGCGAGAGAAAGCATCTGGAAGCCGAACGCCAGCAAGCCGAAGCCCACCGGGAACAGTTGCTGCGACAAGAACAAGCGGCGCGGGCAGCGGCAGAGCGGGCCAATCGAATTAAAGATGAATTTCTGGCGGTGCTCTCCCACGAACTACGAACTCCACTGAACCCCATTCTGGGCTGGTCAAAATTGCTGCAATCCCCTCAGATCAGTGCTCAAAAACTACAGCAGGGATTAGCGACGATCGAGCGCAATGCCAAACAACAGGTGCAACTGATCGACGATTTACTGGACACCTCTCGCATCATTCGGGGCCAACTGAGCCTGAACCTGGCCGTTATTAACTTATCTGAACCCATCCTGGCCGCCTTAGAAACGGTGCGTTTATCTGCAGAAGCTAAGGGAATTATGCTGGAGGTCAAGCTTTCCTGTCTGGGCCAGGTGCGGGGAGATGGGGTCAGATTGCAACAGGTGGTCTGGAACCTGTTATCGAACGCCATTAAATTTACGCCCCCAGGAGGCAGAATAACTGTCCGGCTCAGCCAGGTGGAGCGTTTGGCCCAAATTCAAGTGCGCGATAACGGCAAGGGAATTCAGCCGCAATTTTTACCCCATGTGTTTGAGTTGTTCCGACAAGAAGATAGCTCAACCACGCGATCCTTCGGTGGCTTGGGCTTAGGATTGGCGATCGCTCGTCAGGTGGTTGAAGCCCATGGGGGGACGATCATGGCTGCCAGTGAGGGCGAAGGGCAGGGGGCAACCTTTACCGTACTGCTGCCATTAATCCCTGCGGCGATCACCAATATTCCTGCTGACCCTCAACCTCCAGCCCTGAATATCGAACAGCTGCGGGTGATGGTGGTGGATGATGAGGCGGATTCTCTGGAAGTCGTTAAGGTTGTGCTGGAACAGCAAGGGGCGATCGTCCAGGCCCTTCCCTCAGCGGTCAAAGCTCTCCAGATCCTCACCCAGGACCCCTTTGATTTGCTTGTCAGCGATATTGGCATGCCCGAAATGGATGGTTACACCTTCATTCGTCAGGTGCGGACTTTACCGTCGTCCCTCAATCGCAACATTCCAGCGATCGCCTTGAGCGCCTACGCCAGCGACATGGATCAACACCAGGCCCTATCCACAGGCTATCAATTCCATCTGGCCAAGCCCCTCGAACCCGGAGCACTGGTTAGAGCCATCACCCGGTTGGGACTGACAAGGCCGGATTAAATCAGGGGGGATGACCTCTCAAATCAACAGGTCTGGTGCCCAGATACCGTTTTGTCAGAGTTTTGTAACTCTACGGTTGAGACCAGACCTATAAACCGGCTCACGAACGAAACGCCACCTTGACCGATGGAGTCTCTAGCGCGGAGAAGTGGTGCGGAAAGGGCTTTTCTTCATATACATTGTCATCAAACTCTGCAGATTGCTCATGCTGCTGTTGTAGATTTGTTCCGCCATCTGTCTAACTTCTGGGTCACTGGATTTCATGGCCTTGCGGGCCATTTCTGCCGTCTGAATATTTTGAATGATCAGCCCACCGAGATCAAATCCGTCCACAGAGCCTGGGGTGGTACCCACTTGAGCTACAAGGGCCGAGGGAGGTTGCAGTTCTGCAGCGCTAACATAGGGGGTCATGGTCAGAATCAGAATGCCAGCCAGAGCGGAGGTTTTTAAGACATTAAACATGGAAGTTCTCTCCTTGAAACACTAAATTGCCAAAAAAATGGAAAAGGCAAAGCTTGAACGATTTGTCATCCTTACAGTACCTACTGAGCCAATCGCGATCGGGGTCTTGCCTGCATGACCTAACAATAATCAGCCAGCCTGAGAATTTGCTGAGTTCAGGGTATATTTTTGCTTAGCTCTCCCAGCCGTTCACTCCGGTGGGTTGGCTCACCCCTATAGTCTTGAGTCAGGGGAATTGAACTATACTGACCTTGATAACAGAGGCACTCCGCTTCGATACCGGGCAGGACACGGTAAAGTGCAAAACATTTCCCGACACCCCGAACAACGCACACTGCAGGTTCTGTCGGCCCTCAGTTACCGCACAGGTGAGTTGGGGCGATATTTGCAGGAAATTGCCCTCCGGGTGAGTGAGCTTCTGAGAGTTGATTGGTCGGTTGTTACTTTTTGTAAAGATGGCTGCGAACGGATTCTGGCCAGTTCCGTCGATCTGGGGGAAGAAGCCGATGCAGTTTATTCCTTACATGGAACCCTGACTGGCACAGTGATCGACACCAGGGCTTCTCTGGTGGTTGAAGATGCCACGGCCGTTCCCGATTACGGGGAGCCACCGGAAGGGTATAAAGCTTATCTGGGGGTTCCTCTACAGACCCCAGCAGGAGAGGTGATCGGTACAGTTTGCTCCTTTCATTGCCAACCCCGTCATTTCAATTTTGAGGAAGTGCGCCTCGCCCAGATTTTTGCCGACCGGGCCGCAACAGCGATCGATAACTATCAGCTTTATCAACACCAGCAAGAGATCAATACCCGGCTGCAGGCGGAAATTCAGGAGCGTCAGGAAGTTGAACTCGCCCTGCGTCAGAGTGAAGCACAGTTCCGGCAGTTAACTGAAAATCTGGAACAGGTCTTCTGGTTGATCTCCGCCGACAATCAACCTTTGTATGTCAGTCCCGCCTTTGAACAGGTATGGCAACTTTCCCGCCAGGACTGGTATGCGAACCCGAATATTTGCTGGCAGGCAATTCATCCCGACGATCGCTCCAGGGTGGAACAACTCTTCAGTCAGAACTGGCAGGGCAAGTTAGAAACCGAGTATCGCATTATCCGTCCCGATGGTTCCGTGCGGATTATTCGGGATCAGGCGGTTGCCATTTGCGATGAATCAGGGCAAATGTATCGGGTGGCTGGCCTGGCCGAGGATATGACGGAACAAAAGCAAGCTGAGCAGGAACGGCTGAAGGCGATCGCCTCCCTGGCGGAAGTAGGGCAACTGGCTGCAATGATTGTCCATGAGATCCGTAATCCCCTGACCACAGTCTGGATGGGCTTAAATGCTTTTCAGCGTTTAGAGCTGCCCCATAACTACCGGGAACGATTGGATCTGGCCATGGCGGAAGCGGAACGACTACGTAACCTGCTACGGGAAATTCTACTCTACGCCAAGCCCCAGGCTCTAGAACCCCAGGAAATCGATCTGAATCCCTTTATCAGAAACATCCTGGAACCCATGCGCTCCCTCCCCATCGCCTTGGGCCGCAGACTTAAGTTCATCCCGGCGGACCATCCCCTCAGGGTAGTGGGGGACCAGGCCAAACTGAAGCAGGTGGTTATTAATCTGGTGGATAATGCCTGCGAAGCGATCGCTGAAGGGGAAGAAGTAACCTGCAGCCTGGAGCGGGACGGCCGCTATGCTTACATTCGCATCCATAACAATGGACCAGCCATTCCCCCCGAACTTCTGGATCGGCTGACTAAACCCTTCTATACAACTAAAGCTGCCGGAACGGGTTTGGGACTGGCGATCGTTAAACGCATTGTCGAAGCCCACAGTGGCGAACTGGAGATCTGCTCTACCCCAGACAATGGCACAACCGTAAGAGTAGGATTACCCCTGAGGGGGGAGAGTTCCATCCCTGACCCTGATTAGCCTTAATGGAGCTTCCCCTAGCATTAACCATGGATCAGGTGTTTACTGGGTTAAGTTTGTGAGTGGCGCAGAGGACCAAGATGCAAACCTGGCATGGTGAATTTTTGATTCGGGATTGGCAACCGGGCGATCGCCAGTCTGTCGCTTATGTGATTACAACGGTATTGATGGAGTTTGGCTTGAGCTGGGAACCAACCGGGGCAGATCGAGATGTGGTGCAGGTCGAGCAATACTACCAGCAAGCGGGTGGACAATTCTGGGTGGTCGAACATCAGGAGCAAGTGATTGGCACGGCCGCTTACCATCCCATCGATCGCGGTGAAAAAGCGGTGGAAATCCGCAAAATGTATCTGTTGCCTCAGGCACGAGGCCAGGGTTTAGGGCGATTTTTGTTGACCCAGCTAGAAGCTCAAATTGCCGCTCAAGGGTTTGAGACAATCTGGATTGAAACCGCCACGATTATGCAGACAGCGGTAAAAATGTATGAACAGCAGGGTTATCAACCCGCTACAGGGGTGGCAACCCAACGGTGCGATCGCGTTTATGTCAAGCACCTGCAACCCCAATTTAGCTTAACTTGACTTTTCTCTCTGATAAGCCAAAAAAGGGCAAACCCCACCAGTCTGCCCACAAATTACCCGGAATATTGCTGGCTATGCTTATTTCATCGCTGCCATTTCATCCTGAATCTGGCTCTTTTTCGCCTTGAATCGAGAGGCCAGTTGCTCCAGTTGGCTACTGCTGAAGTTATCCCGTAAAGCCGCGAAGAACGTGTTTTCTTCCTGCCGCACGTGATCCTCCACGCTGTCCCGCAGTTGGCGGATAATATTCATAAACTGCTCTGACATTAAATCCATGGAGCGCAACTGGTCGAGAATCGGTAACCAGGAATCCTGCTCCTTGTAAAGTTCTTGCAGGTCGCTTTCAGGATACTTACCCCGCACTGCAGGATAGGCAATGTCATCCTCTGCCAGGGCGTGGGCACGCAGATCTTTGTAAAGTTGGCCAAAGAATTCTTGCCGCTTCTGGGCATCCTGGCTGCCCTCGATTTCGGCAAATAACACCCGCACTTTCTGGTGATCCATCCGCAGTACATCCTGCAGGTTCATATCCCCTTTGTCCGAGCTTTGGGTCATGATGCTCCCAGCTACGCCGGTCAGGGCCGCAACGGCATCCTGTACCCGTGCCCAAATCCCTTGTTGAGCTTCCTGTCCAGTCAGTTCCAGCACCCCCAGAATTTCCAGCACCCCTTTCAACTGTTCCTGATGGGCCCGGTTTTCAAAGTTAATGGTGTTCAGTGGGGTAATCGCAGCTTCGATATCAGCTCCCACCACCTGGGCTGCTTTATGGATGATCAGTCCACTCATGACCTGCTGGTGTTTCAATAACTCATGCTGAAACACTTTTTCAAACAGATTCAGCTTATTGCCCTGCATCATTTCCTGAACTTTCTGTACCATCTGGGAAATGACTTCTCGAGGTCCAGCTTTGACCCCATACTGCACCATGATGGTGTCTAAAATTCCCAAGTTTTTACGATCGTCTTCCAGCATGTCCCGAAACCGCTGTTTAATGTCATTATCTGTGCTGGCAGAGATGAACATTTCCTCGTTAGCAATTAGCAGATTCTGTAGTTCTTTCATATCTGCTAACTTGCTAGCGATCGCAAGTCGCTTGGTGTCATCAAGAGTCACAACCATCTTGTTGCTTTCCTCCAAATATTTAGCTATGGGATACTACTTCCTTATCAAGGATGGCACGGCCTATAAATCAATTCATCTTTCCAATGACTGATGAGCGCCCCAGCGTTCCTGGCTTTAATCTAACTATGGTTTAATTTAATCAAAGATATTATTCAAAAGCTTAGATAAATCTAGAACTACAGGTAGATCGCACACCTGAAGCTGGGTCGTTAGGATTGGAACGTAACTGGACTACTAATTTACCCAGGAGCACTAACAATGGAAACTCGTAGCAGCACTGATTTACCGCCCGTAGCCACTGCTTACAATGGCAAAGATCGCAATGCCTTTCTATTTGGCTGGACCCCCCAGGCAGAACTCTGGAATGGTCGCTTCGCCATGATCGGGTTTGTTGCCTATCTCCTCTGGGACCTGTTTGGCTATAGTGTCGTTCGCGACATTCTCCACCTGATCTCCTACTAAAAATAGGACTCTTGGGGGCTGGCGAGATTTTCATTTATATTTCTGCATGCCAGCCTCTTTTGAACAGGGATTTCTGTGATTAATTTGTAAATTAAATACATCGAAAAAGTTTTTTATTATAGTTGGAGAGCTAACTTTGAACTCCACCCCTATCAATGCCAAAACCGAATCCTTCCTGCTGAGTCAACCCACCGTACCAGCCAGGGAGCCCCCATCCCAAACCAGCCCCCCAATTACCATTGATCCATTCTGGGTTTTCATTGTGGGTGGTAGCCTTTTATGGGGAGGACTGATTCTAACCAAATTCCAGCAGAGCAGGCAACAAGCCTTAAGTCCGGATAAAAAAATTGGACCCAGCCTTGGTGTTCTGGGGTCCCACAGGGTTGCCTGTAAGCAATGTCATTACTTTTCCCATAACCTCTACCTTAAATGTACGGTTCATCCCGATACAGTAATGACCAAACGGGCGATCGACTGCCCTGATTTCTGCCAGCGCGGTTCAAATCGCCTTTAACCTGCCCTGGGCATCCCCCAACCACGAGGTCAAGAAATTAGGTGCAGGTGAGGGGATATAGAACAGCTTAGCCGGGCAGCAGCGATCGCTGACACTGGGGACAAATCGCATGGATCGATAATTGGCAATCCAGGAGGTGATAGCCTTCCTTCTGGGCTGTTTTGCTGCCAATTTTAAGTACAGCATCACTCTTAAATTCGATCGTTTTGTTGCACTTAATACAGATCAAGTGGTGGTGATGGTAGGGATAGGGTTGGTTCAGTTCGTAATGTTTATGCCCTTCTGCCAATTCCAGTTCCCGTAAAATGCCCATGCGGGCCATCAACTTCACTGTGCGATAAATTGTGGAGAGGCTGATGGAGTGCCCCTGATCTTGCAAGCAATTGTAAAGATCTTCGGCGCTGAGATGGTTCGCCGGAGGCAGGTTCTGAAAGATGTTGAGAATCGTTTCCCGCTGAGGAGTTAGCCGCCAACCTCGCTCGTTTAACTCAGCCCTGAGGGAAGTCGCTGTGTAGAGCGTCATAGGTTACTCTTAATAAAACCAGGCTTATTGAGAATTGTACATGATTTGACTCCGATTTTCAAGAAATCCTGCTTATTGAGAACTTAAGCGGAGTCCAGCCTGGAACAAGTTTTTGCAACGGCATTCGATTGAGCCATCCCCAGGTTAGCTCGGCATTGACCCATGCTCTAATCTGCCTTGCCTAAGCCAGAGAATCCAGGTAATCCCGAACCCGATTGCGCCGTTTTGGTTGTCGGAGCTTTTGTAAAGCCTTGGCTTCAATTTGGCGTACACGCTCCCGTGAAAGATCCAGGGCTCGACCAATATCAGCCAGCGAATAGGCATGGCCATCCCCCAGACCAAAACGCATACTGATCACATCGCGCTCCCGACTGGTCAGGTCCGCCAGCAACTTTTCTAGTTCTCGGTGCAGAGACTCCCGCATCATCATTTCTTCCGGGGAAAGATCATCCGTTTCCAGGAGATCCCCCAATTCGGTGTCTTTGTCCTTGCCCACTTTGGTTTCTAAAGAGACCGATCGGGGCACCCGCACCAGCAATTCCCGCACCTGGGGCGCTGTCATTTCTAATTCAGTGGCAATATCTTCGATCGACGGGGTGTGGCCTTTCTCCTGGGAAATTTTTCGTTGAGCTTTTTTAATTTTATTCAGTTTTTCAGTAATGTGAACAGGAAGGCGAATGGTGCGGCTCTGGGTGGCAATGGCCCGGGTGATCCCCTGCCGAATCCACCAGTAAGCATAGGTGCTGAACCGATACCCTTTCGTCGGGTCGAACTTTTCCACCGCCCGTTCCAGCCCCAGGGTTCCCTCCTGAATTAAATCCAGTAACTCCAATCCCCGGTTCTGATATTTTTTGGCGACAGAGACGACCAGGCGGAGATTAGCCTGAATCATGTGCTCCTTAGCCCGCACCCCGTCCTTCTGGATCTGATCCAGTTCCCCAACCGTCATCCCGATTGCCACGGCCCAGGCTAGTTTTCCCTCCGCCAGCAAAGTCTTCAGTTGTCCCGCCACTACTCCTGCTTCTCTGGCCCAGCGTTCCAGGGGGGGACGATGCCCCAATTGGGCCGCCAGCCGATCGTGAATATCAATTAAGCGGACGTACTGCTGAATGGGCTGATGATCCGCCTGCACCTGATCCCGGAGTTCCACCAGACGCATATAGCGCTGAACTTTCTGGGCCTCCGAAACTTCTTCATCCCGTCCCAGTAATCGGACCCGCCCAATTTCCTGCAAATATAGCCTGACCAAGTCCGTGGTTCGCTGTCCCCGTCCCGCCAACTGCACCGCTTCTTCAACGTCTTCCTCAGGCCAATCCTCCAACAGGCCGCCATCCCCATTAGCCTCTAACCCATTAGCCTCAACCAGCAGGTCCAGTTCTCCTGGCTCAGCGAGAGTCTCCAGGCTATCCTCCTCCAAAACCGAGTCATCCTCAGAGCGAGGGCTGGAATGCCGGGATTCTGAACCGGACCGTTCATTGTCATCCATCACGTCGTAGTAGGGAATCGCTGACATTGTGCCCACCATATGCAGGGTTAAATAGAGATGCATCCCTTGCCTAATTTTTCCCAAAATTGACGACTGAAAATACAAGGGAGGGTTCCGCAATTTGGGATCTATATTAAAAAGAGATTCAGTTGATCGCAGATAATCAGTAGCTCAAGCTTCTAGATGGGAGGCTCGGTTCCTAGATTGCTGAAAAAGGTAGCTTAACTAACCCTTTGAGATCAAGTGGAAACCAGCGCCAGCCAAACTGCAACTTAATTTAAGAAAGTTTGTCTGCATTTGCAGTGATATAGATCAGAGGCAACTTAGATCGGCCCCACTGCATCAACAGCACTTTAGAGTCTTTGCTATCTTCTCTATCCAGCCCTTTCTATATGCATCCCAACCTGGTTTTACCCTCCACTCTGTTTCTGACCCTGTTATTAATGGTCGGATTATTTTTCTTTGTAAAAGCTGCAGTCAAGGATCGCACCCAGCAGGAGCGGTTTGGAAGCCCAGCCTCGGAGGAGGAACTGATTCCAATTTTACAGTCTTATTTCAGCCAGCGAGCCTACAGAGTCACGGGACTGGATCGGCAACAGCAGCAAATTGTTTTTGAAGGAATGGTTCGCCCCAGTCTTTTTCTAGGAATTTTATTAACTCTACTGGTGGTAATCGGCTTGTTCTGCCTGGGATTAGTTCTGTCAATTCTTCTGCCTCAGTGGGGATCAGGCTGTTTGGCCGTTGTGTTATTGACCCCCATTGCCCCAATTTTTTACTGGACTCAAGCCAAGCGCCAGGAAAAGGTGTTGCTCCGGGTCGAATCTCTTGAACCCTCGACCAGTCCAAACCCCAGCCAGAGTTTACTGACTGTCACAGCCCATCGGGATGAATTGCGCCAATTGCAAACTGCTTTAAAGTTGCAGCCTCTGGACTAACCCCCCCAATGTCATTACCAATTGTCTTTAGCACTGAAGCAAAGAACGGACGAGCGTATGGGCCGATCGACAGCAACCGTCAATCCAATCAGTCATCCCAGGCTTCCACTAGCAGTAATTCATGAATCTGATCCTGCATAGAAAAGCCAAAATCAAGGAGTTCCTGCTTCCAGTAGGGCCAGTCCTCCGCATAGAGCAGGGCAATTTTCCATAGACTGTCTGTAGGTTTAAGCTTGCCGGAGTCCACCAGCGATCGCGCATGACGCTGAAGCTTGACCATTGGGTGAAGAACCTGCTGGGTCATATTTTCGATTCTAAATTTTAGAAATTTTGTAAAGGTCAGGGAAAACTGATCGAACCCTTCAGTCATCCATGCAACACGGATGCAGGGGATTGATGACTGGTGAAAGTTACTAGTTTCAAACTTTTTTTATAACTCAGCTGGAGTTGAAATCGCAAGGGAGTGATTGATAAATTTATTTAATACACTCTTCAGGGATCGCTCTAGACCAGAGTAAGGCCGATGAATTCAAAGATCAAGATGAAACTGGCAAAACTGATCAGAATATCCTAAAAGTCATATTAGCATAGTTTATACTAAGGAGAACTAGAATAGCTCTCAGAAATAGAGGCACCAACTCTGGAACGCTCTTCTGCTAATGGTTTACGCGATTTTTGCCCTCAAATATTTTACTAAGAAAGTAATTTTAGCAGGTGGCGGCCAATCCGTGAAAATTGTAAAGGTGATTGCCGAAAATTTTATGTTTTGTTACAAGTTAGTTAAAGTATCGTAATCAGGAAGACGGTATGGTTGGGGGTCTAGCCGGTTTGAAAGGCACATTCAATACTGACTTTGGCGAGCAACTCCTCAATGCTGTCGCCAGTAAGTCGATCCAGCACTTGTTCAGCCGGAGCGAATCCGTTGAAGTGATGATCCGCTGCTTTCCGTCCAGCAAGCTTTTGCAAGGCAGTATTGATAGCTTCAAGATGCAGGGGCGCAACCTGGTGATCCGTCGTCAATTTCATGTGGAAGAAATGACCTTTGAAACGGATGCCGTGGCCCTGGACTTTGGTTCAGTGTTACAGGGACAGATCCGACTGAAGCAACCCGTCCAGGCGATCGCCCAGGTGGTTCTCTCGGAAGCAGGGATTAACAGTGCCTTTGAGGCGGAACTGGTAAAAAAACGCCTGGTGAAGATTTCTTCCCCCGAGCTGAATGCCATTTCTGGGGAAGAACCCGTGACCTTTAGCGAAGTGCAGGTGCGTCTACTCCCCCAAAATCAGGTGCATATCTTTGCCAAAGCAAATCTGCCCTTTCACGGTCTGGTTCCCCTCAGTGTGATCACCACCCTCTCTGTAGAACGACGGCGCAAAATTGTCTTTTCCCAGCCCCGATTTCAAGCGGAGGATATCCCTGCCGAACTCCAACTCACCGCTGAGCGTCTCACCTACGCTTTTGTCAACATTCTGGATAACATGGTGGATCTGGATCGGTTTGACCTGGACGGTGTGTCGATGCGGATTAATCGGCTGGAAACCCAGGATCAGCGCCTGGTCTTTAGTGGTTATGCCCAGATTGACCATTTCCCCAAAACTGGGGGGTAATCCTATAGGCTGTGGAAGATTCAGTCGATCGCAGTTAACCCCAGGAAGTTTTCCTCTGATTGTCTATTAACTACAATGCGAAAGTTCTCTGAGAAATTTGACCAAGAGGGGCTATGATGGTGCGCTTTCCTAGATTTATCCACGGGTTATTGGTCCTTGTCCTGGTGCTGCTCACCAGTTGTAGTCAGCCTCCTGCTACAGTGGCCACCCCTCCCACCTATACGCCTGCCCAGTTGGAACGGGTCCATGAGTATGTGAACAATATCCAGGCTAACTATGAGCGGATGAGTGAGTTACAAGCTGATCTCAATCGCCAAGACTGGCAGGCGGCCAGGGCTACACTGCGGGGACCCCTGGGTCAAATGTTGCAGGATATGCGTAATCTAGAACGCAATCTTTTGCCAGCCGATCAAAAGTTAGCCCATGCCCTCAACCGCGCCTTTGCTGAAGATTTACTGGACATTGATGGGGCAGCGGACCAGAAGAATCTATCTCTGGCTTTACGGAAGTACGACGCGGCAACGGCTGATTTTGCCCAATTCCTGCAGGCGCTACCTCAAGGGTGAAATTGCACGCACCTGAACTGCGGGTCGCCATTGTGGGGGCAGGGGTGATCGGAGCGGCGATCGCCTACGAACTGAGTCAGCTTCCGGCAATATCAATCACGGTTCTAGATCAACGTTCTCCCCAAACCTATGCAGCAACGGGAGCCGCTCTGGGAGTGCTGGTGGGAGCGGTCAGCCCAAAACGCAGGGGGCAGCATCTGCAGCTACGTCTGGCCAGCCTGCAACGCTACGAAACCCTGATCCCGGAATTGGAAGCCCGTACGGGTCTCGAACTGCCCTACAACCGTCAGGGGATTCTGCAATTATGCTTTGAACCAGAACAATGGCAACGGTGGACAGAGGTGAGCCAGTGCAGACGAGAACAGGGATTTCATCTGGAGCAACTGCAACCTGAGCAACTAGCCCACCATTATCCCCAGGTCGCCCAGGCTCGATCGTTACAAACTCCACACCCTCTGCTTGGCGCGATCTATTCCCCTCAGGATCGCCAGGTGAACCCGATCGCCCTGACCGAGGCGTTGATTGTGGCCGCGCAACACCAGGGAGCTAATTTTCTCTGGCAAACCAAAGTAGTGGACCTGATCCCACAGTCGCAGGGTTCCAATCAACGGGTGAGCCAAATTCAGACGGCGACGGAGACATTAGCAGTAGATTGGTTAATTCTGGCTGCGGGTCTCGGTTCTAGCGACTTAACCGCCCAACTGCAAACCCCGATCGCCCTTCAACCTGTGCTGGGCCAGGCGGTGAAATTGCGGCGTCCATCCCCCCTGACGATGCCTTATCCAGTGGTACAGGGGGAAGATGTCCATATCGTGCCCTTGAATGCCTGGGAGGCTTGGGTGGGGGCAACAGTAGAATTTCCGGCTGAGCAGGTTGTCGCCAAGGATTTTGCTCTAGATGCTGATCCCCAGCGGTTAGCAGCGGTTCTGGAACAGGCGATCGCCCTCTGTCCCGACTTGAAAGGGGCTGACATCTTGCAAACCTGGTCAGGATTACGTCCCCGTCCCCAGGGCCGACCCGCTCCGATCATTGAACCATTATCGGGTTATAGGAATGTGCTGCTGGCTACAGGTCATTACCGCAATGGCATTTTGCTCGCCCCCATCACTGCTTTGAAAATCAAAGAATGGATTGCGGCTAGGCCATAACCATGCCCCCATCTACATTAAAGACCTGACCCGTGATGTAAGCGGCGGCGGGATCGGCAGCCAAAAATTTCACCAGTCCGGCTACTTCCTCCGGCTGGCCATAGCGACCCAGGGGAATGTATTTGAGGATTTCTTCGGATTTGAGGTTGCTGGTCATATCTGTAGTAATAAAACCAGGAGCAACGGCATTGACCGTAATGCCCCGACTGGCCAGTTCCTTCGCTACGGTTTTAGTCAAACCAATCACCCCTGCTTTCGCGGCACTGTAATTCGCCTGACCGGGATTACCCATCTGCCCAGCCACAGAAGCAATGTTAATGATTCGTCCCGATCGTTGCTTCAGCATCAGCTTACTGACCGCTCGAGTACAGAGAAACACCCCCGTCAGATTGAGGTCAATCACCGCCTGCCAATCCTCCAGGCTCATCCGCAACAGCAAGGTGTCCCGGGTAATGCCCGCATTGTTGACCAGCACATCCACCCGCCCCCACTTGTCCAGAGTGGTTTGCACCAGGCTATCCACCTGTTCCGGTTGGGACACATCTGCAGCCACTGCGATCGCTTCCCCACCCAGAGCAGCAATTTCTGTCACCAGCTCGTTAGCGGGACCAGCGGAACGGGCATAATTTACGACGACTTTTGCACCCGTTGCCCCTAACGCCAGTGCGACCGATCGTCCAATCCCACGGGATGCTCCGGTGACGATCGCGACTTTATCCGCCATTGCTGCCATGCCTGTACTCAAGAATGATGAACCTTTCAATCATCGCAAGGAAGGGGAACGACGGGCAAGCCTTAAGCCTGGCTTAATAGGAAACAGTGCCAGTCACTAAAGTGGCACCCTGGTGGTTGAGGGGCTAGAGACCGTCACCGTATAGTTTGTTCAGTGAGGAGTGATTCGCAAACAAAAGGCTCCTGGGGTCGAAACACGGCAAGACTCCCAGGAGTTTTTTCTATTAAAAGCATCCTGGCGAGCTGTGGTAGTCGCGGTGGTGATTGGCAGCCTCAGTGGTGAAACCAGTGCATTTCTCATTGGATTATACACACCGGAAAATGGCGACATTTATCTTGATGATCAACCCGTAACCCCCCAGAACCGGGAGCAGTATCGCCAGCTCTTTTCGACAGTGTTTTTTGATTTCTATCTGTTCGATCGCCTGCTGAGATTGCAATCAGATCAACTGGATGAACAGGTTCAAGTTTATCTCAATACACTACAAATAGAGCAGAAATTAAAGATTGAAAAAGGCGAATTTTCCACCCTTGATTTATCTCAGGGGCAACGTAAATGCCTTGCCTTGTTAACAGCCTATCTGGAAAATCGTCCAGTTTATCTCTTTGATGAGTGGGCAGCGGATCAAGATCCCTATTTTCGCGAAATTTTTTATCGGCAACTCTTACCAGAATTAAAGCAACGGCATAAAGCTATCCTTGTGATCAGCCATGACGATCGCTATTTCCACCTTGGCGATCGCTTGATCAAATTGGACTACGGTAAAATAGTTTTGCCCTGAGCCTGGGCTGGAGGTTGAGAGATTGAGAAATCTTACTTTTTTACTGCTACTTGTTTTTGTTCCCCTGTCTTTGGCAGCCGATTTCCTGCATTGGGATCAACTGATTATTTTTGTTACCTCTGCTCTGGCTATTGTTCCTCTTTCGATCGGACTCAGTACAGCGACCGAAAAAATTGCCGTTTTTACTGGCCCTTCCGTGGGGGGATTGGTGAATGCCCTATTTGGGAATGCGACCGAGTTAATTATTGCCCTGGTTGCCCTGCGGGCTGGATTAGTCGATATTGTGGAAGCGAGTATTACTGGCAGTATTCTCAGTGCTTTACTCCTCCTTTTAGGATTGGCCATGTTCAGTGGAGGCTTACGTTACAAGGAACAGGAATTTCAACCGATTTTAGCTCGTGTGAATGGATCATCAATGACCCTGGCAGTGCTGGCGATCGCCCTCCCCACTCTGGTGACCTACACCTCCAATATGGTAGATGCCACAGCCATTCATAATATTTCGATTGCAACGGCGGCTATTTTAATTTTGATCTACGGTTTAACCTTACTTTTTTCCCTCAAAACCCATAGCTACCTCTACGATGTGGGGATAGCAGAATCAATAGAAATAGAAAAAGAAAAATCTGCAACTGAACTATGGCTCTGGATTGGCATTTTGTTGATTTCAACCCTGGCGGTTGGGTTTGAATCCGATCTCTTTGTTGGAGTGGTTGAATCTGCCACCAATGGGCTGGGTCTGACCCCCCTCTTTACTGGGGTAATTTTGCTGCCCCTCGTGAGTGATTTTGCTGGCTATATTACCGTAATTCGGTTAGCCACTAAAAACAAAATGGACTTAACGGTGGCAACGGCAACGGGAGATAGTTTACTGATTGCTCTGTTTGTTGCTCCAGTTTTAGTGTTTGTGGGGCAGGTCATGGGCCAGGCGATCGATCTGAACTTTAACCCCTTTGAAGTCTTTGCCCTGGCGATCGCCGTTGCAGTTTCTAATCTGGTCAGTTTTGGTGGTCGTTCTAACTGGTTGGATGGCATTTTGCTATTAGCAACTTATCTGGTGCTGGCGATCGCGTTCTATTACCACCCTGTGTAGTTACTGATTGACTATTGCTGAATTTTCATAGTTCATGTTATGCTTTTTCCGAAGCTTTTCTTTGAGAAGACCTTCAGTGCGCTTGTGTCAACAAACATTACACTAATTAAATTGAGGTTATGAAATGAAAATGCTTTTGCTTTACCTTACTCTCGTCCTGGGTATCTTAAGCGTGACAAAATCTGCATCGAGCAATCCTGCTGGTTTAGGTACCGCACCGAATCGGTCAAATAGGCTTGAACCAAATGTAGTTCTTGGCGCAATCAATCCATTCAGGACTTTTCAAGGGGTTGCTCACGTAGCGAATGGGGTAAGCCTCCGAAACCGGGCGAGTGGGGGGATTGAATTAAGCGGCTTGCCTCCAAGCGCCACAATTGTTGCAGCTTATCTTTACTGGGGATGGACATCCCTTTCCACCCCTACTCTGGGCAAACATAATCGAATTAACCTGAATGGTACTGTGTTTACTGGCACCCTTGTAGGTCAAGGTCCTGATGCTTGTTGGAGAGGTAATAAGAATTTTGTCTATCGAGCCGCGGTCACAGCTAAAGTCACTAGAAATGGTTCCTATAAAGTTACGTTGATCCCCGGATCATCTGGTATAACCAATGGCTCTAACGCCTGGACAAATTTCACGGCACCATTGGCGGAAGGCGCTTCTCTTGTTGTACTCTTCAGGGAGCCAAGTGCTAAAACATTTATTTATGACAAAGATTTGGCTGGCAATATGTTTATTGGCTCAATCAGCTATACGCTTTCTGGTTTCAGTTCTGGTTCCGGTAAAAAGGAGTGGACTTCTATTAGCGGAGATGGACAGGTTGGTAACGGAGTCCTTGATGTGGCGGCAGCAGCAAATGAAACAACTCGCTTGAATGGGACAATTCTTTCTGGACCAGGAGGAGTTAATTCCAGTAGTGATTGGAATGGTTCTGATGGCAATCCTTTAAACCAGCTATGGGATACTCGAACCCATGATGTGACTGCATTTATAACCTCTGGACAAACAGGTGCTACAGTCGCTGTCACGTCGCCTACTGGTCAGAATGACTGCCTAATTCCTGTAGCCAATGTTCTGACAACTCGTTAATTAACAAGGCTCTCCTATTCTCTAATATACTGTCAACCTGGGGAATGTCAGTTTTTACAAAATTCTGATATTCATTTTGGCAAAAAAGCTTTAACCTATTTAAGGCGACTTGCTGTCAGTAACCCCTATCACCCTTGTTCATACCAAGTTTAGGAGAGCCAGATTTAAACCAATAGTCATTTCCTGGAAATGTCGCAATGTTCAATAAATTAGCTTTTCCAGCAACAATGTATTTTATTTAGACCAATCATCTCGATCGTGTCTAAATCGTTATTTATGTTAGTAAGATACTCTTCCTAATTGTCAGTTTAAGCAGAACATTGCTCTTGAGTTTGGCGATTCTATGACTTACCATCTGCGTGTTGCCGACTTGCCCAGCAGCGATCGTCCCCGCGAAAAACTCTTAGCTCAGGGGGCCCGCTATCTCACCTCAGCGGAGTTGATTGCCATTCTTTTGGGAACGGGCCAGGGGGCGGGTAAGCTATCAGCGATCGGTTTGGGACAATATATTCTGCAGCAATTGGGGCAACATCAGCGCGATCCCCTCGCCGTTTTACGGGAAATCACCCCTCAGGAGTTAATGACTATTCCAGGGATTGGCCCCGCTAAAGCAACCACGATTTTGGCGGCGATCGAACTGGGTAAACGGGTGTTTCAATCCAAACCAACGGAGCAGACCATCATTAATGATCCGGCCGTGGCCGCCGCCGCTTTGGGGTCAGAGCTGTTCTGGCAAACCCAGGAAAAATTTGCCGTCCTGCTGCTGGATGTACGGCATCGCTTGATTGGCACCCAGGTGATCACGATCGGAACAGCTACGGAGACGATCGCCCATCCCAGAGACATTTTTCGTGAAGTGATTCGGCAGGGGGCCACCCGCGTGATTGTGGCCCATAATCATCCCTCTGGCAATGTGGAACCCAGTCCAGAAGATCTAGCCCTGACCCAACAACTGCTATCTGGGGCCAAATTTCTGGACATTCCCTTGCTGGATCATCTCATTCTTGGCAATGGGGATTTTCGTAGCCTGCGCCAGACAACCAAATTGTGGGAAGAATGCCCTCAGGGAGATTAAGCAGAAGGGCCAGGTTGCCGCAGCACTTGCCAGACAATTCTGGGATGGTAGAAGGCCAGGGGAGACTTGAGGAAATTGACAATCTCAGTATACAAAAACCGTAATTCTGGATCTGTCTGGGCCTGCCGAATTAATCGCTCCATGTAAACCTGCAGGTTTCGTGCTAGCCATCCGGTTGGGATTCGTCCTTTGGTCGTGGGAAAACGGGAATCCAGTTGGGTGGCGGTTTTCCAGGCCAGGCCGTTGCTCCGGGCGAGTTGTTGCTGAAACTGGCGGGTATTACTCAGGTATTGAGGGCTAAGCCGATCGGAGGGTTGCTGATTTAACCAGTTCTGCAGCACTAAAGCAGATAAAGCACTCACAGTCATTCCCTGACCATAGACTGGGCAGAGGGCACAGACCGCATCTCCTAAGGCAATCAGACCGGGAGGAAGCTGGGCCGTTTCATAGTGGTAGAGCCGATTAGCCGTGGCCCGGTGGGCGCGAATGTCTGAGGTGGGCTGAGCTGCTTTAATCGCTTCGTAAAAGCCCGGGGCAGTCAGGGTGCGGGCAAAGGCTAGAAACTCAGACTCTGTTAAAGGGGGATAGTCACGACCGTACCCACCCAAAGTGGCAATCCATTCCCCGTTTTCGATCGCCGCCAGATAGGCCAGACGGGGCTGGTCCGGGGGAACCTGGTCAATTAACATCACCTTCCAGGGAGGGGAATACGTCTCAGGCAACCGATAGCGACGGGTAGCATATCCAACTCCAGGATCGACGATCGTCTTGGCTGGGGGAGTCGATCCCAGTTCTTGTAACCATTGCGGTGTATTTGTTCCCCGTCCACTGGCATCCACCACCAGAGCCGCCCGCAGTTGTTTAGGCTCAGCAGTTTGGGCAGAACGGTAACAGACACCAGTGATAGGTGTAGCTTTGCCATGCTGGAGGGAATTCCCCCTTGCATTGCTCAGTAATCCCGTCACCCGCTGGCCTGTGAGCACCTGCACCCTAGCTAAGCGGCAGACCCGCTGACGAATGGCCCACTCCAGCAGGGGACGACTACAGGTAAAGGAGCGCAGGGGGGAATCCGTATCGAGGCTAACGTTCCACCTTCCCTGGGTGAAGTGATAAAACTGCCTGGCCCAATCCAGCTCAATGGCTCCCGCTGCGGCCAGTTCAAGTCCGATACCCGGAAACAGTTGCTCCAAAATCCGATACCCTTTGACCAGCAAGACGTGGGGCTGGAGGGATTGGGGAGTGCCCGATCGAGAACTGGGACTGGAGGGCAGGTCATCCCGTTCAATCACAGTGACCCGCTCAAAGTGATCGCCAAGCACACGGGCCGCCAGCAATCCGGCAATACTGCCCCCAATCACAATGGCATGATTGCTCTGTGCGTCCAGATCCACCGGGTCAAACTGGTTCATCATCCCTGCGCCCCTAGTTGGTTCTAGTTGGTTCAAGAGGGAGTGGCATCCTGCAGTTCACCCGGCTTAACCGTCAATTGTTGGCTCTGATTACCCCGCTGAACTTTCATTTGCAGGGGTTGGCCAACCCGGCTTTTTTCCACAATGTCCTGGAGTTGCTCCGCACTGGTGATCGCCTGGCCCTCCACCTGGGTAATCACATCTCCCCGACGTAAACCTGCCGTTGCGGCCGGGCTATTGGGCATCACCTGCACCACCAACACCCCATTGATTTCAGGAACGGTGAGGGGGGAGTTCGGATCATTATTGGACTGTTTGGCAATCTCTGGAGTGAGGGTGAGCATCCGTACGCCAATGTAGGGATGGGAAACTTTACCGCCCTTGGCCAGAATGTCTGTAATCAGTTTGGCCTTGTCGATCGGAATTGCAAACCCAATCCCCTGAGCATCGGCCCGAATCGCCGTATTAATCCCAATCACTTCTCCCGCTGCATTCAACAGGGGGCCACCGGAGTTACCGGGGTTGATCGCCGCATCGGTTTGGATAAAGTCCAGCCGTTTATCAGGAATGCCCACCTGAGCACTGGAACGATTCAGGGTACTGATAATCCCCAGGGTGACGGTGTTATCCAGGCCTAAGGGGTTGCCGAGGGCGATCGCCCAGTCCCCCACCTGTAACTGGCTGGAATTTCCCAGAGGCGCGATCGGCAGGTTTTGACCACTCACATTAATCTTCACCACTGCCAGATCGGAGGGTTCATCCACACCCCGCACCTGGCCCGTCAACCGCCGCCCATCTTTCAACGTCACTGTTACCTTATCCGCACCACTGACAACATGGGCATTGGTGAGAATCAGACCATTGCTGTCAATGATAAAACCAGAACCTTCCCCCAACTGACGGTATTCACGGGGGACACGGGGAAAAGCATCCTCACCAAAAAATTGGCGGAAAAAGGGATCGTCAAAAAAGGGACTGGCGGATTGGTTAACGACTTTGCGCTCGGTATCAATGCGGACCACAGCCGGACCAACCCGATTCACTGCATTAACCACGAAATTCAATTCCGTTGTTCGGGCCGGGCTTGTCGTTAAAGCAGTCTGGTTGGGTAACTGGCTAACGGGCTGGACCGTTGCGGGCAGGGACATCGATCGGGGTAAGAGGGTGGGAAAGGTCCACAGGGCCGCGATGGTCAGTACCACGCTGAGAAAAACGATCGCCCCGTAGCTCCCCAACTGGCGTAGAGGTTGAAACCGTTGATCCGATACAGACATGATTGCTTCGTCCTTTTTTTGCAGGCATTCCCATCGCCTAGTTTACTCTACACCCCCCAGTTAGTCCTCCATCGATTCAGACCACGCCGTTGCTCTCACCCGGTAGCCAATATCTCGGCGAAAATAACGTCCGGCAAAATCAATACAATTCACCCCCACGTAAGCCCGTTCAAAGGCCTGGTCAAAATTAGCTCCACAGGCGGTTACGGCTAAAACCCGGCCACCATCCGTCAGTAATTGGGGAGGCAGAAAACGGGTTCCGGCCTGAAAAACGACGCTTCCCTGGGCAACTGCCCGATCGATACCGCTAATTTCTGACCCTTTAGCGTAGGAACCAGGATACCCCTGGGCAGCCATCACCACGCAGGCAGCAACTTCATTTTTCCAGGTTAATTGGGGAATCTCTGCCAGTCTCCCTTCCACACAGGCCAGCAGTACATCGAGCAGAGGGGTTTCCAGTAGAGGCAGCACCACCTGAGTTTCCGGGTCGCCAAACCGACAGTTAAATTCAATCACCTGCGGATCCCCTGCTGGGGTAATCATCAACCCGGCATAGAGTACCCCCCGGTAATCAATCTCTTCCCGCTGCAGGGCCTTAAGGGTGGGTTCCAGAATTTCTCCTCGCACCCTTTCCAGCAGTTCTGGCGTTACCAATGGTACTGGCGCATAGGCCCCCATTCCCCCGGTATTGGCTCCCGTATCCCCTTCTCCAATCCGTTTGTGATCCTGTGCCGGCAGCAGCGGATAGATCGTTTTGCCATCGGTAAGGGCCAGAATCGAAACCTCTTCCCCCTGCAAACACGCTTCAATCACAACTTTTTGTCCAGCAGCCCCAAATTGTCCGCCAAAGGCCGCGGCGATCGCCTCCCTTGCTTCTTCCAGGGTTTGGGCGACTGTGACCCCCTTACCCGCCGCCAGACCATCGGCCTTAATCACGATCGGCACCCCTTGCTGGTCTAAATAAGCCAGAGCCGCCTCCCGATTAGTAAAGCTGGCATATTCAGCCGTGGGCACACCTGCCGCCTGCATCAAAGCCTTCGCCCAAGCTTTACTAGCTTCAATTTGTGCGCCCGCCCGAGTGGGGCCAAACACTTTAAGACCTTCTGCCTGCAAATAGTCTGTAATCCCATCCGCCAGGGGAACTTCCGGTCCCACCACCACCAGGCCAATTTTGTGGTCCAGGGCAAACTGAGCAATGTCAGCAAAGTCGCTGCTAGACAGGGGAACATTTTCGCACTTCTCCAGGCAGGCCGTTCCCCCATTCCCTGGCAGGCAATACAGTTGACTTACCTGGGGGGATTTTAGCAGACTCCAGGCCAGGGCATGTTCTCGCCCCCCATTTCCAATCACTAAAACGTTCACAGTATTCCTCACCTCTACCAGGGTTTAGAACCTCACCCCCAGCATGCCAGCGATCCCTGATTGTACATTTTTTGATTTGAGTTTGATGGGACTGAGGGCAAAATTGCAATCGCCAGGGTAATCCTCCCATTCTTGAGAAAAGAGCAGCCTCCAGGATTTAAGATTTGCTTATGGAGTCAAAAGATAAGCCTGAGATCACAAATAACGTTCAACCTCCAGGGCCGAACCCCACCGATCCGGATCAATGGTTGAACAGCTACGATTACCTCTTGCCCGATGCTCTGATTGCTCAGGCTCCGGTTGTGCCCAGGGATTGTTCTCGCCTCCTGGTGGTGCAGCCAGAGGAGCATTGCCATCGCCTCTTCCAGGACTTACCCCAACTGTTGCGGTCAGGGGATCTGCTGGTGATGAATAACACCCGTGTGATTCCGGCCCGGTTGATTGGATCTAAATTAGGCGGTCAGTCTCCCCTAGAAGTAGAGGCTTTATTGCTAGAAGAGAAAGACGATCGCCACTGGTTGGCCCTGGTCAAACCGGGACGACGCTTAAAACCGGGTAGTCAAATTCAATTTGGTGACCTGCAGGCAACGGTACTGGAAATTGACCCTGCCACACGGGGACGAATTTTGGCTTTTGATCTAGCAGAGGGAGAACGGCTGGAGCAACGCTTAGCAGATCTGGGAAAAATTCCTCTGCCTCCCTATATCAAAGATTCCCCCGCCGACCCGGAACAGTATCAAACCGTCTATAACGATCGCCCCGGGGCTGTGGCTGCCCCCACTGCTGGATTGCACTTCACCCCAGAACTGCTGGACAAACTGAAAACTCAGGGCATTGATCACTGTTTTCTTACTCTTCACGTTGGGGTGGGCACCTTTCGTCCGGTGGAAGCCGACCATATTCAAGACCACACCATGCACCAGGAGTGGTTAGAAATCCCACCGGAAACCGTTGAGAAGATTCAGCAAACGCAAGCGGCAGGCGGGCGGATCATTGCCGTGGGCACAACTGTGGTGAGGGCCTTAGAGGGTGCAGCTCAAGAAGGTAGCTTAAAACCCTTTCGCGGCAAAACGAATTTGTTCATCTACCCAGGCTATCAGTGGCGGGTGGTCGAGGGCTTGATCACCAATTTTCACCTGCCCAAATCCAGTCTGATGATGCTGGTGAGTGCCTTAATTGGACGACAGCGGTTGCTCGATCTCTACCAGGCGGCGATCGCAGCACAGTATCGCTTTTACTCTTTCGGAGATGCCATGTTAATTTTGCCGGAAGCCAGAATATATGGTGGTCATGAGCCTAGCAGAGGTCCCAGCCGGTCAACAGCAGTCTGAGCTAATCACCCCATTTGCAGCGGCTCGGCAGGTAGATGAGCCATCTGTAAAAGTTATTTGTGATCTGGCCGAGCAGAACCTCTTGCTCTTTCGGCTAGATTTCTACCGCCGTTCCCATCTCCGCGAATACATTGCAACCCAATACCGGACTCAGGGCGGTTTGATGGGGGTTGCTAAAGACAGTAGGCCAACAACTGGGGGTACCACCGCTAACTGAGGTCTAGTTCACTGCTTCCTGGGGCTGAAGCCATTCTCTGAATAGACTCATCTGAGTTGGGACGACTGAACCGATCGGCCATAATGCCAAGTTTGCTCAGGTGCCATTTCCCGTTGCCTTTTTCCGTCAGGATTAAAATAACATTGTTACCGGGCTTTGCTAACGTATTAATAAAGTTAACAAAACTTTTTTTGATGTTGTACGTTTTCAAAAACCAGGGGATAAGGAAACAGTGATCACTTCGGTCAGCTCTATTGCCGCTCCAGTTCAGTCTCAGGTCTCAAATTTAGCTACAACAAACTCAGCTACAACCGTCTCCTCTCCCCCTGGTCAACCCGTTGCTTCTACTTTGAGGATGCTGGGTCTGGAACTGCTCCTGGCTTTTCCTCTGGGTTTACTACTATCCCGCTTGCAGATTGGCAGTCTAGCCTGGATTTTTTCGGGTTTGGTGGCCGCTGCTGGGCTAGCTTATCTTTATAAAACGTTTAATCAACCCCTGCCCCCGCCCAATCGCTCCGCCCGTAAAGTTGGTTTATCCCTCGTTGGTTTGACGATCGGCAGCTCCATCAGTCAAGCCAATCTAGCTCCCATCACCAGTCATCTTCCCATCTTTGCTCTACTGACATTCTTTTTGCTACTGAGTGGGAGTGCGATCGGTTATGGCTATGCCCGCCTCAGTGGCACTAACCTGCTTACTGCCCTCTTAGCAACCGTACCGGGTGGGGTGGGGGTAATGGCCAGTCTAGCAGCGGATTACGATCGTAACGTGACCCAGGTGGCACTCGTACAGATTATTCGGGTAACCGCGGTGATTCTGGGGATTCCCCTGCTGTCAGGTCTGATTTCCGGCACCGGGATCAGTCGGGTGGTGCTGCAGCGGGAATGGTTGAGTTTTGAGCCGATCGCTCTGGGGTTGTTGTTCTTAGCTCTAGTAACTACGGGAGCAACCGTTATCCTGGCCGGACGTTTAGGAATTCCTGCCGCCCCTTTTCTGGCAGCTGTTGTTGTCGGTACCAGCTTTAACCCCCTGCTGACTCAGGTTTCCGGTCTAGATCTACATTTCTGTCCCCCCCTGCTGGTCAGTGTGCTGGGGCAAATTTTGCTGGGCCTAACCATCGGTGAATACTGGGGGAGCCAATGGCAAACGCCTGCTCAGTTGGGGCGGCGATCCATCTCTGGAGCTTTCCTCTCCGTTATGCTCACCCTCAGTGCTGGCTTACTGGCTGCAGCGATCGCCCACCACCTCACCACCTGGGATTGGTTGACCTGTCTGCTGGTGACGGCCCCCGGTGGCGCTCCAGAAATGATTTTAGTGGCCCTGAGCATGAATCATCAGGTGGAAACCGTCACAGCCGCTCATCTGGTGCGCTTGATTGCGATTAACGGTTCCCTCCCCCTCTGGATCTATCTCTTTAGCCGTCTTGATCCGACACCGGCCACAGCCCAATATTCTTGATTAAAAAATAACCCCTACCCCCGTAAGGGTAAGGGCCGACATGTTGAACCTTAGCTACCTAAATCTAGGTAGAAGGGGCATCGCTCTCAATGTAGATAAAGAGTAAACCCATAACGACCACGGGAAATAACCAGCAGGTAACTGGAATCATGATCCAGGGTAAAAAGGAAGCAGCGTAGGAGCCGGTCATAGTTGATACATTCTCCAATCAAAAACGTCAGTGTTAACTCAGAAAAGCTGGCTGGGCAAAGTTAACGCGGAAAAGTTAGCTCGGTTTCAGCACAACGGGTTAGTTAAATAACCCAGTCATGATGCCATCGACGACATCAAACTTCTCTAGAAGGGTGAAAGCCACAAAAGCTCCGCCCGTTGCACCAACAAAGAACCCAGCCGTAAACTGGCTCCAGCCCTCAGCCGTATTGAGAGGATTGGCAGCAGCTTCATCTTTCTGGAAGGAAACGATGCCGTAAGCCGCCAAACAGGCCGTAGCAATCAAAATCAGGGCAATACCGGAAATTAGTCCACCCAGATTTGCTACGTCAGAATCCCGCAGGGGACCAAGCTTCACCCAGGGGCCAATCAGGAAGTAGCCGTGGGCCATGCCAATTTCTAAGCCGCGCAGAATCGGAGATAGACCCTTGCGGTAGGCGGGCAGGTTACCAATGAAGGTTCTTGTAAAATCGGAATCACTAATAGGGGTGGAGAGATGTCCCGTAAAGGGATCACCATTGTAGGGTTTGATCAGCTCCATATCACGAGCATCGGCCATTGTTATCTTGCCTCTTTATCTAAGGTGGATAAGCAAATTTGCCATCATTTTAAGCAACTGCGGGCCTCTTATTGCCCCCATTCCCTGGAACTTGTTAGAAAAGTTTATTTTAAGGGCTCAATACTGGGGAACGCTGGGATCGACCTCCTGGCTCCAGGCATTAATTCCACCCTTAACGTTTGTACCGCTAATGCCCGCTTCCTTCAGAATTCCCAGGGCTTTGGCCGATCGTCCCCCCATCTTACAGTGGACAATTAGCTTGTGGCCATTCACTAACTCCTGGATTTTGGTAATGCCTGGGCCATTCTCAATCTCTGGCAGGGGAACCAGGACTGCTCCCGGAATGCGGGCAATTTCATACTCATTCGGATTACGCACATCCACAAGGACAAAATCTTCAGTGCCACTATCGAGCAACTGCTTCAACTCCCGTACTGTCATTTCAGCAATCTCTGCCATGCGTTTTGCCTCCTCTGCTTTTGCCTGGGGAATTCCACAAAACTGTTCGTAGTCAATTAATTTTTCAATCACAGGCCGAACTGGGTTGGGACGCAGCTTCAATTCCCGGAAACTCATGTCTAGGGCATTGAACAGCAACAACCGCCCACTTAACGTGGTTCCTTGCCCCAGAATAATCTTGATGGTCTCGGTGGCCTGAATTACCCCAATAATCCCCGGCAGAATGCCCAGGACACCCCCTTCCGCACAGGAGGGCACCAATCCCGGTGGGGGAGGATCGGGATAGAGATCACGGTAATTAGGGCCGGGCAGCGTTGAGTCATACACCCAGTCTTTACCCTGACGGCGACGTTGCTCCTGTTCAGTCTTGTCCAGGGCTGACCAATCCGCCGGTCGTCCCCAACCGCCCTGGTAATTAAAGACGGTCGCCTGCCCTTCAAACCGGAAAATTGAACCGTAAACATTTGGTTTGTTCAACAACACACAGGCATCATTGACCAGGTAACGAGTGGGAAAATTATCCGTTCCATCGACAACAACATCGTAGGACTGGACAATATCCAGAGCATTTTCAGCACTGAGCCGGACTTCGTGCAGGTCAATCTGGCAGTTGGGATTAATTTCGAGAATGCGATCTCTGGCAGATTCAATTTTGGGTTTGCCCACCCAGGAGGTGCCGTGGATAATCTGACGGTGCAGGTTGGAGCTATCCACCACATCAAAATCTACAATTCCAATTCGTCCCACCCCAGCCGCCGCCAGATACAGCAGTAAAGGGGAACCCAGCCCGCCAGTACCAATACAGAGAACGCTGGCTGCCTTAAGGCGTTTTTGCCCGTCCAGCCCCACCTCTGGCAGAATAATATGTCGGGAGTAGCGGGCGTATTCTTCCTGGCTGAGTTGGATCGTCGTTAGATCGGGGTTGAGCATTGTCCTGTGCCATGCATGGAAAAGTCCAGGTATTAAACCAGGGGACAGCTTTGAAGGCATGCTGTCATCGCGAAGTTAAGTTAACTCTCTGGTCTACCTGGAACTATTCTACTGAACAACCCGGCGCAGGATCTCTGGAGAAAACCTTGAGAATAAGCAGAACGCTGTCTGGGTGCGGCGAGATGGGTGCAATTTCACACCGAAAGCAGGCCACTGGGGAGATCAGACTAAGCAGCAGATAAAATGGCTTTAGTGCCCTTTACGCAGGTAAATTAGTCCAGCCCATGCAACCCACCAAACCCCTTTGGCAGTCCGAAGTAGAGTTACTCCTCAAACTGTTGACCCTCTCAGCCCTGATTTCCATTGGGATTAAAGCTCTGGGAGGCAGGCTAGATCTTGCGCCAGACCCGATCGCTGCCCTGGCGATCGTCTTCCTACCCTGCCTGGGCATAGGAGCCTTCTTGCTGTTTAAACGCCATCCCTCAAGCATTCTTAAAGACTAACCCTCCATTCCTAACTCTCGCCAAGACAAGGGGGAATGGAGGATTAAACACTGAGGATTAAACACTAAGGTTGGATCAGCCGCTGATTCTGAGGGCTGGGATTGTACTGATAACCAAACCCAGAGGCTTGAGAATCATCCATAATTTTGGGCGTCACCATCACGATTAACTCATTGCGCTGTCGAGCATTACTCTCACGCCGGAAAAGCCTGCCCAAGAGAGGGATGTCCCCCAGAATCGGAATTTTCACCACGCTAGAACGGTCTTGATCCTGGATGATGCCAGACAAAATCAGCGTTTGTCCATCCCGCAGGCGGATTTGCCCCGTCTCTAGCCGCCGTTGCGATAGCAGCGTACCTGTGGAGGGGTTTTCCACGTTGGGAAACACAACACTAAACGTCCCTGTGGGAGCACTGACTTCAGGAGAGATATTCAGGGTCAAAAAGCCGTTATCATCAATCCGATCAACATTAACGTTAAAAATAACGCCTGCCTGACGAATGATGGGCGTGATTGTGGTGGACTGGGTCGTTGCACCAGAAGCACTGGCATCCTGAGACGTAGTGGCTTGAATACCGGAAAAGATTTCTTGAGTCAGGTTAACCTGCGCCGAACTCCCTTCCTGGACCAGTAGGGTGGGATTGGTCAGCACCTTGGCATTGCCATTTTGAATCTGTACTACCACATTGAAGAAGAAATCACTGACGATCGAACCCGCGGGTAAGCCAGGAATGGAAATCCCGGGAACAGTAATCAAGAACGGTTCGTCTCGGGTGGGGGGAATAATGATTGGATCGATAAATGTAGGTGGACGGGTTCCCTCTTGAACAGTCAATCCAGTGGCATCAAAAATCAGCCCAAACATGCTTCGACCCAAGTTGGTCTGGAAATCAACATTGGACTGATTGCTCCTCAACAGGTTAACGTCTACAAACTTGACGTTAATTAAGGCTTGCCGCCGGCGCACATCTAATTGAGTCAGTAGCGAGATGGCCATTTCTACTTTGCGGGGGGTTCCAACCAGGGTGACCGTATTGGTACGAGGATCACCCATGACTTCCAGACCCCTCAGCAGTCTGCCCCGACAGACATCTTGCAGGTTAACTCCCGCGACGTTGTAATTTACTTTGGCATCACAATCGGGACCAGCAGGAGGAATAAAGGCATCACTCAAATTAGCCCCAAATTGCTCCAGCAGCTGGACTGCCCCTAGCTGAACATCTGCCGAACCTATCGTAGTCTGGCGGTTGATCGAGGTTTGGGCTGTGGTTCCGCCGCTAGTCGTCGTAGTCCCACTGGCGGTTGCCAAGCCAACTGAGCCACCAGTCTGAGCCACAGAAGTTAAGCTATTGACAGTGCCAGCCAGCCCAAACACGCGCATTTGGTTCAAGCGGATCGTCCGCACAATCCGGTTCTGGGCGTTGGGAGGCAAGAATCTACCCACAAAAACGGTACGGCCAACCTGATTTGCCTGTAGATTGCTCACCCGCAAAACATAGTTAAAAACATTCTGAACTGACTCGTTCTCAATATCTAGAGAGATAAGTAAAGAGGGGTCAGTCACGCCCTGGGCAGTGGCAACACCATCAGTAAAAACCACATTTACATCTGCAGCACGGGCCAGAAGTGCTAAGACTTCTCGCACTGGAGCTTGCCGCAGTAATAAACGGGGAATCCGCTGAAAAGAGCCAAGATTAACACCATCAGGGTTGGGGTCGAGGGGAGCAACGGCAATATCACCAACGGGGGGAACTGCCGCACGGGGAATAAAGGGAGGGGGGGCAGATGGACGCTGTCCCATGCTGGGGGGTTGCCCTGTAGGGGGAGCTGTAGCGGCTCCAGCAGGTTGTTGCGCCAGGAAAAAGTTCATCACCAGTCCCCCTGAAGGATCTCGCCGCACCACTTCTCCAACTGGAGCAGCAGCGATCCCGTTCACAGTAACCCGTACAGTTTGTGCATCTAACTGGCTTACTTCTACCAAGCTTATACCAGGTGCAGGGTTAGCCTGACGAAAGGCTCCACCCTGGGGTAAGCGCAACTGGCTCTGGGTTACATCAGCAATCGAGCTATTGCCTCGACTAACCGTAAATACTGGGGGACGCGTGTTTCCCTGGACATTAAAAATGAGTTGTAAACCTCTAGGGGTGGAATTAACCCGCACTGCTGTAATTTCTGTCTGGGTAGCCAGCACGGGCTGGGGCGGTAGAGTTGCCACCAGGGCTGCAGTAGTACTCAGGGCTAATCCCTGAAAAACCGAAAACCGTTTCATCGTTCACTCCTTTAGAAAACACCACACAAACTAGAACACACCACAACAACCATCTTTAACTATGACAAAAAAAATCCCCCTCTATTGCGGTGCAGGTTCGGCATTTTCCTTCTTTTCCGCTGGTGGTGGGGCTGCCGCTGCCAGTTCTTCTGGGGTGAGCGGAACATAGGCAACCAACTTGAAACTGGAGTTAATTAAGGTGACAGGTTTCTTATCAGCAGTGGAAGTCTGCTTCAGTTCAGTTGTGAAGTTCTGAATGACCAGCAGAGTTTGCAGCCGATCGAGGGTTTTCAAGATATTGAGAGTCTGAGGGAAAGTCCCCTGGAACGAAATGTTCGTCACCTGCCGCTTCAGTTTGCCATTGAGTTCTGGCCCGATCGAGCCATCGCTGACTATCCCTGAACTGGCATAATCTGGTTCAAATTTGAGCAGACGGGCCTGGTTCTTGCTAATCACCTGATTCAGGTCCAAAAGCAAGGTGCCGAGAGCTTCCTGGGTTGAAAACAGACCCCGAACTTGCTGATTTTGCGCTTTGGCTCGATTCAGACTAGCCACCACTTCATTGACCTGTTTGACCACTGCTGCTTTTTGAGCAACATCGGCTTCCTTTTGGGCAATGTTATTATTCAGGGTTTGCATCTGATCCAGGGCAGGAAGGACCATTTGGGTTCCCAGGTAGGCGGCTAGACCAAACCCAGCAACTGCAATCAGGGCACCGCTAACCGTTGGAGTTAGGGTTACACCGAAAACTGTGGGATAGGGGGGAGCAGTAATTTCCGGTACTGGAGCGTATTCACCAGTTAGGGTCATTTTTGAATCACTCCTTTTTGCTTGAGAAAATCAATGCGAGCAACCAGTCCGGCGGCTCCCTTCTGCTGCAGTTCCTGCAAGAGGTCTGAGGCAGGTACACCATTGATAGCGGTTGTGATTTTGTAGTCAACCAGGGCCAGTTTATCTCCTGCATTGGCGGGGGCAGCATCTGAACGCTGAGACTGCACTAACCTGGTTGAGTCACTACTGAGAAAAGGGGAAGTTTTCAGGGCTAGAACAAAATCATTGATATCGTCAAAGGAACGGGCTTTACCCGTAATTGTTAATTCGCTAGTAACGGGAGCTGCAGGGGGTGGAGGGTTGCCACCCTGGGGGGGAGGTGGACTGGCGGGTGCGGGTGCAGCAGAGGCGGACTGCTCAAGTTTGCTGATCTGCAAATTCGTCGGCACACGATCGCTGACATCCTGGAGAGTGGCAGACCAGGGTTTAATCTGGTTAAAAATAGTGGTCAGAGCTTGAGTCTCGGTTTTGACCTGCTGTTCTTCGGCCTTCAACTTATCCAATTGGGTTAGCTGGGGGGCAATCCTGGCCAATTCATCATCAAGCTGTTGTTCTCGAGTCACCAGACGCTGATTTTGAAAGGTGACAACAGCAGAGCTAAGCAACACCAGACCGATCGCCGCAACCCCTACTGCGCCTCCAATGAACAGAGGAATGTTACTAGCGCCGGAACCACCACCCCGCAGGAGTTCCTCCTTGGCTGGCCCTGTTCTTTCTCGCAGCAGATTAATTTCAATGGCATACATAAAGTCTCACTCCTCAAGTCTCACTCCTCAAATCCCACTCCCTCGGTCATACTCCTCGTAACCCCAGCCCCATTACAACCCCTAGACCCGGACGCTTTTCTGTCGTAACTTCGGGAGGCACCTGGAGAGACAAAGCCGATACCGGATCAATTAAGGTCGCTGTATAGCTTAGTCTTTGAGTGAAGAATTCATCAATCTGCCCCAGTCCTGCCCCCGGTCCAGCCAGTAAAACCTGAGAAATTTCCAGGTTATCTCCCTGATTTAAATAGAAATCAATGGAACGACGAATTTCATCGGCCAGATCACCCAGCACCCGCAAGATGGCTGCTGCACTGGGGTTAGTGCCCCCCGCCCCAAAGGAATCTGAGTTACCCACAGGCACGGTCATCGTGGTGAGCAAATCGACCCCCATGGAAGGAGGTAAGTTCATAGCCCGGCTAATTGCCATTTGAATTTGTTGGGTGCCGATCGGAACCTTACGGTTAAACTGGGGTACGCCATCCATGATGATGCTGATCTCGGTACCGTCGTATTCGATATCCACGAGGGCGGCAGCTTCTCCTGGGGCAAACTGCTGCAATTGGTCGCGCAGGGTTCGCATCAGGGCAAAACTACTGACTTCTAGCACATCCAACTGCAATCCAGCCTGGGCAAAGGTGTTGATATAGGCTTCAGTGATTTCCCTTGGGGTGGCCACCAGCAAAACTTCTACCCGCTCGATCCCATCTTCATCAAGAGTGGTACCTAATTTCTGGAAGTCCACATCCGCCTCCTCCCTGGGAAAAGGCAGGTAGAGGGCTGCTTCCTGGTTCAGCACCATATCCCTCAGTTCAAAGTCGTTCAGTTCAGCAGGCAATTTAATCAGGCGAATTACCGCTTCTCCAATGGGAACGGCACTGGCAGCCAACTTCAACTTGATCTTCTTTTCCTCTAAACCCTGGCGGATGGTGTCGGCCATAGCCGTTGTGTCCAGAATCCGCCCATCCTGAAACACCCCTTCCGGCACCGGGACAGATGCAAGGGCGGTAACCTTAATCCCCTGTTTGGATTTCTCCAGTTGAGCAATATTAACGCGCTCTGGGGTAAGTTCTATGCCCAAGCCCTGCTTTGCCTTTGCAAACAATGTAGCTATCACGACTTATTCCGTTAGTAAAGCTAGGTTTTCTTAATAAGTTTGAAGCGAGATGGGGGAGGAACACGAATCAGCCTGATGGGATATTACCCTATTTTTTTAGAAATAGTTACTCCTGAATTGACAAAATCTTCAGGGGTTTTGTGGGATACAAAAAAAGCGGCGTGGGGCCGCTCTGAATATCCGTGTTGAAAATCCTATTCCTGGAAGTTACGGATGAAGGTTTCCTGCTTGAGGTAGACAAAGCGGGGGTCTAAGGGGGGCAGGTTGCTGGCATCGTTAAAGTCCGTGTCGTAGTCCCAGTTGCGGGTAGGAGCATTGTAAGATTGCGACCCGGTGCCTGGCCATTGCCCATTGTTACGATCGGGCGTAAACAGACTAACAAAGGAACCCCGGAAGCTGAAGGTTCGGCCACTCCAGTTTTCGTGCAGGCGGGGATAGTTTTCCAGACCACCATTGTAAGCTCCACCGAGAACAGTAACATCATTACCTGCCAGCACAGCAGTGTAAATGGTGGTATTTGATGGATTTACATTTGTTCCGGTCGGTGTGCCTGCAGTTGTACAGTTCGTTGCATTTTGGACAGTCTTGCTGATCTGGTTGTTGAGGTCAGAACAGCTATTGGAGAGCACATTAAGGGTATCCGCAAGAACCGCCGCGGGTTGTTTGTTCCCACTCACAGCATTGACTCCAGAACCGATGGACGGGGTATTATAGTCCCCCTGGATATAGACCGCTTGATCAGAAGTGAATGTAAGACCCGTGGGATCGGCAACATTTGTCGTTCTGCCCAGTCCTGGCAATTGATTTCCCCCAACCAGTGCAAAACCATAGGGACTCTGATTGCTGGTAGCATTCGTTGCTGCAGGATTGACACTGGCATGGATAACCAGGCCCCCATCTGTAGCATCGGAGGCTGCGTAACCCAGTCTCTGCAACGTATTGGCAGGGGCAGCATTGTCGGCAGCGGCAACAGCAAACAGCGGAGTCGTAACCTGAGTACCCTGACCACCATTATCATCACTGTAGGTATTGCTACCACTGTTAAAGGTGAGGAATCGGCCGTCCCTATTCCACACTGACATAGCAGTCCAGTTCAGTTGTAACAGGCTGATGGTGCGATTTTCTCGTCTGTTCCGAAAGGCTTGAGTATTGCCAGTTGTACCCGTCAGTTCCTGAATTGGCGCACTGATAAAACATTGATTGGTAAGTCCAGCAATTTGATTCGGGGTGAACGTACTCAAAGCATTCCACTCAGTAGTGGTCAACACTCGACCAAGGCGACGTGGCGCAAAATGATTGCTCGTTGCTGTGGCGTTTTGAGCACCCTGAGAGGTTTGCATATATCTCGTTCGCAACCCACCAGCAGCATTGTTTGTACCACTGTTCAATGCTGTATTTAAGTCGGAAAAGCTGACTGGAGCTCCATTTGCAGGTTGGGCCAATATAGCAAGATAGAGGGCATCGACCAGTGCCTGTTTGTTGGCAGTAGAAAGACTTGTAATAGATGATGAGGATGCAGGAACTGAAGTATCAATCCGACAAAACCCCGGTGGTGTTGCATCTAAGGCGGCAGTGGGTGGGTTGGGTGGGGTGGATAAAGGGAGGAATGGGGTCCGCCAGGAGGTCCGCAGGTTATCCAGAGCCGTGCTCATGGCAGGAGCGACCAGTACCGGCTGACGCATACTGAGCAACAACGATCGAGACAGATTGGTCGTTGTCGGGGTAGCGGATTGAGTTACTTGAGTGACGGCAAACCGGGGTGTTTCAAGACTATCCTGGGGATTATAGGTAATCCGCAAATCTGCCCTGGTAAAGAAATTACTGCCGGTACCAAGATAGGTACTTCCTGTGGTGCCCGTGGGGTAAGGCATTTGCAGCCGGGATGTGGGAACAACCACCTGACCAGAAAAGTTTGTGGCTAAGTAATTGTTGTTCATCGGGTTTTGGGTTTGGGCAGGTGTACAGGGCAAAGAAGCACAGGTACCCCCGGCAAGTAAGTTTACTGCTGTCCCTGAACCATTGTTGATCCTGACCACTCCATCGGCGTAGGTAGAACGACTGCCATCTTTGCGGGAGTTAAACAGTCCAGCAGAGGTGCCCAGGTTACCATTAGCATCGCGCTGTCCCACCACAGTAACTTGCTGCGTAACTGTTAAGGTTCCGCCAGAGCCAAGGTACATATTGCCATTGGAGTGGATACGACCGTTGAAGGTGGAGTTGGCTCCAGGCAAATACTCCAGGTCGCCGTCATAGAACGCCCCAAACTGGAACATGGGAACGATCCGGGATTTCAAATCCATTTCCAGGTTGGCTTCGGTCTGGCTGCGGCTGCCGACGATTTTATTGGCAATTGAATTAAGTTTGTAGCTATATTCCTGGGCATTTAAGCCACCAAAGGGTTCATCGGGCGGAATCCGCTTCATCACAACTGAACCATTGCGGTATTCCGTGGTATCGGTGAGATAGGTGTAGGCAACCCGCTGACTACCACTGCCAGAACCATTAAAGGTGTAGTTTACGCAGGCAAAGTCCCCAGTTCCCGTACTTCCCCCCGTACCCAGGCAGGCTGAGGGAGGATTTGGCGAAGTTCCCGTCGGCAAAGTACGGTTACGGAACGACTGAATCAGCTCCCTGGATCTCATATTCAGCCCCGTTTCTGCTGCATAGAAGCCAGTGGTGCTATCCGAGGAAGAGGCAATGCCAATTTGCTTGTAATTTGAAAGCAAAATGTAGGCCGTGACCATGCCGGTCAGTGTCACAGCCAGCAGCAGCATGGCCACAATCGAAAAGCCCCGGTTGCTGTTGCGTCGCGATCGACGGGAACCTGTGGTACGGAAGAAATTCAAATGGGTTTGACGGGAAACCCATCTGGGGAACGATCGCAAACGAGACTTCATAGATGACCTCATCTGGAAAAATGCGTTGAGATTTGTAGAACTAAGGTTTAGAAAGACATCACAGCACGGGGGAAAAACGTTTTACTGAGTTGCCGTTGGGTGGTTGCCCCAGCATCAAACCCTACTCCACCCTGAGAGTCGCCACTAACACGGCCCGCAGAACGAATTCCAGAGTTAGTATTAGCGGCATTACTGGACACCGTAACCCGAATGGAACGAATCCTTGCCCAGGTCTGATCGGCGGCACAGGTTTGAGCTGGCAAAGCACAGTAATTAACGAGTTGAGTATTATCATCGCGGGTTACCTGAACGCCAAAACCATTACTGCTAGTATCGAGACCGCTAACTACAGACACAGCATTATTAGAACCATTAACAGCCAGGGTTAAGTTGCCACCACTCAATTGATAACGGCGTTCTTCGCTGAGATATAGAAAATATCGCTGCATGTCAGCAAGAGTAAACCCCAGGGTATTCCAGGCTTGCTGGCTGGAAACGGTATAACGGGTTACAACCACAGATGTTCCAGCCTTGGGACTGCGGCCGGTAAAGGTATAGGTTGTGGTGGAAGTATTAGCCTCGCCGTTGTAGTTAAAGAAGGCACCGACATTAGCACCATCAAAAGCGTATCCCAGGGTCGTTATTCCTCTGGCATTGTTATTGAGGCGGTAATCACGCCATTTAGCCAGTCTATCGGGCCAACCATCATTATTCAGATCATCGGAGCTGGGGGTGACCAGGCAACCGGGAATATTGGCAGCAGCAATAATGGCAGCAATAGTAGGATTATCCTCTGCCTCATCAGGTAAGTCATTGTTATCCGCATCTGCGGAGTCAATACTGACTGGAGGGTTTAGCTGAATCCCGACCACAACGGGTGAAGCAGCAGCGGTGGGGATTTCACAGATACGGAAAGAATCCAGTGGGTTTTGCCGGACAACCATGATTGAACTCCCACTCGGACCTGTATTAGAGACCTGCAGAGCCGGGAAGTTTCTCACCGAACCAAGGTTTTGCCCAATCTGCCACACATCCAGTCCAAGGGAATCCAGGGCACTGGTTACACTGTCATCTGCGGTCAACGTTGCCGTGTCCTGGACAAAAATATTGCGGAAGCCAACTGTGACGGCAATTCCCAGAGTAACAACTGCTAGCCCCAAAACAAGAGCCAGCAGCAACTCGATAAACGTAAATCCCAAGGAAGCGCGCCGGGAGAAGCGGGAACGCGAGAAGCGATGGCGACTAGAGGTTTTGACTGGAAAAGATGGTGTAGGCCGTCTCGGTTTCATATATCACAGGGTTAGTAGTAGCAGTGCTAAAATTTCTTACAGTAATGCGAATGCAGCGGGCTTGACTGTTGGCAGCGGCAGAAGTGACACAGTTCAATGAGCCATCATTGTTCCTGCCGGACAGATCTCGCACTCGAATCGTGACCCCAAAGGTCATGGGTCTGACGGTATTATTGCTCAACCTCTTGCAAATACTTTGACCAACTGGAGAAGAATTAGCTGCATCACAGTTAACTGTAATTGTGCTGTTGATGCTCTCAGCTAAAGCGGGCAGGGCAGAGCGGGTGTTATATCTGTACTGTTCCAAATGGAACTGGGCAATGGCCGTAGCGACTAATCTCCGTTCACTATTTGAATTCAGGATCAGCTGTGTCATCATGATGGGGCCGATCGTCGATAACATGACTGCAAACAGCAAAAGCGAAACGATGATCTCTACAAGCGTAAAACCCTGGCTTATGTTCGGCCGACCAGAAGGATGGGGAGTGGGACTTAAGGGGGGGAAGAATCGTTTCATAGAAGCTAACATCATAAAAATTCAACAGTCGTTAATTTTCTAAAAATTATTTTTTCAATCAATTATTAATTACTGCTTTGTCAACCGTGACTGCGCCGCCCTGGCTCACCCTAACCGTGCTACAGAGGTTATTATTGGCAGCACAGGCCCCTCCCCCAGCAGTTCCTTTCCATAAATAAACTTCAAGCTGGCTATTAATCGCTTGCAGGTTACCCACAATCAGGTTGCCCCGTCCACCGGCATCAAAGCAAAGTCGCCAGTTTGTCTGGTTAGCTGTAAAGGTAACGGGTTGTTCAGTGGAATTGGCCTGCGTGCGACCAAAAATAGTGCTGCTGGAGCGGGGTAGGGTAAGGTCGGCGTTGGAAAAGTCTGGTACGACCACCCAGTTGTTGAGAATCTCGACAAAGTTGCCAGCAGTCTGAGGGGAGTCAAGGGGACTACTGAGCGCAATGGTGAGATTACTTGGATCGGTGGCACTAACTGTATTGCCGGTCCCATCACTGCCAACCTGGAGAGCATCATTAGGGAAGAAACCCACTGTGGAACCCACCCGCAGTAGGGTATCCGTTGAAGCAGCATCCTGAGTGAGCAGGGTCGATCCACCACACTGCCGCGACTGTGAGGCTTGAACGACAAAATCCGGGCCGTTGGCGCTGGAGGGCTGGGGAACAATTCGATAGGCTCTGCTTGTGGCGATCGCCCGTGCTCTAGCCTGCCGAAAGATCCCCTGCATCTGGAGGGTGGCATTCTGTAAGGGTTTGCTGGCCCAGAAAGTGTTGGCCAGACGGGGAAAAACGATCGCCGACAAAACCCCAATAATGACTAAGGTGGCAATGGCCTCAGCCAACGTAAACCCCCTGGATGAACGCAGGAGAGGATTTAGTTTGGGAATGCCGGGCGCAACGTTTTTCATGTCACACAACGCTTAAAGGTTGAAGGCATACATTATAGCGTATACGAAAGAATCGGTCGGTCGGTAGATTTTGAATCTGGCCGGAAGCAATAGGATGCTTTTACTCCATCCGTTAGAGTACCCAGTATTAAAGGGAGAACTTACTCAATCTGCTGAAATGGAATGAGGTTTTTAAAAAGATATGATATTCTTTTTGGCGAAAAAAGAATATAGAAATCCGGGTTTAACTTGAGCGGCGATCATCAACAGGAATTAGCCCTTCTACTTCTTTTGGGGGATAAAAAAGGTAAGTTCCTGGAACTGCGGATATTTTCATCCATATTATTAGACAGAGTAAATGATCTGGATCACCGGGTAGAGCTTCCCTGGAAACTTTCCAGCATCTGACGCGCCATCAGTTGGGCAAAGAGACCCCGCTGCTGTGAAAGTTCAGTAAAACTGCCCTGTTGAATGACTCGACCTTTGTCCAAAACGTAAATGCGGTCAGCCTGACGCACGGTACTGAGGCGATGGGCAATCACAATTCGCGTCACCTGCATTTGTTCTAAACTCTGGGTGACGATCGCTTGAGTGCGGTTATCCAGGGCACTGGTGGCTTCATCAAACAGGAGAATTTTAGGGTTACGCACCAGGGAGCGGGCAATCAATAAGCGCTGCCGTTGGCCCCCAGAGAGGTTTGTGCCCCCCTCACTGATCACGGTGTGCATTCCCATTGGCATTGCTGCAATATCCTCAGCCAGGCCGGCTCGCTGGGCGGCAAGTTCCGCTTCTGGCATGGTTACTAGAGCACCAGAGGAAATATTTTCAAAGATAGATGCCGAGTTAATCCGCCCATTCTGAATCACGACACCCAACTGCCGCCGCACCGCTGCCAGATCTAAGCCGGACAGATCCTGCCCATCGTAGGACACACGACCGGATTCCGGTTTTTCAAAGCCCAGCAATAACCGCAGCAGGGTCGATTTGCCGCTGCCAGAAGGACCGACCAGGGCAATAAATTCTCCCGGTTCTGCCTGCAAAGTGACATCCGCCAGGGTGAGCGGGCCATCTTCTCGATAACGAAACCGTACTTGTTCGATCGCAATTCGGCCAGATAAGCGTCCGGGATCGGCTTTGCTGGCGGCGACCTCTGGTTGGGCGGACAGGATCGGTTGGGACCGTTGCCAGAGGATTCGCACCTGCAGTACCTCCAGCAGCGTGTTACTCAGTTCAGTTGCAGCCGTGATCAGAGTGGTAAAAGCAGCAGTGAAGGCCAGATAGGTCCCAGTTGTAATGTCCTGGGAGTTGCCACTGAGGAGATGGATCACCACCCAAAACAGCAACAGAGCGGTGAGGGAAGGCAGCAGGGTATTAAAAGTAACCACCCAGTCTTCGATGCCCTGACTACGGAGAACGAGCTGCAATTTCTGACTGTATTTCTGGGACCAGTAAGCAAAAGCCCGTTCCTGGGCCCCAGCAATATGGAGTTTGGAGACCCCACTGATTAACTGCACCATGAAGCCAAAAATTTCCCCTTCCAATTCCTGCAGGGGGCGCAGTTGAGCCAGGGAAAGACTACCGGCGATCACCAGGACAATCAGCACGATAGCAATCGCGGCGATCGCCACCAGAGCAAGGGCACTATTGTAATAAAACAACAAACCCAGATTTAAGAACGAAAAGCCACTGGTTAACAGGGTACGCAGGGTAGAGCCACTCAGCTTCTGGCGGATTTGGCTAATCCCATTGACCCGAGACAACAAATCACCATTGGCATAGCGGCGAAAAAAGGACACAGGTAAGTTCAACAAATGGTTCCAGACCGCGGATTGAGTTCCAGACTCCATACTGCTTTCCAGCCGCAGACTGTTGAGGCCCTGAGTAAATTGAAACACCGCTGTCCCAAGGGCCGCCAGGATTAAGCCTGCTCCCAGTTGCCAGAGCAGTTGTTGATCGCGGTTGGGAATAGCTTGATCAATTAAAATGCCAGTGGCAATTGGGGTTAGCATCCCCAGAGCGGCGGCTAAAATCCCACTCAGGATAATGGTGCGGAGATTTCGGCTCTGGCCGTTGAAGGCAAACTGCAATAGTTCGATCGCCTTAAGGGAGTGGGATGGCAGGGAACGGTAAAGCATGTACGCGGCAGATTCCAGTGTGGCGGCAATCTGCGGTCCAACGAAAACCTTGGTGGCTTGCTGGGGATTAAATAGCTCGTAGCCTCCGCTAGCTCTGGGTAAAAGGGCAACGGGCTGGTGCTGCTCCTGGGTATAGGCAAGCAGCGGGCCACATTCTTTCGTCCACCAGCGATCGCTGAGGATGACTTTGCGTAGCGGTAACCGTGAAGCTTGAGCAATGCTGACCAGACGATCTTGCCGTTCTACCCCCTCCGCTTCTGGGGCCACAATCTTCACCCCTAGCGATCGCCCCACGGCACCTATAGCCACTAAGAGGGGATCTCCTGCACTGGCCAAATCCAGGTTTTGGGGGCGGGTTAGGGCAGAGAGGCGAAACAGGGCAGTTTGGGTGGCCCGATGGTTCAAGGCTTCCCTGGACTGGAACCGTTGCCATTGCAGCAGGCTATCCTGTTGTTCCCGCAGGTCCAGACTCTGAAATAAAAAGTGATGAAGTTGCTCTAACTGTTGCCAGGCGGCGATGGTCGGCGATGGACTAGAGAGCGTGAGTGGGGGAGCCTCCAGTAGGGTTTTAGCTTCCGGTAGGACAGTGGCGATCGGCTCCAGCAGGTTGTTCTTCCACCCCTCCAGCCAGGCGATCGACTCGGGTTGTCCTGCCTCACACCAGTTTGAGATCTGGGTCCAGCTCAGGGGAAGCAGTTGCACCTCTTCCAGTGGAACAGCCAGGAGTTGCCATTGCTGATTTGCCAGGGGGGGAGTGGGGGAGAGGATCACCTGGCCACTGGAGCAACTGAATAAATAGCGGCGACGGCTGAGTTGGTTGCCCTGGGAATGGATGGCAAAGAGCGCAAGGGCACCAGATTGGACCAGCCAGACCGTTTGGGAGTCATCCAGGTAGAGGGGTTGATTAGTGGCGTAGGTGTGGCTCTGATAGTGATCCAGGTAGAGGGGAGACGCGGTAGGGGGGAGAATCGGCTGTGGAGCAAGACCCACTTCAGGCTGAGGATCATCCTGCCCATCGAGATCGGATTGCCCCAGGGCTTCCCCTTCCGATCGCAACAATTGGCTATACAGTCCGCCACTGCACCAGAGTTGAGCGTGGGTGCCAGACTGGACAACTTTCCCGGCATTCAAAACAATGATTTGATCGCAGTCCCGGATCGTACTGAGGCGGTGGGCCACGATCAGGCAGGTACAACCCCGGCGGCGGAGATTACGGTCAATGGTTTGTTCAGTTTCCGCATCCAGGGCAGCGGTGGCCTCATCCAGGATCAGAATCGCTGGATTGTTCACCAGGGTGCGGGCAATTTCCAGCCGTTGCCTTTGTCCACCACTCAGGTTGGTTGCTCCCTCCAGCAATGGGCCGCTGTAGCCACCGGGCAGGGCCAGCACCACATCTTCGATCGCCGCATCCTGGCAGGCTCCTTTGAGGTCCGCATCGGGGACCGTGTCATCCCAGAGGGTGAGGTTCTCTCTGACACTGCCAGCAAAGAGGAAAATTTCCTGCTCCACCATCCCCAATCCCTGGGTGAGCACGGCGGCGGGAATCGCATTGGCGGGTTTACCATCGTAGAGAATTTCGCCAGACCACGGTTTGTAGAGGCCGCTAGCCAGTTTGGCGATCGTCGATTTACCCGAACCACTTCCCCCAATAAAGGCAACCCGTTCCCCCGGACGCAGACAAAAACTGAGATTTTCGATCAGCGGAGGACTCACCCGGCTGTAGCCAAAGGTGACATTGCGAAATTCCAGATAACCCTGCAGTCCATCGGTCTCCCAGTCGGAAGCCGCTAGAGCAGTGGGGGACTGCACCTGGATTGAGTTCTGCAGCACGTCATCGAGCAGGTTTAAGTCACTTTCCAGTTCCTGCAGGCTGCTGCCAAAGTTGACCAGACGATTCACAGGCTCCTGAAAACTGATCATCAAACTCTGAAAGGCGATCAGCATACCAATACTCAGATTCCCTTCCATCACCCGCCAGCCCCCCAGGATCAGGATCAGCAGGGTGGTGATACTGGTGAGCAAGACCGGCAAAACACTGATCAGCTGATTACTGATTTCCAGTTCCTGATGGGCGTTCAGGTATTTGGCATAGTACCCTGCCCAGCGGGTAAACAGGTCGGACTCCAGTGCAGCAGACTTGAGGGTTTCAATACTTTGCAGGGCGGCGATCGCAACCCCGGCCACTTTGCCCCGATACTGCACCAGCTGAAAGTTGGCATCTACCCGTTGCTGGGCAACCCATTGCAGCGCACTGACCTTGGCGATCGCAAACCCAATTCCAATCACCGTTAAGGGCCAGTCGTAGGCAAACATGATGCCGGCGTAGAAGATGATCATGGCCCCGTCAATTACGGTTGTGGCCAATTTCCCGGACAGAACTTCAGCAATCTTGTCATTGAGGGGCTGACGATTGGCAATTTCCCCAGCAAACCGTTGGGCATAAAAGCTAATCGGCAAATGCAGCAGATGCCAGAGAAACCGACTGGACATCCCCACCGCCAACTTCAAGCGCAACAACCGCAGATAGCGCAATTGTAGGAACTTTAAGAGTCCCTGTAGAACCAGGGTGAGCGCCATACCCAGCAGCAAAGGGGATAACCAATCCTGCCGCCCCTCCACCAGAACTTGATCGACAAAAACCTGACTGAAAACGGGTAGGGCCAACCCCGGCACCACCAGCAGAAAACCGGCCATCACGGCATAGAGCAGAGCTGGCAGAGACGATCGCAACCGTTGCCACAGCGCAGGATACAAACTGGGTTTATGGCCACCCCGCTCAAACCGTTCCCCTGGCTCAAACACCAGCACAATGCCCGTATAGCCTTCATCAAACTCCTGCCAGGTGACACTGCGCCGTCCCGTAGCTGGATCATTTAAGTACACCCGTTCAGGAGAATATCCTTCTACGACCAGGAAGTGATTGAAATGCCAGAAGACAATGTTGGGCAGAGGCATGTCTGGTAATTTTTGCAGGCTTTTCTTAAACCCCTTCGCCTTGAGGCCATAACTCTGGGCTGCCAGGACAATATTCCCTGCCGTACTGCCATCCCTGGATACGCCGCAGTCCTGACGCAATTGGGGGAGGGGAACGATCCGTCCGTGATATCCCAGGATAATCCCCAGAGCCGCGGCTCCGCATTCTACAGCTTCTAACTGGAGTAAGGTGGGCGTACGAACTCGCCGATACTTGCGGGGGGAGCTGGGTTGCACCGGTGAGGTCTCTTGTCTAAATCGCTTGGGTAATAATCCATGTAACCTCTGCCACATGAAAACCATAAACTTTACCTGACACAAATAATAATAATTCATGTACCAGAAGAGCTAATTTAGCCCTGTCCACTGGCGTAGGATTGGCAGAACAAATGTAATTGGAGTCTGTTGTTCGACGATCACCTGATCGGTGGTGGTGGTGCCGGAGGAAAGGCTGAAATCTTTTGGACCGCGGGAGGATGACCACTGATAGACCCCCTGAGCATTCGTTTGTAACACCGATTGGACTTCGATCTGGGGGGTGGTACCCAGTAAATCCTCTGCCAGTTCCGTACTCCCCAGTAGGGCGATCGCCGCGGACTTACTGACCGGAAAGGGGGAGACTGCCGTGACTTTGCCCAGAATGCCCCCAAACCGCTCCCGTTTCACCGTACTGGGGGTCACTTGTATGGTCATGCCGGGTTTAATTCGCTTGCCCTCACTGACTGGAAAATAGCTGATCGCCTTTAGCGTATCTGAGGCTGTGTTCACCTGCAGCGTGCCCAGACGCATCCCTGGGGATAGAATTTGACCGGGAACCACAGCCAGTTCCAAAATGCAACCCGGATAAGGGCTACGAATCATACTATTACGGATGATCTGCTGTTCTAATCGCTGAATTTGTTGCTGTACCTCCAGAAGCTGATCTTTACGAGCAGTGGCGGCGGTGAGGACTTCCTGCTGCAAACTTTTTTCCTGGGCTGCCAGATCCCGCAGTTGGGATTCCAGTTGGGAGAGGGCGGTGTAGGCTTCCAAATATTCCTGCTGCACCCGTGTTGCTTCGACATCCAGTTGTTTTAACTGTGCTTTAAGTTCGGCTACAACCTGGAGGCTCTGACGATACTCCTGTTCTGCCTGCAGAAAGGTATCCTGGTCGATTGCCCCTGCCTGATAGAGCGATCGGCGGCGCTCCAACCGTTGTTGCAGGACGGGCACGGTTGCTTCTGCATCTTTGAGGCGTTGTTCCACACTCAGTTTTTGCTGCTGCAGGGCAACTCGATTTTGCTCCCTTAAGCGTGGATTGAGGGTTTCCACTTGCTGCAGGCGTTGTTGCAGGGTGCGACGTTGCTGTTCTCTAGAGCTTTTTTCCAGTTGTAGCCGTTCCAGTTCCAGTTCAGCAGCAGTGCGGTTCTGGTTTTGCAATTGTTGCAGCTTTTCCCGTTGTAACTGCAGTTGTTGTTTCAGATCCGTCGGGTTAACCAGCGCGATCACCGCCGGGGAAGGAGTTACCTGCGGGCCCTTGGCGACACAATCCCCCACCTCCACCTTCAGCTCCTCTAGCTGCCCGGCGATCGGCGACTGAATTTCCACGATCCGGCGGGGGCGAATCACCACTCCACGACCCGATACGGTTGTAGGGATCTGTCCCCAGATACTCCAGCCCACCCCCACCAGCACCAGAATCGCCAGGGTGAGCAGCGCCAACCAATCCCTGGGGGCAACAATCTGAATCAGTTGGTCAAGGGCTTCGGGGGAAGAGAGCCGATCCAGGGATTCTTTGCGAAACAGTTGCTTTTGGGGGTCATTGGTCATTTCAGTTTAGTGGCTAGACGTTTTACCATCCAGTCAAACCGCACCCGAGCCAGGGCCGTCTGCTCCAGGGTTTGCAAGTCAATTTCATCTTCATATTCCAGATCGTCCTCCAGGGTTTGCCCCTCAACGAAAGCCAGACGACTATAACCTCGTTTGATTAACCCTTCCCGCAGTCGATCGGCCACCACGACACAAATGGCCCGGTAGAAGCGAGTGGCAAACCCATAGTCCTGCTGCAGGTGGGCGGACAGTTGGGAGGAGGGGAGGGCCAAAACTTGGGCGGAGGTACGGCAGACCACGGTGGCAGAGGCAGTAGCCGTTTCGACAAACGACATTTCTCCGACAATTTCACCCCTGCTCAATTGGGCAATTTCCTGCTTAGGGAATGCTGGCTCGAAGCTGACAGAGACCGCAAAGCTACCACTGAGCACAATATAGACGGCTACTGGCACTTCTCCTGCCTGAATTAAAACGGTGCCAGGGTTCCAGCGTTGCAACTCCCCGATCGCCACCATCCAGTCAATATCTGCATCATTCAGCACCCCAAACATGAACAGAGCTTTGGGCAGGGGTGGACTGGGTAACTCCTGGGTGCGGGCGAGCAAAGTGGCAATACTGCGGAGGCGGCGGGAGAGAATGGCGGCCAGGATACGGTAAAAACGGCTGCTAAATCTCCGATCCAGAACTAATTTCTGGTTCAGTTGTAAGCGAGGAATGGTCCAAACCTGGGCAGGTTCAAGGGCGGTGACCGTAGCGACAGGGGGGCGATCGTCAATAAAGGAAATTTCCCCGACCAGTTCTCCCGGCTCCAACACCCCCAGTTGAACCGCTCCTTTAGGGTGGGGCCAATCTTGCTCCCCGGCCTCCACCTCAGGGGCAGAAACGGAAACGCCAAACCTTCCTGCTAGAACAATATAAATAATAGGAATGGGTTCCCCTTCCTGGATCAGCACCGCTCTGACGGGTAGGGTTTGAGCCTGGCCAACGGACTCTAACCACTGCCGATCGCCCTCACTGAGCATGGCAAAATCAGCCCAATTGGCCAGCACCTGTTGCAGCGATCGTTCCACTGGACCTTCCTCTTGAAACGCTCAAACCGGGATATCGGCTCAGGATTGCCTGATTTTACCAGGGTTGTGATCTTAAATCATCAGAAAGGATTAACGGGGGGCGATCGCCGGGGCGAATCACTGACCGGATTAGCGTTGCAGATGTTCTGCCAGCAATTGTTGGGCCCTGGGCTTAAACAGCAGGTAGAACAACGATTCAATATAACGGAGCAGGTCTTCCCGATTTTCTTGCAGGCTATAGTTCCAGAAGCCGTAGGTACGGGCCAGGGAGAGCAGGCGGGTGGTGTGAATTTTCCAGGTATAGGTGCTATAAACCCGCTCGATCGCCCGCTCCGAAATCGACTGCCAGGTCTGGGGATTGTCTTCACACTGACGGACATACTGGAGAATTTTGGCCGCCGTCGCCTCCGGTTGAGTGGGGTTGATCAAGAAGCCATTCACCCCTTCCTGAATAATCTCCAGGGGACCGCCAAACTGAGTGGCAAAGGTGGGTAACCCCGTAATCATAGCTTCCAGAATTGTCAGTCCAAACGCTTCAAACAAAGCGGGCTGCACAAAAATACCCTGATGGTCGGCAATAATGCGGTAGACTTCCCCAGAATCGGTTTTAGAGAGGCGCACCCCCAACCAGCGCATTTTGCCTGTCAACTGATAGCGATCGATAATCTCATAAAGCCGTTCAATTTCCATCGCTTCCTCGTGATCTATCGTCTCCTCCACCCGCAGCTTGCCGGCAATTAAAATTAAATTGCAATGCTGCTGTAATTCAGGATTCTGGCCAAATACCTCAGCTAAACCGGTCAGGTTTTTGATCCGATCCAGACGGGCCATGGAAAAGAGGGGACGTTTATCGGGATGGTCTAATTTGCCCCAAACCTGAGCCGGATCGTCGAGAGTAAACAGCAACTCTTCCAGGCGGTGACGCTCCGTAATCAGGCGCTCTTCTACCTTCGTATAGGGAAAGAAATAGTTTTCGTTCACCCCAGGCGGCACCAGATTGAATTTAGGGCTGAAAAGTTCAATTCCGGAAATGACATGGTAAAGCTCCGGCATGGTAAAGCTACTGTAGGATTCGTATTGCCCAACACTATCGGGGGTACCCACAATTTCCTGATAGGTACTGCTGATAATAAAGTGAGCTGCATTCATCACAATTAAGTCCGCCGTAAACTGGAGGGAAAAATGATATTTATCGTCCAGATCCTGCCAGTAGAGATTGCTGAATAAATATTTAGATTTTTCTAAAGCATGGGCAATAATTCCCTGAGTCACCCCTAAGCGGCGAGACAGCAAAAAGGCGACCAGGTTACCATCCGAATAATTTCCCACAATCAGGTCGGGACGACCCGCAAATTCGGCTAGTAAAGCTTGTTCGGCATCGATCGCAAACGTTTCCAGATAGGGCCAGATCTCAAAGCGGGAAATCCAGTTCTCTGTAACCTTGGGGTTAAAAGAGCGAAAAGGCACCCGTAAAATCCAGACATTTTCTGTGCCATAGACTTTTTCCAGGGGTTGATTGCAGCGCGTCCCATCGCTATTGGGAATCAAACGGGTCAGGATAATCACCTTGGGATGGACATTTAAACCCTCCAGTCCGGCCAGGGTAATCTCTTCCCGTAACTGTTGTTCCAGACTGCGGGCTTGATCCAGAACATACACCACCTGTCCACCCGTATCCGGTCGCCCCAATACTCCTTCCTGCCCAAACCAGCCGTGGGGGGAGATCAGGGCAATCCGAAAGATCATCGGAATTCGGGACAAAAAGGTTTCCAGGCTATGGGGATCGGGAGAATCAATCAGGCTATCTAGAAGTTCCAGAGTTTCTTTGACTCGGGCAGCAGTATTGCCCCAACCGGGTTCAAAGCCCAGGTTTTGCAACTCAAAGCGAAAGTCGCTAAAGAGCGCCTGGGGGGGTTGGGAGTTAACCAGATTCAGGGCTTGTTTCACCTGCATGGAGAGTTGATGCTGATTCTTGATCCGCTCACTGATCAGGAGTTGATTGCCGTCGTAGCGGTGCAGGCTGAGGAACTGAAACAAAACCTGGGTCCATTCCTGGGGATCTTGAAACAGTTTGCTGGATAAATAACGGGTGAGTAATTGCATCCCTTTGCCAATATTTTTGGCATCGCGGATCGTGGGGGAATAGTCATAGAAAGGCTGAAAATCCAGCTCCAGTAAGTCTCCTTCCTCGGGATGATGACGCTGAACCAATCGATCGCGGACGGTGAGAAGCTCCTTCACCCTCATTTCCTCAACAGCCAGATCAGAGGTAATTCTGAAAGCCGATTGAGAGGCAATATTCGGACGCAGAACCAGGCAAAAACTCTCATCCTCCAGAATAATTTCCTGAGTATAGTTAATTAATTTCCCTAATTGAGAAGAATGAAAAAATTCCTTGGGTTTACCTGCCTCTTCGCCGTACTGGCTGAAAGCTGCCAGAATCTCGTTACGCAATAAATAGCGGTTGTCCTGTCGTTGTAATTGCAACAAAAATTCTTTCAGCTCGCGTCTTTCTTCACTGGCGAGAACGGCTGTGATCAATTCAGACATACGCCTCTTCCTATAACTACAGGTTCTACGGTTTAACGGACTATGACTATAACTACGACTAAAGAGTTTCTGATCAACCTACCTAAAAGAAGATTTCTGCGATCGGCTTGAAAATTAAACTTTAAGTAATTAATAGAAAATTAAGAATTGATGATGAGTCTTTCCTCTCAGCTTGAGCGCGTCCAAACCATCACCAGGGATAAGCGGCTTCTGGAGCAGAAATCTCCCCTGCGTAAACCCTCAGCCGCAACTGGCCCTCTATACGCCCTGATCTCAGTTCATGGGGATCCTGCCGCTGAAATTGGGCGTGATGGTGCGGGCGGACAAAATGTCTACGTACGTGAATTAGGTTTAGCTCTGGCTCGCCGGGGTTATCAGGTGGATATGTTTACCCGCCGTGAAAGTCCTGATCAGGAGACGATCGTCCACCATGCTCCTGGTTGCCGCACCATCCGCCTGAAGGCCGGGCCAGCAGAATTTGTCCATCGGGATCACATTTTTGACTACCTGCCCGAATTTACCCGTGCCTGGGTCAAGTTCCAGCAACAATACCAGCGTGACTATAATCTGATCCACACGAACTATTGGGATGCAGGCTGGGTTGGGTTGCAGTTAAAGTTCAAGCTGGGGTTGCCCCTGGTGCATACCTATCATTCCATTGGCGCAATTAAGTATCAAAATCTAACCGAGTTACCGCTGATCGCCCCCACCCGTTTAGCCGTGGAGCAGATGTGCCTGGAGCAGGCCGATCGGGTGATTGCCACCAGTCCCCAGGAAGCCGAGAATTTACGCCAACTGGTGTCTGAGCACGGTCGGATCCAAATCATTCCCTGTGGCACCAACCCAGATCACTTTGGTTCAGTTCCCCGGGATGTGGCCCGGCAACAGTTAGGATTGGCTGAGGATCTGCCGATGATTCTCTACGTCGGCCGCTTTGATCCCCGTAAAGGAATTGAAACCCTGGTGCGAGCCTGTGCCCATCTGAGTGAACCTTTTCGACTCTATCTGGTGGGCGGTAGCATCGGAGAGCAGGATAGTCAGGAGCAAAAACGCATTCGCACCCTGGTGGCAGAATTGGGGCTGACCGATCGCACCGTGTTTACCGGACAAGTTGATCAATCCGGATTACCCGTTTACTACGGCGCTGCTGATCTGTGTGTGATTCCCAGTTACTATGAACCCTTTGGTCTGGTTACCCTGGAAGCAATGGCCGCCAAAACCCCCGTCATTGCCAGCGATGTGGGAGGCTTACGCTACACGGTCATTTCCGGTAAAACAGGTCTGTTAGTGCCCCCTCAAGATCCAGAAGCTCTAGTCTGGGCGATCCGCGATGCCTTACATAACCCACTACGGTGGCGAGACTTTGGCGAAGCGGGGGCCCATCGGGTTAGAACCCACTTTAGCTGGTCTGCCGTGGCTGGAGAAATCCACCACCTTTATGGAACGATCAACACCCCAGCGATGGCCTCCAGTCTGCCTGCAAGAATTGCTAAGCTCAGACATTCAGCCTGAATCCCCAGGGTGCTGATGAAATAAATCCCGGCTTAGAAACTGGTGTAGCTTTGCCGGGAAATGTGTTTTTCAAAGGTAGCCTGGGTCTGATGCAACAGTTCCTCGCGGCTATCCTTGGCCCGAGTTAAGGTGGGAACCAGGTTGCGAGCCTGTAAAGCCATGTGGAGCTGTAGATGGGCCACGTACTCGCAAAGGTCTTCGCGCACAGATGCACTGGAGTCTAGACGTGAATTCGGGTACAAGGTGTTCTCCTTCCCTGACGCACTAGCAGTTGACGGACATAGAAGAAGCTAGCATTTGTCCAGGCTCCAGGTTTGGTTTTGCAATGAAGTGTTACTCTCGTAGGGTAAGAATGTTAAAAAGGATAAATATGTTTCGCGGGAGCTTCAATTTCAGACCGTCCTGAGGTAGTCCGGGCGATCACCCACAGGTAAACTAACCGATCTGATCGCTGCAAACAACATCCTTAACCTCCTCTATTTTAGAATCGGCCCATTTAGTTCTCAAAGTTTGCGTTGACGTGGATAATCGACAGGTACTGTTTCGTGAGGGGTTGACCACTACTGACCTCCAGCCCACCCCGGCAGATTTACAACAACTTCAGCATCTCTTTAATCTGGCAGCCTTCTGGGCCCAGGATCGACAGATTGAGGATTTAGCGATCGCCCTGACCCATAGTAAACCCGTGATCTCCGCCTGGGATCGAGAGCACCTGATTGGGTTTGCCCGCGCCACCTCCGACGGCATTTATCGCGCTACGATCTGGGATGTGGTCATTCATCCTGACTATCGGGGGTCTGGTTTAGGGCGTAAACTGGTGCAGACCGTCCTGGCCCACCCTCTGGTGAACAAAGTCGAACGGGTTTATTTGATGACCAGCCACCAGCAGAAGTTTTACGAACGGATTGGGTTTGAGGCTAATCCCAGCACGACGATGGTCTTAAATCAGCAACTTGCCCAGCAACCCACTGCTGCTTTCCTTCTCCAGCCCTCTACTTCCCTCCGAACCGATTGAGCATGAGTGAGCTTCCAGATCCCGGGCCAATCCCCGCCGCAGATCCTGTCGAACAATGCCAGAGCAGCTCTCTGCAAACCTGCGTGCAAAACCTCGGCATGGCAACGATCCAGCGGCATGTTTTCATCTGTGCAGACCAGACAAAACCAGTGTGTTGTGACCACGCAGTGGGTCTAGTCGCCTGGGACTATCTGAAAACCCGGCTAAAAGAGCTCAATCTGGATCGCCCCCTCCCCGATCGTTCCAGCAGTATTTTTCGCACAAAAGCTAATTGTCTGCGGGTTTGCCAGCAGGGCCCGATCCTGGTGGTCTATCCCGATGGAGTCTGGTATCACTCAGCTACCCCGGCGGTGATCGAGCGCATCATCCAGGAACACCTGCTCGGCAATCAGATCGTCCAGGACTATGCTTTTTTTATTCATCCCCTACCAAATTCACCAACCTAACCCCTATACTAATCTGGAGATTTATTTTCCTGAACTTCAATGAGTTATCCCAAGGGTTTTGCTGAAGCCCTCCCACCGGAACTGCAACGGTTGGCCAATGACTTGCGGCGGATCGGCTGGATCGGTTTCTGGATCCAGGTGGTACTCGGCTTTGTTTCTGCCATTATTGTGCTGCTGGTGTTGTTTAATCGCCAATTCAACCTGAACCAGGTAGGGCAACGATCGAGTGTGGGGTTGTTTCTCGCTTCTGTGGGGTTAGCAATCCTGGGGGTGGCGATCGCCTCGGCCTGGCGTTATCCCCAATTGGGACGTAAGCTGAGACATTCCCGCTCCAGTATCAGTTTGGACCGGATCAACCGTAGTCTAAAAATGGGGTTGGTGAGTAATATCATTGGCATGATTGTCACCGTCATTGCGGCGGAATGGAATGTGGGCATGTTGCTGTTAAAAGTGCTAACCGTTCCTCAGGGAGCAGCGTTTGTTCAGCCCAGTTCATCCAATTTATTAATTGCCCCTCTGGATATTCTGGTGCTGCAAGCTAAAGTAAATACGATCGCGGCCCAACTGGTAGGAATTATCCTGGCTGTATGGTTACTCCATCGCCTCAATCAATGCTTTGGTCATGATTATTATGGGCGTGGAGATCGAAAAGGTGATAGTTAATAAGGATACCTGTCTTGCCAATCTAGGCTCACTTTTTGTGTAATTTCACTTTTTGCGTAAAGTGAGTTGATATTGAATGATGGGGAAAAATGCATCGCAGCACACATTACTGCTTTCCGGCTAGGCATAGAGTAAAACCCGTAAGCTAGCATTAAGATTATCCTTGACCCGGTATGGAGACAGCCCCATCCTCTTCCCGATCGACGGCAGAGTATAAGCAAGCGCCCCTGCAATCCTCCTGGAAGCGAATTCTGGTAGGAACCATTTTTTTGATCGTGACCCTGATGGTTGCTGTCAAGGGCTATATGATGTTTGGCTGGCCGTTGCTAGATTCCGTTTACATGGTCATCATCACGATTTTTGGCATCGGTTATGGTGAAGTGCGGCCGATCGACACCCCGGAAAAGAAACTGTTCACCATCTTTGTGATTCTGGCCGGAACCTCCTCAGCCATCTATATTGTTGGTGGCTTTGTCCAGATGCTGACCGAAGGCGAAATTAATCGTGCCCTGGCCCTGCGCAAAACCGCCCGGGATATTGAGAACCTGAAACAGCACGTAATTATCTGTGGATTTGGCCGGATTGGCAAGGTCATGGCTCAGCAGTTGGCTGCGGCCAAACAAGCCTTTATTGTTGTCGATCGGAATGCGGAACGGATCAGCCGGGCGCAGGCCCTGGGTTATCTCGCCTACCACGACAGTGCCACAGAAGATGCCGCTTTACGGGCCGCTGGCGTGGAACGGGCCAGAGTACTGGCGACCGTATTACCCGATGATACGTTAAATGTTTTTGTCACCTTGAAGGCCCGCAACCTCAATCCAGACCTGATGATTCTGGCCCGGGGCAATCAACCCAGCACTGAACGTAAATTGCGTTTAGCCGGGGCCGAACATGTGATTCTGCCCACCAGTATTGGAGCCAAGCAAATTGCCAATTTGATTACCCGCCCCTCCGGTTTAGACTTCCTGGATCAGAGCCACGATCGGTCCCACCTGAACGAATTACTCAGTCAAATTGATGTCCAACTGAACGAACTGCCCATTCCTGACAATTCCAGCCTGGTGGGCCGCAGTCTGCAGTCCTTAGAAGTGCGGGGAAGAGGAGCCTTTGTGATCGTGGGTTTGCGCAAACAGGATGGAACGCTGATCACGGAACCACAGGGGCAGAGTTTAGCAGCGGGAGATGCGGTGATTGTGCTGGGACACCGGGGAGATACACCAAAATTTGGTCTGGAAAACGACGTGAAAAGCAAAATTCGTTATCGAGGAGCACGGTTTTAGTCGATGGCACCCCCACAGCAGCGCGTGATCATCTGCGGTTTTGGCCACTTAGGACAAGCCCTGGTTCAGCAGCTTCAGCTGACCGATTTAGACGTTTTAATTGTGGAAGATCAGCCTGACTACCTCCGTTTAGCCAGAGAGATGAGCTATCCAACCCATCGGGGCAACCCGACCGAAGAGATCGTGCTGCAGGAAGCGGGGATTGAACAGGCTCATTGCTTGGCAACGGTTCTTTCCGATGATGCCAGTAATCTGTTTATTACCCTCACCGCTCGGGAGTTAAATCCTCGGCTGTTGATCATTGCCCAGGGAAACCTGCCCGAAACAGAACCCAGTTTGCGTCTAGCCGGAGCAGATTATGTAGTTTCCCCAGCCAGTATCAGTGCCCAGCGAATGGTGCATTTGATTACCCGCCCCCATACCCTGGATTTCCTTGACCAGCAGAGCGACGGTCCGATCTCCCCCAAACAGAACCGGACCCATTTGATTGAACTGCTGAACCAGCTGAATGTCCAAATTGATCAACTGGTCATTCCCGGCGACTCTCCCCTCAAGGGACTGAGTCTGGAGGAAGTGGAGTCCAAAGCCAGGGGCATGTTGATTGTGATTGCCCTACGTCGAGCCAGTGGCAAGCTGCTCACCCAACTTCAACCTACGCTGCAAATCGAGCCAGGAGACACAGCGATCGTTCTAGGTCATCAAGAAGACATCAGCCTGTTTACCCGACAGTACGTTCAGAAAACGGAGATGCGCTATCGGGGCAAACGGCTGTGATGGCTCCGGCTTAAGAACTAATCCAGAAGAACTAATCCAGAAGAACTAATCCAAAAAGCCCATCAACTCATTGGAGTTATCAATTTCGTTAGAAGCAACGGGACGCAAACCGGCCACAGACATCATTTCGGTGATTTGCAAGCCGCTGTAGGCGATCGGGCGCACCCCCATCAAGTTAATGGTTTCAGCAATCTGGATCTCACTGGTCGTGATAGGACGAATACCCATAATATTCACAGTTTCCAAGACCTGCAGGCCATCATCGACGATCGGACGCAAACCCGCCATATTAACGCTATGAGTAATATTTAGACCGCTGGCAATAATCGGACGTAAACCCGCCATATTGACCGTATCCACCACCTGCACACTACTGGTAGCAATGGGGCGTAAACCGGCCATATTCACAGTGGACTGAATGGCCAGCGCAGAACTGGCGACAGGGGGCTGCTCAGCGGGGGTAGCAATAGATTCCGGCATCACTTGTTCTGACATGGTTTCTACACCTGGGGAAGTTGTGGGGTTGGCAACGGTTTCGGACTGGGCAAGGTTTTCTGCAGGAACAGCAGACTGGGCATCAGAGGCATCCTCCGTTTGCTCGGCCAAGGAAACCACCTGACCACCGACCTCAGCAGCAGAATCCCCGACTGCAGATGCAGCAGGTTTACGGCGGGCACGACCACGTGGAGATGGACTCCCCTTCGTAGCATCGCTGTTGGTCATAGTCCCTGCTCCTGAATCAATCAAATTATTATAGATCTACCCTGACTCCCATGGCGGCTCTATCGATAGGATTGAGTAAAGCGATCGCAAGTTAAACTTATCGATTTCAGCCATTCTTGCCGATCTGAACTATTTCCCTGGGGTGAAGCCCGAAAAACCCGATTCCCCACAGGACAGGGGTAGGAGCACTTCATTACGTTGTTTGAAGTTTCTTACCAAACTGTAGAACTGGTAAAAACACTGCTGTAAACTGTAATTCGTTCGGGAGCCGTGACCCCTGGTCATTTCCCAATCCCCGGCAGTCAAAGCCTAACAATAAGATCCCTTAGCGAGGAGTCTTTAAATTAATGTCTCACACAGTCAAAATTTATGACACCTGCATCGGATGCACCCAGTGTGTCCGGGCTTGCCCCACTGATGTTCTGGAGATGGTTCCCTGGGATGGGTGTAAGGCAGGTCAAATTGCTTCCTCTCCCCGAACTGAAGATTGCGTGGGCTGTAAGCGGTGCGAAACTGCCTGCCCGACTGACTTTCTCAGTATCCGGGTTTACCTCGGTGCAGAAACCACTCGTAGCATGGGATTGGCCTACTAGGATTCTTTCCGTTGCCAGTTCTGTGGTCAGGATTGTACCTGGGCCTGTTTATATAGGTTCAGGTGCATCTTCTTGATCGGGTTAATCTTAATCAGGCTAATTTATTCCTGTTAAAATTAAGCTTTGGCATACTTGGCTCAGGGGTAAAGTTATGGTGATTTGGGTCAATGAGCAGGTCGATCCGATGGGGCTGATTTATGCCTGCATTGCCTGTGTGGATGAGGGGCAAGCCCAGGAATGCCATGAATCTTTTAAACAGAATTTAACTAAAGAACAATGCAGCGCAGGTTGGCAGGTCATTTTGCGAACCGTTGACTCCTGGGATGATGTTCCGCCTACGGCTTTAAAGTTGAGCTAACCCAGCATCTAACCAGACCCTACAATTGAGTTGACGGGTTGGGCGCAGAAACGATGAAAATTGCAGTGACCGGAGCAACAGGCTTTGTGGGCAGTCGGCTGGTGGAACGGTTGCACAGTGAGGGACATCAAATCCTGGCGCTGGTTCGCGATCCCCATAAATTAACCCGCCTGTTTCCACCGGAACAATTTCCCCATCTGGTCAGTATTCCCTACAGCCCCAAGGAATCGGGGGATTGGCAACAAAGTCTGGCTGGCTGTGATGGGGTGGTAAATTTGGCTGGAGAACCGCTGACGGGCGATCGCTGGACACCGCACCGCAAACAGGAAATTCTGGCCAGCCGCCAACTGGGAACCCGTAAAATTGTCGAAGCGATCGCTCAGGCTCACCCCCGTCCCAGCGTGCTAGTGAATGCCTCAGCAATCGGCTATTACGGCACGAGTGAAACCGCCAGCTTTGATGAAACCAGCCCCCACGGTGACGACTTTCTGGCTCAAGTCTGTCAAGCCTGGGAAGCGGAAGCCGAAAAGGTGAAAGCCAGTGGCACCCGTCTGGTTATTCTTCGCTTTGGCATTGTGCTGGGCATGGGGGGGGCGATCGGGCAGATGTTACCCACCTTCAAACTGTTTGCCGGAGGGCCGATCGGGTCGGGACGGCAATGGTTTTCCTGGATTCACCGCGACGATCTGATTGAACTGATCCTGCAGAGCTTAACCCGCTCAGACCTGGAGGGGGTATTTAATGCCACCGCTCCCCATCCAGTGCGGATGAAAGAGTTCTGTCACACCCTGGGCAACGTGCTCCACCGTCCTTCCTGGTTACCCGTACCGGCCTTTGCCCTGGAATTACTTTTAGGGGAATCAGCCCATGTGGTGCTGGAGGGGCAACAGGTCCTTCCCCGCCGGTTCCAGAGCTACCAACTTCCCTTTCGTTACCCCACGGTAGACACTGCTCTGACAGAAATTCTAGCTTGACGGTCTAGTTGAATGCTCTGGCTTAAGCTGGAGAACCGCCATAGGTCTGAATCAGCCGCTCCAATTCCAGATCCTGCAGATAGTCCACCGTCCAGTTGGCCCGTCGTTGCAGCATGTGAAAAGGGTAGGTATGGGCAACCCCAAGCACAGGAATGCCAGCCCGTTTCGCTGCTTCAATTCCGGCAAAGGAATCCTCGATCGCCAGACAGTTGAGCGGTGTTAGTTGTAACTGCGGAAATTTTGCGGCGAGCAGTTGAACCGCCAGCAGATAACCTTCGGGCTCCGGTTTACTGGCCTGACAATCTTCAGCGGTAACCAGCAGTGAAAAATAGGCGGATAACTGCGTGCGCTCCAGGATTTTCGTAACTTCCGATCGCTGCGCTCCTGTGACCACGGACATTTTGATCTCAGCCTTTTGCAATTGTTCCAGCAGGGGTTGCAGTCCCTCAAACAGGGGTAAGGTTTCCAACTGCTTTAGGTATTGTTGATAGGCAGCGGTTTTTGTGGCAATTAACCTGTCTAAGTGAGCTTCCGTCAGCCATCGCCCCCGTTGGGTGAGCAAATCTTTCAAGCCAGCTCGATCGCTGCGCCCCAGACAAAACTGTTCAAATTCGCCGGCCCGTGGGCGCAAGTTTTCATTGATCAAAATCTCTTCAATCAGTTGTTTGTGCAGGGGTTCATCATCCAGAATGACACCATTAAAATCGAATAGAACGGCTTTGAGGGACATGGCGGACAGGGGCAATGGGGTCAAACCCTAAATAAACACTGGGGCACTGATCTCCAGTATGCCTGAGTCATCGCCCATTCCTCGGGGTCAGGCTAAAGCGAATTGCAGCTCCTCATCCTCTGCTGTGGACAGATTGGCCCGGCTGAGGGGCTTCAAGCCAGAGGAAATCTGGTTAATCCACCACTGATCTTCCGTTTTCACCTGCTGGAAGCCGGCCCGTGCTAACCAGGCATCTAAACTACCATCGGCGTAGGCATGAATGTAAGGTTCTTCAAATACCTGGGTTAGCCAGCTAGTTTGGCGCAGGGTTTGCTGATTGCCATCCAGGATCAAGATCTGGCCACCGGGGGTGAGGAGGCGAAAAGCTTCCCGCAGAATTTTCTCAGTCGCCTCTGGGGGGGTTTCATGGAAGAGTAAGGTGGCGGTGACAACATCAAAGCTGGCGGCCGGAAAACCCGTCTGGGTTGCGTCCCCCTGGATGAACTGAATCTCTAATCCGGCAGCAGTGGCTTTGCGATCGCCCATAAACAACATATAGGGAGACAGATCCAGCCCGATCACCTCCGTCTGGGAAAAGGTTTGCTGCAGCAACAGGGTGGTTGATCCCGTACCACAACCGAGATCGAGCATACGACGGGGTTGCCCTTGAATTTTGCTGACCAGGGTTTGGCGCAACAGGGTTTCCTGGGGAAACAGAACGTACTGTGTAATCGGATCGTAGGACACCGCTGCCCCCGGATTCAGATAACCGCCTGCAATGCCGTGATAATTCTGGTCGCGATAGTAATCGGGATAGCTAAAGTCAGGACAGCTGAAGCGATCGTAAACCGCTACCCAATCCGTGGATTCATGGAAGCGTTGCAGGGCCGGCTCATCGATCAATAGCCGCACGATCGGGGCGAGGAATTGCTCAAAAAGCGTATCTTTACGTACAGCCATAGAAATTTATTGCGAAATCCATATCGAGTCTAATCAATCTTTGCTGGAGAAGCATCTAGCCAGTGGATAGACCCCAGTCCGTTTCGCTCCCTGGTTAGAGGTTAGCCCAGAATATACCCCTTAGCATGAGTTAATTAAGCATAGATCTGTTTCATAAAAAGCAATTATTTGATCGACTTAATATCCAGGTCAAAACCAGCCAGATCAGAGTAGGAAAAGCGGGGAAAATGGAAACCCATGATGTCATTATCGTTGGCGCGGGTCATAATGCTTTAGTTTGCGCGGCCTATTTACTTAAAGCCGGGCATAGTGTCTCATTGCTGGAAAAAAATCCAATCATTGGCGGAGCCTGCACAACAGAAGAACTGATGCCAGAGACTGCCCCCGGTTTTAAGTTCAACCCCTGCGCGATCGACCATCTGTTCATCTTTCTGTCCCCTGTAATTGAGGAGTTAGAGTTAGGAAAATATGGGCTGGAATATTTACCCTGTGACCCGGTAGTCTTTTGCCCCCACCCTGATGGTAAGTATTTTCTTGCCCATCGTTCGCTGCAGCAAACCTGTGCTGAAATTGAACGCTACAGCCTCCGTGATGCTAAAAAATATGCCGAATACATTAACTTTTGGCAACGGGTGATCCGAACTCTAACGCCGCTGTTTAATGCACCACCCAAATCGCTGCTGGACATGGCGAGTAACTATGATTTGAGTAAGTTAAGGGATGCTTTTTCCTTGGTCGGTGGCGGAGATGAGACCCTGGATCTACTCCGCACAATCTTCTCCAGTCCTCTCGACAATCTGAACGAATACTTTGACTCAGAATTTCTTAAAGCTCCCCTGGCCCGCCTGTCCGCTGAACTCAGTGTCCCGCCTTCTCAGAAAAATATGGCGATCGGGGCAATGATGATGGCCTTACGGCATGAACCGGGAATGGCTCGGCCCAAAGGGGGAACGGGTGCGCTGGTGGTGGCTTTGGTGCGCTGTGTGCAGGAGTTGGGCGGCAAAATTCTGACGGAACAGCGGGTGGACAGAGTGCTGGTGGATGACGGGCGGGCGGTGGGGGTACGCCTCCAGAATGGGCAGGAATACCGGGCACAACGGGGAATCATTTCCAGCCTGGATGCCCAGCGCACCTTTCTCCATCTCGTGGCCAATCACGATATCGATCCCCAATTTCGCGATCGGATTGCCCGCCGCATCAGCAACCACAACGAAGCAATCTTCAAAATTGACTGTGCCCTGGCTGAACCACCCCGTTTTGTCCATCACCAGCACCGCAATGAATACCTGATCGGTTCCGTCTTAATTGCCGACTCCGTCAGTCAAGTGGAACTGGCCCACACCGATCCAGAGATTGGGCGGATTCCCCTCGAAGATCCTTCCATGTACGTGGTGGTGCCGTCCATGCGTGATCCCTCCCTTGCCCCCCCTGGTCGGCATACCCTCTGGATTGAATTCTTTGTGCCGTACCAGATCGATGGGGCCGCAGGAACAGGCTTACAGGGTACGGGCTGGACAGATGAATTAAAAGACAACGTTGCCGATCGGGTCTTAGCCAAACTGGCCCAGTATGCCCCCAATCTTCCCGCTGCCATCCTTGATCGCCATATTGAAAGTCCACCGGAACTGGAACAACGCATTGGGGTGCTGAAGGGCAATTACTACCACCTGGACATGAGCTTTGAACAAATGATGTGCTTCCGTCCCCTACCAGAACTGGCCAACTACACCACGCCGATCGCCAATCTCTACCTGACGGGAGCCGGCACCCATCCCGGTGGCTCTATCTCTGGTATGCCCGGCCGTAATTGCGCCCGTCTCTTTCTGCAACATCAGCGTTCTTTCTCCCAAACTCTGGCGGAAGCTGGGACAGTCCTCAAATCAATGACTCACCTTTGATCCGCGTCCAGCCCTGATCTCCTGCCTAAACGCTCAGCCCCGCCCTGCTCCTCCAAACTTGTAGTACAGACTTGACAGCATGTAACACATTTTGTAGTATATCTACAGACAAAAATGACCTTAACAAAGGGTCGCAGCACCGTTTGGATGGAGGAGGTAGAGAAGATGAAGCTAGCAGAAGCTTTGATCTTGCGAGCAGATTACCAGAAACAAATCGCTCAACTGCAGCACCGTTTAAACCGGAGTGCGCTGGTACAGGAAGGGGAAGCACCCCCTGAAAATCCCCAGGAGTTAATCAGCGAATTAGAGACGCTTGTGACCAACTTAACTCGTTTGATTCAGCAGATTAATCACACCAACGCCGTCACCCCCTTTCAGCACATCACCTTAGCGGCGGTCTTGGCCGAGCGGGATAGCTTGCAGATGAAGCGGAGTGCCTATAGCAGCTTAATTGAAGCCGCCTCCTATCGGCAGGAACGCTATATGCGATCGGAACTCCGGTTTGTCAGTACAGTGGATGTAGCGGACTTGCAACGACAGATCGATCGGCTGGCCCGGGATCATCGTCAACTGGATACGCAAATTCAGGCGCTCAACTGGGCCACGGATCTGATTGAGTAGTCTCTAATGTTCTAATAAACTGATCAAGTTGGTAGCTCCTGCAGCAGAAGCGAGTACAAACCCGCCAACTGGGAAAGTTGGATTTACTCGGCTGTTCACCGATCCTTTGGTAGCACTGGGGCAGTGCAATTGGGTTCGATTCCCATTACCAGTTACGCCCAGTATTGTCACAAGCGTATCGATCACTGTTAGCCTTTACAACCCTGTACTGGTCTGCGGCAAGGAGCGAGGGTGGGTTAGGGGAATCGTCACAACTTGATGCCGTTCAAACGCAATCCAAACAACTCCCAGGGGAAGTAGTGCTGCAAAAAAAATATTTCTGGAATTATAAGATATTGCCCTCCGTTCAGGCTATGGTTATGGGCAAGCCTGGCCCCATCCTGTTGATGCAGGTGGACTTGATCTACAAAACGTAATAAAATCCACATCGTTACTTGGGGTTAGCTCCAGCAAAACACAGTCACTTTCAGCAAGGGTTAGAGCTAGTGGGGTTCTTTAGTCGCTTTTCAAGGGATATTGGCATCGATCTGGGCACGGCCAATACCTTAATTTATGTTTCTGGTCGTGGGATTGTTCTGCAAGAGCCTTCGGTGGTGGCAGTGGACCAGAACACCCGCCAACCCTTAGCGGTGGGAACAGATGCCAAGCGGATGCTGGGGCGCACTCCCGGTAGTGTGATTGCCATGCGTCCCTTACGAGATGGGGTGATCGCTGACCTGGAGAAAGCAGAAATCATGCTGCAACACTTCATGCGTCAGGTGCAGGGGGGCAAAAATCTGTTCTCTCCCCGCGTCGTGCTCGGCATTCCCAGTGGGGTGACGGGGGTGGAGCGACGGGCGATCGAAGATGCCGCCAGAGGGGCTGGAGCGCGGGAAGTCTATCTGATCCATGAACCTGTGGCTGCGGCCCTGGGCGCTGGGCTCCCTGTTGAAGAACCCACGGGCAACATGATTATTGACATTGGTGGGGGCACGACGGAAGTGGCTGTGCTGAGTTTACAGGGAACAGTGCTGAGCGAATCGGTGCGGGTGGCTGGAGATGAATTAACCGAGTCCATCACCCAGTACATGAAAAAAGTGCATAACCTGGTGATCGGTGAGCGCACTGCTGAAGAAATTAAAATTCGGATTGGGTCGGCCTACCCCAGTCCCGACTTTGACGAAATTACACTGGAAGTCCGGGGATTACACCTGCTCTCCGGTTTGCCCCGTACAGTTATGATTAAAGCCCCCGAAGTCCGGGAAAGTATGTCGGAACCCCTTTCAGTCATTGTGGAAGCCGTTAAACGCACCCTGGAACGTATGCCGCCAGAACTAGCTGCTGATATCGTCGATCGCGGTATTATGTTGGCGGGAGGGGGAGCCTTGCTGAAGGGCCTGGATACGCTGATCAGTCATGAAACAGGTATCGTAACTCACATTGCTGCCGACCCCTTGAGCTGCGTAGTTCTGGGCACAGGTAAAGCACTGGAGAACTTTAAGCAACTGGAGCGGGTCTTTAACTACTCCCACAACCTGTAACCTGAGCCTTTCCCATGTTTTTTCTTTATCGCTGGTGGGAACGCTACCGTGTTACCCTGATCTTCCTCCTGCTGGGAGCAGGTTCGTCCTGGTTTTTGCTGCAAACCAATGGAGCAGCTCTGCTGGAACTTTACCGTTTTCTCACCCTCCCTTTTCACCCTAACCCGGTGCAACAGGATCAATTGCTCCAGGCCCATACCTGGGAACTGCAACAACGCTTGAAGGAACTGGAACTGCAGAATCAAAAGTTACAGCAACTCCTGGGTCAGTCCGAAATTGTAGCTAAGAAAAGTATTGCTGCACCGATTATTGGTCGCAGTGCCGATCACTGGTGGCAGCAAATCTTACTGGGACGGGGAAGTGCGGATGGCTTGCAGGTGGGTTCGATCGTCCTGGCCCCCGGAGGACTGGTGGGGCGGGTAACCAGTTTAAGTGCCCATACCAGCCGAGTCTTATTGCTCACAGATCCGACCAGTCGGGTTGGGGTCGTTGTGGGTCGCACCCGAGAAATGGGGATTTTGCGGGGACAATCGAACGATCGAGCCGTGCTGAATTTTTTTGATAAAGATCCTAAAGTGCGGGTGGGAGACACCGTGCTGACCTCATCCCTGAGTAGCCTGTTCCCAGCCAGTCTGCCGATCGGCCGGATTGCCTCCGTAGATTTCAAGGATAGAGCCAACCCCCGTGCTATGGTCGAACTAACCGCCCCGATCGCTAATCTGGAGTGGGTAACGGTAACGCTAGATGCTAAATCACCTGAAGCAATGGTCGCTCCACAACCTTAGGCTGCTGAATTGGGGATTAATTGTTGGTTCAGTCTTACTCTGTAGCCTGGCCATGCCTGTGCGTCTCCCCAGTATGGAATTGGCAGGGATTGGTCCCAACTGGTTGCTGATCTGGGTGGTGACCTGGAGTATGAAACGCAATGTGGTGCAGGGAGCTTTAGCAGGGCTAGTTTTGGGCTGGATTCAGGATAGTCTGACCGCTCCCCATCCCACCCACGCCATCGCTCTGGCGGCAGTCGGTATGCTCACGGCCCGTTTACAGAAACAACGATTTATTGTCGAAGACTTTATTTCTGTCGCCCTGATTGTTTTCGGCATGGTAATTTTGGCGGAAACCATTCTGGCGATTCAAATGGCGGCTTATCATGGTGAGCTCTCCTTGCAGGAAATCTGGTTTAACCACCGCCAGGTTGCCCTCAGTTCTGCCATTCTCAGTAGCCTCTGGGCCCCAGCCATTTACTACCCTCTGAATCGCTGGTGGCAATTTTTACGGATTCTGGAGCAATCTTAAGGGGGAGGAAACTATTCTTTGCCAGAACCATATTTCCAGGACTCCAGCCAGCGGCGACCGTAATACCGTTGCTTGTCTGTTAGAAAGCCTGTCCAGGGAGCAAAAAGGAGAGCAAGATCAGCCAAACCGCTGTATATCCCCAGATTGGCATAATGAATGCACCAGTCCAACAGCGTGGGGACTCCTACTTGAGGAATAATCTGGCCGACCAGCAAGGGATGCCTGATCGCCACCTGCAACAGAGTTTGACTCAGCCCTGAAAACTGTATGACATCGCGCAGAAAGGGTTGCATGACCCGATCGCCCAGTTGTGCCATCGTGGCAAACACCACCCGTAATAACCGATTAATTTGCTCAGGATCAAGGTTTTGATTGCTCCGTACACTCATGGCCCGCTGAAATAACCAGGTGACGGAAAGATTCGGTTGATAGGGTTGTAACAGGGCTAGATCGGAGGCTGTCAGAACATCACTGTTGAGGGCTTGATCAATTCCTCCATCCAAGCGCGAGAGATGCCTGAGCATGGCCCCAAACCCACCAAAGCTGAGGGGCGACTGGTTGCTGCTGCTATCACCGATCGGTAGAATTCTGTCCCAGGGCGTTTTTAAGGGACTGCGGCGGTAAGCGGGAAAAAAGCCAAACAGGGCGCGATGAATTTGTAGTTGCTCCAGGCTGATGCTTTGATAGTCCGGTAGCAGGCGGAGGTAATCCGTAAATAGGGCTTCCAGACTGAGTCGATCGGCTTGTGGATCTGTGTAGGTAAATAAATAGGTCGTTCGCCCCCCTCTAGCTGGAAAAGCTTCCCAAAAATACTGATGCTGCTGCTGAATGGGTGTGAAGGAGACCATTAAATCTGCGGTTGTATTCTCAGGAATGCCCCCGGCGCAGGTGCCTACAACTAAACAAACACTCTCTGGACATTGGCCAGCACGGGCTTGAGCGACGATCGGAGAGAAATGGCCCATGCCGTCCAGGAGCAATCGGGCTGTCAGGGTGGTGCCACCGGCCTGGATCGCAATGCCATTGGGATGAATCGTAGCGGTCTCAAAAACAGTGTGTTCCAGTAACTGGCCGCCCGCTTCCAGAAAGCGATGTTTTAGCCTATTCAGTAGGAAAACGGGATCGACACCAATATTCAGCACGTCCCGCAGCCAGAAGACTTCTCCGCCAAAACTGAGGCGCACCGGATTAAATTCTGAGGCGATCGCCTGTTCCAGCTCGGCTGCGGACAACACCTCCAGTTCCAGCAGGGTCGCTAATTCCGATCGAGAGGTATTCCATTCCTGATCCCGTCCCCGCAAAATTCCCCGTTCCAGCAGAGTCACTCGCCATCCCCGTCGGGCCAGGGTAGCAGCGAGGAATACGCCCAGAGTGCCGCCACAAATGACCACATCCTGATCCAATTCTCCCAGGTGTTCCGGGCTATGGTGAATCACAGTTGGAATAGAGTCAGATCGACCCAGGTTTTGCCAGAGGCGATCGACCCGGCGGAGATTGGCCAGAGCATCTCCCGGTACTTGAGCGAGAATAGCGTCCAGATCGGGCTTCACGAACATCAGAGTTGCCAGCAGGATTTGCAGCTTAAGATCTTTACTCATAGGATAACGCTCCTCCTTCGACCGCACATCCCCAGTGATGAGGGCAGGGGATTGCAGCCAGTTCTTGTGATCCCAGGCAGAACAAATCATAATTTTTTTAATCGATTTGTTGGCTGGATGAAGAAATGCAGACTGAGCCATCCTCCCCCTCCACCACTTTGGCCACTAAAATTGAAGCGATTCTGTACCTGAAAGCTCAACCCCTGTCTCTGGCCAATCTGGCGGAGTATGCGGGCTGCGATCGCGAAATGGTTTCAGAAGCGTTGATGGAACTCATGGCCGACTATGCCCATCGGCAAACGGCTTTGGAAATTGTCGAAACCGATCGGGGCTACAGCCTGCAACTTCGCAATGCCTTTCAAGATCTGGTCCAAACTTTAGTGCCGGTGGATCTGGGGGTGGGGGCAATGCGGACCCTGGCCATGATCGCCCTGAAGGGCCCCATGACCCAAACCGATCTGGTGGACTTACGCGGGTCAGGGGTGTATGAGCAGGTGAAAGAGTTAGTGGAGCGGGGATTTGTGCAAAAACGTCGCCAGCCCAATGGCCGCTCTTACTGGCTGCAGGTGACGGAGCAGTTTTATCAATATTTTCAAGTCGATCAACTACCCAAGATTTAGGTTAAAGTAACACGGCCGTAACCCTGGTTCATCGCCTGCCGGATCTGGGCATCCCCTTAATCAGCTATCCCGGCTTGCACAACTGGTCCAGGCAGTTATTGTCCCGCCTCACCTGGCAGCAAATTGAACTCCATCCAGAGGAATGGGATAACCTCAAACGTCGAATGCGAGTGATGCCTAAGATCTGGGAGCGCCGCCGCCGTCATCGTACCCATGCCCTATCCCAGGCGCAAAGGGTGGGGAAGTAATTTCCGGTCAGTTCTGAATGCTGCTCCAACGGGCAGGGAATGTTTTGATTTGCGTAACCGTTGAATGGCATTTCATTAAAATCCATTTAATGTGATTTGCAGCAGTTAAGATTAACAGGCAATAGGATTTATCTTGAAGTCTTTAGCCTGTGCAATCTATCTCCTCTCCTATCGCTCCTTCCCGCAGCTTTAAAGCCGCAATTGATAGTGGTGAATTTTTAATTACAGCAGAAGTTTGCCCCCCCAAGGGAAGTGACCCCAGCCATATGCTCCAGCAAGCCCTTTGCCTGCAAGGACGAGTTCACGCCCTCAATATTACCGATGGTAGTCGGGCGGTTTTGCGCATGAGTTCCCTGGTTTCGGCAATCCTTTTACGGCAGCACGGTCTGGAACCCATCTGTCAGATGACCTGTCGCGATCGCAACCGCATTGCCCTTCAGTCCGACCTCATGGGGGCCAGCGCCCTGGGGATTAGCAATATCCTTGCCCTCACCGGCGATCCGATCAAAGCAGGGGATCATCCCGATGCCAGAGCTGTGTTTGACCTGGAGTCTGTCCGCCTGCTGCAAATCATTCAAAAACTGAATGCCGGTTTTGATGCCAACGACAAGCCTCTGTCGGATCAACCCACACAACTATTGGCGGGGGCAGCGATCGACCCACAACTCCCCAGTTGGTCAGGTTTAACCAGCCGGTTTGAACGTAAGCTGGCAGCGGGGGCCGAGTTTTTTCAAAGCCAGATGATTATGGACTTTGATCGGCTAGAAAAATTTATGGATAAAGTCGCCAGCGGTTGCCATAAACCGATTCTGGCCGGGATTTTTCTACTTAAATCTGCTAAAAATGCTCGCTTTATCAATCGGGCTGTCCCAGGGGCAACGATTCCCGAACCCATTATTGAACGGCTGGAAAAGGCGGAGAACCCCTTACAAGCAGGTATTACCATTGCGGCTGAACAGGTCAAGCTAGCCCGTCAACTCTGCCAGGGGGTGCATTTGATGGCGGTGCGCCGAGAAGACTTGATTCCGCAAATCCTCGATCGAGCTGGCATTTCACCCCTTCGCTGCGGCCAGGGGAGATTGGAGTAAATTCATTAATTGCTCAATCCCCTTCTGAATATGGCGGCTGACGGTAATTGGACTCACTCCCTTACGGCTGGCGACTTCCTGGCGAGTTAAGTGATGTAGAAAAACTTCCTCAATCATTTGGCGTGTACGTTCCTCCAGTTGAGCCAGCGCCTGATAGAGTTCCAGAGAATCCTCAGTCTGACTTTGGCGCACCTCTTCCTGAGCATCGACCAGCAGATCCGCTAGTGTCAGGGCCGTCCCGGCAGCTTGAGCAGAAGTACTCAGGGTGGTGTTGATACTTAAGGGAGTGCGATTACGCATGGCCAGGCGCACCGATCGCCACTCTTCCGGGGAAACCTGCAGTTGAGAAGCCACCTGATCTTCCGTGGGGGGACGATCCAGCACTTTAGCCAGCTCCTCTCGGATTTTCTGTCCATCCTGATTGAGTTGCTGCCAGCGGCGGGGAATTTTTAACATATAGGCCCGATCTCGGAGGAAATGGAGAATTTCACCCCGGATGTAGGGAACAGCAAAGGAACTGAACGCATAACCCTGGCTAGGGTCAAACCGTTCGATCGCCGCGATCAACCCCAGACAGCCACACTGCACCAGATCTTCATAGGGTTCTTTACACTGCCGGGCCAGGCGATGGGCTACTTTACGTACCAAACCCAGATGCAATCGTACCAGTTGATTCCGCAAAGCAATTGATGGCTTTTTGTGATAGTTGAGCAGAAGCCTGGTGGCTGAGGGTGAGGCGGAGGTTGGCTTAGCCATTCGTTTGCTGGCGCATTTATAGAGATGAGTTAATTCTCTGGGAGTCTCATCTAGAACACCAGCGTTATTTCACGGGTTTTTCCACTTTCCCGCCGTCCAACAGTTCAGTAAATCCACGGAATTGCATAGTGCTTGTCCACCTACTCAGCGGCAATGTCTGCGCTCGGCAGCTCAGTCAACGCTCCTTTCTTAAGCAAAATTTTCACATCCGGGTTATTGTTTTTACAATTGCGCCACAACCGATCGTTGACCTCATTCAAACCGGGCTGCAGAGTCAATGGGCCAAAAAATGAATTAAGGGTAATTGGGTTATCCAGGTTACTTTGAATTTGTGCCATCCCGTCTATGCCAGCTTGCTGTAATTGCGCTTTAGTTTCCATTCTGCCCTATGCCGGAGCCAGCTCAAACCAGCAGACGATAGGGGGCTGTAGCAGAAATATACAGATCGGTAATGGGTAGTCCGGCTAAACAACGCCCGTGGCATTCAAACAGATCAGGCGATTGCACCCCCAGGCTGGCCAGGGCTGCTTTTACCGGAAAGGGCCAGAGCCGATCGAACCACACCTGGTCTTGCTGCCAACCGAACTGGAGCAAATAAGTAGCCGGGGTAGCTTTCAGGGTATGCAGCAAGCGAAACGCCAATTGGTAAAGCGGTTGTCGCCACTGATCGGCTAAATGGACAGGTTGAACATAGCTATTTTCTTTAACTGCTGAAATGGAACCAGGATCAGCCACTGCACCGATGGCTTCCCCATAGAGGGGACCTTTAGCGGTGAGGACGATCGGCAACCAGAAAGAACCGGAACCCGTTGCATAGCCCCACTGTTGCACCTGCTGTTGTAACCCAGCGATCGCCTGACAACTGGCAAACAGGGACGATTGGAAAGGGGCTGGCAAATTGAAGGTCAAGGGGTAGATCAGGAAATCCGACTGGGAAAGCGTGAGAACATCCAGACGGGCCTGCGTGGTCATTACCTCGACACTAGCAAAAGACTGGCTCAGCCGGGGTTGAATCTGCTCCAAAACCAGATCAGCCTCTAATTCCTGGCCCTCGGTTTGGGCTGGCCCGTCCACCAGGATGAGAAGGTGTTTCATGCTCAAGCAGAGGCCGCTGGGTTAGCTTGCAGAGGAGGAAAGTCCGCCAGCTCAATCTGTCCTGCCGCAGGGCGAACCGCCAGGGTGGCAACATTTTGCAATTGGGAGCGTAGGTGATGATTCTCCCGTTGTAAGGTCTCCAGACGAGCTTTGAACTGATTCAAGCGTTCTGCAAACTTTTGCCGGTAAACCTCTGGGAGTTCCTGCACCACTTTTTCCAACATACGATTGCGATCGCCCAATTCCTGCACCGTATCTCGCAACTGCAAAAGTTCAGCATCCCGGCGGTTAATTTGCTCCTGGTAAAAACCGATGTGTTTTTCCATCGTTTGCATTTGTTGGCGCAAGGTTTGTAAAGCCTGAGTATCACTGATCTCAGCCCCACTGCTCTCTGGCAGGAACAAGGCTGGATGATTCACCATGACTTTATACAACTCCTGGGAAAGCTGCTGAACCACTTGGTCACGTAGCTCTAGTTCTTCACGCAAACGATCGATCTCGGCTTGAGAGTTCTGATCGGGGGAATGGGGTTGATTCACGCTTAACTGCTCCAGCTCACACCGCTCACACCACCGGGAGCAAGTCCCGCTCAAACGACTGTTGCTGTTAATGTATCATCCTTAGAGTTGATTGACACCGAGCAAATCGATGATCTAAGCGGTGGCAGCTTCAACATCTGTGTCGGGTTCGTCCTGACAAATGGTCAGGTAGCGAATGATCTCATCGCTTAAGCGCATGGCCCGCTGCAAATTAGCCACCAGAGGACCTGCAGCTTTATAATTCATCTGCACATAAATGCCTTCGCGAAATTTGCGAATCTCGTAGGCCAGTCGCCGCTTACCCCGGTGCTGGGTTTGAATGTCCTCAGCTCCCTGGTCTCGCAGTAAAGTCTGATACTGGTTAATGACTTGATCGACCGTCTCTTCACTCAGATCCGGGCGGATAATGTACATGGTTTCGTAGAGTTGGGTCACAGTCGGCTCCTTATGGACTTTATGGCCTTTCCATTCAGAATGAGTACCCTCAGGATAGCGGGTTCCTTCTTTTTGCAAAGGCAAGGGCTAATAATTTTACAGTTTATGCAAATTGAGATACCTTGCTCTCAGCAGCTCTTGTATAAGAGAAACCGGCATAGGGCAATCTCAAATTAGGCAAGATTCTCAGTCTACCATGTCTGACGGTAAAAGACGATGGAAAAGTGGCTACAGTTCTGCCCAAGCAGTTCACACCCCGGCCCAATTTTAGTCAGCGGCAAGCAGACCAGGTTCAAGCCCTATACTAACTAGCTAAGCAGAAAAAGCGCAGGGAGGTTCATCAATGGTTCACCGCTACGTTCGTGTCCAAACCCTGACGGGCACGGTTTACTATGGGCTGCTGCAATTGAACCGGGAAGTCCAGGTGCTGGATGCTCCCCCCTGGTTGAAGGGACAACCCACGGATTTAACCCTGGCCCCCGATGGTTATCATCTCCTGGCTCCCTGCCTGCCTGCCAAAATTGTCGCGGTGGGCCGTAACTATTCTCCCCATGCGGCGGAAATGGAAGCCACTGTCCCTAAGGAACCGTTGTTATTTCTGAAGCCCTCTACTGCCATTCTCGCTCCCTGTCGTGAAATTCTCTATCCTCCCCAATCCCAACGAGTTGATTATGAGGGTGAACTGGCCCTGGTGATTGGCAAACGCTGTTTCAATTGCTTAGCTGAGGAAGCTCAAGATCAGATCTGGGGCTACACGATCGCCAACGACATCACCGCCAGAGATTTACAGCGCCAGGACCAGCAATGGACAAGAGCCAAGGGATTTGATACCTTTTGCCCCCTGGGTCCATGGATTGTGCGGGAAATCAGTGCAAATGCTCGGTTGCAGACCTTTATTAACGATGCCCCTGAACCGGTGCAATCCGCCACAATTAACGAAATGGAGTTTTCCCCTGAAGTGTTGGTCGCCTATATCAGCCAGGTGATGACTCTACTGCCAGGGGACGTGATTTTGACCGGAACTCCCGCTGGGGTTGGGCCATTGCAGGTGGGAGATCGGGTTCGAGTCGAAATTGAGGGAATCGGTAGCCTGGAAAATCCGGTTGCCCATCGCCCCGCCGCTCGATCGAAATAATGCGTCGAACAAAATTATGCGGGTCCGGGTTATGCAGGAGTTCAATCTAAAAGACCTGGCTTTTCGCCGCATCAGAAATGGTTGGGATCTCTGGGTAGAGGCCACGCAAGCATTGGACGATCGCAAATACGACCACCGCCAGGGTTGCAATGAAGATAAAGTTAGCAAAGGCGGTCAACATGAAGGCAATTCCCGGCAAACCTCTCAGTAAACTCTCGCCCAGACTGACCAGAAACAGGGCAACGTTCAGAAGCAGGGCCTGCATGGTGTTATAGCGAATAAAGTAGCTGATCCGATCATTCCGCACCACCAGGAGATAAAGCCCCATAAAGATCGCCAAACTGGCCAGAGGCAGCTGGTAAACAACCAGAATGGGCAGGAGGGGAACAATTATGTACTGCAATAAGGGAAACATGCGGAACAGGGATTGACCAAAAGGCAGGGCAAACACCAGGGGCAGCAGATAAGGCAAGGTAGAGAAAATTCGCTCTGGTAGAGTTGCAGTGGCACGCCAATTCATGTTCTTCTCCAAAGTTCGCGCTAGGACTTAATCTAAGCAAGGCTCGGACTGAGTATAGTCTGCAATCCTAGCAATCCGAAACCCCATCTGACAGAGATACTGTTCCGGTTGTTGCCCGGAAGAGGGACAGACTAAATCCCCACAGCCCAGGTGCCCGCCCTGCCAACGAGGTTGGCCCCGACAATCAGCTAGCAGACAATTCTGGCAAACCTGTTGGGGAGAAATCAGTTGAGTCTTGGTGACAATGACCAGCATCCCACACCTCCCGAACGGTCCTATGGTTACCTTCATTCTATGCTCCCCAATCCCTTTATAGATACTTTCAGGGAGAATTGACTGGGATCGAAGAGGAGTGAGAAATTGGCGGCTCCTGGATGCGGAATCCACGGAAAGGGAAGCATTATAGTGAAGGGTGTAAGGATGAAAGGATAAGCTTTGTGACTCGTACGAATCTAGATTTTTTAACTGAAACTGATCCGGCCATTGCTGGCTTGCTCCAACAAGAACTGCAGCGGCAGCAGGATCACCTGGAACTGATTGCCAGTGAAAACTTTACCTCGGCAGCAGTGCTGGCAGCGCAGGGTTCCGTCCTGACCAATAAGTACGCCGAGGGTTTACCAGGCAAGCGGTATTACGGGGGCTGTGAATATATCGACAAGGTGGAACAATTGGCCATCGATCGAGCCAAGCAACTGTTTCAGGCAGCCCATGCCAATGTCCAGCCCCACTCCGGTGCCCAGGCCAACTTTGCTGTCTTTCTGGCCCTGCTCCAACCCGGTGACACGATCATGGGGATGGATCTATCCCACGGCGGCCACTTAACCCACGGCTCTCCCGTCAACGTTTCGGGCAAATGGTTTCGAGTGGTTCACTATGGCGTTGATCCTGTGACGGAGCAACTGGACTATGAAAAAATTCGCCAGCTTGCCCATCAGCATCGGCCCAAATTAATCATTTGTGGCTATTCCGCCTATCCCCGCATCATTCAGTTTGACCAGTTCAGGGCGATCGCCGATGAAGTGGGAGCTTATCTGTTGGCGGACATGGCCCATATTGCCGGATTGGTCGCCACGGGTCATCATCCCAGTCCTATTCCCGTCTGCGATGTGGTCACCACCACCACCCACAAAACCCTGCGCGGTCCTCGCGGTGGTTTAATTCTCACCCGTGATCCAGAGTTGGGCAAAAAACTGGATAAAGCGGTCTTCCCCGGCAATCAGGGGGGCCCCCTCGAACATGTCATTGCTGCTAAAGCTGTGGCCTTTGGGGAAGCGCTCCGCCCGGAATTCAAAACCTATTCCGCTCAGGTGATCAAAAATGCCCAGGCCCTCAGTCAGCAACTCCAGCAGCGGGGATTCAAGATTGTTTCCAATGGGACTGATAATCATCTATTATTGGTGGACCTGCGTTCGATCGGGATGACGGGCAAACTTGCTGATCAATTAGTGAGCGAAGTCAACATCACCGCCAATAAGAACACCGTTCCCTTTGATCCCGAATCGCCCTTTGTCACCAGTGGCTTAAGGCTCGGTTCAGCGGCCATGACCACCCGTGGCATGGGAACCCCAGAGTTCATAGAGATTGCTAATATCATTGCCGATCGGCTGTTGAATCCTGAGGATCTTGCTATTGTTCAAGAGTGTCGGCAACGCGTTGCTCAATTGTGCGATCGCTTTCCGCTCTATCCCCATCTCAGTCGCGTGCCTGTTCTGTCCTAATATTAGGCAAGGGCAATTTTACTTTTCATTTGCAACCCCTTCTTCTGATTGCAGATGCCACACTATCATCTGATTGCCTTCATCGCGGCTTGCCTGGTCGTTATTTGCGCCACCCCCATTGTCAAAATCGTGGGGCTAAAGAGCGGCTATGTTGATTTACCTAATCCTCGCAAAGTCCATCAACGTCCAATGGTGCGGCTGGGAGGTGTTTCCATTTTTATCGGGAATCTGCTGGCGCTGCTACTGGTCTGGAAAATGGGGGCTTTTGGTGTCTTACCCCGGGAAGCAGAGTACGAAATTTGGGGGGTAACCGTAGGAGGGCTACTATTCTTCCTGATTGGGCTGGCAGATGATTTATTTACCCTACCTCCGCTGCTACGGCTTGGTTTGCAATTCAGTGTCGCCACCTTAGCCTGGATTGTGGGGGTCAGAATTGAATTTTTCACCATTCCAGGGCTGGGACTGGTCAATCTGGATTGGTTCAGCTTGCCCTTTACGGCTATCTGGTTAGTGGGCATGGCCAATGCGATTAATTTCATTGACGGACTGGATGGTTTAGCAGCGGGGGTCTCCGGCATTGCTGCGGTGGTCATGCTGTTTGTCAGTTTGTTCATGCATCAATCCGCTGCTGCCCTGGTTGCTGCTGCTCTGGCTGGAGGAGCGTTGGGGTTTCTCCGCTATAACTTCAATCCAGCTCAAATCTTTATGGGAGATGGAGGAGCCTACTTTCTGGGCTTTACCCTGGCTGGCATTGGCGTGATTGGTGTGGTGAAAGGGGTAACAACCGTGGCGGTTCTCCTGCCGTTCTTGATCCTGGCCGTGCCGATCGTAGATACCTCTGCGGTCGTGGTTGATCGACTTCGCTCTGGACAATCCCCCTTTGCAGCCGATAAACGCCATCTCCACCATCGCCTGTTGAAAGCCGGTTTATCCCAGCGGGCGATCGCCCTGTTCATCTATGTTCTGACCCTCTGGGTGGGTAGTCTGGCCATTGCCTTTGCCGGCATTCCCGGTGGTCCCCTCTATGCCATTGGCTCGACCCTGATCCTCGGCTGGGCCTCCTGGCAGGTCTGGAAACGCATACGCACCTCAGCAGATTCATGAATCAGAGTGCGGAAATTATTTGTGTTGGTACGGAATTGCTATTAGGGGAAATACTTAATAGCAATGCTCAATTTCTGGCTCAGCAGTTAGCCCAATTGGGCATTCCCCACTACTACCAGACCGTTGTGGGAGATAATCCGGTGCGGCTGAAAAAGGCTGTGGCGATCGCCTGTGAACGATCTCGATTGCTCATTTTTACGGGTGGACTGGGACCCACTCCAGATGACCTGACGACGGAAACCCTGGCCGACTTTTTTGACCTGCCTCTGGTTGAACACCCGGAAATTCTCGCCGATATCACCCGCAAGTATGCCCATCGAGGCAGAACAATCACCGCTAATAATCGCAAGCAAGCCTTACTGCCATTAGGAGCTGCAATTCTACCCAACCCAACCGGGACCGCGCCTGGGATGATCTGGCATCCTCGCCCCAGCTTAACCCTGTTGACCTTTCCCGGTGTGCCCTCTGAAATGCAATGCATGTGGCAGGAAACGGCTATCCCCTATCTGCGTGCTCAGGGGTGGGGACAGGAGATGATCTATAGCCAGGTCTTAAGGTTTTGGGGCATTGCTGAATCTGCTCTGGCGGAAAGAGTGGCCCCCTTCCTGGAACTGGCCAGTCCGACGGTTGCCCCCTATGCCAGCCACGGGGAAGCACGGTTACGGATTTCTGTCCGGGCAGCAAATGAAACAGAGGCTTTAGAGCAAATTCAGCCGATCGCGACCCAGATCCGTCAGCTTACTGGGTTAGATTGCTATGGCAGCGACGAGGATAGTCTGGCCTCTGTGCTGGGGAAATTATTGCACTCCCGTCAGGAAACCCTGAGTGTGGCTGAATCCTGTACAGGGGGTGGTTTGGGGCAAATGTTGACGGCGATACCGGGGAGTTCCGCTTACTTCTGGGGCGGCGTTATTTCCTACGATAATCAGGTCAAAATTTCCCTGTTAGGGGTTGACTCAGACACCCTGGCCCGTGTGGGAGCCGTAAGTGCAGCCGTGGCTGAGCAAATGGCCCTGGGGGTGAGATCCCGGCTGGAAACCACCTGGGGGCTAAGTATCACGGGAATTGCCGGTCCAGGGGGGGGAACGGAAACCAAACCCGTCGGTCTGGTCTACATTGGTCTTGCTGGTGCCGCTGGTGTAGAGCATTACGAATGCCGCTTCAGTGATTTTCGGGGACGGGATTGGATTCGTCATCTCAGTGCCTGCACCGCTCTAGATTACCTGCGGCGGAAGTTATTAGCTCTCGGATAAAAATGCCGCCAGACACTCCTTTGTTTACTGACTTTCAGCCGATCGCGGCGATCGCCCTGACCCCGGCGGCAGTACAACGGTTGCAACCTCTATGCCAGTCGATCGGAGCAACCCTGTGGGTGCCGGAGTCTTTAGCTGATCAGACAGGAGTTAGGGGTTATAGCGGTTCCCTGCACACTCATCTGCAAACCCTGTGGTCCTCGCAACGCAGTTTAATTTTTTCGCTGGCCACGGGTGCAGTCGTGCGATTAATTGCCCCCCTGCTCAGCGATAAATTGACTGATCCGGCGATCGTTGTTGTTGATACCCAGGCAAAATTTGTCATTAGCCTTTGTAGTGGCCATGTCGGTCAAAGTGATGCCCTCACCCGGCGGCTGGCGGACTATTTGGGGGCAACCCCTGTTATTACTGGAGCAGCGGCAACGGCTGGCTTAACTGGAATTGACATTCTGGGCCGCTCTTTTGGCTGGCTGCGGGGAGGGGGGGATTGGACGGGAGTCAGTGGGGCAATGGCTCGGCGCGAAACTGTTCAGGTTGTCCAGACTGCGGGTTCTATCCTCTGGCACCAGACCCTTCCCCCAGATCATCCGTTCATATTTGTAGATGAAGCCACTGTTCGCCCTGCCGCTCAAGTCTGGATCACAGAAAAGCGATCCTCCGATTCCAGTCTCTCTATTCCTCAGGTCTACTGGCACCCCCGCGTCTTGTGGGTGGGCATAGGGTGTGAACGGGGCACCTCCCGCCGCTTAATTGAAACATCTCTAGAGGAAATTTGTAATCAATCTAATCTGGCAGAAGCTTCTATTGCTGGAATCGCTACCGTGGATCTGAAAGCCAATGAAGTGGGACTACTGGATCTGTGCCACGATCGGGCCTGGCCACTACAGTGTTTTAGGGCTGAAATCCTGAAGCAGATCCCGGTTCCCAATCCTTCCCCTATTGTTGATCAAGCCGTGGGAACCCCCAGTGTGGCGGAAGCAGCGGCCTTTTGTGCAGCCCAACAGCTCAGTAGATTAACCGATACTCCAGCACAATTGATCGTCCCCAAACAAATTTTTCGATCTGAAGCTGAACCGGGAGCCGTTACCCTGGCGATCGCCCTGGCCGGAGCAGAATACACGGGTCGGGGGGGAAAACTCTGGTTGATTGGGACTGGACCGGGAGCCGTGGAGCAAATCACCCCAGCCGCCCATACCGCGATCGCCGGAGCAGATGTGGTGATCGGTTATTCCCTCTATATCGATTTATTGCGGACTCTCTTCTCACCAGGTCAGATCATTGAACCCTATGCAATTACGGCAGAACGACAGCGGGCGGAACGGGCAATTGCTTTGGCCCGGTGGGGGTTAACGGTTGCTGTGGTCTCCTCTGGGGATGCGGGGATTTATGGCATGGCAGGTCTGGTTCTGGAGGAATTACAACAGCAGGGGTGGGATGGTAAAGATCCAGAGGTAGAGGTTTTTCCAGGGATTAGTGCCTTGCAGTCCGCCGCTGCCCGTGTCGGTACACCACTCATGCATGACTTTTGTGCCATCAGTCTCAGCGATCGCCTCACCCCCTGGCCAGTGATTGAAACCCGTTTACAGGCCGCTGCCCAGGCTGATTTTGTCACCGCACTCTATAACCCCCGTTCCCAAACCCGGATTGAACAGCTCAAACAGGCCCAACAAATTTTTCTCCAGCATCGTCAACCGGATACCCCCGTGGCGATCGTCCGCTGTGCCTATCGTCAGGAAGAAGAGGCGATCGTCACTTCCCTCAGCCAGTTGTTAGAGGTTGAGATCGACATGCTGACCATTATTATTATTGGTAACCTAACCACTCGCCTCTACAACAACTGGATGATTACCCCCAGAGGCTACCTCGGCTTTGGTAAATGACTGGAATCTTGATCACGAATAGCCCTTTAATCACGAATAGCCCTTTAGAACTAAATGAATCAGCCAAACTCTGAATCCAACCCTATCACCGTCACTGGCCAATCGGAACTGGTTAAAGCTCAGCCTGTGGATTCAGCCCCTGTTCCCTATCGTCTGGGTAGCCTGCCGGAAAACCGCCCCATTTTTGCTAATCCCCAACCCTATCGTCAGGGAAGTTTACCCGGCGATCGCCCCATTTTTCCAGCAGAGTTAGAGGTTCTGCCCACCAGTACTGCACCCGGTAGTCGCCCCGTCGCGGTGAGCCGTTCTCTCCCTCTTCGGGAAGTAAAATTACCCTACGGTCGCCCCCTGTTCAGCAGTGAAATGGCCCAATGGCCCACCTACTCTCTTTCCGGTAATCGTCCCGTTGCCCCTGCTGCAGTGGAATTAGCCGAACATCCTGACCTGCCTAACCGCCGCCCGATCGGTGCTCCTCCGATTGAACCTGCCCACGAATTAATGGGCTATCTTGACTAACCAGAAACTTATTCCAAAAACTACAAACCAAACAAAAAGGAGTGAATTGTAGTTCTCAATCTTTGGCGTTCTTCCTCGTTATGCTGAAGCAAAGGATGTTCCCATAATTCATAGTTATTGTTAGAACATTCCTGGGCAAGAGCCTCACCTATTTCGTCAAAGCCTCTTCTAGTATCACGCCTTAATTTTTCAGGTTCTGTTAGCACTCCAAGAACAAATATTCTGTTCCTTAATTCCATTGGAATCTGAGCCATTACATTTGCTAGTCGATCTTTATCGCCGTCACAATCTATTATTAATACAACTATTCTTTGGTTGTACTGCTTTAGCTTATTTATAAAATTATCTGACAACAACTTCTCTACAGCTTTATTCCACCCTCTGGCAGGCTTCTCAATTTTAATAGTACGCTCAGCCTTTAAGGAGTTAGAGAATTCAGTGGCAATAATTTCATTAGCGCGATCTTCAGGTAGCACAACAATGTGAGGTCGAAAGTTGTTTATACTCATAGTTCTATATCGCCCCGGATCAAGTCATCAATAAAATCATCTTGAATGGACATCTCACTCAGTGATTTAATCCTGGTTGGTTCCAGATGACTTTTTCGATCTAGAAAGAAAGTAATCTCATTATAAAATTTTCGTATAGCCTCTTCATTATGAGAAGTTATTATGATTTGACCATTTTTTTTGAAGGAGCGACGTAGTGATTCAATTGAAAGACCAACTTCAGATATAGAAAGATAATTATCTGGTTCATCCCAAAAACAGAAAAGAGGACCATAGTATTCATTCGCAGCTAGAGCAACAGCATACAAGAAAAAACACTTTTCACCATCAGATAAATCAGCAAAGTCAACTTTCAGGCTACCAGTATTCTCCTTAAACCTGACAACCATACTCTTGAAGTCTTTACCTATCAGCTCATTTTGAATATCACTGATATCAGGCATCACTTCTCGAAGATATTTGTCAATTTCTTTGTAGGCGGCGGGATAGCGGCTAAGCAATCCTGAAAACCACTCTGCAAAGTTTGATCCATCCCGCTTAACCTCTAGCGTTTCACCACTCGAATCCCCATTCATCAAGTTCGGGATTGGAGCCAGAATGATCATGCGGGCAAGCCAGGTCTTGAAAATATGTACCGGGTCATTTTCTGACTGTTCCTGAATGATTGGAAGTGCAACAAGATGCCAATCTACTGAAAACTGAGCCTCACGGCCATGAAGAGTAACTTGAGCCTGTTTCCGAGAGTAAATTAAATCTCCAGCAACTAGCAGTTGTTCATCAAAAACTCGAAGTTCTTTAAAATTTCCCGGCAACTCCAAAGCAAGAATATACTTGTACAGCTTCTCTTTAAGTAATACTTCTATTTCAAAACGGATGGGGACATCAGACCTGTTACGAGCAAAGTCCTTTAACTGAACAAGTTGCCCAATCCGATTGGTTCCTCGACCAATGGTTTGTAAAACTTGTAAGGCACTGGCGATCGTCGATTTACCTGAACCATTTTTGCCAATCAAAAGAGATGAGGATAGCCCTTTAAGATTTAGCTCAAAGTTCTCCAGGCATCTGAAGTTATGTACATATAGTCTTTGAAGCATAAGCTAATAAAACCGAGGCGAAAAGATCCCGGTTAGCCTCATTAACTAATGTACACGCTAAGTAACTTCTGGTGTTATACAGAATTAAATAGCTCTAAATTTGAAAGTTTAGCTAGCAAGGTATTCGTAAATATCGGCTTTACGCTTGCGTAGTTTACTCAGGGCTTCTCGTTCAATTTGCCGTACCCGTTCTCGACTGATGTTGAGCATATCTCCCACCTTAGCTAGAGTCAGGGGTTGACCATCTTCCAGCCCAAACCGGAGGGAAAGCACCTGGCGTTGCTGCGGGGTCAAATCTGCCATTAATCGATCCAGATCAGCCCGTAGAGAAGCTTGAGAGGTAAAATCCTCGGGCGAGGCCGCTGTATCTTCGAGTAACTCTCCCAGTTCCGTATCCTGGTTGTCCCCCACCCGCACATCTAAGGAAAGGGGTTGCCGCGATCGCTCCAGATATTCCCGCACCTGTTTGGGAGTCAGTTCCAATTCCTGGGCCAGTTCACCAATGGTTGCGGCCCGCCCCAATTGCTGCGAGAGTTGCCGCTGAGCTTTCTTAATCTTATTCAGCTTTTCTGTAATGTGAATGGGAAGGCGAATGGTCCGTCCTTTTTCTGCGATCGCCCGCGTAATTGCCTGCCGTATCCACCAGTAGGCGTAGGTACTAAAGCGGTAGCCCTTGGTCGGATCAAATTTTTCCACACCCCGTTGCATCCCGATCGTCCCTTCCTGGATCAGATCAAGCAGATCAACGTTGCGCTTGATATATTTTTTGGCAACAGAAACAACCAGACGCAAATTTGCCTCCACCATCTTGCGTTTGGCCAGTTCACCCCGGTTGACCACCCCCTGGAGTTCAGCTTCAGATAACTTGGCCGCTGTTGCCCATTCCGCCAGATCAGGTTCGTGGCCGAGGCGATCGCTCAGTTCCTCACGCACCTGCTGCACAATGGCTAATTGCTGAACTTGCTTACCGTAAAGAATTTCCTGTTCATGGGTCAACAGGGGAACACGGCCAATTTCACGTAAGTAAGCACGAACTAAATCCTTAGAGGTTTCAGCGGTCTTCATAATTGAATCCTTCTGAGGGGAGAGCAAGGGAAGGCTAAAGGGAGAAATAAACCGGATGCCTATCCAGCAGATCGATGGACGGGCAAATTTTTACAGAGCGAGTCTAATCTCTGATCATTGGATCAGATGGTAAACCTGCAACCCGTTCAGAGGCGAATAAACCCACAATTCTGGCTTGCTTACCAATGACATTATTAAAAATTGTAACATTTCTGAGCCAGCTCTTGTAAACCCTGGGATAGAGTTTGCCAGTTCTTAAGACTTGCTTAATAAAGTTGGCTTACCCTGAGGGGTTGGGGTGCCGCACTCAAAACCAGGTCTTTGTTATGGCAGAGAAACGCTTACGGCTCGGCGTGATAGGCCTGAATCGACTTCACATCCAGAGGACCAGCTTGTAGGGCTCGAATCGCAGCCGCCGTGGCTTTGGCACCAGCGATCGTGGTGATGAGCGGAATTTTGTAGGCCAGGGCCGAGCGACGAATCAACCGCCCATCCACCTGTGCATCCTCTCCAGAAGGGGTATTTAGAATCAGTTGAATTTTCTCATTTTTAATCCAGTCCAGCACGTTGGGCCGACCTTCATGCAATTTCAACACCAATTCCACATCCGTCAGTCCGTTCTCCAGCAACACCTGCCGGGTTCCCGCCGTGGCCACCACCTGAAAGCCCAGTTCAATTAAATCTTTCACCACTGGAACGACGGCCACCTTATCACGGTTATGCATGGAGACAAAAACGGTGCCCTTGAGAGGGAGCCGCTGGTTCGCCGCCAACTGAGACTTAGCAAAGGCTTTGCCAAAGTCCAGATCAATGCCCATTGCCTCTCCGGTAGAACGCATTTCGGGGCCCAGCAGGGTATCGGTGCCCGCAAATTTTTCAAAGGGCAGCACGGCTTCCTTGACGGCAATGTGCTGGGGTAAGCGTTCCTGGGTGAAGTTCAGATCCGCCAGGGTTCGACCGGACATCAAACGGGCGGCAATCTGGGCCAGGGGTAAACCGATCGCTTTTGAAACAAAGGGAACGGTGCGGGAGGCGCGGGGATTGGCTTCCAGAATATAGACCTGTTCTCCCTGGACGGCAAACTGCAGGTTCATTAACCCAACCACTTCCAATTGCTTAGCAAGAGCGATCGCCCAGGTGCGAATCGTGTCTAAAACCTGGCTAGAAAGGGATTGGGCGGGTAAGGTACAGGCTGAATCCCCGGAGTGAATGCCGGCCTGCTCAATGTGCTCCATCACCCCACCGATCACCACATTGCCCTGCCCATCGGCGATCGCATCCACATCCACTTCAATGGCATTTTCGAGGAACTTATCGATCAAAATCGGGTGATCCGGCTCTACCTGGACGGCATAGGTCATATAGCGTTCCAGTTCGGTATCGGAATAGACAATTTCCATCGCCCGTCCCCCCAGCACGTAACTGGGCCGCACCACCACCGGGTAGCTAATCCGCCGGGCCACCACCAGGGCTTCATTGTAGCTGCGGGCCAGACCATTGGGAGGCTGGGCAATGTTCAGGGTGCGCAGGATTTGTTCAAACCGTTCCCGGTCTTCAGCAATGTCGATCGAGTCGGGGGAGGTGCCCCAGATTACGGGCAGCAAGCTGGAGTCAGAGGATTGTTCTGCCTGAACTTTCAGTTTTTCCAGATAGTCCTGGAGGGGAACAGCGAGTTTGAGCGGAGTTTGTCCCCCAAACTGGATAATAATTCCGGCTGGGTGTTCCGCCTCAATAATATTCAGCACATCTTCTTTGGTCAGGGGTTCAAAGTAGAGCCGATCGCTGGTGTCATAGTCGGTGGAAACCGTTTCCGGGTTGGAGTTGACCATGATCGTTTCAAACCCATCCGCTCGCAGCGCATAGGCCGCATGGCAGCAACAGTAGTCAAACTCAATTCCCTGCCCAATCCGGTTGGGTCCAGAGCCAAGAATGATCACTTTACGTTTGCTGGAGGGCAGAATTTCCGATTCCGGGGCCAGGGATAGGGGAGATTCAGAGGGGTCCGCCAGACTGAGGGGGGGACGTTCGTAGGCTGAATAGTAGTAGGGGGTAAAGGCTTCAAATTCAGCCGCACAGGTATCGACGGTTTTGTAAACGGGGACTACACCCAAGCCTTTGCGGTAGGCCCGCACGTCGTCTTCCGTGGATTTGGTGGCAAAGGCAATCTGACGATCGCTGAAGCCCTGTTGTTTAATCGCCCAGAACTCCTCGACCGTTAGTTGCTGCAGGGATCTACGCTTGAGGTATTTTTCGGTTTCCAACAGATCGCGAATTTGGCGTAAAAACCAGGGGTCGATCGCGGTCAGTTCAAACACTTCTTCCACGCTCATCCCCATCAGAAACGCATGGCGAACGGTGAAGATCCTTTCTGGATTTGGGGTTCTCAAGCCAGCCCGAATTTGCTCCAGGCTGGGTAGTTTTTCATTGCGATCGCAGCCCCAACCGGCCCGTCCAGTTTCCAGTGAACGTAAAGCTTTTTGAAATGATTCCTGGAAACTGCGCCCGATTGCCATCGCTTCTCCTACAGATTTCATCTGAGTGGTGAGCACAGGTTGGGAACCGGGGAATTTCTCAAAGGCAAAGCGGGGAATTTTGGTAACGACATAGTCGATCGTCGGTTCAAAGCTGGCGGGGGTTTTCTTCGTAATATCGTTGGAAATTTCATCCAGGCTATAGCCCACGGCCAGTTTGGCGGCAAATTTAGCGATCGGAAACCCCGTAGCCTTAGAAGCCAGCGCTGAGGAACGGGACACGCGCGGATTCATTTCGATCACAATCACGTCACCGTTTTCCGGGTTGACGGCAAACTGAATATTGGAACCACCAGTTTCCACGCCGATCGCCCGAATAATTTTAATTGAGGCATCCCGCAGCCGCTGGTATTCTTTGTCCGTCAGGGTTTGAGCTGGTGCCACGGTGATTGAATCCCCTGTGTGAATCCCCATCGGATCTAGATTTTCGATCGAGCAGATAATCACCACGTTATCCGCCATATCCCGCATCACTTCCAGCTCATATTCCTTCCAACCGATCAGGGATTGTTCGATCAAAATCTGGGAAACGGGACTGGCTTCTAACCCCGACTGGGCAATTTCTTCAAATTCTTCCTGGTTGTAGGCAATCCCGCCCCCTGTGCCTCCCAGGGTAAACGCCGGTCGGATAATCAGGGGGTAAAACCCAATCCGCTGGGCGATCGCCTTGGCTTCCGCCATGGTTTCTGCTAACCCGGACGGACATACCCCCACGCCAATTTCCTCCATCGCCTCCTTAAAGAGTTTGCGGTCTTCCGCCTTTTCGATCGCGGGTAGCTTTGCCCCGATCAACTCTACCCCGTACTTCTCCAACACCCCCGTTTTGGCCAGGGTCACTGCCAGGTTGAGGGCCGTCTGCCCCCCCATCGTTGGCAACAGGGCATCGGGCCGTTCCTTCGCAATTACTTTTTCGACCAGTTCCGGCGTTAGAGGTTCAATATAGGTGCGATCGGCGGTGTCCGGGTCGGTCATAATGGTGGCAGGGTTGGAATTGATTAATACCACCTCATAGCCTTCATCCCGGAGGGCTTTACAGGCTTGTGTGCCGGAGTAGTCGAATTCACAGGCTTGACCGATAACGATCGGGCCAGAACCAATCAGGAGAATTTTTTTCAGGTCAGTACGGCGGGGCATAGGGCGACGGAGATAGGCAACGTTTCAATCCTAAACCCTAGCATGGGATAGCGTTGTTGCTGATAATGCACTATGAGATTTAACTCTGTTCATCTGACAAACTTGCCCCTACTATGTTAGGTACAGACTCCGATGCGGTAAATTGTTCGGACAACAGAGTTTGATTTTTGCGCTAGAATAGTACGGATATACTTAACCCAACTTTTTTTGAGGCACCCATGGCTCCTGACATTGCAACCAGCCCGGAAAAGCAAAAAGCTCTTAACCTGGTCATGAATCAGATCGAGAAGTCCTTTGGCAAAGGGGCGATTATGCGGCTGGGGGATGCCACGCGGATGAAGGTGGAAACGGTTCCCACGGGGGCTTTACCTTTAGATCTGGCTCTGGGGGGTGGGTTGCCACGGGGACGGGTTGTGGAAATTTATGGGCCGGAAAGTTCCGGTAAAACCACTCTGGCCCTGCACGCGATCGCTGCCGTGCAACAAACTGGCGGAATTGCCGCTTTTGTCGATGCCGAACACGCTTTAGACCCGGCCTATGCTGCCGTTTTGGGAGTGGATATTCAAAATCTGCTGATTTCCCAACCCGATACTGGGGAAACGGCTCTGGAAATTGTCGATCAACTGGTGCGATCGACCGCCGTGGATGTGGTTGTAATTGACTCAGTGGCTGCCCTGGTGCCCAAAGCTGAAATTGAAGGGGATATGGGAGATGCCCATGTCGGCTTGCAGGCCCGTTTGATGAGTCAGGCGTTACGAAAGATTACGGGAAACATTGGTAAAACCGGCTGTATCGTTATCTTTCTTAACCAGCTTCGGCAAAAAATTGGTGTGACCTACGGCAACCCGGAAACCACCACGGGGGGCAATGCCCTCAAATTCTATGCCTCCGTGCGTTTGGATATTCGTCGAGTACAAACCCTGAAAAAAGGCACAGAAGAATTTGGCAACCGGGTGAAGGTGAAAGTTGCGAAGAATAAAGTTGCCCCTCCCTTCCGGGTGGCCGAGTTCGATATCATCTTTGGCAAGGGAATATCTCGCTTGGGTTGCATTCTGGATATGGCCGAGGAAACTGGAGTGGTGAACCGCAAAGGGGCCTGGTACAGCTATAACGGTGAAAACCTGGCTCAAGGACGGGACAATACGATTAAGTACATGGAAGAAAACCCTGAGTTTGCCCGCAATATTGAGCAACTGGTGCGGCAAAAGCTGGAAATGGGGGTAGTGGTTTCCGCTAACTCGGTGGCAGCTAACGAAACCGATGCCGAGGAAGAATACGTTGAGGAAGAATAACTTACTGAGCCTGGCTTAACCGCTGCTGGGTTTCGTTAACTCAAAACTAAATTATCCCGGTGCACGACGGTTTCTGCACCGCTATAGCCGAGGATGGTCGGAACCTCTTCGGAGCGCCGGCCCTGAATTTTTTCCAGTTCCTGGCTGTTGTAGTTCACCAGTCCTCTGGCAATCTCCTGGCCATTGCGATCACAGAGGAGGACGGCATCCTGGGACTGGAATACGCCTTCGACCTGGACGATCCCTGCCGCCAGTAACGATTTACCTAGTTGGGCGATCGCCTGCACCGCTCCCCGGTCAAGATAAAGCTTACCTGTAGGAACAAGAGCATGGGCAATCCAGCGCTTACGGGCATTAATCGGGCGAGGTTGGGGTTCAAATTGCGTACCCAGGGCTTCTCCGGCTAAAATTCGCTCAATATTGACCGGCGATCGTCCCTCCGTAATCACCGTTCGCACCCCCGCTTCCCCGGCAATTTCCGCTGCGGTAATTTTGGTGGCCATGCCGCCTGTCCCCCAGATCGAGCCGCGATCGCCCACCTGCACCTGAGCCAGTTCCGCAATGCTGTTCACCACACTAATCGGTTGGGCATCCGGTTGCTGGCGTGGATCCGCCGAGTAAAGCCGATCGACATCTGTGAGCAGGAATAACCAGTCCGCTTCCACCAGGCTGGCCACCAGGGCAGAGAGGGTGTCATTATCGCCAAATTTGAGTTCGTCTACTGCAACGGTATCATTTTCGTTAACGATCGGGATAACCCCCAGATTCAATAACTCTTGAAACGTGTTATAGGCATTGAGATAGCGTTGCCGCTGCACCAGATCCCCCCGCGTTAATAACACCTGAGCGATCGGCTGGTTAAGGGTGGTAAAGAAATCATCGTAGATTCGCATTAGGCGTCCCTGTCCCACGGCGGCCACGGCCTGCTTCAGAGCCATCGTGCGGGGACGTTCACTTAATCCCAACCGTCCACAACCCACTCCCACTGCTCCAGAAGAAACCAGGACGATCCGTTGTCCCTGCCGCCGCAATTTGGAGAGGGTTTCTACCAGAACGGCAATGGTCGAAAGCGCCAAATCCCCAGTTTTGGGATGGGTCAAACTGGAGGTCCCAATTTTAACAACAAGCGTTTGGGTCATAGCTCAACGTGTAAAGTGCCAGATCCCCTATCACCGAAGGACTGGCACTCTACGCAGGTATTTACTTGGGATTTATACTTAAGGTCTTTATCAGCTGACCTCATTTCAATACTCATTATCATGTCAGACCCTGGGATCAAAACCAAAAGACATAATCATTTCTTTATGTTTGCATTTACAAAAATTTGCGTGTTTCCGTAACGTCTTATTCAAAATAAAACGTTATCTCTACTTAACTTCATATTGGTTAATTATCCTGGCAATTGCAGCGATCTTTAGGTAATTATACTTAGATAATCAACCTGGATTTTACTTCTAAATCGCACAGAGCAAGGCTGAATCACTGTTAGGTGTTTCGGTTAGAAAACAAGCTAAAAAGACAACAGGAAAGGTTGGATCGTCTTCACATCTGAAACAAAGACATTCCAACCGGGCTTAAACTAATTTTATTTTCTCACCAAACGCACTACTTGCTGTGATTCAATTCTGCCCTGAGGTGACATTTGATCACGCCCCAAGATAGAGGCAAATAAGCCAGCGAGAACAGGGGGATAGCTTGACTCTTTGCCAGGCAGAATGGGGCTTAAGCCAATAGATTTGATGTGATTGGTAGCGATCTAGAGAAAGTTAGCGATTAAGTAAAGAGATTAACTACCACTTCAGCAAATTAAACTGCTCCATGTCTACAGTTTCACGGTTGCGATAGATGGAAAGGATGATGGCCAGACCAACAGCAGCTTCAGCCGCCGCCACAGTGATGACAAAAACAGTAAACACCTGTCCCTTAATCGATTGGCTGTCCAGAAAGTTAGAGAAGGCCATTAAGTTTAAGTTGACGGCATTCAGGAGCAGTTCGATCGACATCAGCACGCGAACGGCATTACGACTGGTAATCAAACCGAAGATGCCAATACAAAACAGCAGGGCGGCTAAAAGCAGAAACCAATCCAGTTGCATAGGGGTCAATGAGGGCTAGGGATTAAGAAGAAGGTTTGAACAAGAAAAAATTAGGTAATTAAACTAAAGGCGACGATCGCAGCAATAGTATCGTTAGGCTTACAGCCGATAAATGTCTGAATTACCGGTGAGGGCTACGGGTTCACGGGGACGCTCCGGCAGTTGCAGCGGCAGTTGAGTCGTTTCACCCACTGCAGGTTCCTCATCCAGGGCATACTCGCGCCGGGCCAGCACCACCGCTCCAACCAAAGCCATTAAGAGCAGGACGGAAGCTAATTCAAAGGGCAGAAGAAAGTCGCTGAAGAAGTGTTCCCCAATCACAACCAGCGTGGAAGTGACCGTAGAGGCGACACTTGGAATTGGCCAGGGGGTTTGCACCACCATTGTGCCCAGCAACGCAAAGAGTCCAAGGGAAACCAGGGCGGCGGCCCCCTGCCGAATCCAGCGACCAGCCACGGGGGCAAAATCTTCCCGTTTGTTCACCAGCATGATGGCAAACAGAATCAGGACGTTGACTGCACCCACATAAATCAACACCTGAGCGGCGGAGACAAAATCGGCGTTCAGCAGCAGGTAAAATCCAGCCATGCTGATAAACACCCCTCCCAGCAGAAAGGCGGAGTAAACAATGTTGTTCAGCAACACAACGCCCAGAGCAGAGCCGATCATCATCAGCCCCAGCAGAACGACAGAGACAGTTTGCACACCTTCGGCGAGATTCACAGCAGTTTTGACTCCTTGAGGTTGAATCGACAGAATCTAGAGGATCACAGACGGGATAGATGGGGCGGGTATGCCACTACTTCAGGGTTTTGACAATATCCTGAGGCAGTTGACCGGCCCGCTTGGCAGGTTCCGGCAGATCGTGCCCACTCAGGGTCCCCTCTGGCAGATAGGCAAATTCGCGGATGGGAGTCACCATCGGATCTTCAGTTACCTTGTAGGGCAGACGACCCATGGCGACATTGTCAAAGTTCAGTTCGTGGCGATCGTAGACGGAGAGTTCGTATTCTTCTGTGACCGACAGACAGTTGGTGGGGCAATATTCGACACAGTTGGCGCAGAAAATACAGACCCCAAAGTCAATACTGTAGTGCTTCAGTTGCTTTTTCTTCAGTTCTTTATTAAATTCCCAATCCACCACAGGCAGGTTAATGGGACAGACCCGCACACAGACTTCGCAGGAAATGCACTTGTCAAACTCGAAGTGAATCCGCCCCCGAAACCGCTCTGACGGAATCAACTTTTCATAGGGATACTGCACAGTCACGGGACGACGGCGCATATGGTCAAAGGTAACGGCTAAACCCTGGCCAATATAGCGAGCGGATTGAATCGTTTCTTTGGTGTAATCACCGATTTTGCTGAGGAATTTAAGCATGGCTGGGATAAGTTAATTCTGGGACAGCAAGCGGAGAGGAAAGTATAGCTCTGTATCTATAGTTTAAGAGCACGTAATTGGAGTTTACTTAGCCCCCAAAGGCGATCGGGAAGGTCAGTTTTAGTCCCGCAGTCAGTAGTAAATTGACCAGTCCCACGGGCAGGAGAAACTTCCAACCCAGGTCTAACAACTGGTCAATCCGTACACGGGGCACGGTCCAGCGCAGCAAAATCGCCAGAAAGATAAAGAAGTAAGCTTTGAGCAGCACCATCGTAATTCCCACGGCTCCCGCGATCACCTGGAAGAGGGCATTGGTTTCACTCACCCCCACCCAACTGGCAATCAGATTGAGAGGAATGGGAAAATCCCAGCCACCCAGATACAGGATCGCCACCATCAGGGCCGAGAGCACCAGATTGACGTAGGAACCAAGGTAAAATAGGGCAAATTTCATCCCGGCATATTCAGTTTGATAACCAGCTACCAGCTCTTCTTCTGCTTCGGGCAGGTCAAAGGGCAACCGTTCACATTCTGCCAGGGCCGCAATCCAGAACAAAATTAAGCCGACAGGTTGGCGCCACACATTCCAGCCCAGAATGCCTAAGCCGGATTGCTGGTTGACAATATCGACGGTGCTGAGACTGTTGGACATCATCGCGATCGCCAGGACCGCCAGGGCCAGGGGAATTTCATAGCTGATCGATTGCGCTGCTGCCCGCAACCCCCCCAGCAGGGAGTATTTATTATTGGAGGCATAACCCGCCATCAGCAACCCGATCGGGGCAATACTAGAGAGAGAGATCCAGAGAAAAACACCAATTCCCAGATCGGAGATGAGCAAATTTTGACCAAAGGGGACGATTAAATAGGAAAGAAAGACGGGGATGACCACCAGGATCGGGCCGAGGGTAAACAGGGCCGCATCGGCATTGCCAGGAACAATGTCTTCCTTAAATAAAAGCTTGAGGCCATCAGCGACCGGAGCTAGAACTCCCAGTGGACCAATGTATTCTGGCCCAATCCGTTGCTGAGCCGCCGCTGAAATCTTGCGCTCCAGCCAGACTGAGATTAAAACACCGATGGTGGCTCCCACCAGCATGAGTAGCATCGGCAGGGGCATCCACACTGCTTTAGCCACACCTGGGGGCAGACCAATGCTCGTCAATAGCTCAATAAAACTGCCTTGAAGATCAATACCTGGGTTCATGACCGAGTCACCGTCCAATAATTAGCTCACTCAAACAAAGGCAATCGATTACGATGGCTGTGGAATTCCAGTCTTTAGCCTAGCAGAACAAAGCCATCGTCTTTCCTGCCCATCCATGAGATTTTTCTAGGGGTAACAGCAGACATAACTTATCAACCGTTATCCCTAGCGTTACCCCTGCCATTGTCTCAGGTCCCATAGTCTTCAGGCCCATCTAGACAGAATGTTTCAGCCAGCCTCAGCGCTCTTCAATCGCGATATAAGGACTCTGGTGCAGCCCAGTATAAATTTGAGTAGGGCGGAAGATGCGGTTGGCAGCTAATTGCTCTTTCCAGTGGGCTAACCAGCCAGCAACGCGGGCAATGGCAAACACCGGCGTAAACAGATCGGTGGGAATGCCCAGCCGCCGGTAGACCAGACCCGAATAGAAGTCTACGTTGGGATAAATGCCTTTATGGGCTAACCGTTCCGCCACGGCCTGTTCCAGAGCAACGGCAACATCGTAGTAAGTGTCGCTGCCAAATTTATCAAACAATTGCTCTGCCAACTTCTGCAGAATAATCGCCCGGGGATCTTTGACTTTATAAACCCGGTGGCCAAACCCGGCAATTTTTTCTTTGCGCTCCAGTCGTTCCTCTAGAAACGGCAGCACATTCTCTACCGAACCGATCGCCTCCAGCATGTCAATCACATCTTCACTGGCTCCTCCGTGCAACGGCCCCGCCAAGGTTCCCACTGCAGAAGCAATTACAGCATAGGGATCAGTGAGGGTGGAAGCGGTTACACGAGCGGAGAACGTCGAGGCGTTCATTGTGTGTTCAGCGTGCAGGATGAGGCAAACATCAAAGACACGGGCTGAAAAGGGATCCGGCTCCCGCTCACTCAGCATATAAAGGAAATTAGCCGGATAGGTGAGGTGATCCGCCGGCATCACGGGATCATTTCCTTTGCGGACGAGTTGGAAGGCTGCCACCATCGTCGGGATTTTAGCCAGTAAGCGAACCACTGCCCCGCGAATATAGACCGGATCTTCCAAAGCCCGACGGGAATAGAACAACCCAAGAGCGGCGGCTGAAGCCTGCAGAGCATCCATAGGATGGCCACTTTCGGGAAAGCATTTCATCATATCCCGGATGCGATACTTAACCCGGCGATGGTAGGTAATTTCGTGCTCAAAGGCGGCCAGCTCCGCGGCAGTGGGCAATTCTCCCCAGATCAGCAGATAGGCGGTTTCCAGGAACGTGCTTTTATCCGCTAATTCTTCGATCGGAATGCCGCGGTACTCCAGAATCCCCTTCAAACCATCTACAAAGCTAACACTGGACTGGGTGGCTGGAATCCCTTCTAATCCCGGTCTATACTCACAAACTGTCATAGTTGAACCTGCTGGAACGATGAAAGCAGACGTGTCTCAATCTTAGGGCAGAAGAATGGTAATTGATTGTATGCGATGTATCAGGCTGCTCTGCCCACTCGAATTCAAAGTGTAACCCTCGATCGGGTAACGAAATATTGCGAATTCTTCACAACTGTAAATAGATGCTCCAGTGAGGAAAAAGACCGTGTTACCATCCGATCTTGTTGACATCAGCATTTGGGAGAAAACCTTTGGCACTACGGGTTGCAGTTGTGGGCGGAGGTCCGGCCGGTTCCTCGGCAGCGGAAGTTTTGGCCAGAGCCGGGATTGAGACCTACCTGATTGAGCGCAAGTTAGATAATGTCAAACCTTGCGGTGGGGCGATTCCTCTCTGCATGGTGAGTGAGTTTGATCTGCCCCCGGAAATTATCGATCGCCGGGTGCGAAAAATGAAGATGATCTCTCCTTCCAACATCGAGGTCAATATCGGCGCCACCTTGAAACAGGACGAATACATTGGCATGTGCCGCCGGGAGGTTCTGGATGGCTTTCTGCGGGAACGGGCGGCCAGTTGTGGGGCAGTGGTGATCAATGGGACAATGCACACCCTTGACCTGCCGACGAACGATCGCGATCCCTACGTCCTCCACTACGCTGACCACTCAAACGGCAGTGCGGCTGGAGAAAACAAAACCCTCAAGGTTGACCTGGTGATTGGCGCTGATGGGGCAAACTCACGGGTAGCGCGGGCGATCGATGCTGGGGATTACAACTACGCGATCGCCTTCCAGGAGCGGATTCGTCTGCCGGAAGACAAGATGGCTTATTACGAAGACCTGGCGGAAATGTACGTAGGCGACGATGTCTCTCCCGATTTCTACGCCTGGGTGTTCCCCAAGTACGACCATGTAGCCGTGGGCACGGGCACGATGAAACCGAATCAGGCTCGGATTAAACAACTGCAAGCTGGGATTCGGGAGCGGGCCGCTGCCAAACTGAGAGGCGGCAAAATTATCAAAGTGGAAGCCCATCCCATTCCTGAACATCCCCGTCCCCGTCGAGTTGTGGGTCGTGTTGCGCTGGTGGGAGATGCAGCCGGAACTGTAACCAAGTCTTCCGGGGAAGGCATCTACTTTGCCGCTAAATCTGCCCGCATGTGTGCCGAGACGATCGTCGAGTTTTCCCAGGGGGGGCAACGGGTTCCCACCGAACAGGAGCTGAAGATTTACCTGAAACGCTGGGATCGGAAGTATGGCATGACCTACAAAGTGCTGGATCTGCTCCAGACCGTCTTCTACCGCTCTGATGCCACCCGTGAAGCCTTCGTGGAAATGTGTGCCGATCTGGATGTGCAGAAGTTGACCTTTGACAGTTACCTGTACAAAACCGTTGTTCCAGCCAATCCTCTGGTACAACTGAAAATTACGGCTAAAACTATCGGTAGTTTGCTGCGGGGCAATGCACTTGCTCCTTAAACTGCCGGAAAAACTATAGTTCTGCTCTCCCCTTCCTAACCCTGGAGGGGGTTTTTAATTTGAAGACTTCGTAGAATAGATAGAACCAGGGCAACCAGAACGCGGCCATAAAACGTGCAAGGGGACAACGTGCAAGTTGATCAGCTTCTCAATCTTTATGCAGCTGGAGAGCGATGCTTTACCGGCGCTTCCCTCTATCAGGCCAACCTGAATCGGGTTCATCTCAGCCAGGTCGATCTGCAGGGAGCAAATTTACGCGGAGCCGGACTGAGTGGGGCCAACCTGCAGGGAGCAGATTTACGCGGAGCTACCTTAGCCGCAGCGAATCTCAGCAATGCGGATTTGCGGGGGGCAGACCTGCGCGGTGTCCTGCTGATGGAAGCGGATCTACGCAAAGTCAATCTACGTAAAGCCAACCTGACCGGCGCAGATTTAACGGGGGCAAATTTGACCGGCGCAGATTTAAGTGAAGCCAACCTGACCGGGGCGGAGATCTCTGCGGCGATCCTGCGGGAGGTCAATCTTACCCTGGCGGATCTCACCCTGGCAGAATTAAGCCAGACGAATTTGCGCGGGGCCAACTTGACCGGAGCCTACCTGCGGGGGGCTGAACTGTTGGGCACTCAGTTGACGGGGGCAGAATTAAGCCAGGCTAATTTTCGGGGTACAAATTTAACAGAGGCGGATTTTCAGGGGGCAAATTTAAGCCGATCGACACTGACGGGGGCTAACTTGCGGGGAGCCTATCTGACCAGAGCGGATCTGCGAGAGGCTAAGCTGAATGAAGCCAATTTACGCCGTTCTGATTTAAGCCAGGCTAATTTAACGGGGGCTGACCTGCGGGGAGCTAACCTCAACCGTGCCACCCTGCGGGGAGCGAATCTGCGAGAAGCTATCCTGATTGGCGCGAGTTTGATGGGAGCGAATTTGAGTCAAGCCAGTCTGCAAGGAGCCAACTTGCTGGAAGCAGTTTTGACCGGCGCCAACTTAACCGGGGTGGATTTAACCGGGGTGGATTTGAGTGCTACGGTGATGCCCAATGGCAGTCTGAGCAGTTAACCACGTTTCCCAGGCTCACCTGAGTGCGTCCGTGTGGATCATGACAGGGCTTGGGGTCAGGCATTTTCAAAGCTCAAGGCTTTACCCCGAACCTCAGGGTTAACTTTACCCCGCTCAAAGGCGATCTGGCCGCCGACGATCGTATAAACGGGCCAGCCCGTCAAATTCCAGCCTTCAAACGGACTCCAACCGCATTTGGTCAGCAATTCTGCCCGCAGGACTGGACGGTAGGTTTTTAAGTCCACCAGCACCAGGTCAGCATCATAGCCGGGGGCGATCGCGCCTTTATGGGGAATGCCATAGCCCTGGGCCACCGCTGTAGACATCCAGTGGACAACCTGAGACACAGTACACCGTCCCTGCATGGCCTGGGTTAACATCAGCGGCAAAGACGTTTCTACACCTGGCATGCCAGAGGGGGCATTGGCTGGTTCGAGGAAAACCGTTGCTCCCCCAGCAGTTGAGGGTCCTGTCCCAGGGGCTTCAGCGTCAACAAAGCCTTGCGCCTTTTCTGCCAGGGTGTGGGGCGCATGGTCTGTGGCAATAAAGTCAATCACCCCGTCCTGTAGGGCCTGCCAGAGCACTTTCTGGTCCTGGGGCGATCGCAGGGGTGGATTCATTTTCGCCAGGGTGCCAATCCGCTCGTAGGCACTGGTATTGAGCAGTAAGTGTTGTGGGGTCACTTCCGCCGTTACCCAGATTGGCTTATCCTGCCGCAGCAATTCAGCTTCCTCAGCGGTTGACATGTGCAGGATATGGAGGCGACGATAATATTTCTTGGAGAGTTTTAAGGCTAACTGTGTTGCCAGCAGAGCGGCCTGATTGTCTTGAATCACCGAGTGTATTGCCGGGTCCGCAATCCCCGTAAACTGCTGCCGCCGTTGATGAATCCGCGCCTGGTCTTCGGCATGGACAGCAATCAGGCGATTCTCCCAATTCGGATCGTTCAGATCTCGATAAAAAATTCGATCCAACACCGCTTCTTGATCCACCAGCAGGTCCCCGTGCATTGAACCCATGAAAATCTTGATGCCGGGGGTGGGATGGGCGGTACGTAAATCCGGTAGATTTTCGGCTGTTGCCCCAATAAAAAAGCCGTAATTCACCAGACATTTCTGGGCAGCCCGTTGCAATTTATCATCTAAGGCGGCCTGGGTGATTGTCAGGGGGCGAGTATTGGGCATTTCCAGGAAAGAAGTTACCCCTCCCCGAACGCAGGCACAACTGGCTGTAAATAGATTCTCTTTATGCTCCAGTCCAGGTTCCCGGAAATGCACCTGGGGATCGATGACACCGGGCAGCAACACCAAACCCTCGGCTTCGATTAGCCTGGCTTCAGGGTCAGAGAGCGTCGAGCCAATCTGGGTAATCTTACCCTGCTCAACCCGGACATCGGCTACCTTCAGCATTCCCCCGGAGAGAAGAACTCGTGCTCCTCGAATCAGCAGGCGATCGGTCATGGGCATGGAGGGAGAAATAAACCGGGACAGGCTGGAAATTGTAAGCACTCCCATGCTAAGACATTCTGAGGTACGCTGAAGCAAAGCATCAGACTTCTTAACTGTTGAGTTAGAGGCCAACAGCAGTTTAGGGAAACTTGCCTCTGCTTTGCCCCACTCAGCCTTGAATTATTGAACTGAGCTGCTGCTCCGGTTCCCCTGCCATTTATCGTTTTAGCCCCAAAGGTTTCCTATGCCAGATGACAAGATGCAACCCCCAAGTTCTGACCCTACAGGGGATCAATCCGTTACTGGAAAATCCCCCCAACATGAAGAGTCCTGGTGGGTAGAAGCCCTGAAGACCGTTGGCTTAAGTCTGGTCCTGGCGTTCGGCATTCGTACATTTGTGGCTGAAGCCCGTTATATTCCCTCCGGCTCAATGGAACCCACGCTGCAAATCAACGATCGCCTGATTGTAGATAAAATGGGTTACCGTTTCCATCTACCGGAACGGGGAGATATTGTCGTTTTCAACCCTACGGATGCCCTGATCAAGGATGGGTTTAAAGATGCTTTTATCAAGCGCATCGTTGGTTTGCCGGGGGATGACGTGGCGATCGAGAACGGTAAAGTTTATATCAATGGCCGTCCCCTCCAGGAAAATTATCTCCCCTCTGGGGTTGAAACCACGATCGACACCTGTAATGGCCAAGCTTTTCTGTCCCAGACCCAGAAAGTTCCTCCCCAGGCTTATTTGGTTTTGGGAGATAATCGGGACAACAGTTTTGATGGCCGCTGCTGGGGATTTGTGCCACAGAAAAACATTATTGGGCGGGCTTCGATTCGCTTCTGGCCAATTGATCGGGCTGCGTTCATTCCTGCCGGGGAACCGGGTCAGCCAGTCACCAATCCTTAGCTAGCCGCGATCGAGGTGTTGGAGCTAACTGGACTATAAAACGATAAAAACCCCGCTGGGGCAGGGTTACGCTAATTGCAAATCAGTTTAATGGCGTATCTGGCTGAATTCAGGCCATCCTTGGTCTACCAGGAGATGGAGTAACGCCTAGCAGACTCAGGCCGCCAAATTCTGGGCAACAAAGTCCCAGTTCACCAGTTGATTCAGGAAATTCTGGATAAAGTCCGGGCGACGGTTCTGGTAATCAAGATAGTAGGCATGTTCCCACACATCCAGAGTGAGGAGCGCTTTTTGCCCATAAGCCAGAGGGTTTTCAGCATTGGGAGTTTTGATCACTTTCAGGCTGCCCCCATCTTCGACCAGCCAGGCCCAACCACTGCCGAACTGGGTTGCAGATGCAGTTTTGAACTCTTCTTTGAATTTATCGAAACTACCAAAAGCACTGTCAATTTTGGCGGCCAGGTCCCCACTGGGTGTGCCACCACCACCGGGTTTGAGGCTATTCCAGAAAAACGTGTGGTTCCAAACCTGGGCCGCATTATTGAAGACACCGACTTTGCCCGGATCCTTAAAGGTGACTTTAATCACCTCTTCCAGGGACTTATCCGCCAGTTCTGTGTCTTTGGTGAGGTTGTTCAGGTTCGTGACATAGGCGGCGTGGTGCTTGCCATAGTGAAACTCAAACGTCCGGGCAGACATGCCATAGGGCTCTAACGCACCGGGATCGTAGGGTAAGGGAGGCTGTTCAAAGGCCATGGTGTTCTCCTTGGTTAACTGCTTCAGCATTGCCTAGACGGCAGGGGTAGAGATGAAGTGGATGAGGCTACTCTCACTGCCATAGCGATGCCATTAAACATTCTAGGGAATTCTCTTCTCCTTAACCAATTGCAGCCAGGGGGATTCCCAGGACCGGACAGGGCAAATCTTGGCTTAAGTGTTGGACGAGAGGATGTTCTGTACCCAGACAACCCAAAATTAACAGACTGGCTCTCTCTATTTTCACCACCTGCTCTAACTGTTCCCCCAACTGGCCAAAACGCAGATGGGTTTTGAGGGAACCGCGCCATTCATTAGCCAGACAGCGGGCTTGCCAGAGCACCTGATCGGCTTGTTTGAACCATTCATCTTCGGCGGGAGCGATCGAGACTGAGCTGACCATCTCTGCCGATCGGGTTACACTTTCTGGTTGCTCCGCTGGACTGAAACCACCAAAGGAGTTAGCAAGCACGGTTTGGGGATGAAGCTGCAACGGGGGGGAGGGCAGGCATACCGGAGCAGAAAGGACCGGGGCACCCCCTGCAGGTGGGACTTTACCCGAGGGATGGTGAGGCCAGTAGTGATCAATGGGATTGCCATCTAGAACGTAGACGACCTGCACAATTACGGGTTTACGGGGGGTGGCGAGGCGAGTTTGGTGGGCCATCCATAGGGCTAGATCCAGGGCAGCATGGCTCTTGGGGGAGCTATTGTACCCTACGATCAAATTCAGGGGTTCGCCAGGGGTGTCAATGGCGGCGGCGGTTCCCGGCAATAGAATCAGCCGATCGACCAGATCATTACGATCTAATGCATTTTGCAAACGCACCAACATGGATTTGATGTTCACGATTCCTGCCTACTGAATAAACGACTGAACAACAAACGGGTAAGAGAAAGCAGCCCCAAGTTGAGGGAATGAGAACTTCCTCCGGGTTGGTGTGACCTTGAGGAGGAGTGATCACGCAAACGAAAGCTACTGAGGAGAGTAGCTCAAGGATGAAGATAGATGAACAAACGGGAGGGACAGGAGAAAAATTTAAACTTGAATATCTCTGGTCCCGATCGCGAACTTAATGAACGGATGAAACTGAGCTATGCAAACAACTGAGCTGGAAGGAAATGGTGAGATAGACAACAGGGGCGTGTTTGATTCTGCCTACACAGCAAATGTCCAGGAACAACCACACCTCAACGCTCAATCAGCATATAGTGATAGTCTTGTCATCTTATCTCAACTTGCTGAGAGAATCAATTAAATTTTTCTAATTTCAAATAACAAAAAGTTTAAATTATTTGAGGTTAAATGTCCGACAAAAATAACTGGCACGGCCCATAGATCAAACACGCCAGGCAGATGCCACCGGAATGACTAGTCTCCAGGCTTTAGCCCCACTGCAACTTGTATCTTTAATGTAACAACCCTCTACACAATCTCTTCATCATCCGCTCAGCTTGCTGCCGACATCTGCCCAGGGTAGTGCTGGACAATTAGCAGGGGATCGTTAAGATTGTAAAGGCAATAAAAGTTTAACTTTCGTAAGGTCATATTTCCTATGAACCCTGAAATCAATAATGAAGCTGCTGAACCCATTTCTGCCCCGGTGACCACCGTTGAGAAAGCTCCTCTGACGGTAAATATGACAGAAGCGGGAACATTATCTAAGCTCCCCTCCAGTCAAACCGCCCTGAGTGAGCAGGACTGGCAACAATTGCGAACCCGGTTGTCCTGGTTATTGACAGAGTTCCCAGAGCGCATGGGAGAAGTGTTCGGGGAGTACAAGCAACCGATTACGACAGCGGCGATCGTTCTGGCCGCGATTCCATTTGTAGCGTTTGCAGTAGCAATTCTAGAGGTGATCAATGCCATCCCCCTGTTTGCCCCCACCTTTGAGTTAATTGGGTTTGGCTTTACCAGTTGGTTTATTTATCGCTATCTACTGTTTGCCGATCGGCGGCAGGAATTTACCCAAAGCCTGGAAGCCCTGAAGCAAGAGATTCTAGGAGAATCCTCCGACAGCGGAGAGAGCCATTAATTCGACACTCTAATTATCAGTTGGATCAGTTGGGATAGCATTATCAGTTGGGAAAGCGGCGGGGATTGAGGAGAAACACTCCTTTACAGACAGGCATAAGCGGCCTAATCCACCCGTTCCAATTGCCAGAGAATCTGGTTCCCTTCCCGCCGCACCCTGGAAACGACCCAGTTCCGCCAGACCCATTCATCCCCCCGGCTGGTTACGGCGCTGGCATTGACATCCATCAGATCTGCCAGTTCGGAACTACTAATCAAATAGCGCTGTTTAGAAATTTCCTCCGCAATCCGCAGGGTTTCAATTAAATTCTTCAACTGTCCGACCCGGAGACTGCGACTGAGGTGATCCTCGGAATCTGGGGTGACGGTAGCGATCAGTTCTTGCAACTCAGACATAGACATCAACAAATTTAAAGGAATTGTTAGACAGAGATTTTAACGATTCTCTGCCCGTCTGTCAGTGTGATGCAGAACAATCCGACTGGTTTTGGATTCTGCCTCAAGGTGGAGAGATTTACAGGCTAGCAGTGAATAAAATGAGAGGCAGAGGGAGACAGTGCTGGCCTTGCTCTATTATTTAATAACTGCCTGGGGGAAATAGAAATGTTATATCAAACCAATCGAGACCTGCCGATCGCCATTCGGGAATTACCAGAACCCGTTCAGGATCTTTATCGCATTGCGTTTAATTCGGCGCTGCAGTGGTATGGGGAAGAGAAAAAAGCCCATCAAACTGCCTGGAGTGCGGTGAAAAGTCAACTGGCGAATCCCTACAGTTCCTATCCCACCGATCCCCAGGTGTGCCCTCTTTAGCCTATTCCCTGCAAGCCCCAGTGGCTCAGGACCGCAGAATGGTATCTTAAGGGATGGAAATTATCGATCAAATTGATTAATCCAATGGCTGGGCAATCCATCTCTAACGATCACCTCAAAGCTGCCATTCCGCTGGATCAGGTTCGTTTCGATGACCGGGGACTGGTTCCGGCGATCGTTCAGGATTATCTGGATGGAACGGTGTTGATGATGGCCTGGATGAATCAGGAGTCATTAGCCAAAACCCTGGAAACCGGACAAACCTGGTTTTGGAGCCGATCGCGCTCGGAGTTGTGGCCTAAAGGGGCAACCTCAGGGCATGTGCAATGGGTGCGCTCTCTCCGCTATGACTGTGACAGCGACACGCTGCTGGTGGGGGTTGAACAGGTGGGAGATATTGCCTGTCATACGGGAGAACGCAGTTGTTTCCATCGCCATCGGGATGAGGTGATTCCCCCCCCGGCGGATACCCTTTCTCAGGTGTTCAGTGTGATTTGCGATCGCCGTGATCATCCCGCACCGGAATCCTATACCTGCAGCTTGTTTAAGGGTGGAGATAACAAAATCCTCAAAAAGCTGGGAGAAGAATGCGCTGAAGTGGTGATGGCCTGTAAAGATGAAGACCCGGAGGCGATCGCGGGTGAAGTGGCTGACCTGTTCTACCATGCCCTGGTGGCCCTGGCTCATCATCAAGTCGATTTGCGATCGGTTTACCGCAAACTGCAGGAACGCCGCCGTTAGTTCCACCCGCAAATAATCTAATCTTTTCAATCTAGGGCATTAAGCCGCAACTTCATGGCCGAGTTGGGTAATGGCTGAACGAATGTCCACTTCTGCAGCCGTGGTTTCCACTGCAACCGTTTTGGCTTCCAGTTCAACCTGGACCTGAGCCGTGGTATCAACTTGTTTAATTGCATTCGTGATCGCATCAGCACAGCCCTGACAGACGATCGTTGGCACCTGTAATTGTAAGCTCATCAGCAAATGCTCCTGAATAATTCTGCCTGATCTGGATTGTTAATTTTATTTTACTCAGCTTTGTCGATCGCCACTACCCTGAGGCAGTCTCCAGGTGGGCAAACCAGAAATAGGCTCAAACTACTGGCGGAGGAAGAGAGGGTTACTAGAATCAGATTAAGGCTACCCACTTCCCCCTGAGCATGACAAAATTTTCTTTCTCTGAAGCGACTCTCCGCTCCCATACCACCCCATCTTCTTTTGAGCGAGGCGAAGATTACTATCAAGGTGGTGCCGTGATCGAAGTGATCAAGCGGGACAATCTGATTCAAGCCAGAGTGGAGGGCAACGAACTAGAACCCTATACCGTAACTCTGGAATGCGATCGAGGTGGAATTCGGCAAGCTTGCTGCAGCTGTCCCTACGATTTTGAGGGCTGGTGTAAACATATTGTGGCGACCGGATTGGTGTGTTTGCGCCGTCCCCAGCAGGTGGAGGACCGCCCACCCTTGACGGAATTACTCTCAGATCTGAATCTACAGCAGGCCCGTCAGTTGATTGAACAACTGGTGCAGGGGCATCCAGAATTACACCACGAAGTCGATCGACTGATCCTGAAACTAACCGCCGTTCAATCAACCCCGCTGAGTAAACCGCAGCGCCAAACCTCTGTTAATCCGGCCCCCTTTTGCATGCAAACTCGACAGCTATTGCGGGAAACGCGAGAATACTGGGAATGGGGCGGCGAAGATAATCCTTTAAGAGAAAAACTACCGGACCTGGTCGCGGCGGCAGAGGCATTCAGTAGGGCGGGAGATGGAGCCAATGCGATCGTGATTCTGGCAGCGATTACGGAAACCTGTGCGACGGAATGGGATGAGCTGGCAGATCTGGGCGGCGATGGCGAAGATGTGGTGAGTTTACTCGATCCGGTCTGGGCAGCGGCAATCTTGAGCACCGAGCTGAGTTCCCAGGAGACGATCGATACCCAGGTGCAACTTGAAGAATGGGGGGCAGTTTTTAGTCAGGATTTTGCCATCAGCACAGAAGCTCTGCGGCAGGGCTGGGATGATCCGGCTCTGGAAGCGATATTACAGGGAAGAGAGGCTGACCTCTGGCCGGATGGGCGACCGGACTGTGCCGATGACCTGACCTTAATTCGCCTGAACATTCTGGAATGGCAGGAACGCTTAGACGAATACTTAAATCTGGCCCAGGCTGAAGGACTGTGGCAACCCTATTTGACCCTATTGATTCGGTTGGATCGGATTGCAGAAGCCTTGACTTACCTCGATCGGTTGACCTATCTGGAGGATGCCTTTACGGTTGCTAAAGCTCTACGGGAACGGGGGGAAGAGCAGGCCGCGCTGGGGTTAGCCGTACAGGGATTAAGCTTAGCCAGGCACCCCATTAAGGGTTCGACCTGGTATGACCTGAATCACTTCGATCGCGGCCAGAACTACTATAAGTACGACCTGGCAACCTGGGCCAGTGGACTGGCAGAGGGCTTGGGCGATCGTGACACGGCTTTAACGACTCAGATCACCGCTTTTCAGTCCCGTCCCAGTCAGGCAGATTATGAGCGGGTTCATCACCTGGCAGAGGGGCAATGGCCAGCGGTGCGATCGCAATTACTCGATTATTTACGCCAGCTCGATACCTGGACCAGTATTGAGGCCAAGGTCAATATCTTTCTGGAAGAAGGTTTGGTAGCTGATGCGATCGCCACCATCGATCAACGATTTAGTTACGACTCTCTCTTGTTGCGGGTGATGCAGGCGGCAATCAGTGTGAATCCCCAGTGGGTGATCGCTCGGGCCAGACAGCGGGCGGAGGACATCATCGATCGGGGTAAAGCCGAAGCCTATGCTACCGCGGTGCAGTGGTTGGAACAAGTCCGAGCAGCCTACGAACAACTTGGACAGACTCAGGACTGGCAAACCTACCGCGATCGGCTTAAAACGAACCATGGGCGCAAACGTAAACTGATGAACCTGCTGAAAACGGCTAACCTGTTCTAGCACTGCCAACCTGTTCTATAGCAGTCCTAAATAGGTTGAGGAGGGGGTGTGGGGTTTCCCCACAAAAGGGTTTCCACCCCTTTACCCCGTTTGGATCTCAAATAGGATTGCTATAGCTCAATGCCAGGGTGAAGGGAGTTGTTTCTCAGCTCAGCTAAGTCTTTCTTAAGGCAGTGGGAGGCAGGTTAAAAACCAACATAGCCTAAGAACTGTTCAGCGTGTTTGAACAGAATCAACTCGCAAGCCAGCAGGAATTAACCATGCCCCCCGAAGTCTCCCGACCAGAACCGCCCCCCCCTGAGGATGATCCCACCAACCCCAATTTAGATGGCGAAACCCTGGCCCGAATTCAGCAACCCCGTGCCACGGATCAGATCCAGCGCGAACGCAACCCGGAAGAATGGCTGACGGATCGGCAGATCGCCCCGGATATCGTCAGCAATCCCGATCATCTCCGCTCCGACCTGTTGCAGGAGGAATAGCTGTTTTTTGCACGGATAAGTTGATACAATAGCTTTCCAATCTGTGAACACTAAATTGAAGAACGGGTGATAGAGCTTCCCTATCTCCAGCCGGGAACGGTCTTCATCGTGATGAATATGGGAGCAGAAAAAGGGGAAATGCCAGACAACATCCATCTATTACCGACCGTGATGGCGATCGGTGGGGCCGAAGATAAAATTCAAGATCGCTTGATCCTCCGCACTTTCATTCAGTTGGCTGGGGATAGCGAGGCTCAGATTTTAATCATTCCAGCAGCTTCAGAAGATCCGGTTAGCAAAGGCCAGTTTTATAGTGCGCTCTTTGAACAATTAGGTGCCAAATCCACAACCGTACTGATCAGCCGCGATCGCTCAGAAGCTGAAGATCCAGACCTGCTGGCCAGCCTGCACACCTACAGTGGTGTTTTCATTTCTGGAGGTGACCAGTCGCGACTCAGTACCCTTTATGCCCATACAATGCTGGTTACCAAATTGCGGATGCTGGTGCAGTCGGGCAAACTGATCCTGGCCGGAACCAGTGCCGGAGCGGCGGTGATGGGGTATCACATGATCGCGGGTGGTAGTAGTGGTGCTCCCCCCAATCCTGCTCTGGTGGAACTGAGTACGGGCTTTGGCATTCTGCCCCAGGCGATCGTCGATCAACATTTTCATAATCGTAACCGTCTGGCCCGCCTGATCAGTGCGATCGCCCTGCAACCGGGTGTACTAGGCATCGGCATTGATGAAGACACCTGCGCGATGGTTAACCCGGCAGGCCACTTAACCGTACTGGGTAAAGGCGTGGTGACCATTCTCGATCCAAGCCACACCGCTTCTTCTTCCCAAAATGGTACTTCCGCCCCTACAGAGCCGGCCAATGGCGATAAACCCCTCACCATCTACAACCTGCGGATGCACCTGCTCAGCCACGGGGACACCTATCATTTGCCCGGTTTAAAGCCCCTTCCCGCTCACCTCTGACGATGAACCAGGGTGGCACTGGCCTGGTCCGTGGGCATCAGAACGACTTCGTTAATGTTGACATGGGGCGGCCGGCTGGCACAAAACAGCACTACATCTGCCACATCCGCTGGGGTGAGGGGTTTTAAGCCCTGATAAACGGCCTGGGCCCGTTCCTGATCACCATGAAAGCGCACCTGGCTGAATTCTGTTTCCACCATGCCCGGATCGACATTTGTGACCCTCAGAGAGGTGCCGAGCAAATCCAGTTTGAGAGCTTCTGAAATCGTGCGAACCGCTGCCTTCGTGGCACAGTACACATTGCCGCTGGGGTAGGTTTGGTGACCCGCGATCGAGCCGATATTAATCACATGGCCCCGTCCCCGCGCGATCATGCCGGGCAGCAGAAAACGGGTAACGTAAAGCAATCCCTTAATATTGGTGTCGATCATCTCCTCCCAGTCTTCCAGGCTGGCGGTTTGAAACGGATCTAAACCCCGGCTCAACCCGGCATTATTCACCAGCACCTCAATCGCCGCCCAATCCGCAGGTAGGTCAGATAGACTTTGCTCTACCGCTGCCCGATCGCGGACATCCAGAGTCAACAGATAGGTGGCCGTTCCCCACTGGGCCATTAATTCCGCCTGCAAGGACTCTAACCGATCGCCCCGCCGCGCCGCCAGAATCAATTTCGCTCCAGCTTGAGCAAAGACATGGGCACAGGCCAGACCAATTCCACTACTGGCTCCGGTGACCAGCACCACAGAGTTCTTCATAAACGTGATATTAGGTAGCTAACAACTTCTGAATTCTGCTATTTTCCCATCCTGGAGCGGAATAGGGGTGTGACATCGCCTAAACTTGTCCAGCCGCAAAAATTGCCCCTGCCTGGCGCAGTTCAGGAAAAATGGCTGAACTTAAACCGTCATCCTGGCGAAATAAGCGTTTCTGGTAGCGATCGCCCTCCAGTTGACAAATCGTCAGGGTTGACCGCTTGGGAGTTCCGATATAGTCTCGACCGCCCAGCCCCAGATAATCTGTAATCCAATACTCAGGCACCCCCAACAGGGCATAGTCTTCAACCTTCCGAGCATAGTCATTTTGCCAGTTTGTACTCACAACTTCAGCGATCAGTTTAATCGCCAGATTCGACGTAATCACAGCCTGGTAGGGCCACAGCGGTTCATCAGCCAGTTGGGTTTGATCCAGGACAATTACATCTGGACGAAAAGCCGTGTCACTGGATATGCGAACCAGGCAACGGTGAGGAATGATATAGGGTAAATTCAATCGATCGATTTCAACATTGAGTTTTCGGGCAATAAAACTGATCACCTGTTCATGTAACCCGGTTGGTTCCAAATCAATTAACTCTCCATCGATCAACTCATAGGAATCACAGTCGCCATACCGCAGGATAAATTCATCAACATTCAGCCGGGTTAAATTTGCCTGAATCATATTGAAAATCCTCTGCGTAAAGCAGTTTTTCTTCCGAGTCTATCTAACTAAACTTAGCAGGTTTTACTGATCTCAACGATCGTTGCTGTCTGCCCCAGACCAGCTACCAGTTTATCCCCTCCGTTAATGGGGACGGTGATGCGATCGCTCTGGCTGAAGAGCCGTTTTACCTCCGACGAGGTTCAAAAGGTGATCTGCGTGGTCGAAAGTGACATCTGCGTGGTCAAAAAGGTTTTTCGAGTGGTCAAAAAGGTGAAAGGAGTCGATTCTGACCACTGGACTGGATCATCAATTCAGCTCTAAGTCGTTGCTTTTTTGAGGTTGATCGCTATACTCTCGGTAGAACAGAACCCTAAGCGATATGTCGGAACATCTAATTTCCCTGCCAGCAGATGTCTACACCGCACTCCTTGCAGTTGCACAGTCTTCCGGTATGAGTCCAGTGGAGTGGATCGTTGCACATCTTCCAGCTTCCCAGGGAGGCCGATTTGAGCAGGTATCTGACCTGATTGGTGCGATCGATAGCCGCGATCAGGTTGATACACCGGCTGAGCGTACAACTTTTGGCGAAATCATTGCAGCGAAACTGGCAAAACAGGGCATCCACAGACCGTGATCCTCATTGATGCTGGTCCTCTGATTGCTTTGATCGACAAGGGGCAGAACCCGCACCGCCGTTGTGTGGAGCTGTATCAAAATCTCAATCAATCTCTCATAACTACCTGGCCTTGCCTGACAGAAGCCATGTATTTTCTGGGGGAGCTACGGGGCTGGCAGGCACAAAGGGTGTTGTGGCAATTCCTTGAACGTCGGGCACTGGCAGTCCATTTCTCTGATGTGTCCGACCAGCGCCGGATGCAGGAGTTGATGGAGCGTTATCAGGATGTTCCGATGGATCTCGCTGATGCTTCTCTGGTGGCAGCCGCTGAAAGCCTGAATCTCAGACGAATATTTACGCTCGATCGTGACTTTTACGTATACCGTCTCCCAGACAATCAATCATTTGATGCGCTGAACCCAGAAATATAGGCATCACCTCTTACCCTTTGATTGTATTAAGTAGTTTTTCGCAGATGCTTTCCAACTCAGCCCTGGACGGGCAAACCTGAGTTGCTTTCCTCTCCAGCTTAAGCAGCTCAACTAAACTTAGCAGGTTTCACTACCTTCAATGATCGTCGCTGTCTGCCCCAGACCAGTCACCAGTTTATCCCCTCCGTTATTGGGGGTGGTGATGCGATCGCTCTGACTGGAGAGCCGTTTTACCTCCAACGAGGTTCAGAAGTTGACCTGCGTGGTCGAAAAGGTGATCTACGTGGTCAAAAGTGACATCTGTGTGGCCAGAAAGGTCATTTGAGTGGTCAGAAAGGTCATTTGAGTGGTCAAAAAGGTGATCTGTGTGGTCAAAAAGGTGATCTGCGTGGTCAAAAAGGTGATCTGCGTGGTCAAAAAGGTGATCTGCGTGGTCAAAAAGGTGAAAGGAGTCGATTCTGACCACTGCACCAGGGTGGAGTTGCCCTCAGGAGAGTTAAATAGTTGATCCGAGTCTCAGCAGGGTGACAGCGTTATCAGATATATTGATCGCGCCACCAATGACCCTGAACAACAGTGCGGAAATATGCCAGAACAGAGTTAGAAAGATTAAGATATTTACAAGTAGCTGGGGAAGAGAATTAAACGATGGTTATATCAATCGAGCAGGAAAAACGCTATACACCAGAAGACTATTTAGAACTCGAAGTCAACTCAGAAGAACGGCATGAATATATTGATGGGGAGATCTTAACAATGGTCGGCGGAATGCCAAATCATAACCAGATCGTTTTGAATCTGGCTGGAACTTTAAATCAGGATTTCAGACGGCAACCCTATCGCGTATTTGTCACCGATCAACGACTGTGGATTCCCCGCAAACGGATTTACACCTATCCCGATGTGATGGTGGTGCAGGGAGACTTACAGTTACAGGAAGGACGAAAAGATACCATTATTAATCCGTGCCTGATTGCAGAAGTTTTGTCAGAGTCAACGGAAGCCTATGACCGCAGTGCTAAATTCGCCGCCTATCGCACCATTCCATCTTTTCAAGAATATGTATTGATCGATCAAACCGCAATGCATGTCGAACAATACTCCCGCACTGAGCCACAAAAATGGATCTTCTCTGAATATGACGAAGCTGAGGCATTGCTAACCCTTTGCTCTGTCCCGTTTGAAATCTCCCTGGCGGATCTCTATGACAAGGTCAATTTTGCCGCAGAATCATAGCTAACCTCGCCGATTGTTAGGAGAAGATGTGCTACCTGGATTGATCTGTGAAATTAGACCGTTATTTCAGGGATCTGAACCTCAGACCCCCTCTGTTTAACCTTCGCTCGATCGCTAAGCCTTATAGGCTTTCACGCACTTCTCTACCAGGGGCATCACCTGATCCACATCCTGCCAGCCCAGAATTTCCGTTACTTTCTTCTCCAGGTTTTTGTAAGTACGGAAGAATTCAGCAATCTCATCCAGGCGATGGGGAGGAACGTCTTTCAGAGATTTGACTTCAGCGTAACGGGGATCTTTAGCGGGAACGCAAAGAATTTTCTCATCCCGATCGCCACCATCAATCATCTCCAGCAGACCGAGGGGACGGGCGGCAATCACACAACCGGGGAAGGTGGGTTGATCCATGATCACCAGACCATCCAGGGGGTCACCGTCATCCGCCAACGTGTTGGGGATAAAGCCATAGTCGTAGGGATACTGCACCGAGGCATACAGAACCCGATCTAGAGCAAAGGCATTCATCTCCTTATCAAATTCGTACTTGTTCTTACTGCCACCGGGAATTTCAATCAGAACGTTGATTAAACCGGGCTTGGGTTGGGCAGGAATCAGGGATAAATCCACAAGAAGCTCTCCAATGTCTCAATACAGAACGCGATCGATAGTACAACAGCAGTGGCATTAATGCATTTTTAATATTTCCTCTACCACCCCTTAATATTGAACCCATACAATCAACTTGTTTTGATTCTTAGATCAAATAGTCATTGAATTCTTTAGAATCCCTTGGTTTTTTGAAATAACTATTGTTTCGCTGAGTCAAAGATGAAGAATACTCTATCGAGAACCTGGCTGTCTGTTGTCCTCTCAACCGCCACATTACTGCCCCTAATCAGTCAGGCTCAGCCCACAGCCGTATCCGTCAAACCAAGGCTCGAAACCCCACCCCTGTTTGATGATACTGCCGGGGGAGATGCCGATGCCGATGATCCAGCAATTTGGCTCCATCCCACCCGACCCGCCAAAAGCCTGATTGTGGCTACTAAAAAGAATGCGGGTTTATCCGTCTATGATTTGCAAGCTAGAGAAGTTCAGGCTATTCCCGCTCCTCCCGGTTCTACGGCAGCCCCTGGTCGATTTAATAACGTCGATCTGGTCTATAACTTTGGTTTAAATAGTCAGAAAGTAGACCTGGCAGTGGTCAGCGATCGTGGCTCTGACAAATTGAAAGTTTATAAAATTGATCCGAGTCAGGCCAGTCAACCCCTGACGGATATCACCATTGCCAACCCACCCTTTATCTTTTCCCGCAATCAGGCTCAGGTGGATGATCAGCGCACCGCTTACGGTATTGCCACTTACCGCGATCGTCTAACGGGAAAAACCTATGCCTTTGTCAGCCAGCGGGAACGGACGAAAGTGGCTCAGTTAGAGTTACTGGATGCCGGTCAGGGCAAGGTGAGCTACCGCAAAATTCGAGAACTAGTCCTGCCCAGCCGCTTTACCCTTCCCAATGGCAAAACCTGGATTCCCTGTAATGATCCCGGCGATCTGCCCCAGGTGGAAGGCATGGTTGTGGATGAAGAAACCAAACAGCTCTATATGGGTCAGGAAGACGTGGGGATCTGGAAGGTCAGCCTGGCTCGGTTTGGCCAGAACTCGCCGGTTCTGATCGATCGGGTGCGGGAATACGGTGTGCCTTACACCTACGATCAGGCGGAGGAGGAATGTATCTATAACTATAATGCCGACCCTGGTTTTGGCAGTCGCTACCTGCAAGCCGACGTGGAAGGACTGACAATTTACTACGCAGCAGGAAATCGGGGCTATTTGCTGGTTTCCAGCCAGGGCAACAATACTTTTGCAATTTACGATCGGCGCAGCACAATTAACCGCTATCTGGGCAGCTTTGGTCTTGTAAACGCTAGTCGTGTGGATGGTGTGCAGGAATCCGATGGTGCTGCAGTGTTAAACGTCCCGCTGGGAAGCAGTTTCCCCTTCGGTTTACTCGTCACTCAAGATGGCGATAATAAACCTGATGTCCCCGGTTCTGATGGCGAACCCCGCCCCAATACCAATTTCAAATACACCCCCTGGCAGAGCGTGGCCAATGCCTTTCCCAGAAAGCTGAGTGTAACCCCCTTTGGCTGGAATCCCCGCACAGGCTACAAACCCTAGTTCGACCAACCTGTTCGATCGCAGGTCATTCAACTCCATCCGGTGGGCCTTCAGCCCTATTCAGGCAACGTTAGCCGACAGGGAGGAATCGGCTTCTGGTAGGGGATAAAGGCTGGCAATCCATCTCACCAACTCCTGTGGTAGAAAAGGCTTTCTCAGCACCTTTACCCTATCCGGTTGGTCCGGTTGCCAGTCCTTGCTCTGGTGATCGACAGAAGTTGTCAGAAAGATAAAATAATTGCTTTTTCCCTGATTCAGGATATACCTGTAGGGAGTATCCTCCACATTGGGCGGGAGGCTGATCAGCACAAGATCGACGGAGCAGTCCTGAAGGATGACGACGGCCTGGGAAACGGTTTTGGCAAGCTGTACCACCTCGTACCCTAGAGCCTCCAATTCTTCCTGGATTGCCCAGGCAATAAGCAGTTCGGGTTCTACAATTAGAACTTTCACAGCAACCTCATGGTTAGAAGAGTCAGTCAAAGGTAAATGCTATGTACTTTTGTTAAAACCCCAGGCTACATTCTAAATCATCATTCTAGATCTACCTTGAGATAGTCCATCTGGAACAACGGAGTCATATTGACGGGGGCAGCCGACTCAGACTGGAGTATTACAGTGCTGACTGGGGCTGAAGTCGATACAATTCAAGCAGTCGATTTAATTTAGTTCGCAATCGAAATCCTGCAATCGACAAAGCGCTATTGTAAACGTAACTTTCCCCTTAGATCTTTCTTCAAGCTTTCGTTATGGCCACTGTTCAGCCTGACCCTCAATCGATTCCGCTCTGGTTAGCGGTATTAAAACTCTTACGCTGGGATAAGCCGGAAGGACGGTTAATTTTGATGTTACCGGCCCTGTGGGCAGTCGTGCTGGCCAGCCACGGTACCCCTCCCTGGATGCTGGTAGGTATTATTGTGGCCGGTAGTCTGGCCACCAGTGCCGCTGGTTGTGTCGTCAATGACCTTTGGGACCGAGAAATTGACCCCCACGTTGAACGTACCCGTACTCGCCCCCTGGCTGCCAAAACCCTCTCTATCCAGGTGGGAGTGGTCGTAGCACTGTTGGCCTTTGCCTGTGCCTGGGGGTTGGCTCTCTATCTTCATCCCCTCAGTTTTTGGCTCTGTGTTGCTGCCGTCCCTGTAATTGTTCTCTATCCCCTCGCCAAGAGAGTCTTTCCGGTTCCCCAACTGGTGCTCTCCCTGGCCTGGGGGTTTGCGGTGTTGATCAGTTGGACTGCGGCAGTGAATCGGCTGGAACCGGCCACCTGGCTTCTCTGGGGCGCAACTCTGCTCTGGACTTTAGGTTTTGATACGGTCTATGCTATGCCCGATCGGGAGGACGATCGCCGCCTGGGGGTTAACTCCAGTGCCTTATTTTTTGGATCATTGACCCCTCTAGTTGTGGCAGTCTGCTACCTGGGCACAGCGGGATTACTGGTGGGATTGGGTTGGAGCTTAAAGCTCAACATCGGCTTCTGGCTTTTCCTGTTGATTGCAACTGCCCTCTGGTCGGCTCAAATTCTCACCCTTCGTGAACAGGACCTACCCGCCACCCGGTACGGCGACTTTTTCCGCCAAAATGTCTGGATTGGGCTCCTTCTCCTGGCGGGCATGATTCTAGGAGAATTACCTTTCTAACCCTCTGGAATAAGCTCAGGTTAATGCTGTTAGGGGTTAGGGAAGGAAGCAGAGGTAGGAGAAACATTAGGGATCTCCACTGGGGGACGATCGAGAGCCAGCATTAGGCCAGCATTGGGATCCTCTGGTGTAACTGAGGGCAAGGCTGTAGTAGCGGGAGACTGAATACTGGCAGTCGTTTGCCCCAGGGGAAAGGGAGAATTATTAGGCAACAATAAGGAAACGGCTCCGACCACAGCAGCGGCGGCGGTTGCCCCCAGTCCACTCCAGATCAGCATTAACTTGGGGCGGTGATCGAGGCGGTGCATCACCTGTCTGACTGTTTGTTCAGTCGGTTTTGTAGCGGGAATGGGTAAGCTTTGCACACTGTGGTTCAGTTTGAGAAGGCGACGATGAAGCCGCTGAAATTCTGGATCGGTGGCCAGCCAGGCTTCTACTTGCTTGCGCTCCTGAGCAGTGACTTCTCCATCCAGATAGGCACTCAATAACTCAAAGCGATCGCGTTTTAAAACATCCAGGTCGTCCATAGGATAAGGCCATTGGGAATCAGGGGAATCAGGAGAAAGAAGGGAATCAGGGGAGACAGAAACAGAGGGGGAGGAATGATCGTAAACCGACATAGGGAAAAATAGCAAATGCAAAATAAGCCAGTTAAATCGATGCCACTACCCAATCTAGCTTGCTTAACTGGGGAACTCAAGAGAGGAGGGGAAGAGGTTGGGATTAAGTATCCAGATAGGGTTGAAGTTGCGTCTGTAACCGTTGTCTTGCCCTGGCAATGCGGGACTTGACCGTTCCCAGGGATACGCCGGTAATCTCAGCAATTTCTTCGTAAGATAATCCTTCAATTTCACGCAAAACAATAGTGGTGCGGAAGTCCTGGGGTAAACAGGCAATTGCCTGACGCAACTGTCCATAAAATTCGTTAGCACTCAGGGCTTCTTCCGGGCCTGGCTCAGGAGAGGCGATTTCCCAGCCCATTTCGCCATCATCCATGGTCAAGGGAGCATCGAGGGAGAGGGGACTTTGATTCCGCTTGCGCTTACGTAACTCGTCGTAAAACAAATTCGTCGCAATTCGGCTCAGCCACCCCCGAAACTTGGCCGGTTCATTCAGACGTTTAATGTTGCGGTAAACCCGAATCCAGACTTCCTGCACCAGATCGGAGCGATCGTCCCAATCTGGGGCCAGATGGTATAACACGCGCTCCACATGGCTCTGGTAACGCCGTAATAATTCAGCAAAAGCTACCCGGTCAGGTTGAAATCCTGCCTGGCACAACAAGACTAAATCTTGATTAGAAAGTTTTGTGGCTGGAACTTGCACTTGAGGAACCGACCCCTCAACCCTTGACCAGGATAAAGGAAAACTGGAAGTCATGGATAGCATTGACGATTAGAACCTTCCCCTTTCTTGACGGTCTACTGGGAGAGAAGTTCCCAGACCATCCAGCAAGAAAAGAAATTGAGCCCGATTTCGCCGATCCCCCACTCCTTCCTTTGTAGCAACGATACTATCGATCCATGCTAAACGGCAGATGAACAAGGGAGAATGATCATAGACCTCCTGAACTGGTAGAGACCTCAGTTATGCAGACCCTTGCCCAACCGTTGACCCCTGAAGCCCTGACCGATACTCCCCTCACCATCGCTGGGCGCAGCTTTTCCTCCCGGTTAATGACGGGAACGGGTAAATATGCGTCGATCGCTGTGATGCAGGACAGTGTTGCTCGCAGTGGGTGTGAAATTGTCACGGTGGCAGTGCGGCGGGTTCAAGCCAAAGCTCCCGGTCATGAAGGACTGGCAGAAGCGCTGGACTGGCGTAAGGTCTGGATGCTTCCCAACACCGCTGGCTGTCAAACCGCAGAAGAAGCTATCCGGGTGGCCCGCCTGGGACGAGAAATGGCTAAACTGCTGGGCCAGGAAGATAACAATTTTGTCAAGCTAGAAGTCATTCCCGATCCTAAATATCTTTTGCCCGATCCGATCGGCACGCTGGCAGCGGCAGAACAACTGGTGCAGGAAGGGTTTGCGGTGCTTCCCTACATCAATGCTGATCCACTCCTAGCTAAACGGTTAGAAGAAGCTGGTTGTGCCACAGTCATGCCCCTGGGGTCGCCGATCGGTTCTGGGCAGGGATTGAAAAATGCCGCCAATATTCAGATCATTATTGAAAATACTCGAATTCCGGTGGTGGTGGATGCTGGAATTGGCGCGCCCAGTGAGGCAGCCCAGGCCATGGAAATGGGAGCAGATGCAGTTTTGATCAATACCGCCATTGCCCAGGCCCAAAATCCGGTGCTGATGGCAGAAGCAATGGGAATGGCGACGATCGCCGGACGTTTAGCTTATTTGGCGGGCAGAATTCCAGTCAAAACCCATGCCAGTGCCAGCTCTCCGTTGACGGGGACGATCGCAAGCTGAGCAGAGACTTTAAGTAAGTATTTATGCTTAAGGAGCGTGGAGAGATAAGAAAATCCTGTTAATATTAATAAAACTTCAAAATTTGCAGGATCGACTTAACTATGCCCTACACCACTGAAGATGGCGGTCGTCTGAATAACTTCGCCAACGAACCCAAAATGTATCAGGCTGAACCGCCCACCAGTCAACAGAAGCGCAATTACATCATTCTGGGGGTGGTGGCTTTGCTGCTGGTTGGTGGACTCCTTTACGTGGCTGCCGCTGTATCCTGATCCTGATCAGTTCAAAGTTGCCCAGCGCCCCCCTACAAAATCGCGCTCTGCTTTGATCCATTTTTATTTGCGATCTAGCCATCTTTTCCCCTGCAAGGATCAGGTGGCTTTTTTCATCCCAGATAGCTTTGCAGATAGTTCAGGGCTAATCGCTTTGTTTCTGCCACCAAGCGCTGCTGAAACGTTGCTTCCTGGCTGAGGGATAACCACAATAAGGTTCCGATCGCCTTCACCAACACAAAAGCAATGGCCTGATGATCCTGCGGGTCTAGCTCTGGATAGTGTTGGGAGAGGGACAGCACGATGGCCTGAATCAGTTGGGCATCAGCAGCTTCATCCAACTGCTCCAGTTCTGGCATGGTCCCCTGCACTTCCATAAAGATGGCGTGATAGCCGGGATGCTCTCGAAAAAATTGATCCGTAACCTCAATCATCCGCTCGACATAGGGAGCTAAGGGCAGACTGGCCAGTTCAGTCGCTAGCTCTGTAAAGCATTGGTGAAATTGCTCCGTGTAGCGCAGAGCCAGTGCCTGCAGAATGGCCGCCTTGTCCGGAAAAAATTGGTACAGCGAACCGATCGGGACTTTGGCCCCAACCGCGATCGCATTGGTTGTCGTGGCGGTGTAGCCCTGGCGAATAAATAGCTCTTCCGCTACATCCAGAATTTGATTCACTCGTTCCTGACTACGAGCCTGCCGGGGTTGCCGTCGCATGCCAGGGGTTTTCGATCCTGAACCAGCCATAATATCGATTACTTCCAAACATAAATGAGTATTACTCACATTTTGCTTGACAAACATGAGAGATGCTCATATTCTAAAAACATGAGAGGTACTCATATTTAACCTTAGAGGTTGATGGAGCAACTGGCAATGCGTCGGAAGTTAATGTGTCGGAAATTACTTACTGCGCCCATATCTGAAGTCTGCCTTACAAAGGCCAACAAAAATCAATTGGACCTGCTTCAAGCCTGCTCTATCAGACTGCGTTTGCTGCGCTACCAGTTGAATCCCTGGTTGATTCTGGCGATCGCCCCTTTCAAGCTGATGTTTTCAGCAGGACTGCAACGGACTCAAACCCAAATCCGTTATATGCGGGCTATCAGCAAGATCAATTTCACAGGAGTTTACGGATTTCTGAACGATTTGCTCTGGTAGTTAGATCGTTTGCTCGCCTTGAGCAGGACTGCCTATTGCTCCGGCTGACAATTCTTTTCTTACTAACTTTCAGGAGGTCTCTATGCTGCAATTGATGGAACAGTTCAAACTAGAACAATCACAATTAATTAACCCTGAACAACAGCAACGCAACCATTACCAGATGTTGCTTATATTCAAATCATTGTCTGCTCTGTTGGCTGGTGATACCCGTCTGGAAACAGTGGGAGAACTATCCGATGCCCTGCTTGAAACCTCTGCCTTTGATCTGGCGGCCCAACACTTAAATTCTGATCCAGACTGTGCCGCACTGATCCGCGATCGCTACATTCCCCCTGCCCATGATCTGGAAAAATTACTCACCTATCCTGAGGATTCCCTTGGCTACCTCTATGCAGCAACGATCAAAACAGCCGGGTTTGATCCGAATCTACATGCCGGAATGACTGCCGAAACTGATGCCATGTATGTGGAACTGCGTTTGAGCCAAACCCATGACCTCTGGCATCTCATGACTGGATTTGATACGTCGATCCTGGGTGAACTGGGGTTGCAAGCCTTTCATTTAGCTCAGTTTCCCTATCCTCTGGCCACAATGTTGATTGCCAATGGTCTGATCTCCTCTACACTCCTCACCCCTGAGGACTTGCCTGCATTGCTGGATGCGATCGCCCTGGGCTGGCAAATGGGTAAAACTGCCAAACCGCTCTTTGCCCAAAAGTGGGAAGAAGACTGGCAAAAACCCCTGGCCCAATGGCAGACCGAGTTAAATATTCAGCCGATCGCCAACTCCTAAATCTGAATTAATTAGTTTCAATGGGATGCGTTTGACGGGTTGTATTCATACCAAAAATTGAATTAACTCAATCATCAGGGTGAATTCAACTCGTCACTACCTCTAGTAACCCTAAATGGGTTGAGAAAAAAGGGGGGTGGGGTTCCACTCCTTTACCTCGTTTGGATCTCAAATAGGATTGCTATATTGCTGTAATTAAATTGTCAAACAGCTTGTGTAAAGATGGCAAAAAATGATGCTGAAATCTACTCTAAATTTATATAATTTTCGCTGGCTCTGGTTTGGGCAAACCTTCATTTATTGCGCGGCTCAATCCTGGCTGGTGGCACTAACCTGGTTAGTCCTGCAAAAAACAGGTTCAGGCATAGCTCTGGGAAGTGTATTAATGGCAGCGGCGATTCCCCGTGGTTTATTGATGCTAGTCGGTGGAGTGATTAGCGATCGTCTGCCCCCTAATTTGATTGCCACGATCGCAACTGTAATCAATACAGTTCTATCCGGTTTATTCACCTTGATGTTAATGACTGATAATTTTCAACTGCCAGGATTAATAATTATTTCAGTCTTGTTTGGTGCATCGGAAGCCTTCTTATATCCAGCCATCCTGGCCCTGTTGCCCCGATTAATTCATAAATCCAAATTGGGCGAAGCTAACGCCTGGATGCAGGGAAGTGAGCAGATTACTAATGTGATTGGCCCAGCGTTAGCAGGTGTGGTGATCGGTTCGTTAGGTTTAACAACCGCTTTTACCTTAAATACGCTTCTATTTGCTATGGGTGCGGGCTGCATTTATTGTGTTCGCACTCAATTCGATCCTGACACCTCTGCAGTCAAACCATCATCCCTAACCAACGGTCTTTTTGCAGGACTACATTATGCCTGGAAACATCCCGGAATTCGCATTAGTTTGCTCCTGATCGCCATGATTAATTTTGCTATCCTGGGGCCGATTGTTGTCGGAGTTGCCGATTTAGTGACAATCCGATTTGGCGGAAATGCAACAACCTTTGGCTACCTGCAATCTGCCTACGGTGTTGGGGCATTATTAGGTGTCTGGATTGCGGGCCGAATGAGTGCAATTAAGCAACTCAAAACCCCTCTGGTGTTGCTGTCGATCGTGCTGGGTGTGGGACTGATTGCACTGGGGTTTGCCTCCCATGCCTGGATAGCTGCAATAGTTATTCTCGTGATGGGAATTGGTGGTGGGATTGTTGGTGTGTTGGGGCTGACCTGGTTACAGCAGGAAACAGCTATCTTCATGCAAGGGCGGATGATGAGTCTGGTGATGTTTGCTGCCGTAGCATTTGACCCTTTTTCTCAGGCTATCTCTGGTGTGTTACTGGATATAAACCTGACAGGCTTATTTGTTGCAGCAGGTGTAACAATGTTGGCTACAGCTTTTGTTGCCTCACTAAACAAAACTCGCCATGCTTAATTGTGAAAGTTCATTAATTAAGAAGGCTTATTAATTGTGGAACCCAGGCGATCGACCCTGCTTAGCGAATCTGCTTCAACATTTGGTTGACCATATTCAGATCGAAATCTTCTGGATCAAATTCTCCCCCTACCCATTCCAACATTGATTCATGCTCTGGATGATTCGGATTTTGGATGGCTTCCAGAAAAGATTCGTAGCCCCATGCCCCCCCACAATCTTCCGGTGGACAGGCCCGCTTCCCAGTTAAGCATGTGGGGTAACGAACCTGGGGGTCGGCGGGAAGCTCTTTCTCTAGGAGAATCTCATGCTCCCAGGAATCGCCCATGTCATAGATATACTGGAATTTAAACTTTTCTCCGGTGACAACCTTGCTTAACTTGACCCTCAGTTCATTCCGAACATCGAAATCGTACTCCGGCATAGGCTGGCCATACTCTACCCCGGCAATCCAAAAAGCATGGAGGTGGGAATTGGTCCATCCCATAGATTCCTGAATAATTCGATGCAGTTTGCCCAGCGTTGTCTCGCTACTGACTTGTACCCGTCTCCAAATGGGCGGACGTATATCTTTGAGAGTAATCTTCAATTGATAAATAGATGGAGGCGTTGATTGTTTTCGCGGTGCCATAGGAGTGGAGTTGATAGAAATATCGGCCTGGCAGTTGCCTGAGCACTGGGCTAATCCACCGGCGTGAGGGCAGTTTTGAGGGAACGGCAGAAGTCAGCGATCGCCGCTAAACCCTGTTCTGGAGTTCCCTCCGCTAAGCGTTTCACAAAGGCACTGCCCACAATAGCGGCATCAGCTCCCCACTCCATCACCTGACGGGCATGTTCCGGTTGAGAAATGCCAAACCCCACCCCGATCGGCTTATCCGTGACCTGTTGCAGCTCTAACAGTAATTCATGGACCCGGCTCTCTACTTTGGAGCGCATGCCTGTCACCCCGGTCGTACTGACCAGATAGATAAACCCCTGGGAACGCTTGGCGATCGCCGCAATTCTGCTTCTGGGTGTGGTGGGAGCTACCAGCAGTGTTAATTCGATCCCCACCGCCGCTGCCTGGGTCAGCACTGTATCCGCTTCTTCCAGGGGCAGATCCGGCACCACCAATCCCTGCACCCCGGCCTGGGCAACCTGTTGCAAAAACGGTTCTACTCCCCGGTGAAAGATCGGATTGTAGTAGGTGAAGAGAATCAACGGCGATCGCAGATTAGGAGCCACATGGCTGATCATTTCCAGCACCGCATCCAGTCGAGTGCCTTTTTGCAGGGCCCGGGTTGCGGCGGCCTGAATCGTTGGCCCATCAGCAAGGGGATCGGAGTAGGGCACCCCCAGTTCAATCAAATCGGCTCCCTGTTGATCCAGCACTTGTAAAGCTTTAGCCGTAATTTCCAGACTCGGATCGCCAGCGGTGATAAAGGGAATCAGAGCACACTGGGCCCGATCGCGCAGGGCAGAAAAACAGGTAGAAACAGAAACCATAGCCGTTTGATTCAGAAAGCCGTTGGATTGAAAGCGGGCAGTGACAGCGGGCAGTGATAGCGAGTAGTGACAGCACACTGTTCTAGTAGCTTAGTTGGATTTGGTGACACCTGAAAAGCAAAGATTAGCCCAAACTACTTTAACGGCCTCTTAATCCCCTTGCCCTAAAATTACTTCCGTAAGGGTAGATCAAAAAGACGGATAGCTATGGGTAGAAATCGCCGCTGGCTTTTGTTGGGTTTACTGGGGCTGGTCACGGCTGGGTTGGTTGCTTTTCTCGGTCTGAATTTCGGCGGTCAACCGACAAAATTGCAAATTCTCCATGCCTCTGACTTTGAAGCAGGGGTGCCGGCCCTGGAGGATGCGGTTGGCTTTTCTGCGGTGCTGAATGCCCTCAAAGCTGAATACCCTGACCAGACCCTGGTGCTATCCTCTGGTGACAACTACATCATGGGACCATTTTTTGATGGCAGTGCCGACCCTGCACTGGATAAGGTTCTGGGTAAAGCCGGTTCGGGCCACTCTGATATCACAGTGTTGAATGCTCTGGGGATTCAAGCTGCAGCTCTGGGCAACCACGAATTTGATCAGGGCACAGGAAAGGTGGCAGATTTGATCACAAGTGATGAAGCCTACGCTGGAGCTAATTTTCCTTATCTGAGTGCCAACCTGGATTTCAGCAATGACATCAACTTGAAAGCCGCGATCGCCCCTGAGGGCCAGGAAGCCAAAACGATTCCCCACAAAATTGCCAAAAGTGCCGTGATCACGGTGAATGGTACTAAGGTCGGTCTGGTGGGAGCCACAACTCCAACCCTACCCCGCATTTCTTCGCCCGGCCCCAATGTGATAGTCAATCCCTGGGATAGTGAAAACTGGCAGGCGATCGCTGAATCAATTCAACCCGCTGTCGATGCCTTAACCGCTCAGGGCATTAACAAAATCATTTTGCTTTCCCATATGCAGCAGTTGATGATCGAGCAGGAACTGGCCAGCCGATTAACCGATGTGGATGTGATCATTGCCGGGGGGTCCCATGAAGTTCTGGCTGACAACACCGATCGCCTCCGAGTTGGAGATCAGCCGACCGGCCCCTATCCGATCCTGAAAACCTCTGCCAAAGGAGAGCCAGTCGCAGTTCTCAATACCGGATCTAATTATCGCTATGTCGGCCGTCTGGTGGTGGATTTCGATCGGCAGGGACGACTGATTCCCAACAGTATTGATCCACAGTTATCCGGTGCCTATGCTACAGATTCAGCGGGGGTTGCGGCGACCGGCAGTCAACTGGCTGACCCCAAAATCCTGGAAGTGACGGCAGCGCTCCAGGAAATTGTTGCCACTAAGGACGGTAATTTATTTGGCAGTGCCAGCGTTTTCCTGAATGGCAATCGTCAGGATGTCAGAACCCAGGAAACCAATCTGGGGGACCTCACCGCTGATGCCAATCTGTCCGCTGCCCGCAAAGTGGATCCAACCGTAATGATTTCGATCAAAAACGGTGGTGGCATTCGCGATAGTATTGGCTCGGTCAATAATGCGGGGGGCAATAATCCCAATGCTGGTGAACGCACCCCAACCCAGGCAAACCCTTTAGTTAATAAAAAAGCTGGCCAGATCTCGCAACTGGATATTGAAAATTGCCTCCGCTTTAATAATGGCTTAACACTCCTTACCCTGAACGCCTTTGATCTCCGTACTGTAATTGAACATGGCGTTTCTGCCACGATGCCCGGTAAAACCCCTGGTCAGTTTCCTCAGGTCAGCGGCATTTCCTTCAGTTTTGATCCGAATGGCATTCCAGGTAACCGAGTTCGCTCCCTCGCTGTCATGAATTCTGCAGGTAAAGTCATCGATACGATTATTAAGGATGGCCAGATCGTTGGGGATAGAGGTCGCATATTCCGCATTGTCACCCTCAACTATCTGGCGGATGGAGGCGATAAATATCCCTTCCTTGACATCATTGAACGGAATCCCCAGCGGGCTAAACGGGTTGATTTGCTACCCAAAGATTTAAAGGCAGACTTCAATACTCCTGGTGCAGAACAGAAAATTCTGGCGGATTATCTGGCGGAGAACTATAGCCGTAAACCTTATAATGTTGCTGAACTGCCCCCTGAGCAAGACCAGCGCATTCAAGATCTCTCTAAGCGTAAAGATACGGTCTTTTCTAGCTGAATAAACGAAGCTCCCTTTTAGGGCAGTTGACAGAGTTCCTTCAGGGAGTATGAGAATGGTAATGCTGAAAACGCATATTTTTAGATCAGAGAGCCATGTCAGAAATTGCTAACTATCAGGTTTTCCCCAAGCATGTCGGTCACTGGGAAGGAACGGTGAGATTTTTAGATGCTCAGCTTCAGGAGACCAAACACTACAAAATCAATCAAGAGTTTGCTGCAGTTGCCGGGAAATGGGTAATTACCAATACCTATGGCTTCCCTGATGGCACCTCTCTGACCCACAGTTTTGATGTCATCCCAACCGGCAATGGACAGGTGGAAGTCCACTCAACCGAGGCTAGGTTTAACGAAACCCGGATGAAGGCAGGGGAGTATGGCGAAGATACGGTGATCTTTCAGGTGATCAATTCAACCACAGGCCACATTCAGGAAAGCGAAACCATAACCCTCATTCAGGAAAATCGTGCTGAATTACCGCAAAAACGGGTACGCACGGCCCAACTCTTCCAGCCCGACGGTGGTTTTAAAGGCTTATTAGTCATTGAGGAGCGTAGAATAAGCTAGTCCGCAATTAATGTTCCTCTGGCGGCTAGCAGGCTATGCTTAGACTTTTCATTGCTAACAGTGTTAAAGACCTGATTCTGGGGGATATTTACGAACATCTACCCATTACCAAAATTCCTTTAGATGGGAATGTTATTGGTTTAGGAACCACTAGCTTGTTTGACAATGGGGAACTGGTGTTTGCCTGGAAACCTTCTCAACCCCAAACCACCATTTGCCATTGTCGAGCGGAAACCAGTGAAATTGTTGCTCTCAGCCCCGACTCAGAACTAACCCACTTTCCCTATGTATGCTATACGGACAATGCCACCGCTGCTGAGCGGGAGATTCAGGTTGAAGGCTTGACTCAAGGCAGACTTAAAGCGGTGATTGAGCAGGGCTTGCAGCAGGTCGATCCGGGTTTTTCATATTACGGCATTCGGATGCGGGTACGTTGGAGGCTGCTGTTGATCTCTGTTGCTTCTAAACTTTGCTTCTGGCAAACCCACAAATTCAGCGGCCAGCAGGGGGAAGGTTTATATCAACAACTCACCCAATATTGCTTTGCCAAAGCTGATCCTGGGAGTTCGCGGGCAAAATGGTTAGGAGATCATCTGGAATGGGATTTATGTGGTTTTTATACGCGCATTCCTGAGCATGGGCTTGTCACGATGCCTGATCCAAATAATCATTTGCACGTTCATGGCCATTCCAGCGATCGCCGCTTTGGAGGCCATATTCTCGATGCTCTTTCTGAACTGGATCAGGTGATCAGCTTCCAGGTTTATCCAATTTCGCAAGTCCATTTATTAGAATCTAACTTGCTGATTAAAAATGCTGAAATTGAATCCGGCACCCTCAGGTTTGAGATCCATAATCAGGGTGAAATGGATACAGAAAATGTCGATGTTGATGTCGTTTTGAACAATGAGTATAATAGCCGATCGTGGCAGCGAATTCCTTTGCTTCCTGCTGGTTCCTCTACTAGACTTGAGTTTCCCCTCCCCGATCGCAGGGGCGTAACCATTCAAATTATTATTGACCCCAATAACACGATTTTAGAAGCTAAAGAAGGAGACAATATCCTCACCTTCAACTACCCTTAAGGTTGGTCAGAAAACATAACTAAGTGTGTTGCACTAAAGCTTCAATCGCAGCGGGTTCCGTGGGCAGATCTGCGGTCAAAATTTCTGCACCCGTTTCGGTGATCAGCACATCATCTTCAATCCGAATGCCCCGCACATCGGCAAACTGCGCTAAACGCTCCCAGTTGACAGCATCCCGGTACTGTTCCCGTCGGTGCTTATCCTGCAGCAGTCCAGGAATTTGATAAAACCCAGGTTCGATTGTCACCACCATGCCAGCCTGTAAGGGCCGATCCAGCCGCAAATAACAAAGCCCAAACCGATCGCTGCGATGGCGACCCGTAGCATAACCTGCCAGATCCCCCAGGTCTTCCATATCATGGACATCCAGCCCCAGCAGGTGGCCAATCCCGTGGGGAAAGAAGAGGGCCTGGACATCCCGTTCCACCAGAGTTTGTGGATCGCCGTTGAGAATACCCAGGTCCACCAGTCCCGCTGCGATCACTTCTGCCGCCTGCAGATGAATTTGGCGATACTCCACCCCCGGTTTTAAAGCGGCGATCGCCGTATCATGGGCTGACCGCACTACTTCATAAATGGCTTGCTGACCAGGAGAGAACCGACCCGACACCGGCCATGTGCGTGTGATATCTGCTGCCCAACCCCAGGGTGTTTCCCCTCCCAGATCCGCTAGCAATAAATCACCTGGTTGTAACTCATGGTGGTATTGCTGGTTATGCAGCACTTCGCCCTGAATCGTCACAATACTGTTGTAAGCGGTCGTAAAATTTTGGGCGATCAATACTTTTTCCATCGCTGCCCGCACTGTTGCCTCTGTTCTGGCCTGCCCCGTTGCCGCCATCCCCGCCCGATGAGCCTGCATTGTCACCTGTCCGGCCCAGCGTAATTGCTCCAGAGCCAGAGCGTCATGATGGAGTCGCAGTTGGACGATCGCCTGAGCTAGAACCAGATCCATCCCCTGCAAGTTGGCTCCTGCTGGCAGCGATCGGCCCAGAATAGCCTGCTGCTGATGGAGAATTTCGCTACCCTGTACAGGTAAAGTAGCGGCTCCATCGGCCTGTTCTTCCAGTTCTGCCAGGGGAAAAGCGGCATCAGCCCCCATCCAGGCAGCAATCTGATCGCGATCGGCGCTGGGGCCATGCCAGATCTCATCTTCTGGAGCGGGATTATCCATAAACAACTCCAGCTTGCCTGCCTCCAGATAAATAGCGGCATTTTCCAGGGGAAAACCGGCGAAGTAAAGAAAGTGGCTACTGGGGCGAAATGGATAGGTATTAGCAGCAAAATTACGCGGCTGACTCTTGCCTGACCACAGGATCACTGGCCCGTCAATCTGTTCGGCTAACCGCTGTCGGCGCAACTTCAACCCCGCCGCCAGAGTTCCCCGATCTAATCCACCCCAGGCAGAGGGATGGGTTTGGCCAGCAACAGGTTGGTCCGTAGCAGACCCATAGGGATTGCCTGGCCTGGCAGGTTGAGAAAATACAGGTGCTTGGGACATCAGAACCACCTCCGGGGCAGGACTCTCCTCTAAAACCATGATGGCAAGACCTGATGTACAGATCAATTGTGGAAAGATAAGATGTAGCAAACTCCACCCGCTGCCCTCAGCCCAACCCATGCCCGCGGAAATCGTTCAAATTCTTACCCCTGAAGATATTCGCCGCACTGTTACCCGTCTGGCTTCCCAGGTGGTGGAAAAAGCGAAAGGAAATTTATCTCAGATTGTCCTGGTGGGCATTTATACCCGTGGGGTTCCCCTAGCCGAAATGATTGCTCGCCAGATCGAATTACTGGAGGGAATTGTCATCCCGGTGGGAGCCTTAGATATTACCTTTTACCGCGATGATCTCGATCAGATTGGGCCGCGTACCCCCTATAAAACCCACCTGCCGGTCGATCTCTCCAACCGAACGGTTTTGCTGGTGGATGATGTCATTTACAGTGGCAGAACCATCCGGGCCGCCCTCAATGCAGTGAATGACTACGGCCGACCGGAAAATATCTGGTTATTGGTCTTGATCGATCGCGGCCACCGCCAACTTCCCATCCATCCCGACTTTACCGGGAAAACCTTACCCACAGCTCGGGAGGAGGAGGTGAAAGTTTACTTGCAAGATGGGGATGGCCGGGATGCAGTGGAACTCTTGACCCGCTAATCGACCGAGGAGCGCTTCAGTTGGTTAAGCTACCCAGGATAAATTGCCTGATCAACCGAAATCACCACCAAAGTCTCCGCCACTACTGCTGTCCACATCCTGTTTTGATCCCAGCAGTTCCAGACGGCTAACCCGGATGACTGGACGAGAGCGTTCCATCCCCGTATTGCGATCCTGCCAGTGGTCAAATTTGAGCGAACCCGTGATCCCGATCAGACTGCCCTTACGCACATAATCAGCAGCGGTTTTGGCTTCCCGTTCCCACAGTTCCAACGTAAACCAGTCCGGTTCATCGCGATTGCGGCCAAACCGCCTCACTGCCAGGTTCAGGCTGCACTTCACACTACCTGATTCAAAAAACTTGACATCGGGATCACTGCCGACCCGTCCCACCAGCGTCACAACGTTCAAACTCATGCTTAGTTTACCTGTACTAGTATAGGCACTTTCTATTCTAGGGCAATTTACTAATATTTAGAAATAAATAAACAAATTCAATCCGGGAATCGTGCGGGAGAGGGTCCATAGCAGCAAACCAACATACAGTAGTCCTAAGCCCCACTGATACCAGACCAGCGCACTGACCAGACCGGGGAGGGCACGATCGCGGAGGCGAATGTCATTAAAACCAAATTTAAGAAAATTAATCAAACTGAGGTCGTAGTAATTCAACCAGCTCCAGCGGCGATTCCAGAGGATCGGTTCATAGCGATCGCGGAAAAAAGGAAAGCGCGGCACGATCGGTAGGCGACCAATTAAAAGACGAAACTGGCGCATACTCCCATCTTCAACAAAGTAGCTGACCTCCAGTAAATCGTGATACCGACCCCGCTGGTAAAGCACACCGCTCAGGATCAGGGGTACAGGTAAAATTAGACCCCCCAGAAAGGCCAGGGTAAACCAGGGGGCCTCTGCTGTACGGAAAATCATGCTGAGTCCTGCCAGCGCAATCAGACTGAAACTGCCCGACATCCACAACGTTTCACCCCAAGCAGGGAGAATGGCCACCGGAAGGCGACGGCGGCAGCGATCGATGAACCAGAACAAGCCGCCAAAGTAGGCGATCGCCAGCAAGCCAATGCCAAAAATAAGCCAGAAACTACTGCCATAGCGGGTCAGGGTTAACAATAAACTTAAGCCCAACCAGCGAAATACTGCCAGCAAATAGGTCCAGGGTGTCCACAACTCATTGGCCGTGACGCGATTACGAACCTTAATATAGGTTGCCAGATCAATCACACTCCGATTCATCAGCTCGGTTAGACTTCTAAACGGATGGTCCTGGCGCGTCTTGACAATTTCTGTGGCCTGTTGAGCCGTAAAACCCACCTGTTGCAGCCGCTGGGAAGAAGCCCGATTGATATTGGTGCTGAACAGTTGCAGCTTTAACTCCTGCAGTCGTAATTTTTGCCCCAGGTATTCCACCTGATTGGCATCCCCAATTTGCTCCAGCTGGCGGAAGTTTCGCACCAAATTTCTCAGCAAAATTTCATTGCCCCGCAGTGTGGGGATCGATAAAACCTGGCTGATCTGCCCAGGGTCACCCAGAATACGGGCTGTACGGGGATCAAATTGCAATTCTGGGATATTGAGATGGGCAGCTTTGGCAAAGCGCGTATCACTGAAGTCCACCTGATCCAGCAGGATGACCCCCCGCAGGTTAACTGGGCGGTTAAACTGGCTTTCGCGAAAGCTAACCGTCTGAGCAAAACTACTTTCGGTTAAAAACAGGGACTGGTCAAATTGATTGCGAGTTAACAAAGCTGTCCCCTGCCAGTGGGATTGGGCAAAGTCAGCATTACCCTGCCAGACTGTCCGGTTAAAGTTGGCTTCTTGTTCAAACCCCACCCGGTTAAAGTTAGCAGTTTGCTGAAACTCGCTGGATGAAAAATCTGTCTTCTGGCGGAACTGGCACTGGCTGAAACTGGCTTTGGCAAAAAAGATACTATTGCGAAACCGGGCAGTCTGATTAAACGTGCTACCTGTAAAGCTAACGAGCTGGCTGAAGCGGGACTGAGACCAATCGACTCCCTGTTCAAATTCTCCCCCCTGTACCGACAAATCTCGCAAAAAAAAAGTATTGCTGAAATCGACCTGGCCCTGAAATTGAGTTTGCACCAGCAGGAGGGGACCTCGGAAGACCATCAACTGTAAGTCTGGAAATCCCAGATCGCTGGTGAGCAGAGACCGGGAAAGACGATTCAGTTGAAAGAGCCGTCGCCGATCGCGATTCAGTTGCTCTTGTTCAGTCGTCGAAAAGATCGGTGAAAAAGCCTCGCCATAGAGAGGGGTACGCAAACCCAGCTGGTTACCGGCAAAATCACCTTCGACTAAGGAATAACTCAAATCCAGGCCGATCGGAGTGCCCGGACGTTGAAGTTGAGATTGCAGCTCTCGATAAAACTGTAAGCGGAAATCCGAATTTTCTTCCCTTAGATCAATAACAAAGTGGCGCAGATCAATTGTGGGAATGCCATCTCGCCCCACTGGAGCTTTAAGCCGTTGCTGTAAAATTTCGGCAGTGAGGTACTGGCGGTAACCTACATCAGCCTGGACAGGATCAGAGGGTAACGTTGCCCCTTGAGCTGTCATTGGCAGGAAAAATACCAGTCCCAGCAGACAAACCAGTACGGCTTTCAGCCCATTCCACCTTCTCCTGTGCAAACTGAGCATCTCTAAGCCTGAGCAACGACCATCGCAATAACATCAGTTCCAGGATATCGGTTGCCGTCCGGCGGTATAGGCTCGGCTACGCAGATAGGGTTCTGCTAATCTAGAACTGGCATTGGAAACCCGCTAATCCTCTCACTGTCCCTGTTGCTCCACCCTATGGTGCCGATCACGTCCTATGCAAAAATGAGTAAAATCTTTTCAAGCCGTGTTTTCAATTCAATTTCATGTATAATTTTAGCTTAAATCCAAATCAATCGATATCAGTAGCACCATTGTAGAGTTTTATGGTTCCCTGCACATTCCCAACGGAATTAGAGTTTTAAGTCTGCCGTATTTAAGTCAAGGATGTTTTGGTTCCCTAACAATTAAGTTGCCTGTTGTTGTCCAACCTTTGCACGCTTGACAGATAATCTTAATTGTCTTTTTAAATTTGAGGTTTTTTTGATTCGGTTACAATTCTTACGGAGCGATAACGGTGAGTAGTATCTTTGGTAGATTACGGGAATTTGTTGGTTTCGGTGAGCCAACAGACTATGACTACGACTATGACGAAATGGAGGGGGATGACTACCAGGGGCTTTATCCTGCAGAGCCAGCTCAATCTGCGCCCACCAGAAGTGAAGAACTTCGCCCCCGCCCATCTGAACCAGAAATGAGATCCCCTGTGAACACCTCTTCAGTAACCAGTACCGCTATGAATCCTCCCATGAATCAATCTATGAATAATGTTGTAGGCATGCCTGGCAGTGGTAAGTGGTGGGGAGCTGTAGCTGAGGTCATCGTGATGGAACCTCGCTCCTTTGAAGAAATGCCCCAGGTCATTCAGGCTCTGCGGGAACGTAAGTCTGTGGTGTTAAACCTCACCATGATGGAACCTGATCAGGCCCAACGGGCTGTGGATTTTGTTGCTGGAGCCACGTACACGATCGATGGCCATCAGGAACGCATTGGCGAAAGCATTTTCCTTTTTACTCCCAGCTGCGTTCAGGTCAGTACTCAAGCGGGAGGACAATCCCATACTCTACGGGATATTCCCCAAGCCCAAATTCACACCCGTCCCCCTGCCCCAGCCTGGACTGCTGAGCCTTTAAGCCGGATAGCCCAGTAATTCTGTACAGCCCAAATCCCCGTTTGGATAAATTAGCTTGGCAGACTTGCAATTAGGCATTATCGGTGGTGGTGTGATGGCAGAAGCAATTCTCTCCAGATTGCTGTCAGTATCGCTTTATCAGCCAGTTCAGGTAATGGTGAGCGAACCAGTCCTCGATCGGCGCAATTTTTTGCGGAATCAGTATCAGATCCAGGTGACGGCTGATAACACCACTCTCATAAGCAGCAGTCGAGTTGTCTTGCTGGCAATCAAGCCGCAAATTTTGCCCCAGCTTGCTGCTGAGTTCGGTACTCATTCGGGTGCGCCACCGGAACTGGTGCTTTCGATTCTGGCGGGGATCACCCTGGAGCAGTTAGCCAAGGTTTTTCCCCACAGCTCGCTGATTCGAGCCATGCCCAATACTCCGGCTACGGTGGGGGCAGGTATGACTGCGATCGCCAGTTCAGCATCCGTCAGTCCCACTCATAAACGCCAGGCTGAAGCAATCTTCCAGGCGATTGGTGAAGTGGTCGAAGTACCAGAATCCCTTATGGATGCTGTAACCGGGTTATCAGGATCGGGGCCAGGATTCATTGCCATCGCTATTGAAGCCCTCACAGATGGAGGGGTGGCTGCCGGTTTACCCAGAGCCATTGCCGCTAAACTTGCCCTGGAAACCGTCTGGGGCACAGCTGAACTCCTTCGCCAATCAGGGCTTCACCCTGCCCAGTTAAAGGATCAGGTCACCAGTCCAGGCGGAACCACCATTGCCGGGATTGCTGCTCTAGAACAAGCGGGCTTCCGCTCGACCTTAATTCGGGCAGTGCAGGCTGCTAGCGATCGCTCCAGACAGTTGGGACAGGGTTGAAACCAGCCAGGTTGCAGGGAAATAATTTGACAGGCGAAAACCGAAGCAATTTAGTTGTGCTAGTGTAGATTTAATGTTCCTGATCTAGTCAGAACGGTGGTTGCATAACATAAGGAGCAATCGGGTTAATGGACTACATTGCGAAGGTGCTGGATAAGCTCAGAGAATGGGTAGGGAAGTTGATTGAAGTACTGGTTGGAGATGAAGCGGAACCAGAACTGGAGCCGATCCCCATCCCAGTCCGGGATCGAGAATTTCACCGTTAGACCCGTTCTGCCTTTAGAGAGCATTCAGCTTGTTCAGCATTCTGGTACTGCACGGCCCCAATCTTAATTTGCTGGGGCAACGGGAACCTGGAATCTATGGACAGGTTACCCTTGAACACATTAATACTCAGCTTCAAGCCGATGCCACCCAAATAGGCATTAGCCTTGTTGCTCTGCAGTCAAACTACGAAGGCGAGTTGGTAACTGCAATCCAGGAAGCGAGGGGCCAGCACCACGGTATTCTCATCAATGCTGCTGCCTACACCCATACCAGCGTAGCCCTCAGGGATGCGATCGCTGCTGTTGCCTTACCCGTGGTTGAAGTTCACCTCAGCAACATTTATAAACGAGAATCTTTTCGACACCATTCCTTTATTGCTCCTGTCGTGATCGGCCAAATCAGCGGTTTTGGGGCAAATAGCTACTATCTAGGGTTAAAGGCTCTGGTTGATTATTTAGAACAACAAGCAGCATTAGAGCAGGCGTAACTGCAGATTGGCGGTTTCTGCCTCCGATGCAACAGGGGCTAATTCTTCATCAACTTTCTCTGGCTCGGCAGTTGTTGGCAGGAAACCATGCTGAAGCGAGTCATCACCGGACAGCAAGTGTTGGGCAGCCCAGGTCATTTCCTTGGCAATTTCCTCCAGATCCGGTCGATTGCTGAGGTAGGTCTGGAGGGCTTCCAGCGGATCAATCCCGACCCCCAAACCTAGTTCCGGTAAACGGGGCCGGGCCAGTTGACTTACCAGCTCTGGGTGAATGGTATAGCTGTGGGCAACCTGAAGGGACTGGTGTAAGGCCGCCATCTCAATTTGGTTCAACTGTTCAGAGCGGAGATGGTAGATCAGTCGCACGATCGCCCCATTCAGATCTTCGGCTTGAATAGCAGCCAGGAGAGCCTGCTGGGGGTCGCAGTGCCCAGAAACATCCACGTTCAGGGTGCGAAACTGGCGTACCGGGAGGGGACAAAATTGAAACTTTGCTTGGCCCCGTTCGACCTCAACCAGAACATAACCCTTTTCTTCCCCTTCTTCGCCAAAATCTACCCGCTCAATACTGCCGGGATAGACTACAGGGGGATCGGTAGAGAGCACCTGATGTTTATGGACATGGCCGAGGGCAACGTAATCAAAGCATGGGCGGGTGAGCAGAGAAAGGGGAATCGTAAAACCTTTACTGACGGCTAGAAAACGCTCGGCCCCATATCGGGCCGAATCGGCCATCAGGTGAGCCAGTAGAACAGCAGGAATCTGGGGATCAAGACGGCGAATTTCTCCTTCCAGGGCGATTGCTAGGCGTTCGATCAACAATTGATTCACCTGCGCCAGGGAAAGACCTTCCGTTTCCGGGCGGGTCAGCAGGGTAGAGCGGGTCAGCCAGGGTAAGGTGAGGATTTGAATGGGACCGTGTTGCGTTTGAATCAGATGGGTGGCCAGGCGATCACCCACAACAAAACCAGGAATTCCCAGGGTGCGATAAATGCACAAACTGGCTCCCCCTAATCCCTGGGAATGCTGATCATGGTTGCCAACAAGTAAAACAGTGGGAATGGACGCATCAACCAGACGCCGAAACTGACGGGCAAATGCTTCCTGCACCATTGGGGGAGGGGTGGCATCAGGAAAGGCATCACCGCCAAACAAGACTAGATCAACAGGTTCCTCGATTGCCCGATCGATGCACCGGCCCAGGGTAGTGACGAAGTCTTCCAGTCGCGTATTTAACCCCGTAACTGGATTCAGTCTGCCCTGGGAGAAACCGCTGCCCAGATGCACATCTGAAAGGTGAAGAATTTTGATCATGGCACCGCTTCAGCAACCTCTTTTCAGATTAAACCAATAAAATATCCCACCGCTGGAAGGCAATGGGATAAGGCTGTTTGATGACTTTTATAAATAAGGCTTAGAACAGCAACAGATGCTGAGTTGTCCCAGGCGATCGCTTGTCCTAGATTCGAGGAGTTGCTTCCAGTTCAAGGGTTGAACTCATTTCTGGAGCAGCTAGAGCGACAGTTTCGGTCATCGGGCCAGCCGCAGCAAAAGTTGTCACATCGGCAACTGAAGCATTGACCAAATTAAAGAGGGGATTGGAGAGAATACCCGCCAACGAAGTGGTCAAGAGGGTCAGAATAATGCCAACTTGTAACGGACGCATCCCAAAGGGCTGCCAGGCAATCGGCGGGTAATTTTTCACCGTATCCGACATCTCCTGGGGTTCCTTCACCACCATCATCTTTACGACACGAATGTAGTAGTAGATAGAGACCACACTGGTGAGTAAACCCAGCAGAACCAGCCCATAGGCCCCCGCCTGCCAGCCTGCCCAGAACAGATAAATTTTGCCAAAAAAGCCTGCTAAGGGAGGAATACCACCTAGGGAAAGCAGACAAAGGCTCAGGGCCAGAGTAAGCAAGGGATCTTTCTGGTAGAGTCCGGCGTACTCGCTAATCTGATCTGTGCCTGTTCGCAGGGCAAAGAGAATGATGCAGGCAAAAGCCCCCAGGTTCATAAACAGGTAAATCAGCAAGTAAAACACCATACTGGCGTAACCTGTTTCCGTTCCAATCACAAACCCAATCATGACAAAACCAGCTTGGGCGATGGAGGAATAGGCTAGCATCCGCTTCATACTGGTCTGGGCAATAGCCACTACATTTCCCAGAATCATGCTGAGAATCGCCAGAGCAGTAAAGATAAAGTGCCACTGCTCTGCCACGGTGGGGAAAGCCACAGTGAGGAAACGAATCGCCAGAGCAAACCCAGCCGCCTTAGAACCAACGGACAAAAAGGCGACAACAGGAGTGGGCGCACCTTCATAGACATCTGGAGTCCACTGGTGAAAGGGAACTGCAGAAATTTTAAAACTGATCCCAGCAATCACAAACACCAGGGCAATTAGCAGCCCCAGGGATTGTGTAGCACCCAGCCCAGCCGCAATTTCAGATAAAACAGTGGCTCCGCCAGACAAACCATAAAGCAAGGAGGAACCATAGAGGAAGATTGCAGAACTGGCTGCCCCAATAAGCAGGTATTTTAAAGCGGCCTCATTGGAACGCAGATCCCGCTTCATGTAACCGGTCATCAGGTAAGAAGCAATACTGAGAGTTTCCAGGGAAATAAAGATCATCACCAGCTCTTGCGCCCCAGAGAGAAACATCCCTCCCACGGTAGCGGTCAGCAAAATCGTGAAGAACTCCCCCAGGGAACTGCCCGTTTGCTCAACGTAGCGGATGGACATCAGAATCGTCACGGCTGTGGAAAGGGCAATAATGCCGCGAAAAACGATACTGAGGTGGTCATTACTAAAACTGCCCAGAAAAGAGAGGGTTGTGGGCTGATCCCACTGCAAGTAGAGAGCAGCAACCGCCGTAAGGAGTCCCCCAATTGCCAGGTAAGGAGTCCAACGATCGGCCGGACGGCCACTGATTAAATCAGCACCAAGAACCAGAAGCAAGGTCACGATGACAATTCCCTCTGGCAGAATAGCCCCAGCATTTAACTGGGAAGCAAGAGTAGCGAAATCCATAGGCTGTCGCAGATGATCAAGGGCTTGGGGATGGAACTTAGCTGCAGAGATTAACTCACCCAGTATCTTAGCGTGGATAGTTACGCTTCACCCCGCTGGGATTCGTTATAGACACGATAACTAAAAGCTAAGCTCTGGGTGGCAGGTTGAACGGTTTGAGTCACCTTGGCGCTAGGGTGAAGATTGAACCAGCAATCTTGCAGCCTTAAAAACAGGTGTGGTATGATTATGGACTGTGTTAATTTAACCAAGCCATGCCTAAACTGAAAACTCGCAAGGCGGCAGCCAAACGTTTCCGTCAAACTGGAACGGGGAAATTTATTCGGCGCAAGGCCAATCGCAACCACCTGCTCGAACACAAGTCTACGGCCCGTAAAAACAAGCTATCCCACATGGCAATCGTGGATGAGCGGGATGAAGAAAGAGTCTCTTTAATGCTCCCTTATGCCTAAGAGCTGTGCTGGGGAAAGTAGGCAACAATTAAAGTAGGCAACAATTCTTGAGAATCATTTGTTAGAGAAATCTTCGCAAGGAATTTAATCTATGACTCGGGTAAAACGCGGCAATGTAGCCCGCAAACGTCGCAATAAAATATTGAAGCTGGCGAAGGGGTTTCGCGGTTCCCACTCTCGCCTCTTCCGTACTGCCAACCAGCAGGTAATGAAAGCGTTGCGGAATGCCTATCGCGATCGGCGCAAGCGCAAGCGTGATTTTCGTCGCCTCTGGATTGCTCGCATCAATGCAGCTTCCCGTCTGCACGGTTTGAGCTACAGCCAACTGATTGGCAACCTGAAAAAAGCGAACGTTCAACTAAATCGTAAAATGCTAGCCCAGTTGGCGGTCCTCGATCCCGTTGCCTTTGACCAGGTTGTGACTGTAGCTGCTCAGACCCGCTCCTAAGCATGGGCAGAACGCCTGGAAAAGGTGGCCCCCAACCCACCCCAAGTTCGTTCTAAATCCTAAACCTTCGGAAGCGAACTGCTACTCTTTCTGCCTACCGATTACTTTGATTCAAAGGACGGGCTAAACTAGCGGCAATATCCCTGAGTCTAAGCCCTGGCCAAATGGGCTTTTTCAGGCTATGTTTAGTCCCTGGTTGGATGTGAGGGTAGGAGTGAATCATGAAGACAGGCTATTCGATCAGTCTGCGTAAGTTGGTATCCAGGATCTTATCCCGGTTTCCCAGAGCTTCTCTTACCCCTGGTCAGCCCACCCCCCTCAATGCTTCCGGTGGCAACGCAACCCCTTTTGTTCACCTCCAAACGCTACTATCGGGTAAAGCTCCCTGGTGGATTGTTCCACTCCTAGTCTCAGGTTCAACCGGACTAGTGGCAGGGATCTGGATTCTGGTTTTACCCCCACTACCGGACTGTCAGAATCTTCCCCTGACGGCTTCCGATGGTGAGCGGCTCTATTGTGCTGATCGGGAAGCTCGTCAGGGGAACTTGGGAGCCTTGCTGGCTGCTCTACAAATGGTGAGCCAGTGGCCCCATGACCATCCCCTCTATACCCAAGCAAATCGTCTTGCCCAGGAGTGGTCAACCTCCGTTCTTTTTATTGCTCGCCAGAAAATGGATCAGGGCAATGGCAAACTAGCCCTTGACCTGTTAAGTAAAGTGCCTGCTTCTACGCCAGTCTATCGGGAAGCCCAGGCCTTGCTGGTGACTTGGCAACGGGACGCAGAGAAAGGCAAAGTTATTCTGCAGCAGGCTCAAGCTGCTTTACAAGAGCAAAATTGGCAACAGGCAACCGAGCAAATCCGCTTACTGGGCCAACTGGGGGGAGAATACTGGCAACGGCAGTCCCGCCGGCTGATTGAGCAAATTGCGATCGAAAAACAAGCTGGGGCTCAGTTGCAACGGGCAGAAGATTTAGCTCGAACAGGAGTTCCCGAAGATTTAGCCACAGCGATTCGTCTGGCCACTCAAGTGCGACCAAACACCTATGCCTACGATCGAGCTAAAAAATCGATTGAGCAGTGGAGCCAGGAATTACTCGCTCAGGTGGAAGAACGAAGACGAGGCGGGGACGAAGCGGGAGCCAGTGCCTTAATCGAAAAGATTGCTCCCAATGCCTCCAATGCCATTAATTCCCCTGCTTTTTCCCAATTAGGTAAAGCTCAGTCTATAGCCCGCCGGAAAACCCTTTGGGACTATACCGAGGCTCTAGCCCTGGTCCGTCAGATCGATGTCAACTCCCCCCTGCACCCCCTGGCCGAGATTCAAAGCAAAGTGTGGTTAGAAGAAATCCAGAGTCTAGCGCAGATTCAGTTAGCTCAAGGCTTGGCGGCGACAGGGCAACTCTGGGGCTATCAATTAGCGACCCAGCAGGTTAGTCTGATCGAGCCGGAACGGCCCCAGGGGCAACAAGCTCAGCAACTAATCGCACAGTGGCAACAGCAGATAGACCGGATTGAAGACCGCCCCTGGTTGGAAATTGCCCAGAGCCTGGCCCAGCAACGACAACTCCAGCAAGCCATTCAGGTTGCCCAGCGAATTGTTCCCCAACGGGCCCTCTATGCTCAGACCCAGCGCTTAATCTACCAATGGCGGGGGGAAATAGAAGCTGTGGTGGATCGTCCCCTGCTGAATCGGGCCATCGAGCTGGCTGATCAGGGTAACTTAAGCCCTGCGATTGCCACCGCTGCTGAAATTGCTCCTGGCAGAGTGCTTTATGCCCAGGCTCAGGACTTGATCGATGAGTGGCTCAAACAGAGGGACGCCCTGGAAGCAGCGGCTCGTCGGGCCCAAACTCCCTCGACCTCTGACAACCCTCCAGAAGAGGCAAATGAATCAGAACCGGCGGTTGAACCCTCCCCAATTCCTACAGCCCTTGATTCTCCATCTCCTGAAGTGCTTTCTACACCGGCTGCCGATTCCGCTCCCACCCCGCTGGAAATGACCAGCCCTACTCCCCTCTCACCCACTCCTGGGGATTTAGCTCCCACTCCCACGGCACAACCCACTACACCTTAAGAATTGGGGAACGGCAACATGGTAGGATTAACGATCGCCTGGCTGTACCTGCAAAATGCATTTCGACAAAATTCTAATTGCCAATCGTGGGGAGATCGCTCTGCGGATTCTGCGCACTTGCGAAGAGATGGGGATAGGAACTGTAGCTGTCCATTCCACCGTCGATCGCCATGCCCTCCATGTCCAGCTGGCTGATGAAGCCGTTTGTATTGGAGAACCCCCCAGTAATCGCAGCTATCTGAACATTCCCAATATTATTGCTGCTGCCCTGACCCGCAATGCCACGGCCATTCATCCTGGCTATGGCTTTCTAGCTGAGAATGCCCGCTTTGCTGAAATTTGTGCCGACCATCAAATTGTCTTTATTGGCCCGACCCCGGCTGCTATTCGGGCAATGGGAGACAAGTCCACGGCCAAGGAAACAATGCAGCAGGCTGGGGTTCCCACCATTCCTGGTAGCGATGGACTGGTCATGGACGAACAACTGGCCCAGACGATTGCCAACCAGATCGGTTACCCGCTGATGATTAAAGCCACAGCTGGGGGGGGGGGACGGGGAATGCGGCTGGTGCGCGAAGCAGAAGAACTGAGCCGTCTTTTTCTGGCTGCCCAGGGAGAAGCAGAGGCCGCTTTTGGTAATCCTGGTCTTTACCTGGAAAAATTTATTGATCAACCCCGCCACATTGAATTTCAGATTCTGGCTGACAGTTATGGTAATGTTATTCATCTTGGAGAACGGGATTGTTCAATTCAGCGCCGTCACCAGAAACTGTTAGAAGAAGCCCCTAGCCCCGCGCTCACTCCCCAATTGCGGGAGAAAATGGGACAAGCAGCAGTGATGGCGGCCAAGTCGATTAATTACGTGGGGGCGGGCACCGTAGAGTTCCTGCTCGATAGTGCCGGATACTTTTACTTCATGGAGATGAACACCCGTATCCAGGTGGAACATCCGGTCACAGAGATGATTACCGGGCTGGATTTAATTGCTGAACAAATTCGCATTGCCCGTGGAGAAAGGCTGAGCTTAACCCAGGAGCAGGTGATTCTTACCGGCCATGCGATCGAATGCCGCATTAATGCTGAAGACCCGGACCACAATTTTCGCCCCCATCCTGGTCGTATTAGCGGCTACTTGCCCCCTGGCGGTCCAGGAGTCCGGATGGATTCCCATGTTTATACCGACTACGAAATCCCCCCCTATTATGATTCACTGATTGGGAAACTGATTGTCTGGGGGCGCGATCGTAACACTGCCATCACCCGCATGAAACGGGCCCTGCGGGAATGTGCGATCACTGGTCTACCTACAACGATCAGCTTTCACCAAAAAGTGCTGGAAAGCCCAGAATTCCTCAAGGGCAAGGTTTACACCAATTTTGTTGAGAAACTGATGCAGCCCTAACCCTCTACCCTACCCGCTCGCACTTGCCTCTGAACCTCAACTACTAAAAAATTAGATTGACTAATCCTTGCGGTCCGAGGAAAAGTTGCTGAATCAGACTGACCAGAAAAACCCAGATTACTGGGGTAATGTCAACGCCTCCCAGAGGAGGAATGACGCGGCGAGTGGGAGCCAACAAGGGTTCGGTGGGCCAGGAAACCAGATTGTAGGGAAATTGGTTCAGGTTGATCTGGGGATACCAGGTCAGGACAATTCGCAGAATAAAGAGCAGGGTCAGGATTGCCAAAAGCGGCCCCAGGAGCCAGTTCAGTAATGTAGCTATATCCATAGAAAATAAACACTAACCTACCACTGCTACCCAGCTTAGGGTAAGCTCAGCAAATTTGCAGGTCTAACGAGTTGGTGCCTTTGCAGGGAGAGAGTGAACCCAAGGGACAGGAAAGCCTTAAGATAGTCTGAGTAAGTGAACTGGGACAAAACGCCATGATGAATACCTTGATGACTTATACTCTGCTGCTAACTGTTACTCCTTCATTGAAAGGGTTCTTCTATGGATTGATTGCTGGAGCCGTAGTTTTGGGATCTGCTGCCATCGGGCTGGTTTTTATTAGCCAACAAGATAAAATTCAGCGCTCTTAGATCTGAGATTTTTGGCTCAAAGTTATTTATATCAACGGCAACGATAATGGCCTTCGGTCTGCCGTAAACAATCGCCCTATCCGGCAATCAAAAAACCCGGAAGATTCTTGCCGCAGGGGTGGGGATTTTGACGGTAAATCGCTAACATGGGATTTACTAAGGAGACAAAAGAATGGTAAACGTTGGACTCAGCCCAGGAAGTATTTTGGGGCTTGTCGTTGCCGTAGCTGGAGCTGCTCTCTATTTCTTGCGCTCTATGCGACCGGAGTTGGCTCGCGATCCAGATATCTTTTTTTCAGCTGTAGGCTTGCTCTGTGGTGGAATTCTGTTCTTTCAGGGCTGGCGGCTTGACCCAATTCTGCTGTTTGGACAATTGCTCCTCACAGGCACAAGTATATATTTTGCTATAGACAATATACGTTTGCGAGGGGTAGCTACAGAGCAGGCTCGGCGCAACACACCGATCGTAGATGAAGAACGACCGGTCAGCCGTGTTTATCGAGCCGAACTGGATGAATTAGAACCTGTAGAGGAAGATATTCCTCCAGTACGACGGATCAGGAGTGCAAGAGATACTGGTAGTCGTGCTCGCTCTGCCTATGTGGATGAATTAGAAGGAGAAGCACCTTCGGTTCGCCGTTCTTCTTCCAGACGTCCTTCCCGTTCCCCCTCTGGTCCTTCCTCTGATCGTTCTGCCCGGTTTAACAATGCTGCTGAGGACAGAGATAGCCGCCCACCCAAACGCCGCTCCTCCCGCAGTGAAAGTGGTTACGCTGAGACAGATTGGTGGGAAGAAACCGCTGATAACCCTCCTCCCTCGGATCGTCGCAGTCGTGGAAGTCGCAGTGGGCCAAGAGAACGTAGTTCAGAGGCTTCCAGCCGCCCCCGTCGCCCTCGCCCGTCATCTGGCCCAGACTCGTCCAAGCAGGGGGATTACGTTGACTACCAACCTCTGGACTACAAGGATTACTCTGAACCGGACAACTCAGCTAACTTTGACGATGAACCCTAAAGCTGGCAGTGCTTAGAAGAATTGTTCAAATGCGTCTCAAACCTAGTCTTGGTGGGTCAATAATCCAGGGGGGTAAATCCATCCCAGGCTTGAGTTAAAACCTGGCAGGCCGAGGAGCTTGAAGGAGAAGCGTAGGGGACATCTAGTGGTCTCAGGGAGTTGAGATCCTGCGGTGTGTTATTGTGCAGCCCTCAATCCGTTTAGCCATTGCAGGAGCCATGACCCTTGGGATCCTCTCCAGCTTTTTGATTCCTCCGGCTTGTGTCCGGCTCAAGGGTAGCCAGTTTCATCGCAATGGTTCTCACGAAACCGTCTCTCGGCCATTTGCTGGGGTAACTTATATCCATCGAAAAATTACAACTCCCCGCCCCCTCAATCTGCACGTTGTCCTGATCAATCTCAGCACCCCCGGCATAAAATTTCGAGTCACAGCCCCAGCTCCCGATGGCACCACTCCTTTAGAAAAAACGGTTTCCTTCACCCGCCGCTCTAAAGCACAGATTGGCATTAATGGCAATTTTTTTCAGGCTTTATCATCTACAAGAGTGAAGGTGCTGGGTTTAGCTGCTTCAAGCGGACGGGTATATTCATCCTGGTCAAACAGTTATCAGGGCGGCATTAACTTTAGCTCCAATCGGGTAGCCACATTTGTCACTCCTCAGCTAGGATCAGAACCCCCCACTGTTCCCCTGCTGATCCCCTACAATCTAGTTTCTGGTTTGCCCGTGCTGGTTAAAAATGGGCAGAATGTAACCGTTGGAGTGGCCAACCCCAATGAATACGCAGCTCGATCCGTGATCGGACTGACTCAAAACCAACAGTTGTTGCTGTTTGTGGTTGATGGCCCCCGCTCTAATGTCAGCACTGGGATGAACCAGATCGAACTTGCGGATCTACTCATCAATGACTTTAAAGTTGTTCATGCAGTCAATCTCGATGGGGGTGGCTCATCTACTCTGGTGTTCTGTCGGCCGACCTGTGCCTGGATTAATGTTCCTTCCTCTACAACCTTTGGCATGGGCGATCGACCCGTAGCTAATAACTTAGCCATCTACGTCCCCCCGATCGTCAGCCAGCCCTCCCCCAGCTTATTTGGCACCCGTTCCCCTGCCTGGCTGCAGCAACTCTTGCCCTGGTCAGACAACCTACCCTGGGCTATGCTTTAACAGCTAAAGGTGAATTGCCCCGTTGGGTATGAGTAGCTTATTAGAGATAGGGAAATGGCGTTTACCACTGCGGCAGCAACTTCAAGAACTGAAACAAAAGTTTTCGTTAAGTATTGTTACCCACCCGTGATAGGATCATTGGTGATCTAATTTTGAGTCTCTCACCGCATTCTCATCTCTGTGGAACCGTCAAACCTGCCAACCGTAGCTCCAGATGCAACTCCCGAACTGGCCGAACCATCAGAGCCAGCTACAAGTGCAATGCAGGAGTTTTATCAGCTGAAGCAGGAGCTCCTGACAACCACTTTAATCCTGACGGGGTTGATTTTCGGCCCGGTCTGGTATTTTTACTCCCTGAATATTGCTCTGAATTATTTGCTTGGGGCGTGCACAGGTGTGGTTTACTTGAGAATGTTGGCTCGCAACGTCGAGCAGCTTGGCAAGGGCAAAAATCGAATTGGTAAAACGCAACTGGCGGTTTTCATGGGGGTGATTATTTTTGCTACCCAATGGAATCAGCTTCATGTTTTACCTGTTTTCCTCGGCTTTTTGACCTTTAAAGTTGCCATCCTTTTCTACATGTTGCGGACACTCGTCCCCCAATAGTTTCAAAGTTCTCATGAGGTTATCCCCATGATGCATCAGAGTAGCCTGCTGCTAGATTTTGTCCAGGCCGGGACTTTTTCCCTCGCCAAACTGGAGGTGGGACACCACTTTTACTGGCAGTTGGGTAATCTCAAAGTTCATGGACAGGTGTTTATGACCACCTGGCTGGTGATGGCTTTGTTGATCGTTGCCTCGCTCGCCGCCACACGCAATATCCAGCGCATTCCCCAGGGCATGCAAAACCTGATGGAATACGCTCTGGAGTTTGTTCGGGATCTGGCCAAAAACCAGATTGGCGAGAAAGAGTACCGCCCCTGGGTGCCCTTCGTTGGAACGCTGTTCCTGTTTATCTTCGTGGCTAACTGGTCCGGTGCCCTGGTGCCCTGGAAGTTGATCCGGATACCAGAAGGAGAACTAGCTGCTCCCACGAATGACATCAACACGACGGTGGCTTTAGCCCTGCTGGTCAGTCTGGCCTATTTTTACGCTGGCTTTCGTAAGCGCGGTCTGGGTTACTTCGGCAAGTACATTGAACCTACCCCGGTTCTGTTGCCGATCGCCATCCTCGAGGATTTCACCAAGCCCCTCTCCCTGAGCTTCCGTTTATTCGGAAATATCCTTGCCGACGAACTGGTTGTAGCAGTGCTGGTGTTGTTGGTGCCGCTGTTTGTGCCTCTACCCGTGATGATTTTGGGACTGTTTACCAGTGCAATTCAAGCCCTGGTATTTGCCACCCTGGCATCAGCCTATATTCACGAGGCCCTGGAAGGCCACGGCGGGGATGAGCACCATGCTCCCTAGCGTTTTCTTCTCTCCTAATACTGTTTATCTCTAATTCAAGAAAAGGAAAGTCATCATGGATCCTCAAATTGCATCTGCTTCTGTTCTGGCTGCTGCTCTGGCTATTGGTCTGGCAGCCATCGGCCCCGGTATTGGGCAAGGTAATGCTTCTGGTCAAGCTGTGGAAGGAATCGCCCGGCAACCGGAAGCTGAAGGCAAAATTCGCGGTACGCTGCTGCTCACCCTGGCGTTCATGGAATCCCTCACCATTTACGGTCTGGTGATTGCCCTGGTGCTGCTGTTCGCCAATCCATTTGCCGGTTAAGTTCTCTAATCACTAATACATTCGTTGTTAGTTGTTAGATCTCTACCCACGGTCTTATCTGGCAACTAACAACACTTTGAGGGAAAGCAATGTTTGATTTTGATGCCACCCTACCCCTAATGGCCCTGCAGTTCCTGGCGTTTGTGCTTGTATTGAACTGGGTTTTTTACCGTCCCCTCACCAGAGCACTCACCGATCGGGAGGATTACATCCGCACGAATTTAAGCGAGGGTCAGGAACGACTGGATAAGGCCCAACGGCTGGCTCAGCAATATGAAGAAGAACTGGCTGATACCCGGCGGCAATCCCAGGCTCTAATCGCTGCAGCCCAGGAAGATGCCCGGCGTATTGCCAGTGAGGAAATTGCCGCTGCTCAACGCCAGGTACAGGCCCAATTGCTACAGGTGCAGCAAGAACTAGACCAGCAAAAGCAAGCCGCTCTGCAATCTCTGGAAGTGCAGGTCGGTGGGCTAAGCCAGCAAATTCTGGCCAAGCTCCTGGGATAGTGCCACAGCTAACGATTTGAGTTTGGATTAGTTTGAACCGGTTGAGGTTGACGGTGCCGCTTAATGAAATTGATTAGGTAGATGATTAACATGGGGACATTTTATTGGTTGGCAACAGAGGCCGCTGAACTGGCGGTTGAGGAAGGTGGGGGCTTTGGCTTCAACTTTGACATCCTCGAATCCAACATTATTAACCTGGCGATCGTCATTGCTCTGCTGATCTACTTTGGGCGGGGCTTTCTGGGCAAAACCCTGGGCGATCGTCGCAATGAAATTGAAACCCGCATTCAGGAAGCAGAACAACGGAAGCGGCAGGCGGCGGAGCAACTGGCTAACGAACAACAAAAGTTAGCCCAGGCCCAACAGGAAGCCAAGCGAATCCGTGCAGCAGCGGAAGCCAGTGCCCAGGCGGCTAAAGCCGAAATTTTGGCCCGTGCTGAACAGGAAATTGCCCGACTGCGGGAAACGGCCGCCCAGGACACCACTGCAACTCAGGAGCGGGCCATTGCTCAGCTGCGTCAGCAGGTTGTCAGTCTAGCCCTGAAACAGGTGGAGAGTGAACTCCAGCAGCGGCTCGGGCAGGAAGATTCCCAGCGGCAATTGGTGGATCGGAGTATTACCCTGTTGGGAGCGTAACTATGAAACAAACAACCGTTAGCGCCGAAATCCTGGAACCCTATGCCGAGGCCTTAATGTCCCTGGCTCAAAGTAATAATCTCACCGGCCGATTTGGTGAAGACGTTGCTTTTATCCTGGATCTGCTCAAAACCTCACCGGAGTTGCAACAAGTTCTGGCTAACCCGTTTGTTAAAACGGAATCCAAAAAAGCGATTCTGCGGCAACTGGTGGCCCCCCAGGTGCATGATTTTGTCCTCAAGTTTCTTCTTCTGCTGGTGGATCGGCGGCGCATTTTCCTGCTGGAACCAATCTGTAAGCAGTTTCAAGCCCTGCTGCGTAAATTGACAAATACGGTTCTGGCGGAAGTAACCTCGGTAGTTGAACTGACCGAATCCCAGCGTCAGGCGGTGATTGAAAAAGTGAAAACCATGACTGGTAGCCAGCAGGTGGAACTGGAAACGCGCCTTGATCCAGAATTGATTGGTGGGGTGATTGTCAAGGTTGGCTCTCAGGTTCTCGATTCCAGTATCCGGGGACAATTGCGGCGGATTAGCAATACGTTGACCAGTTTCACTTAGACCTGTGGCTAGTCACAGCGACGATTTCCTCCTGGATGGCAAAGCGAAACAAGGTTCTTTTTTTCGGCTCATTCCCAATCGATTCTCTAGTACATTTTTCATTGAGCAACTGCCATGGTAAGCATCAGACCAGACGAAATTAGCAGCATTATTCGCCAGCAGATCGAGCAATACGATCAGCAAGTCAAAGTTGAGAATGTCGGTACGGTTTTGCAAGTCGGCGACGGGATTGCCCGCGTCTACGGACTGGAAAAAGTCATGGCTTCAGAACTGCTCGACTTTGAAGACGGCACCGTCGGGATTGCCCTCAACCTGGAAGAAGATAACGTTGGGGTGGTTTTGATGGGGGAAGGTCGTGAACTGGAGGAAGGCAGCACCGTCCGCTCCACCGGCCGGGTTGCCCAGGTGCCTGTGGGCGAGGGGGTGATTGGCCGGGTCGTCGATGCCCTGGTACGCCCCATTGATGGTAAGGGAGAAATCCATAGTACCGAAACCCGTCTGCTTGAGTCTCCCGCGCCAGGAATTGTCCAGCGGAAATCGGTGTACGAACCGATGCAAACCGGGATTACCGCCATTGATGCCATGATTCCAATTGGTCGGGGCCAGCGGGAACTGATCATTGGCGATCGTCAGACGGGTAAGACCGCTGTTGCAATTGACACCATCCTTAACCAGAAAGGATCGGGAGTTATTTGTGTCTACGTGGCGATCGGGCAGAAAGCTTCTACCGTAGCTCAGGTGGTGAACGTGCTGCGGGAACGGGGAGCTTTAGAGTACACGATCGTGGTTGCAGCCAATGCTAGTGATCCGGCGGCTCTGCAATACCTGGCTCCTTACACAGGTGCTACCCTGGCGGAATACTTTATGTACAAGGGTAAAGCCACCCTGGTCGTCTACGATGACCTGTCCAAGCAAGCCCAGGCCTATCGGCAGATGTCCTTGTTGCTGCGTCGTCCCCCCGGTCGGGAAGCCTACCCTGGAGATGTGTTCTACCTCCACTCCCGTCTGCTGGAACGGGCCGCTAAACTCAGCCCCGAACTGGGAGAAGGTAGCATGACCGCCCTGCCGGTTGTCGAAACCCAAGCCGGTGATGTCTCTGCCTACATTCCCACCAACGTCATTTCGATTACTGATGGTCAGATCTTCCTCTCCTCTGACCTGTTCAACGCTGGTCTGCGTCCTGCGATCAACGCCGGGATTTCCGTGTCTCGTGTCGGTTCTGCTGCTCAAATCAAAGCAATGAAACAGGTGGCAGGTAAGTTGAAGCTGGAACTAGCTCAGTTTGATGAACTGCAAGCCTTCGCCCAATTTGCGTCTGACCTGGATAAAGCCACCCAGAATCAGCTTGCTCGGGGACAACGGTTACGGGAACTGCTAAAACAACCCCAGTACTCCCCCATTCCGGTGGAAGAGCAGGTGGCCCTGATCTATGCCGGTACCAACGGCTATCTAGATGAGATCCCGACTGACAAAGTCACCAGTTTCACCGCTGGCTTCCGGGAATATCTTCACACCAGTCAGCCCAAGTACGGCGAACTTGTCCGCAGCGAGAAGAAGTTAGGAGATGAAGCGGAAGGTCTGCTCAAGTCTGCCCTGAACGACTACAAGAAAACCTTCCTGGCCATGGCTTAAGTCAAAGCAGGTGGATAGGGGATAGATCAATCTTTAGCATTCTCTATTCCCTCTTCCCTGTTCCCCATTTACTCACAACGATTATGGCTAACCTAAAAAGCATTCGCGATCGCATTCAGTCGGTCAAAAATACCCAAAAGATCACCGAAGCCATGCGTCTGGTGGCTGCTGCCAAAGTTCGTCGGGCCCAGGAGCAGGTAATTGCGACCCGTCCTTTTGCCGATCGCCTGGCCCAGGTCCTTTACGGCTTGCAAGCTCGGCTCCGGTTTGAAGAAGCCAATTTGCCTTTGCTACGGCGGCGGGAGGTCAAGAAAGTTGCGCTGCTGGTAGTTTCTGGCGATCGGGGCCTCTGCGGTGCTTATAACACTAATGTGATCAAGCGGGCTGCAGAACGCTCTAAGGAACTGAAAGCCGAGGGTATTGATTACACCTTTGTGCTGGTGGGGCGGAAAGCGATTCAGTACTTCCAACGCCGTGAACAACCCATTGATGCCACCTATACCGGGCTGGAACAGGTTCCCACAGCAGCGGAAGCCTCTCAAATTGCCGATGAATTGCTGTCTTTATTTCTTTCGGAATCCGTTGATCGGGTAGAGCTGGTTTATACCAAATTTGTTTCGCTGATCAGCTCTCGACCAGTGGTGCAAACTCTTCTGCCGCTTGATCCTCAAGGTTTAGAAGCTCAGGATGACGAAATTTTTCGGCTCACTACCCGAGGGGGGCGCTTTGAAGTCCAGCGAGAGAAAGTTTCTTCCGCAACCCAATCCATGCCTCAGGACATGATCTTCGAGCAAGATCCACTGCAAATCCTGGATGCCTTGCTGCCTCTGTATCTGAACAATCAGTTACTCAGAGCTTTGCAGGAGTCTGCTGCCAGTGAACTGGCCGCCCGGATGACTGCCATGAACAATGCCAGCGATAACGCTAAGGAATTGATCAAGGGGTTATCTATGACGTACAACAAGGCTCGCCAGGCTGCAATCACCCAGGAAATTCTGGAAGTGGTGGGTGGAGCCGAAGCCTTGAAGTAGCCAAATTCAATTGGACTTCTGTTTATCTTTCAAAGAATCAACTGACCGCGGTTTCCAAATTCAATTGGACTCGCGGTTTTTTGTATCGAATAAAGAAGGTTTAACCCATTTTCTTCAAACGGTTAAACAGGCTTCTCATCACCTGCAGGGCAAAGGTGGGAGTTTCGTCGATCGCAAACAGAAAGTGATGTTCATCCATATAGGCTAATTTGCAATCTGTTCTTGCAACAGCCGTCAGGGCCCGCCCCTCATGGGTAATCAAGGCCCCCTCACCAAAGGTCTCCCCAGGTTTTAAGGTTTCCAGAAGTTGACCTTGACGGATCAAGTCCACTTCCCCTTCCAGGATGCCGTACATATAATCCCCCGGCTGTCCCTGAATAAAAATTTCTTCTCCCGCTTTAAAGCTTTTAGGTTCTGGTTGTTTCTGAAAGAGGCGAATGGTTTCAACTGGATCAAGCATAATAATGTCACCTCAAACTCAGGAAAAGATCTAAGCTACACGATGGGCGATGTAACCTGCGCTACAAACAGGTCTTAAGCGTCCCTAATTAGTGTGAGCAAAAATACCTTAGAGCGTACAAGTCTTAATCATCTTTAAAGGAGTTAGATGGTGTTCAAGGTTCACACGGCGCTGCTGCATCAGTTGTTGAAATAAAGCTGTGGGTAAGACTTCTTCAACCGTCCATACCCCTGGTTGCACTAACTGGCGATCGAGTAACACCTGAGCCAGACTGCCGGTTCCATAACCAGCCGCAATGGCCGTGTCCGGGAGCGCTAAGGTCGAACTGGCTTGAGCCGGTTGGCCGTTTTTCAATCCAGTAACCTGAGAGCGAATCGCCACCCCCTTGCCACTGAAGCGATCGGTGAGTTGAGTGGTTGTAAAGCCTCCCCAGGAAAGGAAATCCATCACTGCAGGGGTTTGCAGCCATGCTTTAGGTAACCAGTGGGCGATCGCCCAGGTAATGTGATTATAAAAATCCGGCAGGGAACCAAACTTGGTGATCACAGTTTTGACCGGGAAAGCCCTGGGTAAGGTGAGCGCTTCTGGCATATCAAACCAGTACACAGGCGCTTTGCCATAGGGAGGAGGAAACTCTACAACTTCCCGCTCTGTGTAAGGCTGAACTCCTTGCCATTGGCCCTGTTGCCAGACCTGAAAGACATGAAGTAGACCGAGAAAAGTTGTCCGCATCACAGTTCTTCCAGCCCCCCCCGACCCTGCCACGACGTAGCTGAGGTGGATTTCCTCCACTTCGTCCAGTGTTTCCACATCCTGACGGACCATGCTGTTAGAGATACCAGGAAAAATCCCTGTATTGACAATAGCGGTAACACCCGCTTGCTGGGCTAGGTCCTGATACTCCAGGGCCTTAACTGTAAAGGAGCGGTGATCACTGACATCCAGATAATTAACACCTTCCTGAATGCAAAAGTTGAGCACCCGTGCATCTCGGTAGTGGAAAGGTCCGGCACAGTGGATCACCAGCTGGACAGAGGCGATCGTTCGCCGCAGTAGTTCCTGTTCAGATAAAGCCAGAGCTAGAAATCTGACTCGGTCCCCCAGCCCAGTTGCAATTTGCTGCCCAAGCAGTTGGTTGCGACCGGAAAGGGTGATCTCTACAGACGTATGGGCAAGCAAGTCCCGAGCTACACTACACCCAATTCGTCCCGTCCCCCCTAGGATCAATACCCGAACCATAAGCCCTGTCCCAGTTTCTACCCTTCTATCCTAAAGGTTTAGAAGACCGGACAGTCTAGGACTTGGGTGGGCAAGGACGCAGCACCAGTAGCTGGCCAATGTCACAGGAGAAGTATTTACACAGGGTTTTGATCGTGTTTGTGTCCACCCGGCTAAATTTGTTATTGAACAGGCGATTGACGGTTGTAATCCCCAACCCTGTATCAGCAGCTAACTTATGCTGAGAAAGCTTGGGATCTTTTTCTGCCATTAGCACAGCAAGTCTACAGTGAATCTCAAACATTGAGCAACTATTCCAACGTTAAGTACCAACATTGATGCAAAAGAAAAACCAGTCTCAGAAAAAATGAAAAGAAATCCACGTCTTTTCACTTCCGAGATAAACAAAGGGGGCTTAAAAGTAAAAAACAGGTTCTACTCCTGAATATTCCCCCCAATCCAGAGGCTTCAAAGCTGGAGACAAGGGTTTGCCATCGCTTTGAAAACTTTTGCATTGTTGAAATATTCTCAAGTATGCTCAGTCGGAAGTCAACTATTCATCCTGGAAAATCGCCTTTTAAGTAGAATCAGACCCCTGCCGAAAGACAAATTTGTGCCTTGGTTCGCAATTTAATTTACACGCTATGGCCAGCGAGGGAAGTATTTTTGTCTATCTGCTCAGGAATGGGAAGAGCGGGCCAGTTTGTAGCCATTGGGCGAAATGACCACTGATTCAGCTGGGTAAGGTTCTGACGAATTCTCGGGCAGGAGAAACTCTCGAATCAGTCGCACGATCGCCCGCTGCACCAGTCCTGAAATTACCCGCCGTCCCATTTGCTGGGTTTCAGGCTTCAGCAGTATCCTTCCCAACACGGGGGCAAGTTGTACCGGATCAAATCCCGGTGTGTCCTGCAATAGTCCCACAATGCGGCGGAGGTGATCGAGGCTTTGTTGCTCAGGCGTGGTGTGTCCTCCTCTCGGATGGTGGCCGTTCCACATCCCTAGATGTTGGAGGGTATGGGTGACATTATCCAGGGTATTCCGTCCGATCAGATCCAGGCTTTTCACGAGTTCATCGGCAATGCGATCCCGGATAAATTCACCCCGTTCGGAGAAGAGAAACTCAATCGCCTGATTCAGAGCAGCATTAAAATCGTAATCCCGACTATCTCTGGCATTCCGCAGCAGGTTTTCCAACCGATTCCAGCGAAAGTTCCCCTCCCGAAACAACAGGTCTCTGAGACTGGTACGCAACTCTGGAGCAGGATCAGTGAGCAATCGCTTTGCCACGTAGGGGTAGGCCGCACTCAGCACCTTAAAGTTGGGGTCAACGCCGATCGCAATTCCTTCCATCGTTAACAGAGACCGCACAATCAGGGCATAGTAGGCCGGTACCCGGAAGGGGTATTCATACATCAGCTCTGATAATTGATCAAAAATTCTCTGGATATTAAGTTCAGCAACACTTGCCCCCAGCGCATTATTAAAGACCGTGGCCAGGGCAGGAATGATCGGAGTCAGATCCGTTTCTGGCGTGAGAAAACCGAGGTTGACGTAATCCTGGGCGAGGGCTTCAAACTCGCGGTTGACAATATGGACGATCGCATTAATCAGTCCGTAACGCTGCTCAGTGCGAATCTCGCTCATCATGCCAAAATCCAGGTAAGCCAGCTTCCCATTGGGCATGGCCAGTAAGTTACCCGGATGGGGGTCGGCATGGAAAAAACCGTGTTCCAGCAGCTGGCGTAAAGAACATTGCACCCCCACATCAATCAGGTAGCGGGCATCAGTCCCCTGACTCTGGATGCTTTCCGGTTGGTTTAACTTAGTCCCCGTTACCCACTCCATCGTCAAGACGCGGCGGTTGGTATATTGCCAATAAATTTTGGGAACGTAAATGTCTGGCATATAGCTGTAGAGAGTGGCAAAGCGCTCAGCATTTCGCCCTTCCTGGGTATAGTCCATCTCTTCAAACAGCCGCCCCGCAAATTCATCCAGAATTCCCACTAGATCACTGCGGATTCGCTTAAATCGTCGCTGTACCCATCCGGCTAGCCCCCGCAGGATGTAAATGTCGAGCGTAATACTTTCCGCTAATCCCGGTCGCTGCACTTTAACCGCTACGGTCTCGCCTGTGGGTAGCTTGCCTTTATAAACCTGGCCCAGGGAGGCAGCGGCGATCGGTTGTGCGGTCAGTTCGGCATACAGTTGGCCAGGCGGTGCCCCTAATTCTTCCTCAATAAATTGAAATGCCAGTTCGTTGGCAAAGGGGGGTAATTGATCCTGCAGCTTGGTTAATTCTTCCAGATAGGGACGGGAGAGTAAATCAGGCCGGGTAGACAGGGCCTGGCCAATTTTGATATAGGCTGGCCCCAATAGGGTTAGAGTTTCCCGTAATTGAACGGCCCGCTGCAGCTGATATTTTTGTTCCTGACCGGTCCTTTGGTCCCACCAGCGAGAAAAAAAGAATCTTAGTACTGGGAAAAGAATCTTGAACCAGCGGCTCAGCACCAGAAAAAGTTTAGGGCGGTAATAGTGGGCGATCGCCTCGGGGTCGTAAACCAGGAACACTCTCTCTTCCTCAGGTAAAGGCTGATCTGGAGCAAGGGCAGCTTCTCTGAGAGGCACCGCTGCAGGATCTTCCCAACCCACCATTTCCACTGTCAAGCCGGAAGGGGTGGTTGCAGCTTGCTGTTCCAGGGGCACAGACTGGGAAGAATCTGGAAAAGGTTGTTCTGCCAATTTCATAGCTGACGGTGGGAGGAATAGGGAAGGGCGGATTGGTGATGATCTCCATCCGTAACACATTGTAACAATAAGCGGGGAACCATCCCGATAATTGAGGATTAGCTTCAGTTACTTCGATCCCACTTTACCGCCAAAACGAAAAACACCCCCGGAAGTGGAGGTGCTTTCATGGTTTTAGAGATCAGCTCAGGGATTGAGCTTCAAGCTTAACCGTGGATGGCGGGAGCGGTCAAAGCCACAGGAGCAGCTTCACCAGCAGCCAGGTCAAGGGGGAAGTTGTGAGCATTACGCTCGTGCATCACTTCCATCCCCAGTCCAGCCCGGTTGATGATGTCAGCCCAGGTGTTGATCACATTGCCCTGGGAGTCAATCACACTGTGGTTGAAGTTAAATCCGTTCAGGTTGAATGCCATCGTGCTCACACCCAGAGCGGTGAACCAGATACCAACCACCGGCCAGGCACCCAGGAAGAAGTGCAGGGAACGGCTGTTGTTGAAGGAGGCATACTGGAAGATCAACCGACCAAAGTAACCGTGGGCAGCCACGATGTTGTAGGTTTCTTCTTCTTGACCGAACTTGTAACCGTAGTTAGCAGATTCCACATCCGTGGTTTCCCGGATCAGGCTGGAGGTCACCAGTGAACCGTGCATGGCGGAGAACAGTGAACCACCGAACACCCCAGCAACGCCCAACATGTGGAAGGGGTGCATCAGGATGTTGTGCTCAGCCTGGAACACGATCATGAAGTTGAAGGTGCCGCTAATGCCCAGGGGCATGCCATCGGAGAAGGAGCCTTGACCAATGGGGTAGATCAGGAAGACAGCGGTGGCAGCAGAGAGGGGAGCAGAGTAAGCCACGCAGATCCAGGGACGCATGCCCAGGCGGTAGCTCAGTTCCCATTGCCGTCCCATGTAGCAAGCCACACCCAGCAGGAAGTGGAAAATGATCAGCTGGTAGGGACCGCCGTTGTACAGCCACTCATCGAGAGAGGCAGCTTCCCAGATGGGGTAGAAGTGCAGCCCGATGGCATTGGAAGAAGGCACAACCGCACCACTGATGATGTTGTTGCCGAAGATCAGAGAACCGGAGACAGGCTCACGGATACCATCGATGTCTACGGGGGGAGCAGCGATGAAGGCGATGATGAAGCAGATGGTGGCAGCGAGCAGGGTGGGGATCATGATCACACCAAACCAGCCGATGTAGAGCCGGTTATCAGTGCTGGTGATCCACTCACAGAAGCGCTCCCACACATTGGCGCTTTCGCGTCTTTGCAGGGTGGTCGTCATAGTTCAATAAGTGCGTGAATGAATTTTGGAAAAAAGCGAAGTGGGGTTATCCTCACCTCATGTCTTTATATTAAGCACTTTGTTGAAACTTGTAAAGTTCTTTCTCGCTTTTTTTGGCCAACTTTTTTTAGCCCGGTGGCCAGAGGAGCGGGCGACCCCCCAGAAGGTGGAGGTGGAGATGGGGAACCGTTTGACCACCGTCGGCCCCATTGTTAATCACGACCCGATAACCGTTTTCCAGTCCCAGCTGGGCTGCAACTCGCTTGACGGTGAGGAGCAGGTGGCCCATCAGGGCATGGTTTTGAGATTCCGCATCGGAGAGTTGGGCGATCGGCTCTTTGGGCACCACCAAGATATGGACAGGGGCCTGGGGATTAATATCTCGAAAAGCAATTGCTAAGTTGTCTTCATAAACGATGTCGGCAGGAATTTCACGACGAATAATTCTGGTAAAGAGGGTATCCTGGGTCAGGCTCATGGCTTCGATCTCCCTTGGGGCCAAATTACATCCTTGAGTTTACTGGCATCTCTGCTGGTTCAGGCGCTTCAAGAGGATTTAATCAATTGCCCCTGCCCCTTGCCCGCCCGATCCCATTCCAGAGCTGAAACCCCTCCCCGGAGGCGATCGGAGATGATAGGATTTGTACACTGAAGTTTTGCGGTGAGAAATTGCTATGTCCATCTCTCCTCTGTTGACCTCTCCTCTGCTGATCAAAGCCTTTACCACCCAATCTGCGCTTAAGGTGATCAGTGGTCTGAATAACTTTGATGCCGAACGGGTAGCAGCGATCGTTCGGGCAGCGGAGCTGGGAGGAGCAACCTTCGTGGACATTGCCGCATCCCCTGCGCTGGTGCAGATGTGCCGTCAGTTAATTACTCTACCTATCTGTGTCTCCGCGGTAGACCCCCAACTGCTGGCAGAGTCCGTCCAAGCCGGGGCCGATCTGGTAGAAATCGGCAACTTCGATAGCTTTTATGCTCAAGGGCGTTATTTTACCGCTGAGGAAGTGCTGGAATTGACCCGGCAAACCCGTGCGCTCTTGCCCCACACCCCCCTGTCCGTCACGGTTCCCCACCCCCTGCCTCTGGATCAACAGGTACAACTGGCAGAGCAATTGGTTCAGGCTGGAGCAGATCTGATTCAGACCGAAGGAGGCACCAGTAGCCATCCCAGTCATGCTGGCACCCTGGGGTTAATCGAAAAAGCTGCCCCGACCCTGGCGGCCGCCTACGAAATTTCCCGCGCTGTCCCCGTTCCAGTTCTGTGTGCCTCCGGGTTATCCAGCGTTACTGTACCTCTGGCGATCGCCGCGGGGGCTGCTGGCGTGGGGGTAGGGTCGGCGGTCAACCAACTGAATAGCGAAGTGGCCATGATTGCAGCGGTTCGCAGTCTGGTTACGGCCCTTAAGGCATCGGCACCCGTTTCTTCCCTGCAGTATTAAGTTACCTAACCTGTCCAGAGAGGCAGCTTTGATCATTAAAAGCTACGGATACACTGGGGATGTAAAGCAGATGATTGCAGCATCTGGCTCAGTCCCCAGGAGAATCTATGCGAGCAGTGCTGATGGCAGGGGGTTCCGGTACCCGATTACGGCCCCTGACCTGTGATCTTCCTAAACCGATGGTGCCGGTGCTGAATCGCCCGATCGCTGAACACATTATTCATCTGCTCCGTCGCCATCACATCACTGAAATTATTGTGACCCTACATTACCTCCCCGATATTCTGCGGGACTACTTTGGTGATGGTAGTGATTTTGGGGTTCAGCTCACCTATGCGATCGAAGAGGACCAGCCCCTGGGAACTGCTGGATGTGTCAAAAATATAGCTGCTCTGCTCACCAGCACCTTTATTGTGGTCAGTGGAGATAGTATTACCGATTTTGACCTGAACCAGGCTTTATATTTTCACCAGTGCAAAAAATCCAAAGCGACGCTGGTGCTGACCCGGGTTCCCCATCCAGCGGACTTTGGTGTGGTGATTACCGATGAGGAACAGCGAATTCGCCGCTTTTTGGAAAAACCTACCAGCAGTGAAATTTTTTCTGACACCGTTAATACAGGCATTTATATTCTGGAGCCAGAGGTTCTGGATTATTTACCTTATGGTCAGGAAAAAGATTTTTCTAATGATTTGTTTCCTTTACTTTTAAGCGAACAAGTTCCCGTGTACGGCTATGTAGCCGAGGGCTACTGGTGTGATGTGGGCAATCTGGAAATTTACCGGCAGTCCCAGTACGATGCTCTGGATCAGCGGGTGCAATTAGGCATCAATGGGACTGAAATGGCTCCCCAACTCTGGGTAGGACAAAATACAGTTATTCATCCCACTGCTCAAATCTTTCCGCCGGTTTTGATTGGCAATAACTGCCGGATTGGCCCCCGAGTCAAGATTGAGAGCGGCAGCGTAATTGGCGATAACGTCACGATCCAGGCAGATGCCGACTTAAAACGGCCGATTATCTGGAATGGCAGCTTGATTGGTGAAGAAGCTCAGTTAAGTGCCTGTATTCTAGGGCGAGGGGTGCGGGTGGATCGGCGGGCGCAGATCCTGGAGGGGGCTGTGGTTGGTTCCCTGTCCAGTATTGGTGAGGAAGCGCAGATCACCCCTGGGGTGAGAATTTGGCCGAGTAAACGAGTGGAAGCGGGAGCCACCCTGAATATCAGTCTGATTTGGGGCAGTATGGCTCAGCGCAATTTATTTGGTCAACGGGGGGTATCAGGACTGGCTAATGTAGACATTACTCCAGAGTTTGCCGTTAAATTGGGGGCGGCCTATGGCTCAACCCTACAAACGGGAGCCCAGGTGCTCGTTTCCCGAGATCAGCGCAGTATTTCGCGGATGGTTTCCCGCTCGATCATTTCCGGCTTGATGTCGGTGGGAATTGATGTGCAGAATCTAGAGGCGATCGCCCTGCCCGTCAGCCGCTTTATTATGGCAACGTTGCCCCTAAGTGGAGGCATTCATGTCCGGATTCATCCCGATCTCTCCGACCATATTTTGATTGAGTTTTTCGATCGCGATGGCATTAATATCTCTAAATCGAAAGAGAAAAAAATTGAAGGTGCGTTCTTTAAGGAAGATTTCCGCCGGGCCACGATCGCTGAAATTGGCAGCATTAACTATCCCAGCCAGGTGATGGAAGCCTATGCCACCGGGTTTGAGCAACGGTTAAACATCCAGGCCATTCGCCACAGCCATGTCAAGATTGTGATTGACTATGCCTACGCTGTTTCAGGTGCAATTCTGCCCCAGTTATTAAGTAAATTTGGCTGTGATGCCGTTGTCCTCAATGCCAGCTTGCGCCAGGTGCCACCCACCCAGGCGGAACGGGAAGAACTATTGGGCCAGTTGGGCCAGGTGGTGGAAGCCCTCCATGCCAATCTGGGGGTGCAGGTGGCTGCCAATGGCGAACAGTTTGTCCTGGTAGATGAGACCGGCCACCCCATTCGGGGAGAAGAATTAACCAGCTTGATGGCTGCGATCAGTTTTACGGCCCATCCCAGGGGGACAGTGGTTGTACCGGTGCAGGTTTCGAGTGCCCTAGAACAGGTGGCCCGTCGCTACAGTGGGACGGTGGTACGCACCAAATCGAGTGCAACGTCATTGATGGAAGCCTGTCAGAACCATGGGGGAGTGATTTTAGGCGGCAGTGCGGAAACTGGGTTTATTTTTCCCCAACTCCATCCCGGTTTTGATGCGATGTTTGCCATTGCCAAGCTGATTGAGATGCTCACTTTACAGGAACAGTCCCTGGCGCAGTTGCGGACAGAATTACCCCATGTTTACTACCGTAGCCAGTCCGTCCGTTGTGCCTGGAGTCGCAAAGGAGCGCTGATGCGACATCTGGTGGAAACCCATCCCCGTGAGCATTTAGAGTTGATCGACGGTGTGAAGATTTTCGAACCCCAAAATGAGCGCTGGGTGCTGGTCTTACCGGATGCTGGGGAACCGCTGGTGCATATTTTTGCCAATGGTAGCGATCGCCAGTGGGTCGAGGAAGCAACTCAGCACTACCGCCAGAAAATTCAGCATTTTGCCCATGCAGACATTGAAGTTGAGTCTGTCCATCATTGAAGCAAGATGATACAATTGTTCTATTATTCCAGTTTGCCTCTGGCCATCATTGGTGAGGAATATTCTAGTTAATCAGCAATATAGCAATCCTATTTGAGATCTAAACGGGGTAAAGGGGTGGAACCCCTTTTGTGGTGGAACCCCACACCCCCTTTTTCTCAACCCATTTAGGGTTGCCATATTCTGGTTAATCAAAAGCATTTTCTTACGGAATGAAGCCAAGTAGAATGCAGTCATCCCCTTGGAGAGTCCTATGAATAGCTGTGTGTTGATGGCGGAAATTATTAAAGAACCGGAGTTACGTTATACCCAGGATGGCCAGATGGCGATCGCTGAAATGCTGGTGCAATTTGCCGGTTTGCGGGCTGAAGATCCGGCGGAAACCCTCAAGGTGGTGGGCTGGGGAAATCTGGCCCAACAGATCCAGGAGCAATATCATCTGGGCGATCGGGTCGTTATTGAAGGTCGGCTGGGGATGAATAGGGTTGAGCGACCGGAAGGGTTTAAAGAAACCCGGGCCGAACTGACCGTGAGCCGGATTCATTTACTAACTGCTGAGGGTGGGTTGACCTCCAGAGTTGCTGTTAGTGGTAATGAGACTGCTCCTAAAGCCGTGGCCTCTCCTGCCGTCACCCCCAGCAAACCTGTAACCCCTGCCCCGACTCCTACCGCTGCAGCTAAAACTAAATTTCAACCCCCCGCCCCGGAACCGGCCAATCCCCCCTCCTTCAACTACGACGATATTCCCTTTTAAAAATCATTAATAGACAACCCCACAATGTCTTCATAGGCAGCGGCGATCGCACAGAGGGTCAGGGGTAGAGTAAAGATTAGACCTACCCCACAGGCCAGCGCTCCACCAAAGTTAATCAGTCCCAGCACAAAGGTAAAGAAGAAAAACTCAAACCAGTGGCTGCTAATTAACCTGCGACTCGTTTCCATCGCTGTCCAGAAACCGGCCCGGCGGTCAATAACCAAAGGCAAAGTAAAAGAGTAAGCCACGCCCAGATAGATTGCGCCAAGGAGAAGAATAACTCCTATGACCAGCAGAGGCATTCCCAGCGCCGTTGGCAGTTCAAGCTCAGGCAGGTCTTGGATATCCTCCCCTTGCCTGAGGGCTATACTGCGGAACAGAGGATAGAAACTGAGAAAAAGCCCTGCGCCCAGGGGTAGAACCAATATGAAAATAAACAAGCTGCTCACAAAGCTGGCCAGGAACACGGGTAAGAAATAGCTGTTCTGGAAACCCCGAAAAAAATCACCGAACTCCACGGTTTGTTGTTTAGCTATTTTGAAGGCAACAATGTAATACCCAGCAGTTAAAACACTGGAAACAATGCCATTGACAATACCGCCCATGCCGGGAATGCTACTGAGGACAATACTGATTACGAAGGTTAGAACACAAAATCCAATAAACTACCGGGATTAAAGCTAAAGATTTACCGACCACGACTCAAAAGCCTACCAGTATCGGAAGTGGTCACTCACCATGGAAAAAATGGCAATAGACGAGAGATCTGCGCACTGTACGCTGGGTGCGTGTCACCTCCTCCATAGAAAAATGGGTTACAACTGGTGATTGAGAT
>ERZ1066136.38-NODE-38-length-194473-cov-12.578635_pt1 | contig 194473 bp, 170 predicted proteins | sample MGYA00382783_ERZ1066136 | MGnify/ENA primary metagenome ERZ1066136 (study PRJEB33369, sample SAMEA5778366) | biofilm metagenome | biome: Industrial cooling water; feature: Water cooling tower basin; material: Biofilm | place: United Arab Emirates | collected...
GTGCTCGGGTTGGTGACGCTCGAGGATCTGGTGGAGGAGGTCGTCGGCGACATCGACGACGAGCACGACGAAACGACGCCCGCGCCCGACGCATGACGCACCCGCCCGCCACCACACCGCTGCCGCCGGCCATCGCGCGGCTCGTCGACGATCTCGATGCGGGCAAGCCGGCCGCACTTCCGCGCGCGGTCTCCATCGTCGAGAACCATCGCGCGGGCTTCGACGCGCTCCTCGGCGCGTTGCATCCCCGGCTCGGCCGGGCGCGGCGCATCGGCATCACCGGGCCGCCGGGCGCGGGGAAGAGCACGATCACGACGGCGCTCGTCGAGTCGCTGCGCAGTGCCGGCTTGCGCGTCGCGGTGGTCGCGGTCGATCCGACGTCGCCCTTCACCGGCGGCGCGCTGCTCGGTGACCGGATCCGCATGGAACGTGTCGCGCTCGACCCGGGCGTCTTCATCCGCAGCATGGCGACGCGCGGCTCGCTCGGCGGCCTCGCGGCCGCCACGCGCGAAGTGTGCGATGTCATCGACGCCGCCGGCTTCGACCGGATCCTCATCGAGACCGTCGGTGTGGGGCAGAGCGAACTCGATGTCGCGCGGACCGCCGACACGAGCGTCGTGGTGCTCGTGCCGGAGAGCGGCGACAGCATCCAGACGCTCAAGGCCGGCGTGATGGAGATCGCCGACCTCTTCGTCGTCAACAAGAGCGACCGACCCGGCGCCGATCGGCTGCGCACGGACATCGAGCTCATGCTCGGCATGCGCATGGGCGATGTGCTCAAGGGGATCCCCGCACACCATGGCGTGCAGCTGTCGTCGCCCGCCGAGCGCGAGGCGGCGCGCAATGCGATGAATCCCGCCCGTGCGGCCCGTGAGGCCGCGGCCGATCCGCACGCCTCGGGGGGCTGGACGCCCCCGGTGCTGTCGGCCGTCGCGCAGCAGGGGACGGGCATCGACGCGCTCCTCGCCGCCCTCGATCGACACTTCGCCTACCTTTCGGAGTCCGGCGCCCTCGCCGAGCGTCGCCGGTCGCGGCTTCGCGAGCGGGTAGTGGAGGTCACCGAGGACCGTGCGCGCCGTCGCCTCTGGGGCGACGCGTCGGTGCAGGCGTTCGTGACCGCTGCGCTTCCCGACCTCGAAGCTGGCACGACGACCCCGTTCGTCGTCGCGGATGCGGTGCTCGCCCGGCACGCCCACCTGATCACCGGAGCCACGCCATGACCTCCGTGCACGACCATCCCGACGCGCTCGAGGAACAGCAGGCCGAACTCGAGCGGCTGCGCGCCGAAGTCGCCGCGTGGCGCGCACGCTACGAGAAGGGCGCGGTGCGCGACGTCGCCTGGACGAACTCCGCCGACGAGGTCGCGCCGCTGTACACCGCGCTCGATGCGCCGAGCGTGGAGACGGCGACCGAGGTCCCGGGACAGTGGCCGTACACGCGCGGCATCCACCCGACCGGCTACCGCGGCAAGCTCTGGACGATGCGGCAGTTCGCGGGCTTCGGCTCGGCGCGCGACACGAACGCGCGCTTCAAGTTCCTGCTCTCGCAGGGGCAGACGGGGTTGAGCGTCGCCTTCGACTTCCCGACGCTGATGGGCTACGACGCCGATCATCCGCGTTCGGAGGGCGAAGTCGGGAAGACGGGGGTGTCGATCTCGTCGCTCGCCGACATGGAGACGCTCTTCGAGGGCATCCCGCTCGATCGCGTCTCGACGAGCATGACGATCAACGGGCCGGCGATCATCCTCTACTGCTTCTACATCGCGGCGGCGGAGAAGCAGGGGGTGTCGGCCGACAAGCTCCGAGGGACGGTCCAGAACGACATTCTCAAGGAGTACATGGCGCAGCATGCGTGGTGCTTCCCGATCGAGCCCGCGTTGCGCCTGATCGTGGACGGCTTCGAGTGGAGCGCGACGCACGCCCCGCTCTTCAACACGATCTCGATCTCGGGCTACCACATTCGCGAGGCCGGGAGCACGGCGGCGCAGGAGCTCGCGTTCACGCTGGCGGACGGCTTCACCTACGTCGAGCGGGGCATCGCACGTGGGCTCGACGTCGACAGCTTCGCGCCGCGGCTCAGCTTCTTCTTCGACATCCACAACGACTTCTTCGAGGAGATCGCCAAGCTCCGCGCGGCGCGTCGCATCTGGGCGCGGACGATGCGCGAGAAGTACGGCGCCCGCGATCCGCGTTCGTGGATGCTGCGCTTCCACTCGCAGACGGCCGGGGTGACGCTGACGGCGCAGCAGCCGATGAACAACGTCGTGCGCGTCGCCTATCAGGCGCTGGCCGCGGTGCTCGGCGGGACGCAGTCGTTGCACACCAACAGCATGGACGAGACGCTCGCCCTGCCGACGGAAGAGGCGGTGCAGGTCGCGCTCCGCACGCAGCAGATCCTCGCGCACGAGACGGGCGTGCCGAGCGTGCTCGATCCGCTCGGCGGCTCGTACTACGTCGAGGCGCTCACCGACGAGCTGGAGCGGCAGGCCGAGGCGCTGTTCGGGCAGATCGAGGAGCAGGGGGGCGTGGTGGCCGGGCTCGAGAGCGGGTGGTTCCAGCGCAAGATCGCCGAGGCCGCGAGCCGCCAGCAGTGGGAGATCGAGCAGCGGCGCAAGCTCGTCGTCGGCGTGAACGCCTTCGAGACCGGGGAGGAGGCGCTCACGATCCCGCTGCTCAAGGTCGGTGCGGACGCCGAGCGTGAGCAGCGCGAACGCATGGCGCGGCTGCGGGCGGAACGCGACGGTGCCCTGTGCCGGGCGCGCCTCGATCGCCTGCGCGAGGCCGCGCGCGGGCAGGAGAACACGGTGCCGCACATCCTCGAGTGCGCGCGGGCGTACTGCACGCTGTACGAGATCCGCGCCGCACTCGAGGACGTCTTCGGGGCGTACCGCGAGCCGGTGTTCTTCTGAGCACGGCTCGCAAGCGGACGTCGGCGCCGCGCGTGACGGCCACGGGTCGCGATCGCGGCGACGTGGCGCCGTCGGGTGATGGTGCGCAGGCGATGTCGTCCGCCGAGTGGTGGACGACCTACTTCGATGCCGAGTACGTCCGCGAGTTCGAGCCGCTCTTCGCCGAGGAGCGCAACCGGATGGAAGTGGCGCGACTGATCGAGGTGCTCGCGCTCCCCGACGGCGCGCGCGTGCTCGATTGCCCGTGCGGGCAGGGGCGTCACGCGCATCTGCTGGCCGAAGCCGGCTTCGACGTGACCGGGTTCGATTACTCGCAGCCGTTGCTCGACATCGCGAAACGTCGCGGGGTCGGCCGGACGTTGCGCTACGTGCGGGGCGACATGCGAGCGCTGCCGGCCGAGTGGACGGGGCGATTCGACGCGGTGCTCAACCTCTTCACGAGCTTCGGTTTCTTCGACGATCCGGCGGACGATGCGCGCGTCATCGGCGAGCTGGCGCGCGTGCTGGCGCCTGGCGGCGTGTTCGCGTGGTTCGGCGGGAGTCGCGACGGCGTGATGGCGAAGTGGGTCGGCGCCGATTCGTGGACGACGAGCGACGGGACGACCGTCGCGCACGCGCGGTCGTTCGATCCACTCGACGGGCGGATCACCGTCCGTACGACGTGGCACGGTCGTCGTGGGTCCGGGGAGCGAGTGCACCGGATCCGCCTCTACACGGCCGACCGGTTGGCGCAGCTGTGCGAGTCGGCGGGGCTGACCGTGACGGCTGCCTGGGACGGCTGGTCCGACCGGCCGCTCAAGCGGACGTCGCCCGAGCTGTTGCTGCTGGCGAAGAAGCGCTGAGCCCGACACGCAGTCCGACGCTGCCTCGGCTCCCGTCCGTCGGCTATCCTTGAGGCTCGTTCCCCCGATTTTCTCCCCCGATCCGCCCATGACGCGACCCATTCGCGTACTCGTTGCCAAGCCCGGCCTCGACGGCCACGATCGCGGCGCCAAGGTCGTCGCCGCCGCGCTCCGGGACGCGGGCATGGAGGTCATCTACACCGGCCTCCACCAGACCCCCGAGATGATCGCCACCGCCGCCGTCCAGGAGGACGTGGACGTCGTCGGGCTGTCGATCCTGAGCGGTGCGCACATGACGCTCTTCCCGCGCGTGCACGCCTTGCTGCGCGACGCCGGCCGCGACGACGTGCTCATCACCGGTGGCGGCATCATCCCGCGGGAGGACATGGCGGCGCTGCAGGGCATGGGCATCGGTCGCCTGTTCGGCCCGGGCACCACCACGACCGAACTCGTGGACTACATCCGCGAGTGGTTCGCCGCCCGGGAATCGCAGGTCACGTGACGTCGCGCCTGCGCTCACTCTCGGACGAGATCCGCGCGCTCGAGGCGCGCATCCGGCAGGGCGGCGGGGCGGACAAGGCGGCGAAGGAACACGCGCGCGGCAAGCTGGTCGCCCGCGATCGCGTCGCCCGCCTGCTCGATCCCGACACGCGCTTCCTCGAACTCGGCCTCCTCGTCGCGCACGATCGCTACGAAGGGCAGGCGCCCGCCGCCGGCGTGATCACCGGGATCGGCACGTGTCACGGCCGCGAGATCGTCGTCGTCGCGAACGACGCCACGGTGAAGGCCGGATCGTGGTGGCCCGAGACGATCACCAAGATCCTGCGCGCACAGGAAGTCGCGATGCGCTGCCGGCTCCCCATCGTCTATCTCGTCGACTCGGCCGGCGTGAACCTGCCGTATCAGGGCGGCGTCTTCCCCGGACAGTACGGCGCGGCGCGCATCTTCTACTACAACTCGGTGATGCGCCGCTACCTGCGCATCCCGCAGTTCGCCGCCGTCATGGGCCCGTGCATCGCCGGCGGTGCGTATCTGCCCGCGCTCTCCGACGTGATCGTGATGGTCGAGGGGACGAGCTTCATGGGGCTCGGTGGGCCGAACCTCGTGAAGGGTGCGACGGGACAGGTCGTCGACGGCGAATCGCTCGGCGGGGCATCGACGCACACCGCCGTGAGCGGCGTCGCGCACTACACCGCGCCCGACGACGCGGCCTGTCTCGCGCTGCTGCGGGAGCAGGTGGCACGGCTGCCGCTCGATGCCGCGCAGTATCGCGACGCCGCACCGGCCGCACCGCACCGTGGCCCGGAGACGCTCTACGACATCCTCCCGGCCGACCATCGCATGTCGTACGACATGCTGCACGTGCTCGAGGCGGTCGTCGATGCGGGCTCGTTCGTGCAGTTCCAGGGGGCGCTCGCCCGCGAGGTCATCTGCGCCGACGCGCGCATCGACGGCATCTCCGTCGGCGTGATCGCCAACCAGCGCGGGCTGATCAAGGGCCGGCCGGGCGAGAAACCACGCTTCGGTGGCATCATCTACGCCGAGTCGGCGGAGAAAGTCGCGTACTTCATCGATCGTTGCGATCGGCAGGGGATTCCGCTGCTCTTCGTGCAGGACGTGTCGGGCTTCATGGTCGGCCCGGAGGCGGAGCACGAAGGGATCATCCGCGCCGGCGCGCGCTGGGTCGAGGCGATGGCCACCGCACGCGTGCCCAAGCTCGTGCTCACCGTCAACCATGCGAGTGGCGCCGGCTACTACGCGATGGCCGCGCAGGGCTTCGATCCGGACCTGATCCTCAGCTGGCCCACGGGCCGGATGGCGGTGATGGAAGGCGAAGCGGCGGTACAGGCGGTGCACGGTCCCGCACTCGAGAAGGCGAAGGCGGCCGGCCAGCCACCGTCGGCCGAGCTCACCGCCGCGATCGACGCGATGCGCGCCGATTACGAACAGCAGCTCGATGCACGCTACGCCGCCGCGCGCGGCTTCGTGGACGCGATCGTCCACCCCGAAGAGACGCGCCCCCTGCTCGCGCTCGCGCTCCGCGCCGTGCGCCGCAATCCGGGGCCACACCTCGGCGCCTTCGTGCTCCCGCCGCAGCCTGCGGCGGTGGCGTGACGACGCCCGACGCCAGGGACGGCAGACGATGACGAAGGTCGTGAAGGTCGCGAGCGGCCAGGGCTTCTGGGGCGACTCGCTCGATGCGCCGCGACAGCAGGTCGAGGGAGGTCCGGTGGACTACCTCATGCTCGACTACCTCGCGGAAGTGACGATGTCGATCCTGCAGAAGCAGAAGGAGCGCGACCCGAGCATGGGATACGCGCGCGACTTCGTCGGTGCGATGGAGAGCGTGCTGACCGCGGTCACGACACGCGGCGTGAAGGTCGTCGCGAACGCCGGGGGCGTGAATCCGCAGGGGTGCGCCGACGCGATCCTCGCGCTCGCCGATCGCACGGGGACGCGCGGTGCGCTCCGCATCGGTGTCGTCACCGGCGACGATCTCCTGCCGCGCCTCGACGAGCTGCTCGGCGCGGGGCACGAGCTCCGCAACATGGACACCGACGAACCGCTGGCGACGATCCGCGACCGCGTGCTGAGCGCGAACGCATACATCGGCTCGACGCCGATCGTCGAGGCGCTCGCGCAGGGCGCGAACGTCGTCATCACCGGACGCAGCACCGACACCGCACTCACCATGGCGCCGCTGCGTCACGAGTTCGGCTGGGGCGGGGACGACTGGGACCGCCTCGCCGCCGGCATCGTCGCGGGCCACATCCTCGAGTGTGGCGCGCAGTGCTCCGGTGGCAACTGCCTGCACGACTGGCGCGACATCCCCGACCTCGCGACCGTCGGCTATCCGATCGCCGAAGCGACGGCCGACGGCAGCTTCACGATCACCAAGCATCCGGGCACCGGCGGCCGCGTGAGCGTGCCGAGCGTGACGGAGCAGCTCGTGTACGAGATGGGCGATCCGACCGCGTACATCACGCCCGACGTGATCGCCGACTTCACGTCGATCCGGCTCGAAGCCGCGGGCGAGAACCGCGTGCGCGTGCACGGCATCACCGGGAGGGCGGCGACGCCGTTCCTCAAGGTGAGCATCGCCTACCGCGCGGGCTGGAAGGCCGTCGGCACGCTCGTCTACGTGTGGCCCGATGCGCTCGAGAAGGCGCAGCTCGCCGATCGCGTCCTGCGCGAGCGGCTCGACCGGCTCGCCCTGCGCTTCGACACGATCCTCACCGAGTTCGTCGGCGCGAGTGCGACGCACGGCGCGCTCGCCGGCGACGGGTCGCAGGCGCCCGAGATCCAGCTCCGCATCGGCGTGCGCGGGCAGGACCGCGCGATGGTCGAGCGCTTCACGCGCGAACTCGCACCGCTCGTCCTGAACGGCCCGCCGAGCGTGACCGGCTTCGCGGGTGGGCGGCCGAAGGTCGAGGAGATCGTCGCGTACTGGCCCGCGCTGGTGGACAAGCGCGCCGTCACCACCGCCGTCACGGTGAGGAGCTGACCATGCGGGTCCGTCTGGTGGACATCGCGCACGCACGCAGCGGCGACAAGGGCGATACGGCGAACGTTGGTGTGATCGCGCTCCGCCCGGAGTGGTACGCGCTGCTCGTGCGCGAGCTGACCGTCGATCGCGTCACCGCGCACTTCCGCGGGATGATCGATGGCGCGGTGGTGCGATACGAACTGCCGAACCTGCACGCGCTCAACTTCCTGCTCCACGGCGCACTCGACGGCGGCGGCACGCTCTCGCTCAAGACCGACGCGCAGGGCAAGGTCTACTCGACCGCGCTGCTCCGCCTGGTGCTCGACGTTCCCGACGACGAGGCCGCGCGCCTCGCACTCCCGGCCGCTCCCGCCGCCCGAGGTGTCGCATGACGACCGCCACGCTCCCCGACGCCGACGCGCCGACGTACACCAGCATCCGCGTCGCCCGCGACGAGGGCCTCGGCGTGATCACGCTCGCGCGTCCGACGAAGAAGAATGCGCTCGATCGCGCGACCGCCGACGAACTGGTCATCGCGATCCGCGAGTGCGCCGCCGACCCGACCGTGCGCGTCGTCGTGCTCGAGGGCGAGGGCGACGACTTCTGCGCCGGCGCCGACCTCACCGCGCTCGAGGCGATGCTCGACGCGGGTCCCGAGGTGCACATCGCCGACGCGCGTGCGCTCGGTCGCGTCTTCGCGCTGCTTCGCGGCCTGAACAAGCCGACCGTCGCCGTGGTACGCGGGCGGGCGCTCGCGGGCGGTGCCGGACTCGCGACCGCGTGCGACGTCGTGCTGGCCGAGGAATCGGCGGTGTTCGGCTATCCCGAGGTGCGCATCGGCTTCGTGCCCGCGATGGTCATGACGATGCTGCGCCGTGCCGTGGGCGAGAAGCGCGCTGCGGAGCTGGTGCTGACCGCGCGCCTCGTCGATGCGGCCGAGGCGGAGCGCATCGGGCTCGTGAGCCGGTGCATCCCGAGCGAGCGGTTCGCGGAGGAAGTCGGCGCGACGCTCGAGCGGCTCGTCGCTGCGCCCGCGGTCGCGCTCGAGCTCACCAAGCGACTGCTGTACCGGCTCGACGATCTCGACTTCCCGGCGGGAATCGCCGCCGGCGTGACGACGAACGTCGAGTCGCGTGCCACCGAGGAGTTCAAGGCGGGCGTGCGCAGGTTCGTGCGCAAGGATCGCGCGTGACGCCGTTGCTCCGGGCGCAGGCGGCGCTCGCCTTCATCGGCGTCGCGCTCTTCGGGTGGAGCATCTGGGCCGAAGATGATCGCCTGCGGCTGGCCGCGATCGGGACGCTGGCGGTGGCGTTCGTGCTGCGATTCGTGCGTCGCGCGCGCGAGGGGCGTGGTATCGAAGCGGGTGACTCGTGAATCGCGCCGCGCGCGCGCAGGAGTGACGGTCATGGTGCGGCGTACCTGTCGTGCGATCCTCGTCGCCACCGCCGTCGCGACGCCCGTGGCCGCGCAGTCCACCACGCCACCCGACACATCGCTCCAGGCGCTCGTGGCTGCCCGTGTCGCGATCGGTGCCAATCCCGCCATCGCGGCGCTGCGCATCACGCCGGCGGGCGTCGAGACGGCCTTCGTCGGCGATGCGAAATCGCCCGACGGTCGGCCGCTCGGTCCGCGCACGCTCTTCGAGATCGGCTCGATCACGAAGGCCGTCACGGGCACGCTCTTCGCCGATGCGATCGGGCGTGGCGAGGTGCGCGAAGACGAGCGGCTCGTCGATGTCTTTCCGGGGCTGCCGCTGCCGAAGGGAGGCGACGCGATCACGCTCCTCGATCTCGCGACGCACCGCTCGGGCCTCGAGTCGTTCCCGAGCGGTTTCGTCCCGCCCGACGGCGGCGATCCGTGGGCGCGCGTCGATTCGGCGGTCGTCGCCGCTTCGTGGGCGCGGACGCCGCTCCGGTTCGCACCGGGTACGCGTGCGGAGTACTCGAACGTCGGCGCGGCGATGCTCGGGCACGCACTCGTCGCGCGCGCGCGGATGCGCGACTACGAGGCGCTGCTGCGCGAGCGCATCGCCGGACCGCTCGGTCTGCGCGACTTCAACTACGTGCTCACAGCCGAGCAGCGCGCACGATTCGCGACGGGACATGCGCGAAGCGGCGACACGACGGCGCACTGGACGCTCCCCTATCTCGCCGGTGCCGGCGCCATCGTGTCGTCGCTCGCCGACATGCAGCGGCTGGCCGAGGCGTGCCTCGGTCGCGGGCCGCGTGAGGTCGTCGCCGCCGTGGCCGAGGCCCAGCGCCCGCGGCGAGACTTCCAGGGGATGCGCGTCGGGCTGCACTGGATCGCCATGACACGGCCCGACAGCTCGGTCATCCACTGGCACAACGGTGGCACCGGCGGCTTCCGGTCGTATCTCGGGTGCAATCGCGCGACGGGACGTGCGGCGGTCGTGCTGACCAACTCCGAAGTCGGCGGCGATGATCTGGGCATGCATCTCGTCGATCCCGCGCTCCCGCTGCGACCGCCGACGCCGCCCGTCCGCCGACGCGAGGTGGCGGTCGACAGCGTGTCGATGGACCGGCTGGTCGGGCGCTACGCGCTCGCGCCGACCTTCGTGATCACGGTGACGCGCGAGGGAACGCGCCTGATGGCGCAGGCCACGAACCAGCCGCGGTTCGAGCTGTTCGCGGAATCACCCGACCGCTGGTTCCTCAAGGTCGTCGAGGCGCAGATCGAGTTCGAGCGTGGCGCCGACGGGCGTGCGTCGGCACTCGTCCTCCTGCAGAACGGCGCGCGGCAACGCGGCGTCCGCATTCCGTGATCGCGTGACGCCCTCGCAGCCGGGCGACGTGGTGGGCGCGAACGAGATCCACGGTCTCATCGCGCATCGCTATCCCTTCCTGCTCGTGGATCGCATCACCATCGCCGAACCGGGGCGCGTCGTCATCGGCGAGAAGCGGATCACCGGCGGCGAGTGGGCCTCGGGCGCACCCGCGCACCGCGCGGGCGGCGTGCAGCTGGGGACCGCGCGCGGTGTGTCCGGCCTGCTCGTCGTCGAAGCGCTCGCGCAGACGAGTGCGGCGCTCATGCGTGACCTCGTCGCGTCGGTGCCGGGCGCGGTGGGCTACTTCGTGGGCATGGAGCGTGTGCGCCTGCGCGTGCCTCCGCGAGCGGGCGACCTGCTGCGTCTCGAGGTGCGACTCGGCTCCTTCCGCCGCGGGATCGCGAAGCTCGACGGCCGGGCCAGCGTGGACGGCCGTCCGGCGGCCAGCGCCCGCTTCACCACGATCCTGCGCGCCCGCACGGGCTGACGACGGGCCGCCCGCGGATCGGGCGTCCCCGGATGCTGTACTTTGCAGGATGCCCGTGTGCACTCCCGGATCGCCCGAACTCCTCGCCCCAGCCGGGTCGCTCGACGCGGCGCGCGCCGCCGTGGCCAACGGTGCCGACGCGATCTATCTCGGCGCGGAGCGGTTCAACGCCCGTGACGACGGCGCACAGCTCTCCATGGACGAGCTGGCGGCGGCCTGCCGGCTCGCGCACCAGAGCGGCGTGCGCGTCTACCTGACGCTCAACGTGCTCGTCAAGCCGGCCGAGATGGCGGAGGCGCTCGACTTCCTCGGCGAGTGCATCGACCGCGGCGTCGACGCGGCGATCGTGCAGGACATCGGCCTCGTGCGCGCGATCCAGGCGGCATACCCGGGCTTCGAGATCCACGGCTCGACGCAGATGACCGTGCACGATGCGTCGGGTGCGCGCGTCATGCGGGGCCTTGGCCTCGAGCGCGTCGTGCTCGCACGCGAGAACACGCTCGACGACATCCGCGCGATCCGCAACGCGGTCCCCGACATGGGGCTCGAGACGTTCGTGCACGGCGCGCTCTGCATCTCGTACAGCGGTCAGTGCTACATGTCGGGGATGATCTCCGAGCGCTCGGCCAACCGCGGCTCGTGCGCTCAGAGCTGCCGGAAGGATTACGTCCTCACCGACGACGAGAAGGCGCTCGAACTCGATCGCGGCTACCTGATCAGCGCCAGGGATCTCGCGGCGCACGATCACCTGGCCGAGATCGCGGCGGCGGGCGTCGGGTGCCTCAAGATCGAGGGGCGCAAGAAGAAGCCCGAGTACGTCGCCACGGTGACCAAGGGCTATCGCGGCTTCCTCGAGCGCGTCGCCCGCGGCGAGACCGCGCCGCCGCCCGTCGCCGAGGTCGAGCCGCTGGTGCAGATCTACAGCCGCGGCAACACCGGTGGCATGTACGGCGGTCGCGTCGGTCGCGACTACATCACGCGCGACCAGCCCGACAACCACGGCATGGTCCTCGGGACCGTCGTCGAGTCGAGCGCGAGCGAGGTGATGGTCGACGTGTCGCGCGCCATCGAGCCGCGCGACGGTATCGCGTTCGAGCCGCCGGCCGGTGGTGGCATGCAGGCGATCGGCTTCGCGGTCGACGTGGTGCGCACGATCGGCACGCGGGACGGTACCGTGCGGCAGGCGATCGCGACGCGGCATCGGATTCCGCTCGGGTGGACGGTCGTCCGCTCGTCGCACGCGCGACTCCTCGATCAGGCGCGCGCATCGTACGCCGCGCTGCCCGTGTCGCTGCAGGGACGCAAGGTGCGTCTCGACCTTCGCGTGTTCGGCACGGCGGGCTCGCCGCTCAAGGTGATCGCGACGTGTGGTGAGGACGTACTCGAGACGCGCTCGGAGATCGCGCTGCAGCCGGCGAGCAAGCGTGCACTCGACGTGCCGCAGCTGCGCGAGCAGCTCGGGCGCCTCGGCGAGACGCCGTTCGTGCTCGGCGCGCTGGATGCCGCGGGGCTCGGCGCGAAGCTCTTTCTCCCGGTGAGCGAGCTCAATCGGGTCCGGCAGTCGTTCACCGACGAGCTGCTGCTGCGACGCGACTGGGCGCGCGAGGCGACGCTCGCCGAGCGGCGCGCGCGCATCGCGACGGCGACACAGGTCGAGCTCGTGCCCGTCACCGGCGAGGGCGACGCGCCGTGGTCGCTGTCGGCCGAGGTGTTCGACATCGGCATGGCGCGCGAGGCGGCGGCGGCCGGCGCGACGGAGATCGTGCTCGATCCGTTCCTGCGTCATCCCGCGCCACCGGTGTCGCGCGTCATGGCGCTCGCCGCCGATCTCGCCGCGCAAGGCGTCGCGCTCCGGCTGCGCACACCGACCGTCGTGCGCCCCGAGGAGCGTCGTACCACGGACAAGTGGCTCGCGACGGGGCTGCCCGTGCTCACGGGGCACCTGGGGCTCCTGGGCGAACTCGCCGCGGCCGGGCGCGACGTCGCCGGCGACTACGCGCTCAACGTCTTCAACGTGCTCACGGCGCGCGAGCTGTTCGCGCTCGGTGCGCGTCGCCTGACGCCGAGCATCGAGCTGACGACCGACGAGCTGCTGCAGGTCGTCGCGCCGTGGGGCGGAACGGGCTTCGCCGTGCTGCTCTACGGCCGTCCCGAGGGGATGACCATCGAACACTGCGTGCTGTCGGCGGCCTTCGATCGGGTGCCGACGACCTGCCGCGATCTCTGCGTGCAGAAGCACGTCAACGTGTCGATCACCGATCCCGCGGGCTACACCTTCCCGGTCGCCACCGACAGCGCCTGTCGCAACCGGCTGCTGCACTCGCGTCCCGTCGAGGGGGGCGAGTACCTGCCGCGGCTCTGGAAGGGCGGCATCCGGCACGTGCGGTTGCTGTTCAACGTCCCCGGCGAGGTCGTGACGCCGATCGTCGCGGGCTATCGCGCGATGGTCGACGCGCTGCAGGCCGGCGGGCGCCCGGACGTGCATCGCGTGCGCGAGCAATTGGGCGGTGCGTTCACGCGCGGGCACTTCGCGCGCGCGGTGTGAGGGCAGCCGTCGGCACGTGCACGACAGGTGACGGTGTCGTTCGACGCAGCGTGTCACCATTCGGCGGCAAGGCCGCTTGGTCGCGCGTGGTCGGCGCACTACGCTCGGGCATGATGCGTCGCACGCCGCTCCTGCCGCTCGCCGCGATCGTCTCGTGCTCCTCCGTGCTCGTCGCGCAGGGCGCGCCGGTGGCGTGTGCGCTGGACGTACCATCCGTGATGTCCGCGGCGACGGCAGGCGCGGCGGAGCTGATCCTCGTCGGCGGGCGCGTACACACGCTCGCGTGGGGCGATCCCGATGGCGAGGGGCGCCCGGCGCCCGACGCGCCGGTGACGGGCGACGTGTGGCATCCGGGCGCGACGGCGATCGCCGTGCGCGGCGGCCGCATCGTCGCCGTCGGCAGCGATGCGCACGTCCTGCGGCGGCGTGGTCCGCGCACGATCGTGCGTGCGCTGGACGGGCGCACGGTGCTTCCCGGGCTGGTCGACTCGCACACGCACGTCGCCGAGTACGGCGAGTCGTTGCGGCGCGTCGATCTCGTCGGCGCCCGCACGCCCGACGAGGCCATCACGCGCGTCGCCGCGTGGATCGAGCGCGAGCGTCCCGACGCCGACGCGTGGGTACTGGGGCAGGGGTGGGACGAGGGTGCATGGGCCGATCTCGCGATCACTGCGGCCGCACTCGACGCCCGCTTTCCGGGACGCACGATCTACCTGCGCGGGCTGCACGGCTTCGCCGGGTGGGCGAGCGGCGCCGCGTTGCGTCGCGCCGGCATCGTGCGCGGCACGCCGGACCCGATCGGCGGTGTGATCGAGCGTGACGTGCGCGGTGAGCCGATGGGACGCGTGCGCAATCGGGCGGTCAGGCTGCTCGACGATGCGATCCCCGTCCCGACACTCGACGAGGCGCGCGCGGCCTGGCGCATCGGGCTCGCGCGCATGGCCGACTCGGGCTACGTGTCGGTGCACGAGGCGGGGGTCGACGCGGTGCGTCTGGCGGCACTCCGCTCGCTCGCCGCCGACTGCGCGCTGCCGATCCGTGTGGTCGCCATGGCGTCCGTGCGCGACACGACGCTCGCGCGCGCGCTGTTGCGCGACGGCCCCGATTCGTCGGGACGCGGCGGCCTCTCGGTGCGCATGGTCAAGGCGTACTACGACGGTGCGCTCGGCTCGCGTGGCGCGCGACTCATCGAACCCTACACCGACGCGCCCGCACAGCGCGGCATCGGCGGCGCCGCCTACGGCTTCGACAGCGCACTCGTGGCGCGGCTGATGGAGCGCGGCTTCCAGGCGGCCATCCACGCCATCGGCGATGCGGGCAACCGCGACGTGCTCGACGTGATCGCGCAGGTGCAGGCGTCGAGCTTCGACGGACGGCGCGGCCTTCGGCATCGCATCGAGCACGCGCAGGTGATCGAGGTGCGCGATCTGCCGCGCTTCGCCGCGCTCGGTGTCGTGCCGAGTCTGCAACCGGTGCACGCCGTCGAAGACCTGCGCTGGGCGGGCGAGCGCGTGGGGCCGTTCCGCCTGCGTGGTGCCTACGCATGGCGCACGCTGCGTCGCACCGGCGCGCGTCCACCGCTCGGCAGCGATCTCCCGGGCTCGGGTTTCGGCATCGGCTACGGGCTGCACAGCGCGATCGTGCGGCAGGACACGACGGGCGCACCCGTGGGTGGCTGGTTTCCCGAGCAGCGGCTCACGATCGAGGAGGCGGTGCGCGGCTACACCGTCTGGGCGCGTCACGCCGCGCACGAGGAGTCGTGGGCCGGACCGATCGCCGTCGGGCGTGTCGCCGACCTCACCATCCTCGACGCCGATCCGTTCGTGCTCGCCACGCGTGATCCGCGCGCACTCGTGCGGCTGCGTGCCTGCGCGATCGTCGTCGGTGGCCGTTGGCGCGACGGCACCGCCTGCGGGGCGCCGCGATGACGCTGCCCGAGCTCGTGCCGCCCACGATCGAGGATGCCCGCGCCGTCCTGCGCGCGCGCTTCGCCTTCCCGGATTTCCGTCCCGGTCAGGCGCAGGCGATCGAGGCGATCCTCTCCGGCCGCGACACGCTCGTCGTCCTGCCGACGGGCGGCGGGAAGTCGCTCTGCTACCAGGTGCCGGCGCTCTGCATCAGGGGGCTCACGGTGGTCGTCTCGCCGCTGATCTCGCTGATGAAGGACCAGGTGGACGCGCTCGTGGCACGTGGCATCGAGGCCGCTTTCATCAACAGCACGCTCTCGGCCGACGAAGTCCGCGACCGGCTGCTGCGTGCGCAGACGGGGCGGCTGTCGCTCCTCTACGTCGCCCCCGAGCGCTTCGAGATCCCCTCGTTCGCCGACCGGTTGCGCGCGATCGGCGTCGCGCTGCTCGCGATCGACGAAGCGCACTGCATCAGCGAGTGGGGGCACGACTTCCGCCCGAGCTACATGCGCATCGGCGAGGTGCGCGAGCGGCTCGGCACACCGCCGACGATCGCGCTCACCGCGACGGCGACACCCACCGTGCGCGACGACATCGCGCGCGTCCTCGGCCTCCGCGATCCCGAAATCGTCGTCACGGGGTTCGATCGCCCCAACCTGCGATACGGCGTCGTGTCGACGAAGACCGAAGCCGAGAAGGACGCGACGCTCCTCGCGCTGCTGCGCGAGATGGGCGACGACGGCACGGCGGTCGTCTATGCCGCCACACGCAAGCAGGTCGAGCGCATCCAGCAGGTGCTCGACGAGGCCGGCATCGCCGCGGCGGCGTATCACGCGGGACTCGACGATGCCCGCCGCCAGGCGGTGCAGGAGGCCTTCATGGCCGAACGGGCGCGCGTGATCGTCGCGACCAATTCGTTCGGTATGGGCGTCGACAAGAGCAACGTGCGACTCGTCGTCCATCACCAGATGCCGGGGACACTCGAGGCATACTATCAGGAGGCGGGACGCGCCGGCCGCGACGGGCTGCCGAGCCGCTGCATCCTGCTGCACATGTTTCCCGATCGGCGTACGCACGAGTTCTTCATCGCCGGGACATATCCCGAACGCGATCTCGCGCGGCAGGTGCATCGCCAGCTCAAGATCGAGAGCGACGCCTCCGGACGGGTGCACGCGACCGCGCAGGAACTCGCGGCCGGCATCGGCGGCAAGGTGAACGTGCGCGGCGTCGAGACCGCGATGCGACTGTTGCAGGAATCGGGTGTGCTCCGCTGGGATCCCGACTCGCCCGGCCTCGTGCAGGTGCGTCTGCTCGCCACGCCCGAGCGCATCCGCGAGGAGCTGGGCTCGGGCCCCGCCGTCGAGCTGCTGCGCGCACTGTGGCGACTGACGAAGGGGGCGGTGCAGCGCGGTGCCGTCGTGGACCTCGACCGGCTCCCGCGCGACCTTGGCGGCATGGAGACGATCTGGGGCGAACTGGATGCGCTCCAGTCGCGTCAGTTCGTCGTGGCGGATGGCGTCGGTGGCGGGCTCCGGCTCACGGATCGCGCGGCGTCCTTCGACTCGCTCCCGATCGACTGGACCGCGCTCGGTCGTCGTCGGCAGCGCGAACTCGACAAGCTCGACGCCGTCCAGCGCTACGCCTACTCCGAGCAGTGCCGCCGCGCGATCCTCCTCCGCTGGTTCGGCGACCCGGCCGCACGGCCCAGGTGCGACGGCTGCGACAACTGCCTCGGCGAGAAGCTGCATCCGGTGAGCGCGACGCGAGGCTTCGCATCACGCTCGTCCGCGCGCGGCAGCCGAACTGTCCGCACCGAGCGCGCCGATCGCACGCCTGGCACCGCATCACGTGGCGGTGGCAGCGCCGCCACGACGGCTCCCCGCCGAGCGCCGGCCGCTACGCCCCCCGCCGTCGCAGCGTCCGATGCCCCGTTGCTCGACGCGCTCAAGCGCTGCCGCACCGACCTCGCCCGCGAACAGCGTGTCCCCGCGTACGTCATCTTCCCCGACGCCACCCTGATCGCCTTCGCCCGCGACAAGCCCACCACCCCCAATGCGATGGCGTCCATCCCCGGTGTCGGCGAGGTGAAGCTCGCCCGCTACGGCACGGCGTTCATCGCGGTCATCAAGACCCACCTCGCCGGCTGAGTCTCGTCACTGCCGACGTTCGGTGTACCGCGGAACCGCGGGAGCGCAGAGGGCGCAGGGACGAATGGCGGGGGCGCAGAGGTGTGTCGCTCGGACATCTGCGCTCGCGTGGCAACGTCGGAACTGCCATGACACGGAGGCACGGAGACGACCGGAGAACGGAGGGTGCGTCGAGCGGACGTTCGTGTGGCACGAGCCGTGGATTCTTCGATGGGCGCCGAGCGCATGGAGCCTCCTCACGAGCGGGACCCATCCAAGGAAACAGCCTTCCTGCGGCGCCGTGGCTCGTATTGCGCACCCTCCGTTCTCCGGCAGTCTCCGTGCCTCCGTGTCATGGCAGTTCCAACGATGCCACGCGAGCACGAACGCCCGAGCGACGATCCGCTGCGCCCCCGCCGTTCGTCCCTGCGCCCTCTGCGTTCCCGCAGTTCCGCGAAACGTCGAAGCCGACTACGTCCCTGCGCCCTCTTCGTTCCCGCGGTTCGCCGACCACGAACCACGGAGCGGTGGCTAGCTTTGGGGAGCCGTCACGCCGTCCGGCCGTGCCGCGCGGCGGTGGCCGCGTGCCCCGGGGTGAGCGGCCCAACCCCGACGCTGCCGATGGACGACGCGCTCTACTTCACCGAGGACCACCTGCAGGTGCGCGAGATGGTGCGCGAGTTCGCGCGCGATCACGTCGCCCCGGTGGCCTCGCAGCACGATGCCGACGCGACGTTCCCGTGGGAGAACGTCAAGCGCATGGCCGATCTCGGCCTGCTCGGTGTGCCGTGGCCGCAGGAGCTCGGCGGCGCCGGCTTCGACACCATCGCCTACATGATCGCCATCCACGAGCTGGCCAAGGTCGACGCGTCGCACAGCATCACCATCTCCGCCCACACCACGCTCGGCACCTCGCCGATCGTCCACTTCGGCACCGATGCGCAGCGCCAGCAATACGTGCCGCTGCTCGCCACCGGGACCGTGCTCGGCGGCTTCGGTCTCACCGAACCCGGCGCGGGGAGCGATGCCGGCGGGACCCAGACGGTCGCCGTGCGCCGGAACGGCCACTACGTCCTGAACGGCACCAAGCGGTTCATCACGCACGCCGGCGTCGGCGAGGTCTTCATCGTCACCGCGGTCACCGACGCGTCCAGGGGGACCAAGGGCATCAGCGCCTTCATCCTCACCAAGGAGACGTGCGACCTCGAGGCGGCGGCGCGCGTCGGCATGGGTCACGCGCCGGCGCTCCCCGCGATGCGAGGCTTCACCGCCGGACGCAAGGAGGACAAGCTGGGCTGGCGCGCGAGCGACACGCGCGAGCTGATCTTCGAGGACGTCGAAGTGCCGATGGAGAACCTGCTCGGCGCCGAAGGGCAGGGGTTCCTCAACTTCATGCGCACGCTCGACGCCGGCCGCATCGGCATCGCCGCGCTCTCCCTCGGCATCGCCGAAGGCGCGTACGAGCAGGCGCTGCGCTACAGCACGGAGCGCAAGCAGTTCGGGCAGGCGATCGTGAATTTCCAGGGCGTCGCCTTCCCGCTCGCCGACATGGCGACCGAGATCGAGGCCGGTCGCCATCTCACGTACCACGCGGCCTGGCTCGCGCAGCAGGGCAAGCCGTTCGGCAAGGAGGCGGCGATGGCCAAGCTCTTTTGCTCGGAGCTGGCGATGCGCGCGACCATCAAGGCGATCCAGCTGCACGGCGGCTACGGCTACACGCGCGACTATCCCGTCGAGCGGTTCATGCGTGACGCCAAGATCTGCGAGATCGGCGAAGGAACGAGCGAGATCCAGCGCCTCGTCATCTCGCGTCACCTCGTCCGCGAGCTCGCCGCATGAGCGACGCCCGCCCGATCACCGAGTTCAACCTCGCGCAGAAGCTCCGACTCCCGCTCGGTTTCATCATCGCGGTGCTCTATATGTGGCTGGCCCCCAAGGTCGCGACGCCGACCGGCGTGGCCATCGGCGCGGCGGTGGCGGTGCTCGGTCTGCTCGTGCGGGCGTGGGCGGTCGGGCACATCGTCAAGAACGAGACGCTCACCACGACCGGACCGTACGCGCACGTCCGCAATCCGCTCTACTTCGGGAGCTTCCTCCTCGCCTGCGGCTTCGCGATCGCGGCACACTGGTCGGCACTCGGCCTCGTCTTCGCCTTCTGGATCGCAGTCTACCAGCCGACGTGGGAGCGCGAGCGGCTCTTCCTGCGGCAACGCTACGGTGCCGCCTACCGCGAGTACGAGGCGCACGTGCCGGCGTTCTTCCCGCGGCTCACACCGTGGGCCGGACCTTCGGGCGGGCAGGGTGACGCGTCGTTCTCGTGGGCCAAGTACCTGCGCCACAAGGAATGGAACGCGGTCCTCGGCTTCGCGGCGGTGATGGGGTGGCTCCTCTGGCGGATGGCGCCGCCCGCGTGAGTGCGTGCGTCGCGCACGCGCGGCACGACGCCGATCGACGCGCGATACACGAGATGCACAGGTACGGTCCGGACGACGTGCAGTGCGACGTCGATGACGACACGTCGCCCCGACGCGAGTGGAATCGGTGCCCACCCTGTCACGACGGCAGGGTGGGCGCTACCGTTCACGCGGCTGCGCCTCCGGGCGATGCCGGCAGGACGCACGCCCGGCGCGACCCCCGTGGCGGCGGCAGGACCCTCGCATCGGTCGGGCCGGAGTGGCGACCGGACCGGTTCGGGGCCGTACGGCGATGCCGGCCGCGTGAGCGGTCACCCGTCGCAGTGGTGGATCGGTTGGTCCGCGTCGCCCGACGCGGCCGGTCCCGCTGTCGTGTTCCGACGGGCGCAACGCTGGTGTGCGGCGACGGATGGGCGGCCGAGGTGCGATCGCGCCGGGCCGGCAGGGGATGCGAGGCGGCCGGCGGGCCGCGCACCCGGGTCGCGGTGCGCGCCTGCGTGGACGTGCATGAAGCGTGAGATCCTGATCAACGCCGCGCCGCGCGAAGTGCGCGTGGCGATCATCGAGGACGACCAGCTGGTCGAACTCCTGGTCGAGCGCCCCGAGGCGCGCCGCATGGTGGGCGACATCTACCTCGGCCGGGTCGAGGCGGTGCAGCCCGGGCTGCAGGCCGCCTTCGTCGACATCGGCACCGAGAAGAGCGCCTTCCTCCACGCGTCGGACCTCGTCTACGACGAAGGCGACGACGACGAGGACGACGACGACGAGGACGAGTCGGGCGACGCGGCCGAGAACGGCGACGCGCCCGCTCCGAGGCCCGCACGTCGCGGCAAGCCCGAGGCGCCGCAGATCCAGGACGTCCTCAAGCGGGGCGACACGATCCTCGTGCAGGTCAGCAAGGAACCGATCAGCACCAAGGGGCCGCGCGTCACCGCGCAGGTCTCGATGGCCGGTCGCTTCCTCGTGTACATGCCGTTCGCGTCGCGCGTCGGCGTCAGCCGCAAGATCGGCGACCGCGCCGAGCGGCAGCGGCTCAAGGCGCAGGTCGCCGCGGTGCTCCCGCCGGATTCGGGCGGGGTGATCGTGCGCACCGTCGGCGAGGACGTCACGCAGGAGACGTTCACGCGCGAACTGCAATCGCTGCTCAACAACTGGAAGCGCATCAACCGCAAGCGCCAGTTCATGCGCGCCCCGGCGCTCGTGCATCGCGAGACGAACCTCGCGCGCGGCATCATCCGCGACCTGTTCAGCGACAAGGTCGACACGCTCGTCGTCGACAACCGCCAGCTCTTCAACGAGATCACCGAATACCTGAAGGGCGTCGCTCCCGATCTCGTCGACCGCGTGCAGCTCTACGAGGAGCCGCAGCCGCTCTTCGACAAGGCCGATCTCGAGGCCGAGATCCGCGACATCTTCAAGCGCCGCTGCGACCTGCCGTCGGGTGGCTACCTCGTCATCGAGCAGACCGAGGCACTGGTCTCGGTGGACGTCAACTCGGGACGCTACACCGGCAAGAAGGATCCCGAGAAGACGATCCTCAAGACGAACGTCGAGGCCGCGCGCGAGGTCGCCCGCCAGCTCCGGCTGCGCGACGTCGGCGGGATCATCGTCTGCGACTTCATCGACATGGAGACGAAGGCGAACCGCGACCGGGTGCTGCAGGAGCTGCGCACGCACCTGGGCCGCGATCGCGCGCGCACCAAGGCCTTCCAGGTGAGCGAGCTCGGGCTGATCGAGATGACGCGCCAGCGCGTGCGGCAGAGCCATCTCCAGAGTCAGACCGAGCCGTGCCCGACCTGTGCGGGCACCGGGCGCATCTTCACGGCCGAGGCGATCGTGCGACGGATGGAGCGCTCCGTGCGCCGGATCGGCGTCGAGGGCCGTCGCGACGCGCTCCTCGTCAAGATCCACCCCGACGTGGCGATGTACGTGCTCGAGCAGGAGGGGGACATCCTCCGCAAACTCGAGAAGCAGGTCGGCTTCGCCCTCGAGCTCCGCGACGACCCGCTCCTCCGTCCCGACGAGTTCAAGCTGGTCGTCAAGGGCGCCCAACGCGACGTCACCGCGCAGTACGCGCTGGCCTGAGCACGTACCGCTTCACGCGGCCGTCCGGCAACGGCATGAACGCAGGGGGCGCAAAGAGTACGGAGGGGTCGCAGACGTGCCTGCGGCTGACGGTCGAGCCGCTCGACCGTGGCGAACGGATGATTGCTTCTCGTCGAGCATCCGGGCATGGAGAGTGTCGATCACCTGTTCCGGGACTCTCGACCGCGATTGGCGGGAGCCACCCCCAAGGCCACCTCTGCGCCCCCTCCGGTGTCCTTGCGACCTCTGCGTTTAAGCCGTTCCGCCCGGAGCCAGCGTCAGGCGTAGTCCGAGTCGGTTGACACGGATCCTGGGAATGGCTAAGCTTGTGGGCTCGTTACCCTTACGATCAGTCTCATGAGCTACGCGATCATCCGCACCGGCGGCAAGCAGTACCGCGTCACCCCGGGCCAGAGCCTCCGGGTGGCCACGCTTCTCGGCGACGCCGGGTCGACCGTCGAGTTCAACGAGGTCCTCCTCGGCTCCGACGGTGCGAACGTCCGGACCGGCGTCCCCACGCTCGCGGGGGCCAAGGTCACCGCGCAGATCGTGAAGCACGGGAAGGACGACAAGATCATCGTCTTCAAGTTCAAGCGCCGGAAGAACTACGCCCGCAAGCAGGGGCACCGGCAGGCGTTCACCGAAGTCCGCATCACCGACATCTCGCTCGGCTGAGCCTCGAGGCAGCAATGGCACACAAGAAGGGCGTCGGCTCCTCCAAGAACGGCCGCAACTCGAATCCGCAGTATCGCGGCATCAAGAAGTTCGGTGGCGAGTTCGTGCGCGCGGGCAACATCATCGTCCGCCAGTGCGGCACGAAGTGGCATCCGGGTCGCAACGTCGGCCTGGGCCGCGATTACACGATCTTCTCGCTCGTCGATGGCAACGTCGTCTTCGAGCACAAGGACAAGAAGCGCCTCAAGGTCAGCGTCGTGCCGCTCGCGGCCGAGCCGGCCGAGCAGACGCTCGTCGCCGCCGACTGACGTCGGCCGACCGGTCGTCCCGGCGCCCCCGTGCCTCGCGCACGGGGGCGTCGTCGTTTCGGGTCGTCGGGCGATACCTGTGCCGCACGGCTGGTGATCCCAAGGCTGTCCTCGCCTCGCTCCCACTCTCCGGATGCCACTCCCGTTCGGCGCAGCACGTGTCCGCCCGATCGTCGTGACCGCGTCGGTCGCGCTGCTCGTCCTGCCGCTCGCCGCGCAGGGTCGCGGCGCCGCGCGCGACAGTGCCCGCCGCGACTCCACCCGCATTCAGCCGCTGCCGACGGTGCGTGTCAACGTGCTCACCGATCGCCGCGAGGCGGTGGAGCAGGTGCCGTGGGCCGTCGGCGTGGTCGGTACGCGTGAACTCCGACGCGGGCAGCCGACCGTGACGCTCGACGAGGCGCTCGGTTCGATCCCGGGCGTCTTCGTGGCGTCACGCTACAACTACGCGACCGACTCGCGCATCTCGATCCGCGGCGCTGGCGCACGGGCGAACTTCGGCGTACGCGGCCTCAAGGTCTTCATCGACGGCGTCCCGCAGACGCTCCCCGACGGCCAGAGCCAGCTCACCAACGTCGAACTCGGACAGCTCGATCGCGTCGAAGTGCTGCGCGGCAGCACCGCCTCGCTCTACGGCAACGGCTCGGCGGGCGTGATCGCGTTCGGCACCGACCTGTCGGCGCCCGCACCGCTCGCACCGAGCGTCCGGCTGCTCGCCGGCTCGTTCGGGTTGCGCAAGACGCAGCTGCGCGTGGGTGGGCGCGGCGGCAACGCCGTCGGTGCGCTGTCGCTCTCGCGCACCACGTTCGGCGGTTTCCGCCAGTACAGCGCGGCCGAGACGCGGCAGTTGAACGGCGCGCTCGACATCGCGCTGTCGCCTGCGACCACGCTCGAGATCCGTGCGCAGGCGGCCGAGGTGCCGGAGGCGGCGAATCCCGGGGCGCTCACCTTCACGGAGTGGCGCGCCAATCCCGACTCGGCCTCGGCGGTCAACATCCGGCGCGGCGCCGATCGTCGCGTGGCGCAGGACCAGCTGTCGGTCTCGCTGCGTCGCGGCCGCGACGGCGACCGCGCGACGTGGGTGACGACGGCGTGGCTCAGCTCGCGCACGGTGCGCAACGCGCTCAGCACGCCGGCGCCCGGGGCGGTGACGCCCGTGAACGGCATTTACGCGACGCTGCACCGATCGTTCGGCGGGGTGCGCTCGAGCGGGAGCTGGCGGTTCGGTGACTCGCCGACCGCGCCGACGCTCGCCGCGGGGATCGACGTGCAACGCATGAACGATCGTCGCATCAACCGTCGCAGCACGGGCGGACGTCCCGTCGCCCCGACGGACACGGTGATCCTCGACCAGTTCGAGCGCGTCACGAGCATCGGCCCGTTCGTGCAGGCGACATGGACGCCGACATCGCGCCTGCTGTTGAGCGCGGGCGGACGCTACGACCGCATCGCGTTCTCGGTGACCGACGACCACGTCGGCGATGGTGGCCCGAACGGCGGCGACAACAGTGGCAGCCGCACGCTCCCCGCGTGGAGCGGTCACCTCGGTGCGACGTTCACCGGCAGCGAACGATTCGCGCCCTACGCGAACGTGTCGACGAGCTTCGAGACGCCCACGACGACCGAGCTGCAGGTGCGTCCTGATCGACAGGGCGGCTTCAATCCGGACCTCGGACCGCAGCGCGCGCTCAGCGTGGAGTTGGGTGCGCGCGGTGCCGTGGCGCGCGCGCTGTCGTGGAACGTCGCGGCGTATCGCGCGCGCGTTGCGAACGCCATCGTGCAGTCGCGCTTCCTCGAGGGGACCGCCTTCTTCGAAAACGCGGGCCTCGTGCGCAACGAGGGCATCGAAGCCGGCGCCAGCGTGCGCGTCGGTGCGCTCGCCTCGCTGAACGCCGCCTACACGTGGTCGCGCCTGCGCTACCTCGAGTACCGCCAGCGCAACGGCGCCGTCGTCGACACGCTCGACGGCCGCCAGGTGCCCGGCGTCCCCCCGCACCAGCTCCGCGTGTCGCTCCGCACCGGTCCGTGGCACGGCGCGTCGCTCGACGTGGACCAGACATGGACGAGCGCCCTCTTCGCCGACGACGCCAACACGCTGCGCGTGCCCGGCTGGGGCCGCGGACTGCTCAACGCCCGCCTCGCCTGGACGATGCGCATCGGTCGCCAGCGCATCGAGCCCTTCGCCGGCATCCTCAACGCCCTCGACAGCCGCTACAACGGCGCCGTCACCGTCAACGGCGCCGGCGGCCGCGTCCTCGAACCCGCCCCGCCGCGCAACTACTACCTCGGCGTCGACCTCGGCGGGCTCCTCGGCCACTGATCCCGCCGATTCCGTTCGGCCGCGACGAACTGACGACGGGCGCGACGAACAGACGGGCGCGACGAACGGAAGACGGGCGCGACGAACAGACGGGCGCGACGAACAGACGGACAAACCTGAACGCGACGACCGCGACGGCGCGACGAGGGGCGCGGCGCTGCGCGCCTGCGCGGGCAACGGCGAACAGACTTTTCTGGAAACAGCAACTGCAACGGCAACGGCTGGGGGCGCTGCGCGCCCGAGTTTCGGGAGTTGGGGACTTCAGGAGTACGGCCGTGTGGGGAGGGGGAACGGGTAATGGCATCGAGCCCCAACCGTCAGACAGCACTCGTCCGTCCTTGCAGTCCTCCCGAAACTCCCCAACTCCCGAAACTCGGGCGCGCAGCGCCCCCAGCGGTTGCTGTTGCTGTTCCCAAGAAAAGTCTGTTCGCCGTGCCCGCGCCGGCGCGCAGCGCCGCGCCCCCCGTCGCGCCGTCGCGGTCGTCGCGTTCAGGTCTTGTCGGTTCGTCGCGCCCGTCGCGTTCGTCACGCCCGTCGCGTTCGTCGCGCGCGTGGTCAGTCAAGGACGGGACGGAGGAGATGCGGCACGTCGGTGCAGATGCCGTCGACGCCGAGGGTGGCGAGGGTGGCGGCTTCGTGGGGGTCGTTGACGGTCCAGACGATCACGCGGCCGCCCTGGGCGTGGATGGTCCGGACGAGCGCCTCATCCACCATGAGGCGGTGGGGCCAGTAGTCGCGGGCGTGGGCGGTGCGTAGTGCGTGCGCGGCGTCGACAAGGTAGGAGTCGACGAGGATGCCCGTGGGGATCCGGGACGCCTGCTCGTGGATGCGGAGCGACACGCGATGGTCGAACGCGTGGACGGCGCTGCGGGTCGCGGGATGGCGACCGAGCACGGCGAGGAGCGCGGGCTCGATGTCGCGCGCCTTGGCTTCCACGTAGACCGTCGCGCGATCGGCGCAGAGCAGGAGCACGTCGTCCAGAGTCGGAACGAGTGCGCCGTCGTCGCCGAGCGGCTGTGCGAGGAGCGTCGCGGCGTCGAGCGTGGCGATCGCCCGTCCCGCGAGCGCGCCGGCGCTGACGCCGAGCACGGGATCGTGGTGCACCACGACCGTGCCGTCGGCCGTGGCGTGGACGTCGAGTTCGATCGCGGTCGCGCCGGCGTCGAGGGCGAGGCGGAAGGCGGCAAGCGTGTTCTCGCGCGCGAGGCGTGGCGAGCCGCGGTGACCGATCAGTTCTGGAGGCACGTGTCGGGGCAGGGCAGGAGTGTCGGGGCGCTCCGGACCTTAACATTGCCGGCGTCGCTCCGTCCCTTCCCGCGGACCCATGACGCTCCCGCCCGCCGACGAACCCGAGGATCGAGAGCTGGTCGCCCGGTGGCAGAAGGGTGACGAGCGGGCGGCGTCGCGGCTCGTGGAGCGTCACGCCGGGTCCGTGGGCCGGTTCGTGGCGAGTCTGGGCGAGCGCGAGGCGGCGCAGGAGCTGTTGCAGGACACGTTCGTCCGTGCGTTCGGCGCGCTGGAGACGTGGCGGGGCGAATCGTCGTTCCGGTCGTGGCTCTTCACGATCGCGCGGCGACTGGTGCTCGATCGCCGACGCAGTGTGCGTCGCGCACGTGAGACGACCTCGCTCGATGACGACGGCGCGATGGATGTCGCGGGCGGCGACGACGTGCTCGGCGGCGTGATCGCGGCGGAGAGTGCCGTGCGGCTGCGAGCGGCCGTGGCGACGCTCACGCCGACGCAGCGGGAGGTGTTCCTGCTGCGCGTGGTCGAAGGACTGAGCTATCGCGAGATCGCGGGCGTCGCCGCGACGACGGAAGGAGCGGCACGCGTGCACTACCACAATGCGTTGCGGGCGGTGAGGGACCATCTGGATGCGTGACCTGGACGAGGGCGAGGTGCGGGACCTGCTTCCGCTGCTGGCGGCGGGCGTGCTGCCACCCGTCGAGGCGGCGGCGACGCGGGCGCGTGTCGTGGCCGATGCCGCCTTGGGCGAGGAGCTCGCGCTGCTGACGGCACTGCGCGACGCACACGCTGCGGTTCCGGTACTCGACACCGCACGCATCGTCGCCGCGCTGCCCTCGCCTCGCGTCGGTGTATCGCGAATCGCGGTGACGAGGCCACCGGCGTTCGCGCCGGGTCATGCTGCCCGCCTGCACCGCGCGGCGCGCATGGCGGCAGCGGTGGCGGCGGTCGCGATCGCCGGCGTGTCGGCGTGGATCGGGCGCACGATGGCCACCATGCCCGACGCGCGACCCACGGCCCCGGCGACGGTCGCGTCCGACGCTGGCGCGACACTGCGCCTTGGCCTTCCGCTCGAGGAGCTCACCGACGAGCAGCTCACCGCGCTCGAGGCCGAGATCCGCACGCTCGACGCGCTCCCGCCGGAAGCTCCGGAACCGGGCGCGGCTCACGATGTCCTGGAGATGGGCGCATGACGCAGTCGGTTCGTGGCACGGTACGCTTCGCCATGGAGCGCGTCGCGATGGTGACGCTGGCCGCCTTCGCCCTGACGCACTCGCTCGCCGCGCAGGGTGCCGCCGAGCGGCCGCCCGGAGACGTCGGCATGCGTCGACCGCCGCGCGACGGCGCGCCGGGTGTGGAGCGGCGTGCGCGCGCCGAACAGGCGTTGCGCGAACAGCTCGACCGCACGGTGCGTGAACGGCTCGCCCTCACCGACGAACAGGCGGTGCGGTTGCGCGAGGTCAACGCACGGTTCGCCCAGGAGCGGGTGCGCATCCTCCGCGAGGAGTTCCGGGTGCGCCGTGCGCTGCGGCACGCGCTCGGGCCGGTGGACAGCACGCGTCCGCCCGAGACGGCGCGGCTGCTCGATCAGTTGCTCGACCTGCAGCGACAGCGTCTCGACGTGCAGCAACGCGAACAGCAGGCGCTGGCCGAGTTCCTGACGCCGGAGCAGCGTGCCCGCTATCTCGCGCTGATGGAGGAGCTGCGTCGGCGTGTGCAGGCGCGTGTGGACAGCCTGCCGCGTGGCGGGCGCGCGTCGAGGGGCCCGCTCGACTGACACCTGGCGGCGGCCTGCGAGTCGGCGTGCGCCCTGTGATGCCCGTGACGCTCGGCCGTCGATCGTCCGCACGTCTGGTCCTTTCACCGATGCACGACTTGCGTCCGGGGCGCGTTATGTTGCGCGCGTCCCGTTCCACGCTCGCATGGCCATCGTCCCGAAGGTTCCGCGCCCGCCGCGCCTGCCGCTCGCGCTCCGCATCGTCGATCCGTTCCGCCGCTTCGTCCAGGTCAAGTCGGCCTCGGGCGTGGTGCTGATCGCGGCCGCCGTCGCGGCGATGGTCTGGGCGAACGTGGACGCGACCTCGTACGCCGCCGTCTGGCGCACGCCGATCGGGTTCGCGGTGGGCACGTGGCGGTTCGAGATGCCGCTGCAGCTCTGGATCAACGACGTGCTGATGAGCGTCTTCTTCCTGCTCGTCGGCCTCGAGATCAAGCGCGAGCTGCTGGTGGGGGAGCTGTCGACGTTCGGCTCGGCGATGCTTCCGCTGCTGGCGGCGCTCGGCGGCATGGTCGCGCCGGCGCTGATCTATCTCGTGTTCAACCGCGGCGGTCCGGGCGCCTCGGGGTGGGGCGTCCCGACCGCCACCGACATCGCCTTCGCACTCGGCGTGCTCGCGCTCGTGGCGAAGCGCGCACCACAGGGGCTGACTGTCTTCCTCGCGGCGCTCGCGATCGTCGACGACCTCGGCGCGGTGCTGCTGATCGGACTCGTGTACGGGCACGCGCCGACGGCGGCGTCGCTCGGGTGGGTGGCGCTGGCGTTGCTCGCCCTCGTCCTCGCGAACGCCGCCGGCGTCAGGCGACCCGGCGTGTATCTCGCGCTAGGCCTGCTGCTCTGGGTCGCGGTGCACGCGTCCGGCATCCATGCCACCGTCGCCGGCGTGCTGCTCGCCTTCACCGTGCCGGCGCGCGCGCTCATCGATCCCGACGACTTCGCGTCGCATGCCGGCAAGACGCTCGTCGCCTTCCGCGCGAGCAGCGGAAGTGGTGCGACGATGTTGAGCAACGAGGTGCAGCAGCACGCCATCGCCTCCCTCGAGGAGGCGGCGGAGGCCGCGCTGCCGCCGCTCGCGCGCATGCTCCACGCGCTCCACGTGCCGGTGAACTTCGTGATCATGCCGGTCTTCGCGCTGGCGAACGCCGGTATCGCGCTCGAGGGATTGGGCCCGTCGGCGATCGGCCCCGTCTCCATCGGCATCGTCGCGGGGCTGGTGCTCGGCAAGCCGATCGGGATCCTGCTCGCGACGCGTCTCGCGCTGGCGTTCGGTGCGCGGTTGCCGAGCGGCGTGGGCTGGGGGCAGCTGGCCGGTGCCGCGTGCCTCGCCGGCATCGGCTTCACGATGTCGATCTTCGTCGCGTCGCTGGCGTTTCCGTCGGCGCAGGCGCTCGACGAGGCGAAGCTCGGCATCGTCGTCGCGTCGATCGTCGCGGGCGCGCTCGGGGCGGTGGTGGTTTCGCTCGCCGGGCGTCGCGCGGATGCGCCGGCGGGTGCCCCGGAGTCGGTGGTGCCGTCCGTCGGGTGACGGCGCCTCAGCCGGCGGCGACGCGCACGCGACGGAGTGCGTCGCGCTTGGCCGCGTAGAGCGCCGCATCAGCGCGACGCACCCACGTGTCCACGTCGTCGCCGGGCGTGAGCTGCGCGACGCCGCACGACGCACCGAAGATCGGCGTCAAGCGCGCGTCCTCGTGCGGCCACGACTCGAGCGCCGTCACGAATCGTTGCGCGAGTCGATCGGCGGTCGCGGCGTCGGTGTGCTGCAGGATCACGGCGAACTCGTCGCCACCGATGCGGCAGAGTGCGTCGCCCTGCCTGAGGAACGTGCGCGCCAGGCACTTGGCGATCGCGACCAGCGCCGCGTCGCCCGCCGGATGGCCCAGCGTGTCGTTGACCGTCTTGAGCCCGTCGGCGTCGAGCATCACCAGCGTGCAGGCATGCCCGCCGAGCGTCGCGAGCTGGTGCACGCGTGGCAGCACGGTGTCGAACAGCTTGCGGTTGCCGAGCTCCGTGAGCGCGTCCGTGGTGCTCTCGCGTCGCGCCTCCTCGAGCTGCGCGCCGAGCGTATCGAGTGAGCGGGCGAGCGCGACGTACTGCTGCCGTGTGGCGTGCTGGCGCGCGCGCGCGGCCTCGGTGATGCGTGCGACGGCGTCGAGCACCTCGTCCTTCACCTGCCCGGGCGCGAGGCGCGCGATCGCCCCCCGCGCCCGCTCGAGCTGCGTGCCGGTCTCGGCGTCGCCGGCCTGTTCGAGCGTGGCCGTGCGGTGCACGGTCTCCACCACGCCCCAGAGCGCATCGCGCAGCTCGGCGATGGTGGTCACGACATAGTCGTGTTCCGTGCGCCGATGCGTGCGGAAGGCGCGCACGATGCCGGCCCAGTCCCGTGCCGCGACGCCGACGGAGGTTGTCCCGTCGTCGTGGCCGGGCCGTGCGGTGCCGCGCGTCGCGTGTCGGTGCCACGCATCCAGTTCATCGCGCGCATCGGTCGCACCGTGGCCGGGCGTGTCGAACGCGCCGGCCGTGTACGCCGCGAGCCACGCACCGAAGGCGTCGAGGATCGGCGCGAGCGCGTCGGCGTCCGACGGCGCGGTCGGGCGTTCCGGGGCGGGGGCGGACTTCCAGAAAGGCATCGGCGGTGCGGCGTGGCGTCGCCGATCAGTGTCGTCAGCGCGGCGTCATTCCTGAATGGTGCCTGACATCGCGATGGCGACGGATCGCGCGCCGCGTGCACGGAGGGCTGCATCGTTCGGCGCCCGTCGTCGGTCGCGTGACCGAGCGGCGCGTGGCGACTCGTCCCCGGGCGTGCGATTGGCCGCGCCTCGTCCGTCCGGTATCTTGCGCGTCGTGACGCCTCGCCCGGGTGGCGGAATGGCAGACGCAGGGGACTCAAAATCCCTCGCCCTCGCGGGCATACGAGTTCGAGTCTCGTCCCGGGTATGTGCGAACGGCCGGCGCTCCCATGTGTGGAGTGCCGGCCGTTCGTCGTCCGTGTCGGAGACGCGGTGCTACGGCATCAGAACACGCATCCCGTCCGCGCCGGCACCGTCACGACGACCGCGCCCGACTCGGAACGCGGCGTGCCGCAGCGGCCGAGCACGTCGGCACCCAGCGATGCGACCGGCACACGCACCGTCGCCTCGCTCGTGGCGTTGTTGAGCACGACCACCGTGCGGCCGCGACGATACGCATACTGCTGGTCGTCGGTGACGAGGTGCTCGAGCGGGGCCGTCCGCAGCTCGGGACGCTCGCGGCGCAGTGCGATCAGGCGCTGCACGTGCGTCCAGACATCCTGCTCGTCGACCGTGCGGCCCGTGGTGACGAAGGCATCGCGCGTGTCGTCACGCCAGCCGCCGGGGAAGTCGCGACGATTGTCCGGATCGCCGCCGCCGGCCATCGCGATCTCGTCGCCGTAGTAGATGAGCGGAATGCCGCGCATCGTCAGCTGCCACGTGTAGGCGAGCTTGATGCCGGCTACCGTCGCACCCGTCTCGCCCATGAACCGGCCGACGTCGTGCAGGCCGAGGAAGGTGACGAGGTTGCGCGGATCGGCGTAGACGCGGTCGCGCGCGACGGCCTGCGCGAGTTCGCGCACCGAGCCGCCGCGGGCGAAGGCACCGCGCAGCGCGAAATGCGTGGGGAAGTCGAAGAGGTAGTCGACCCCTGTCGCGAGCCCGTCGAACGGCGCGCGGGCACCTTCGAAGAAGGCGACGAGCGTCGGGTCGCCCTCGAACACCTCACCGACCACGCGCACCGTCGGCCGCGCGCGCTTGATCGCCGCCATCCAGTCGCGCCAGAAGCGCCGCGGCACGTACGGCCACGTGTCCTGCCGGATGCCGTCGAGCGCGAACGTCTCCACCCACCAGAGCGTGTTCTGCACGAGGTAGCGCGCGACTTCGGTGTCACCCTGGTTGAGGTCGGGGAGGATGTCCACGAACCAGCCGTCGAGCGTCGGACGGCGTGCCGCCTCGGGCGCGTACGGGTCGGCGAGCGTCCATGCCTGGAACGGGTTCGCGAGATGCGACGCACGCGTGCCGTTGAACCACGTCGGCGTCGGCGGATCGTCCACCCACGGATGGCCCGGGCCGGTGTGATTCGCGACCATGTCGAGGATCACCTTGATCCCCAGCCGATGCGCCTCGTCCACCAGCGCGCGGAAGGTCGCGGTGTCGCCGAGGTGCTCGTCCACCGCGTAGTAGTCGCGCGCGTGATAGCCGTGGTACGCCGTCGCCGCCTGGCCGTCGGCGACTTCCTTGCCGTTCGTGCGGTCGTCGTTGTCGTAGATCGGGTTGAGCCAGATCGCGGTGACGCCGAGCGACTTGAGGTACGGCAGACGCGCGCGTACACCGGCGAGATCGCCGCCGTGGTAGCTGCGCGCCTTCGTGCGATCGAACAGGCCGCGCGCCTTCGCCGGGTCGTCGTTCGCGGGATCACCGTTCGCGAAGCGGTCCGGCATGATCAGGTAGATCACGTCCGACTGGTCGAAGCCGGCGAACCCGTCACGCGCGGCGCGCCGCGCGTGGACGCGGAAATCGAACGACGCGCGTCCGCCGGCCGTGCGCAGCGCGAGGGAATACGAGCCCGGTCGCGTCCCCTTGGGGATCGACACGCTCACGAAGGCCGACGTGCCGGCGGCGTTCACCGTCGTCGCCGCGCAGCGCAGCCGACCGCACTCGAAGCGCGCACCGGCGAGGTCGCGACCGCGGACGAGCACGCGCACCGGGTTCACGCTGTGGCCCGTCCACCAGTCCGGCGGCTCGACCTTGTCGATCACCGGCGCGGTCTGCGCGCCCAGCGGCGCGCCGATCACCACCGCGAGCCCGAGGAGCGCGCGGCGCACGAGCGTCCATCTCGTCATGCCGCGGCCCGTGCGAGGCGACCGCCCGCCGGTCGCGGACGTTCCGTGGCCGTAGCCGGGTCGTGCACGCGCGTCACGAGCAGCGCCGCGATCGCGAGGAAGACGCCGCCGGCGATCACCGCCGCCAGCCGGTTGTTGTCGAACACGTTCGACATGATCCAGCCGAAGCAGAGCGCGGTGAAGATCTCGGGGAGCACGATGAAGAAGTTGAAGATGCCCATGTAGACGCCCGTCTTTCCCGGCGGCAGCGCACCGGCGAGGATCGAGTAGGGCATCGAGAGAATGCTCGCCCAGGCGATGCCGACGCCGACCATCGACAGCAGCAGCAGCGCCGGCTGATGGATCAGCGCGACCGAGAGCAGCCCCATCGCCCCCGCGAGCAGGCAGGCGGCGTGCGTCGTCTTGCGGCCGAAGCGTGCGGCGAGATGCGGCAGCACGAACGAGAAGGCGAAGCAGACCGCGGAGTACGCTGCGAAGCAGAGCCCCGCCCACTCGATCCCCTGCTGGTAGAGCGGCGACTTCTCGTCGGTCGCGCCGTACACGTGCCGCGCCACCGCGACGGGGAAGTAGAGCCACATGCAGAACAGGCCGAGCCAGGTCGCGATCTGCACCAGTGCCAGTTCGCCCATGGTCGCCGGCATCTCGCGCGCCGCCTGCAGGATCTCGCGCAGCACCGCCACCGGGCTCCGGCTCGCCGCGGCCTGTTCGGCGCGGAATGCGGCCATGTCCTCCGGCGGATGTTCGCGGGTCGTGAAGACGGTGTAGAGCACCGCACCGAGGAAGGCGACCGCGCCGACGTAGAACGACAGACGCACCGCGGTCGGGATCGTCCCCGGTGCACTGGGTGCGACGCCGAACCAGTTGGTGAACATCCACGGCGACGCCGACGCGATCACCGCGCCGAGGCCGATGAAGAGACTCTGCATGGTGAAGCCGCGCGTCCGCTGCTCCGGCGGGAGCAGGTCGGTGACGAAGGCGCGGAACGGCTCCATGCTGATGTTGATCGACGCGTCGAGGATCCAGAGCAGCCCGGCGGCCATCCAGAGCGTGCTGGAATGCGGCATCGCGATGAGCGCCAACGAGCTGAGGATCGCGCCGACGAGGAAATACGGTCGGCGCCGTCCGAACCGCGGTGACCAGGTGCGATCGCTGAAGTGGCCGATGATCGGCTGGACGATGAGTCCCGTCAGCGGCGCGGCGAGCCAGAGCATCGGGATCTCGTCGGCGCTCGCGCCGAGATACTCGTAGATCGCGCTCATGTTGGCCATCTGCAGCGCCCAGCCGAACTGGATGCCGAGGAAGCCGAAGCTCATGTTCCAGATGGCGGCGAAGCTGGCGGGTGCCGCGTGGCGTGCCTGCGAGTCGGACATGGCCGTCCCGATCAGCGGTCGTAGGTGTCCACGAGCGTCCGCAGGCGCTGCGTGATGGCGGGGGTGAGCTGGTCCCAGGTGAAGCGGAAGCGCCAGTTGCCGCCGGCCCGCCCGGGCAGGTTGAAACGCGCCTCGCTTCCGAGTCCCAGCAGGTCCTGCATCGGGACGATCACCGTGTCGGCCACCGAGGCGAGCGCGGTGCGGATCATCGTCCAGTGGATCTCGTCGCCGTCACGCATGCCGAGATAGCGCGCGGCGAACGCCTTCTCCTTCGCGACGTCGTCGGCGCTGCGCGTCGAGTCGCCACCGCCCTGCGACCGCCACCAGCCGACCGTCGTGTCGTTGTCGTGCGTGCCGGTGTAGACGACGCTGTCGCGCGTGTAGGCGTGCGGGCGGAACTCGCCGGCCTGGTCGTCGGTGCCGAACGCGAACTGCAGGATGCGCATCCCGGGAAAGCCGAAGTCCTCGCGCAACTTCTCCACGGCCGGCGTGATCACGCCCAGGTTCTCGGCGATGATCGGCATCGGACCGAGCGCCTGCTGGATCGCGGTGAAGAGCGCGTGCCCCGGTGCGGGCACCCAGCGGCCACGCACCGCGGTCGTGTCGGCACCGGGCACCTCCCAGTACGCCTCGAAGCCGCGGAAGTGATCGATGCGCACGACGTCGAACAGTTCGAAGGCCGACCTCACGCGGCGGATCCACCACCGGTAGCCATCGGCCTGCATCGCCTCCCAATCGTAGATCGGGTTGCCCCAGAGCTGTCCGGTCGCGCTGAAGTAGTCGGGCGGCACGCCCGCCTGCACGGTGGGTCGCCCGTCGGGGCCGAGCTTGAACTGTGACGGATTGGCCCAGACGTCGGCCGAGTCGTGCGCGACGTAGATCGGCAGGTCGCCCATCAGGCGGATGCCGCGCGCCGTGGCCGCCGTGCGGAGCGCATTGAACTGCGCGAAGAAGAAGTACTGCTCGATGCGATGGCGTTCGATGACGTCGGCGAGTCGTGTGCGCCATGCGGCGAGTGCGGCCGGATCGCGGTCCCGTGCGCCGGCGTCCCAGTCGGTCCACGCGACGCCGTCGTGCGCTTCCTTGAGCGCCATGAAGAGCGCGAAGTCGTCCAGCCACCACGCTTCGCTCGTGCAGAACGCGCGATACGCGTCGGTGGGGACGAAGCTCGCGACGCGCGCGCGGAGCCGTGCGCGGCGAGCGGGGATCACACGCTCGTAGTCCACCGCATCGGTGGGGAAATCGCTGCCCGAGCCGTCGTCCGCGAGCGCGACGAGCAGCGGATTGCCCGCGAAGGCGGAGAAGCACTGGTAGGGCGAGTCGCCGTAGCCGGTGGGGCCGAGCGGGAGCATCTGCCAGAGCGTCAGGCCGGCTTGGACCATGAAGTCCAACAGCCGATGAGCGTCCGGTCCGAGGTCGCCGATGCCGCCGGGTGCGGGGAGCGACGTGGGGTGCAGGAGGAGACCGGCCGAGCGCGGATGCCGCATGCAGGACGGGAACGATGGTTAGGGATGCGCGAGCGGGGTGAATAGGGCATCGGCGACACACGGGAAGTCAAGGAAATCGTCACCGAACCTTGACAGGTCCTGTGCACCCCCGGAGAGTTCGCGCGGCTGCAACCAGCGTAGGCCGTGGTGCCGGTTACCCCGAGCGTTCGGGGCGGGTGCCGAACGGACCGTGGCGCAGGTCGCACCGCAGGTCGCCATTTCCCATCCCCCAGAGAGGACATCCGCATGAGGCGTACAGGGTTCGCGATCGTCGCGGGACTGCTGTGCCTGGCCGACGTACTGCACGCGCAGACGCTCGGGCGCATCACCGGCACAGTCTCCGCCACCGACGGTTCCGGTCCGATCGCCGCTGCCCGCGTGGTCGTGTCGGGCCAGCGCATCGGCACGGTGACGCGTGACGACGGTCGGTACTCGCTCGAGGTGCGCCCCGGCACGTATCGCCTGTCGGCGCTGCGCATCGGGTACGCGCCCGACTCCACCACCGTCACGGTCACCGCCGGTGGCGTGACCACCGCGAACTTCACGCTGCGCCAGACCGGCGCGGTGATCGCGGGTGTGACGGTCGTCGGCTACGGCAACCAGGAAGAGCGGCAGCGCACGAGCGCCGTCGAGAGCGTGGACGAGCGCGAGTTCCAGACGGGGCGCATCGTCAGCCCCGAGCAGCTCATCGCGGCCAAGGTGGCCGGTGTGCAGGTCGTGCCGAACAACGAGCCGGGTGGCGGCATCGCGGTCCGCATCCGTGGCGGGACCTCGATCAACGCGTCGAACGACCCGCTCTACGTCGTCGACGGTGTGCCGCTCGCGGTCGGCGGCGGTCTCTCGGCCGGGCGCAATCCGCTCAACTTCATCAATCCGAACGACGTCGAGAACATCTCGGTCCTCAAGGACGCCGCCGCCACCGCGATCTACGGCTCGCGCGGCGCCAACGGCGTGGTGCTCATCACCACCAAGAAGGGCGTCTCGGGCCAGCAGTCGGTGCAGTACACGGGCAACGTCTCGAGCTCCTCGGCGATCAACCTGCCGGACATGCTCGACGCGGCCCAGTTCCGCGCGGCGGTGCAGCAGTTCGCGCCGCAGGTCGCGGGGCAGCTCGGTCAGGCCAACACCGACTGGCAGAACGCGGTGCTGCGCACGGCGCCGGGCATGGAGCACAACGTCGCGATCTCGGGCGGGCAGAACTTCTCGCGCTATCGCCTGTCGCTCAACGCGCTCGACCAGAGCGGCGTGCTCCGCGGCACCGATCTCACCCGCTATGGCTTCGGCCTGAACTACGGCGATCGCATGCTGGGTGATCGCCTCGACGTGCAGCTGTCGCTCAAGGGAACGCGTCAGCGCGACATCTTCACGCCGGGCGGCGTGCTCGGGAATTCGCTCGCGATGGCGCCGACGCAGCCGATCACGAACCCCGACGGGTCGTTCTTCGACTGGAACCGCAGCCTCGCGCCGAACAACCCGCTGTCGGACCTCGCGTTGATCAGCAACCGCGGCACGACCTACCGCAGCGTCGGCAGCATCGAAGCGAAGTACAATATGCCCTGGGTGACCGGCCTCTCGGCCACGGTCCGCACCGGCTACGACTTCGCGAACGCCTCGCGCGCCGAGTTCGTCCCGACGAACGCGCAGGGGCAGCAGTTCAACCAGCGCCCCGGCTTCTTCAGCAACAACGACTTCCGGCAGAACAACGTCCTGCTCGAGGTGTTCGGCAACTTCAATCGCCGTGTGGACGCGCTCAAGGGTGACGTCGACATCACGGGCGGCTACACGTGGGAGGACTTCAACAGCGTCTTCCCGGGCTTCTCGGCCGAGAGCCTCTCGAGCAACGCGCTGGGCCCGAACGGCGTCCCGACGGCGGGCTTCCGCCAGGTCGGCACCGACGTGCAGGAGAGCCGGCTGATCTCGTTCTTCACCCGCGCGAACTACTCGATCGCGGACAAGTACCTGTTCAGCGCGAGCATCCGCCGCGACGGCTCGTCGCGCTTCGGCGCCGCCAACCAGTGGGGCTGGTTCCCCGCCTTCTCGGCGGCGTGGCGCCTGAGCGATGAGTCGTTCATGCGCGGCGTGCGCTGGCTCTCGGACCTCAAGCTCCGCGCCTCGTGGGGCGTGAACGGCAACCAGCAGATCCCGAACTACCAGCAGTTCGCGGTTTTCTCGATCGCCAACCCGAACGCGCTCTACCCGATCGGCGGCCAGTTCATCCCGGGCATCCGCCCGAACGCGATCGACCCGAACATCAAGTGGGAGCAGACGGCGTCGACGAACATCGGCCTCGACTACGGCTTCGCCGGCAACCGCTTCACGGGCTCGATCGAGTTCTTCGACAAGAAGACGACCGACCTGCTCTTCACGGTGCCGACGGCCGCCGGGACGAACTTCTCGAACTTCGTCCTCACCAACATCGGCTCGCTCCGCAACCGCGGCTTCGAGTTCTCGTTGAACGGTCGCCTCTTCAGCCGCGGCCGCGGGGGCTTCAACTGGGACGCGAACCTCGTCCTAACGCGGCTCGACAACGAGTTACTCTCGATCAACCCGGCGGCGGGCGCCGCGCAGCAGATTCAGGTCGGCGGCATCGCCGGCGGTGTCGGGAGCACGATCCAGGTGCTTCGCCCCGGCCTCCCGCTCAACTCGTTCTTCGTCTACCAGAGCCGTCGTCAGGCCAACGGCCTCCCGGTCGCCACCGGCCCGGACACGGCGATGTACGTGGACCAGAACGGCGACCGCACGATCAACGAGCGCGACCTCGTCCCCTTCCGCGCGCCGCAGCCGCGCTGGATCGTCGGCCACTCGAGCCAGTTCTCGTGGCGCAAGTTCGACCTGAACTACACGCTCCGCGCGAACCTCGGGAACTACATCTACAACAACGTCGCGTCGGCCCGTGGCTCGTACAACCAGCTCGCGAACATCGGCGTGCCGGCGAACCTGAGCGCCGACGTCCTCCGCACGGGCTTCCGCCAGTCGCAGTTCTTCAGCGACTACTACGTGCAGGACGGGTCGTTCATCCGCATGGACAACATCCAGCTCGGCTACACCTTCGGGGGCCTGGGCGCGATGAAGACGCTCCGCCTCTTCGGGTCGGTGCAGAACGCGTTCACGATCACCGACTACACCGGTGCCGATCCGAACGTGAACATCAACGGCATCGACAACAATATCTTCCCGCTCTCCCGGATCTTCACGGCCGGGCTGAACATCGGCTTCTGAGGACCGACCGGGTGGGGTTCGCCACGGGCCCCACCCGCGCCACCTGATCCGAGACGGACCATGATTCCCATGCAGACTTTCCTCCGCAGGGCGCTCCTCCCGCTGGCGTGCGTCAGCGCCGCGATCGCGTGCACCGACCTCACGGTTCCGCCCAAGAGCGCCATCTCGAGCGCGACCATCTTCAACGACGAGTCGTCGTACCGCGCCTACATGGCGCGCCTGTACGCCGGCCTCGCCGTCACCGGCCAGCAGGGCCCGGCCGGCAACGACAACACGGCCGACATCCGCGGCATCGACGAGGGATTCTCGCACTACCTGCGCCTGCTGTGGCAGATGAACGAGCTGCCGACCGACGAGGCCGCGATCGCCTGGGACGACGCCGGCGTGCAGCCGCTGAACACGCAGCTCTGGCCGTCGAACAACCCGTTCCTGACGGCGATGTACTACCGCATCTACTTCCAGGTCGGCCTCGCCAACGACTTCCTCCGCGAGACGGACGACGCCCGTCTCGCCGAGCGGAACGTGAGCGCGGCGACGCGCGCGCAGATCCGGAGCTTCCGCGCCGAGGCTCGCTTCCTCCGCGCGCTCAGCTACTGGCACGGGATCGACCTCTTCGGCGACATCCCGCTCGTCCGTGAGACCGACGCGCTCGGCACCACGCCGCCGCCGCAGTCCACGCGACAGGCGATCTTCGACTACATCGTCGCCGAGCTCAACGCGGCGGTCGCCGACCTGCCCGCGGTCAACGCCGGCGAAGTCGGGCGTGCCGATCAGGGCGCGGCGCGCATGCTGCTCGCGAAGGTCCTGATGCAGGCGCAGGCGTACGGGCTGCAGCCACGCTGGAACGAGGCCGCCGCGGCGCTCGCACCGGTGCTCGCGGGCTCGTACACGCTCGAGACGAACTACCGTCGCAACTTCTCGGGTGACAACGACCAGTCGAACGAGCTGATCTTCCAGGTCGTGCAGGATGCCGAGCGGACGCAGTCGTTCGGCGGCACCACGTTCCTGATGAACGCGTCGGTGGGCGGCTTCCGCGCCGACTCGCTGCAGGGCGTCCAGGGGCAGCTCGAGGGCTGGTGGGGGCTCCGCCTCAAGCCGCAGATGATCGCGCTCTTCCCGGCGATCGGCCCGTCGAGCCCGGACGTGCGCAGCTCGTTCTGGTTCGCGCGCGAGCCGGATCAGACGACGGCCATGAGTCAGCTCACGAACTTCTCGAACGGCACCATCAACCTGAAGTACCGCAACCGGCCGTCGGCGGGCGGCGGGCAGGCGACGCGCTTCTCGAACATCGACTACCCGATGTTCCGTCTGGCCGACGCGTACCTCATGTACGCCGAGCTCGCGCTCCGTGGCGCGACGGGGACGACCCGCGCGCAGGCGTTGACCTACGTCAACGCGCTCCGGCAGCGTGCCTACGGCAACATGAACGGCAACATCACCGACGCGCAGCTCACGTTGCCGTTCATCCTCGACGAGCGCGCCCGCGAGCTGCACTGGGAAGGGCACCGTCGCGTGGACCTGATCCGCTTCGGCCAGTTCACCGGCGGTGACCGGCTCTGGGCGTGGAAGGGCAACGTGGTGGGCGGGCGTGCGACCGAGACCTTCCGCAACCTGTATCCGAAGCCGGCTTCGGAGCTGGTCGCCAATCCGAACCTGACGCAGAACACGGGCTATTGAGCGGCATCCCTGATCCGGTCCGGGCCACGCGCCCGGGCCGGATGCGCGCCGCCATCGCGGTCCTCCTCGCGCTCGTCGCGACGGGCTGCGGTGGCGGCGCGTCCGATTCGGGCCCCGGCCCGACGACGCCGCCGGTCGTCACCCCGCCGGCCACGCGTCCCGTCCTCCCCCCGACCTACCGCCCCACCGGGCGCGGGGCCGCGGGCGACGTCATGGTGCACCTCTTCGAGTGGCGCTGGACCGACATCGCCACCGAGTGCGAGCAGGTGCTCGGTCCCGCCGGCTACGCCGCCGTGCAGGTCTCGCCGCCGCAGGAGCACCTCGTCAACACGGGGCGCGAGTGGTGGATCCGCTACCAGCCCGTCACCTACTCGATCGAACGGTCGCGCAGCGGGACACGCGCGGAGTTCCTGGACATGGTCACGCGCTGCCGGCGCGCTGGCGTCGGGATCATCGTCGATGCGGTGATCAACCACATGACCGGCGTGCAGTCGGGGACGGGTAGCGCCGGCACCACGTTCACGAAGTACAACTATCCCGGTACGTGGGGGCCCGCCGACTTCCGCAGTCCGCCGTGCGGCGTGTCCAACTACCAGGATGCGGCCAACGTGCAGGACTGCGAGCTGCTCGGCCTCGCGGAGCTCAACACGTCGCTCGCGTCGGTGCGTGAGCGGCTGGCCGAGTATCTCGCCGGGCTCGCGCGACTCGGCGTGGCCGGCTTCCGCATCGACGCGGCCAAGCACATGCAGCCGGTCGAACTGGATGGCGTCATCAACCGGATGAACGCGATCCTCACCGGCGAAGGGCGGCCGCTCCCGTACGTCTTCCACGAGGTGATCGACTACGGCGGCGAAGCGGTCCGCGCGAGCGACTACCTCGGCGTCGGCTACGCCTCGGGGAGCGGCAGCGACATCACCGAGTTCAAGGTCCGCGGCATCGGCGACAAGTTCAACAACCGCGGCACGCAGCGCGTCGGCGAACTCGCGCAGTTTTCGCAGACCGCGTGGGGGCTCGTGCCCTCGGACAAGGCCGTCGTCTTCCTCGAGAATCACGACACCGCGCGCGATCCGGGGATCGGCAACCCGAGCTACCGCTCGCCCGCGCGCTGGCGCCTCGCCACGATCTGGCTGCTCGGGCAGGATTACGGCTATCCGTCGGTGCTGTCGGGCTACGCCTTCGACATCGGCACGATGGCCGGCCGCGATCAGGGGCCGCCGTCCGACGGAGCGGGGAACACGCTCCCCGTCACCTGCCCGCCGCGTCTCGAGGACGCGACGGGCAGCGGCTGGGTGTGCGAACATCGCGATCCGGCGATCCGCGCGATGATCGCCTTCCGCCGGGCCGTCGCCGGCGCACCGAGCACGCGGCCATGGGAAGACGGCGCCAACGCCGTCGCGTGGTCGCGCGGCGATCGCGGCTTCGTGCTCGTCAACGCGAATCCGGCCTCGCTCACGGCGACGATCCCGACAGGGCTGCCGGCGGGCAGCTACTGCGATGTCCTCACCGGCGGCCGGAGCGGGAGCGGCTGTGCCGGACTCGTGGTGGTCGTCCGTGCGGACGGCACCGTGCAGCCCACGCTCCCCGAGCGCACCGCGCTCGCCATCCATCTCGGTACCCGACTCTGATGCACCGCCGTACCGCGCGGCTCCTCGCCGCGCTTCCCATCGTTCTCGGCGCCGCCGCGCCACTCGCGGCACAGTCGCTCCGCGTCGCCTCGCCCGACGGCCGCAACGTCGTCCGCGTCGAGACGCGCGACGGTGTGCTCACGTATGCCGTCGACCGCGGCCGCATCGCGATCGTCGTCCCCTCGAAGGTCGGCTTCACGTTCCGCGATGCCCCGGCGCTGCAGGCGTCGCTCCGCATCACCGACTCGGCGCGCACCCGGCGCGACACGACCTTCGTGCCGCCGTGGGGTGAGGTGGCGCGCGTGCGCGAGGCCTACAACGAGCTGCGCGTCGGCGTGCAGGAGACGACACCGTCGGCCAGGCGCTTCGTGCTCGTGGTCCGCGCCTTCGACGACGGCGTGGGCTTCCGCTACGAACTGCCGGCGCAACCGAATCTCGGTGACTTCGAGATCATGGACGAGCTGACGGAGTTCGCCCTGGCCGAGGATGCGAAGGCGTGGTCGATCCCCGCCGACGTGCCGAGTCCGGACCGGCAGGAGATGCTCTACGGCTCGGGGCCGGTGAGCAAGCTGCGGCTCGTGCACTCGCCGCTGACGCTGCAGTACACGAGCGGCGTGCAGGCGGTGATCCACGAGGCGCACCTCGAGGACTACGCCGGCATGTACCTGCAGGGGCGGAGCGAGAGCCGCACGCTCACCACGTCGCTCGCCCGCTGGAAGGACGGCTCGGCGGTCAAGGGACGCACGCCGTTCGTGACGCCGTGGCGCACGATCCAGCTCGCCGATCGGCCCGAGCAGCTCGCCCCTTCGCTGCTCACGCTCAAGCTCAACCCGCCGAGTCGCATCGCCGACACGCGCTTCATCCGCCCGATGAAGTACAACGGCATCTGGTGGGGGATGCACGTCAACACGATGACGTGGAGCCAGGGGCCGATCCACGGCGCGACCACCGCCAACACGAAGCGCTATCTCGACTTCGCCGCCGCGAACGGGCTCGGCGGCACGCTCGTCGAAGGGTGGAACGTCGGGTGGGACGGCGACTGGATGAAGGGAGGCGGGAGCTTCTCCTTCACGCAGCCCTATCCGGACTACGATCTCGCCGGGCTCGCGGCGTACGCGAAGGCGAAGGGTGTCTCGCTCATCGTGCACAACGAGACGGCGACCTTCATCGAGAACTACGAGCGCCAGCTCGACTCGGCGTTCGCGCTCTACCAGCGCCTCGGCGTCACGGCGATCAAGACGGGGTACGTCAACGACACGACGCACCCCGGCGGCCACATGCACCAGTCGCAGTACATGGTGCGCCACCATCGTCGGGTGATCGAGACGGCGGCGAAGAACGGGATCTCGGTCGTCGCGCACGAACCGATCAAGGACACGGGCGAGCGTCGCACCTGGCCGAACATGCTGTCGCGTGAAGGCGCTCGCGGCATGGAGTTCAACGCGTGGGGTGGCGAGGGCGGCAACCCGCCGGAGCACGAGACGATCCTCTTCTTCACGCGCCTGCTCGCCGGCCCGATGGACTTCACGCCGGGCATCTTCGACCTGACGCTGTCGCGGAGCGGCACCAACCGCCCGCGCACCCCGGAAGAGGCGCGGCCGCGCACGACGCTGGCGAAGCAGCTCGCCCTCTACGTCGTGATCCCCTCGCCGGTGCAGATGGCCGCGGACCTGATCGAGAACTACGAGGGCCAGCCGGCGTTCGCGTTCATCCGCGACGTCGCGATGGACTGGGACACGACGCGCGTACTGCACGGCCGCATCGGTGACGCCGTGGTCGTGGCGCGCAAGGCGAAGGGACGCGACGAGTGGTTCGTGGGCGCGATCACGAACGAGGAGGCGCGAACGGTCGAGGTGCCGCTCGACTTCCTCGGCGCGGGACGCTGGCAGGCGGACTTCTGGTACGACGGGCCCGGTGCACACTGGCGCGACGCGCCCACGTCGATCGCGATGGGGCGGCGCTTGCTGACGCGCACGGGCACGCTCCGCATCGCCATGGCACCCGGCGGCGGGCAGGCGATCCGCATCCGGCGCGCACCGTGACGCCGACGCCCGGCACCGTGGTGCTCGAACTGCGCGCCCCGGTGACGGGCGTGTGCGTGCCGCTCGAAGAAGTTCCCGATCCCGCCTTTGCGCAGCGACTGGTGGGTGACGGTGTCTCGATCGATCCGCTGGGCGATCGCGTGGTCGCACCGTGCGACGCCGAGGTGATCTCGGTGCATCGGGCGGGCCACGCGGTGACGTTGCGGGCACAGGGGCTCGAGCTGGTGATCCACGTGGGTGTGGACACGGTGCAGTTGGGCGGTACCGGCTTCACGCCCCTGGTGCAGGCCGGTGTGCACGTGCGTGCCGGTACGCCGCTGCTCGCCTTCGACGCCGATCTCGTGGCATGTCGAGCGCGGAGTCTCCTGACGCAAGTGCTCGTGACGAGCATGGAGCAGGTCGCGCGCATCGAACCCGCGCGCGGACGCGTCATCGCGGGTCGCGACGTGGTGCTGCGCGTCCATCATGCGGCGTCGCCGTCGGCGGCGACGGGTGTCGCCGAGGCGACGATGCCCGTGGAGCAGTCGGCGCCCGTGGCCGTGCAGGCCGCGACGGGGCTGCACGCGCGGCCGGCGGCGATGCTCGTCGCGGCGGCGCGGCGCTACCACGCCGACGTCCGTCTCTGCAAGGGGACGCAGCGCGCCAACGCCCGGTCGCTCGTGTCGATCATGGCGCTCGAAGTCGCGCACGGCGACGCGATCGTGGTCGAGGCGCAGGGGCACGATGCGCGCGATGCGGTCGCCGAGCTCGCACGGCTGCTCGCGCAGGATCTCGACGCGCTCGCCGCGGGTGGCGTCGTGGGCACGGCGCCGGTCGTGCACACGCCATCACCGGCGGCTCCGCCGCCCGCATCGCGGAGGCACGCCGTTCCCGTGGCACACGAGCCGCTCGTGGCAGGAACGGTGCTGCGGGGCGTCGGTGCTTCGGCGGGCGTCGCGATCGGGACGGTGGTGCAGCTGCGCACCGACGAGCCGACCTTCGCCGAACGCGCCACGGACGCGGCCGACGAGCGACGCGCGCTCGACGCCGCGGTCGCCGCCGCGCACCTGCAGCTCGAGACGCTGCGCGCCCGGCTCGCCGCGGATGCGGACGCCGACAAGGCGGCGATCTTCGCGGCGCACCAGGAGCTGCTCGAGGATCCCGACGTGCTCGACGTGGCCGACGCCCTGATCGGCGATGGCGCGAGCGCGCCGTTCGCGTGGAAGTCGGCGTACACGGCGCAGGCCGAGCGCCTCGCGGCGCTGTCGAGCAGCGTGCTCGCGGGGCGCGCGGTCGATCTGCGCGACGTCGGGCGACGCGTGCTGCACATCCTCGTCGGGCGCGTCGACGCTGCGGTTCAGTTGCCGATGGGCGCGATCGTGGTGGCCGAGGACCTGACGCCGTCGGACACCGCATCGTTCGATCGCACGCGTGTCGTCGGATTGTGCACCACGATGGGGAGCACGACGTCGCACGTCGCGATCCTCGCGCGAGGGCTCGGCATCCCCGCGGTGCTGGGCGCCGATGCGCGCGTGCTCTCGATCGCCGACGGCGCGCGCGTGCTGCTCGACGGTGATGCGGGGCTCGTGCAACTCGCACCGAACGCCGACACCGAAGCGGCGATCGTCGCACGTCGCGATGCGCTGACGCGCCGTCGCGCGGCCGATCTCGCTGCCGCCCATGCACCCGCGGAGACGCGCGACGGGCATCGCATCGAGGTGGCCGCCAACGTGGGTGCGACGCGTGAGGCGACCGATGTCGTCGCGCACGGCGGTGAGGGCGTCGGGCTGCTGCGGAGCGAGTTCCTCTTCATTGAGCGACGCACGCCGCCGGACGAGGAGGAGCAGCGGAACGCGTACGCGGCCGTCGCGGGCGTGCTCGGACCCGAGCGGCTGCTGGTCATCCGCACGCTCGATGTCGGTGGCGACAAGCCGCTCGCCTTCCTGCCGATGGAGGCCGAGGCGAACCCGTTCCTCGGTGAGCGCGGCGTGCGGGTGAGTCTCGCGCGCCCCCAACTCTTCCGCACGCAGTTGCGTGCGATCCTGCGCGCATCGGTGCACGGGCGCGTGGCGGTGATGTTCCCGATGATCTCGACCTTGGACGAGTGGCGCAGTGCCCGCGCAATGCTCGAGGAGGAGCGGGCCGCGCTCGGCGTGCCGCCGGTGCAGGTGGGGATCATGGTCGAGACCGCGGCCGCGGCGATGCTCGCCGATCGCTTCGCGCGCGAAGCGGACTTCCTCTCGATCGGCACCAACGACCTGACGCAGTACACCCTCGCCATGGATCGCACCAATCCACGCCTCGCCCCGCAGGTGGATGCCCTCGCGCCGTCGGTGCTGCGCCTCATCGCACGCACCGTCGAGGGGGCGCGCGCGCATGGGCGCTGGACCGGCGTGTGCGGTGCGCTCGCGGGCGACGCGTCGGCGATCCCGGTGCTCGTGGGTCTCGGCGTCGACGAACTGAGCGTCGACATCCCGCTCGTCCCGGCGACCAAGGCGCGCGTGCGTGCGCTGACGCTGACCGACGCGCGCGAGACGGCGCGGCTCGCGCTCGACTGCGACGATGGGGCAGCGGTGCGTGCACTCGTGGCGGCGCGGCATCCGGAGGAACCGGCATGAATCCGATTCGCGCCGCCTTCGCATGGCTGCAGAAGATCGGCAAGGCGCTCATGCTCCCGGTGTCGGTGCTGCCGGCAGCGGGGATCCTGCTCGGTGTCGGCAGCGCCAAGTTCTCGTGGATCCCGCCGGTCGTCTCGAGCGTGATGGCGCAGGCCGGCGGCGCGATCTTCGGCAACCTGTCGCTGATCGGCGCGATCGGTGTCACGGTCGCGCTGGCGGCGGGCGACGGCGTGGCGACGCTCGCGTCGGTCGTGGGCTTCGCGGTGATGGTCGCGACGATGGGGGTGATGGCGCCGCTCGTCGGCTACGAGCCACGGCAGATCATGGGGATCCCGTCCATCGAGACCGGGATGTTCGGTGGCATCGTGATCGGCGTGATCGCCGCTGCCGTCTACACGCGCTACCACAAGCTGCAGCTCCCGCCCTACCTCGGCTTCTTCGCCGGCAAGCGGTCGGTGCCGATCATCACGTCGTTCGTGGCGATCCCGGTGGGCATCGTGCTGGCGCTCGTCTGGCCGCCGATCGGTGCGCGGATCGACACCTTCTCGCACTGGGCCGCGAACGGCAGCCCGGCGACGGCGTACGCGCTCTACGGCGTGATCGAGCGGGCGCTGATCCCGTTCGGGCTGCATCACATCTGGAACGTCCCGTTCTTCTTCGAGGTCGGGCAGTACATCGACCCGGCGACCGGGAAGGTGATCCGCGGCGAGATCTACCGCTTCACTGCGGGTGATCCGACGGCCGGCAACCTCGCCGGCGGCTACCTGTTCAAGATGTTCGGCCTGCCGGCGGCGGCGCTCGCGATCTGGCGCGCCGCGCGACCGGAGCAGCGCGCCAAGGTCGGCGGCATCATGATCTCGGCCGCGCTCACGAGCTTCCTCACGGGGATCACCGAGCCGATCGAGTTCTCGTTCCTCTTCGTGGCTCCGCTGCTCTACGGCATCCACGCCGTGCTCGCGGGGGGCGCGTACTGGCTGGCGGTCACGCTCGGCATCCACCACAGCACGACCTTCTCGCACGGGCTGATCGACTTCGTCCTCCTCTACCCGAACTCGCAGCGCGGGTGGTGGCTGCTGCCCCTCGGCCTCGTCTGGGCCGGCGTGTACTTCACGGCGTTCTCGCTCCTCATCCGTCGCTTCGACCTGAAGACGCCGGGGCGCGAGCTTGAGTCGGACACGGTCGCGGACGATGAGACGACGCACGCCACCGCCGGCGACCACACCATGGCCGGCCGGCTCGTGGCAGCCTTCGGCGGGGCCGGCAACATCCGCAGCCTCGACGCCTGCGTGACGCGGCTCCGCATCGATCTCGTCGACGTCTCCCGCGCCGACGCATCCGCGCTCAAGGCACTCGGTGCGGCGGGCGTGATGAAGGTCGGGAGCGGCGTGCAGGCGATCTTCGGCACGCGCTCCGAGCAGCTCAAGGGCGAGATGGACGACTGGATCCGGTCGCGCGGCGCCTCGGTCGATGCTGGCTCGAACAGCCTTGAAACGCAGCGGGCGCAGCACGGGTCGGATCGACCGAGTGAATCGCAGGGTGCGCCGGGGGCGCGGGGAACGGGCGCGTCGGCAGTTCCCGACATCATCCAGTTCCCTGCGCCCCCAGCGCCCCCTGCGTTTCCATCGGTCGATCCGATTCGGGCCCGGGACCTCCTGCAGGCGCTCGGTGGCGCGGCCAACGTCGCCGAGGTGGCCGGCATCGCCGCGACTCGTGTGCGCGTGGTGGTGCGCGACGCGGCGCTGGTGGACGAGACACGCGTCGCGAGCGTCGGCGTGCCGTGGCGGGTGGCGGATGACGTGCTGCACGTCGTCATCGGCGGCGATGCGCCCGCGTGGGCGGCGGCTCTCGACACCGTGCGCAGCGATGCGGCGCGCTGACGTGCTGTGGCGCGCGCTGCTGCTCGCGGTGTGCGCAGCGCCGCTGGCCGCGCAGGAGCGCGTGCTGCACCGGAGCGCGGCGTTCGAGATCACCGATCGCGCGGTGGTGCAGGGTGACTTCCGCGCCGATGCGATCGGCCGCGACACGATCCGGTCCACCTATCCGCGCGCCGCGCGCGAGGTGCACTTCAAGTTCGCGCTGAACGGCGCGGACAACGAGTTCCCGCCGGGCATCGAGCACGTCGTCAACCTGCGGCCGGTGGACGGCGCGGTGGCAACGCCGCTCTACGTCTTCGGACGCGAACCCGGGCCGCGACGGCTGGCGCCGGTTGCGGTGCAGGGTGAGGAGGGGCCGGCCAAGCTCCTGCTGCGGCTCGACTTGCGACATGTCGTTCGCGCGCTGCGCGACAGCGGGCGCTACATCCTCCCGCGTGGCGGCGGCATCGCCGCACTCTCACGTGTCACCGTCATCGGCGACACGGAGCCGCTGCGGTGGAACGTCGCCGAGGTGCCCGTCGGTGCGCCGCAGGACCTGCGCGACGACGACGGCGACGGTATCTGGGAGACGACGCTGGTCTTCGCACCGGAGTACACGCGCCCGCTCGCGTCGTCGGGCGCCGCGCTGTGGGCCCGCACGCGTGACATCGCGGGCTACCCGGTGCTCGCATCGCCCGAGCCCATCGTCGACGCGACGTACCGGCTCTCGCTCGAGGAGCTGACGCAGCTCGTCCGCACCGATGGCGCGCTCGCGGCGGGCGCCAAGTGGCCGGGCGTCTGGACGCGCGACGTGTCGTTCGCCGCGATGCTCTCAATGGCGATCGTCGCACCGGACGCGGTCAAGCGGTCGCTCCTCGCCAAGGTCGATGCCTTCGGCCGGATCATTCAGGACACGGGCACCGGTGGCTCGTGGCCGGTGAGCACGGATCGACTCTGCTGGCTGCTCGCGGCCTGGGAGCTGTACCAGGTCACCGGCGATAGAGCGTGGCTGCGGCAGGCGTACGACATCGGCCGGCGCTCGATCGAGGCGGATCGTCATGCCGCCGTCGATCGCCAGACGGGGCTCGTTCGCGGCGAGAGTTCGTTCCTCGACTGGCGTGAGCAGAGCTATCCGCGCTGGATGCAGCCGGCCGACATCTACGAGTCGCAGGCACTCGGCACCAACGCGGTCCACCACGGCGCGTACCGCGCGATGGCACGCATGGCGCGGGTACTCGGCGGCGCCGATGTGCGAGACGCGGCGCGATGGACCGCCTACGCCGACACGCTGCGCGCGGCCATCGAGCGCCACTTCTGGCAACCCGATCGCGGCTGGTACGGGCAATTCCGCTACGGGCAGGTGGCCAAGTCGCTGTCGCCGCGAGCCGAGGCGCTCGGGCTGGCCCTCGTCGCGCTGACGGGTGTCGCGAGCGACGCGCGTCGCGCGGCCATGATCGCCGCCGCACCGCAGGTGCCGTTCGGCGCGCCGACCTTCTGGCCGTACATCGCCGGCGTCCCGTTCTACCACAACGCGACGATCTGGCCGTTCGTGACGGCCTTCGGCACCTGGGCCGCGGCCGATGCGGGCAACACGGCGGTGGTCGAGCACGGCCTCGCGACGATGCTGCGCGGCACGGCGCTCTTTCTCACGAACAAGGAGAACATGGTGGCCGAAACCGGCCACTTCGAAGGGACGGCGCTCAATTCGGATCGGCAGCTGTGGAGCGTCGCCGGGTCACTGGCGATGACGTATCGCATCCTGTTCGGCATGCGTCTCGACGGCGACTCGCTGCGGTTCCGGCCGATGGTGCCGCCGGCGTACGCGGGTGAGCGCACGCTCCGCGGGATGCGCTGGCGCGGGGCGACGCTCGACGTGACGGTGCGTGGACACGGGACGCGGGTCCGGCGCGCGCTGCTCGATGGTCGCGTGCTGCGGGGCGAGGCGGCGCTGGGTGCGTCGCTCGTCGGCGCGCACACGCTCGTCCTGGAGCTCGATGGACGGTGGCCCGCGACGCCCATGCACCTGGCGACACACGTGACGGCGCCCGAGGAGCCGACCGTTTCGTTCGACAAGGACGGTGCGCGCGCGACCGTGCGCGGACCGGCATCGGCCGCGGCCTACGCGCTCTTTCGCGATGGTCGCCGAGTCGGCACGCTCGGCACCGACAGCGGGTTCGCCGTCGACCGGTCGCACGAGTGGCAGGTCGCGACGCTGGACAGTGCCGGCATCGCGTCGCATCTCAGCCAGCCGATGACGACAGCTCCGTGGAGCGAGTTCCGACCGGACACCGTCGCCGCTCGCTGCCGCGGCGAGGAGTCCTGTCGCGATTCGATCGCCCGACTCATGCACCGGCAGGGTGACGCGCCGGTGCGGTTCACCATCCGGGTGCCGCAGACGGGGCGCTATCGCATAGACGTGCTGTACGAGAACGGCAATGGGCCGGTCAACACCGAGGACAAGGCGGCCATCCGCACGCTGCTCATCGATGGTCGCATGGTGGACGTGGTCGTCATGCCGCAGCGGGGCACGGGCAGTTGGGGCTCGCCCGGGTCGAGCAGTGGCGCCACGGTGCAGCTCGCGCGCGGCCGACACGTCGTCACGCTCGCGTGGACCGAGGGTGACCGCAACATGCACGGCACCGTGAACGAGGCCGTCATCCGCACGCTGTTCGTCCGGCTGCTCGACCCGCCACGGCACGAGGAGCCGAGCCGATGACCGTCCTGCACCGGCGGGCGATCGCCGCCCTTTGCACGCTCGCTCTCGTCGCGCGTCCCCTCGCCGCGCAGCCCGTCCCGCAGGTCGCTGCAGGCCGGATCGAACGCCTGGCGAACTTCCCGTCGCGGCACGTCGACGCGCGCCACGTGGACGTCTGGCTCCCGCCCGGGTACGACGGCCGCACGCGGCTCCCCGTCGTCTACATGCACGACGGTCAGATGCTCTACGACTCGACGGTCACCTGGAACAAGCAGGAGTGGACCGTCGACGAGACGCTCGCGCGGCTCGTGCGCGAGGGGCGCACGGGGCCGGCGATCGTCGTCGGCATCTGGAACAACGGCAAGCGTCGCCACAGCGAGTACTTCCCGGCCCGTGCGCTCGCCCTCATGCCGCAGCCCATGCGTGACCGGCTCCTCGCGCAGGGGCTCGACGGCACGGCGCGCGCCGACGCGTACCTGCGCTTCGTGGTCGAGGAGCTCAAGCCCGCCATCGACGCACGCTTCGCGACGCGTCCCGACGCGGCGAGCACGTTCGTCATGGGCTCGAGCATGGGCGGGCTGATCTCGCTGTACGCGCTGTGCGAGTATCCGCAGGTCTTCGGCGGCGCGGCGGCATTGAGCACGCACTGGATCGGCAACTTCGGCGCGAACGCGACGATCCCGCTCGCCTTCTTCACGTACCTGCGTGACCGTCTCCCCGATCCCGCCACGCATCGGCTCTACATGGACGTCGGGACCATCGAGCTCGATGCGAACTACGTGATCCATCAGCCGATCGCCGAACGGATCGCACGCGATCGCGGGTACGACGACCGCACCATGGTCTCACGCATCGTCACCGGTGCCGGCCACACCGAACGTGCGTGGGCCGCCCGCCTCGACCGACCGTTCGCCTTCCTGCTCGCGCCGCGCCCCGACGCGCGCTGACCCGTCACCGTTCCCCGTCGCATGTCGCCTGTCCGCCTCCTCGCCGCACTCGCCCTCGTGGCGGCGTCCGTGCTCGTCGCGCGCCGCGCCGTCGCGCAGCGCACGCCCGCCGCCTCCGTCGTGCATCCGACGTGGACGCGCAACGCGGTGATCTACGAGGTCAACATCCGGCAGCACACGCCCGAGGGGACCATCGCCGCCTTCCGGCGCGAGCTCCCGAAGCTGCGCGACCTCGGCATCGACGTGCTCTGGATCATGCCGGTCCAACCCATCGGGGTGAAGGATCGCAAGGGATCGCTCGGCTCGTACTACTCCATCGCCGACTACGACGCGATCAATCCCGAGTTCGGCACCATGGCCGACATGAAGGGGCTCGTCGCCGACGCGCATCGGATGGGCATGCGCGTGATCCTCGACTGGGTGGCCAACCACACCGCGCGCGACCACCCGTGGATCGCCGCGCACCCGGACTGGTACGTGCGCCGCGCCGATGGCAGCGTCTCGACGCCGATCGACAAGGACGGCAAGGAGACCGACTGGACCGACGTCGCGCAGCTCGACCATCGCAACGGAGCCATGCGCGCAGCGATGCTCGCGTCGATGAAGCGCTGGCTCGACGAGGTGCAGCTCGACGGCTTCCGCTGCGACGTCGCCTATCTCGTGCCGGCCGACTTCTGGGCGACCGCGCGGCGCACGCTCGGCGCCGGCCGCCCGGACTTCTTCATGCTCGCCGAAGCCGAAGTGCCGTCGCTGCACCGGTCGTTCGACATGACGTACTGGTGGTCGCTGCACCATCTCGTGAACGCGATCGCCCAGGGCAAGCGTCCCGCCGCGTCGATCGATACGCTCCTCGCGCAGGATGCGCGCGACTATCCGGCCGACGCGTACCGGATGGCCTTCACCACGTCGCACGACGAGAATTCGTGGAACGGCTCCGAGTTCGAGCGGCTGGGAGCGAACGCGCGCGCTGCGTTCGTGCTGATGGCCACGCTGCGCAACACTTTCCCGATGCTGTACAGCGGCCAGGAAGGCGGCAACGCCAAGCGCCTGCGCTTCTTCGACAAGGACACCGTCGAGGTGACCGACACCACGCTCGCGCCCTTCTATCGCCGCGTGATCGCGCTCAAGCACTCGAGCCCGGCCCTCGCCAACGGTGCGGCCGGAGGCGCCCAGGTGACGCTGCCGCTGGTCGATGCACCGGCGTCGGCCTACGCGTTCACCCGCACGAGGGGCAAGGACGCGGTGCTGGTGCTGGTGAACATGGGGAGCGTCCCGCAGTCGCTGCGCTACGACGCACTCCCGCGGCCGGGTCGCTGGCGCGATGCGTTCTCCGGCACGTCGACGATGCTGGGTCGGACGGGGAAGATCGACGTACCGGCGCACGGATACCGTGTGCTGGTGCAGTGGCGCGCGGTCGCGCCGCCGCGCTGAGACGCCGACTCCGGGACGCCGCCACGACGGATGCGGCGCGTCACGGTGGCACGGCGAGACGTCCCATCGCGCGTGGTTCGGGTCCGGCCGCGCGCGTCCCTCAAGTCAGGCCGCGACGATCGCCTCGGGCACCGCGGCGAAGCCCGAGTTGCGGAGCCACGTCGCCACGGCGAGCCGTGTGCGCGTCCCGGTCGGGTTGGCCGCCGGCTGGTGCAGCACGAGCGCGGCGACGAGCCGGCGCCGACGTTCCGGGCTGGTGCACCACTCGTCGGCGAAGCCCTCGCGCGACGTCGTCGCGGGAAGCCCGCATCCCGCGGCATCGGTGAGAGCCGCGTAGACCCCGTCGGTGAGGAGCGTCGGGTGCGCGCCGCTGGCGAGAAAGCCGATCACCAGGGCGGACTGCCGGATCGCGCGCGGTGCGTCCTCGACGTGCGCGGCACCGGACGACTGATGCTCGCCGAGTGGCAGCGCGGGCCCGGTCGGCGGTGTCATGCGCTTGACCCGCGTCGTGACCTCGGTGGTGACGAGCAGTGGCTTCTCGTGTCGACGACCGAACATGGGAACGGGTCGGGAAGGGGGCGGGAACCGGAGCGTCTCGTGCCGGTGACGACCCGTACGCCCGCCCGTCACCGCCATCCTGCGCCAATCACGTGCCGGCCGTCGCGGCTCGGTTGTGGCGGCCCCGTCGCCGGCCTACGTTGCGCGGCAGTCCGGGTCCCCCCGGCGGCCACGGATGGCGGCGCGGGGGCCAACCGCGCCGTGCCGGCGTCGCATCCGGATGCCGTGCCCCTCGTCGGCGCGGTGGCCGGCCGGCCCCTCGGGTGATCGGCATGGCCAGCTATCGCTTCGCGTCGGTTCCTACCGCCGGCGACCGCATCGTGTACGAGGACGGCACGCTCCGCGTCCCGCACAACCCCATCATCCCCTTCATCGAGGGGGACGGCACCGGTCCCGACATCTGGCGCGCCTCGGTGCGCGTCTTCGATGCGGCGGTCGCGCAGGCGTACGGCGGCGAGCGGAAGGTGCACTGGATGGAGATCTTCGCCGGCGAGAAGTCGAACACGCAGCACGGCACCTGGCTCCCCGACGAGACGCTCGACGCGGTGCGTGAATTCCGCGTCGCGATCAAGGGCCCGCTCACGACGCCCGTCGGCGGCGGCTTCCGCTCGCTCAACGTCGCACTGCGCCAGACGCTCGACCTCTACGCCACCGTGCGTCCCGTGCGCTGGTTCGAGGGCGTGGGCGCGCCGGTCAAGGAGCCGGGCAAGCTCGACATCGTCATCTTCCGCGAGGCGATCGAGGACGTCTACGCCGGCATCGAGTACAAGGCCGGCACCCCCGAAGCCGCGAAGGTGCGCGACTTCCTCGTGCGCGAGATGGGTGCGGAGATCCTCGAGTCGTCCGCGATCGGCATCAAGCCCGTCTCCGAGTTCCGCAGCAAGCGGCTCATGCGCATGGCGATCGCGTACGCGCTCGAGCACCAGCGCGACTCGGTGACGATCATGCACAAGGGCAACATCCAGAAGTTCACCGAAGGCGCCTTCCGCACCTGGGGCTACGAGGTCGCGGCGCAGGAGTTCGCCGACCGCACCGTCGCCGAGGGCGACCTCGATGCGCACGGCGGCCACGCGCCGCTCGGTCGCATCGTGATCAAGGACCGCATCGCCGACGCGATGTTCCAGCAGCTCCTGCTGCGCCCGACCGAGTACTCGGTGATGGTCACGCAGAACCTGAACGGCGACTACATCTCCGATGCCGCCGCCGCGCAGGTGGGCGGGCTCGGGCTGGCGCCGGGCGCGAACATCGGCGACGGCGTCGCGGTCTTCGAGGCGACGCACGGGACGGCGCCGAAGTACGCCAACAAGAACAGGATCAACCCGGGCTCCGTGATCCTCTCGGGCGTCATGATGTTCGAGTTCATGGGGTGGAACGAGGCGGCGAAGCTCATCGTTCGCGGGCTCGAGAACGCGATCCGCTCCGGCAAGGTGACCTACGATCTCGCACGCCAGATGGCGTATTCGACGGAAGTCAGCACGTCGGCGTTCGGCGACGGCATCATCATGGGGATGAAGAAGTGATCGCACGTGGCACGCTCCCGACGATCGGCACCACCGGCGCCGATGTCGCGACGCTCGACGTCCCGGTGCTCGCCGTGCTCATGGCGAAGCCCGCGACCATGACGCCCGCACTCGCCGCACTCGATCAGGCGACGGGTGGCGCGCTCGCGCGCACGCTCTCGCGCGGCGACTTCACAGGCCGCCGCGACGAGGTCCTGCATCTCGCCGGCGGCACGACGGGGCCGGCCCGCGTCCTCCTCGTCGGTGTCGGTGACGGCACGGATCGCGCCGTGGCGCTCAAGCGCGCCGGTGCCCTCGCCGCTCGACGCGCCGGCGCACTCGATGCCGGCACGCTGGCGGCGATCGCTGTCCCGACGGCCGAGGGGCGCGAGGTCGAGTCGCTCGTGACCGGGCTGATGATGGGCGCGTGGGAATACAAGGATCTCAAGACGCCGCCCAAGGAGCCGCGCACGCCGCTGACGGCGATCACCGTCGCCACCGGCGACGCGACCGCGGTGCAGGCGGGCGAGGCGATCGGCGCGGGCTTCGCGTTCGCGCGCCGCCTGCAGATGATGCCGGGCAACGTCTGCACGCCGGACCTGCTCGCGGACGCCGCGCGCGACATCGCCGCGCGCCACGGCATGGACGTCACCGTGCTCGGACGCCGCGAGATGGAGGCGCTGCGCATGGGGAGCTTCCTCGCCGTCGCGCAGGGGACGCCGCAGGAGCCGCGGCTCATCGCGCTCGAGTACCGCGGCGCCGGCGACGCGCGTCCGCTCGTGCTGGTCGGCAAGGGGATCTGCTTCGACACCGGCGGCATCTCGATCAAGCCGGCCGAGCGAATGGAGTGGATGAAGTACGACATGTCGGGCGCCGCCGGCGTGCTCGGCGCGCTCGAGGCGATCGCACGGTTGGCGCTCCCGGTCAACGTGGTCGGCCTCGTCGGTGCGACGACGAACATGCCGAGCGGTACCGCGATCAACCCGGGCGACGTGGTGCAGGCGAGCAACGGCACGTTCATCGAGATCGTGAACACCGATGCCGAAGGGCGACTCGTGCTCGCCGACGTCCTGCACTACGCGAAGAAGTACGATCCGGCGGCCGTGATCGATGCCGCCACGCTCACCGGTGCGGTCGTGATCGCGCTCGGCAACGCGGTGCACGGCGTCATGGGCACCGATGCGGCGCTCGTGCAGGAAGTCATCGGCGCCGGGCTGCGGGCGGGCGAGCCGGGGTGGGAGCTGCCGCTCTTCCCGGACTACGAGGAGCAGATCAAGTCCGACACGGCCGACATCAGGAACACCGGTGGCCGCGCCGCGGGGACGATCACCGCGGGCCTCTTCCTCAAGGTCTTCGCCGAGGGCTACCCGTGGGTGCACCTCGACGTCGCCGGCACCGCGTATTCCGAGACGGACCTCGTCGCCATCCCGAAGGGGCCGACGGGTCGCCCGGTCGGGACGTTCGTCGAGTTCGTGCGCGCGAGGGCGCGCTGAATCGCATCGGCCGGGCGGCGCGCGCCGCCGTCATCGTGTGCGCACTGGTGAGTGCGACGGCGGCGACGGTGCGTGCGCAGGTGCCGTCGGCGGTGCCCGATTCGGTGCTCGCGGCGCGGGCCGACTCCATCGCGAAGGCTGATTCGGTCAGGCGGCCGCTGCCGACGGCCGAACTGCCGGCGAGCACCGAGGGGGCGTTCCGCTTCCGCTTCGCCGGTGACTCGCTCTACGTGAACGGGGCGCTCACGCTCGCCGACCTGCTCGAGCGCGTGCCCGGTCTCACCATCTTCCGCACGCGCTTCTACGTCGCGCCGATGGTCGCGGCGATGGGCGGCGACGTCGGACGCGTGCGCCTCTTCGCCGACGGCGTCGAGCTCGAGGCGTTCGATCCGCGGAGCGGCGGCATCCCGGACCTGTCGATCTATCCGGTGGCGACACTCGAGGAGCTCGTCGTCGAACGGGCGGCCGACGAGGTGCGCATCCACATGCGCACGTGGCGCGCGCCGATGGTGCTGCGCGCGTCGTCGCGGCTCGATCTGCTGACGGGTGACGATCGCGCGAACACCTTCCGCGGCTACGTCGCGCGGCGGTGGCGCTCCGGCTGGGCGACGCAGCTCATGATCCAGCAGCGCTCCATCCTCGATGCGCCGCAGACGGGCGGCGACGGCGACGCGCTCGCCGCGTTCGCGCGCATCGGCTACGTGGGGCGCGGGTGGAGTCTCGACGCGACGCTCAATCGGCGCCGCAACACGCGCACGACGCTGATCCCCTTTCCGTTCGAGAACGCCGATCCGGGGCGCTCGATCCCCGGGATGGAGCTCGCCGAGCAGGACCTGCAGCTGCGCGCCGCCGTCGGCGACGTCGCGCGTGGCCCGTGGGTGCAGGTCACCGCCGCGCAGCGTCGCATGTTCGAGACGAGCACGCGGCGCACCGCCGCCGGCACGCCGCCGCTGAGCGGCGTGCGCGTGGACACCGCCGACACGAACCTCGTGCGGCAGCAGTACGTGATCGCCGGGGGCTGGTCCGCCGGTGCCGTGCGGCTGTCGGCCACGCATCGCATCCGGAGCATCGAGGGCGCGCTGTTCCAGCAGCCCTCGGTGCGCGCCGCGCTCGAGACGCGCCGCGCGACGCTCGCCTTCTTCGGCGAGCGCACGCCGTTCGATGCGGTGACGCGCGGCGAGGTGCACGCGCGCGTGAACCCGGTGCCGTGGCTGTTGCTCCAGGGCACCGCGACGCTCGGCACGAGCGGGCGCACGTCGATCATCGGCGACACGCTCGGCGGGCTCCTCGAGGTGGACGTTCCCACGCAACGGGCCATCCGCGCCGAGGCCGGGGTGCGCGTCGGCGGGCTCTGGATCACCGGCGGCATCCTCACGCGCGATTCGACGCTCCTGCGGCCGCCGATCATCCTCGACCAGCGATATCCGGCGGTGATCGACGGGCGTGCGACCGCGTTCACGGGCACGATCGTCGGCCCCGTCTGGCGCGGCGTCACGACGCACGTGCACGCGGTGCAGTGGGACGCGGCCGGGCTCTACCGCCCGCGTCGGCAGGTACGCGCCGAAGTCGCCTTCCAACCCGACATGCGGCGACGCTTTCCGAGCGGCAACTTCGACGTGCGGCTCGGTGGGACCTTCGAGTACCGCGACCGAACCGCGTTCCCGCTCGACGACCGGGTGGTGCGGGCGGGTGTCGCCGGCGTCGCGGCCCTCTTCCTCGAACTGCGGCTGCGCGACGCGATCATCAGCTGGCAGCTCCGCAATCCGACCGCGACCGCCTTCGCGCACGTGCCGGGGCTGATCGGCTACGGACCGATCAACGTCTACGGCGTCCGCTGGACCTTCTGGAACTGAGGCACGACCGCACGTGGCAGTCACGATCGCGAGCATGACCGGCTTCGGCACCGCCGACGGCATGGTGAACGGCCACCGGATCTCCGTCGAAGTGCGGAGCGTCAACCATCGCTTCTTCACGCCGTCGCTCAAGTTGCCCGCGGCGCTCGCGCGGCTCGAGCCCGACATCCGCGAGGCGATGCGGCAGCGCGTCCCGCGCGGCCACGTGACGCTGAGCGTGCGCCTCGAGCGCGAGGGTGACGGCGACGGGCCGCGTATCGATGCGTCGCGGCTGCGCGACTACGTGACGCAGCTGCGTGCGGTCGCCGCGGAGCTCGGCGTGCACGATGCACTCGACCTGACGGCGCTGGTGCGCCTGCCGGATGTGCTCCGCGTCGATGCCGATCCCGGCGCCGATCTGTCGGGTGTCACCGCCGATCAGCTCATGCCGGTGGTCCTTGGCGCGCTCGACGGACTGACGCGGATGCGACGCGAGGAGGGGGCGCGTCTCGCGGCCTATCTCGCCGAACGGCTCGTCGCCATCGACGGGGGCCTCGCCCGGATCGCCGAGCGTGCACCGGCGCGGCTGCGCGAGCAGCGCGATCGGTTGCGTGCGGCGGTGCGTGAACTGGCCGACGGCGTCGCCGTGGACGAGCACCGCCTCGCGCAGGAGATCGCGATCCTCGCCGACCGCTGGGACGTGAACGAGGAGCTGAGCCGCTTCGCCAGCCACAACGCGGCCTTTCGCGAGGCGCTCGCCGGCGGCGGGACGGAACCGGTCGGCAAGCGACTCGGCTTCCTCCTGCAGGAGATGCTGCGCGAGGCGAACACGACCGGCTCGAAGGCCAACGACGCGGCCCTGCAGCGCGAGGTGATCGCCATCAAGGAGGAGCTCGAACGGATGCGGGAGCAGGTGGAGAATCTCGAGTGAGCCGTCCCGCCTTTCCGGTCATCCTGGCCGCCCCCTCGGGGAGTGGGAAGACCACGATCGCCCGAGGGCTCCTCGACACCCGCGCCGACGTGGGCTTCTCGGTCACGTGCACGACGCGTCCCGCGAGGCCTGCGGAACGGCACGGCATCGACTACTTTTTCCTGGCTCCGGACGAGTTCGAGGCGAGGGTCGGAGGCGGCGATTTCGCCGAACACGCCCTGGTGCACGGGAACCGCTACGGCACGCTGCGCAGCGAGATCCGTCGCCTCCTCGAGAGCGGCCGGCACGCGATCATGACGATCGACGTGCAGGGGGCGCGGCAGTTCGTGCGCGCCTTTCCGGAGACGGTGCTGGTGTTCGTGCTCCCCCCGTCCGGGGCGGAGCTGCTGGCGCGCCTCGACGGGCGCGGCACCGAGGACGCCGGCCGCCTCAGGACGCGTCTCGAAGGCGCGCTCGAGGAGGTCGACGCGATGGGCGAGTACGAGTACGTGGTCGTGAACGACGAAGTGGGGCGTGCCGTCGGCGAGGTCTCGGCCATCATCGATGCCGAGATGGCCCGACGGGTGCGCCAGCACGATCTGGCGGAGCGGACCGCGGCCCTTCGGGCCGAGCTGCGCCGCGCCATCGGGGCCTGACGGCCCCACAGCGACGAGGCGGACGGACGATGCGGGTCTTCACCCCCGGCGACATCACCGAGCAGCAGCAGGCGCCCAACAAGTACCTGGGCGTGCTGGTGGCGGCCAAGTACGCGCGCGTGCTGAACGAATTCCCGAAGATCGGGAGCACGGGCAAGGAGAAGAAGCTCACCACGCGCGCCCTCGAGGAGCTGCACGAGCAGGCCTTCGAGTACCGCGTGCTGCCGCGTCGCGCGGCCGAGTAACGGGGCCGGGGCCGCACCGCGTGCGCCCCTTCGACGGTCGCCACGTCCTGCTGGGCGTCACGGGCGGCATCGCCTCCTACAAGGCGGTGTCGCTCGCGCGTTTGCTCGTACAGGCCGGCGCCACGGTGGACGTGGTCCTCTCGCGGTCGGCACGCGAGTTCGTCGGGGCGATCACCTTCGAGGCGGTGACGGGACGCGCGACCTGCGCCGACATCCTCGACGCCGGCAATGCGCTCGCCCACATCCGCCTCGCCAAGACGGCCGACCTGGTGGTCGTGGCGCCGGCGACCGCCGACTTCATCGCCCGCGCGGCACAGGGGCGCGCCGACGACCTGCTCACCGCGGTGCTGCTCGCGACACGCGCGCCGGTGCTCGTCTCGCCGGCGATGAACGACGGCATGTGGGCGCACCGCCAGGTACTCGCCAACGCGGACCATCTCCAATCGCTCGGCTACCACGTGCTCGAGCCGGCCATCGGGCCGCTCGCCTTCGGTGAAGGTGTCGGTCCCGGTCGGATGCCGGAGCCGGAGTCGATTCTCGTGCACTGCGGTCGGCTGCTCGAGCCGATCTCGCCGCTCGCCGGGCGACACGTGGTGGTGACGGCGGGCCCGACGCGCGAGCCGGTCGATCCCGTGCGCTACATCGGCAATCGGTCGAGCGGGCGCATGGGCGTCGCGGTCGCCGCGGCGGCATGGCGTCGTGGTGCGCGCGTGACGCTCGTGCATGGCCCGCTGGCCGTCGCGCTGCCGGACGGCGTGACGAGCGTCGCGGTGGAGACGACGCGCGAGATGCGCGATGCCGTGGCGCAAGCGCTCGCCGACGCGGACGTGCTCGTCATGGCGGCCGCGCCGGCCGATTTCACGCCGGCCGCTGTCGCCGACGAGAAGATCAAGAAGACGGACGACGCGCCCGTGCTCGCGCTCGCGCACACGCCCGACATCCTGCTCGACACGCGCGCGCTGCGTCGGCCGGGCACGATCGTCATGGGCTTCGCGCTCGAGACGACGCAGGTCGAGGAGCACGCGGCGGCCAAGCTCGCGCGCAAGGGACTCGACTTCATCGTCGCCAACGACGCGACCGATCCGCAGGGGGGGTTCGGGGTAGCAACCAATCGTGTCGTCATCCTCGACGCGCAGGGTGGGCGCGAGGAACTGCCCGTGCTGTCCAAGGCGGATGTGGCCGAACACTTGCTCGACCGCGTGACCGAGGCGCTCGATGGACGCTAGGGCGCGGCTGCGGGCGTATCTCGAGCAGCGGCGCGAACTCGGCGAGAGCGAGCTGGTGCTCGATTCGCTGCAGGTCAGCGACGTGTTGCGCCTGATCGGCGCGGGAGGCGACGCCGATGATGCGACCGAACGCGACGCGCCATCCGGCACGATGCTCGACGACGCGCCGCGACCGATCGTGCGCGACACGGCGCCCCGCACGCCGCCTCGTCCGACGCAACCGCCCCGCGACGTGGACTGGCGCGCGGCACTCGCCGACGAGAAGCCACGAGGAGCACCGGCCGAGCCCCGCGTCGAGTCGATGCGGCCATCCGCGCCCATCGTCCCCGATGTCGCGCGCGTCGACCCTATCGCGAGCACCGAGCGTCCGTCCGCGTCTGTATCGCCGCTCGCTGCGCGGAGCGGCGACGTGACGCGCCCCGAAGCGACAGCCTCGCGCTCCGGCGCGTTGCGCATCACCGGGATCGAGATCGTCGAGGGGCTTCGGGTCGAACGCCCCGCGCAGGCCCTCCTCGGCGCGCACCCCGAGTGGCCCGACCTCGCCGCCATCGCCGAGGCGGTGCAGGGGTGCACGCGCTGCCCGCTGTACCAGACGGCGACGCACGGCGTCCCGGGCGAGGGCGATCCGGAGGCGGACGTGATGGTCGTCGGTGAGGCGCCCGGCGAGCAGGAGGATCTGCAGGGGCGCCCGTTCGTCGGGCCCGCGGGGCAGCTGCTGACGAAGATTCTCGGGTCGATCCGTCTCGAGCGCGACGCGGTCTTCATCGCGAACGTCCTCAAGCACCGGCCCCCGGGAAATCGGAATCCGGCACCGGATGAGGTTCGCGCCTGCGCGCCGTATCTTCAGCGGCAGGTGGACCTCGTCCGCCCCAAGCTGATCCTCGCGTTCGGGACGTTCGCCGCCCAGACGCTGCTCAACACCCGCACCGCCATCGGCAAGCTCCGGCAGCAGGTGCACTGGTACCAGGGCATCCCGCTGATCGCGACCTACCATCCGGCGGCCCTGCTCCGCAACGAGGCGTGGAAGCGCCCGACCTGGGAAGATGTCAAGCTTGCTCGACGCGTTCTCGACGCGACCCACCGCACCTGATCCCTACAAGGAACGCCGCCCGCCGTGGAGCGAGGCGGCCGAGCAGGCCGTCCTCGGCGCGATCCTGATCGACGACGAGGCGCTGCTGCGTGCGTCCGAGCACGTGGACGACACGATGTTCTTCCGCGAGGGACACCGTCGCGTCTTCCGCGCGATGGTCGCGCTCTCCGAATCGCGGAGCGGCATCGACACCGTGACACTCGCCGACGAGCTCGAACGCCGTGGCGAGATGGACGCCGCCGGCGGACGCGACTACCTCGCGCTCCTCGCCGATGCGGTGCCGACGGCGGCCAACGTCGGCTACCACGCGTCGATCGTGCGCGAGAAGGCGCTGCTGCGCCGCCTGATCGAGGTCTCGACCGGCATCGTCGCCGAGGCCTTCGAGGCGCGCATGCCCGCGGCGGATCTCGTCGATGCGGCCGAGAATCGCATCTTCCAGATCGATCAGCAGAAGGCCGCGTCGGGCTTCACGCGGATCAAGAAGCTGATGTGGAACGTCATGGAGAAGATCGACTCCCTGATGGCGAATCCGCAGGGGACGATCGGTGTGACGTCGGGCTTCCCGGCGATGGACCGGGCGACGCTCGGCTTCCAGAACGGTGACCTGATCATCGTCGCCGCGCGTCCCTCGATGGGCAAGACGGCGTTCACGCTCAACATCGCACGCAACGCATCCGAAGAGGTGGGCGTCGCCTTCTTCTCGCTCGAGATGAGCAAGGAGTCGCTCGTCCAGCGCATGCTCGCCGCCGAGGCGTTCGTCGATCAGCAGCGGCTCCGGAGCGGACGCCTGGAACCCGACGAGTACAAGCGGCTCGGCACCGCGGTCTCGGTGCTCGCGAACAAGCCGATCTACATCGACGACCAGCCGGGCATCAGCATCCTCGAGATGCGTGCCAAGGCGCGCCGCCTCAAGGCGGATCTCGAGAGCAAGTTGGGGTTGGTCGTCGTGGACTATCTGCAGCTCATGACGGGCCCGTCGTCCGAGAACCGGCAGCAGGAAGTGTCGCAGATCTCGCGCGGGCTCAAGGCGCTGGCCAAGGAGCTCGACGTCCCCGTCATCGCGCTCTCGCAGCTCTCGCGTGCGCCGGAACAGCGCTCCGGCGACGAGAAGGGGCGGCCGCAACTCTCGGACCTCCGCGAATCGGGCGCGATCGAGCAGGACGCGGACCTGATCATGTTCATCTTCCGTCCCGAGGTGTACGGCGAGCGCGACGAGACGGGGCGGCTCAAGAATCCGGAGCTCGAAGGGCGCGCCGAGATCATCATCGGCAAGCAGCGCAACGGCCCGACGGGCGTGGTGGACCTCAAGTTCGACAAGCGGTTCACGCTCTTCTGGGACCCGGACGCGAACAAGCAGCGCTGACGATCGGGTGGCGACGAAAGTCCGCACCGTCCACCGGTGCACCGAATGCGGCGCCGAGCACGCGAAGTGGGCCGGCAAGTGCGACGTCTGCGGCGCGTGGTCCACGCTCGTCGAGGAGATCGCCGCGCCGAAGGCGACCGCGAAGGCGGCGGCCGCGTCGCGCACCACGCGGCCCGCGGGCATCGTCTCGCCGCGCGCCGCGCGTCTGCGCGACGTCCACGGCGCCGAGTCGGCGCGGCTCCGCACCGGGCTCGCGGAGTTCGACTTCGTGCTCGGTGGCGGCATCGTGCCGGGAAGCATGGTGCTCGTCGGTGGCGAGCCGGGCATCGGCAAGAGCACACTGCTGCTGCAGGTGGCCGCACGCGTGCAGGCGCTCGGTCACGCGACGCTCTACGTGAGCGGCGAGGAGAGCGCGCTGCAGGTCAAGTTGCGCGCCGACCGACTGGGACCGGGGGCGCTCGACGTCGAGTTCCTCCCCGAGACGTCGCTCGAGCAGATTCTCGCCCATCTCGAATCGCGTCGCCCGGCGGTGGCGATCGTGGATTCGATCCAGACGGTGCACACCGAGGAGCTCGAAGGCGCGCCGGGCAACGTCGGGCAGGTGCGCGAGTGTGCAGCGCGGCTCATGCGCGCCGCCAAGGAGCTCGGCACGGCGATCGTCGTCATCGGACACGTGACCAAGGGCGGCGGGATCGCCGGACCCAAGACGCTCGAGCACATCGTCGACACGGTGCTCTACTTCGAGGGTGAGACGGGCGCCGATCATCGCATCCTGCGCGCGACCAAGAACCGCTTCGGCTCCGTCGACGAGATCGGCGTCTTCCGCATGCTCGCCGACGGCCTCGAGCCGGTCGCGAATCCGAGCTCGCTCTTCCTGAGTGAGCACGAGGCCCCGCCGAGCGGCAGCGCGATCACGGCGCTCATGGAGGGGACACGTCCTTTGCTCGTCGAGCTGCAGGGGCTCGCCGCGCGCGCGGGCTACGGCACGCCGCAGCGCGTGAGCAACGGCGTCGATCCGCGGCGCATCGCGCTGCTGCTCGCGGTGCTCGAGAAGCGCGCCGGCTACGGCTTCGCGCAGCTCGACGTCTTCGTGAACGTGGTGGGCGGTTTGCGCTTGGTCGAGCCCGCAGGCGATGCGGCGATCGCGGCCGCCCTCGCGTCGTCGGTGGTCGACCGGCCACTCCCGCCGGACACGCTCTTCCTCGGCGAAATCGGGCTCGGCGGCGAGTTGCGTCCCGTCTCGCAGCTCGAGCGCCGGCTCGGCGAGGCGGCACGACTCGGCCTCACCCGTGCGTTCGTCTCGCGCGGGGCGGCGCGCGCCAAGGCACCCCCGGGGATCACGCTCGTTCCCGTGGCGACGGTGCGCGAACTGCTCGACACCGCCCTCTCCTGACCAGTCACTCGCATCGCATGCACGATCCCCGCACGTCGTCTCCCGATGGGCCGATGGAATACCACGACGGTGTCGCCGTCGGCGTCCGCGCCCCGGCGAACCTCGATCGCGAGCCGACGCCCGCCGAACTTCGCGACGTCGCCGCCGACGTCCCGCGCGATGTCGGCGTGGTCATCGTCGCCGGCGGGAGCGGGTCGCGCGTCGGTGGCGACGAGTTGAAGCAGTTCCGCTGGGTCGCCGGCAAGCCGATGCTGCTGCACGCCCTGCAGACGTTCCAGCTGCGGCCCGACGTCTCGCTCGTGGTGGTCGTGTTGCCGCGCGACTACGCTGCCGATCCGCCGCCCTGGCTGTTCCAGTGCGACATCGAGCGGCTGCTCGTGAGCACCGGCGGCAGCGACCGCATGCGTTCCGTGTACAACGGACTCGAGGACATGCCCGAGGGTGTCGAAGTGGTGGTCATCCACGACGCCGCGCGCCCGCTCGCGAGCGGACGCCTGATCGATCGCGTGATCACCGAGGCACGCCAAGGTCATGGCGCGATCGCCGCACTTCCCGTGGTGGACACGCTCAAGGAAGTCGACGAGTCGGGGCGCATCGTCCGCACCGTGAGCCGCGAGAAGCTCTGGCGCGCGCAGACGCCGCAGGCCTTCCCGCGTGCGATGATCGACGAGGCGCACACGCGCGGCCGTACCGACCGGATCGTCGCCACCGACGATGCCTCGCTCTGCGAGCATTACGGCTTCGAGGTCGTGGTGGTGAAAGGGAGCGAGCGCGCACTCAAGGTGACGACCGAGGACGACTTCGCGCTCGCCGAAGCACTCTCGCTCCTGGCCGAGTGACGCGCCGCGCGTGACGGATCTCGGCTGGCGCGACTTCGCGACGCCGTTCTGGGCGGCCGAGGAGGTGCACGGCGCGCTGACGCCGATCGTCGAGCACCTGCTCGCGCATCGGCTGCTCGCGTATCCGACCGAGACGGTCTACGGCTTCGGCGGCATGGTCGATCAGGCGAGCGTGGACGCACTCGTCGCGCTCAAGCGTCGTCCACCCGCCAAGCCGTTCCTCGTGCTCGTCTCCGGGAGCGCGATGATCGAGCGGCTCGGTCTCGCCATGACGCCCGAGGCCGCACGTCTCGCGGCCACGCACTGGCCCGGCCCGCTCACGCTCGTCCTGCCGGGTGGCGAGGGACAGGTGCCGTCACGGTTGCGTGGCCCCGAGGGCGGGATCGCCGTCCGGTGGACGTCGCACGCGGGGCTCCAGCGCCTCATCACGGCGCTGGGTTCGCCGCTCACGTCGACATCCGCCAACCTGCCCGGCGTCGCGCCCGCGGTGAACGCACGCGAGGTGGTGGAACAGTGGCGCCCGGTGATCGCGGCCGGCCGGCTGCTCGTGCTCGACGGGGGCACGCTCCCTGCCTCGCCTCCGAGCACGGTGGTAGACTGCACCACCCGTCGGCTCCGCGTCATCCGGCCCGGCGCCATCGCAGCGGCGACGCTGCGCGAGACCGTCCCCGACCTCATCGGCGATGCCTGACACCGCGCTGACGTTGCTCTTCGTCTGCACCGGCAACACGTGCCGCAGCCCGATGGCGGAAGTGATCGCGCGCGACGTCGCGCGGGAGCGCGGCCTCGCGATCGAAGTGCGGAGCGCGGGTATCGCCGCCGACGAGACGAGCGGTGCGTCCGAGGGCTCGCTCCTCGTCGCGATGGAGCGTGGGCTCGATCTCTCGCGCCATCGTGCGCGGCAGCTCACGCGTGCACTCCTCGGCGAGGCGGATCTCGTGCTCACGATGGGGCCGAGCCACCTCGCGGCCGTGCGCGAGCTCGGCGGAGAGCGCAAGGCCGCGCTGCTGGCGGACTACGCGAGCTACGGCGAGAGCCAGCGTCCCGTGAGCGATCCGATCGGCGCCGAGCTTCCCGTGTATCGCGCCACGTTCGAGGAGCTGCACCGTCTCGTGCAGCGCGCGCTCGATCGCTGGCTCGCGGAGCATCCGACGCGCGCGTCGTGACCTTCGGTTGCGCGTGACGGTGCGACCGACGCGCCTCGTCCTGCTCGGGCACCCGGTCCGTCATTCGCTCTCGCCGGTCTTCCAGCAGGCCGCGCTCGATGCCGCCGGCATTTCGCTCCGCTACGAAGTGCTCGACGTCGCGCCCGACGCGCTCGACGCGACGCTCGACTCCCTGATCGCGCAGACGGCCGCCGGCAACGCGACGATCCCGCACAAGCTCGCGCTCCACGCACGCTGCGACGTGCGCAGCGCGGTCGCGATCCGCACGGGTGCCGTCAACTGCTGGTGGGTCGAGGATGGCCGTCTGCACGGAGACAACACCGACGTCGCGGGTTTCGATGACGCAGTGCGCACGCTGCTGGGCCATGTTCCGTCCGGAGCGCGCATCGCGCTCCTCGGTGCGGGCGGCGCGGCCCGCGCCGTCGCGACGGCGGTCGCGGACTGGCCGCACGCGACACTCGTCATCCGCAACCGCTCGAGCGACCGCGCGCACACCGTGGCCACGCTCGGCCCGATCGGGCGCACCCATGTGGAGTCCGACATGTCCGCTGCGCTCCCCGACGTCGATCTGGTGGTCAACGCCACGAGCCTCGGCCTCGACGACGACGATCCGCTCGTGGTCGATCCCGCCGCGCTGCGGCCGGGAACGGCGTGCCTCGATCTCGTCTACCGCCCGGCGATGACGACCTGGGTGCGTCGCGCCCGCGCGTGCGGCCTCCCCGCGATCGACGGCCTCGCGATGCTCGTGGGGCAGGGCGCGCGCGCCTTCGAGCGGTGGACCGGCGTGCCCGCGGACCGCGACGCGATGTGGCGCGCACTCGGCCGCGATCCCTGAGTGCGCGAAGGAGAACGCGTGACGAATCGCGATGGGGGCGAAGGCCGCGGGAGCCGTGCGATCCACGGAGTCGGATCCGACCCCGGCGATGCACCGATCGGTCGACGCTTCGCCTGGCGCGAACCCGTCCGCCGCTGGCGCGAAGCGATCCTCGATTTCGCGCTTCCGGGGGCGTGCGTGCAGTGCGGAGGCCCGCTCGGACGCGCGCCGGGCCCCGCCTGCGGCCACTGCTGGGCCGGTGTGACGCCCATCGCGCCTCCGTGCTGCGAACGCTGCGGCCATCCGCCCCGTGATCTCGCGTCGGATGCCCCCTGCCCATGGTGTCCCGTGCTGCCACCGTGGGTCCGCGCCGTCCGCTCCGCGACGTGGGTGCGCCACGGCAGCACCGCGTCGGCGCTCGTCCACGCGCTCAAGTACGACGGCTGGCACGCCCTCGCCGACGACATGGCCGCGCGCATCGCACGCCTCGCGTGGCCGCGCGACGTGGTGCGCGAGCGGCGATGGCTCGTGCCGGTGCCGCTCACCCCGTGGCGTGAACGTGAGCGCGGCTTCAACCAGGCCGCGGCGCTCGCCCACGGGCTCGTCCGTCGCTGGGACGTGCCGCTGTTGCCCGCACTGCGCCGCACGCGCAGCCCCGCCAGCCAGACGCGGTTGACCCCCGGGGAGCGACAGGTGAACGTTACCGGCGCTTTCACCGTCGATCCGGCGGTGCGGCCGTCGCTCGAAGGGACGCACGTCGTCCTCGTCGACGACGTCGTCACCACCGCCGCGACGCTTCTGGCGTGCGCCGCCGCCCTCGTGGACGGCGGCGCACGCATCGTTAGTTGTGCCACCTTCGGTCGGGCGCCGGCTCCCGGCGACCGCCTACACCCCAGCGAGTGAGTGCAATGGGCATCAAGGTCGGGATCAACGGGTTCGGCCGCATCGGCCGGCAGGTCCTCCGCGCGTCGAAGATGCGCGGCGACAGCGGCATCGACTTCGTCGGCATCAACGACCTGACCGACACGCAGACGCTCGCGCACCTCTTCAAGTACGACAGCGTGCACGGCACCTACCCGGGCACCGTCGAGGCGAAGGAGGGCGCGATCGTCGTCGACGGCGACGAGATCCGCATCTCGGCCGAGAAGGATCCCGCCGCGCTGCCGTGGAAGACGCTCGGCGCGGATATCGTCCTCGAGAGCACGGGGCGCTTCACCGAAGCCAAGGACGCCGCCAAGCACATCGCCGCGGGCGCGAAGAAGGTGATCATCTCCGCGCCGGCCAAGGGCGAGGACATCACCATCGTGATGGGCGTCAACCACGACAAGTACGACGCCGCGTCGCACCACATCATCAGCAACGCGAGCTGCACGACCAACTGCCTCGTGCCGATGGTCAAGGTCGTCCGCGACACGTTCGGCTTCCGGCACGGCTCGATGGTGACGATCCACTCGTACACCAACGACCAGAGCATCCTCGACCTGCCGCACAAGGACCTGCGCCGGGCCCGCGCGGCCGCGGTCAGCATCATCCCCACGACGACCGGCGCCGCCAAGGCGACGTCGCTCGTGATCCCCGAGGTCAAGGGCAAGATCGACGGCATCGCCATCCGCGTCCCGACGCCGGACGTGTCGCTCACCGAGCTCACCGTCGAAGTCGAGAGGGCGACGACCGTGGCCGAGGTCAACGCGGCCTTCAAGGCGGCGAGCGAGAGCGGTCCGCTGAAGGGGATCCTCGCGTACACCGAGATCGAGCTCGTCTCGGTCGACTACATCGGCAACCCGCACAGCTGCATCGTCGACGGCAAGAGCACCAACGTCATCGACGGCACGATGGTGAAGCTCTCGGGCTGGTACGACAACGAGTGGGGCTACTCCAGCCGCTGCGTGGACCTGCTCGGCTTCGTGGGCGGCAAGCTCTGAGCGTCTCCCCATGAACAAGGCGACCATCACCGACCTGGCCCCGGAGCAGCTCCGGGGCCGGCGCGCGCTCGTGCGCGTGGACTTCAACGTCCCGCTCGACGCCGACCGGCGCGTCACCGACGACACGCGGCTCCGTGCCGCGATCCCGACCATCGACGCGCTCCGCCGAGCGAGCGCGAAGGTGGTGCTGCTCTCGCACCTTGGCCGACCCAAGGGCGCGCCCGAAGCGAAGTACTCGCTCGAGCCGGTCATCGGCCGCCTGCGTGAACTGCTCCCGGGCGTCGACGTGGGCTTCTCGCCCACCACCGACGACGACGCCGCGCTCGCCGCGACGATGACACTCGCCGCTGGCGCCGTGCTCCTGCTGGAGAACACGCGCTTCCTCGCCGGCGAAGAGACCAACGACGACGCCCTCGCGCAGCGACTCGCCCGGCTCGGCGATGTCTACGTGAACGACGCCTTCGGCGCCGCGCACCGTGCGCACGCCAGCACCGCCGGCATCGCGGCGCATCTGCGTCCGGCCGTGGCCGGCCTGCTGATGCAGAAGGAGCTCGACTACCTCGGTCAGGCACTCGAGAACCCCAAGCGGCCGTTCGTCGCGATCCTCGGCGGCTCCAAGATCAGCGGCAAGATCGACGTGATCGAGGCGCTGCTCCCCAAGGTCGATGCGCTGCTCGTCGGCGGCGCGATGGCGTGCACCTTCTACGCGGCGATGGGGCACGAGACGGGCAAGTCGCTCGTGGAGCCCGATCGCCTCGACATGGCGCGCGATCTCATCGAACGGGCGGGGTCGGTGCTCATCCTGCCGCACGACGCGCTCATCGCCCCGGCGATCGACCAGCCGCAGGCGGCACGGACGGTGAAGAAGGACGCGATCCCCGCCGACCAGGCGATGTTCGACATCGGCCCCGAGTCGGCCGCGAGCTACGCCCGCGCGATCCAGAGTGCGCGCACCGTGCTCTGGAACGGGCCGATGGGCGTCTTCGAGACGACGGGCTTCGACAAGGGGACGCAGGCCGTCGCCGTGGCGATGGCGACGGCGACCGGCAAGGGGGCGACGACGATCGTCGGCGGCGGTGATTCCGCAGCGGCCGTCACGCAGATGGGGCTCGAGCACAGCGTCAGCCACGTCTCGACCGGTGGCGGTGCCTCGCTCGAATTCCTCGAGGGGAAGACGCTGCCCGGTGTCGCCGCGCTCGACGACAGGACGACCGCATGAAGCTCCCGATCTTCGCCGGCAACTGGAAGATGAACCACGGGCCGACCGACGCCCGCGCGTTCATGAAGTCGTTCCTCGCGCACTATCCGCGGCAGCACGACCGCAAGGTGCTCTTCTTCCCGAACGCGCTCAGCGTGACGACGGTCGCGGAGCTCGTGCGCGAGCGGCCCGACCTCGAAGTCGGGGTGCAGAACATCCACGCCGAGGACAAGGGCGCGTTCACCGGCGAGAACTCCGCGCCGATGGCGCGCGATGCCGGTGCCACGCACGTCCTCGTCGGGCACAGCGAGCGTCGCCACGTGTTCGGCGAGACCGATGCCGAATCCGGCGCCAAGGTGCACGCCGCCCTGCGCGCCGGGCTCACACCGGTGCTCTGCGTCGGCGAACTGCTGGCCGAACGCGAGGCCGGCGCGACCGAGGACGTGGTCTTGCGCCAGCTCAAGGCGGGGATCGCGGGCGTCGAGGCGTCGCAGGTGGCCTCGATGCTCTTCGCCTACGAGCCCGTCTGGGCGATCGGCACCGGTCGCACCGCGACACCCGGCGACGCCAACGCCGTCCACACCGCGATCCGCGCCGCGCTCCGCGAGGCGATCGGTGAGCGGGCGATGGGCGTGCCGATTTTGTACGGGGGGAGCGTCAACCGGGCCAACGCGCCGCAGCTTCTCGCGGAGGAAGAGGTCGACGGCGTGCTCGTCGGCGGCGCGTCGCTCGACGCGGACGGATGGAACGCCATCGTGCGCGCTTGATCCGGCTGCCCGGCCCGGCTTGATTTGACGGCTGGCCCGCTCGGGGCCTCCCATGACGACGTTCCGCGACCGATGTACACCTTCCTGCTCATCATCCTCGTCCTGATCAGCGTCGTGCTGGTCGCCGCGATCCTCCTGCAGTCCGGGAAGGGCGGGGGCATGGCCGCGAACTTCGGTGGCGCGACGTCGTCGGCCGATGCCGTGATCGGGACGCGTCAGGCCGGCAACCTGCTCACGCGCGTGAGCTGGTGGGGTGGCGGAGCGTTCCTCTTCCTGTCGTTCGTCCTCGGCCTCCTGACGACGCGCCAGCGGGCCCCCAAGTCGGTCCTCGACGAGGCGTTCTCGGCGCCGGCCGCCGGGGCACCCGTCGGTGGTGCGACCGCGCCGGCGGCCGGCGGCAAGAGCGCGTCGCCCGCCGTGCCGCTCCAGCCGGCCCCGACGACGCCGGCCGCGCCGGCACCCGCCGCGCCTGCTCCCAAGAAGTGACGACGCCCGTGTCGGCGCCGCTCGCACTCGAAACCGTCCCCGGGGTGCTCCTCCTCGAGGACGGTTCGATCTTTCGGGGGATGGTCAACGCCGGCACGGTGCCGACCGTCGCCGAGGTGGTCTTCACCACCAACCTGACCGGCTACCAGGAAGTCTTCACCGACCCCTCGTACCGCGGCCAGATCGTCGTGATGACCGCCCCCGAGATCGGCAACTACGGCGTCAACGACGAGGATCCCGAGTCCACGCGCGTGCAGGTGGCCGGCGTCGTCGTCCGCGAGATGTCGCGCACCGCGTCGAGCTGGCGTGCGACGCGCGATGCGCGCTCGTGGCTGGCCGAGGCGCACGTGCCCGTGCTCGAGGAAGTCGACACGCGCGCGCTCACGCGACACCTCCGCTCGCGCCGCACCATGCTGGGCGTGATCTGTGAGGGCGAAGAGCCCTCGGCCGAGGCACGCGCCGCACTCGAGGCCTGCCCGTCGATGGAGGGGCTCGACCTCGCGAGCATCGTCTCGACCGGTGAGCGGTACACGTTCGGCGAGGCGAGTGCGCCGTACCACGTCGTCGCGGTCGATTTCGGCATCAAGGAGAACATCCTGCGGCTGCTCGCCGCGCACGGCTGCCGCGTCACCGTCGTGCCCAGCGGCACGTCGGCGAGCGAGATCCTCGCGCTCGGGCCCGACGGCGTCTTCCTGTCGAACGGCCCAGGCGATCCGGCGGCGATCGGCTACGCACCGCCGATGATTCGCGGGGTGGCCGAGTCCGGCACGCCGATGTTCGGGATCTGTCTGGGCCACCAGCTCATCGGATTGTCGTTCGGTGGCACGACCGTCAAGCTCCCCTACGGACATCGCGGCGGGAACCAGCCGGTGAAGGAACTCGCGACGGGACGCGTGCTGATCACGTCGCAGAACCACGGCTTCGCGGTCGCCGGTGAGGGTGAGACGGTACAGGGGACCGATCGGCTTCGCGTCACCCACGTCAACCTGAACGACGGCACGATCGAGGGGCTGCGGCACGCCGAATTGCCCGTGTTCGCGGTGCAGTACCACCCCGAGGCGGCCCCCGGGCCGCACGACGCGCGACCCGTCTTCGACGACTTCATCGCGGCCATGGCCGCACGTCGCGCAAACGCGCCAAGCGCTTGACGCACAACACCATAGGCCACTAGGTTCGCGGTCGCGTCCGGCGTCGTCGGACTTGACTCCCGAGGGCCTGAATGACGAAAGCCGATCTCGTCGAGCGGGTGACCGAGCAGATCTCGCGGACGGCCGGGCCGCTGATCTCCAAGAAGGACTGCGCCCGCGTCGTCGATGCCTTTCTGGACGCGATCAAGGACGCGCTGAAGGACCAGAAGAACATCGAGGTCCGCGGCTTCGGGACCTTCAAGATCCGTCAGCGGAAGACGCGCATGGCCCGCAACCCGCGCACGGGCGAGCCCGTCGAGGTGTCGGCCCGCCCGGTCCCCGTCTTCAAGCCGTCCAAGGAGCTCCGCGCCATGGTGGCGGGCGAGGAGTATGAAATGGACGAGCACGACTACGACGACGAGTGAGCCCGCCCCGCGCGCAGGTGACACGCGCGCGAGCCTGTCCTTCCCGAGTTCGCTTGCAGACGGGCGCGCTGCCGATCCCGGCCGGCGCGCCCGTTGCCGCATCAGCCCGCCCAAGCGGCACGAAGCGCACGCCGCCGGCGTATCTTGAGCGCACCCGAGACCGATCGCGTCATGCCCGCCTTGGACGTCCTCCTGTTCGCCAGCTACGCCGACGCCTTCGGGGCGCCCACGGTGCGCGTCGAGCTGCCCGGTGACGCCACCGTGGCCGATCTCGTGGCCGCACTGCGTCAGCTGCCGGCCGGGGCCGTGCTGCCCGAACGGCCGCTGGTCGCGGTCGATCGGGCGTATGCGGCCCAGGGTGAGCCGGTCGTCGGACGCGGCGAGGTGGCGCTGATTCCGCCCGTCGCGGGGGGCTGATGCGGCACGCGATCGTCTCCCATCCGATCGACGTCGCCACGTTGGTCAGCGAGGTCAGCGCCGCCGGCAACGGTGCGCAGGCGCTGTTCATCGGGACCGTGCGCGAACACAACGAGGGGCGCGCGGTCACCGGCATCGATTACGCCGCCTACGGCGACATGGCCGAGGCGGAGCTGGGGCGGATCGTGCGCGAGGCCGTCGCGCGCTACGGCACGACCGACGTCGTCGTCGAGCATCGGCTCGGCACGCTCGTCGTCGGCGAGGCGAGCGTCGCGATCGCGGTCGGCCACGAGCGGCGCGCGCCGGCGATGGACGCGGTGCGCTACGTGATCGAGGAGCTCAAGAAGCGTGTCCCGATCTGGAAGCGCGAGCACTACGCCGACGGGACGCTCGCGTGGGTCGAGGCATCCACCTCCGCCGCCGCGGCCGGCGTACGCTCGCACGCTCATGCCACCGACGACGACCGCGACGTCGGAGACGACGCATGAGCGGGGAGCGCGCAGTCCCGATGCGTGACGGCTTCGGCCGCGCGATCGAGTACCTGCGCATCTCGGTCACGGACCGCTGCAACTTCCGCTGCACGTACTGCATGCCGAAGGACGGCCTGCCGTGGCTGCCCCACGCGGAGATCCTCGACTACGAGGAGATCGCGGAGGTGGTGCGCCAACTCGCCCCGCTCGGCCTGCGGCGCATCCGCATCAGCGGTGGCGAGCCCACGATCCGCCCGCAGCTCGCGACTCTCGTGCGGATGCTGCGCGCGATCCCGCACGTCGAGGACATCGCGCTGAGCACGAACGGCGTGCGGCTCCCGATGCTCGCGGCGGAGCTCGCGGCGGCTGGTCTGGACCGCGTCAACATGTCCGCCGATTCACTCCGTGCCGATCGCATCGTCGCGATCGCGCGGCGCGACCTCGGCTTCGATCCCGTGGCGTCGATGCGTGCGGCGCAGGCGGCGGGGCTCGGGCCACTCAAGATCAACGTCGTCGTCATGCGCGGCGTGAACGACGACGAAGTCGAGGACTTCGCGCGGTTGACGCTCGCGCACCCGTGGCACGTCCGCTTCATCGAGCTCATGCCCGTCGGCGAGCTGCGCGAGCTCACGTGGGAGCACGTCGTCCCGACGGACGAGATCCTCGATCGCCTCGCGCGCATCGACGCGCTCGCCCCCGACGCCGGACCCGCGAAGGGCAATGGACCCGCGCGCTACTTCCGGTTCGCGGGCGCGGCGGGCACCGTCGGCGTCATCACGCCGATGACCCACACGTACTGTGGCAGCTGCAACCGTGTCCGCCTCACCGCCGACGGTCGGTTGCGCACCTGCCTCTTCGGCGATCACGAGGTGCCGCTCCGCGAAGCGCTTCGGCGCGGCGAGCCGCTCGAGCCGCACTTCCTGAGGGCGCTGGCCGAGAAGCCCGAACGGCACGAGCTGCTCCAGATGCGCGTGGGCGGGCTGCGCGCGCTGTCGCAGGTCGGCGGCTGAGCGAGCGGGCGGTCACGCGTCGATCGCGTACGGGACCGTGGTCCACATCGTGAAGCGTGCGGCCATCATGACGCGCCCACTCCGGACACGCGCCCTGGCTGGTGGCGCACTCTGCGCGCTCGCGGCGGCGCCGATCGTCGTACGTCACGACCCGGCCGCGCCGCCGACAGCGGCGACGGCGACAGCATCCGTACGCGACGCACCGCCGGACGCCGCGTCGATCGAGCTCGCGCGGCGCGCGCGGCTGCTCGAGACGCGGGCACTGCGAAGCGCGGACGCCGATACCACGGGCGATTCGGTGACGAGCGCCCCGCTCGCGCCGTTCGGCCGCATTCGCGACGTCGCGGCGGCCGACAGCGCACGTCGCCTCTACGACACGCTCGCGCGACGCGTGCCGGCGGTCGCCGACTGGATGACCTTGCGGGCGGCGGCGCTCGATTCGAGCGCGTCGTCACGGCGTGCACGATCGTCCTCGTTGCGCCTGACGGTCTCGCGTGCACGCAGCGCGCGCACGGAGTTCGCCGCGCGCTCGCGCTGGGGCGACACGACCGGCTTGCGCGCGTTCCTGCGCACGGACGAACCGGTGGTCGCGTTGCAGTGGCGGCTCGTCACCGAGGGCGATCGTGCGCGCGACTCGGTGCGGGCCGCGCTCACGTCACTCGCCGGCGGTGCGACGCGTCACGCACCGCGTGCGGCCGTGCTGCTCGACAGTGCGTTCGCACCGCTCACCGTCGACGAGTCACGCACGGTCGCGCGCGCGATGGAAATCGCGGTCCCGTCGCGCGCGCTGATCGCGTGGCGACGCGTAGTCGCCGCATCGAATACGACGGACGACGACCTGCGCGCGTGGGCGACACTCGCGGCACGGCGCGCGCCCGCCATCGAGGGCGCGCGCGCCTGGCAGGACGTCGCGCAACGCGCCGTATCGCCGGCTCTTCGCGTCTGGGCGCGCGTGCAGCAGGGGCGTCGACTCGTGCGCGCTGGTGACGACGCGGCAGCGACGAACGTGCTCACCGATGTCGTCCGGAATTCTCCGACCGACACCAGCGCCGCGTACGCCGCATGGCTGCTCGGTGACCGCGCCGCCGGCGCCGACCGGATCGACGACGCACGTGCGCGTTTCGCGTGGATCGCCGAGCGACACCCGTCGTCTCCATGGGCGCCGCGCGGGGCGTTCGAGGGCGCATTGCTCGTCGTGCTCGACCGGCCGGCCGTGGCCGGCCCCGAACTCGACGCGCTCGCCGCACGCTGGCCGAGCAGCGAGGAGGCCCCGGGCGCCCTCTACTGGGCGGGGCGTGCACGGGCGGCGCTCGGCGACAGCGCCGGTGCGATCGCGCGGTGGACGCGCGTCGTCGAGGGGCACCCGCGATCGTATCACGCGATGCTCGCCGCGGATCGGCTGGCGCGTCCCCTGCCGGTGATTCCGGAGGGAACGCCGTCCGCATCGACGCCATCGGTCCGACAGGCCGTGGAGCGCATGAGCATCCTCGAAGCGCTCGGCTTCATGCCTGAAGCCGCACTCGAGCGGAACGCGATCGAGAGCGATGCGGGCGACGACCCCGCGCGTCTGCTCGCCGCCGCGGCCGCGCTGGTCACGTCGCCGCGACCCGGTGTCGGCATCCGCCTCGCGCAGCAGGCGGTGGACCGCGGCGTCGCCCTCGATGCCGGCGTGCTGCGGCTGCTCTATCCATGGCCGCATGCGTCGCTGATCCGGGCCGAGGCCGCGCGGCGTGGCGTGGATCCGTATCTGGCCGCTGCGCTCATCCGCCAGGAATCGCGCTTCACCCCCGACGCTCGCTCCGCCGTCGGTGCGCGCGGGCTGATGCAGCTCATGCCCGACGTCGCGCGGAGCATCGCACGGGCCGAGGGACGACGCTTCACGGTCGCGATGCTCGACGATCCCGCGGTCAACGTGCCGATCGGCATGCGTCATCTCGCGAGCGACCTCGCACGCTTTCCGCATCCCGCCTTCGCGCTGGCGTCGTACAACGCCGGCGGGAGTCGTGTCGCGCGCTGGCGCACCCGTCCGGGCGCCGACGATCCCGAGCTCTTCACCGAGCGCATCCCGTTCGCGGAAACACGCGAGTACGTCCGCACCGTGCTGCGGACGCGGGCGCTCTACCGGCAGCTGCACGGCGACGGCGGGGCGGCGTCGAACGAGCAGTGACCCGCGACGACGCATGTCATCGTGGTCGGACCGGCAGTCCGGTCACGAGTCAGGAACGACGGTCCTAATGCCTGCGACTACCCGCGTACGCGGGCCATTCGGGCTTTTCGCGGGGGGCGCGATTCCGTAGGTTGCCCGTGTTCGACCCCCAAGATGGTTACCTCTCCCCGCGTGGCGCAGTCGGCCTCGCGTACCCGAACAGTCCGAACGCACACATGGTCAACAAGATCACGGTCGTCGGCGCCGGCAACGTCGGCGCGACCGCGGCCCAGCGCATCGCCGAGAAGGAGCTCGCCCGCCACGTCGTCATGGTGGACGTCGCCGAGGGCATCCCGCAGGGCAAGGGGCTCGACCAGTACCAGAGCGCGCCGATCGAGGGCTTCGATTCGCTGGTCGTCGGGACGAACGGCTACGTAGAGACGGCCGGCTCCGACATCGTCGTGATCACCGCCGGCATCCCGCGCAAGCCGGGGATGACGCGTGACGACCTGCTCAAGACGAACGCGGGCATCATGCAGTCGGTCTGCGAGCAGGTGAAGGCGACGTCGCCCGACGCGATCGTGATCGTCGTCTCGAACCCGCTCGACGTGATGGCGTGGGTCGCGATGAAGGTGACCGGCTTCCCGCGCGAACGCGTCATCGGCATGGCGGGCGTCCTCGACACGGCCCGCTACCGCGCCTTCCTCGCGATGGCGATGGACGTGTCGGTACAGGACATCCAGGCGATGGTGCTCGGCGGTCACGGCGACACGATGGTGCCGCTCGTGAGCTACACGACGGTGAGTGGGATCCCGGTGACGCAGCTCCTTCCGAAGGACCAGCTCGACGCGATCGTGCAGCGCACGCGCGACGGTGGCGCCGAGATCGTGAAGCACCTCAAGACCGGTTCGGCGTACTATGCGCCGTCGGCCGGCGCGGTGCAGATGGTCGAGGCGATCGTGAAGGACCAGAAGCGCATCCTCCCGTGCGCGGCCTATCTGCAGGGCGAATACGGCATGGACGGCCACTTCCTCGGCGTGCCGTGCAAGCTCGGTCGCAACGGGCTCGAGAAGATCCTCGAGGTCGAGCTGACCGACGCCGAGAAGGCCGAACTGCGCCGCAGCGCCGACGCCGTGCTCGAGCCGATGGGCACCCTCTCCTACTGACCCGACGCGAGGCCACTCGATGAACGCCGTCGCCCGCTTCTGGGACTCGACGATCGGCAAGAAGGTCGTGATGGCCGTGACGGGGATCGTCGGCGTCCTCTTCACGCTCGGCCACATGGCCGGCAACCTCACGATGTTCAAGGGGCAGCAGGCGATGCACGACTACGCCATGCTGCTCCGCATCTCGCCGCCGCTGCTGTGGGCGATCCGCCTCGGGCTGCTCACGGCGGTGCTGCTGCACATCGTCGCGGCCTACCAGCTGACGATGCGGAGTCGCGCCGCCCGCGGGTCGCAGTACCAGAAGCATGAGCCGCAGGTGAGCACGCTGTCGTCGCGGACGATCCGCATCGGCGGCGTCGTGCTGCTCGCGTTCATCGTCTGGCACCTGCTCGACCTGACGCTCGGCTACGTGAATCCGGGCTTCGTGCACTTGGATCCGTACCGCAACCTGGTGGCGAGTCTCAGCAACCCGCTCGTCGCCGTGTTCTACATCGTCGCGGTCGTCTTCCTGATGATGCACCTGCATCACGGCGTCTGGAGCATGGTGCGCACGCTCGGCCTCGCGCGGCCGACGCCGCGTCCGCTGCACCGGCGCCTGTCGATCGCGGTGTCGGTGATCGTCGCCGGCGGCTTCCTCCTGGTGCCGTTCGGCGTCCTGTTCGGCGTCTTCAAGCCGGTCGCGCCGCTTCCGCTCGAGGAGCGGACCGACGTGCCGGCCGCCGTGTCCACACGTTGACGGAGAGCGCAACCCGATGACCGCCACCATGGCCGAACCGACGGTGCGCCTCGACTCGCGCGTGCCGTCCGGGCCGCTCGAGACCAAGTGGGATCGGCACCGCTTCGAGATGAAGCTGGTGAATCCCGCCAACAAGCGGAAGTACGAGGTGATCGTGGTCGGCGCGGGCCTCGCGGGGGCGAGTGCCGCGGCGACGATGTCGGAACTCGGTTACAAGGTCACCTGCATCGTGTACCACGACTCGCCACGGCGCGCGCACAGCATCGCCGCGCAGGGCGGGATCAACGCCGCCAAGAACTACCAGAACGACGGCGACTCGATCAAGCGCCTGTTCTACGACACGATCAAGGGCGGCGACTTCCGCGCCCGCGAGGCGAACGTCTATCGGCTCGCGCAGCTGTCGGTGAACATCATCGATCAGGCGGCCGCGCAGGGCGTGCCTTTCGCGCGCGAGTACGGCGGCCTGCTCGCCAACCGCTCGTTCGGCGGCGCCCAGGTGAGCCGCACCTTCTACGCACGCGGACAGACCGGCCAGCAGCTCCTGCTCGGCGCCTACCAGCAGCTCGAGCGGCAGGTGGGGCGCGGCGCGGTGACGATGCTGACGCTGACCGAGATGGTCGACCTCGTCGTCGTCGACGGGCGTGCCGTGGGCGTCGTGACGCGCGACCTGCGCACGGGGAAGATCGAGACGCGGCTCGCCGACGCGGTCGTGCTCGCGACGGGCGGCTACGGCAACGTCTTCTACCTGAGCACCAACGCCAAGCTGTCGAACACGACGGCGATCTGGCGCGCGCACCGGCGCGGTGCGGCGTTCGCCAATCCGTGCTACACGCAGATCCATCCGACGTGCATCCCGCAGAGCGGCGACCACCAGTCGAAGCTCACGCTGATGTCCGAGTCGTTGCGCAACGACGGCCGTGTGTGGGTGCCGAAGCAGAAGGGCGACACGCGTCGGCCCGACCAGATCCCCGAAGCGGAGCGCGACTACTTCCTCGAGCGCAAGTATCCGAGCTTCGGCAACCTCGCGCCGCGTGACATCGCGAGCCGCGCGGCCAAGGAGGTCTGCGACGAGGGTCGGGGCGTCGGCGAGACGGGACTCGGCGTGTATCTCGACTTCGCCGACAGCATCAAGCGGCTCGGCGCCAAGACCATCGCCGAGCGCTACGGCAACCTCTTCGAGATGTACGAGCGCATCACCGACGAGGATCCGTATTCGGTGCCGATGCGCATCTACCCGGCCGTGCACTACACGATGGGCGGCCTCTGGGTGGACTACAATCTCATGAGCACCATCCCGGGGCTGCACGTGCTCGGCGAGGCGAACTTCTCGGATCACGGCGCCAACCGCCTCGGGGCGTCGGCACTCATGCAGGGGCTCGCCGACGGCTACTTCGTGATCCCGGTGACCATCGGCGACTTCCTCGCGACGGCGGGGCCGAGCAAGGTGACGGCCGACCATCCCGAGGTGAAGGCGATCGAGGCCGAAGCGCGCGGCCGCCTGCAGCGGCTGCTCGACATCCGCGGCAAGCGGTCGGTGGACTCGTTCCATCGCCACCTCGGCAAGGTCATGTGGGACAACTGCGGCATGGCGCGCAGCCGTGCGTCGCTGACGCACGCGATCCACGAGATCGGCGCGATCCGCGAGGAGTTCTGGGAGAACGTCGCGGTGCCGGGCAAGGGCGACGACCTGAACCAGGTGCTCGAGCGCGCGAACCGCGTCGCCGACTTCATCGAGCTCGGTGAGCTCATGTGCCGCGACGCGCTCGAGCGCGAGGAGAGCTGCGGCGGACACTTCCGCACCGAGTACCAGACGCCGGACGGCGAGGCGTTGCGCGACGACGCGAACTTCTGCCACGTGGCCGCGTGGTTCCATCAGGGCGAGGGCCGCGCGCCGCTGCGTGCGGTCGAACCGCTCCACTTCGAGAACGTCCAGCTCGCGACCCGGAGCTACAAGTGAACTTCACCCTCAAGGTCTGGCGTCAGGCCGGTCCCAAGGCCGAGGGCCGGCTCGAGACGTACGAGGCGCGCGACATCTCCGCCGACGCCTCGTTCCTCGAGATGATCGACGTCGTCAACAGTCGGCTCGAGGAAGAAGGGCGCGAGCCGATCGCCTTCCAGCACGACTGCCGCGAAGGGATCTGCGGTTCGTGCGCGATGATGATCAACGGCGCCGCGCACGGCCCCGAGAAGGGTGCCGCGACCTGCCAGCTGCACATGCGCTCGTTCAGCGACGGCGATACGATCGTCGTCGAGCCATGGCGCGCGCGCGCCTTCCCGATCGTCAAGGATATTGTCGTCGATCGCGCCGCCCTCGATCGCATCATCCAGGCGGGCGGCTTCATCAGCGCGCCGACCGGCGGTGCGCGCGACGCGAACGAGATCCTCGTGCCCAAGGAGGACTCCGACGCGGCGATGGATGCCGCCGCCTGCATCGGCTGCGGCGCCTGCATCGCCGCCTGCCCGAACGGTTCCGCGTCGCTCTTCACGGGGGCCAAGATCAGCCACCTCGCCCACCTCCCGCAGGGCCAGCCCGAGCGCATGCGCCGCGTCCGCGCGATGGTCGCGCAGATGGACGCCGAGCACTTCGGCCACTGCACGCTCTACGGCGAGTGCCAGGAGGCGTGCCCGAAGATGATCTCGATCGACGTGATCGCCGACATGAACCGCGATTACGTCAAGGCGATGCTGACCCTGCGCGAAGAGCGCGCGGTCGCTGGCGGAACCGGGTGACTCTGCGTTTCACGAACGGCAGGAACGCAGAGGGCGCAGAACGAACAGCGTGATCGCAGAGGGGCGTCCAGCGAACTGCATCGACACGGAGGCACGGAGACGGCCGGAGGATGGAGGGAGCACGTGGTCGGCCGTGCGCGCTGGGGCGATGACGTTTTTTGGTGATGGCCGCCAAGCACACGGAAGGCTCCGCGCGCTCGGCGCCCATCCAAGAAACCCTGGTTCCTGATGCACCACGGCACGCTCGACGCGCCCTCCGTTCTCCGGCCGTCTCCGTGCCTCCGTGTCGAGGCAGTTCGCCGGACGCCCCTCTGCGACCACGCTGTTCGTTCTGCGCCCTCTGCGTTCCCGCCGTTCGCGATCGCGACGATGACCGCAAGGGCGCGACGACGCCCGTCCGCCCTGCGCCCCCTGCGATGCCGCAGTGAGCGATGCCCGCAAAGGACCGGAGTCAGAGACGCGGCAGCGTGATCCCGACCTGACCTTGGTACTTGCCGCTCTTGTCGCGATAGGACACGTCCGGCGTCTCGTTGCCCTGAAGGAACAGCACCTGCGCGATCCCCTCGTTGGCGTAGATCTTGGCGGGGAGCGGGGTCGTGTTCGAGATCTCGAGCGTCACGAAGCCTTCCCACTCGGGCTCGAAGGGCGTGACGTTCGTGATGATGCCGCAGCGTGCGTAGGTGCTCTTGCCGACGCAGATCGTGAGGATGTCGCGCGGGATGCGGAAGTACTCGACCGAGCGCGCCAGCGCGAAGCTGTTCGGGGGGACGATGCAGACGTCGCCCTCGAACTCGACGAAACTCTTCGGGTCGAAGTGCTTGGGGTCCACCACGGAGCTCAGCACGTTGGTGAAGATCTTGAACTCGCGGGCCACGCGCATGTCGTAGCCGTACGAGGAGACGCCGTAGCTGATGACGCCCTGGCGGACCTGGCGGTCCTCGAAGGGTTCGATCATCCCGTGGTCGCGCGCCATGCGCGTGATCCAAGCATCGTTCATGATGGGCATGGCGCGGGAAGCTAGCCGGGCCGGCGAGGGGGCGGAACGACGGTCGGCGGGGGCTCCCGACCGGTGCCGCGCGCAGGGGCGGGGCGGGTGCACGGACGCCCCGGACGCGGACCGTCCGGTCCCGTTGTAGTCGTTCGGGGCGTCGGCTACCTTGGGCTACGGCGGTTAGTGAAAAATTTCACGAGCGCAGGAACCCGATGGGCGCGAACGCGTATCTCCCTATCCTGATGTTGATCGGTTTCGTGGTCGTCAACGCGGCCGTGATCATCGGGCTGTCGCAGTGGGCGATGCGCCGGCGACCGACGACGGAGAAGGGCGAGGCCTACGAATCGGGCATCCCCGCCCTCGGCGATGCCCGGGAGCGCTTCTCCGTGAAATTCTACCTCGTGGCGATGCTCTTCATCGTCTTCGACATCGAGACGGTCTTCCTCGTCCCCTGGGGCGTGGCCTTCCGGCAGCTCTCCTGCGCCGTCCCGCTGGTGGACGGCACCTGCGCCGCCGGCATGACCAGCTTCTTCGGCTTGGGCGAGATGCTCGTCTTCATGTCGATCCTCGCCGTGGGGCTGGCCTACGTCTGGCGGAAGGGAGCCCTCCAATGGGACTGAGCGTGCAGCCGACGCGCGGCGGCAACGTCACCACCATCGACCCGCCCTCGCAGGAAGGGTGGGTCACCACGCGCCTCGAGTTCCTGGTGAACTGGGCGCGCGCCAACTCGTTGTGGCCGATGCCCTTCGGGACGGCGTGCTGCGCGATCGAGTTCATGGCGACGGCGGCGAGCCGCTTCGACCTCGCGCGCTTCGGCATGGAGCGCATGAGCTTCTCGCCCCGTCAGGCCGATGTCCTCATCTGCGCCGGCCGCGTGCCGTTCAAGCTCGCGCCGGTCATCCGCCGCATCTACCAGCAGATGCCCCAGCCCAAGTGGGTCATCAGCATGGGCGCGTGCGCCTCGACGGGCGGCATGTTCGACAACTACGCCGTGGTGCAGGGCATCGACACGATCATCCCGGTGGACGTCTACGTCCCGGGGTGCCCGCCGCGTCCCGAGGCGCTGATGCACGGCATCATGATGCTCCAGAAGAAGGTCATGGCCGAACGTTCGACCTCCAAGCAGTACGAGGAGATCACGATCGACCCCACGTCCAAGCTGTACATCCCGCCGTCGCGTATCGACGAACTGGCGGAGCCGTTCGGCAACTCGATCCACCAGACGCGGTCCGCCCCGTGAGCGTCGTCCTTCCCGGCTCGGCGCTCGGTCCCGGCGCGCCGGCACCGGTCACCATGCGTGACATCCCGCATCGTGGTGGTCCCGTCAATCCGTCCGCTGCCACCCTCGCGGCGCGCTTTCCGCAGGGGGTGCTGCGGCACGATGTGACGTGGGGCGACACCACGGTGTACATCCGCGCCGAGTCGGCGCGTGCGATCATCACCTGGCTGCGCGACGATGCCGGTGAGCGGTACGACTATCTCGTGGACGTCACCGCCGTCGAGCACCGCGACGCGCTGCGCCCGCTCGAGATGGTGTGGCACCTGCGCTCGCTGCCGTATCGCCGGTTCCTCCGTCTCAAGGCGGAACTCGATCCCGCGGGGCCGCTCGTCGTGCCGAGCATCACGGCGGTGTACGGTTCGGCCGATTGGCTCGAGCGCGAGGTCTTCGACATGTTCGGCATCCGCTTCGAGGGGCACCCGGACCTGCGGCGCATCCTGATGTGGGAGAGCTACGCCGAGGGGCATCCGCTGCGGAAGGACTTTCCGTTGCGCGGGCGATTCAGTCGCGCCGAGCAGCTCTCGCAGTCGCTCGCGGCCAATCCCGAGGCGCGATATTCCATGGAGGAGCTGTCGGTCGCCGACGCCTTCCACGAGCTGCCCGAGGAGATGAAGCGTCGCATCCTCGCCGACCGTCGCACCGAGGGCGCGTGACGATGGCGACGACGCGACGCACGATGGAGGTGGCGCTCTCGACCCCGACGCTCGGCCCGCGCGGCGCCGTGCGCCAGGCGCCGCTCGCCGTCGGCCCCAAGGGTGAGGTGCTGCCGCCCGACCTGCCGCTCGGCGAGGAGCCGGAGCTGGGCGGCGATCACATGCTGATCAACATCGGCCCGCAGCATCCGGCGACGCACGGGGTGCTGCGACTCGTGCTCGAACTCGACGGCGAGACGGTGGTGCGCTGCATCCCGCACGTCGGCTACCTGCACTGCGGCTTCGAGAAGATCGGCGAGTATCGCCAGTACAACCAGATCATTCCCTGGACGGATCGCGAGGACTACCTCAACTCCATGGGGAACAACATCTCGTTCGCGCTCGGCGCGGAGCGGCTCTTCGGGGTGGAGATCACCCCGCGCTGCACCGTGCTGCGCGTGATCGCGATGGAGCTGTCGCGCATCATCTCGCACCTCGTCTGGCTCGGCACGACGGCCATCGACATCGGCGCCTTCACGCCCTTTCTCTGGACGTTCCAGGAGCGCGAGACGGTCTACAACCTGTGGGAAGCGTGGGTCGGCGCGCGGTTGACGACGAGTGCGACGCGCATCGGCGGCATGGCGGCCGATCTCCCAGCGGGGTGGACGGACGGGCTCCGTGCCTTCCTGCGGTCGCTGCCGAAGACGCTCGACGAGTCGGACCGCATGCTGACGCGCAACGGCATCTGGGTCGGACGCACCATCGGGCTCGGCGCGCTCAACGCGGCCGAGGCGCTCGATGCGGGGCTGTCGGGCCCCCTGCTGCGCGCGAGCGGCGTCGCGTACGACGTGCGCAAGGACGTGCCGTATCTCGACTACGAGACGTACGACTTCGACGTCGCCGTCGGCACCCGCGGTGACGTCTACGATCGCTATCTCGTGCGCATGGAGGAGATGCGCCAGTCCGTGCGCATCCTCGAACAGGCGCTCGCCCGGCTGCCGGACGGACCGGTGAACGTGGACGATCCGCGCCTGATCCTGCCGCCCAAGCACAAGGCGACGAGCGAGATGGAGAGCATGATCCATCACTTCAAGCTCGTGATGGAAGGACCGCGGCCGCCGATCGGGGAGGTCTACGTGCCGACCGAGAGTCCCAAGGGCGAGAAGGGGTACTACATGGTCTCCGACGGCACCTCCAAGCCGGTGCGCTGGCGCATCCGCCCGCCGGCCTTCGTCAACCTCTCCGCGATCCCGCGCATGGTCGAGGGCCACCTCCTCAGCGACGTGATCGCGATCAACGCGAGCATCGACATCGTGATGGGAGAGATCGACCGGTGAGCCTGCACGCCATGGCCCCCGAGGGCGCGCACGCGCACGACGCGCCGTACGTGCCGGTGTTCACCGCCGGCTCGGCCGAGCGCGCGAAGCTCGACGAGCTGCTCACGCGCTATCCGTCGAAGCAGGCGGCGTTGCTCCCCGCGCTCTGGATACTGCAGGAGGCGCGCGGGTGGGTCAGTCCCGAGGGCATCGACGAAGTCGCCGCGGCGCTCGACATCACGCCGGCGTACGTGCGCGGCGTGGTCACGTTCTACACCATGTACCACCAGCATCCCGTCGGCACGCACTTCGTGCAGGTCTGCACGACGACGCCCTGCAACGTCTGTGGTGCCGAGGACGTGGTGCAGGCATTCCTCCAGCACACCGGCTGCGGAGAACTCGGCGTCACCTCGCCCGACGGCCGCTTCACGGTGATCGAGGTCGAGTGCCTCGGGGCGTGCGGCTTCGCGACGCCGGTGATGATCAACGAGCGGCTCGTCGAGTGCGTGTCGCCCGACAGCGTGCAGGACCTCGTGGCAGGGCTCGACTGATGGGCTATCCGCATCCCTCGCACCCGCGTGAGACGCCGGTGCTCTCGAAGTACTTCGGCGATCCGGCGGCGCGCACGCTCGACGGCTGGCGCGACCGTGGCGGCTACCGTGCCTTGCAGCAGGCGCTCGCCATGGACCCCGTGGACATCCAGAACGTCGTCAAGGATTCGGGGCTCCGCGGTCGCGGCGGCGCCGGCTTCCCCACAGGCGTCAAGTGGTCGTTCATGAAGCCCGACGGCAAGACGCACTATCTCTGCGTCAACGGCGACGAGTCCGAGCCCGGGACGTTCAAGGATCGCGAGATCATGCGGTGGACGCCGCACCAGCTGGTCGAGGGCGCCGCGATGGCCGCCTACGCGATCTACGCGGAGACGGCGTACATCTACATCCGTGGCGAGTTCGACGAGCCGATCCGCCGCGTCGAGCAGGCGGTGGCCGATGCGTACGCGGCCGGCATCCTCGGTGCGAACGCGATGGGGAGCGGCAAGCGCGTGGACGTGCATGTCCACAAGGGCGCCGGCGCCTACATCTGCGGCGAGGAGACGGCGCTCATGAACTCGCTCGAGGGGCGTCGCGGCAATCCGCGCATCAAGCCGCCCTTCCCGGCGGTCGCGGGGCTCTTCGGCAAGCCGACGACGATCAACAACGTCGAGACGGTTTCCGCGGCGCCGCACATCCTGCTGAACGGCGCCGACTGGTACAAGTCGCTCTCGAATCCCGCCAACCCCAAGAGCACGGGCACCAAGCTGTTCTCGGTGTGCGGCAACGTCGCGCGGCCGGGCAACTACGAAGTCGGAATGGGCTTTCCGTTCAAGGACTTCCTGTACGACCTGTGCGGCGGCCCGCCGGCCGGGCGTCGCTTCAAGGCGATCATCCCCGGCGGCTCGTCAGTGCCCATCCTCACGCCGGAGGAGTGCGAGACGGCCGTGATGGACTACGAGGGCATCCAGGCGGCCGGTTCGTTGCTCGGCTCGGGCGGCGTGATCTGCTTCGACGACACGCAGGACATTGTGCGGCAGATCGCGCGCCTCGCGCGCTTCTATGCGCACGAGAGCTGCGCGCAGTGCACGCAGTGCCGTGAGGGCACCGCGTGGACGACGAAGATCCTCGAGCGTATTCGCGACGGCGAAGGGACGATGCAGGACCTCGACACGCTGCTGCAGATCGCCGACAACATGACGGGCAAGACGATCTGCGTGCTCTCCGACTCGTGCGCGACCCCCGTGGTGAGCGGGCTGAAGAAGTTCCGCCACGAGTTCGAGGCGAAGATCCGGCCGAGCCGCTCGCGCATCATGATTCCCGACCGGGCGAGCGAGGTGGCCGCGTGACGGCACCCGCCGCACCCGCACCGGCGGTGCCGGGCATGGTGACGCTCTCGATCGAAGGGCGCACGGTCAGCGTGCTGCCCGGCACCAGCATCCTCGAGGCGGCCAAGCACGCGGGCATCCTCGTCCCGCACTACTGCTATCACCCGTCGCTGCCGGTCGCGGGGGTGTGCCGCATGTGCCTGGTCGAGGTGGAGAAGTTCCCCAAGCTGGCGCCGGCCTGCGCGACCGCGGTGGGTGAGGGGCAGGTGGTGCACGTCCATTCGGACAAGGCACGTGAGGCCCGCAAGGGGGTGCTCGAGTTCCTGCTCATCAACCACCCGCTCGATTGTCCGGTCTGTGACCAGGCGGGCGAGTGCGAGCTGCAGGACTACACCTTCGCCGAAGGGCGCAAGGACTCACGCTATCTCGAGGCGAAGCGCTTCAACCCGATGGAGGACTTCGGCGGCGACGTGCTCTACGTCCCCAACCGATGCATCCTCTGCACGCGGTGCGTGCGCTTCATGGACGCGGTCGCGCACGAGCCGGTGCTCAACGTGAGCGAGCGCGGCGACCGTGCCTACATCGGTCGCGATCCGGGTGCCGATCTCACGCACGAGTGGGCGGGCAACGTCGTCGATCTCTGCCCGGTCGGTGCGCTGCTGAGCAAGGACTTCCTGAACAAGGCGCGTGCGTGGGAGCTCGACCGCACCGCGTCCATCTGCCCCGGGTGCTCGCAGGGATGCAACATCATGGTCGAGACGCGCGACGAGACGGTCGTGCGACTTCGCCCGCGTCCCAACGCCGACGTCAACGTGCACTTCATGTGCGAGACGGGGCGCCTCGACTATCGCTGGCTCGATCGGCGCGATCGGCTCGAGTACCCGATGGTGCGTGACGGTGCTGGCCTCGTCGTGACGGACTGGAACACGGCGGTCGCGCAGGCGGCATCGCTGGTGCGTGGCGCCGCGACGGTCGCGGTGCTCGCGTCGCCATCGCTCGGCAACGAGGCGCTCTTCGTGCTCGGCGATCTCGCCGGGTCGCTCGGCGCGTCGCGTGCGTACGTCCTGCCGCGCGGCGACGAGAAGCCGCTCCCCGGGGTCAAGGATCTCGCGTTGCGCGCCGAGCGGGCGGCGAATCACACCGGCGCGATGCACCTCGGCTACACCGAGACCGAGACGCCGTTCGCCGGTCTCGGTACCGGCGACGTGGTGATCGTCGCCGACGAGCATCTGCTCGCGCGCCAGCCGCTGGCGCTTCCCGCCGGCGTGACGGTGATCCTGTTCGGCACCGTGATCCCGGCGTGGGCATCGCACGCGACGGCCGTGGCGCTGCCCATCTGCACCTTCGCCGAAGAGGAAGGGACGTTCACCAACCTGCGCGGCCGCGTGCAACGCTACCTGCAGGCGAAGACGCCCCCCGCGCTCGCACGCCCCTCGTATCTCGTGATCGGCGAGCTCGCCGCGGCACTCGGCCGCCCGCGCCCCGCGCCGCTCGCGTCGGCGGTCTTCGATGCGATGGCCGACGTGACGCCGGCGTTCACCGGGCTGCGCTGGGCGAAGCTCGGGCTGCGTGGGCTGCCGGTGCTGGAGCCGGTCGAGGCGGGCGCATGAACCCGATGCACATCCCGGTGACGGGGACGGCGTTCCTGATCGCGTCGGCGGTCAAGTTGCTCGTCTTCTTCAGCGTCTACCTCGTGACCGTGGCGATGCTGACGCTGGCCGAGCGCAAGGTCAGCGCGTGGATCCAGGATCGGCACGGCCCGAATCGCACGGGGCCCGGCGGCTTGCTGCAGCCCGCGGCGGACGGGCTCAAGAACCTCATGAAGGAAGAGCTGCAACCCAGTGCGGGGCACGGCGTGCTCTTCACGCTGGCGCCGGCGATCGCGTTCTGCACGGCGCTCGTGAGCTGGGCGGTGATTCCGTTCGCGGCGCCGATGCCCACGCCGTGGGGGCTCGTGCCGATGGCGCTCGCGGAGCTGCCGGTCGGCTTCCTCTTCACGCTCGCGATCGGCTCGCTCGGCGTCTACGGCATCACGCTCGCGGGCTGGGCGAGCAACAACAAGTATTCGCTCCTCGGCGGGTTGCGCTCGAGCGCGCAGATGGTCTCGTACGAGATCGCGATGGGCATGTCGATCATCCCCGTGCTGCTACTCACCGGCAACGTCGCGCTCGACGGCATCATCCGGCAGCAGGCCGCCGGCGGCTGGAACGTGCTCAACCTGACGGTCGCGTTCTTCGTGTTCGTGCTGGCCGCCTTCGCCGAGACGAACCGCCTCCCGTTCGACCTCCCGGAAGCCGAGAGCGAACTCGTCGCGGGCTACCACACCGAGTACAGCTCGATGCGGTTCAGCATGTTCTTCATCGCGGAGTACGCGAACATGCTCACCGCGGCCGGCCTGATGGCGACGCTCTTCCTCGGCGGCTGGGACATTCCGTTCACCCGCTGGGACGACACCGGCGACCCGAGCGTGCTCAAGACGCTCGCGACGCTCGGCAGCTTCGTGGCCAAGGCGGGCTTCTTCCTCTTCTTCTTCATGTGGATCCGCTGGACGCTGCCGCGGTTCCGCTACGATCAGCTCATGTCGCTCGGCTGGAAGGTGCTGCTGCCGCTCATGCTGGGCTACATCGTGCTCGTGGCGTCCGTGCTGCTCGCGTTGCAGGCCGCCGGCATCGGCGCCGGGTGGCTGCGCACGCTCGTGCTCCTCGGCATGAACGTGGTCGTCCTCGGTGGGCTCTTCCTCGTGGTGGATCGCGGCCGCCTGCTCAGCCCGACCACGTCGCGACTCAAGCGCATCGACGTGGACCGGCTCCGTGCGCGCGCCGCCGATCGGTCGCCGCTGGCCGCGGGCACGCGCGCCGAACTGATGGGGGACTGATGGCGATCAACGTCAAGGTGCTCGACCGTCCGATCGAGGAGACGAGCTACGTGCGCGCGACGCTGACCGGGCTCGCGAACACCTTCCGCCACCTCGTCGATCCGCACAAGGTCACGACGCAGTACCCGGAAGAGAAGGAAGCGCTCGGCGCGCGCTGGCGTGGCACGCACCGCATGCTCACGACCGAGGACGGCAAGGCGAAGTGCGTGGCGTGCGGACTCTGCCCGACGGTCTGCCCCGCGAACTGCATCAAGCTCGTGCCGGGCGAGGACGAGCAGGGCAACCGCTATCCGCTGCTGTTCGAGATCGACGAGTTCCGCTGCATCTTCTGCGGCTACTGCCAGGAAGTCTGTCCCGAAGAGGCGATCCACGTCGGTCGCCACTACGAGAACGCCGAGTTCGATCGCGAGGGCTTCGTGTACGACCTCGAACGGTTGATGGCCCAGCAGCATCCGGTGAGTGAGCTGTGGGATCCCGCCGACCCGGCAGGCGAGTGATGGACGGCGCCTCGCCCCTGTTCTTCTGGCTCTTCGCCGCCCTCGCGATCGTCGCCTCGCTCGCCTTCGTCACGCGCCGCAATCCGGTCTCGGCGGCGCTCTGGCTGGTCCAGGTGATGTTCGCGATCGCCGCGCTGTACGTGCTGCTCGGCGCGTTCTACCTGGGCGCGGTGCAGGTGCTCGTGTACGCCGGCGCGATCATGGTCGTCTTCGTCTTCGTCGTCATGCTGCTCAACCTGGGCCACGAGGCCGAGGCACCCGGTCGTCTCCGCTGGCTGCCGGCGGCCGGCTCGCTCGCCGGGTTGGCCTTCGCGGCGCTGCTGCTGCGCAGCGTGACCGCGCGCGCACTCCCTGCGCCGACCGCACCGGACGAGTCGGCGAATGCCGTGATGCCCGTCGCCACGGCGCTCTTCACCGAGCACATCGTCGCCTTCGAGGTCACCTCGATGCTGCTGCTCGTGGCCGTGGTGGGATCGGTGGTGCTCGCGAAGCAGCGGACCGACGTCTCCGAGGGCCAGTCGTGATCCGCGAAGCGCTGATCGTCTCGGCGATCCTCTTCTCCATCGGCGTGGCCGGGGTGCTGGTGCACCGCAACGCGCTGCTCCTCTTCATGTGCGTCGAGCTGATGCTCAACGCGGTGAACCTCACGCTCGTCGCCTTCTCGCGACTGCACGGCACGAGCGGGCAGGTCTTCGTCGTCCTGGTGATGACGGTGGCCGCCGCCGAAGCCGCCATCGGCCTCGCGATCGTCATCGGTGTCTTCCGTCATTACCGGACGGTGGACATGGGACGCATCCGACTCCTGCGCGGCTGATCCCGACTTCATCCCCATGGACCTCGCACAATCCGCCCCGGTGGTCTGGCTGCTCCCGGCGTTGCCGCTCGCGGGCTTCCTCGTCAACGGCGCACTGTCGCTCCTGCCGGCGTGGCGTGATGGCGACGCGCCGGTGTCCGCGACGCGACGCACAGTCGTCTCGGTCGTCGGCGTCGGTGTCATGGCAGCGGCGTTCGTGCTCGCCGTCACGCTCGTCGTGCAGCTCGCGAACGGTGCCACGGAAGGCATCGCCGGCTCGCTCGGGACGTGGATGGCCGCCGGCGACCTGCGCGTCGACTGGACGCTCCGCCTCGATCGGCTCTCGGGCGTGATGGCGCTCGTCATCACCGGGATCGGGACGCTCATCCATCTCTACAGCACCGGCTACATGGCGGCCGATGCGGGGTTCGCCCGGTACTTCGCGTACCTGAACCTCTTCGTCGCGTTCATGCTCGTGCTGGTGCTCGGCGATTCGCTGCCGGTGTTGTTCGTGGGCTGGGAAGGCGTCGGGCTGGCGTCGTATCTCCTGATCGGCTTCTGGTTCGGGGAGACGGCCAACGCCGACGCCGGCAAGAAGGCGTTCGTGACGAACCGCATCGGCGACTTCGGGTTGCTGATCGGGATGTTCCTGCTGTTCGCGCACCTGGGCACGCTCGACATCCCGGAGATCATCGCGCGTCGCGCCGACCTCTCGGCGGCCGTCGCGACCGCCATCTGCCTCTTCCTCTTCCTCGGCTGCGCGGGCAAGAGCGCGCAGCTGCCGCTCTACGTCTGGCTGCCGGACGCGATGGCCGGTCCGACGCCCGTCTCGGCGCTGATCCACGCCGCGACCATGGTGACGGCGGGCGTCTACCTCATCGTGCGCATGGGCGCGCTCTTCGCCATGTCGCCGGTGGCGTCGCTGGTGGTGATGGTGATCGGTGCGGTCACCGCGATCTGGGCGGCGCTGGTCGGCCTCAAGCAGTGGGACATCAAGAAGGTGCTCGCGTATTCCACGGTCTCGCAGCTCGGCTACATGTTCATGGCGGCCGGGGCGGGGGCGTACACGGCGGCGATGTTCCACCTCGTCACGCACGCCTTCTTCAAGGCGCTCCTCTTCCTCGGTGCCGGGTCGGTGATCCACGCCATGCACGAGGGGCTGCATCACGCGCACGTCGATGCCGATCCGCAGGACCTGCGGAACATGGGTGGCCTCGGGAAGCGCATGCCCGTGACCGCGACGCTCATGTGGATCGCGACCTTCGCGATCGCCGGGGTGCCACCGCTCGCCGGCTTCTTCTCCAAGGACGCGATCCTCACCGGCCTCGCCGCGCGTGCCTCGTCGCACGACGCGCCGATCGCCCAGGCCGGCCTCCTCGGCGTACCGGGCTCCGTCTGGCTCTGGTTCGCGTGGGGCGTCGGGCTCGTGACCGCCTTCGTCACTGCCGTCTACATGACGCGCCTGATGCGCTACGCCTTCACCGGCACCTTCCGCAGCGGCGATGTCGTGGCCGAAGGCATCCATGACGCGCCCATGTCGATGCGCCTGCCGTTGCTGGCGCTCGGCCTGCTGACGCTCGCCGGCGGCTGGCTCGAGCTGCCGCCGGTGTTGCCGCTCGGGCCCGTCGAGCTGCTCACGCATTGGCTCGCACCGGTGACGGCCGCTCCGATGACCGCGCTCGCGGGGACGCCGCATCTCGCGCACGCCACCGAGTATCTGCTCATCGGCATCGCGATCGCGGCGGCGGCCGCGGGAATCATCGTGGCGTTCGTGGCGCTCGAGCCCGCGCGCCTCGCGACCAAGGATGCGGCGCCGGCCGAGACGGGCATCGGCCGCGTACTCGCCAACGACTACTTCGTGGACACCGCGATCGCGCGCGTCGTGACCGGACCGATCACCGCCGGTTCGCGCGCGGTGCTCTGGCGCGGCATCGATCTCGGGCTGCTGCACGGCGTGCTCGCGACCGGCAGCGCGACGCTGCTCCGGTCTGTGTCGTGGGTCGGCGGGCAGCTGCAGGCGGGGGTCGCCGGCGGATACGCATGGGCGATCGCACTGGGTGCGCTCGTGCTCTTCGCCGTCTTCACGCTCCGCTGACCATGGCCGACGTCTCGACTCCGATCGCCGGCTGGCTGCTGCCGCTCCTCCTCGCGCTGCCGATCGTCGGCGCGATCATCACGTGGCTCCTGCCCGCGGGTTCGCGCGCTCCGCGTCCGCTCGCGCTCGCGACGCTCTTCGCGACCGCGGCCCTCGCGACCGCGCTGTGGTGGCTCGTACCGCAAGCCGGCGCGAGTGGCGCCATCGCCGATCACGCGTGGATCGACGAGTGGGGCACACGGCTCCGCCTGCAGGCCACGGGCGTGTCGCTCCCGATGATCCTGCTCACCGCGTGGCTCATGCCGCTGGCGCTGCTCGCCGTCGCGCCGGGTGACGCGAGCGAGCGCCCGCAGGCGTTCCACGCGCAGGTGCTGCTCCTCACCGCCGGCGTCCTCGGCATCTTCCTCGCAGGCGACCTGCTCGTCTTCTACCTCGCGTGGGAGCTGATGCTGGTGCCGCTCTACTTCCTCATCGGGGCGTGGGGCACGGTGCGCGGCCCGCGTGCCGCGACGACGTTCTTCGTCTATACGCTCGTCGGGTCGCTGCTCATGCTCGTCGCGATCCTGTACGTCGTGCGCGTCACCGGCACGACGGTGATCGACGGCGCGATCGCGCACCTCGCCGCGCGGCCGATGTCGCTCACGGCACAACTCTGGTGCTTCGGCGCCTTCGCGGCGGCGTTTCTCGTCAAGAGTGCGCTCGTGCCCTTCCACACCTGGCTCCCGGACGCACAGGGTGAGTCGCCGGCGATCGCGGCCACCGCGCTGGGCATCAAGGTGGGCACGTACGGATTGCTCGCGATCGCGATGCCGCTCTTTCCCGCCGCGGCCATGCACCCGACCGTCCGCCTGGTGCTGATGGCACTCGGCACGATCGCGATCCTGCACGGGTCGCTCGTCGCGCTCGTGCAGCCCGACTTCAGGCGCGTCATGTCGTACGCGTCGGTGTCGCATCTCGGCTTCGTCGTCGTGGGGCTCGCGGCGTTCACCCCGGAATCGGTGCAGGGCGCGCTGCTCGTCATGCTCAATGCTGGCATCACGACCGGCGGGATGTTCGTGTTGCTCGGGGTGCTGCGCACGCGACTCGCCGACGGCGACACCTTCGCGCACCTCGGAGGCCTCGCGCGTACCGTGCCGGCACTCGGTGCCGCGCTCGTCCTGCTGGTGCTCGCGAACGTCGGCCTGCCGGGGACCAATGGTTTCGTCGGTGAGTTCCTCGTGCTGCTCGGCGCCTACCGGCCGTACCCGCTCTTCGTGCTCGTGGCGACGATCGGCGTGATCCTCGCCGCCGCCGCACTGCTCCGCGCCGTGCAGCGCACGCTGTTCGGCCCGCGTGCCCCGGACGCACCGGCGGTGCGCGACCTCTCGCGACGCGAAGGTGCGGTGCTCGGTGCGTTCGCCCTCGTGATCATCGTGCTCGGACTCGCGCCGACGCCCATGCTCGACCGCGTGAAGTCCGCCACCACACGCCTCATGCAGACGGTGGACGCCGGTCGCACGGCGCTCGAGTCGCCCGCCATGCCGGTGGGGATGCGCTGATGGGATCCTCACTGATCGGTGGTCTCCCGCTGGGCGTCGCCCTGTTGCCGGACCTCGTGCTGGGCGGTGGTGCACTGCTCGTGTTGCTCGTGGCGGTCTGGTCGCGGTCGTCGGCGTCGCATCGCCGCCGCGTGCACGCGCTCGCGATCGGTGTGTGCGTCGCGGCCCTCGCTGCAGCCGGGTGGCTGGCGGTGCAGGATCTCGCCATCGCACCCGATGCCGTCGTCGCCGCGGACGGCTTCCGGTGGGCGATGACGTCGATCGTCCTCATCGCGACGATCGGTGCCCTCGTCCTCGCACTCGACTACGCGGACAACGCGGCGCTCACCGCACCCGAACCGCCGGCGCTCGTGCTCCTCTCCGCCGGCGGCATGCTGCTCCTCGGCGCCGCGCGCGACCTGACGCTCGTCTTCCTCGGCATCGAGGTGATGTCGGTCAGCGTCTTCGTGCTCGCGGGACTCGACCGTCGTCGCCCCGGATCGTCGGAGGCGGCGCTCAAGTACTTCCTGCTCGGCGCGTTCTCGACGGCGTTCATGGTCTACGGCATGGCGTTGATCTACGGCGCCACGGGCGCGACGCAGTTCGCGGCCATCGCCGACGCGATCCGCGAGAACGACCTCGCCCGTGATCCGCTGCTCGTCGCCGGCACGGCGCTGCTCTTCGTCGGCTTCGCCTTCAAGGTCGCGGCAGTGCCGTTCCACATGTGGGCGCCCGACGTCTATCAGGGCGCACCCACGCCCTACACGGCGTTCATGGCCGCGGGTGTCAAGATCGCCGCGTTCGCCGCGCTCGCGCGCATCGCGGTCGAGGCGCTCGGTCCGGCCTTCCAGTCGTGGTACGCGGTCGTCTGGTCGCTCGCGGCCATCACCATGATCGCGGGGAACATCCTCGCGCTCGCGCAGAAGAACGTGAAGCGCATGCTCGCCTACTCGAGCGTGGCGCACGCCGGCTATCTGCTCGTCGCGATCGCGACGGCGACGGGGCAGGCGTCCGCGGCGGTCGTCTTCTACGGTGTGGCGTACACCATCGCCACGCTCGGTGCGTTCGGCGTGCTCGCCATCGTCTCCGGCGGCATCGAGCAGCGGACGACGCTCGACGATCTCGCCGGTCTCGTGCGCGTGCGCCCGGGACTGGCGGCGGCGATGACGGTCTTCATGCTGTCGTTCCTCGGTTTCCCGATCGCCGGCGGCATGGGCTTCTTCGCCAAGTGGTACGTACTCCGCGCCGCGATGGAGGCACCGGGGCCGCTCGTGCGGCTGGCGGTGATCCTCGTGCTCGCGAGCGTGGTCTCGGCCGGCTACTACCTTGCGGTGGTGGCGTCGATGTACATGAAGCCGCGCGCCGAAGATGCGCCGTCGCTCCCGGTCGTGCCGCGCCTCACCGGTGCGCTCGTCACCGTCGCGGCCGTCGCGACGCTCGCCCTGGGGCTCTGGCCCAATCCGGTGATCCGGTGGGCAAGGGGTGCCTCGCTCACGGGCGTCAACGAGATTTCCGCTCCGGCCGCACACGGGCCGGCGACCGTCGCCGGGACGACGGCCCCCTGACCTCACGCTTCTCGAACGACATGACCATCGCCGCCGGAATCTTCCGCCAGTACGACGTGCGGGGCGTCGTCGGGGACGACCTGACCGTGACCGCCGCCGAGGCGATCGGACGTGCGTACGCGGCGCTGCTGCGAGAGCGTGGCATCACGGGGAGCGTCGTCGTCGGCCGCGACAACCGGCCGAGCGGGCTCGCGCTGCGCGACGCGCTCGTGGACGGGCTCACCGCCGGCGGCGTCGATGTCATCGACATCGGCATCGGCCCGACGCCGGTGATGTACTGGGCGCTGCATCACCTGCCGGTCGTCGGCGGCATCCAGATCACGGGCTCGCACAATCCGCCCGAGTTCAACGGTTTCAAGCTGTGCGTCGGGCGCGGGTCACTCCACAGCGAGGGGATCCAGCGTCTGCATGCCCTCCTCGACGCACCGCCTGCCGGCACGCGCGGCACCGTCACCGTCCAGGACGTGCACGGCGCGTACGCCGCCGACATCGTCGCGCGCACGGGTCCGCTCGCGCGTCGGCTGCGTGTCGTCTTCGACGCGGGCAACGGTGCCGGCGGCCCGCTCACCGAGGCGATCTTCGGGGCGATGGACGTCGACGCGCGATACCTGTTCACCGAATCCGACGGCACCTTCCCGAACCACCACCCCGACCCGACCGTCCCCGAGAATCTCGAGGCGCTGATCGCCGAGGTGCGTCGCACCGGTGCCGACTTCGGGGTGGCGTTCGATGGCGACGCCGATCGTATCGGTGTGGTGGACGACGAGGGGACGATCGTCTGGGGCGATCACATCCTGATCCTGTACGCGCGCGATGTCCTCGCGCGGACGGGTGCGGGGCAGGCGGTCATCTTCGACGTGAAGTGCTCGCAGGCGCTGCCCGACGAGATCGCGAAGGCCGGTGGCGTCCCGGTGATGTGGAAGACGGGCCATTCGCTCATCAAGGACAAGATGAAGGAGCTCCACTCGCCGCTCGCCGGCGAGATGTCGGGGCACATGTTCTTCGACGAGGGTTTCTACGGCCACGACGACGCGCTCTACGCGGCCGCGCGCTTCCTGCGGATCGTCGCGAACTCCGGGCGTTCGCTGCGCGAGCATCTCGCCGACGTGCCGCACTTCGTGAGCACGCCCGAGTTGCGCTTCGCCTGCGACGACCGCGAGAAGTTCGCGATCGTCGCCGATGCGGTGCGCCACTTCACGGCGCTGCGTGAGGTGAGCGCGGTCGATGGTGCCCGCGTGCTCTACGGCGACGGCTGGGGCCTCGTGCGTGCGTCCAACACGCAGCCGATCCTCGTGCTGCGGTTCGAGGCACGCACCGCGGCGCGTCGCGATGAGATCCGTGCCGAATTCGAGGCGTGGCTCCGCGCGCGCGGCGTGGAGCCGGTGCTGACGCACTGACGCACGCCGTCGAGCGCATGCGTCCGGCCGTCGCGCGCCTCGTCGCATGACCCCGCGCCGCGCCGGCCTCGTCGCGGCCGTCTCGGTCGCCTGCCTCCTCGTGCTCGGCCGCGCGTGGGGTGCGGTCACGAGCGAGCACGCGTGGTACGCGGCACTCGGCGCGGGGGACGTGTGGTGGTGGCAGGTGCGCTCCGCACTCGTGCTCAAGGGCGTCGCGGGAACGCTCGGTACGCTCGCGATGCGCGCGCATCTCGCCGCGGTGCGGCGGAGCTTCGTCGCCGTGGTGATGCCGCGACGCGTCGGTGACCTCGAGTTCACCGCGGAAGTGCAGGAACGGGCGCTCTCCACGCTGCTGTGGCTCATCGCGCTGCTCGTCGGTGTGCTCGTCACCGTGCCGCTGGACGACTGGACCACCGTCGCGCGCGCGATCGACAGCCGTCCGATCGGCGAGACCGATCCGCACCTGCTGCGCGACGTCGCGTTCTACGTCGACATCCTCCCGCTGGAGGTGCAGGCGTACGAATGGACGCTGCTCGCGCACGTTCTCATGAGCGCACTCGTCGTCGCGGGATACGCGGTCACGCGCGGGATCGCCGTGGACGGCGGGGCGGTGCAGGTGACACGGCACGCACGCCGTCACCTGACGATCCTCGGCGCGATCCTCCTCGTGCTGCTGGCGTGGAGCTACCGGCTCGACGTCTTCGAGCGGCTCGCGGGGGGCTCCGGTCCGGACGGCATCTTCGGCTTCGCCGACAAGTCCGTCGCGCTGCCCGCCGCGCTCGTGCTGCAGGTGGTGACGTTGAGCGCGGCCGCCGTCGTGGCGTGGAGTGGCTGGTCGCGCCAGCCACGCAGCGCGGTCGTCGCCGTGACCACCGTCCTGCTGCTCGCACTCCTGTTGCGGCAGGGACTCCCGCTCATCGCGGACCACGTCGCCGACGGCCTCGATCCGGTCACGCGCGAGGCGCCGTATCGGCAGGCGCGCGCGAGCTACTCGCAGCGGGCCTACGACGCCGCGCGCGTCGTGCCCGCCTCGACCGGTGACACGGCGCGGCTCGAGGACCTCAGCGCGTGGGATGCGGCGATGCTGCAGCGCGCGGCCGTCTTCCGGCGTCCTCGTCTGGCACCGCTGGCCGAAGGCGTCGCCTGGCAGAGTGGCGGGGCGTCACCGGGCGCCTGGCTCTTCGAGGAGCTCCCGGGTGACGATGCACTGCCGCGCTGGCGCGCCCTGACGCTCGATCCGCGCGCGACGGATCCGGCCAGTGCGCTCGAGGGGGACGACGACGACCGCGCCCTGCCACCGCTCGTCGTGCAGGACGGCGCGACGGGCTACGCGCTCGCGCGCGACTCGGCACGCCGCGTCCTCGCGCCGCGCCTCGCCACCGGCGTCGCCCGACTCGCCGCCGCGTGGGGGCTGCAGAATCCGCGGCTCGCCCTCGGCGCCCTGCCGGGACGCGCGCCGGCACTCGTGCGTGTGCGCGACGTGCGCGCGCGCGTCGCGCGGCTCGCACCGTTGCTCGAGACGGCGAGCACCGTGACGCCGATCGTCGCCCTCGACTCGCTCTGGTGGGCGACGGAGCTCTACGCGGTCAGTGGCCGCTATCCACTCGCGGAACGTCGCGTGTTCGCGGGCTTCGAGGTGAGCGCGGCGCAGCACGCCGGCACGGGCCTCGTCAACGCGCACACCGGACGCGTGATGATCCTCGCCGATGCATCGCCGTCGCCGCTCGCGCGCGCCTGGATGCGACGCCTCGGCGCACGCCTCGTCCGTCAGGAGGACGTGCCGGCGTCGCTGCTCGCAGCGCTCCCGCCGCGCTGGGAGGCGCTCGACCTCGAAGGGGCGACCGCGCTGCGACACGGCACGCGACGACTCGAGGCGTCGGGGCTGGAGCTGCTCGCGACCGACGGCGCCGACAGCGCGGTCTCGGTGCACGCACCACCGGTCTGGCTGCGGTCACGCGACGCGTGGGCGGCGACCGCTGCGGTGATCGATTCGGCGCGCATCCTGCGGGGCGTCGTGGTCGCACCAGGCGGACGCGATCGCACCGTGCGCTTCGTGGCGGTGAGCGAAGGGACGCGCGTCCCCGCGATGCTCGACGCCGCCCGACAGGCCTCGGACTCGTTGCGCCGCACCCGCACCGACCTGCGCCGTGGATGGACGCGCGTCGTGCCCACCGCGAGCCTCGTGCGATTCGTAACGCCGCTCTACACGACGCGCGCCGATGGCACGCCCGCGCTCGATGCCGTGGTCGTCGCCGACGCACGCGGCGTGGGGATCGGCGCGACCGTCGCGGCGGCCGCGGGACCCGCGCCTGCGTCCGGACCGCTGCCTGTGGGCGCTCCATCGGCCGCGGCCGCCTCGCTCTACGAGCGGATGCGCACGGCACTGCGGCGCGGTGACTGGAGCGCGTTCGGCAGCGCCTTCGATGCGCTCGGCCGAACGCTCGGTGTGCCTCCCGCCGCAGCCGGACCGTGAGCCGGATGCGGCGGTTATGTTGTCGCCTGCGAACGCGCCCCCGGAGCGGGCGGCGCGGGCGTCTCCCCGGTGCGGCAGCTCGTGCCGTCCGGTCTCCCGTTCCCCCCGCAGCCGTCGCGGCATCGGTGCCGCGGCCCGGAGTCACTGCGTGAACATCCACGAGTACCAGGCCAAGGAGATCCTGCGCCGTCATGGCGTTCCGATCCCCGAGGGTGAGGTCGCCCGTACGCCCGAGGAAGCCGAGGCGATCGCCGCGCGCTACGGTGTGCCGGTGATGGTGAAGGCCCAGGTCCATGCCGGTGGTCGCGGCAAGGCCGGTGGCGTGAAGTACTGCCCCACGCCCGCCGATGCCAAGGAGAAGGCGTCGAAGATCCTCGGCATGGAGATCAAGGGGCTGACGGTGCACCAGGTGCTGGTGACCGTCGCCGCCGACATCGGCACCGAGGCGTACGTCGGCATCATCGTCGATCGCGCGACCAAGCGCCCCGTCTTCATGGTGAGCGCCGCCGGCGGCATCGACATCGAGGAAGTCGCCGCGACGACGCCCGAGAAGATCCGCTATCACGGCGTCGATCCGCGCTACGGCCTGCGTGCCTACGAGGCGATGCAGCTCGGCTTCTTCCTCTACAAGGACGCCAAGCTCGCACGCGCCGCGGCGAAGATCATGCAGCAGCTCTACGCGGCCTTCATGGAGACCGGGTGCTCGCTGGCCGAGATCAACCCGCTGGTCGTCACGCCGCAGGGCGAGGTGATCGCGGTCGACGGCAAGATGGGCATCGACGACAACGAGCTCGATCGCAAGCCGCACCTCGAGGCGCTGCGCGACGAGACGGCCGAGGACCCGGCCGAGGTCGAGGCGCGCAAGGCGAACCTGACCTTCATCAAGCTCGATGGCAACGTCGGCTGCGTGGTGAACGGTGCGGGGCTCGCGATGGCCACGATGGACCTGGTGAAGTTCTACGGCGGCGATCCGGCCAACTTCCTCGACATCGGTGGATCGTCGAATCCGCAGAAGGTCGTCGACGCGCTCCGCATCATCACCGCCGACCCCAACGTCAAGGCGATCCTGTTCAACATCTTCGGTGGCATCACGCGCACCGATGACGTGGCCAACGGCATCGTGACGGCGACGAAGCAGAACCCGCTCACCGTGCCGATCGTGATCCGGCTCACGGGGACGAACGAGGAGATCGCGGTGAAGATCCTGCAGGACAACGGCTTCAGCGCATCGTCCGACATGGACGAGGCGGTGCAGCGCGCGGTCGCACTCGCGACGGAGGCGGCCAAGTGAGCGTCTTCATCGATCGGAACACCACCCTCGTCGTCCAGGGCATCACCGGGCGCGACGGCTCGTTCCACGCGAAGCAGATGATGGAGTACGGCACCCGCGTCGTCGCCGGCGTCACGCCGGGCAAGGGCGGGCAGTCGTTCGAGGGAAGCGTGCCGGTCTTCGACACGGTCGAGGACGCGGTCAAGGCGACGAGCGCCAACACCTCGGTGATCTACGTGCCGCCGCCGTTCGCGGCCGACGCGATCATGGAGGCGGCGGCGGCGGGCGTGAAGCTCATCGTCTGCATCACCGAGGGCGTCCCCGTCCTCGACATGACCAAGGTCCGCCCGTTCGTGCAGGAATGCGGCGCCCGCCTCGTCGGCCCCAACTGCCCGGGGCTTATCACGCCCGGCGAGAGCAAGGTCGGCATCATCCCCGGCCGCATCTGCACGCCGGGTCCCGTGGGCGTCGTCAGCCGCTCCGGCACGCTGACGTACGAAGTCGTCTACCAGCTCACGCGCGCCGGCATCGGCCAGTCGACGTGCGTCGGCATCGGCGGCGATCCGATCAACGGCACGAGCTTCATCGACGCCCTCGCGGCGTTCGAGGCGGACCCGCAGACGAAGGTCGTCGCGATGATGGGCGAGATAGGCGGTTCCGATGAGGAAGAGGCAGCCGCGTTCATCAAGGAGAAGATGACCAAGCCCGTCGTCGGCTTCATCGCCGGCCAGACCGCCCCCCCGGGCCGCCGCATGGGCCACGCCGGCGCCATCATCTCCGGCTCCGCCGGCACCGCCGCCGAGAAGATCAAGGCCTTCGAAGCCGCCGGCATGGGCGTCGCCAAGCGCCCCAAGGACTTCGTGGAGCTGGTGCGCGACCGACTCGCCTGACCCCCGCTTGTCCCCCTCGACCGCCCCGGTGCCCCTCCGCACCGGGGCGGTCTTTCGTTCTCGCCCATGCGACGCGCGCGATGGGCGCGACGAACAGCGACAACCTTGAACGCGACGAACGCGACGGCGCGACGGGCGCGACGAACAGCGACGGACCTAAACGCGACGACCGCGACGGCGCGACGAGGGTGCCGGGTACACGGTGAGTACCCATCGATCCCTCGTTCTTTGCTTTTACATCCAGAAGCCCATGCAGGATGATCGCTGCAAGGCATCCCGAAATCGTCGCGCCCGTCGCGCCGTCGCGCTCGTCGCGTTGAAGGCTGTCGTCTTTTCGTCGCGCCCGTCGGCCCCGTCGCGCTCGTCGCGTTCACGGCTGTGGATGTTCATCGCGCCCGTCGAGCGGAGCGGCGTTCAGGGACGAGGGTTGGGCTGGTACCGCATGCCCGCGTTGCGCACGTTGCCCCGCACTTCGAGGTGCACGAGTGCCGACTCCGCGCGCGACTCGTTGCGGAAGACGCCGATGGTGCGCGCCGGGAGCACGAGGTCGGCCGAGGCGCCGGGGGCGAGGGTGACGAGGCTGTCGTCGGCGGTGCCGCGTCGCGCGAACACCGTCACGGCGACGCGCCCGGTGTTGCGCACGTCCACGTCGAACGCCGCCGCCTGATCGCCGCCGAAGAGGAACGAGGTCGCCGGCGCGATGGTCGTGTCGCTGGTCAGGTCGCCGCGACCGAGCGTGGCGCAGGCGCCGGCGAGGAGCAGGAGTGCGGGGAGGAGCGTCACTCTGGTGAGGGCGGATCGCATGGGCGGGACGTTGTGGGTCGACGGCGACGGTGTGGCGTGCGAACGCGACGCATACGACGAGCGCCGCTGACCGGATCTGCGGATCGGTGCGTCCGACTCCCTCACCGCGCGGCGTCGAGTGCGCGGAACCCCGTTGCCGGCCGGGTTAGGTTGACCGCTGCCGCCGCCCGGTTGGGACCGGCGACCCCACGCGCGCGCGCAGGCGCGGCGCGATCCGCACCACCTGACCACCGAGAGACTTCCATGGCCGGCACCCGGACCCTGACGATCATCAAGCCCGACGCCTTCGGCGCGGGCAAGGCGGGCAAGATCATCGCGCTCCTCGAGGAGAAGGGCTTCACCCTCAAGGCGGCGCGCGTGCTGCACCTCAGCACGGAGCAGGCGCAGCGGTTCTACGAAGTGCACGCCGCGCGGCCCTTCTACGGCGAACTGGTCGAGTTCATGACGTCGGGCCCCTGCATGCCGATGGTGCTCGAGAAGGCGGGCGCGGTGGCGGCGATGCGCGAGGCGATCGGCGCGACCGATCCGGCCGAGGCGGCCGAAGGAACGGTGCGCAAGCTGTACGCGGAGTCGAAGGGGCGGAACGCGATCCATGCGTCGGACTCGGACGACAACGCCGCCATCGAGGCGCGCTTCTTCTTCCCCGAGCTCGCCTGAGTCGTCGGCGGGTGCCGCCGGCGCGGGGGCATCCTCGCGCCGCGATGCCCGCCACCGCGGCGCCCCCCGCCGTGCGGCGGCCGTCGTCGCAAGTATCGATGAGTCGGGCACTTGAAGCGCGCCCGCCGGATCGGTACCTTTGGCGGCTATGCTGTCAGTGGACCTGAGGTCCCTCGGCACCCAGGCGGTGGTGGTCGGGGGCGTGCTCGCTTCCGACGACGATGTCTGGATCGAGGGCGACGTGCGGCCCGATGCGTCGATCGACGTGACGGGACGGCTCTCGGGAGCGGGTGAAGGGCGGTACTACTTCACCGGCCATTTCGAGGGGACGGCGGTGGCCGAGTGCCGCCGCTGCCTCGTCGACGTGCCCGTGACGGCGGCGGACGATGTCCAGCTGCTCTTCGTCGAAGGATCGGACGAAGATGGGCTGGACGACGATCCGGACGTGTACCCGATCGAGCCCCGGGCGCGCTCCGTGGACCTGCGCCCGGCGATCCGGGAGGCATGGCTGCTGGCGGTCCCCGCGTTCGCGTTGTGTCGCGAGGACTGCCGAGGGTTGTGTCCCACCTGCGGCGTCGACCGGAACACGACTCCTTGCGCCTGCAGTCCTGCGGGCGACGACCGTTGGGCCGACCTGCGTCGGGCCGCGGACGAACTGCCCGACTGATCATTCACCGAGAGTCCGAGCCATGGCCGTCCCGAAGCGCCGCACCTCCAAGCGCCGCAAGCGCGCCCGCAACACGCACAAGGTCGCGCCGCGCATCGTCATCCAGAAGTGCACGCAGTGCGGGAGCATGAAGCGCCCGCATCGCGTCTGTGACGAGTGCGGCTACTACGCGGGCGAGCAGCGGGTCCAGGCGCGCGAAGGCTGACGTTGGCGCGCATCGCCCTCGACGCGATGGGTGGGGACTTCGCCCCCGCCGCGCCCGTTGCCGGTGCCCTCCTCGCGCTCGCCGAGTTCGGGCCGACGCACCAGATCCGGCTCGTCGGCCCGATCGACACCGTCACCGCGGCGCTCGAGGCCGCGCTCGCCGGTGAACACGCCGCCCTCGCACCACATCGCGATCGGCTGGTGATCGTCGAGGCCCCCGACGTCGTCGGGATGGCCGAAAAGCCCACCGCGGTCCTCCGTCGCCCCGGGTCGTCCATGGCGACCGGGCTGCGCGAGCACGCCGAGGGGCGGGCCGACGCCTTCGTCTCCGCCGGCAACACCGGCGCGCAGATGGCCGCCTCGGTGATGATCCTCAAGCTCCACGCCGGGCTCAAGCGCCCGGCGATCGGCACCATCTTCCCGACCGCCGCCAACCCGGTCGTCGTCCTCGATTCCGGCGCGAACGTGGACTGCGGCCCCGAGGAACTCGTCGCCTTCGCGCGGCTCGGCGCCGTGTACGCCGAAGACATCCTCGGTCGCGTGAATCCGGCCGTCGGACTGCTCAGCATCGGCGAGGAGCCCGAGAAGGGCAACGCAGCGGTGAAGGACGCGCACCAGCTTCTCGCGAAGGAGCCGGGGCTCAATTTCATCGGCAATGTCGAGGGGCGAGACATCCCCCGGGGGGCGTGTGACCGCGGCGCGATCGACGTGGTCGTGTGCGACGGCTTCACCGGCAACGTCCTGCTCAAGTTCTACGAGGGGATCGCCCCGTTCCTGATCGGGCGCACCGCACGTGCCGCGGGTGTCGACGCGCGCACCATCGCCGGCGCCATGCCCGACCTGGACTACAGCAACTACGGCGGCGCGCCGCTCCTCGGCGTGCAGGGTGCGAGCGTCATCGCACACGGGTCGTCGTCGGCCGTCGCGATCAAGAACGCGATCGGCGTCGGTATCCGCGCTGCCGAATCGTCGATGTCCGAACACATCGGGCGTCGTCTCGCCGCCGGGACCGCGTCGGCGTGACGGACGCCCGCCGGGCCGCGCGCCCGTGATCCGTCGTCCCATCGCCCGCCTCGCCGGGACCGGTCATGCGGTGCCGTCGCACGTGATGACCAATCACGATTTCGCGGCGCTCGGCATCGACACCTCGCACGAGTGGATCGTCGAGCGCACGGGCATCGCGGAGCGCAGGATCGCGCGCGAGGGCGAGTCGACGTGCAGCATGGCGAGCGACGCCGCGCGACGTGCACTGGCGCAAGCGGGCGTCACCGCTGCGGACATCGATGTCATCATCCTCTCGACGGCGACGCCAGACCGCCTGTTGCCGGCGACCGCGGTCGACGTCCAGCACGCCCTCGGTGCGATGAACGCCGCGGCGATGGACGTGAGCGCCGCGTGCAGCGGATGGCTCTACGGCCTGACGCTCGCCGAAGGGCTCCTCGCCGCCGGCACGGCGCGAACGGTGCTGGTGATCGGCGCCGAGAAGATGAGTGCGATCATCGACTGGCAGGATCGCGCGACGTGCGTGCTCTTCGGTGACGGTGCCGGCGCCGCGGTGCTGACCGCCGCCACCGGCGACGGGCGCGGCATCCTGTCGGCCTACATGAAGAGCGACGGTGAACTGGCCGAGCTGCTCTGGCGCCCCGCCGGCGGCGCGACGACGCCGTTCTCGCTCCCGGTACTCGAGGAGCGGTCGAGCTACGTGAAGATGGCCGGTCGCGAGGTGTTCAAGCACGCCGTCCGCAGCATGGCCGATGCCTGCGATCATGCACTCGACGGAGCCGGCCTCACCGGCGACGACATCGACCTGCTGATTCCGCACCAGGCGAACGTCCGCATCATCGACGCGACCGCACGTCACGCGAACGTGCCCATGGACAAGGTGTACGTGAACGTCGACCGATTCGGCAACACGTCGTCGGCCTCGATCGGCATCGCACTCGACGAGGCCGTTCGCGCGGGCCGCGTCGGCCCGGGGAGCACCGTGCTGCTCTGCGCCTTCGGCGCGGGCTTCACGTGGGGCTCGATGGTCGTCCGCCTCTGACCCGCGCGCTCGGCACGATGGACATCGCACTCGTCTTTCCCGGTCAGGGCTCGCAGAAGCCCGGCATGGCGCAGGATCTCGCCGCGCGGTATCCGGCCGCGGCGGCGGTGATGGCCGCGGCAGATGCGGCCCTCGGCTTCCCGCTGTCGGAGACGTGCTACACGGGGAGCGCCGACGCGCTCACCGCGACCGAGGTCGCGCAGCCCGCGCTGCTCGCGCACGGGATCGCCGCGTGGACGGTGCTGGCGGATCGGCTGCGCCCGCACGTGCGCTGTGCAGCGGGGCACTCCCTGGGTGAGTTCACGGCGCACGTCGCCGCCGGCACCCTCGCATTCGACGACGCGATGCGCCTCGTGCGCACACGCGGCGAGGCGATGCGTGACGCGGCCGCCGCGCGCGCCGGCGCGATGGCGGCGATCCTCGGCGACCTGCGTCGCCCGATCGATGCCATCTGCGACGACGCCACGCGCGACACGGGGCTCGTCGTGGCGGCCAACTACAACTCGCCGGGACAGGTGGTGGTGAGTGGCGAGGTGGCCGGTGTCGAGCGCGTGATGGTGCTCGCCAAGGAAGCGGGCGCCAAGCGAGCGATGCCGCTCAAGGTGAGTGGCGCGTTCCACTCGCCGCTGATGGCGCCGGCGCGAGATGCCCTCGAAGGCGCGCTCGTCGCCGCACCGATGCGCGATCCCGCCTTTCCCGTCTACGCCAACGTCACCGCCGCGCCGGTGATCGATGCGGCGACGACGCGCACGCTGCTCGGCGAACAGCTCACCGGCGCCGTGCGGTGGACGGAGACCGTGCGTCGCATCGCCGCGGACCATCCGGGGATCGTCTTCGTCGAGTGCGGCCCCGGACACGTGCTGTACGGGTTGATCCACAAGGCCGTCCCGGGCGCCGAGGTGTGGCATGCGGGGACGGTGGCGGACCTCGAGACCATCCTCGGCAAGGTGGCATGATGCGCATCGACCTGACGGGCAAGGTGGCGCTGGTGACCGGCGGCACGCGCGGTATCGGCCACGAGATCGCGAAGGCGCTGGTGGCGAGTGGTGCGACCGTCGCGATCGCCGGACGCGATCTGGTGCGCGCGCAGGAGGCGGCGGCGACACTCGGTCCGACGGTGCGCGGCTATGCGTGCGACATGGCCGACGCCGCGTCGGTCACGGCACTGGTCGAGGCGGTCGAGCGCGACTGCGGCTCGCTCGACGTCCTCGTCAACAACGCCGGGCTGACGAAGGACAACGTCGTCATGCGCCTCAAGGACGACGACTGGGACGCGGTGCTCGACGCCAATCTCAAGGGCGCGTTCGTCGCGATCCGGGCCGCGTCGCGCGGCATGATGAAGCGCCGGCATGGGCGGATCATCAACATCACGAGCGTCGTCGGGCTGACCGGCAACCGCGGGCAGGCGAACTACGCGGCGAGCAAGGCGGGGCTGGTCGGCCTGACCAAGTCGGTCGCCAAGGAGCTGGCGTCGCGCAACATCCTCTGCAACGCGGTGGCGCCGGGCTTCATCGAGACCGACATGACCGCGTCGCTCGGCCCGGAGCAGCGCGCTGCGCTCCAGTCGCAGATCCCGCTGGAGCGGCTGGGCGCCCCCGCCGACATCGCGGCCGCGGTCGCCTTTCTCGCGTCGGACCTGTCCGCCTACATCACCGGCCAGGTGCTGGTGGTTGACGGCGGCATGGTGATGTAACGTACCCCCGCGACCGGACCCGACGGGCCCGGCGCCCCAACCCCACCTGACGAGGCGGACATGGCCGATTACACGGAGAAGGTCAAGGACATCATCGAGCGCGAGCTCGGCGTCGAGCGCGAGAAGCTCACGAACGAAGCGAGCTTCATCGAGGATCTCGGTGCGGACAGCCTCGACATCGTGGAACTCGTGATGGAGTTCGAGAAGGAGTTCGACATCGACATCCCGGACGAGGATGCGGAGAAGCTGCGCACCGTCGGCGACGCGCTCGGCTACCTGAACTCCAAGGTGCAGGGCTGATGGCCCGGCGGGTCGTCGTCACCGGTCTCGGGTGCGTGACGCCCGTCGGCAACGACGTGGCGGCGACCTGGGCGGCGCTGCTCGCAGGGCGGAGCGGCGCCGCGCCGATCACCAGATTCGACGCGAGCCACCACACGGTGCGCTTCGCGTGCGAGGTGAAGGGGTTCGATCCCCTGCAGTACATGGACCGCAAGGAAGCCAAGCGCGCCGATGCGTACGCGCAGTACGCGATGGCGGCCTCGGTGCAGGCGATGCAGGATGCGGGGCTCGCCGTCGGCGGCTTCGACCCGTTCCGGGCCGGCGTGATCTACGGCAGCGGCACCGGCGGACTCGCCACGTTCGAGGAGCAGCACGAGATCTATCGGACCGGCGGTCCGAAGCGCATCAGCCCCTTCTTCATCCCGATGTTCATCACCGACATCGCGGCGGGGATGATCTCGATGCGCTACCAGTGCAAGGGGCCGAACTTCGCGACCGTGTCGGCGTGCGCCACGAGTGCTCATGCGATCGGCGTCGCGTATCGCACCATCCAGTACGGCGATGCCGACGTGATGCTCTGCGGCGGCTCCGAGGCGGCCGTGACGGCGACGGCGATCGGCGGGTTCGGCAACATGGGTGCGCTCTCGACGCGCAACGACGACCCGGCGAGCGCATCGCGGCCGTTCGACGCGGGGCGTGACGGCTTCGTGCTCGGCGAAGGTGCCGCGACCGTCGTCCTCGAGGAGCTGGAGCACGCGCTCGCGCGCGGCGCGCACATCCACGCTGAGCTGGTGGGCTACGGAGCCACCGGCGACGCCGAGTCGCTCACGGGGCAGCCCGACGCGCACGAAGGGCTCCAGCGTGCGATGCGCCTGGCACTGGCCGATGCGCGACTCGCGCCCGAGGCGATCGACTACGTGAACGCGCACGGCACCTCGACGCCGCTCAACGACCCGAACGAGTCCAAGGCGATCCGCGCGGTGTTCGGTGCGCATGCCGACGTGCTCTCGGTGAGCTCGACCAAGTCGTGCACGGGTCACATGCTGGGCGCGGCCGGTGCCGTCGAGTTCATCGCCTGCACGCTCGCGATGCGCGACGGCATCGTGCCGCCGACGATCAACTTCACCGCGCCCGGCGAGGACTGCGACCTCGATTACACCCCGAACACGCCCCGTCGGCGCGACATCCGGGCGTGCGTGAGCAACAGCTCGGGGTTCGGTGGGCACAACGCGTCGGTGGCGGTGAAGCGCTTCGAGGGCTGACGTCCCCGCGTCAGGGGGCGCGAAACGCCGCGACGACCCCGGCCGTGGAACCGGCGGGCCGCTCCGGGTACTTTTCGGGCATGACGCTTCCCGTGTCGTTCGACCCGGCCGTGTTGCGCGATCCCGCGTTGCGCCCGATCGGCGAGAAGGTCGCCGCCGGCCGACGGCTCGACGCGGCCGATGCACTCGCACTGTACCGCAGCCCGGACCTGCTCGGTGTCGGTGCGATGGCGGACGCCGTCAACCGCGCGCGCCACGGCGACCGCGTGACGTTCGCGGCGAACCAGCACATCAACCCGACGAACGTCTGCGTGCTGCGCAAGACGTGCCACTTCTGCGGCTACGCACGGCTGCCGAAGGAAGAAGGCGCCTACCGCTACACGCTCGACCAGGTGCTGGCCGAAGCGGCGCACGCGGCCGACGGGTTGACGAAGGAGTTCCACATCGTCGGCGGGCTCGACATGCAGGCGGGCCTCGAGTACTACGCGTCGATGTTCCGCGCCCTCAAGGCGAACTTCCCGCACGTGCACATCAAGGCGCTCACGGCGGTCGAGATCGCGCACCTCGCGCGGATCGAGAAGCTGTCGTGGGCCGACGTGCTTATCGCGCTGCGCGAGGCAGGGCTCGACACCATGCCGGGCGGTGGCGCGGAGACGTTCAGTGCCGCGGTGCGTGAACAGATCGCGGACCGCAAGCTCGGCGGTGCCGACTACATCGGTGTGCATCGCACGGCACACGGTCTTGGCATCCGCAGCAACTGCACGATGCTCTACGGCCACGTCGAGACACTCGAGGATCGCGTCGAGCATCTCGCGATGCTGCGCGGCCTGCAGGACGAAACGGGGGGCTTTCTCGCGTTCATCCCGCTCGCCTACCATCCCGACGACAACGCGCTCGGCGAACAGCTCGGACGCCGCGGCACGAGCACGACCGGCTTCGACGACCTGCGCAACCTGGCGGTGGGTCGGCTGTTCCTCGACAACTTCGCGCACGTCAAGACGCACTGGATCATGGTGAGCCAGGCGCTCTCGCAGGTCGCGCTCCACTTCGGCGTGAACGACATCGAGGGCACGGTCGTGCGCGAGAAGATCTACCACGCCGTCGGCGCCACGACGCCGCAGGGCATGACGCTCGACGATGTGCTGCGTCTGATCCGCGGTGCGGGCAAGATCCCCGCCGAGCGCGACTCGTTCTACACCGTGCTCCGCACCTTCGACGACGCGCCGGTCGCGTCTCCGGTCGCGGCGTGACCACGACGACCGCGCCGCGCCTGCGCGTCGGGCGCATCGGCTACATCAACTGCTACCCGGTCTACGGCGGCATCGACGCGGGCGTCGTCCCCCTCGACGCGGAGCTCGTCACCGGTGTGCCCTCGGCGCTCAATGCGCGCATGGCCGCGGGCACGCTCGACGTCTCCGTGGTGAGCGCCATGGAGTACGCCCGCGACGCCGATCGCTATCTGCTGTTGCCGGATCTCGCGATCTCGTGTGACGGCCCGGTGCGGAGCGTGCTCCTGTTCAGCCGCCGCGACCCGCGCGACCTCGCGGGCGCGCGCGTCCTCGTCACGCGTTCGAGCATGACGAGCGTCGCCCTGCTCGAACTGCTGTTCGAGGAGCGCTGGGGATGCCGTCCCGTCTTCGTCGCGTCGGACGCGGAATCGGGTGACCTGGCGCGCATGGCGGCGGAGCCGCACGACGCGCGGCTCGTCATCGGCGATGCCGCACTGCTCCTCGCCGCCGCGACCGACGACGTCGCGAGCCCGTGGCACGCGCGCTACCCACATCGCGTGGATCTGGGCGCCGAATGGAAGGCGTGGACGGGGCTCCCGTTCGTCTTCGCGGTCTGGGTCGCGCAGCGCACCACGCCGCCCGCGCGCGCCCTCGCCGCCCATGCATCACTGATTGCCTCGCGCGACTGGGGCGTCGCCAACCTGCCGCGGCTCGCGGCACAGGCGTCGCTCGCGACCGGCGTGTCGCGCGATCGCTGCATCGACTACTTCGCCAATCTCGACTGGCGCCTGTCGTACCCGCACCTCGCGGGGCTGACCGCCTTCTTCGGTCGCCTCGCCGCGACCGGTCGCGTCCCCGACGCGACGTCGCTCGCCTTCCTGCCCGCTGCCTGACGATGTCGATCCCGCGCGACTTGCTCGACTTCTACGCCAACGCCCCGCTGCTCGAGCTCGGCCTCGAGGCCGATCGCGTCCGCGAGCGACTTCATCCCGAAGGCGTCGTCACCTACATCGTCGATCGCAACATCAACTACACGAACGTCTGCGTCGCCGACTGCGGCTTCTGCGCGTTCTATCGGCGCCCGAAGCACCGCGAGGGGTACACGCTCTCGTACGAGCAGATCGGCGAGAAGATCGAGGAGACGAAGGCGCTCGGCGGGATCCAGATCCTGATCCAGGGCGGGCACAATCCGTACATCCCGTTCGAGTGGTATCTCGACCTGCTGCGCTACATCAAGCGGCACCATCCGATCCACATCCACGGCTTCAGCCCGTCCGAGGTGGACTTCTTCGCGGAGCTCTTCCGCCTCGACGCGCGCGAGGTGATCCGCGAGCTCAAGGCGGCGGGCCTCGACAGCATCCCGGGCGGCGGCGGCGAGATCCTCGTGCAGCGGGTGCGTGACTACGCGGCGCCCAAGAAGGCGGGTGCGGATCGCTGGCTCGAGATCATGGAGATGGCGCATCAGGAGGGGATGAAGACGTCCGTGACCATGATGTACGGGCTCGGCGAGACGCTCGCCGAGCGCATCGAGCACCTGCAGCGCGTCCGCGACGTGCAGGCGCGGACCGGCGGCTTCACCGCGTTCATCACCTGGCCGCTGCAGCCCGAGAACACGCCCGAGTTCTCGCACATGCAGAAGACCGACGCCGTCGAGTACCTGCGCACCGTCGCGATCAGTCGCCTCGTGCTCGACAACGTGCCGAACCTGCAGTCGAGCTGGGTGACGATGGGGATGAAGGTCGGCCAGCTCGCACTCCGCTACGGCTGCAACGACTTCGGCTCGCTGATGATCGAGGAGAACGTCGTCTCGGCCGCGAACACGACGTACCGCACGACGACCGACGAGCTGGAGCGCCTGATCCGCGATGCGGGCTTCACGCCGGCGCGTCGTCGTCAGGACTACAGCATCCTCCCGCTCGAGCCGGCAGCCGTCGCCGCCTGAGCGATCGCGTCCGCGCCGCTCCTCCTCACGCTCCGCACGCCGCCCATGTCCGTCCGCTTCGAGGCACCCGCCCGCAAGGCGATCGATTTCGCGATGGTCGAGATGGAGCGCGCGGGTGACGGCACGTTCTCGTCGCTCCACCTCCTGCTCGGCCTCCTCGAGCCGATGGCCGAGGGCGCGTCGGCGGCGCTGCGACTGCTCGGGGTGAACCCGGCGGCGTTGCAGCTCGATGCGCGCCGCGACATCCATCTCGCGCGGACCGGACAGCTGCCGGCCGAGCCCGCGGATGCCGCCGAGCTCCTGCTCGATCGCGCCCGTCGCATCGCCGAACAGTGCGGTGTCGCGGCGATCGCCGATGCCGACATCCTGATGGCCATGGCGCAGGATCAGCGCACGTGGGCTGCGCGCGTGTTGCGTGAGGCCGGCGTGACGCCGCCGCTGCTGTGGGGCGTCTATCCCGAGGCGCGCGGCGTATTGCGACCGCCCGGTGAGCCGGTCGCGTCGCCCGCGATCCCCGAACCGATCATGATCCCCGAGGTGCTCTTCGGCGTGCCGGCACCGGCGGTGCCCGTGCGCACCGGGATGGGCTACGACTCGCATCGCTTCGCCGCCGGCGGGCCGCTCGTGCTGGCCGGCGTGCGCATTCCGGGCGACCTGCACCTGATCGGCCACTCCGACGCCGATGCCGTGTGCCACGCGCTCACCGATGCGATCCTCGGCGCCGCCGCGCTCGGCGATATCGGCACGCTCTTCCCCGACACCGACGACGCGAACATGGGGCGCGATTCGATCGAGATGCTCAAGCTGGCGCTGGTCGAGGTCGAGAAGAGCGGATGGACGGTGGCGCAGGTCGACGTGACGGTCATCGCGCAGACGCCGAAGCTGCAGCCGTATCGCGACGAGATGCGACGCTCGCTCGCCGCGGCGCTCGACCTCCCGGTGCAGAGCATCGGGCTCAAGGGGAAGACGAACGAGGGCATGGGCTTCATCGGTCGTGGTGAGGGGCTCGCCTGCATGGCCGTGGCGACGCTCGTGCCGCGCCCCGGCGCTTCCGCCTGAGTCACATCACGTCGTGGCCGACGTGCTGGCCTGGCTCGCGGCGCTGCCGCCGTGGGCCCTCTACGGCGCGCTGGCGCTGATCGCGGCCGCGGAGAACGTCTTTCCGCCACTGCCTGCCGACACCGTCGTCGGTCTCGGCGCCTTCCTCGCGGCGCGCGGCGAGGGCTCGCTCGTGGGTGCGTTCCTCAGCACGTGGCTCGGCAACCTCGCCGGCGCGTTGGCGATGTACGGCGTCGGGCGCGCACTGCCGAACGGCGCGCTGCTCAAGCGGCTCGGCGGTGACGGCGCCGAGCAGCGCATGCAGGCGATGTACGCGCGACACGGCACGTGGGCACTGTTCACGAGCCGCTTCCTGCCCGGTGTGCGGGCGATCGTGCCGCCGTTCGCGGGCGCTCTGCGACTCCCCTTCGTTCCGGTCGCGCTGGCGATGGGCGTCGCGTCCGCGTTGTGGTACGGCGCGATCGCGTGGCTCGGCTTCCGCTTCGGCCGCGACCTCGAGATGCTGCAGGCGATGGTCGGTCAGGCGACGCGTGTCACGGCACTGGTCGCAGCGGCGATCGTGGTCGTGGTGGGAGGTGTCGTATGGTGGCGCCGTCGGCGCGTGCCGCAGTGACGTGAGACGCGTGTGACCCGTCGCCGCGAGTCGCACCCCGTGGCGCACGTCGACCGCTGGCTCGACGCACTCGCCGTCGAGCAGGGCGTGTCGCCGCTGACGCTCGACGCGTACGGCCGCGACCTGTCGCGCCTCGGCGAGTGGTGCACCGCACACGGCATCGGCGATCCCGCACGCGTCGAGTCGCGACAGTTGCGCGGCTTCGTGCACCATCTCGTCGATCTCGGTCTGTCGCCCGCGTCGATCGCGCGCATGGTGAGTGCGTTGCGTGGCTACTATCGCTTCATCGTCGGCGAGGGGCTCGCCACCGCGGATCCCGCCGAACAGCTCGAGACGCCGCGCAAGTGGCGCACGCTGCCGGACGTGCTCTCGCCGGAGGAGATCGAGCGACTGATCGCTGCGGTGACGCTCGACGAAGCGCTCGCCTTCCGCGACCGCGCGCTGCTCGAGATCGCGTACGGGGCCGGGCTTCGCGTGAGCGAGTGGATCACGCTGGGCGTCGGTGACGTGCACCCCGGCGAGCGGCTCGTGCGCGTCGTGGGGAAGGGCGACAAGGAGCGTCTCGTCCCCATCGGCCGACGTGCGCTCGCGGCGGTGGCGATCTACCAGCGCGAGCTCCGCCCGCGTCTCGTGCGCGAACCGCACGGCACGCTCTTCGTCAACGCACGCGGCGCCGCCCTCACGCGCATGGGCGCCTGGAAGATCCTGCGCAAGTACGTCGACATCGCGGGCATCACGACGCACGTCACCCCCCACACTCTCCGCCACAGCTTCGCGACACACCTGCTCGAAGGCGGCGCCGACCTGCGCGCCGTCCAGGAGATGCTCGGCCACGCCGACATCGGCACCACGCAGCTCTACACGCACGTCGACCGGAGCTACCTGCAGCAGGTGCACCGTCAGTTCCATCCGCGTGGATGAGCGGCTCCGTGCCTGTTGGGCGTGATCGGAACGGCAGACCGCGGAGATGCGGGGGAGCGCGAGGGGACGCGGAGAACCGACGTTGAATACGGCCGTCTCCGTCCTCCGGTTCTCCCCGTTCCTCCGATTCTCCTTGTCCATTCGGGATTTGAACTGCTTGGAACTTCGGAGGAACGGAGACGACCGGAGGACGGAGACGGCAGTCGAACAAGGTGTCTCCGTCCTCCGGCTGTCTCTGTTTCTCCGATTTTCTGGCGTGTTCCGAATCTCGAACGGCAATGAAACTTCGGAGGAACGGAGACGACCGGAGGACGGAGACGTCTTTTTCCAAAGTCGGTTCTCCGCGTCCCTTCGCGTCCCCCCGCATCTCCGCGGTCTGCCGTTCGCCGCTTCGCCATGCGCCAGCATCCGACGTCCGCCACGTGCGCGTGCGCACGGAAGCCGATGCGCCGTTAGGTTGCGGTCGACTCCCGAACCCGATCGTCGCGTGATCCTCGTCATCGACAACTACGACTCGTTCACGTACAACCTCGTCCAGTACCTGGGCGAGCTGAATGCCGCGCCGACGGTGGTGCGGAACGACGCGATCGACGTCGAGGCGATCGGTGCGATGGCGCCGCGGGCGATCGTGCTGTCGCCGGGGCCGTGCACGCCGCGGGAGGCGGGGATCACCGTGCCGGTGCTGCAGCGCTGGGGCGCGACGATCCCGATGCTCGGCGTCTGCCTGGGGCATCAGGCGATCGGGGAAGCGTACGGTGGCCGCGTGGTGCGCGCGTCGCGGATCATGCACGGCAAGACGTCGCGCCTCGCGCACGACGGAACTGGGCTGTTCGAGGGGTTGCCGCAGCCGCTCGAGGTGATGCGCTACCACTCGCTCGTCATCGAACCGTCGACGGTGCCGGCCGATCTGCTGGTCACCGCACACGCGACCGACGACGTCACCGAGATCCACGCCGTGCGACACCGCACGCATCCGGTGTGGGGCGTGCAGTTCCATCCCGAGTCGGTGCTGACGCAGGATGGGCGTCGTCTCCTCGCCAACTTCCTCGCCATGGCCGATACGCACGCGGCCGGACGCCGCGCCGCGTGACCGCGCGGCACGTCCTCGTCACGGGGAAGTTCCTCCCGCTGCACGCGGGACACGTCGCGCTGCTGGAGCATGCGCGCGCCGTGGCAGGTGAGGGTGGCGTGGTGAGCGTCGTCGTCGGTCCCGGCGAGGCCGACCCCATTCCCGCCGAACTCCGCGTCGACTGGATCGTGCGCTGCGCACCGTGGGCGCGCGTGGTCGTGGCCGATGCGTCGCTGCCGCCGTCGCCTGCATACGACTTGGACTTCTGGCCACGCTGGGTGCGCGAGTTCCACCGGCTCGCGCCGCGCGTCACGCACGTCGTGAGCAGTGAGACGTATGGCGACGAGCTCGCCGCTCGACTCGGTGCACGCCACGCGCTCTTCGACCTGCACCGCTCGCGGCATCCGGTGTCGGGCACGCTCGTGCGACGCGATCCGTGGGCGCAGTGGACAGAGCTGCCCATCCCGGTGCGCGAGTGGTGCACGCGGACCGTCGCACTGGTCGGCGGTGAGAGCGTCGGCAAGACGACCCTCGCCGAACGGCTCGCGGCACACTACCGGACGGTGTGGGTGCCGGAGTACGGGCGTACCTACACCACGGTCGGCAGTTGGCAGGAAGCCGACTGGAGCGACGGCGTCGATGGGACCGCGTGGAGTGTCGACGACGCGGTTCGTGTGGCCCGTGCACAGGCGCTGCTCGTCGACGATGCGCGGGCGAGGGCACGGGGGCTCGTGATCACCGATACCGAGCAGGTGACGACGGCCGTCTGGACCGAGGTCGCGGGGGTCGCGGTGCCCGATGCGCTCTGGGCGATCCAGCGGGCGGCGCCTGCCGACCTCTACCTGCTGCTCGAGCCCGACCTCCCGTGGGAGGACGATGGCACGCGGCGCTTCGGCGCGATCGGCTTCCGCCACGAGTTCACGGCTCGGTTGCGGGCGCACCTCACGCGGCTGCGCCTTCCGGTGGTCGCGATCGGTGGCGACGGCGATGCCCGCGTCGCGGCCGCGATCGCCGCGATCGACTCGGCGAAGGTCGAGTGGTTCGGCTCGTTGGCGCGCTGGAAAGAGACGTATTCCGCCATCGCGACCCTCGCTCGATGAGCCGAGCGCGGCCGTCGCCGCGGCGTGCGTACGGCGCCGTTCGCGCGGCACCGCGTCTCGGGGAATGCGCCATTGAATTGCGCTCCCTCGTGCCTAGCTTTGCTGGAATGAATCTTGCCATCGGCCGCGCCTCCGCGAGGGTGACGTGAGCGTCGTCGCCGTCATTCCGGCGCGTCGTGGGGCCACGCGCCTTGTGGACAAGCCGCTCCGCCTGCTCGGCGGCCGCCCGCTGGTGGTGCGCGTCCTCGAGCGCGTGCAGGCGCTCGAGATCGCGGCACGCGTCATCGTGGCCACCGACGACGACGCGGTGCATGCGGTCGTGCGGGAGGCCGGGGGCGAGGCGGTGCTGACGCGCGCCGAGCATCCGTCGGGCACCGATCGGGTCGCCGAGGTCGCCGACGCCCTCGCACTCGCCGACGACGCCATCGTGCTGAATGTCCAGGGGGACGAGCCGTTCGTCGACGCGAGCGCGGTGCATGGCGCGGTCGACGTGGTACGGCAGGGACGCGCGCCCATCGGCACCGCGGCCGTGCGCGCCGATGACGCCGTCCTCACGATGCCCGACGTGGTGAAGGTCGTCGTGGACGATGCCGGCCGCGCGCTGTACTTCTCGCGGGCGCCCATCCCGTACCTGCGCGATCCGCGCGACGCGGTGCATCGTGCTGCGCTGATCCGCCAGCATCTCGGTGTGTACGCCTATCGGGTGGACGCACTGCGTCGTTGGGTGGCACTCCCGCCGCACCCGCTCGAACTGGTCGAGAGGCTCGAGCAGCTCCGACCGCTCGCCGCCGGACTCACCATCGGCGTCGCCGACGCGCCGCCCCCGCGTTTCGGTGGCATCGACACCGAATCCGACCTCGCGCGTGCCAACGACGCGTGGGCCTCCTTCACCACCGTCCCGACCCCCGCATGACCTCGCCCACGCCGGTGGCGCAGCCCACCAAGTACATCTTCGTCACCGGTGGCGTCGTGTCGTCGCTGGGGAAGGGGATCGCCGCGGCTTCGCTCGGACGCCTGCTGGTGGCGCGTGGCCTCAAGGTCACGATGCTCAAGTTCGACCCGTACCTGAACGTCGATCCGGGGACCATGTCGCCGTTCCAGCACGGCGAGGTCTTCGTCACCACCGACGGCGCCGAAACGGACCTCGACCTCGGCCACTACGAGCGTTTCCTCGACCGCCAGCTCACGCAGGCCAACAACGTCACGACGGGGCGCATCTACTCGAACGTGATCGGCAAGGAGCGACGCGGCGAGTACCTCGGCTCGACCGTGCAGGTCGTGCCGCACGTCACCGACGAGATCAAGGCGGCGATCAAGCGCGTCGCGCCGGACAACGACGTCGTGCTCGTCGAGATCGGCGGCACGGTCGGCGACATCGAGTCGCTGCCTTTCCTCGAGGCGATCCGCCAGTTCCGCGTCGAGGTCGGCAAGGCGAACGCGATGTTCGTGCACCTGACGCTCGTGCCCTACATCGCTGCAGCCGGCGAGGTGAAGACCAAGCCGACGCAGCATTCGGTGCGCGAACTGATGCAGATCGGGATCCAGCCCGATTTCCTCATCTGTCGCACCGAGCGGCCGTTGGCCGAGGAGGTCAAGCGCAAGATCGCGCTCTTCTGCAACGTGGACTTCGGCAACGTCATCGAGAGTCGCGACGTGCCGACGATCTACGAGATCCCGGTCGTCTTCCACGAGCAGGGCTTCGATTCGCGCGTGCTGCAGCGACTCGGCCTGTCGGCCGGCGAGCCGCAGCTCGCCGAGTGGCGCGAGATTGTCGCGCGCATCGTGCGACCGAAGAGCCGCGTCCGCATCGCGGTGGTCGGCAAGTACACCGACTTCGTGGACAGCTACAAGTCGGTGCAGGAGGCGCTGATCCACGGTGGCATCGCGCACGACGTGGGTGTGGACATCGGCTGGTTGTCGAGTGATCGCTTCACAGATCCGGACTCGGCACGCGCGATCCTCTCGGAGTTCGACGGCCTCCTCGTGCCCGGCGGCTTCGGTGTCCGCGGGGTCGAGGGGATGGTCGAGGCGATCCGCGCGGCTCGCGAACTGCGCATGCCGTACTTCGGCATCTGCCTCGGCATGCAGGTGGCGATCATCGAGTTCGCGCGGCACGTCGCGGGGCTCGACCACTCGCACAGTCAGGAGTTCGCGCCGGAGTGCGAGCACAAGGTGGTCGCGCTCATGGAATCGCAGCAGGGCGTCACCGACATGGGTGGCACGATGCGCCTTGGTGCCTACGCGTGCGTGCTGCAGCCGGGCTCGCGCGCGGCCGCGGCCTACGGGGCGGGCGAAGTGACGGAGCGGCATCGCCACCGCTACGAGGTCGCGAACCAGTACCGCGAGCTCTTCGTGGACAATGGGCTGCTCACGAGCGGTCTCTCGCCGGACGGCTCGCTCGTCGAGATCATCGAGCTCGCCGACCATCCGTGGTTCGTGGGCTGCCAGTTCCATCCCGAACTGCAGTCGCGCCCCCTGCGTCCGCACCCGTTGTTCGCGGGGTTCATCGGTGCTGCGGTGCGCGAGCACGCGGCCAAGCGGGCCGATGCGCCCGTGCCCGGCGCGGTCGGCGGAGACTGACGCGCCGTGACGGCTCCGCTCTTCCCGACCGACCGGCTGTTCGTCATCGCCGGCCCGTGCCAGCTCGAGGACGACGCGCTCAACCTGCGCGTCGCCGAGGCGCTCGTGCGTGTGGGCGAGCGCGTACCGGGCGGCATCATCTACAAGGCGAGCTTCGACAAGGCGAACCGGTCGAATCCGGGCGCGACACGCGGTCCGGGCATCGAGGCGGGGCTCGAACAGCTTGCCCGCGTGAAGCGCGAGACGGGACTGCGCGTGCTGACGGACGTCCATCTCCCCGAGCAGTGCGCCACGGCGGCCGAGGTGTGCGACGTCCTGCAGATCCCCGCCTTTCTCTGCCGGCAGACCGACCTGCTCGAGGCCGCGGGGCGCACCGGTCGCGCGGTGAACATCAAGAAGGGGCAGTGGCTGCAGCCGGACGGCATGCGCGGCGCGGTGCGCAAGGTGCTCGGCGCCGCACCCGCTGGCGCGGTGCCGGAGCTCGCGTGTACGGAGCGGGGCACCTTCTTCGGCTACGGCGACCTCGTGGTCGACATGCGCAACTTCGCCCGGATGCGTGAGGTGACCGGTGTGCCGGTGATTCACGACGCGACACACAGTGTGCAGCAGCCGGGTCGTGGCGACGGCGGCGCCAGTGGCGGGCTCCGCGAGTTCATTCCGCCGCTCCTGTTCGCCGCCATCGGCGCGGGCGCGCAGGGGCTCTTCATCGAGACGCATCCCGATCCCGACCACGCGCCGAGCGACGGACCGAACATGGTGCCGTTGGCGGACTTTCCCGCGCTCATCGACCGTGCGGTGCGCACGTGGGAGTCGCTCCAGTGACGATGACGGCGGAACAGGCGCGGCGGATCTCGCTCGTGTGCCTCGACGTGGACGGCACGCTGACCGACAACGGGGTGTACATCGGCCGAGCAGCGTCGCCCGACGCGGGAACGATCGAGCTCAAGAAGTTCCACGTGGCCGATGGACTCGGGATCAAGATGCTGCAGCGCGCCGGTATCGAGGTCGCGTTCATCTCGGCGCGTGAGTCGGCGGCCACCGCGCTCCGCGCCGAGGAGCTCGGCGTCACGTACGTCTACCAGTCGCGATCGGTGAAGAAGATCGTCGCGCTGCTCGAGCTCACGTCGGCACTCGGCATCGCGCTCGACGACGTCGCCTTCATGGGTGACGATCTCGCGGACATTCCCGTGCTCAAGCGCGTCGGCTGGCCGGTGGCGCCCGCGAACGCGGTGCCCGAGGTGCTCGCGCTCGCACGCGTCCGCCTGACGCGCGCCGGCGGCGACGGTGCGGTGCGCGAATTCACGGAGCTCGTGTTGCGCACGGCGGGGACGTGGGACGCCCTCGTCGCCGACTACGTGCGCGAGGCCGAATCGGTGGGAGCGATCGCGGGATGACGACGCCCGATCTCGTCGCCGCCGGCGTGCGTGTGCTTCGCCTGGAACGCGAGGCGCTGGCGCAGGCCGAATCGCGGCTGGGCGAGTCGTTCGCCGCGGCGGTGCAGCTCATCGCGGCGTCGCGTGGGCGCGTGATCGTCGCGGGCGTCGGCAAGTCCGGGCTCATCGGCCGCAAGATCGCGGCGACCATGACGAGCACCGGCACGCCGGCGACCTTCCTGCATCCGGTCGAGAGCGTGCATGGTGATCTCGGCATCGTCGGGCCGGACGACGTCGCGATCCTGCTGTCCAAGAGCGGCGAAACGGTGGAGCTGTTTCCGCTGCTCGACGAGCTCAAGCGGCTCGGCGTGCGCATCGTCGCGATCACGGGGAGCGCGGGGTCGACCCTCGGGCGCGCGGCGGATGCGGTGCTCGACGGCGGAGTGGACGAGGAAGCGTGTCCGCACGACCTCGCGCCCACGACGAGCACCACGGTCGCGCTCGCACTGGGCGACGCGCTCGCGGTCGCCCTGCTCGAGCACAAGGGGTTCCGTCGCGAGGATTTCGCGCGGCTGCATCCCGGCGGGTCGCTCGGCCGCAAGCTCGCGATGCGCGTGCACGAGATCATGGAGACGGAGCGGCTTCCCGTCATCGGCGCCGACGCCACGATGCGCGACGCCATCATCCCGCTCGCCGAGCGTCGCGGGATCGTCGTGGTGGACGACGGCCGGGGCGGCGTCGGCGGCGTGGTAACGGCCGGCGATCTCGCGCGGCTGCTCGAGCGCGCCGGTGATCCGTTCGGTGTGCGCGTCGCGGAGGTGATGACGCGTTCGCCGCGGCTCGCACAGCACGACGAACTCGCGAGCGCGGTCGTCTTCCGCATGGAGCGCCACGGCATCATGGCGATGCCGGTGCTCGACGGTGACCGTCGCCTCGCGGGGATCGTGCACCTGCACGACCTGATGCGCGCGGGGGTCGCGTGATGTCGCATCCGCGTTGGCTCGTCGTCGCTGCGTTGGCGATGACCGTGGTCGTGGCCGCGTGCACGCGCGAGGCGGCGACGCCGGTCGCGACGCGCGGCTCGCTCGCCGACAGCGCCGACCAGGTCATGTTCAAGTTGCGCTCCGTCCTGACCGACGAAGGCGTGATGAAGGCGCGGCTCGAGGGGGACACGGGCTTCTTCTTCGACGAGAACACCCGCGTCGAGTTGCGGGGCGTCCGCACCGTCTTCTTCTCGCCGACCGGTGCACAGGACGCCGTGCTCACGTCGCGCGAGGGGACGTACAACACGCGCGGTGGCGTGATGGAGGCGCGCAAGCGCGTCGAGGTCGTGACGACCGACGGCAAGCGCCTGACGTCGCCGATGCTCCGATTCGAGCAGTACCGCAACCTCGTGCTGAGCGACAGCGCCTTCGTGCTGACACGCGGCGCCGAGCGTATCGAGGGGATCGGGTTCGAGTCCGATCCGCGGATGCTCAACATCAAGGTGCGGCGCTTCCTGCGGTCGAGCGGCGCTTCGGTGACGCTCCCGGCGGCGCGCAGCGCGGACGGCGGTGGGCAGGGAATGGTCTTCCGCGCCGACACGACCACGCGGTCCGCGCCCGCGACGACACTGCCGGTACCCGCCCCGACGACACCGACAACGACTCCGACGCCGGCGCCGACGCGCACGCCGCCCGGGAGTGCGACGCCATGATGCGCCGCATCGCAGGCGTGCTCGTGGCGACGCTCGCCGCCAGCGTACTCGGTGCGCAGGCGCCGGGCGGGCGCTGCGACATCCAGGTGTTGAGCGGCACGGATTCCTCGCGGTTCAACGTGCTGCGTGATCCGCTCGGCGGCGCCGAGCGCTTCTTCTTCGGCGCCGGCTTCCGCGCGCGCTGCGTCAACCAGGACGTGCGCCTCGCCGCGGACAGCGCCGAGTTCTACAAGCAGTCGCAGGTGCTCATCCTCATCGGGCGCGTGCGGTACACGGAGCCGCGCATCGTGATGACGAGCGATCGGGCCACGTACTTCCAGGGCGAGGAGCGGCTGCTCGCCGAAGGCAACGTCGACGCGGTGCTGCCGAGCGGCAGCACGATGCGCGGCCCCGAAGCCACCTACCTGCGAGCCGTGGCCGGGTTGCGGCCGGTGTCCTCGCTGGCGGCGCCGAGCCGTCCGCGGTTCACGCTGGCGCAGCGCGACTCGGCCGGTCGTCCGACCGAGCCCGTGGCGATCGTCGCCGATCGCGTCGTCACGCAGAACGATTCGCTCGTCTTCGCCAGCGGCCGCGTCGACATCGCGCGGACCGATTTCGACGCGCGGAGCGACTCGGCCTTCATGGACAGCGGCCGCGAGTACGTGCAGCTCCTCGGTTCGCCGGTCGCACGCGGCAAGGGCGACGCGGCCTACACCCTGCGCGGGCGCATCCTCGACGTCTTCTCCAAGGATCGCGTGGTGGAGCGGGTTCTCGCACGCGGCGAGGCCCGAGCGACGAGCGACGACCTGCTGCTCACGAGCGACACGATCGACCTCCGGTTGCAGGACAACCGGCTGCAGCAGGCGTTCGTGTGGGGCAAGTCGCGCGCGCGCGCCGTCTCGCCGGATCGCGACCTCGTCGCCGATTCGCTCTGGGTGCGCATGCCCGACCAGCGGCTGCGTGAATTGCGGGCATTCGGCGAGGCGGTCGCGAACACGATGCCCGACACGGCTCGCATCCGCTCCGGCGAGAAGGACTGGCTGCGGGGCGACACGATCCTCGCGTGGTTCGATTCGAGCAGCGCGGCCCGGCGTGACACGTCGGCGACCGTGCGTACCGGTGCGCGCGATCGGGCGACGCGGGAACGCGAGGACCGCGCCCGGCGCGACAGCATCGCCGCGGCGCGCGCGCGGCCGCGGCGCGATTCCGTCGTCGCGGCCACATCGACCGACAGCGCGGCGGTGCGTCGCCCTGCGGCACCACCGTCGCCGGCGCCGCGTGACACCTCATCGGTGCGGCTCGTCGCACTCGAGGCCCGTGGGCGCGCGAGCGCGCGCACGCAGGTCGCGAACACGAATTCGCCCCCGGATCGTCCCGGCATCAACTACTCGCGCGGCCGCCTGATCCGGCTGCGCATGGACTCCACGAGCGAGGTGTCGGCGGTCGAGGTGGAGGGTGACGCCGTCGGCGTGTACCTCGAACCGGCGCAGACTCCGACCGCGAGCGGCGCACGTCCCGGGGGTGCACCCGTCACGCCGGCCACGTCCACCGCACCGGGCGCGCCAGTCACGGCGCCAACGCGCTCCCCCACCGCGCCGACGCCGGCGCGCACCCCGCCGTCCCGCCCATGAACGACCAGCTCTTCCCCGAAGGACTGGATCCGGCCGACGAGCCGTTGCCGGCGCGCATCCGCGCACTCGTCGAGCACTTCGCGCCGCACGACCGCGCGCCGGTGCTCGCGATGCACGCGCTCATGACCGCGGCCGATGGGGCGGGCTACGCGCGCTTCGACGAAGTCGCGCGGCGCTATCGCGAGGATCACCTGCTGCTGGAACGCGCCGCCGGTCGCGACGCCGATCGCGCGGCGGGTCAGCTGAGTCTCGACCAGGTGCGCGGCCACCTCCGCGAGACGATCCTGCCCCGCCTCGTGCTCGACGGCGTCGTCGAGCTGCCGCCGGCGGGACTCGAGGATCCCGCGTCGCGCATCCGCGTCGTCGATGCGATCTGGGGCGACATCAAGGATCGGCGCGAGGCGGTCGCGGAGACGGTCTTCCGCCGCACGGGTGACCAGATCGCGATCAGCGAGGGTCGGCCGCCCTCGTTCACGCCGCGCACGCAGGCGCGGCTCTCGAGCCGGCTCGAGGCCAAGGGGCTGATCAAGACGTATCGCAAGCGCCGCGTGGTGAACGAAGTCGCGCTCCACCTGCGGCAGGGCGAGATCGTCGGGCTGCTCGGCCCGAACGGGGCGGGGAAGACGACCACCTTCTACATGATCGTGGGACTGATCCAGCCGCAGGAAGGCTCGATCGTGCTGGACGGACAGGACATCACCGCGATGCCCATGTACCGTCGTGCGCGGCAGGGGATCGGCTACCTCTCGCAGGAACCGTCGATCTTCCGCAAGCTGACGGTCGAGGAGAACATCCTCGCGATCCTCGAGACGATGGATCTCACGAAGGCCGAGCGCGAGTCGCGTCTCGAGACGCTGCTGGACGAGTTGAGCATCAAGCATCTGCGGAAGAGCCGCGCCTACGCGCTTTCGGGCGGCGAGCGCCGACGCCTCGAGATCACCCGCGCACTCGTCACGCAGCCGAAGTTCATGATGCTCGACGAGCCATTTGCCGGGGTGGACCCGATTGCAGTCCACGATATCCAGACCATCGTTGCAGGGCTGCGCCACCGGGGGATCGGTGTGCTCATCTCGGATCACAACGTGGAACAGACCCTCGATATCGTGGATCGCGCCTACATCATGTTCGACGGCCAAGTCAAGGTGTCCGGCACCGTGCGCGAGCTGGTGTTCGACGACACGGTGGCCGAGATCTACCTCGGGCCCACCCTGACGGCGCGGCTGCGCGAGCGGTTCGCCGACGGCGGGGTGTCGGCATGAGGACCGGTCTCAACCAGTCCACGTCGCTCCGGCAGGAGCTCAAGGTCAATCCGCGCCTGTACCAGGCGATGGATCTGCTCTACATGCCGCTGCTCGACCTGCAGCAGCACCTCAAGCAGGAGCTGCTCGTCAACCCGTTCCTCGAGATGATCGAGCCGGACGAGGAGGACGCCGAAGAGGGCACCGCCGTCGAAGAACTGTCCAAGGAAGAACAGGAGCGCCAGCAGAAGGACGAGATCGACTGGGAGGAGATCCTGCTCGACGGCTTCGACGCCGGCGGGCGCAAGGAGGAGTTCGAGGAGCGCGAGTACATCGAGCCGATCACGGTCGAGTCGCGCGACCTCTTCGACCACCTGCGCGATCAGGTGACGCTGCTCGACCTCGACGGCCGTCAGCAGTTCCTCGCCGAGGAGTTCATCGGCAACATCAACGAGGACGGCTATCTCGCCTGCACGCTCGAGGAGATCGTGGGCGGCGTGAACGGCGAGGTGCGCCGCGTCGCCGAGAATCTCGGGCGCGATCCGGACTCGCTGCCGATGTACACGATGGCCGAGGCGGAGGCGATGCTGCGCACCGTGCAGGCGCTCGACCCCGCCGGTGTGGGCGCCCGGTCGCTCCGCGAGTGCCTGCTGCTGCAGCTCGAGGACGCCAACGAGCGCGACTCGCTCGCGTGGCGCATCGTGCGCGACGGCTTCGACGAGCTGCTCGCGCACCGCTGGAGCGAGCTGTCCAAGCGCTTCGGCGTCCCCGCGTCGGAAGTGCAGCGCGTCGCCGACCGCATCGCGCGACTCGACCCCAAGCCCGGCCTCCGCTACGCGGCCGCGACCGAGCACTACATCATCCCGGACCTCGTCGTCGACAAGGTGGACGGCCGCTACGTCGTCTACCTGAACGACGGCAACCTTCCGCGGCTCAAGCTCTCGCGCAGCTACCAGGACATCGCGCGCGACAAGAAGAAGTTCGAGGGGGAGAACAAGGAGTTCATCGCCTCCAAGCTCAACTCGGCCAACTGGATGATCCAGGCGATCGAGCAGCGCCGGCAGACGATGCTCAAGGTCATGAACTACATCGTCGAGCGGCAGCGCGACTTCTTCGAGAAGGGCGTCCAGTTCCTCAAGCCGCTCACGTTGCGCGAGGTGGCCGAGGTCGTCGGCATGCACGAGTCCACCGTCAGCCGCGTCACGAACGAGAAGTTCGTCCAGACGCCGCGCGGCGTGCTCCCGCTCAAGTTCTTCTTCTCCTCGGGACTGAGCACCACCGATGGCGACGACGTCTCCGCGCGCGGCATCAAGGACCAGATCAAGAAGCTGGTGGACGCCGAGGATCCGAAGGACCCGCTCACCGACCAGGCCATCGTGGACATCCTCCGGAACGACGGCGTCGTCATCGCCCGCCGCACCGTCGCCAAGTACCGCGACCAGCTCGGCGTCCTCTCGGCCCGGATGCGCAAGCGCGTATGACCGTCACGAACGTCCCCGTCGTCGCTCCGCTCGCAGCGGTGGATCGCGCCACCTCGGTGGACGTCAGCGTGCTCGTGCCCGCCAAGGACGAAGCCGAGAACCTGCCGCTGTTCATGGCGCAGGCGGCCGAGGCCTTCGCCGCCGATCCCGCGGTGCGATACGAGGTCGTGGCCGTGGACGACGGATCGACGGACACGTCGTGGGCCGTGCTGCAGCGGCTCGAGCGGGAGTATCCGTTCCTGCGCGCCGTGCGGCACCGGAGCCAGCGCGGCATCGCCGATGCCCTCCGCACGGGGTGGCTGTCGTCGCGTGGCGACGTCCTCGTGTTCTATCCCGCCGACCTGCAGTTCAAGCCAGAGGACATCCCGCGCCTCGTCGCGCCGATCCTCGCCGGCGGCTCGGACATGGTCACCGGTTTCAAGCAGGGCAAGTACGAGAAGGCGTTCGTGAGCGGCATCTACAACAAGCTCTCGCGTTCGTTGTTCGATGTGCCGGTCAAGGACCTCAATTCGGTCAAGGCCTACCGTCGCGAGATCATGGAGGCGCTCCCCGTCCGGCCGGATTGGCACCGCTACATGATCGTGATCGCACACGCGCAGGGTTTCACGGTCTCCGAGATCCCGGTCCCGCTCTATCCGCGTCATGCGGGGCGTTCCAAGTTCGGGCTGTCGCGCATCCCCGTCGGGGTGCTCGACATGCTCTCGGTCTGGTTCGAACTCCGCTTCGGGCGCAAGCCGCTGCTGCTGTTCGGCCTCGTCGGCGCGGCGCTCTTCGCGATCGGTGTGCTGACGGGGCTCGTCGCGATCGGCGTGCGCGTCTTCGCCGGTGTCGGCTTCCGTCCGCTGCTCGACCTCGTCGAGACATGCGTGATCGTCGGGTCGGTGCTCTTCGTCGGCGGCTTCCTGGGCGAGATGATCGCCGGGCAACGTGCCGAGCTGCGCGAAATCCGTCGCCAGCTCGACGACCTCCGCAGCGAGCGTTCGTGAGCGTACGGCGCGTCGTCTTCGTCGCGCACAACTTTCCCCGTCACGACGGCGACGCCGCGGGCGGCTTCCTCCTCGACCTCGCACGCGCGCTCGCCGACACGGGGGTCTCCCTCCGCGTGATCGCGCCGCACGCCGCCGGGCTCCCGGATCGGCATCACGTGCGCGGCATCGAAGTCGTGCGCGTGCGCTATGCGAGCGACGCGCACGAGACGCTCGCGTACACGGGGACGATGGCGGAACAGGTGACGTCCTCGCCGCGCGCCGCGCTCGCGCTCCTCGCGATGATCCGCGCGTTCCGGCGTGCGCTGCGCGCGGGCCCCGCACCCGACGTGGTGCACGCGCACTGGTGGTTCCCGGCCACGCTCGCGACGGCGCCGGTGGCACGACGGCTCGGCGCAGCACTCGTGTCGACGTCGCACGGCAGCGACGTGCGCCTCGCGCGCGGTGGCGTCGCGCGTCGGCTCGCGCGACACGCGCTCCGCGATGCCGATGCGGTGACGACCGTCAGCCGCTGGCTCGGCGACGCGTTGCAACCCGTGGCGCCCGTGCCGGTGTCCATCGCTCCGATGCCGGCCGACACCACGAGATTCACGCCCGATCCTCATGCACGGCGGATCCCCGGGCGCATCGTCTTCGTCGGACGACTCAACGCACAGAAGAATCCGTGCGTGCTGATCGACGCGCTGGCCGCGCTGCCGGACGACGCGTCGCTGGAACTGGTCGGCGAGGGATCGATGCGGCAGGAACTGCTCGACCGCGCGCGTGATCGTGGCGTGGCTACGCGCGTGCACTTCGCGGGACAGCTCGACCGCGATGCACTGGCCGCGCGCATGCGCACCGCCATCGCCGTCGCCGTGCCGTCCGTCGACGAGGGGTTCGGCCTCGTCGCGGCCGAGGCGCTCCTCTGCGGCACGCCGGTGGTCGCGAGCGACGGGGGCGGCCTGCGCGACATCGTGCGCGACGGCATCACGGGCGTCGCCGTCGCCGGTGGCGATGCCAGCGCCTGGAGTGCCGCGCTGCGCGGTCTGCTCGCTGATCCCACGTGTGCGGCGGCCCTCGCCGAACGTGGGCGCGCGGCGATGCTGGCGCTCGTCGCGCCCGACGCCGTCGCGGCTCGTCACCTCGCCATCTACGACGCGGCGCTCGCGCATCGGCGGGCACGTGGCTGAACGGCGTACGGTCGTGCGTCTCGTGGTGGCGATCGTGCTCGTCGCCATCATCGTGTGGTTCGTTCGCGACCAATGGGTCGCGCTCCGCGCCACGCTCGCCACCGTCCGGCCGCAGTGGGGCACGCTCGCGCTCGCGTCGGGCTGCGTGGTCGCGGGCTACGCGGTGCTCGTCCAGGCGTGGCGCGCGCTCGTGCATGCGTGGGGCGACCGTCTCGGAGCGCTCGACGCTACGCGCATCTGGTTCGTCTCGAGTCTCGGCAAGTATGTCCCGGGCAAGATCGTCGCGATCGGTGCGATGGCGCTGCTCGCGCGCGAGACGGGTGTGTCGGCCGTCGCGGCGACGGGGTCGGCCGTGGTCATGCAGCTCGCCAACATCGCCGCCGGTGCGGCGCTGGTCGCCGCGATCGGCACCGGCGATCTCTTCGCCGCGCAGCCCGCACTGCGTATGGTCGCGTGGTCGGTGCTGGCGGCCACTGGCGTGGGCATCGCGTTCGGGCCGCGGCTCCTCGAGCAAGCGTTCGCGCTCGCCGCGCGCGTGTCGGGTCGCTCACTGCCGACGCCCGCCCGGATCGGCCGCGGGACCCTCGCCGCGATCGTCACCGCCAACGTCGTCGCGTGGATCGCCTACGGCATCGGCTACCATCTCTTCTGCCGCGCGATGCTCGGCCGGCCCGTCGGCAGCGTCGCGACGTCGACCGCCGTTTGGGTCGCGTCGTATCTTGTCGGCTACCTGACGCTGGTCGCACCCGGCGGCCTGGGTGCCCGCGAGGTCGCGCTGGTCGCGCTGTCATCGACGCTCGGCCTCGTCACCCCGACCGAGGGCGCGGTGCTGGCCGGCGGGTCACGCCTGTGGCTGACGATGCTCGAGATCGTCCCAGGTCTCGTGTTGCTGCCCGGCACCGCGTGGCGCCGTTCCACTTCTCGTCCCTCCGATGGCCCGACTCCCTGAGCCGGACTCCTGCGTTCCGCTGCCCGAGCCGCGTGCGGGCTGGCTGCTCGCCCTCACGACCTGCGTCGTCGCCACCATGCTGCTCGGGTGGCCCGCCCTCGTCGGCAAGTTCCTGGTGACACCGGTCAGCGACCAGTACTACGCCGGGTATCCGTTCCGCGAATTCGCCAGTCAGGTGCTGCGGTCGACGGGTGGCTTCGCCCTGTGGAATCCGTACCAGTTCGGCGGCATGCCGTTCGTCGCCGCGATGCACGGCGACATCTTCTATCCGACGTTCCTGTTGCGCGAGGCGCTGCCGACGGACGTCGCGATGACGTGGGGCTACCTCCTGCACATGTTCCTCGCGGGGTGGGCCACATGGCTCTTCGCGCGGGCGATGGGGCTGTCGTTCCTCGGTGCGCTCGTCGCGGGGCTCGCCTACATGCTGAGTGGCTGGATCGCGAGCTACGTCTCGCCGGGCCACGACGGCAAGCTGTTCGTGAGCGCGCTGCACCCGCTCGCACTCTGGCTGCTGCTGCGCGGCATCCGTGATGGTCGGCTCTGGGCATGGGGCGGTCTGGCGATCACCGTCGGCCTCGGCGCGCTCAGCCCGCACCCGCAGCTGCTGCAGTACATGCTCGTCGGTTGCGGCCTGTTCGGGCTCTGGGTCGCGTTCGGCATGGGCACCGACTCGCCGCCGCGTCCCGTCGCCGTGCGGCGGCTCGCCTTCGCCCTGGGTGCCGTGGTGCTCGGCGGTGCGATCAGCGCGATCCAGTATCTCCCGGTGGCGGAGTACACGCCCTGGTCGCCGCGTGTCGGCCGCGACTACGAGTTCAACACCAGCTTCTCGTTTCCGCCCGCCGAACTGATCTCGACGCTGGTCCCCGAGTTCTCCGGCATCCTCGACGCCTACTTCGGGCGCAACCGCATCCATCTGCACAGCGAGTACGTCGGGGCGGTGACGTGGCTGCTGATCGTCGCGGCGTTCCGCCCCGCCGCGCGGACACGACAGACGTGGCTTTGGGTCGGGACCGTGCTGTTCTTCACGCTCTGGGCGCTCGGTGGCAGCACGCCGTTCTACCGTGTCATCTGGGCCGTCGTCCCGGGCACCAAGTTCTTCCGCGCGCCGAGCACCGTCTTCTTCGTCGCGCAGTTCGCGTTGGCGATGCTCGCGGGATTGGGGCTCGACGGATTGCTGCGCAAGGGACCGTCGCGGCGCTTCGTGCTGGCGGGGGTGGGGGCGATCGCCGCGCTCGCGCTGCTGTCGGTGACGGGGATGCTCGGCGGACTCTCGACCGGATTCGCTGCGCCGGGTGGGGAGATGGCGGCGGAGGCGAATCGAGAGGCGGTGACCACCGGTGGTCTGCGCGCGGCGCTGTTCGCGGCGCTCGGACTGGCTCTCGCGTGGGCTGTCGGTGCACGACGTTTGCGCCCCGCGGCGTTCGGCGCACTGATCGCGGCCGTCCTCGTGATCGATCAGTGGACGGTGCTCCGTGCCTACTGGAAGTTCTCGGAGCCGGCCGCGGTGCTGTACCGCACCGACCCGACCATCGACTACATCAAGGCGCAGACGGCGACCGAACCGGGGCGCGTCCTCGCGCTCAGGGCGGGCGACGGCCTCGCACCGCAGACGGACGCGATGCTCGACAAGTCCGGACTCATGGTGCACGGCGTCCGGCAGGTGATGGGCTACCACGGCAACGAACTGGCCCGCTACCAGACGCTGATCGGTGGGGAAGGGCAGGCGGCGAACCTGATCGAGGGGTTCAACGCCAACGTCTATCGGATGCTCAACATCCGCTGGATCCTGAGCGGCATTCCGGACCTGTCCGGTGCGCCGTTTCCGGGCGGTGCGCCGCGTCGCGTGGCGGGGCCGGTGCGCAACGCGACCGGGTCGATGGTCTACCTGCACGAGTTGCAGCAGCCGGCGCCCTTCGCCTGGGTCTCGCCGGCGATCGTCAAGGCGCCAGACGATGGCGCGCTGCAGACGATCCTGGATCCACGGTTTCCGGTAGCCTCGGTGGCGCTGTTCGACACCGCGGCAGCGGTGACGGCACGCACCGACCTGACCGGTCCGCCCCCGGAGCTGACGCTTCCCGTCCGCGTCACGAGGTACGCCCCCGGTGCGATCGACCTCGAACTTGGCGCGACGGCGCCTGCCGGGTCGGCACTGGTGGTCTCCGAGAACTACTATCCGGGGTGGACGGCGACCGTCGATGGCAGGCCGGCGACGGCGGCGCGGGCCCAGTACTCACTGATCGGCGTGCCGCTCGACGCCGGAGCGCGACGGGTGTCGCTCCGGTTCGTCAGCGCGAGCTACGAACGCGGCAAGACGATCACGCTCGTCGCGTTCGCCGCGTCCATCCTCCTGCTGGCGGCCGGCCTCGTGGCCGGTCGCCGTCGGTCGCCCGGTGACGTCCCAGCTTGATCCTTCGCCCACGCCGCTTCGCCGCGAGCGGACGCCGGTGACGACGCGTGCGCTCGGCGCCCCGTCGCTGGTCCCGACGGCGGCGGGACGCCCGGTGCAGCCCGTCGCCGGACTGCCGGCCGACGCACGCGCCGTGGTGATCATCCCCACGTACAACGAGCGCGAGAACGTCACGAAGATCATCGAGGCGGTCCTGTCGCAGGATCCGCGACTCGACGTCCTCATCGTGGACGACGGCTCGCCCGACGGCACCGGCGCGATCGTGGACGCGCTGGCCGCCGCCGACCCGCGCGTGCACGCACTCCACCGGGCGAAGAAGCTGGGGCTGGGGACCGCCTACGTGGCGGGCTTCAAGTGGGCGCTGGCCCGCTCGTACGCCTGCATCTTCGAGATGGACGCCGACTTCTCGCACGATCCCGGGCATCTGCCCGAGTTCCTGCGGGCCGTCGAGGTTTCGCACATCGTCCTCGGCTCCCGCTATCGCGACGGCAAGGTGACCGTCGTCAACTGGCCGATGACACGGCTGCTGCTGAGCTTCTTCGCGAACTCGTATGCGCGCGTCGTGACGGGACTGCCACTCTGGGATGCGACCGGTGGCTTCAAGTGCTTCCGCCGTGACGTGCTGGCCGACATCGATCTGGACGACGTCCGATCGAACGGATATGCGTTCCAGATCGAGATGAGCTTCCGGGCGTGGCGAAAGGGGTGGCGCATCACGGAGATCCCGATCGTCTTCACGGACCGGACCGAGGGGACGAGCAAGATGAGCAAGCGCATCGTGCGCGAGGCCGTCTGGATGGTGTGGCGACTCCGGTGGTGGGCGTTCGCGGGCCGTCTCTGATGGCGACGGGCGCAGGCCGGCCATTCTGGAAGGTGGTGGGGTCGGGGAACGATTTCGTGTTCCTCGACGCGCGCGGGGCCGGTGCAGGGCCGGACCCGCTCGAGACGACCGACTCGATCGTGGCGCTCTGTGCGCCGCACACGGGTGTCGGCGCCGACGGCGTCGTGTTCGTCGGCCCACCGGTCGAGCCCGAGACCGCGCTGTCGATCCGCTACTACAACAGCGACGGGTCGCGCGCGTCGTTCTGCGGAAACGCTTCGCTGTGCGCGACGCAAACGGCCGTGGAACTTGGACTTGCGCAGCGCCATGTCACGTTCGGCCTCACGACCGACGTAGGCCGTCTCGTGGTGCGTGCCGGCGACGGCACGCACGCCGCGATCGAACTCGCGGCCGCTCGGGACGTCCTGGTGGACAGCGATGACGCGCGCCGACCCAGCGAATCACGCATCGGCTTTGCCATGGCCGGCGTGCCGCATGTGGTGGTGCTCGTCGACGATGTGACTGCGACGGACGTGGCCGCTCGGGGGGCGGCGCTGCGCGCACCGACGGCGACGCGAGGCGCCGGAGCGAACGTGAACTTCGTCAGCCGCGCGAGCGCTGTGCACGACGCGAGCGCCGGCTGGCGCATCCGCACGTTCGAGCGCGGGGTGGAAGCGGAGACGCTGGCGTGCGGCTCGGGCGTCGTGGCCACCGCGACGCTGCTCGGCGCGTGGGGCCTCGTGCCGGACGCGGCACTGGTGCGACTGCAGACGGCATCCGGACGCGTGTTGTCGGTGACGCGACGCAGCGCTGATCGGGTGGAGCTGGCGGGCGAGGGGCGCATCGTCTTCGAGGGCCGGCTGCGACACCTGGGGTGAGCCGATCACAGGCTCTTGGCCGCGTTTCCCACAGTTCTCCACGCCGTTGGTTTACATAATATATCTTATAGGAAGCTGATGAATCGCGAGTGCAGGGCGCATCTGTACGACACCCGCCCGCCACCAAGCCGACACGCGCCACACGACGAAGGGCGCGGAATCCGTCGCCGGATCACCGCGCCCTTCTCATCCCGCCACCCACGTTCGACCGTCCAGCAGCAGCCGCAGCTCCGGCCGCGCACGGCGCACGGCGCACGCGCGCCGCCGCCGGTCGTCAGGGCGCGAACTCGATCTCGCCGAGCCGCACGCGCGCTTCCTGCGCCAGCACGCTCCGATCGTCCTTCGCCAGCGCCGCCCAGATCTCCTTGGCCTTCGCCTTCTGGCCGGCGGCCTGCCACGCCCGGGCCGCATCGGCGCGCCGCTGCGCCTGCTCCTGCGGCGACGGCGCCAAGGCAGCCGCCTTCTCGTACTCACGCGCCGCGTCGGCCGGCTTCTGCAGGTTCTCGTACGCCGCCGCCAGCACCGTCGGCAGCGTCGCCCCGAGGCGCCCCTCGCCGCCGCCCGCCCGCAGCTTCTCGAGCCGCGTCACGGCGTCGGCCGTCTTGCCCTGTTCGAGCAGGAGCTGCGCGACAACGAGTGCGGCCCGGTCGCCGGCGTTCGTCCCGGCGTAGCGCGTCGCGACCTTCTCCAGGTCGACGGCCGCGAGCGCCGGATTGCCCTGCGCACCACTGCTCTGCGCCCGAAAGAACGCCTTCTCGGCGTTCTCGAGCTTGGTCGCCTGCGATTGCTGCCAGAGGAGCGTGCCGGCGCCGACCGCCAGCAGCGCGCCGGCGGCGATGCCGAGCGGGCGCTTGTAGCGGCGGAAGAAGTCGGAAGCGGCGTCGAGCCCGTTCTCCTCGAAATCGGCCATCTGGATCGTCTCGTCTGCCCGCGAAGGGCGGTTGTGCGTCGGCTGCCGGCACCTGCGTCCGGACCCGGGGGCACCGGGCGCGAATCAGCCCGCAAAGGTCGCCGGTAGGCCCCGGGACGACAAGCGGTACGTGGCCGCTGGCGGTGGCGAACGCGCCTGTCGCGTGACGCCGACGCCGATTGCACGTCTGCACGACGGGACGTCACGCCACCTAAACGGATGGCCAGCCGGCCTCGGGGAAAGTGCTTCCCGTGTGCTGCTGCCACCCGAGCCTCCCGGTAGGATTCTCCCGTATGCGGAATCTGCTCTTCCAGTCGTCGCGCCGGTGCTGGCGTGGCCTCGCGCTCCTGCTCGTGGGCGCGCTGTTCTGGACCACGGTGCCCGAGTCTGCCGACGCGCAGCGCGTCCGTCCCCGTCGCCCCGCGGCGGCGGCCGTACGCGGCAAGGCCAAGGCGAAGGCCGCCTCGCGAAAGCTGCGCCCGGCGGCCGGCCGTCTGCGGGCGAATCGGCGGAGTGCGGTCCGGAGCGGACGCATGGTGCGCCGTGAGCGCGGCGCGGTGCGCGGTCGGCGCGGCCGTCGCGCCTCGCTCGTCGCGGCACCGCTCGTCCCGCATGTCGCCAAGGCGACCGTGGTCTCCGATTCGGCGCCGGTCCTCCGCGACTCGATCGTCTCGCTCGCCCGCCAGCAGCTGGGCACGGCCTACATCCTCGGCGCCGAGAAGCCCGGCAGCGCCTTCGACTGCAGCGGGCTCGTGAGGTACGTGATGTCGTGGATCAACGTGCGGCTCCCCCGCACCGCCAACGAGCAGGCGCGCACGGGCATCGACGTCGGCCGACAGCTCGACCGCATGAAGCCGGGTGACCTGCTGACCTTCGGCAAGGGGCGGCGCATCACGCACATCGGCGTCTACGTCGGCGACGGCAAGTACGTGCACGCGAGCCGGCCGGGTGTCGGCGTGATCGAGAGCGTCCTCAACCCGAACGCGCGGCGCTTCCGCGGTGCGGTGCGCGTGGTCGCCGACGCGAGCGACACCACCGCGGTCGCCATGCCCTGACGGCCAGGCGAGAGCAGGCGCTCGGCGTGGAAGCGCGTTCCGGGTCCGACCGGAACGCGCTTCGTCGTTCTGCGTGATGACCGGCTCGCCGTGACCCACTCCCGGCGCGCACGCGATTGACGCCGCCTCCCGGTCGGGCGACCCTTCGCCCGTGGCCGCCCGCCCGGGTGGCCGTTCCCTCCACGCTCCGCATGCGCTTCCACGTCCTCGTCACCGACGAAGTCGATCCCGACGGCCTCGCCCTCCTCACCAGCGACCCGCGCCTCGCCGTCGACGAGGTCCCCACGCTCCCTCCCGCCGAGCTCCTCGACCGCATCGATCGCTACGACGCCATCGTCGGGCGCTCGGCCACGCGGATCTCGGGCGACCTGTTGCGACGTGCGACACGGTTGCGGGTCGTCGGTCGCGCAGGCGTCGGCGTCGACAACGTGGACATGGCGACCGCCACGGCACTGGGCATCGCGGTCATCAACGCGCCGGCCGGCAACACGGTCGCGGTCGCCGAGCTGCTCTTCGGCTCGTTGCTCGCGCTCAAGCGCAAGCTCGTGCGCGCGCACACCTCGCTCATGGACGGTCGGTGGGACCGGTCGGCGCTGCTCGGCACGGAGCTCAAGGGTCGGACGCTCGGCATCGTCGGGGTCGGGCGTATCGGGTCCGAGGTGGCGACGCGCGCGCTCGCCTTCGGCATGGATGTCGTGGGCTACGACCCGTATGTCGGTGACGAGCGCTTCCGCGCACTCCGCATCCGGCGCGCGCCGACGCTCGACGCGCTCCTGCCCGAGGTGGACATCCTCACCGTGCACACGCCGCTCACCGCCGAGACGACGGGGATGATCGGGCGTCGTGAGCTGGCGCGGCTCTCGCCGCAGGCGATCGTCTGCAACCTCGCGCGCGGCGGCATCGTGGACGAGGCGGCGCTTGCGCATGCGCTGCAGTCGGGCATCGTCGGCGGCGCGTGCGTGGACGTCTTCGCGAGCGAGCCGGTCAAGGGTACGCACGCCTTCTCCGGGCTGGACAACGTCGTGCTCACACCGCACATCGGCGCCTCGACGGCCGAGGCGCAGCGCAACGTGGCGGTGGACGTCTGCGTGGCGGTACGCGATGCGCTCGTGCACGGTGAACTCACACGCTCGCTGAACGTCGCGACGGTATCCGGCGCCGAATGGCGCGAGCTGCAGCCGGCGATCCTCGTCGCGCACCGGGCCGCCGCGATCGCGCGCGCGATGCTGCTCGACCAAGGTATCCGTCTCATCCAGCGCATCCGGCTGCGCGTGAGCCCGGACCTCGCGGGCGCGACCTCTGCCCTGCTCGCGTCGGCCTGTGCGGGTGTGCTCGACGGCATCGTGGAAGAAGGACGCCTCAACCTCATCAACGCCCGCGCGATCGCCGAGGCCCGCGGCATCGAACTCTCGACCTCCGAGCTGGCCGAGCATGGCGGCGGTCCGGTGGTGGACGTGTCGCTCGGCGGCGGTGTGCGCGAACTCGGTGTGGTCGGCGCGGCACCGGCGGGTGCGGCACCGCGCATCACGCGCATCGGCGCCTTCCATGTAGACGTCACGCCGCGCCAGAACCTGATCATCCTCACCAACAACGACGTGCCCGGCGTCATCGGTCGCGTCGGCACGGCGCTGGGCGACGCGCACGTGAACATCGCCGAGTATCACCAGGCCCGACTCGCGCAGGGCGGCGAGGCGCTGGCGGCGATCTCGGTGGACGGCACGATCGACGAGGCGATCCGCGAACGGCTGCTCGCACTGCAGGACGTGCGGTCGGCAGCGATCGTGCGCTTCGGATCGGCGGACGGCGCGGCGTGACCCCTGCGTCATCGATGCCTGCGTCGATCACGCACGACGTCGATCTCCGCACGTCGTTCGCACGTGACGCGTCGGGGCTCGAGCTGCTCCCCGAGGCGGTGGCGCGGCCGACCGCAGTGGACGAGGTGCGCGAACTGCTCGCGTGGGCGGCGTGCGAGCGCGTGCCCGTCACGTCGGCGGGGGGGCAATCGAGCACCACGGGTGCGAGCGTCACCGATCGCGGTCTGGTGCTCTCGCTCCGCGGGATGGATCGCGTGCTCGACGTCGATCACACGGCGCGCACCGTGCGCGTCGAGGCGGGGGCGATGCTCGGCCCGCTCAAGCGGCAGCTCGCGGCGGACGGCCTGCTTCTCGCCCCGGACCCGACGAGCGAGGACGATTGCACCGTCGGCGGTGCGATCGCGTGCAACGCGTCGGGTGCCCGGTCGCTGCGCTTCGGAGCGACGCGCGCCCACGTGCGCGGGCTCACCGTGCTCACCATCGGCGGCGAGACGCTCGACATCCGCCGCCCGCAGCTCGAGAAGAACACGGTGGGCTACGCGCCGCTGTTCGATCTCGTGGACTGGTTCACGGGGAGCGAGGGGACGCTCGGCGTGATCGTCGCCGCCGAGCTCTCGCTGCTGCCGCTGCCGTCGCACGTCACCGGGCTCGCCTTTCCGTTCGCGCGCGAAGCCGACGCCCTCGACTTCGTGATCGCGGCGCGTGAGCGCGGCTCCCCCGCCCCGCGCTGTCTCGAGTTCATGGACGCGAACGCACTCGGCCTCGCGCGCACCGCGGCGTCCGATCCCACGTGGGCAGCCGGCGCGTCGGCGCTCGTCTACGCGGAACTCGACGGTGACGAGCCGCCGGCGCTCGACGAGTGGCTCGCGCTGGCCGAGGAGCACGCGGCCGTCGTGGACGACATCCGGGCGTACGAGGGCGAGGCGGCGCTGCGCGATGCGCGACGACTGCGCCATGCGATCCCGGCCACGATGAACGAGCGCGGCGCACGTCGCCGACCCTTCGGCGGGCGCAAGGTCAGCACCGACTGGGCGGTGCCGTATCGCAAGCTGGGCGAGGCGCTCGCGCACGCGCGGGCCGAAGTCGACGCCCGCGGCCTCGAGCAGCCGGTGACGTACGGCCACGCCGGTAACGGACATCCGCACCAGAACTTCATCGCGCAGGACGCGGATGATCTCGCACGCATCACCGACGCCGTCGGTGCGACGCTGCAGCACGTGCTGCGGCTCGGCGGCACGGTGGCCGCGGAGCACGGCATCGGCAAGCTCAAGGCGCGCTGGCTGCCGCTGCAGGCGAGCGGCACGCAGCTCGCGCTGATGCGTGCGATCAAGCGTGAGCTCGACCCGCACAACCTGTTGGCACCGGGGAACATCCTGTGACGCGCTTCACGTCGCTCGTCCTCGACGTGGACTCGACCGTCGCCGCGATCGAAGGGATCGACTGGCTCGCCGCGCTGCGCGACGACGCGACGGCGGCGTGGGTCGCCGACATCACGCGACAGGCGATGGACGGCGAACTCCCGATCGAGGCCGCGTACGAACGGCGCCTGGCCGCGATCGCGCCGACGCGTGCGGAGGTCGCCGCCCTCGCCAACGCGTACATCGCCGCCATCGTGCCCGGTGCCGCCGACACGATCGCGGCGGCGCAGCGGGCGGGCGTCGACGTGCGGCTGCTCAGCGGCGGATTGCACGAGGCGATCGTTCCGATGGCACGCGTACTCGGTCTCGAGCCGCAGCGTGTGCACGCCGTTGAACTGCAGTGGGACGCCGACGGGCACGTCTGCGCGCTCGTGCCGGATTCGCCACTGGCGCACTCGGGTGGCAAGCCGCGTGTGCTCCGTGCCCTCGGACTCGGGGAGCCCGTGCTTGCCGTCGGCGACGGCAGCACCGATGCCGAACTCGCACCGCATGTGGCGCGGTTCGTCGCGTTCACGGGTGTCGTGCGCCGTCCGGCGGTGGTCGCCGCGGCGCACACCGAAGCGGCCACCTTCGACGAGATCACCCGCATGGTGCTCGGCGCATGACGACGTTCGGCACGTTCTTCCTCCCCGGTCCCACCGAAGTGCGGGCCGAGGTGCTGCAGGCGATGCTGCAGCCGATGATCCCGCATCGCGGCAAGGTGTACGAGGCGCTGCACGGGCGCTGCGACACGGGATTGCGCGCCGTCTTCCGCACGGCGCAGCCGGTGCTGATCGCGAGCGCGTCGGCGACGGGCTTGATGGAAGGGAGCATCCGCAGTGCGCCGCCCGGCCCCGTGCTCGCGCTCGTGAACGGCGCCTTCTCGGAGCGGTACGCGCAGGTCGCCGCGAGTTGCGGGCGCGAGGTGCATCGCGCCGAGGTCCCGCTCGGCCGCGTGCACTGCCCCGCGGACGTGACCGCACTGCTCGCGGCGACGGGGGCGACGGTCGTCACCGTCGCGCACAGCGAGACGTCCACCGGCGCACTGCAGGAGGTGCGCGGCCTCGCGCGCCTGTCGCACGAGGCGGGGGCGGTGCTGCTCGTGGACAGCGTGACCGGCCTGGCCGGCGCGCCGCTCGAGACGGACGCCTGGGAGATCGACTTCGTCTTCACCGGGTCGCAGAAGGCGCTCGCGCTCCCACCGGGACTGGCGTTCGGCGTGGCGTCGCCCGCCTTCCTCGCGCAGGCGGCCACGCGATCACATCGCGGGACCTATTTCGATCTCGTCGAATTCGCGAAGTTCGCCGAGAAGCGGCAGACGCCGAACACGCCGGCGGTGTCGCTGCTGTACGCGCTCGACGTGCAGGTGCGCGCGTTGTCGGCGGAGGGCGTCGAGGCGCGCTGGGCGCGGCACGCGGCGATGCAGGCGGCGACGGAATCGTGGGTCGCCTCGCTGGCAGCGTCGGTCGACCCGGCGTTCGGCATGCTCGCACCGGCCGGTGCACGATCGCCCACGGTGAGCTGCATCACGCTGCCGACCACGCTCACCAGCGGTGCGATCGTCGACGGCGTGGCCGCGCGCGGCTACGTGATCGGCTCGGGGTACGGGCCGCTCAAGGAGAACACGATCCGCATCGGCCACATGGGTGACCACGATGTCGCCGGCGTGACGCGTGTGCTGGCGATCGTGCGCGAGGTCGTCGAGGCGCTGCTCGCGCGCTGAGCGTCGCCGTGCCGGGCGGCGTGCGGTCGGTCGTCGTTCACATGCGCACTGCCGTCGTCAGGCCGCACGACGGCAGTGGGCAGGAACTCAGGGTTGGCCTCAGCCGCGCCCGATCGCGCGCGTGTCGAACGGCGTGACGCGCTCGACGCCCATGGGCAGGAGGCTGCTGCGGACGATCGCCGTCGCGGTGGCGACCGATCCGGTGCGGGCGGTCGCGATGTCGGCCACGGTGACGTCCTGCGCGACCGCGAAACGCGCGCACTCGCCGTGGAGCGTCACGCTCGCCCAATCGCTGTGTCCCCACTCGACCTCGATGTCGGTGAGCGGGATCCGCTCGGTCGGGCGCATCGCCGCGAACACGGCCTTCTTGACCGCGAGGCAGCTGCCGAGCGCCGCGACGATGTCCACCGCGTGACGCTCGGCGACATCCACCTCGGCGCGCGTGAAGAGGCGCGCGAGGAAGGGCGACCCGTGCTGCAGGACGAGGGCGCGGAAGCGGCCGAGTTCGACGAGATCGGTTCCGACGCGGAAGGTGCCGTCGACGGGGCGCTGAGCGGTCGTGACCATGGGAGCGTTGGCTGTGCGGGGGTGCCGGGCGCTGCGGATCGCGACCTCGCGACACCGTCCTTGCCCTCGCCCGCATTGGCGAACTCAGCTATTGCATATCGAGGGCCGTCGACCGCCAGGCTGTGGCAGCGATGCACTTCATTGCCACACAACGACTTGCGTCGGACATCACGAAGTCAGCCGTTTCTGGCGAGCTGGAATGTAGCAGGTGAACCACACAGGCACATGCATGGGTGTGGCGCGCGTGCATCGTTCGAGCGGCTTTTCCGATATAACGCGATCCCGGCGCCCCGGGCCTCCGAAGCGCCGGGATCGCGCGTCCCAGGTCAGTGCTGGTGCGCTTCGGCGTGCGCCGCGTCGACGACGCGCGCCGAGACGTCGGCCGGGGCGACCTCGTAGCCCGCGGGCCGCGCGCGGTACCGGCAGTCACCATGTGTGAGCCCGCGCAGATGCGCGGCGTACAGGTGCAGCTCCGCTCGTGGGACGAGCGCCCGGACGATGGTCATCCGCGCGCGCCCGCCGTCCGTGCCGAGGATGTGTCCCCGCCGCGAGGAGAGGTCGCCCATCACGTCGCCCAGCTGCGCCGTCGGCACCTCGAGCTCGAGCTCGTCGATCGGCTCGAGCAACGCCGGTCGGCAGAGCGCGGCGGCGGCCTTGAACGCGAGGATGCCGGCGAGCTTGAAGGCGAGTTCGCTCGAATCGACGGAGTGGAACGAGCCGTCGGTCAGCTCGGCGCGGAAATCGACCACCGGTGCGCCGGCCAGCACGCCGCGCGAGGCCGCCTCGCGAATGCCGGCGTCCACCGCCGGGATGTAGCGCGACGGGATCGCGCCGCCGACGATGCGGTCGACGAAGCTGTACCCCTCGCCGCGGGCCACGGGGGCGATGGTCACCACGCAATCGCCGAACTGCCCGCGTCCCCCGCTCTGCTTCTTGTGTCGCCCGCGCGCCGAAGCCGACGCGAACAGCGCCTCGCGATACGCGATCCGGGGTGCGGCCAGCGCAGCCCCGACGCCGACCTTGCGGCGCAGTCTCGCGAGCGCGACCTCGACGTGCCGTTCGCCGAGTCCGGAGAGAATCGTCTCGTGCGTGTCGGGATCGAGATGCACTTCGAGTGTCGGGTCCTCGTCGTGGAGCGCGTGCAGGCCGGCCTGCAGCCGGTCCTCCTCGTTGCGACCGACGGCGCGCACGGCGAAGTGCACGACGGGTTCGGGAAGCGAGATCGCCGGGAGGCGGATCGGGTGCGCGCGCGTCGAGAGCGTGTCGTTGGTGTGCGTGTTCCGCAGCTTGGCGACGGTGCAGATGTCACCCGCGCGCACGCGCAGCACCTCGACGCGTTCGCGGCCGAGCGGTGCGGCGAGGTTGGTGAGGCGCTCGGTGACGTCGCGCGTCGCGTTGTGCACTTCGGCGCCGGCGCTCATGGTGCCGGACAGCACGCGCAGGTAGGAGATGGTGCCGACGTGGGGCTCCGCCTGCGTCTTGAAGACCAGCGCGGCGAAGGGTGCGTCGTCGTCGGCGTGCAGGACGACGGTCGCGTCGCCCTCGCTCCCCTGCCACGCGTGGAGCTCCTCGCACTCGCGTGCGGACGGCATGAGCTGCACGAGCTCCGTCAGCAGCGCCCGCACACCGATCAGCCGCTCGGCGCTGACGGCGAAGACCGGATGGAGCGCGGCCGCCTTCATCGCCGCCTCGAGCCCCTCGATCACCTCGTCGCGGCCGAGCTCCACGCCGTCGAGGTAGCGCTCGAGCAACGCGTCGTCGGTGGCGGCGATCGCCTCGATCATCTCGGCGCGATACCGCTCGAACGTCGCGCGCGCGTCGTCCGGAATGTCGGTCTCGAGATACTCGCCCGCCTTGCCACCCTGCTGGTAGAGGTAGGCACGGCGCGTGAACAGGTTCATCACGCCGCGGCACGACGGTCCCGTGCCGACGGGCACCTCGACGGGCACGATGGTCGCGCCGAGTCGCTCGCGCAGTTGCGCGTAGGTGGCATCGAAGTCGGCGTGCTCCTTGTCGAGCATCGTGACGACGACGAGCACCGGATCACGCCGCGCGACGGCCTCCGCGAACATCGTCTCGGTCCCCGTCTCGACGCCGTGCGCCGCACTCACGCACACCACCGCCCCGTCGGCGGCGGCGAGGCCGGCGATCGCGTCGCCCATGAAGTCGGGGACGCCCGGCGTGTCGATGAAGTTGATCTTGACGTCTTGCCATTCCGCGAACGCACAGCCGAGGGCCGTGCTGTAGCCGCGATCCGTCGATTCCGGACTGGTGTCGGTGAGGGTCGTGCCGTCGCGGATCGTGCCGTGGCGCCGGCTCGTCCCTGCCGCGAAGGCGAGCGCGTCGACGAGTGTCGTCTTGCCGCTCGCGGCGTGGCCGACCAGCGCCACGTTCCTGATGCCGGTGCTGTCGTAGTCCCGCATGCACCCCTCCGAGGTTCGCGTCGACCCGGCGCGATTCGCCGGGCCCACCGGCCACGGTCGGATCGGGTACCGGGGGACGCAATCGTGTGCCCCCCGACAGGGACGTGGTCGTCCGCCGCCGCGCAGGTGGCCCGCCGCGTGCCGACGGAGAGGCGCAGCCGCGGCGAGTCGCGAACGCGCCCGCGCCGAACCCCGTTGATCGCCGTGCACCTCCCCCGCTCCCACGCATGACCACGCTCTTCCTCGTCGTCGTCCTCGACCTGATCGGGTTCGGGATGATCATCCCGGTCTTCCCGTTCTACGCCGAGCGGGTGGGGATCCCCGCGGCGGCCGTCATCCTCTTCGTGGGGCTCTACTCGCTCGGCCAGCTGATCGGCGCGCCGATCTGGGGAGCGCTGTCGGACCGGTACGGCCGGCGCCCCATCCTGCTCGCGACGCTCCTCGCGAACACGGCGGCCAATCTCGTGCTGGCGATCTCGCACGACCCCGTCTCGCTGGCGCTGTCGCGCGTGGTAAGCGGCCTCGCCGCCGGCAACATCTCGGCGGCGTATGCCTACGTCACCGACGTGACCGACGATGCCTCCCGTCCGAGGGCGCTCGGCCTGCTCGGTGCGGCGTTCGGGATCGGCTTCATCATCGGGCCGGCGTTCGGCGCGCTGCTCGCCAGTGGCGACACCGACGGGACCGGCGGGCTGACGCGCGTGTCGTACGGCGCCGCGGCCTTCAGTCTGCTCGGTTTCCTGCTCACGCTCGTACGGCTTCCAGAGTCGCATCCACCGGCCGCGCGTACGGCCACGCGCGTCAGCCGCACGCCGCTGACCACGTATCTAAGGCGTCCGGTGCTTGGCGAGTTGATGCTGTCGGCCGTCGTCGTCGTGGCGTCGGTCGCGATGATGCAGAGCACCCTCGCCCTCTGGACCGCCGAGGCGTTGCGCGTGACGCCCGCGACGCTCGGCTGGATCTACGGTTTCGTGGGCGTCGTGAGCACGATCGTGCAGGCCGGACTCACGGGACCGCTCACGCGACGCTTCGGGCCGGCGACGCTGTTGCGCGCGGGAACGCTGCTCGCGGGGCTCGGCATGGTGCTCATCCCGTTCTCGACCAACGTGCCCATCCTGCTCGTGTGGCTGGCGATCTTCGGCGTGGGGTCTGCGATCACCAATCCGAGCTACTCGCAGCTCGCGGCGGCCATGGCCGCGCCGACGGAGCGCGGCGCCGTGCTCGGGGCCTTCCAGGGGGCGGCGTCGCTCGGGCGCGTCATCGGGCCGTTCGCGGCCAGCGGTGTCGCCGCGGTCGGCACGCTGCGATGGCCGTTCGTCGTGGGCGGCGCGCTCGGCGTGATCGGGCTCGTGCTGCAGCGCCGGCTCGCGATGCCCGCTCCGGTCGAGATGCCTGCGCAGGTCGCCGCCTGATCAGGGGAGTTCGAGGGCGACCATCGTCCGCGCGATGTGCGCGGGTGCGTAGCAGTGGAGCCCGAACGGCGTCCATCCCGTGCGCGCGAGCATGCCGGCATAGGTAGCGGCGTCGAGGCGATGCATGTCGAGATCGCCGGTGATGTCGTCGCCGTCGGCGAAGAGCTCGAGGAAGGCGACGCCGCTCGCGAGATCGCACAGCGTCGCGAGGCCGCGCTCGAGCTCCGGCAGCGGCACGTAGTTGAGCACGCCGCAGGCGACGATCAGGTCGTAACCGCCGCGCGGCACGGCGTCCTCGAGCTGCATCGTGTGCAGCGTGCCCATCGTCCCCTGCCGCAGGCCGCGAGATCGGCCGAAGCGTGCAACGGCGTAGTCGCTCGGCTCGACGCCGACGTAGCGCACGCGTGGACGCAGGCGACGCAGGTGCGCGCGCCAGTGCCCCTCGCCCGCACCGACGTCGAGCACCGACCGGATCGGGCGCTCGAGGACGTACTCCGCCACGGCGACGGTCATCGCGACGATGCGCGCGATCTCGGTCGGCGTGCGGACGCGATGTTCCTCGCTGCGGTACCAGCGGTCGAAGTAGGCCGCGTCGTAGCGGGTCGCGGGGTCGGCGCGTCGTGCCGTCATCGCGGCGGCAGCGTGAACGGGATGCGCCGCAATCCCACCCGCCCGTCGGCCACGACGACCAGCACATCGGCGAGCGCACCGACGTCGTCGAGCGGATTGCGCTCGACGACGATGAGGTCGGCCTCCTTGCCCACGATCAGCGTCCCCGTGCGTGCGTCGAGGCCGAGCATCCTGGCGGCGTCGGCGGTGGCGCTGCGCAGCGCCTGCATCGGTGACATCGCACCGACCTGCACGAACGCCGCGACCTCGTGCGCCACGCGCGACGTCGAGCGCGGGCCGTAGTCGGTGTCCACCCCGGTCACCACGGGCACGCCGAGCCGCACCGCGCGACGGATCACGTCGGCGAGCCGCGGGAGCATCGCCTCGCCGCGCACGGTGAGCACCGGATCGTCGTAGTCCCCTCCGGGGCGCGTGAGGTCGACCACCGTGGTGTACGTCGGGACGAGGAAGGCGCCACGCGCCTTCATGAGCGCGAGCGTGCTGTCGGACAGGAAGGTGCCGTGTTCGATGCTGCGCGCGCCCGCCTGTACGGCGGCATACGCCCCTTCGTCGCCGTGCGCGTGCACCAGCACGGGGACGTTGCGCGTCGCCGCCTCCTCGACGATCGCCCGGAGCTGCGCGACGTCGTACACCTGCTTGCGAGGATCCTGATCCGGGAGGCCGGCCCGTTCGGTCGCGCGCGTCTTCAAGACATCGACACCGCGATCGGGGTTCACGCGCACCACGCCGCGCAATTGTTCGGGCGTGAGCACCGCGCCGGCGAATTCCGCGAGTCGCGGATCGGCGAGTGCCGTCTCGCCGAGATAGGGCGTGACGAAGACGCCGGCCGCGAGCATCTCCGGGCCGGGCAGCACACCACGTCGCACGAGTGCGCGCAGCCCGACGTCCTCGTAGTGCGGCGTGCTCGCGCTCCGCACCGTGGTGACGCCCGACTCGAGCGCCTTGCGCATCGCCGCCGTGCTCGCGATGTGCGTGTGCGCGTCGATGAGGCCCGGCAGCACCCATCGCCCGGCGACGTCGATCGTGTCCGCAGCGCCACGCACCGGCTGCGGATCGGCGCCGATCCGCGCGATGCGCCCACCTTCGACGACGATCGTGACGTCACGCTGCGGCGCGGCCCCGGTACCGTCGATCAGGTGCGCGTGCACCAGTACGAGGGGGCGTGCGACTGCGGTCGGCTGCGCGTCGACTGCGGCGGCCGACAGGGCCTGCAGCACCGTCAGCACGATGAGGAACGGGACCGGGATCGCGATGAACGCCATGGGCGGTGCGGTGATCTGGAGTCGGCGCGAACGGCGGAGAAGGCTCGTCCGTAACGCCGGTACCGTCGAATCTACGCGCCGTATCGCGGCGCCGTGCGCCACGTGCCCCACACGTCCCATGCTGCTGCATCCGTTGAGCCGACTCGTCCTTTCGCTCGCCGTCACCGCCGTCACCCTGCCCGCCCAGCGCACGGTGCCGCGCCCGGCCGGCGGTGAGCGGTTCTTCTACTACGTGGACAACCAGGCGAGCTGGGAGAGCTTCGTCGCCAACGCCGACCGCATCGACGTCGTCGGGCCACAGAGCTACACCGTGGACAGCCTGGGCATCGTCTTCGGCAAGGTGGACCCCAAGCTGCTCGAAGTCGCGAAGGCGAAGCGCGTGCGTGTCATGCCGCTCGTCGTGAACGAGGGGTTCCAGCAGCCCGGCCTTCGCAGACTACTCGCCGACACGGCCGCGCAGGGGCGCGCGATCCGATCGTTCGTCACCCTCTGCCGCACGTACGGCTTCTGGGGGATCCAGTTCGACGTCGAGAACATCAACATCCAGGATCGCGACCGCTTCACCGCGTTCTACCGCCGTGCGGCCGACGCGTTGCATGCCGAGGGGCGCGCGATCAGCATCGCGATCGTCGCACGCGCGTCGGACGACGAGAACGCGACCAGCTACCACCGCTTCATGATGGACAGCTGGCGTGGCGGCTTCGACCTGCGGGCGATCGCCGACGCGGGCGACTTCGTGTCGATCATGACGTACGACCAGCACACCCGTCGCACCCCGCCGGGCCCGGTCGCCGGTCTGCCGTGGATGCGCGAGATGATCGAGTTCACGCTGCGCTTCGTGCCGCCCGACAAGCTGTCGCTCGGCATCCCGCTCTACGGGCGGCACTGGTACGCGCAGGGTGACGCGACCAGTCCGGCGCGCGCGAGCGTCGGCTTCTCGCAGGCGTCGTGGGCGTGGGGTTCGCATCTCGTGGAACGCGCCGGCGCGACCGTGCAATGGGACGCGACCGAAGGCACGAGCTGGGCGCGGATCAGCATCGGCGGGACCTGGGAGTGGCTCTTCCTCGAGGACGTGCGCGCCTTCGAGGCGAAGGTCGCCTACCTGCGCGAGAAGGGGCTGCGCGGCTTCTCGGCATGGGTACTCGGCCCCGAGGACGCGCGCCTCTGGGCGACGCTGCCGCGGCGCTGAGCGGGCGCGGCATCGCGAAAGGTCTCGGCGGGAGAAACACCGCACGCGCGGCCGATGCGGTGGGCCGCACCTGCCGCTAGCGTTTCCGGCTCGACATCCGCCCCGACGCCCGAGCCGCACCGATGCCGCCCCGACTCGCTCCGATCGACCTGTACGGCTGGTTCGACACGCTCACGCCCGCGGAGAACGAGGCGCGACTCGCGTTGCGGGCGGTGCTCGAACGCGACATCGCCCCGGTGGCCGACGCGCACTGGGACGCGGGCACGTTCTACTACGACGCGCTCGGCGGCTTCCACGCGCTCGACCCGCTCGCACACTGGTTCGACACATCGGCGACCAATCGCACGATGATCGACGGGCTCATCTCGCTCGAGCTGGCGCGCGTCGACCCGTCGATGGCCTCGTACTTCGGTGTGCACGGGGGGCTCTGCTTCGGTGCCGTCCACCTGCTGGGCTCCGACGCGCAGCGCGCCGAATGGCTGCCCGCGCTCCGGCGCTTCGAGCGTATCGGCTGCTTCGGCCTCACCGAGCCGGATGTCGGGAGCGGCGTCGCGCGCGGCCTCACCACGACCTGCCGACGTGACGGCGACCACTGGGTGCTCGACGGCGAGAAGAAGTGGATCGGCAACGCGACCTTCGCCGACGTCGTCGTGATCTGGGCGCGCGACGTGGATGACGACACGGTGAAGGGTTTCCTCGTGCGCACGGCGACGCCGGGCTACTCCGCACGACTGATGACGGGCAAGATCGCCCAGCGGGCGCTGGCATCGGGCTGGATCACGTTGGCCGGCTGCCGTGTCGCCGAGTCGGACCGCCTCCCCGGTGCCCGCGGTTTCGCGGACACGGCGCGCGTGCTGAGCGCCGCGCGCATCGGCGTCGCCTTCCAGGCGGTCGGCTGCGCGATCGGCGCGTACGAGCACGCGCTCCGCTATGCGCGCACGCGCAAGCAGTTCGGCCGGCCGATCGCCGGCTTCCAGCTCGTGCAGATGATGCTCGTGCGCATGCTCGGCAACGTCACCGCGATGCTCGGCATGGCGTTGCGCGCCGCACGGCTGCAGGACGCCGGCGACGCGGGTGACGCGCACACGTCGCTCGCGAAACAGTTCTGCGCGGCGCACTGCCGCGAGACGGTGCAGCTCGCGCGCGAGCTCATGGGGGGCAACGGCGTGCTGCTCGAACACGGCGCCGCGCGGCTCTTCTGCGACGCCGAGGCGATCTACTCGTACGAGGGGACGAACGAGGTCACGGCACTCGTCGTCGGCCGGGCGATCACGGGGCTCGGCGCCTTCACCTGAGCGGGGTCGAGCCCGCGTCGGCCGCTGCCGGCGACGACACGCGCGCACGCCGTCTCGCGGCATCGACTCGCGCGCGGACCGATGAGTGCCCCCGGGGTGATTCGAACACCCGACCAACGGTTTAGGAAACCGCTGCTCTATCCACCTGAGCTACGGAGGCGTGACCACGGCAAGATAACGGACGCCCGGCGCCCTCGGGACCGGCGCGCCGCATCGCCTGCCCGCGCCACTCAGCCGACGCGCACCATCTCGATGTGCGGGATCCCGTCCTCGACGTAGGGCGCGCCGTCCGCGACGAAGCCCAGGGATGCGTAGAAGCGCTCGAGGTAGCGCTGCGCGCCGATGCGGATCGCGTGAGCGGGCCATCGGGCGATGCATTCGCCGATCGCCGCCATCATCAGCGCGCGGCCGGTGCCGTGGCCGCGCGAGGCCGGTGCGGTGACCACGCGCCCGATCGAAGCTTCGGCGTAGCAGTCGCCCGGTGCGAAGAGCCGCGCGTACGCCACGAGTGTCTCAGCCACGTCGCCATCGCCGCGTTCGCCGAGCAGGTGCAGCGCATGCACGTCACGGCCGTCGAGATCGAGGAAGACGCACTGCTGCTCGACGACGAACACTTCGCTGCGGAGACGCATCACCGCGTAGAGCGCATCCGGCGTGAGCGCATCGAACGCCACGCACCGGAAGCGGATCGGTGACGGCGTCACGCGCTGAGCTGCACGTGCACGAGCTGCGGCTCGAGAACGGCGCGCCCACCGAGCGCCGGCAGCTCGAGCAGGAACGCGAAGCCTGCGACCGTGGCACCGGCACGCGCCACGAGCCGTGCGGCGGCGCGTGCCGTGCCGCCGGTCGCGAGCACGTCGTCCACCACCAGCACCCGCGCATCTGCCGCCAACGCATCGGCGTGCATCTCGAGCGCGTCGGTGCCGTATTCGAGAGCGTACGTCTCGCGCACGACCGCGTGCGGGAGCTTGCCCGGCTTGCGCACGGGAACGAACGCCGCGTCCATCGCCAACGCAATCGGCACGCCGAAGAGAAAGCCGCGGCTCTCGACGCCGACGACGTGCGTGATGCGTGCGTCGCGCCACGGCGTCACCATCGCGTCGATCACCTCGCGAAACGTGGTGGGATCGGCGAGCAACGGCGTGATGTCGCGGAAGACGATGCCCGGCGACGGGAAGTCGGGGACGCGGCGCAGGAGTGCGTCGAGGCGCTCGGGCAGCGAGGCGCGCGGCGTCATGAAACCGAGCGGCTCAGCGCAGGATGACGAAGGGGTACGGCAGCTCGGACGGGGCGTCGGGACGCGGCGACTCCACGTCCTCGACGCCGCTCACGTTCGCCCCCTCGGGACCGCGATACAGCGCGCCGCGCAGCGCGATCAGGTGCACGCGGATCCCGCGCGCGCGCACTTCGACGGTGCCGTCGTCGAGGTTGCGCACCCAGCCGGCGAGCCCCAGGCGCCGCGCCTCGGTGCGCACGAACCACCGGAAACCCACGCCCTGCACGCGTCCGGCGACGATCGTGTGCAGTTCGCCGGCGGCGTCGTGTCCCTCGGGCGGCGTGACGCGGCTCATGCCGGTCCCGGCTCCAGCCACCCATGGCTCCCGACGAGTGGCACGAATCGCATGTCGGCGACCGCCTCCTGTCGTACGCCCGTCGGCGTACGCGTGACCATCCACAGCGCCTGCTTCTCCCGATCCCCGACCGGCACGAGCAGGCGCCCGCCCATGGCGAGCTGTTCGACGAGCGGCATCGGCATCGACGGCGCGCCCGCACCGACCAGGATCGCGTCGAACGGCGCGAAGTCGCGCCAGCCGAGCGTCCCGTCTCCGCAGAGATACGAGACGTTGCGCACGCCCAGCTCATCGAGCAGCCGGCGCGCCGTGTCGAGCAGCGGGCGCACACGCTCGACCGTGAACACCTGCGACGAGAGCCGCGCCAGCAGCGCCGTCTGGAAGCCCGACCCCGTCCCGATCTCGAGCACGCGTTCGCCGCCGCCGAGCCGCAGGAGCTGCAGGTAGAGCGCGTGCACGTACGGTTGCGAGATCGTCTGCCCCGCCCCGATCGGCAGCGGCGCGTCTTCGTAGGCGCGATGCCGCACCCCGGTCGGGACGAAGAGATGTCGCGGCACTTCGTCGAACGCCTTCAGCACGGACAGGTCCCGGATGCCCTGCGTCCCCAGCGCCTCGATGAGGCGACGGCGCGGGCCGCGCAGGTCCGGTCCCAGGGTCACGGTTCCCGCCACCAGGTGTGGGCTGCGTCGAGCATGGCGTGGTGGGTCAGATCGAGGTGCAGCGGGGTTACCGAAATAAAGCCGTCCTGCACGGCGCGGAAGTCCGAGTCGGCGCTGCCGTCCCACGACGCCGAACCGCCGCCGATCCAGTAGATCGGTCGCCCCCACGGGTCCTGCATGCGCGAGAGCGAGTTCGAATAGACGCGCTTTCCGAGGCGCGTGAGTCGCGCCCCCTGCACCGTGTCGGCGGTGCGTGGCGGGATGTTCACGTTGAGCAGCGTGCCGGCGGGAATGTCGAGCGACGTGAGATGACGCAGCAACGCCGTGAGCGGCTCGATGAGTGCGTCGAGCATGGTGACGTCGGCGCGCAGGTCCCCACCCGCGAAGCTGAGCGCGATCGCGGGCACACCGAGCGACAGCCCCTCCATCGCGGCGGCGACGGTGCCCGAGTAGAGCACGTCCTCACCCATGTTCTGCCCGTGATTGATCCCGCTCAGCACCCAGTCGGGGCGCTCCGGCATCAGCGCCTCGATGGCGAGCATCGCGCAGTCGGTGGGCGTGCCGTCCACCTGCCAGCGTCGCTCGCCGCGCCGCACCGGGCGCAGCGGATGGTGGAGCGTGAGCGAGTGGCTGGTCGCACTCTGCTCGCGATCGGGCGCGACGACGGTCACCTCCCCGAGCGGCTCGGCGGCGCGGATCAGGCAGTCGAGGCCGTGGGCGAGGATGCCGTCGTCGTTGGTGCAGAGGAAACGCATGCGGAGGAGCGTGAGGGACGGAGCGCCCAGATGGTCGCGACGATGCGCGCCGCGTCGGGGAACGGACGGAAATGACTCGGTGGGCCGTAGAGCGTCGGGATCGCGACTTCGGCGATGCGAGCCCCGGCACGCGCGGCCCGGATCACGAACGCCGTCTCGGCCTCGTAGCGATCGCCGTGGTGCGGGATCGCCTGCAGCAGTGACAGGCGGATCGCGCGAAAGCCGCATTGCGCATCGCGGATCGCACGCCCGGCACACCAGCCGATGAGGCGCGTCGAGAAGCCGTTCGCGATGCGTCGCACGAGCGGCATCGCGGTCCCGCCACGCGCACGGGCACCGAGCACGAGATCGGCGTCGCCCAGCGCACGCAGGAACTGCGGAATGCAGTCGGCATCGTGCTGGCCGTCCGCGTCGATCGTGACGACCGCTTCGCAGCCGCGCGCGGTCGCCGCGGCGAAGCCGGCGCGGAGCGCCGCTCCCTTGCCCCGGTTGGCGTCGAGACGCACGAGGACGTCGGCGCCCGCGGCCGCCGTGACGGTGCCGTCGGTCGAGCCGTCGTCCACCACGACGAGCAGGAGCGCCGGCGCGACCTCGCGCACGTGGGCGATGACGCCGGCGAGCGTCGCTGCCGCCTGATAGGCCGGGATCACGCAGGCGGCGAGCACGTCAGCCCTCGGTCGCCTCACGTCCCTGCACGACGCGGACGATCGCCTGCAGCTCCTCCTCGATCGCGCGCCACGTCGCCGCACGCAACGCCTCGCGCGCGGCCGGGCGCTGTTCGCTCGACTTGCGCAGCTCGTCGAGCCGACGCTTGGCGCCTTCGATCGTGTACTTCTCGACGTAGAGGAGCTGTTGCACCAGCTGGATCAGCTCGACCTCGCGCCGCTGGTAGACGCGATTGCCGGAGCGGTTCTTCGCGGGGCTGAGGAAGCGGAACTGCCCTTCCCAGTAGCGCAGCACGTGCGGCTTGAGCCCCGTGAGCGCACACACCTCGCCGATCGAGAAGAACTCCTGGACCGGCTCCTTGACCGGCGGCACGTCAGTCGCCCTCCGCGCGCAGCGCGCGCGCCATCAGCTCCTGGATCGCGTCACGCGGCGCCGTGCCCTCGAAGAGGATGCGATGCATCGCCGCGACGATCGGCATCGACACACCGCGCGATGTGGCCAACGCATGGGCGCTCTGGGTGGTGACGACGCCTTCGGCGACGGTCTCACGCCCGGCGAGCACCTCGGCCACCGGGCGACCCTGGCCGATCTCGACGCCGACGGTGCGATTGCGGCTGAGCGACCCGGTACACGTCAGCACCAGGTCCCCGAGGCCGGCGAGCCCCGCGAAGGTCGCCGGTTCACCGCCGAGCGCCACGCCGAGCCGCGTCATCTCGGCGAGCCCGCGCGTGATCAGCGCGGCGCGGGGGTTGTACCCGAGCCCGAGGCCGTCGAGCACACCCGTCGCCACCGCCATCACGTTCTTGAGCGCGCCACCGAGTTCGACACCGATCACGTCGTGCTGCGTGTACACGCGGAGCGCGGTGGAGGCGAAGAGCCGCTGCACCTCGCGCGCCGCATCCCCCTCCTCGCACGCGGCGACGACCGCCGTCGGCTGCTGCGCCGCCACTTCCGCGGCGAAGCTCGGTCCCGACAGCGCGACCACGCGGCGCCCGGGAATCTCCTGTGCGATGACGTCGGTCATGAGCGCGAAGCTCTCGCGCTCGATCCCCTTGGTGGCGACGACCAGCAGCGCGTTCGCCGGCACGGCCGGTGCCGCCTCGCGCGCCACGGCGCGCAGCACGTGCGACGGCGCCACGAAGACGATCGTCCCCGCCGACGCGACTGCCGTGGTCAACGTTCCCTCGCCACGGAGTGCGGGATGCAGATCGACTCCCGCGAGGAAGCGCGTATTGCGGTGCGCGCCGTTGACCTCGGCCACGACATCGTCCTCGCGAGCCCACAGCGTCGTGTCGTGCCCGTTGCGGGCGAGCGCGTCGGCGAGGGCGGTGCCCCACGCACCGGCGCCGATCACGGTGACCGGATTCATGCGGTCGTGCCTCCGTCGGTCGCCGTCGTCGCCTTGCCACGCTTGCCGAAGCGATGCTCCGTGCCCGCACGCAGCCGCTCGATGTTCGCACGATGCGTCCAGAACACGAACGCCGCCACCAGTGCGACCGTCACCAGCAGTGGCGTGCCGCCATCGCCGCGCACCGCCACCGCGATCACCAGCGCGACCGCCGACACGAGCGATCCGAGGGAGACGTAGCCGCTCACGGCGACCACCGCCACGAACGTGCCGATCGCGACGAGCATCGCGACCGGTGCGAGCGCGAGGAAGGCACCGCTCGCCGTCGCCACACCCTTGCCGCCCCCGCGGAAGAGCAGGAGCGGTGGCTTGACGTGCCCCGCGATCGCCGCGATCGCGAAGGCGAGCTGCCAGCGGATGTCGCCCGCGACACCGGTGACGCTTGGGAGGAGTGCGACCGGCAGCCACCCCTTGAGCATGTCGGCGACGTAGACCGCGATGCCCATCGGCGCGCCAAGCGTGCGGAAGACGTTCGTCGCCCCGAGGTTGCCGCTTCCCACCGTGCGCAGGTCCACCCCGCGCGCCTTGCCGGCCAGAAAGGCCGACGGAATCGACCCCGCCAGCCATGCGACGAGAAGTCCGAGGACCGGGCTCACGTCACTCGCTCTTGCGCTTCATGACGATGCGGAGCGGCGCACCGATCCAGCCGTGCGCCGCGCGATAGCCGTTGTGGAGGTAGCGCACGTAGTGCTCCTGCACGAGCTCCGGATGGTTGCCGAACACGGCGATCGTCGGCGGCGCGACCTCGACCTGCGTCGCGAAGCGCAGCTTGACTTCGCGTCCCGCCGCCTGCGGCGGCTGACGCCGCGCGACGAGCGATTCGAGCGTCGCCGTGATCTCGGACGTCGCCACGCGCGTCAGGCGTGCCGCGTCCACCTGCAGGATCAGGTCGAGCAGCTTCGTGATGCGCTGCCCGGTGACCGCCGAGGTGAAGAGGAAGGGCACGAACTTGAGGAAGGGCGCCTTCTCCGCCGCGTCCTTCTCGAACTTGGCAGCGGTCTTGTCGTCCTTCTCCTTCAAGTCCCACTTGTTGAGGACGATGATCAGCGCGCGTCCTTCGTCCCACGCGAGCGCGGCGATCTTGAGATCCTGGTTCTCGAGCCCCTGCGTGGCGTCGAGCACCAGCACGCAGATCTGCGCGCGATCGATCGCGCGTCGGGTGCGGAGCGTCGAGTAGAACTCGACCTCCTCCTCGACCTTCGACTTGCGCCGGAGCCCCGCCGTGTCCACGAAGATCAGCCGTCGCCCGTGGAACGTGAGCGGCGAGTCGATGGCGTCGCGCGTCGTGCCGGCGATCTCGCTCACGACGAGGCGGTCCTCGCCCAGCAGCCGGTTGACGATCGACGACTTGCCGACGTTCGGCCGCCCGATCACCGCGACCCGGAGCGCCTCGGGCTCCGGCTCGTAGGCCTCGGGGACACGGGCGACGACCGCGTCGAGCAACTCCCCGGTGCCCATGCCGTTCATCGCCGAGACCGGGAAGATCTCGTCGGGGCCGAGCTGCCAGAACTCCATGAAGTCGGTGCTGCCGAATTTGTCGCTCTTGTTGGCGACGCAGAGCCACGGCTTGCCGCTGTCGCGCAGGATGCCGGCGACCTTCTCGTCCGATGGCACGAGACCGAGCTTCGCGTCGACGACGAAGCAGAGGAGGTCCGCTTCCTCGATCGCGTGCTGCACCTGTCGACGGATCTCGCGATCCATCGGCGCCGACTCGTCATCGGGGATGCCACCCGTGTCCACGAGCCAGAAGTCGACGCCGTTCCACGACATGCGACCGAAGTGGCGGTCGCGCGTGGTGCCGGCGACGTCGGAGACGATCGCCGCCTGCTGGTCGCCGATGAGGCGATTGTAGAGCGCCGACTTGCCGACGTTGGGACGTCCGACGAGTGCGACGACGGGGAGGTTGCTCATGCAGCGCTCGCGAGCGGCGTGGTGGCGGCGGGCTCCTGCTCGAGCACGTCGATGAAGTCGTACGAGGGATACACGGGGAACGCGAACTCCTCGCGCAGTGCGACGAAGGACTGATCGTCGAGGAAGACACCGTCCTCGTTGATGCACTCGGCCGGGATCAGCGCGAGATCGAGGTCGGTGCGTCCGGCGAGTGCCGTGCGGATGTCGTCGCTGACGAGCAGCCCCGCCGTCGTCGTGGTCGGGCCGAAGAGCGAGTTCTCGACCGGCAGCAGCACGAACTCCGCACCCGTCGCGGCGGTGAGCTGCGCGAGGAGCGGCGGCATCAGCGGCGCCATGCTCGTACCGGTGACGATGCCGATGCGGCGACCATCGAGCCGCGGCAGGCGCTCGAGGCCGTCCGCGACGCGTTCGCGCAGCGACGTCACCGCGCCGACGCCGTTCTCGATCTGCGCGAAGTCGCCGTAGTGCTCCGCGTCCGGCAGCTCGCGCCCGGCCAGCAGATAGAGCTCGTCGGAGCCGTAGACCCAGCGGTCGCCCTTCTCGACCAGTGCCCGTGCCTCCCACCGCTCGACGACCGCGAGCAGGCGCGACGCGTTGCCGGCGTCCATCGGCTTGCCGCTGTAGAGATGCGAGAACTGCGTCACGCCCACCGGCACGATCGCCACCGACAGCACCGCGTCGCCGAGTGCCCAGAGGTCGGCGAAGCTCGCCTCGAGCACCTCGCCGTCGTTCAGCCCCGGCACGATGACCATCTGGCAGTGGAACTGGATGCCGCCGTCGGCGAGCCGCGTCAGCTGCTCGACGATGTTGGGGACGCGCGGGTTGTTCAGCAGGACCTTGCGCGCCTCCCACGGCGTGGCGTGCACGCTCACGTAGAGCGGCGACAGCCGGTACTCGAGGATCCGCGCGATGTCGCGCTCCTTCACGTTCGAGAGCGTCGCGAAGTTGCCGTATGCGAACGAGAGGCGATAGTCGTCGTCGCGGATGTAGAGCGGCTTGCGAAGCCCCTTCGGCAGCCCCTCGATGAAGCAGAACTCGCAACGGTTGGCGCAGCGCCGCACCGTCGGTGGTTCGAGTTCGATGCCGAGGGGTGCACCTTCGGGACGCACGACGTGCAGCGTCAGGTCGCGGCCGTCCGGCAGGCGCACGTCCACGTCGAACGCATCCTCGGCGGTCAGGAACTCCCAGTCGAGGAAGTCGTCCACGACGCGCCCGTTGACCGCGCGCAGCTCCGTGCCGCGCACGATGCCCACCTGCTCACCGAGCGTCCCCGCGGCCACCGCCGCGACCCGAACCATCCGTCGTCCGCTCCCGCTGCGAGATCTGCGATCTTCATGGCGCGACCGGACCGACCGGAAGCGCCGAGCCGCGCCACCGGAGACCCGGGACGCGGCTCACGAAACGTACGAGGTGACACGACGGAAATCAATGCACCGCAGCGACTTCCGTTGTGTTCAGCACACCGGCACGCGCTACCTGGTGACCTTGTAGCGGAACGCCACGATCCCCGCGCCCTTGCCCTCGATGCGCACCGGATCGCTGCCACCCGGCTCGATGGCCTTGGTCGTCGCCGTCCCGGTCGCGACCACCTGCTCCTGCGCGTTCAGGAACTCGACCGCGATGGTGTAGGTACCGGTCGGCTTCATCGGCGGCACCTGCACGAACGCGCCGAACGACGCGCCCGTGGGCGACGGCGAGAACTGCGTCACCTGCACCACCGGTGACACGTTCTGCATCAGGTTCGAGTACGCGATGAGCGAATCCTGCAGCACCTTCATCTGCGCGTTCTGCGCGGGCGTCAGCGTCACCGACTGCCCGGGCTTGGGGCGGACCCCCTTGTTGGCCTTGGTCTGGATCGCCAGGCGCCGCGCCCGGATCGTGTTCTGCCCGAGCTGGTAGATGCCCGGGTTGTTCGGGTCCACGGCGCGCAGCTTGGTGAAGTACGGGGCGATCTCGTCGTAGCGCTCGAGATTGTTGAGTGCGACCGCCGTGTTGTACAGCGCATCGCGGCTCGACGGATTGCGCTTGAGCGCCATCTGGAAGACGGTCAGCGCCTGCGCGAACTGCTCGTTCTTGGACAGCTCGTTGCCCACGTCGACCAGCTGCGCATCGCTCACCGCATCGCCCGCCTGCTGCATCTCCGTGACCAGCTTCTCGGCCGCGGCTGCGTCGATCTTCGCGCCTTCGAGGCGGAGGATGCGCAGCTTGGTCGTGAAGTCGTTCGGGTTGAGCTCGAGGTAGCGGCGATAGGTGTTCGCCGCCTTCTTCGCCATCTCCGTCTTCTTCGGCTCCTGCGCATCCACCGAGGCGTTCTGGTAGACGACCGCCAGGTTCTGCAGCATGCTCTCGCCGAACTTCTTCGCCGCCGTGTCGCTCGACGCGAGGCCGACCGTCGCCCCCTTGTCGAACCACGTCAGCATCATCGTGGTGTCGTCCTTCGTCTGCGCGACGCCGGCCATCACCTGATAGCCGTAGTGCGACGCGGGATTGAGGCTCATCGAGCGCTGCGCCCACGTCGAGGCGGAATCGAGCTCGCCCTTGTTCAGGAAATCCACGCCCTTGTTGACCGCCGCCGCCCACAGGCTGCCCGTGTAGAGGCGGAGTGAGTCACCGCACTCGGGCTTGACGCCGCGGATGCCGGCGAAGGCCGAGTCGATCGCGAGGTGCAGGTCGACCGTGCCGGTCGGGTTCTCGGTGTAGCCGATCTTGCCCCGCGACTCGACGACCTGCGTGCCGGGCTGTTCGAGCCATGTCAGCAACGCCTGGCCGAGGAGGAACTGCCGACCCGCCTGCTCACGGAATGCCGACGGGCTGTCGGTCAGCGCCTTGACGGTGGCGGCGAGTGCCTTGGCCTTGTCCTCGGGCTTGGCGCCCTGCTTGAAGGCTCCCCCGAAGGCGATGTTGGCCTTGAGGAGGTTCGGGTCGGTCTGCGTCGGGATGTCGCACTTCGGCGCCTGGGCACCGAGCACGGACGCGCCGATCGCGAGCGCCGCGACCATCGCGGTACCACGCGTCCACGAGCGCATGGGCATGCGGGATCGTCTCCGGAAACGAACGGGAAAGGGCGACACCAGCGTCGCCCGGGCGATGAAGGATCGTCCGCCCCGACGGCCGCCGGGACGAAGCACGGAATTATAGCCCGCTCCCCGGGCACGGGTCCCGGGTTCCATGGCGAATTGCCGCGATGCCGAGCCGAACGGTCAGTGCGTCGGACGCGTGCGTGTCAGGCGCGCCAGCGATAGCTCGCGCCGGCGCCGGTGTTGAACAGCACCACCTCGTCCGCGGGCCCGAGGCGCCCGTCGGCGACCAGCACCTCGAGGGCGGCCAACGCGCAGCCCCCCTCCGGCGCGGCGTCGAGACCCGTCGCGGCCGCGAGCCGTCGCGTGGCGATGCGCATCACGTCGTCGCTGATCGCCACCGCCGCACCGCCGCTCGCGCGCATCGCCTGGAGCAGGAAGCGGTCACCGAGCGGGCCCGGCACGCGCAATCCGCTGGCATACGTGTGCGGATCCTCCCATGGCGTGGCCGCCGTGTCCCCGCGCTCGAGGGCACGCACGAGCGGGGCACAGCCGGTGGCCTGCGCGACGATCACCTTCGGTCGGCGCACGCCGCGCGGGAGCCAGCCGCCTCGCTCCATCTCGTCGAACGCCTTCCAGATGCCCACCGTCCCTTCGCCGCCGCCGGTGGGATACACGAAGGCGGTCGGCAGACGCCAGCCGAGCTGCTCCGCCAGTTCGTAGCCCATCGTCTTCATGCCCTCGACGCGATATGGCTCCCGCAGCGTGGAGACGTCGAACCAGCCGTTGGCGGCGGCCCACGCGCGCGCCTCGCGACCTGCGTCGCCGATGTGTCCGTCGACCAGCGTGAGCGTCGCGCCGAACGCATCGATGGTGTCGAGGATCGGCGGCGGTGTGGTGCGCGGCGCCCAGATGCGCACCGGCATCCCGGCCGCGGCCGCGTAGGCGGCGAGGGCGGCACCGGCGTTGCCGGCCGTCGGGACCGTGAGCCCCGGGAGGCCCAGCGCCCGCGCGCGCGTCACGGCCATCGCCATGCCGCGCGCCTTGAACGACGCGGTCGGATTCTGCGCCTCGTCCTTGATCCACAACCGGCCCACGCCGAGATCGCGCGCGAGCGTCGGTGCCTCGAGCATCGGCGTCCACCCCTCACCGATCGAGACGACGGCTTCGTCCGGGAACACGGGCAGGACGGCGCGATACCGCCAGAGTCCGCGTGCGGTGGCATCCACCGATGCATCACGATCGGCCGGGATGTCGACGTGGGCGAAGAGCGGCCGGCTGCACGCCGCGCAGAGCGTCTGCGGTACGGAGGCATCGGCCGGCGCGCCGCACTCGGAGCACGCGAGACGCCAGGTGGGTGCGAGCGTGACGGTCGAAGTCATGCGGGAATGTCGGTCGCCGGCGATGCGCCGTCCATGCCGGGCGGCAGCGGACCGTGCGGCACGATCGTCTCGATCGCATCGCTCGCCTCGACCGTCGTGCCACCATCGGCGTCCTGTACCGCCACCCCCGCCCGACGACGTGACGTCGGCGCACGCGCCGGCAGCACGGGCACGGGCACGCCCAAGGCCTCGTGCAGCTTGCGTGCGCTCGCCATCGAGAAACCGGGGAGCTTCGCGATCTCCTCGAGCGGCGCATCCTTGACGCCCTGCACGCTGCCGAAAGTGACGAGCAGCGCGCGTCGCTTGTTCGGCCCGACACCAGGGATCTCGAGGAGCTGCGACGTGACCGTGCGCTTGGCGCGCCGCACCCGCTGGAAGGTCACGGCGAAGCGATGCGCTTCGTCGCGCGCCTGCTGCAACAGCCGCAGCCCCGGCGACCGACGCGCGATGCGCAGCGGCTCGCCGCGGCCGGGCACGAACACCTCCTCTTCCTTCTTCGCGAGACTCGCCATCGGCAGCGAGGCGAGCCCGATCGCGTCGAGCGCGGCCCGCGCGGCGTTCAACTGTCCCTTGCCGCCGTCGATCACGCACAGGTCCGGCAACGGCTTCTTCTCCTCGAGCCGCCGCGAGAAGTAGCGCGTCACGACTTCGGCCATCGACCGGAAGTCGTCGTTGCCCCATTCCCCTTCGACCTTGAACTTGCGGTACTCCGCGCGACGCGGCCGCCCGTTCTCGAACCAGACGCACGACGCGACGGTGTCCGTGCCCTGCGCGTGCGAGATGTCGAAGCAGACGAAGGCGCGCGGCACGACCGCCAGTCCGAGCTCGCGCTGCAGCTCGTAGACGGGATCGCGGGCGCGCTCCTCGCTCTCGTCGTTGCCCAGCTTGAGCTCCTCAAGCAAGTGCCGCGCGTTCTGCATCGCGAGGTCGGTGAGTTCGCGCTTGGTGCCGCGCTGCGGCACGCGCAGCGACGTCCCCTGGAACGCCTCGACCATGCCGTCGGCGGCGTCGGCCGGCTCGAACGGGAGCAGCGCCTCGCGCGGCCGCTCCGCTTGCCAGCGGTAGTGCTGCAGCAGCCAGGCGGCGAGGATCTGCGCGTCGTCCGCTTCCTCGAGATTCGACAGGTAGCGATGGTCGCGCGCCAGCAGCTTGCCCTCGCGGATCCGGAGCACCGTCACGCACGCATCGTCGCCGTCTCGCGCGTAGCCGATCACGTCGCGGTCGCCGCCCTCGACGGTCATCACGACCGTCGGCTCCTCGATCGTCTCGAGCTTGCGCAATGCATCGCGCAGTTCGGCCGCGCGTTCGAAGTCGAGCGCCACGGCCGCCTCGTCCATCATCGCGCGCACGCGTCGCACCACCTCGTCCGGGCGCCCGTCGAGGAACTCCTCGACCTCGGCGATCATCGCCCGGTACGACGCCTGCGACTGCAGGCCGACGCACGGTGCCTTGCACCGCCCGATGTGCCAGTCGAGGCAGGCGCGCTCGGGCATCTCCTTCGGCATGTCGTAGCGGCAACTGCGAACGGTGAAGATCCGCTTCACCACGTGCAGCGCGCGTCGCATCGCCGCGACGTCCGTGTACGGCCCGAAGTAGCGCGCGCCGTCGTCGCGGTAGCGCCGCGTCACGTACACCCGCGGAAACGGCTCCTGCACCGTCACCTTGATGTACGGATACGACTTGTCGTCGCGCAACGCGATGTTGAATCGCGGGCGATGCTCCTTGATCAGGTTCGCTTCGAGGATCAGCGCATGCGCCTCGCTCGGCACGACGATCGTGTCGACGTCGGCGATCAGCCCGACGAGATGCCGCGTCTTGGGGCTCGCGACGTGATCGTCGGCGAAATAGCTGCGCACGCGCGGCCGCAGCCGCTTGGCCTTGCCGACGTACAGCACCTCGCCGGCCGCGTCACGCCAGAGATAGACGCCCGGCGACTCCGGCAGGTGCGACAGCTTCGTCGCGACGGCGTCGGGAACGGATCGCATCTCCAATTCTACCCGCGACGGTTCCCGCGTCGCATGACCCGCGCGACGAGCGCACGCGCCTCGGGGAGGCCGAGCCCGAACGTCACGGCACCGTAGGCGAGCGCGTAGATCGCGAGCAGCGCGACCGCCTCGAGCCGCGTCGGCACGCCGGCCGGCACGAGGAGCGTGCGAAGTGTCCATGCCGCGCCGGCCGCCGCCAGCGCCGCCCCCCACAAAGGCACGAGTGCGGTGCCGAGACCGCGGATGGCTCCGATGCGTGAGGCCAGCCGGCGACGCAGCAGCACGAACTCGAGCCAGCCGGCGATCCCGCCCGCCAGCGTGAGCCCGGCAGCCCCCCATCGTGCCTCGACCCCGAGTGCGGACGGCAGCACGAGTGCCCCCTGCCACGCCAGCGCGATGCCCACCGCGATGCGTACCAGCGCCGTCCGCAGCGGCGTGCGCGTGTCCTGCAATGCGAAGAAGGCCGAACTCGTGAGGCGGCCGAGCGTGCTCGCGAGCAGCCCGACCGCGGCGGCCGCGAGGATCCCCCACAACCATCGCGCATCCGACGCGCCGAAACGTCCCGACCGATAGAGCGCTGCCGCGATCGCATCGCCGAGCGTCAGGAACGCGACGGCGCTCGGGACGACGAAGAACGCGATGCGCCGCTGACTCGCTTCGAGCCGCGCGCGGAGCGCCGCATGCCGCGCCGCCTCGTCGCCGGCGACGGCCGACATCGCCGGCAGCTCGGCCGCCGTGACGGCCATCCCGAACAGCGAGACCGGCAGCATCGTGATCGTCTGCGACAACCCGAGCGCAGCCACGGCACCGGCCGACACCAGCGAGGCGATCTGCAAGTCCACGAAGCCGGAAAGCTGCGCCGCCCCACGGCTGCCGAGCGCCGGGACGAAATTGCGGAGCACCGTGCGCACACCGGGTGGCGAAAGCGTCGGCACCGGCCGAAGGCCGCGCACGAGCCGCAGCACCGCGGGGAGCTGCACGAGGAACTGCAGTGCACTGCCGAGCAACGCGCCCCATGCGAACAGCCGGGCGCCATCCTCGAGCGTGGTGCGCGTGCCGAGCAGCACCACCGCGATGATCGCCACGTTCCACAGCGCCGGCGACGCGTAGGCGAGAAAGAAGCGGCGGTGACTGTTCAGGATGCCGAGGCACCACGCCGAAAGCACCAGCAGGCCGACACCCGGGAACATGATGCGCACGAGCGATGTCGTGAACGCGCGCATCGGCGCATCGAAGCCCGGCGTGAGCACCGCCACGAGTGGTGCCGCGAAGGTGACGCCGAGCGCCACCAGCGTGGCGGAGAGGAGTGCGAGCAGCGCGAAGACCGCGCCCGCCGTCTCGACGGCACGCGCATCGTCGCCATCGGCCCTGAACCGCGAGTAGACGGGGATGAACGACGCCGACAGCGCCCCTTCTCCGAACAGGTTCTGCAGCAGGTTCGGGATGCGGAGCGCAGCCCGCAGTGCGCCCGCGGTCGGCGTCGTCCCGAGCACGTGCGCGAGCACCGCATCGCGCACGAAGCCGAGCACGCGGCTCGTGAGGATGCCCGCGGCGACGAGCGCGGCGCCCGAGCCGCCACTGCGCGCGGCGGTGCGTGGCGCCGACGCGTCAGCCATGCACCAGCGGGCGCATCGCCTCGTCGCAGCACGTGCGGAGCGCGTGCACGAACGGTGGCCCGTGGCGCGCGAGCCACGGCAACCAGCCGACCGCCCGCTCCTGCGGCGCGCCGTCGGGCCAGAGTTGCTGCCGCGCCGCTGCCACGGCGGCGAGCTCGCCATCGAGGGCGCGCTTGCTCGCGGCGAGCAGCCGCCGCTCGAGCCGATCGATGCGGTGCGCGAGCTGTGCAACGGCGCCGTCGATGACGTGTGGTGCGAGTCGCGAGCCGGCGGTGCCGAGTGTCGTGGCCGTCGCGCGCACCGAGGCACGCAGCGACGCCAGGGCATCGACGGCCGCGTCGGGTGTCGCCGCACGCGCGAGCATCGACTCGGCCGCGTGCGCGCGCCGGAGTGCGTCGGCGTCGAGACCATGCCGAGCGAGCGTCGCGGCCACCGGCGCCGTGGTCACGCGCACCGACGTGCGGGGCACCGCCAGCGGCATGGGCACGTCCAGCAGATCGGCCACCGCCCCCACCTGCGCGAAGTACGCCAGTTCGCCCGGCCCCGCGACGTACGCGGTCGTCGGCAGCAGGACGCGCTCGATCACCGGGCGCAGGAGCACGTTCGGCGACAGCGCATCGTCGGCGACGCGCTCGAGGAGTGCGTGCGCACCTGCGACCGACACGCGCGTCCGAACACCGTCACGCACGGTGAACACCAGCGCGCGATCGTCGACCGGTTCGACCTGCGGGTCGAGCCCGCGCGCGCGCAACGCATCGGTGCGTTCGCGCACGGCCTCGTCGATCGCACCGGCGTCCGCGAGGGCGCGCCGGAGCCACGGATGCGCGGCGCGGCGCACATCGGGGTGCGCAGCGTCGAGCACCGCGATGCCGAGCGGTTGCAGGACGGCGCGCAGGAGCGCGACGTATGCGCCGCCCACGGTCGCGTCCTGCGCCGCGTAGGCGCCCGAGGCGACGCGTGCCACCTCCGCCCACGCGCCGCCACCACACGCGACACGCAACGCCTCGAGCGCGGCCGCGACATCGCCGACGCGCGCCGCAGACATCATCACCGACTGGTCCGGCGCGTCGGTCAACTGCGCGATGCGCGTGCCACTCGCGACGGGGAGCGCGATGCGGGCCCCTTCCGCGAAATCGGTGTCGTCGGTCGCGGCCCAGAAGACGGGCGCCGTCGGGATCCCCGTCGCACGTTCGAGCTCGTCGGCGAGCGCCAACGCGCTGATCGCCTTGGCGAGCGTGTAGAGCGGGCCGCCGAAGAGCCCGGGCTGCTGCCCGGTCGTGACGACCACGCCCTGCCCTTCGCTCACGCGTGCGAGGCGTGCCGCCGCGGCCCCGGACGACGCGAAGGCCTCGCGGAGCGTCCATCCCCAGTCGCGGCCGAGCGGTGCATGGCGGCTCGCCAGCATCCGCTCGCGCCAGTCGGCCACGGTGCGCGGCCGCGGCGCGGTCCACGTGGACGGCAGTGCGCCGTCGAGCAGCGCACGTGCGGTCGCCCCCGCCGCGAAGGGAAGCCGCTCGATCGTCGGGTTCAGCGACATCGCCTCGTGTCCCTGGTCGTCATCGTCGTCACTTGTGGTACGGCTCCCCGCGCAGGATCGTCCCGGCGCGGTAGAGCTGCTCCGCGAGCACCAGTCGCGCCATCTCGTGCGGCAGCGTCCACGGCGCGAGTGCGAGCAGTCGGGTCGCGCGTGTCCGCACGGCGTCGTCGAGCCCGTGCGCACCGCCGATGACGAAGCTCACCGCCCCGCCGAGGTCACGTGCCCGCCCGAGCCACGTCGCGAACGCAGCGCTCGTCATCGCGGTGCCGCGCTCGTCGCACGCCACCACTTCGCCGCGGTCGGGTAGCGACGCGAGCAACCGCTCGCCTTCCTCGCGCTTGACGATTGCCGCGCTCGTGCCACGCCCTTCACGCACCTCCTTCACCACCAACGGCCACCAGCGAGCCGCACGCTGCTCGTACGAGGCGATCGCGTCGCCGAGGGCACCGGCCTGGGGCCGTCCCACGGTGGCGAGCAGGAGTTCCATGGCCGATCAGCGCGCGACGCGCGGTGCGCCGCTCACGCGTAGATGCCACGCAGCTTGTGCACCGTGCTGACGCGACTGATCGCCAGCATGTAGCTCGCCGTGCGCATGCTCACCCGGTGCTGCCGCGCGAGCGCGCGTACGTCGTTGAAGCTGCGCACCATGATCTCCTCGAGCCGCGTGTTGACCGTCTCCTCGTTCCAGTAGTAGCCGCCGCGGTTCTGCACCCACTCGAAGTACGACACGGTCACGCCGCCGGCGTTGGCGAGGATGTCCGGGATCACGAAGATGCCCTTCTCCTCGAGCACCGCGTCGGCGCCCGCGCTGGTGGGGCCGTTCGCCCCCTCGCAGATCACGCGCGCCTGGATCTTCGCCGCGTTGCGGCTCGTGATCACGTTCTCGAGCGCCGCGGGCACGAGGACGTCCACGTCGAGCGTCAGCAGGTCGTCGTTGGCGATCGTGTCGCCGCCGGCGAAGCCCTCGAGCACGCCGGTGCGCTTGACGTAGTCCAGCGCCGCCGCCACGTCGATGCCCTGCGGATTCCAGAGCCCCCCGGTGCGATCGCTGATCGCCACCACGCGGCACCCTTCGCGTTCGAGCAGCAGTGCGGCCGTCGAGCCCACGTTGCCGAAGCCCTGCACCGCGACCGTCGCGCCGCGCACGGGGAGGCCGAGTTCGCGCAGCGCTTCGCGCGTCATCAGCATGCAGCCGCGGCCCGTCGCCTCCTTGCGCCCCGCCGAGCCGCCCATCTCGAGCGGCTTGCCGGTGACGACCGCGGTCGTGGTGTGCCGCACGTGCATCGAGTACGTGTCCATCAGCCACGCCATCACGCGCTCGTTCGTGTTCACGTCGGGCGCGGGGACGTCGCTGTCGGGGCCCAGGACGGAGATGATGTTCGACGTGTAGCGACGCGTCAGCCGCTCGAGCTCCCCGACGCTCATCTGCAGCGGGTCGCAGACCACACCGCCCTTGGCACCACCGAACGGCAGGTTCACGACCGCGCACTTCCAGGTCATCCACGCGGCCAGCGCCTTCACTTCGTCGATCGTCACCGCGAGGTCGAAGCGGATGCCACCCTTGGCGGGGCCACGCGCCGTGTTGTACAGCACGCGGTAGCCGGTGAAGACCTCCACGTCGCCGTTGTCCATGTGGACCGGGATCGACACGACGAGCTGCTTCTCCGCGTTGCGCAGGATCTTGTAGATGCCCGGGTCGAGGTCGAGGAGTTCGGCCGCGCGATCGAACCGCGCCATCATCGCCTCGAACGGATTGTGCTCGTCGAGGAACCGGTCCTTGTCGGGCAGGACGATGCTGTTCGTGGGCAGCCGGAGGTCGGTCGCCATCGGGATCAGGGGAGAGGGGGCGGAGTGACGCCGTTCCACGACCCGCGCGCGTCCAGGAGCGCGCGCACGGCCGTCGACAGCGCCTCGGCGCCGTCGTCCGGGACGACGGCCTGGGAAAGGTACCATGCCGCCGGGACATCACCCGGCCAGCGGGGCGCGAGCTTCACCGCGTCCTTGAGCGTGCACACCACCGGCGCGCCGGCCGCCGTGGCGACGATGCGTGCCACGTCGGCGTCGCCGTACGCGTGGTGGTCCGGAAAGACCAGCGTCTCGACCTCGGGCCCGAGCGCGGCGACCTGTCGCTCGAATGCGGCGGGATCCCCGATGCCGCTCACCGCCAGGACGCGCCGTCCCCGCCACGACGACGGCGCCACGGCACTCGTGCCGTCGAGTGTGCGCAACAGGCCCGGGACGAGTCGCACCACCGCCACGGGCGCGCGTGTCGCGCGTGTGACGGCGGCGTGCACACGGGCGCGCAGGCCGGATGCGGGAGCCTTCTCGGTGAGCAGCACCAGCGAGGCGCGTGCGAGCGATGCGAGCGGTTCGCGAAAGGGCCCCGCCGGCAGCACACGCACGTCGTCGCGCCACCGATCGACGCTCACCAGCACGACGTCCACCGCACGCGCCGCGCGCCGATGCTGGAACGCGTCATCGAGCACCGCGCAATCGGCACCCTCGCGCGCCGCACGCACCACCGCCGCCACACGATCGGCATCGACCACCACCGGCACGTCGGGGTTGAGCACCGCGTGCACCGCGGGCTCGTCGTCGCCGTAGCCGCGCAGCACGAGCGCGGGCCTCGCCCCTGCGTCACGCAGCGTGCGCACGAACCATGCGGCAACGGGTGTCTTGCCGGTGCCGCCGACTGTGAGATTGCCGACCGACAACGACGGGATCGGCCCGCGCTCGACGCCCTCGTGCCGGTCGAATGCGGCGTTGCGTCGCGCCACCACCGCACCGAAGACGGCCGCCGCCGGCGCGAGCGCTGCGCGCGTCACCGACGCGACGACCCCCTCGCCGTACCAGACCGCATCCGCGATCTCACTCGGCGTCGGCATCGCGTCCGGGTGGCAGTGCGTCGAGCCGCGCCTGGAAGTCGGGCACCGCCGCCGCCGCATCGCGCGGCGACGCGCCGGGCACCATCGTCGGTGTGCCGCAGTGCACGGTGATCGTCGCGAATGGCTTCGGGATGACGAACCGGTCCCAGCTCGCGAGCCGCCATGCGCGCGACACCTGCGCCCGCAACGGCACCACCGCCGCAGCACCGCGATGTGCCGCCACCAGCGCGCCGGCCGCGAACGTGTGGCGTGGTCCGCGCGGGCCATCGGGCGTGAGTGCGACCGTGCGTCCACCGCGCAGTTCGCGGATCAGGCCGACCAGCGCGCGATCCGCCCCGCGCGAACTCGAGCCGCGCACCGTCGCGAAACCCAGGCGCATCGCGATACGCGCGATCAGCTCGCCGTCGCGATGCGTGCTTACGAGAATCGCGATGTCCTGTCCCACGTGCGCCCAGAGGAGCGGCAGCAGCTCGCCGTGCCACAATGCGAGCACGACGGGCCCGACCTCGCGCTGGTGTCGTCGCACGTCGTCGGCACCCACCCACCGCACGCGCCAGGTCGCGCCGAGTGCGCGCACGAGCTGCACGCCGAGCCACGACTGCCACCGTGCGCGACGTGCGTCGGCGATCGACCGCGCGTCACCCTGCGCGGACTCGACGACGGGCGCGTCGCTCACGCGCGCTCCCGCTGCGGAAGCAGCTCGAGCGCCATCTCGGCGACCCGCTGCGCCGCGCCCGGCTCGCCGAGTGTCGCGCGTACGGCCGCCAGACCCTCGATCATCGCGGCACGCTCGGGCGACGCCTCGTCGAGCAACGGCAGCAACGCCGGCGCGACCCGCTCGGCCGACAGCTCGTGCTGGATGAACTCCGGCGCGACCCGACGCCCCGCGACCACGTTCACGAGCCCGATGTCCGGGAGTGTGACGAGCCGTTTCGCGATCGCGTACGTGATCGGGCTCGTGCGATAGCAGACCACCAGCGGCGTCCCCGCGACCGCGGCCTCGAGCGTCGTCGTGCCGCTCTTGCACATCGCCGCCGTCGCGGCACGCAGCACGGTCCACGACCGCTCGCGCACGATCGGGAACGGGCAGGTGTTCGCGTCGAGCTGCACGGTGCTCGCGCCCGAGACGATCACCTGCACCGACGGCCACTGACGCACCACGGCATGTGCCGTCGCCACGAAGTCGCGCAGGTGCCGCGCGATCTCGCCGCCGCGGCTCCCGGGGAAGAGGGCGAGTACCGGGCGCGTGGCGTCGAGGCCGAGCTGCGCACACGCCTCGGCCTGCGTCGGCAGCGTCGCCGCCTGCTCGATGAGCGGCGACCCGACGAATCGCGCGTCGATCCCCGCCTCCCGCAGGATCCGCTCCTCGAACGGCAGGATGACCGCCGCCTTCGTGATCGTCGCACGCATCCCCGCGAGCCGCGACGTGTGCCATGCCCACACCTGCGGCGTGATGAAGTACAGCACGGGAATGCCGCGGCGCTTCGCTTCCTTCGCCAGGCGAAGGTTGAACCCCGGATAATCGACGAGAACCACCAGCTTGACGCGTCCCGTGTCCATGCGTGCACGCAGCGCCTGCATGAGGCGCCGGACCACCGGCAGGTGCTTCACCACTTCGACGAGCCCGACGACTGCGATGTGCTCCGCGCGCTCGAACTGCTCCTGACCGAGCGCGCGCAGTCGTGGACCTCCGGCGCCCGTGAGGTGCAGATCGGGGCGCGCCGCCAGCAGCGCCGCGGCCATCGGTGCCGCGTGCATGTCGCCGGACGCCTCGCCAGCGAGGATCAGCACCTCGTCGGCGCTCACCCGGCGCTCGTCGCTCCGCCCAGCACCTGCCGCACCTGCGCATCGATGTCGGCCACGATGCGCAACGCGGTCGCGAGCGCGGCACGCCCGTCGGCACCGCTCACCACCACCGGTGCCTCGCCCCGGATCGCCGCTGCGAAGCTCGCGAACTCGAGACTCAGCGCATCGCCCTCCGGCGCGACGAGGAAGACCGGCTGCACGAACTCCTCGATCGACGTCGCCCGTTCGGCCAGCGTGCGGGGATCGACGTCGTCACGCAGGCGATAGAACATGCCCTGCCCCGTCCCGAGATCCATCGTCAGGTAGCCGCTCTTCTGGAAGAGCCGCAGCTTCCGCTGCCGGTCGCGCGATACTCGGCTCGCGGTGATCGTCGCCACGGCGCCACTGGCGAACGTCAGCCGCGCATTGGCGATGTCGGGCGTCTCGGTGATCACCGGCACGCCGACGGCGCTCACGTCCGTCACCGGACTGCCGACCAGCGACGCGACCAGGTCGATGTCGTGGATCATCAGGTCGAGCACGACGGCGACATCCGCACCGCGCGGCGTGTAGGGGGCCAGCCGGTCGCTCTGCACGAAGAGTGGCCGGTCGATGTACGGCAGCGCGGCGCGCACCGCCCGGTTGAAGCGCTCGACGTGCCCCACCTGCAGCACGAGCCCCTGCGCGGCGGCTGTCGCCACCAGTTCGTCGGCCTCGTCGAGCGTCGCCGCGATCGGCTTCTCGACGAAGAGGTGCCTGCCCGCACGCAACACCTGCATCCCGACCGCGTGATGCGCCAGCGTCGGCACCACGCACGTGACGGCATCGGCGGCGTTCAGCAGCGCGTCGAGTGAGGGGTGCGCCGTCACGCCGAGCTCCGCGGCCACCGTCGTTGCGCGCTGCGCGTCCGATTCGTAGAAGCCGGCGAACGCGACTCCCGGCAGGTCGCGCAGGATGCGCACGTGGTGGTGGCCGAGCGCGCCCGCTCCGACCACGCCGATGCGGGGCACCGTGCTCAGAAGCCGATCCCCCGATCGCTCTGCTCGATGAAGTCGAGGAAGTGCTGCACCTCCACCAACGGCTGCACCTCCTTGCGCGCGCGTTCGAGCCCCTGCGACACATTCAGCTCGGAGCGGAACATCATCCGGTACGCGCGCTTGAGTTCGCGCACCGTCGATTCCTCGAAGCCGCTCCGCTGCAGCCCGACCGAGTTGAGCCCGTACAACTTGACGGGATTCCCCACCGCCTTGATGAACGGCGGCACGTCCTGCGCCACGCGCGAGCAGCCGCCCACGAACGCGTGCTTGCCGATGCGCGCGAACTGATGCACCGCGACCAGCCCGGAGATGATCGCGCGGTCCTCGACCGTGACGTGTCCGGCGAGCTGCGTCCCGTTGCCGATGATCACGCCGTCGCCGACACGGCAGTCGTGCGCCAGGTGCACGTACGTCATGATGAACGAGCCCTTGCCGACGACCGTCTTCCACGAGTGGCTCGTGGCCCGGTTGATCGTGGCGTACTCGCGGATCACCGATCCCTCGCCGATCTCGACGAAGGTCTCCTCGCCCTTGAACTTGAGGTCCTGCGGATCGCCGCCGAGGATCGAGCCGGTACCGACCTTCACGTTCGGCGCGAGCGTGACGTTGAGTTCGAGCACCGCCCCCGGCGCCAGCGTGCAGCCGTCGCCGACCGTGCACCGCTCGCCGACCCGCGCGTACGCGCCGATCGTCACGCGCTCGCCGATCGCGGCACTCGGCGCGATGATCGCCGTCGGGTGGATGCTCGTCCCGGTCACCGTGCTCACTTGGGCCTCACCATCGCCGCCATGTCGGCCTCGCACACCACCTCGCCGTCGACCAGCGCCGTGCCGTGCATCTTGCAGACCGGGCCGCGCAGCTGCACGACGTCGAGTTCGAAGCGCAACTGGTCGCCGGGCTTGACCGGCTTGCGGAACTTCACGTTGTCGAGACTCATGAAGTAGACGACCTTGGAATCCGGCTCCTCGACGCTTCCGAGGAGGAGCATGCCGCCCACCTGCGCCATCGCCTCGACGATCAGCACGCCGGGCATGATCGGATGCCCCGGGAAGTGCCCCTGGAAGAACGGCTCGTTGATCGTGACGTTCTTGAGTCCCACCACACGCTTCCGCTCCTCGAGCTCGACGATGCGATCGACGAGCAGGAACGGGTAGCGGTGCGGGAGGATCCGCATGATCTCCTCGATTCCGAGCACCGGACTTTCCTCCTTGGCCGTGCGGAGCAGTTCGCGGACGAAGAGTACCGTGCCGCGATGACTGGGCTTGTGCGCGCGGACGCGCGCCTTGAGTCGGGCACCCGCGAGCGTGAGATCGCCCACGCAGTCGAGCGCCTTGTGGCGGACGAATTCATCCGGCCAGCGGAGCGTCGTCCCGACGACGCCCGTGTCGTCGAGCACGATCGCGTTGTCCGTGCTGCCACCGAGCGCGAGTCCGCGCGCACGCATCGCCTCGACGTCCCGCAGGAAGCCGAACGTGCGTGCCGCCGCGAGTTCGCGCGTGAAGCGGTCGGCCGTCACCGTGAGCGAGACCGACTGCGTCCCGATCAGCGGATGCGGGAAGTCGATCGTGACGGCGAGGTCGAGTGACTCGGCAGGATGCGCTTCGTAGCGGGACTCGCCATCCTCGAAGACGACCGGCTCGGTGACGCGCAGCCAGGTCGCGGCGCCGCCATGCTCGCGGAGGCCCGCACCCAGCAGCGACGCGATGAACGGCTGCGCGCTCCCGTCGCACACCGGCGGCTCGGCGGCATCGAGCACGATGCGGAGATCGTCGATGCCGAGGGCGCCGACCGCCGCGAGCACGTGCTCGACGGTGTGGAAAGCATCGTCGCCCGCGCCGAGCTGTGTGCGCAGCTCGGCCGGCGTCGCCACGGATGCGTGCGCACGCACCGGTGCCGCATCGGGGCGATCGCCGCGTCGGAAGGTGATCCCCTCGTTCGGTGGTGCCGGCTCGAAGCGCAGCGTCACCGGCTGGCCGAGATGCAGCCCGATTCCCGCGATCGTCGCGGGTGTGCGGATCGTCTGGCGACGGGCGGCAGTCATGCGTCACGTCGCGTGAGCGTCCGGAGCAACGACGGCAGCTTGAACAGCGCCGCCTGCGCGCGCAGCGCTTCACGATGCGGCCGCGCCGGATAGCCGCTCCACGTCTCGCCCGCCGGCACGTCGCCGATCACGCCGGCTTGCGCGGCGAGGCGCGCACCGGCACCGATCTCGAGGTGCCCGGCCACGCCAACCTGTCCGGCGAGGATGACGCCGTCGCCGACGACGCTCGATCCCGCCACGCCCACTTGCGACATCAGCAGGCAGAGCCGGCCGATTTTCACGTTGTGGCCGAGCTGCACGAGGTTGTCGATCTTGGTCCCCGCACCGACGACCGTGTCGTCGATGCTGCCGCGGTCGAGCGTGCAGTTGGCGCCGATCTCGACGTCGTCCTCGACGATGCAGCGCCCGACGTGCGGGATCTTCACGTGTGCGCCACCGCGCTGCACGTAGCCGAAGCCGTCGCTGCCAAGGACCGTGTTCGCGTGCACGCTCACGCGGTCACCCAGCACCGTGCCCGCGTAGCAGCGCACGCCGGCGCGCAGGGCACACCCCGCGCCGATCGTCACGTCGCGACCGATCCACGCGTGCGCCTCGACGGTCGTCCCCGCGCCGATCGTCACGCCATCACCGAGCACGACGTACGGCCCGATGTGCACGTCGTCGCCGAGGACGACGCCGCGTCCCAGGATGGCGGTCGCGTGAACCCCCGGTTCGAGCGGCACGGGGCGATGCAGCAGCGGCAGGACGCGCAGCATCGCCTCGTGCGGCGCGGCGACCACGATGCGCGCCGGCACGTGTGCGACGTGCCGTGCCAACGCGCTGGTCACGAGCACGGCCCCCGCACGCGTCGCGGCGCCGTCGGCCGCGTACCGTGCGTTGGCGAGGAAGGTCAGCGTCGCGGCGTCCGCACGCACGAGGGGGGCGACGCGCTCGATGACGAGCGCATCGTCCCCCTCGAGCGTACCGCCCACGGCCTGCGCGACACGGGCCGCGGTGAGCGACTCGTGACCCGCCCCCCGCGTCGTGTCGTCGGTCATGCGCTTACGGCCGCCCCGGGCGCTGCGCGCCGGACGGCGACGACACCGGCCCCGTACGCCCGGGCGTCGGCACCGCCGACGGCACCGGCGTCGCCGCCTGCATCGCCGGCAGCTTCGGCGGACCGAGCGTCTTGAGCCGCGTCAGCACCGACTCCGTCAGGTCGAGCGCCTTGTCGGCCGACACGATCACCGGCGACTGTGCCCCGCTGTCGAAGATGAAGGAGTAGCTCCCTTCGGCGCGCAGCTCCTGGATCACCTTGTTGATCTGCTCCATGATCGGCGCCATGAGCTCCTGCTGCCGCTGCGCCGCCTGCTGCTCCATCGACTGCGACCGCTGCTGGAACTCGCCCTGCACCTGCCGGATCGCGTTCTCGCGCGTCTGGCGCTGCGCGGGCTGCAGCGTCGGCGCCGCCTTCTCGTACGCGGCCACCATCGTCTGCAGCGAGTCGCTCATCCGCTGGATCGTGGTGCGGAAGCCGGTCATCTCCTTCTCGAACTGCGCCTCGGCCTCGGTGCGGCCGGGGGCGCTCTCGAGGATCTGCCGCGAGTTGACGTACGCGAGCTTGAGCGGCCCCGCGGGCGCCGGTGACGGCGCCGGGGCGGCCGGCTGCTGGGCCGCCGCGACGGACGCCGTCGCGGTCGCAATCAGGGTGGCCACGAGGGCCCGGGACATCACGTGCATCGACACTCCTGTGAACGTGCGCGGTAATGCGGTCGTGGAACTGCAGCGACTGCAGATCAGAACATCTGGCCGAGGCGGAAATGCAGCTGCCAGGCGGGAGCCGGACGCCCGAAGACGTCCGTGCGGTCCATGCCGTACGCCCAGTCGAGCCCGAGCGGCCCGAGCGGCGTCACCGTGGACAACCCGATGCCCGTACCCCGGAACAGGCGGGTCGGGTCGAACTGCGACACGCGGCGATACACGTTGCCCGCATCGAAAAACGCGTTGAGGTAGAACATCCCGTTGAAGCGGATGCCCACTTCCGCGGTGCTCGCGAAGAACGCCGAGCCGAAGGCGTTGACGTTCGTCGTGAAACCCGACCCACCGACGATGTAGCCCTCGGGCGTGATCGAGAACTCCTGGTAGCCGCGGAGCATCTCGCCGAACATCACGCCGCCCATCGCGAACTGCTGCGTGGTGAAGAACGCCCCCGGCGCTCCCAGCACCGCGCCGCTGCGGATCGTCAGGCCGCCCACGATCTTGATCGGCTGCGACCCCGGCCGGCTCCGGCCGATCTGCGCCAGCGTCGCGTAGTTGCGCAGCTCGCCCGTGTAGCGCTGGAAGCTCGTGTTGCCGCCCAGCAGCCCACCCGAGAACTGCATGTTGAGCGTGCGCTGCGAGCCCGCACTCGCGAACGGCATGTCGATGCGCGTGTCGTGGCCGAGCGTCGCGCCGACGGTGCTGCGCACGTTGCGCGTCGGGAACGAGTCGCGGATCGCGCCGAGCAGCCCGCCCGTGCCGAAGCGGATCGACTCCAGGCCGTACGACAGGAAGACGCGCGTGAACGGGTTGCGCGGCAGCGGCAGGCCGAACTGGAGCGAGGCACCCGTCGTGATCGGCTGACCGAAGTTGCCGACGACGAAGCGGTTCTGCGTGTGGTACAGGTTGACCGTGCCCGAGACCTGCGAGAGGCGGATCTGCGGATCGGTGTAGCTGACCTGGAAGTTCCGGATGAAGCGACCGTAGTTGATGTTCGCCGACGCGTTCTTGCACCGCCCGAACAGGTTCGGCTGCTGCAGCCCGACGAAGCCGCCGACGCCCAGCCCCTGACCCGCGGACGCGCCGAAGTTCACGTTGCCGGTCTGCTTCTCCTTGACGCGGAAGATGATGTCCACGTCGCCCGAGCTGTCCGGCCGCGTGTCGGGCGGCGGGAGCGGCGTCTCGAAGAAGCCGAGGTTGCCGATGTTCTGGTACGAGCGGATCAGCCGCTCCTGGTTGAACACGTCACCGGGCACGATAAGCAGCGCGTTGCGGATGCAGCTCTCGACCGTGTGGTCGTTGCCGAGCACCTCGACGCGGTTCACGATCGCCGGCTGCCCCTCCTCGATCTCCCATCGCAGGTTCGCGACGTGTCGTCCGCCGACGGTGTCGCGCTCCACCACCGGGCGCACCTTCGCGTAGATGTAGCCCTCGTTGCTGTACGACGTCTGTACCTTCGAGGTCGCGTCGTCCCAACGCCCCTGGTCGAACGTCCCTTCCGGCGCACGCACGCCGCCCAACCCGACCGCGCGACGCGCACGTTCGGTGAGCGTCGTCGCCTGGGCCTGGAAAGGATAGAGCCGCTGGATCTCGTCGCTCGAGAAGCGCCGGTTGCCGATCACCTCGAACGACCCGAGCGCGTAGCGTGGCCCCTCGCGGATCGAGAGGTCGATCAGCGCCTTGCCGCGCTCGCGATCGACGATGAGCGTGTCGCGCTCGACCACCGCGTCGATGAAGCCCAGGCGCGAGAGCAGTCCAGGGATGCGCTCCGCGAGATCGCCCTGGTAATCGTCCTCGTCGAACTCGCCCTTCCGGAACCAGAGGAATCCTTCCGGCTTCACCTTCATCGCCGCCACCACATCCGCCGGCGCGACGACCTTGAGCCCGTTGATCCGGATGCCGCTCACCGCGAGCCGACGCCCCTCGTCGATGCGGAACGTCAGGACGGCGCGTTCGCCGGTGAACGTCGTCTCGGCCTGCACGCGCGCGAGGAAGTAGCCCGCCGCCTGATAGACGCTGTCGATGCGCTCCTTCGCGCGCGCGACCTGCGCCGCATCGAGCGGCCGACCGAGCAGCAGGTCAACCTTGTCCTTGACCGTACTCGCCGAGATCCGCTCCGGGCCGACCACCGCGATGTCGCCGAGGATCGGACGCTCGGTCACCGCGAGCACGATCGTGGCCAACGGCGGCGTCCCGTCGTGCACGCGGCAGCCGACCTTGACGTCGCTGAACTGACCCGTCGCGTAGAGCGCGCGGATCGCACGCTGGATCGCCTTGAAGTTGAGCGCCGTGCCGGACACGAGCTCCGCGTCGGCGAGCACCTGATCCGTGGCGAGGCGCTTCGTCCCTTCGACGACGATGCTGTCGGGCAGGGCGCACGGCCCGGTGGCATCACGCTGGGCGCGCGCCGTGGCGGGCCACGCCAGCAGAAGGGCCGCCCCGAGGGCGGCTGGCAGGCGGGACGGAAACTTCATAAGCCTGAAGAAGGTAACGGGTCGGCCGGAGGGTGCTACCCGCGCACCCTCCGGCCGTTCACCCCGGTACGACCCGCACCACCGGTGCAGGGTTGCTCATCGCGACGCGCTCAGGGCGCCGGCGTCTCCTCGGCACTCCCCTCGGCGACCTTGGCGGCGGCACGAAACGACAGCTTGGAGCCGTCCTCGACGACGTCCACCTCGATCTCGTCGCCCTTAGCGAACTCGCCCATCAGGATCTTCTCCGAGAGCGGATCCTCGATCCACCGCTGGATCGCGCGCTTGAGCGGCCGCGCGCCGTACTGCTCGTCGTAGCCGTGCTTCGCGAGGAAGGCGTTCGCCGACTCGGTGAGCTTGAGCGTCAGCTCCTCCTCCGACAGCCGCTTCTGCACCTCGCGCAGCATCACGCCGACGATCTGCGAGATGTGCTCCGAGGAGAGCGGATGGAAGACGATCACGTCGTCGAGACGGTTCAGGAACTCGGGGTTGAAGGCGTGCTGCAGCTCCTCCTTCACCTTGGCCTGGATCCGCTCGAAGCTCGCCCGCGTGTCCACCGCTCCGAAGCCGAGCGCCTTGCCCTTCATGATGTCCTTCGCGCCCACGTTCGACGTCATGATGACGACCGTGTTCTTGAAATCGATCACGCGCCCGTAGTTGTCGGTGAGGTGACCCTCGTCGAGCACCTGCAGGAGGATGTTGAAGACGTCCGGATGCGCCTTCTCGATCTCGTCGAGCAGGATCACGCTGTACGGCTTCCGTCGCACGGCCTTGGTGAGCGTGCCCGAATCCTCGTAGCCGACGTAACCCGGCGGTGCGCCGATCAGCCGCGACACGGAGAACTTCTCCATGTACTCCGACATGTCCACGCGCACGAGCGCCGACGCATCGGCGAAGAGGAACTTGGCGAGCTGACGCGCGACTTCCGTCTTGCCGACACCCGTCGGCCCGCAGAAGATGAACGAGCCGATCGGACGGTTCGGGTCCTTGAGTCCCGCACGGCTCCGACGGATCGACCGGGCCAGCGCCTTGATCGCCTCGTCCTGCCCGATCACCGAGCCGTGCAGCTCCTCTTCCATCCGCAGCAGCCGGCTCGTCTCGGCCTCCTGCAGCCGCGTCACTGGAATCCCCGTCCACCGGCTCACGATGAACGAGATCTCCTCTTCGCCGAGCGCGGGACGGAACGACTGGCGGCGCTGCTCCCACTCCTCCTGCCGCTGGCGGATCTCCGCCTGCAGCTCGCGCTCGCGATCGCGCAGCGATGCGGCCTTCTCGAAGTTCTGGTCGCGGACCGCCGCTTCCTTGTCGAGGTTGACCTGCTCGAGCTGGCCGCGAAGGTCCGCCACGTCCGCCGGCGGCACCTGCGCCGCCAGCCGCGCACGCGCCCCCGCCTCGTCGATCACGTCGATCGCCTTGTCCGGCAGGAAGCGATCGGTGATGTAGCGCTCCGACAGCTTCGCCGCCGCCAGCAACGTGCTGTCGGGGATGGTCACGCGGTGATGATCCTCGTACTTCTTGCGCAGCCCCTTGAGGATCTCGACCGTCTCGTCGATCGACGGCGGATCGACCACCACCGTCTGGAAGCGACGCTCGAGCGCGCCGTCCTTCTCGATGTACTTGCGGTACTCGTTGAGCGTCGACGCCCCCACGCATTGCAGCTCGCCGCGCGCCAGCGCCGGCTTGAGCATGTTGCTCGCGTCAATCGCACCTTCGGCCGCGCCCGCGCCGACGAGCGTGTGCAGCTCGTCGATGAAGAGCACGACGTTCTTGTTCTGCGCGATCTCGTTCATGACCGCCTTGAGGCGCTCCTCGAACTGGCCGCGGTACTTCGTCCCCGCGATCACCGCCGCCATGTCGAGCGACAGGACGCGGTGGTCGCGCAGGTTGTCGGGGCAGTTGCCCGCCGAGATGAGCTGCGCGAGCCCCTCGACGATCGCCGTCTTGCCCACGCCCGGCTCGCCGATGAGCACCGGGTTGTTCTTCTTGCGGCGCGACAGCACCTCCATGACGCGCTCGATCTCCTTGGCGCGCCCGATCGTCGGATCGAGCGTCCCCTCGGCGGCGAGCGCCGTCAGGTCGCGGCAGAAGTGGTCGAGCGCCGGCGTCTTGCTCTTCTTCTCGGTCTTGGCGCTGCCACCCTGCGCCTGTCCACCCGACGGCGGCGTCGCACCACCGGCCTGCGCCGTCGGTGCCCCACCCTGCGGCATCTCGGTACCGAGCAGGCGCAGCGTCTCGGCGCGCGCCGCGTCGAGATTCACGCCGCTGTCGGTCAGCACCTGCGCCGCGATCCCGCGCTCCTCGCGCAGGAGGCCGAGCAGCAGGTGCTCCGTCCCGACGTAGCTGTGATTGAGCTCGCGCGCCTCGCTCATCGCCAGCTCGAGCACCTTCTTCGCCCGCGACGTGTACGGCAGGTCGGGACCGGTGGCTTGCGCCGCCTTCCCCTTCTTGACCGTCTCCTCGATCTTCTGCTGGATCTCCTCGAGGTCGACGTTCAGGCTCTGCAGCACGGCCGCCGCGACCCCTTCGCCTTCGCGAATGAGCCCCAGGAGGATGTGTTCGGTCCCGACGTACTCGTGGTGCAGACGCGCCGCTTCTTCGCGCGCCATCGCGAGCACTTTCCGGACCCGCTCGGTGAAGTTGTAGCCGTTCATCCGTCCCTCGATTCCGGCGACTGGCCGCCGGTCAGCCGTGCGTCCCTGCCTCCGCGGCGAGCGTCTCCCGCACGTACCGTGCGCGTGCCACGCTCGCATCGCCATCGGTCAACGCGGCACGCCCGTCGAACTGTGCCACGTGCGCCGCCTGGCAATGAATAAGGAGCTTGTTGAGGGTGTATACCGTCGGGGACCTCATCAGTTTCAGGCTCACCGCGAGCCGGACGCCGCTGAGGAAGTTCATCGCCTCGTCGAAGGTGAGACTCCGGGCATACCGAAGCGTGCCGTAGGCCCGCCACAGCTTGTCCTCGATAATATACCCGGCGTCCCGGAGCAGGATACGACGCGCCTCCTCCTCCCGCTCCACCACGTGGCGCACCACGCGGGTCAGGTGCTCGAGCAGCTCCTCCTCGCTCCGTCCCAGTGTCGTCTGGTTGGAGATCTGGAAGAAGTTGCCCACCACCTCGCTCCCCTCGCCGTACAGCCCGCGGTAGGTGAGCCCCATCTGCTGGAGCCCCGCCAGGACCTTGGCGATCTCCTTGGTCAGCACGAGCCCCGGCAGGTGGATGAGGACACTCGCCCGCATCCCCGTCCCGGTGTTCGTGGGGCAGGCCGTCAGGAAGCCGAATTCGTCGTGCCACGCGAACGGCACCTGCGTCCCCAGCTCGGTATCGAGCCGCGCGGCGAGCGCGTAGGCCCCTGCGGCATCGAAGCCGGAGCGCATCGCCTGCAGGCGCAGGTGGTCCTCCTCGTTCACCATCACGCTGACGGTGTCGGCCAGTACCAGCGCTGCCCCGCTCCGCACCGGCAGGGCCCCCTCGAGCCCCGCCAGCTCCTTGCTGATCAGGTGCCGCTCGTGGAGCAGCTGCCGGTCCGGCACGCCCAGTTCGTCCACGCGCAGCAGCACGCCGTGCGCGAGACTCGGCACCCGCGGCATCGCATCGCGCAGCTGGCCCAGGACGCGCAGCCGCTCCCCGTCACGCGCACGTCCGGTGAACGCGTACCCCTCGACGTTCCGGGCCAGCCGCACGCGCGTCGAGAGCACGACGTCCGACGCCTCGCCCGATGCGTCGAGCCACCCCGTGCCGCCATCCGGGAAGAGCGTCAGGTCGATCATCCGCCCACCTCGCGCAGCGCGTCGCGGAGCCGCGCCGCCTGCTCGAACTGCTCCGTCTCGATCGCGCGACGCAGCTGCTCTCGCAGCTCGAGCACCGTGCTCACGCGCTGCATCGCCTCGGGCGCGGGCGGGTCGTAGCGACGCCCCGCGTGGCGCGTGCTCCCGTGCACCCGCCGCAGCAGGTCGCGCAGGCTCGCCTCGAACGTGCCGTAGCACCGCGCGCAGCCCAGTCGGCCGCTCGCGCGGAAGTCCTTGTAGGTGCTCTGGCAGAAGGCGCAGCGCACCTGATCCGTCTGGCTCGCGACGAGCTGCTGCTGCACCGACTGCAGCAGCCCCGCGAGCGGCGTCTTCGGTGCGGCCACCGTCGTCTCGACGCCCTTGTCCGCCGCGCACCGCTCGCACAGGTGCACCTGCGCGACCGTCCCGTCGACGATCTGCGTCAGATGCACGACGGCATCGCGCTCCCGGCACGAGTCACAGACCATCACCCCACCTCCGCGGCCATCGCGCTGGACGCCACCAGACGCCCCATCTCCAACAGAAGCACCCGGTCCGCGCGCGCCGCCAGCCCCCGGTTGTGCGTCACCACCACCACACCCACGCCGTGCGTCGCGGCCAGCGTCGCGAACAGGTCGTGCAACCGGAGCGCGTTGCCGCGATCGAGATTGCCCGACGGTTCGTCCGCCAGCACGAGCGCCGGCTCACCCGCGAGCGCCCGTGCCACCGCGACACGCTGCTGCTCCCCGCCCGACAGCGCCGTCGGCCGGTGCTCGGCCCGCCCGGCCAGCCCCACGGCGTCGAGCAGTTCGAGGGCGCGCGACCGCGCCGCCGACTCCGCGCGGCCGGCGATCCGGAGCGGGAACATCACGTTCTCGACCGCCGAGAAGTCGCGCAGCAGATGATGGAACTGGAACACGAAGCCGACGGACCGGTTCCGGATCGCCGCCATCGCGTCCTCGCTCCCGGTCGTCACGTCCTGTCCGGCGATGCGCACGCGCCCGCTCGTCGGTCGATCGAGTCCGCCGAGGATCTGCAGCAGCGTGCTCTTGCCCGCTCCGCTCTCGCCGATGATCGCGACCATCTCGCCGCGCCCCACCGTGAACGACGCCCCGTCGAGGATGCGCAGCGTGGAGCCGTCGCCGCTGCGATACTCCTTGACGACGTCGATCACCTCGAGCACCGGCGCCGGCGCCACGCGCGTGCCCAGCGTCGCGTCACTCATGACGGATCGCGTCCACCGGCAGCAGGCGCGCCGCCTGCCGCGCGGGCCACATCGTCGCCAGCATCGCGATCGCCAGGCTCGCCACCGTGATCACCAGCACGTCGGCGATCGAGATCGCCACCGGCAGGTGATCGATGAAGTACACCGTCGGATCGAGCTTCACGAGCTCGAAGCGCTTGAGTGCCCACGCGCCGATGCCACCGATCGCCACGCCGAGCAACGTTCCGACCGCGCCGATGACCGCGCCCTGCAACAGGAAGATCCGCCGCACCGACGCCGCCGGCAGCCCCATCGCACGCAGGATCCCGATCTCGCGCGTCTTGTCGGTGACGACCATCGTCAGCGTGCTCACGATGTTGAACGCGGCGACCAGCACGATCAGCAGCAGGATCACCGCCATCGCCAGCTTCTCCAGCTGCAGCGCCTGGAAGAGCGAGCGATTCTGCTCCTGCCAGTCCATCGTCCTATACGGGAAGCCGAGCACCGTCGCGAGCCGCTGTGCCGTCTCCGGCGCACGCCATCGATCGGGCACCTTGACGTCGATGCCGGTCACGCGCGGCCCGAGCCCACCGAGGTCCTGTGCCGCGGCGAGCGTCATGTACGCGTAGCCGCTGTCGTACTCGTACATCCCCGTCTCGAAGACGCCCGTCACCGTGTAGCGACGGATCACCGGCACGAAACCGCCGATCGCGCCCGAGAGCTGCAGTCTGCCCGGCACCGTCGCCAGCACCACGGTCTCGCCCGGCCAGACGTTCAGCCGCTCGGCCAGTTTCTGTCCCACCACGATCGCCGGGTTCGTGTCCGGCGAGACGAGCGTGAAGTCACCCGCGCGCACGTACTGCCGGATGTCGGTGACGTCGCGCTCGCCCTTGGCCAGTGGCAGCACCCCGAACGCCTTCACCGGTTCGGCGTAGTCGTTTCCCTTGGTGATCAGCGCGTCCTTGAGCACGAACGGCGCCGCCACCTCGACACCCGGCTGCTTGCGCACCGTCGCGAGCACCTGCTCCCAATCGCTCATCGTCAGATCCTCGCCGAGCGTCAGCACCCGCAGATCCGGGCTGCCGATGAGGATCTTGTCGCGCAGGTCCTGCTGCAGCCCGTTCATCACGCCCAGCACGAGGATCAGCGCGCTCACGCCCACGACCACACCGCCCATCGCGATCACGCTGATGAGCGAGAGCAGCCGTGGCCCCTTGCGACTGCGCAGGTACCGCCAGGCGATCGCCGCCTCGAGGCGCATCACTCGGGGCGCATCTGCGGGAAGAGGATCACGTCGCGGATGTGATCGATCCCCGCGAGGTACATGAGCAGCCGGTCGATGCCGATGCCCACGCCGCCGGTGGGCGGCATCCCGTACTCGAGCGCGCGGAGGTAGTCCTCGTCGACGCCGCTCGCCTCCTCGTCGCCGGCAGCGCGGAGTGCGGCCTGCTTTTCGAACCGGGCCCGCTGGTCGATCGGGTCGTTGAGCTCCGAGAAGGCGTTCGCGAGTTCGCGCCCCGCCGCGAACAGTTCGAAGCGTTCGGTCAGCGTGGGGTCACCACGCTTGGGCTTCGCCAGCGGCGACAGTTCCACCGGATAGTCGAGCACGAACGTCGGCGTCGTGATCGTGCGTTCGACGTGCACCTGGAACAGCTCGTCCATCACCTTGGGCCGCGACAGCGTCTCCGGCCGCTCCACACCGACCGCCTTCGCTGCCGCATGCAGGTCGGCGTCGCTCATCGTCCGCGGATCGCGGCCGAGCGCCGCCGCCAGCGACGGAATCCACTCGATGCGCCGGAAGGGCGCGCTGAACGCCGGCACGACCGACGCGTCGAATCCCGGCGTCGAGCGCACCGCTGCCGCCGCCGTCTCTATCAGCCGCTCGACGCGCTCCATCATCACCGTGTAGTCGGCATACGCCTCGTAGAACTCGAGCATCGTGAACTCGGGGTTGTGCGTGCGATCCACCCCTTCGTTCCGGAAGTCGTGCCCGATCTCGTACACGCGCTCGAAGCCGCCGACGATCAACCGCTTTAGATACAGTTCGTCCGCGATGCGCAGGTAGAGCGTCGTGTCGAGTGCATTGTGGTGCGTCACGAAGGGACGCGCCGCCGCACCGCCGTAGAGCGGCTGCAGCGCGGGCGTCTCGACTTCGAGATACCCCAACCCGTCGAGGAACGCCCGGATCGCCGTCGTCATCCGCGCCCGAGCCACGAACGTCGCCCGCACCTCAGGATGCACGGCGAGATCGGCGTAGCGCTGCCGATAGCGCTGCTCCCCGTCGCTGAACCCCGAGTACCGCACGAGCTGACCGTCGACCATCTGCTCCTTGCCGAACGGCAGCGGACGCAATGCCTTCGCGAGCAGCGTCAGCGACGCCACCTTGATCGTGGGCTCGCCCGTCTTCGTCCGCATCATGCTCCCCGCCACGCCGACGATGTCGCCGACGTGCAGTTCGTCGAGGATCGCCCAGTCGCCCGCGGACAGTTCGTCCTTGCGGAAATACGTCTGGATGCGCCCCGCCGAGTCGACGAGGTGCGCGAACGTCGCCTTGCCCATCGCGCGCATCGCCTGGATGCGCCCGGCGAGCCGCACCGGCGGCCCCTCGGCCTCATCACCCAGCGCGGCGATCGCCTCCGTCGACCGGTGCGTGTTCTCCCACGCGTACGCGAACGGCGACGTGCCCGTCGCGGCGATGCGGTCGAGCGCCTCGCGCCGCGCCTGCATGACGTGATTGAGCTCCTCGACCGGCGTCGCGTCGTCGGCCCCCTTTCCGTTCGTCGTCATGCGGCCGTCGCGCCCTGCTGCTTGAGATACGCCTCGATGAACGGATCGATCGCGCCGTCCATGATCTTCTGCACGTCGGGGATCTTGAGGTCGGTGCGATGGTCGTTGACCATCGTGTACGGCTGGAAGACGTAGCTGCGGATCTGCGACCCGAACGTCACGTCGGCCTTGGTCGCGTCGAGCGCCGCCTTGGCCGCCAGCCGCTTCTCGATCTCCGCCTGGTACAGCTTGTTCTTGAGCATCTTCATCGCCGTCGCCTTGTTCTTGAACTGCGACCGCTCCTGCTGGCTCGCCACCACCGTGTTCGTCGGCAGGTGCGTGATGCGCACCGCGGACGACGTCTTGTTGACGTGCTGCCCACCCGCGCCCGACGCACGGTACACGTCGATCCGCAGGTCCTCCTCGCGGATCTCGATGTTGATTTCCTCGTTCACCACCGGATACACGAAGATCGACGCGAAGCTGGTGTGACGCCGCGCCTGCGAATCGAAGGGCGAGATGCGCACGAGCCGGTGCACCCCCGCCTCGGCGCGCAGGAAGCCGTAGGCGTACTGCCCCTTGATCTCGAGCACGGCGCCCTTGATGCCGGCCTCTTCACCCTCGCTCAGGTCGAGCACCTCGACCTCGAAGCCGCGCCGCTCGGCCCAGCGCGTGTACATGCGCATCAGCATCGACGCCCAGTCCTGCGCTTCCGTGCCGCCGGCGCCGGATGAGATCTCGACCTGGGCGTCGCGCACGTCGTCCGGATCGCGCAGCAACGACTTGAGCTCGAGTGCCGCCAGCTCGCCGTCGATCCCGTCCACCTCGCCCGCGAGATCGCCGAGCATCGACTCGTCGGGCTCCGCGCCCAAGAGCTCGGCGAGCTCCGTCGCGTCGCGCAGCCGCCCCTCGATCCGCTCGAAGGGCTCGATCCACTGCTTCAGCGACTTGACCTGCAGCACCACCTGCTGCGCCCGCTCCTGGTCGTTCCAGAAGCTCCCGTCCGACATCTGCGACTCGAGTTCGCCCAGCCGTTCCCGTTGGCCGGCGATGTCAAAGGTACCTCCGCAGTTCGTCCACCCGATCACTGCGGGCGTCGAGCTGGCGGGCGAGTTCCTGGAGGTCGAGCATGATCGAGTGAGGGCGCGAGACACGGGAGCCGCCCTCCCGGTGCCGGGAGGACGGCTCGGAGTACGGCACGAACCCGAAAGATAACTCCGTCGGCTACCGGCCTCCCACTGCCGCAGCGCCCTGCGACCGCACGATCAGAAGAGCGGGCGTCCCTCGGCGAGCACCTCGTTCAGCGCATCCTGGAAGTGCGTCGTCGACTCCGCGAGTTCGCGGCCGACCTGATCGACGTACTCGTCGTAGCTCCGCCGGATCTCGTCGCGGAATACCTGCTTGAGCGTGCCGTTCGCGAGCGCGTCGGCGCGCTTCTGCGGCTGATATGCGACCATGTCCGAGACGAGTGCCCGTGCCAGACGGCGCGCCCGCGTCTGCGGATCGCTCTTGAGGAACGGGTTGATCACGCGCTTGCCGACCGCGCCCGGGGCGGTGGCGGGGGCGGGGGCGGCCACGGGCGCCGGCGCGGCCGGCGTCACCAGCTGCGCCGGCGAGATCGGCGGCGGTGGGACCAGCGGCCGGAGCGGCACGCTGGGCGTCGGCGGTGCCTGCACTGGTGCCGCCGCGTCGAACACCGGCGTCGGCAGCGTCGGCATGGCGACGGGGGTCGACGGCTCGACCGGCGTCGGCAGCGACGCCATCGCGTCGGGCGCCGACGTCGCGGTCGTCACGACCGGCGTCGGGAGTGCCGGCACCATCGGGGGCGTCGGTATCGCTGCCGCGGCCACGACCGGCGTCGGTGCCGCGGTGGTCGGCTCGGTGACGTTCGTTGGCTGCTCCGCGCCCTCCGAGGCCGACATCGCGATCGTTGCAGGCGGCATCGCCGGCGTCTCGTACGTCGCGGTGTGCGTTGGCGTCGGCACATCGCTGGTGTCACGCACCTCGACGGTCGGCAGCGACGCCGCCGGCGTGGACGCGTCGAACGCCGGCAACACCGAGGGCGTCGCCCCGCGCGGCGGCGTCACGGTGGTCGCGTCCGTCGGCGTGCCCCACCCGCTCGACGCCCCGGCGGTCACCACCGCAGGCGTCGCCGTGCGGACCGTGTCCAGCACCGGCGTGGCTGCCGGCGACGCGATGCGGATCAGCGCACCGCACACGCTGCATCGCGCCCGCACCCCGCTCGCGGGCACCTTCGCCGGATCCACACGGAAGACCGAACGGCAGTCCTGACACGTCACGTTCACGGAGACGACTCCTCGGGCAGGTGGGCCTGCGACGGCTCGGCCGTCGTGTCGGATCGACGATCGACCACCCAGACGGATCCGGGTAGCGATTTGGCGTAGCTCTTCATCTCGGTGGCCAGCTCGCTGACCTGTGCGGGATGGACGAACGACCTCCGGTCGGTGGTCACGACGCCGATCGACAGCGTCATGAGCGGCACGCGGTCGAGCCGCCCCCGTCGATCCTTGCCGAAAAAGTAGCCCGCCTGTCGGTCGGGGATGGAGTACCGTGCGGGCAGCAGCCGATCGGCCTCGCGCACGGCGGTCGCACAGGTGGTCTCGACCGCCTGTGATGGAACGAGGAAGAGGAAATCGTCGCCGCCGATGTGGCCGACGAAGCCGCGATCGCGTGTCGTTCCGTACACCGCATCCACCAGCACGCGGCCGACCATCCGGATCACGTCGTCACCCTGTGCGTAGCCGTAGCGATCGTTGAATTCCTTGAAGTGATCGAGGTCGGCGTAGCAGGCCGCGAACGGTTCGCCCGTCGCGATCCGCTCGGCGATGGCCGCGGTGATCGCCTCGCCGCCCGGCAGTCGCGTCGAGGGATTGGCCTGCAGGTCCCGCTGAGCACGCCGCAACGCGGCCGAGAGACGCGCGCGCAGCTCGCTCGCCGACGCACTCGTCGACAGCACGTCGTCGGCGCCGACGCTCAGCCAGTCCACCAGCGTCGTCGGTGGCGCCGACACGAGGAGCGGCACCGACTGCAGGATCGCGTCCCGCTTGCACGCCTCGATCAGGCGCGTCGCCGGCTCGCCGTCCGGCGGGCCGTGTGCGGCGACGACGAGCAGCTGGGGTGGCGCGACGCGCAGTGGCGCGACGGCGAACGCCTCTGGCGCCAGTGCGCCCACGCCGAGGCCCCGCCGCCGCGCGAAGTCGGCGAGCGCGGCCCCCAGCTCGGGGGCCAGGGGGCCGACGGCGAGGATGCCCTCGCCGGGCATGGGTGTCGGAATCGCGGCGTCGCGGGAGGGCATCGGCGTGGTCGGCGAGGACGCACAGTCAGGGGTGCGTCGCCTCGTCCACCAGAAGGATCGGAATCCCGTCGCGAATCGGATAGCGTCGCCGACATCCGACGCATGCCAGGGTGGAGGCGTCGGGCACGAGCTCGAGCGTCGACCGGCAGGCCGGGCAGCGCAGGATCTCCAGCAGATCTCGGGCGATGGTCACGGGCGAGGCGGATCAGGGGGGACGGTGAAGCCGAAGCGACGGAGCGTCTTGGTGTCGCGGCGCCATTCGCCGAGCACCTTGACCCAGAGATCGAGGTAGACCTGACGTCCCACGAGCTCCTCGAGCTTCGCGCGCGACCGGCTGCCGATGTCGCGGATGCTCCGCCCCTTGGCGCCGAGCACGATCCCCTTCTGGCTGTCGCGCTCCACGTACAGCACGGCGCGGATGTAGAGTGGCGTCCGCTCCTCGCGGTACTCTTCCACGTCCGCCAGCACACCATACGGCACTTCCTCGTGCAGCACCTCGAAGGCGGCTTCCCGGATCGCTTCCGTCGCGAAGAAGCGCATCGGTTGCGTCGAGAGCTCGTCGTCCGGATAGAGGAACGGCGACGTCGGCAGTGCGGCCTCGACCGCCGCGAGCAGCGCAGGGACGCCATCACCGGTCGCCGCAGCGCCGACGATCACGTCGGGACGCGCCGCAAGCAGCGCGTCACGCGCCGTCGCATCGAGCTGGTCGGCCTTGTTGCACCAGGTGACGACGGTCGCCGGCAATCGTGACCCCTCGGGCAGCAGCGAGGCGAGCAAAGGCGGCGCCCCGGTGGTGGCGTCGTGCACGTGCACGGCGACATCCGCGTCCGCGAGCGCGTCGCGCGCCATCGTCAGGAGACTGCGCTGGAGCGCGTAGCCGGGATCGAGCAGCCCGGGCGTATCGAGCAGCACGGCCTGCATGCTGTCGGTCGAGAGAATCCCGACGGCGGGTATGCGCGTGGACTGCGGCTTGGGACTGGTGATGGCGAGCCGCAGGCCGAGCAGGCGATTGAGCAGCGTGGACTTGCCCGCATTCGGCGCGCCCACGAGGGCCACATGGCCGGCGCGAGTGCTGGGCTCATCGGAGCGGCTGTCATGGGCCATGGCGCGCAAGGTACACGGCACCGCCCACCGACACACCGTCGTTCGCGCACGGTGCGCAGAGACCGACTCCCCAAGGCCGGTCTCGGGCGCTCTCGAGACTCCGGTGGTCTCCGCGCGTCCGTGTCCTCGCGGCTTAGCGAGGCACGGGAACCGCGCACGCCCGGAGCGTCCAGGGCACGACCTCCTGCGCTCGGCTTTGGTGAATGCGTTCACAGCGGTCCAAAACTTTCGGCGACACCACCGTACCAGCGAGGAAGGATGTGTGCCGTGACCGATCGCACAGGCCTTGCCACGCATCGAAACGACGACACCCCCGCCACACGGAATGTGTGACGGGGGTGTCCAAGAAGTGCCGGCCTCGGCCTACTCTCCCGCGGTCTCGCGACCGGAGTACCATCGGCGCTGTCAGGCTTAACGACCGTGTTCGGAATGGGAACGGGTGTGGCCCTGACGCTCTGGAGGCCAGCGTAACTGGCAAGCGACATGAAGTGGGAATGGGGAATGACTCGGCGGATCGATCACCGTGGATTGGTACGTATGGCGATTGAGCAGCTTTGTGCGGGAGTCAAGCCGCACGGGCGATTAGGACCGCTGCGCTTGGAATCCGTTG